>ERZ1034984.13-NODE-13-length-194371-cov-17.430845_pt1 | contig 194371 bp, 157 predicted proteins | sample MGYA00520589_ERZ1034984 | MGnify/ENA primary metagenome ERZ1034984 (study PRJEB33766, sample SAMN09781790) | gut metagenome | biome: gut microbiome | host: Homo sapiens | place: Madagascar | study: EMG produced TPA metagenomics assembly of the PRJNA485056 data... | reverse complement strand
CCTCGGCGATCATGACGTCCCAGTCCTGGATGAGGTGGCCCACCTGGTTGTGGGGCACGTCCTTGGCCGTGAGCACGCCCACGACGCCGGGAAGCGCCTCGGCCTTGCTCGCGTCGATGGAGAGAACGCGGGCGCGCGGATACTTGGAGCGCACCGCGGAGGTGTAGCACAGGCCGGGGAAGTCTGCCTCGGTCATGTCGTCGGGGTACTTGCCAAAGCCCAGCACCTTGCGGCGGACGTCAACGCGGAAGATCTGCTCGCCCACGGCGTAGTTGTCGCCGCGCTCGGCGGCTGGGTCGATCTGCTCGTCGCCGCGAAGGATGGCGGCGGCCTTCTTGATGCCCACGAGGATGCGCTTGTAGCCGGTGCAGCGGCAGACGTTGCCCTTGATGGCCTGGGAGATCTGAAGGTCCGTGGGGTCGGGCGTGCGGCGGCACAGGGCGGCGCCCGCCATGACCATGCCCGGGATGCAGAAGCCGCACTGCACGGCGCCGGCAGTGCCGAACGCGTAGACGAACGCCTCCTGCTCGCGCTCGGTGAGGCCCTCGATCGTCACGATGTCGTGGCCCCGGGCGAGCTTCGTGGTGAGCACGCACGACTTGACGGCCTGGTTGTCGACGATGATCGTGCACGTGCCGCAGGCGCCTTCCGAGCAGCCGTCCTTGACGCTCGTGAGGTTGAGATCGTCGCGCAGGTAGCGCAGGATCGACTTGTTCTCGGACGTGACGTAGTCCTGGCCGTTGATGTGAAGCTTGTACTCGGCAGCCATGTCTTTCCTCCCCTACCTCTTGGCCACGATGCCAAAGGCGTCGCGGATGACGTTTCTCGGACACTTCGTGGCGCACATGCCACAGGCGATGCAGTGCGCCCAGTCGATGACGGCGTGGTTGTCGACAACGTGGATGGCGCCGGCCGGGCAGGCGCGCTCGCAGGCGCCGCAGGCCACGCAGCTGTTGTCGCACTCGAGCTTGGCGTCTGAGCCCTTCTCGGTGTTGGAGCAGCGCGCCGTGATCGTGAACTCGCGCTCGACGAGCTGGATGACGCCCTGCTCGCAGGAGCGCGCGCACAGGCCACAGCCGATACAGGCGTCGCGGTCGACGACGGCCACGCCACGCTCGTTGATGTGGATGGCGTTCTTGCGGCAGACGCCCACGCACGTTCCGCAGCCGATGCAGCCCTGCTTGCAGCCCTGCAGGTCGCAGCCGCCGTTGCACATGACGACGGCGACGGGGCGGGGCTTTCGCGGCCGCTTGGCGGCAGGCTTGGCGCCCTGGGTGTTCTTGGTCTCGTAGGCCATGTCTCGGCCTTTCGTTTCTCGCGGGATGCCTGCGAGGTCGGGCGCGAGGCCCAGGCCCCGCAGACATCCAAATGACTTGGGGGATCCTCCCTGAGGATCGAGCCGAGCGGGCGCGGGAGGGACGCCCGCCCGGCAACTCACCTACTTGGCGAGCAGGTAGCCGTAGGAGTCGCGCACGGCCTTGATCGTGAGGCGGACGTCCTCGGGCAGGCCGCAGTTGGCGTCGTCGACGTCATAGGCGCCCGTGCCCGTGGCAAGGCGGACGAGGAACGAGCCGTCGGCCTGAGGCAGGAAGCCGCGATTCTCGGAGGCGCCCATGTCCTCGGCGCTCCAGAACAGGGTGAGCTTGTCCTTGAACGGGCGGCCCTCCCACGGGCAGAAGACGGCGCAGTTGCCACACTCGTTGCACATGCCGTCCACGTGGACCACCTGGTGCTGAGCCAGGCCCGGCACCTCGATGGCGACGTTGGCGCGGTTGGGGCAGACGTCGCAGCAGGCCTCGCAGACCTTGGCGCAGCCCAGGCAGCGGCTGTTGTTGATCGGGGCGGCCTCGGTGTTCAGCGTGCCCTTGCGCTCGTAGCACTGCTCGACGGAGGCGGCGGCGTTGGCCTCGGCGTAGGCGTTGAAGTCGGCGCCGAGCATGTCGCGGGCCACGGCCTGCGCGTCGGCGATGGCCTCGACGAACGTCGCGGGGCCACGGCGGCAGTCGCCGGCAGCCCAGACGCCGTCCACGCCCGTGGCGGTGCCGGCCGGGCGGCCCTTGCGGTCGAGCTCGACGCCGGCGGAGGCGAAGACCTCGCCCTCGATGTGCTCGCCCACGGCGCAGATGACGGCCGTGGCCGGGACCTCGACGGTCTCGCCGGTAGCGACGGGGCGCTGGCGGCCGGACTCGTCGGCCTCGCCGAGCTTCATGACGTCGCAGGTGAGCTTGCCGTCCTTGACGCCCTTGGGCGCGAGCAGCTCGCAGAACTCGACGCCGTCGGCCAGGGCCTCCTGCAGCTCGTCCTCGTCGGCGGGCATGAAGCGCTTCGTGCGGCGGTAGACGATGCGCACGTTCTCGACGCCCGGCAGGCGCTTGGCGACGCGCGCGGCGTCCATGGCGGTGTTGCCGGCGCCCACGATCACGATGTCGGTCCCAAGCGCGGAGAGATCCTCTCCGGCCTTGGCGGCGCGCAGGAACTCCAGGACGTCGTGCTCCTCGCCGTACTCGAGGCCCACGTGGCCCGGGGCCCAGGCGCCCACGCAGACGACGACGTCCGTGTAGCCCTCGGCCTTGAGCTCCTCGACGCTCTTGACCTCACGGCCAAGCTCGACCTTGGCGCCGAAGGCCAGGCACAGCTGCTCGTCGGCGTCGATGTCGTTGTGGGAGATGCGGAACTCGGGGATGACGTGACGGGCGACGCCGCCGAGCCTGTTGGTGCGCTCGATGATGGTGACGTCGGCGCCGGCGCGCGTCAGGAAGAACGCCGTGGCAAGGCCGGCCGGGCCGCCGCCGATGACGGCGACCTTCTTGTCGGAGGTGCCGGCGGGCTTGGCGGCCTTGAGCTCGGCGAGGACCTCGTCGAAGCCACCGCGGGCGGCCGTGAGCTTGCTGGCGCGGATCTGGGCGCCCTCGGCCTCGTAGAAGGCGCGCTCGCACTTGGCGCCGCAGGGGTGCGGGCAGAGGTTGCCGGTGATGTGGGGCAGGGCGTTGCGGCTCAGGATGATGCGCAGAGCCTCGGCGAGGTTGCCCTCGTCAACGGCGTGCAGGTAGGCCGGGATGTCCTGCTGGATGGGGCAGCCGGAGCGGCACGGGGCCGTGAAGCAGCTCGTGAGCGGCAGCGGCGCGCTCACCTTGTGCGGCTTGGCCGGCTTGATGGGCTTGTGATAGAGCTTGCTGGCCGTAGCCTTCTCGCCCAGCGCGGCGACTGCCTCAACGTCGACGTCCTCGCGGCGCTCCATGCCCGCAAGGATGCCGGCAATCTGGCTGAAGCGCTCGTAGCCACCAGGCTTGAGGACCGTGGTGGCCATGGTGATGGGCCAGATGCCCGCGGCGTACAGGTCGTGGATGTTGCGGGCGTCGGCGCCGCCGGAGTAGCTGATGCGCAGCTTGCCGTCGAACTCGGCGGAGATGCGGCGGGCGACCTCGACCGTCAGCGGGAACAGCGAGCGGCCGGACATGTACATCTCCTCGCTCGGCAGCTCGCCACGCGTGACGTCAACGGGGAACGTGTTCGTGAGCTTGACGCCAAAGGCCAGGCCACGGCTCGCGGCCAGCTCGATGAGGCGACGCATCATGGGAACGGCGTCCTCCCACTGCAGGTCCTCGACGAAGTGCTTGTCATCGAAGGCGATGTAGTCGAAGCCCAGCTCGTTCAGGCGCGTGCGCGCGTACTCGTAGCCGAGCAGCGTCGGGTTGCACTTGATGTAGGTGTTGAGGCCCTTCTCGGTGATGAGGTAGGTGGCGATGCGCTCGATCTCTGCGGGCGGGCAGCCGTGGAGCGTGGACTCGGTGACCGACGTGGAGACGTGCGGGCTCACGGAGTTCACGAAGTCGGCGTCGACGTGCTCGAAGCGGTCGAGGTTGGCAAGGGCCCAGTCGCGGCACTCGGCCCACACGGCCGTGTTGCTCGCGTCCTTCATGCTCTCGATGTAGTTGTCGACCTTGGCGCTCTTGATGCCCTCGAGGTCATATCCCACGCTCATGTTGAAGACGAAGCCGTCAGCCGCGCCCAGGCCGAGCTCGCGGGACAGCAGCTTGCAGGCCCACCAGGCCTTGACGTACTCGTTGAGCGCCTGCGGAACCTCGAGCTCGGTGGACCACTCGCAGTTGTAGCACTCGTCCTCGGCCACGATGCAGGGCTTGTTCACGCACGCGGACAGCTCGGCGCCGTCCATGACCTGCACGGTCTTGACCTCGAAGAAGCGAGAGCCCGCCACGTAGGAGGCAACGATGTTCTGCGCGAGCTGGCTGTTGGGGCCGGCGGCCGGGCCAAACGGCGACTCGATCTTCTCGTTGAAGATGGGGTCGGCGCCGCCCTCGTGGCGCACGATCTTGCGAACGCCAAAGACACTGCCGAGGTTGGCGTGCTCGGTGAGGATCCAGTCCATCATCTGTGCGAACGGGATCGGCCTCATGATGTCGCTCATGTCTGAGCTCCTCTCCTGCCCCGTCGAGACCGCGCGACGAGGGCGAGATGTGTTACGCGAAAGGCAGGGCGCCCTTCGCGCGACGGCCCCGCGGAGGCCGTCTGCCGCGCCCGGGCTCCCCGGCCCGGACGCGGGTGGGCGCCGGCTGGGAGCTGGTCCCCGCCGGCGCCTGCGGGGACGCGCGCGTCCCCGGGATACCGATTAGTAGCTGCGGTTGTTCAGCGTGCCCCACAGCTTCTTGGACTGCTCGAGCGTCCAGGCGTTGATGCGCTCCTCGTCAAAGGCCACGAACTCGCGGTCCTTGTAGAGGACACGGCCGTTGACGATCGTGGTGCGGCAGTTCTTGCCCATCATGCCGAACAGCATGTGGCCGTCGATGTTGTCGCCGGAGAAGGGCGTGAACACCGGGTAGTCCATGACGATGACGTCTGCGGCGGCGCCGGGGGCGAGCTTGCCGAACGTGCGGCCGAAGTACTTGGAGGCCATCGCGTAGTTGTTCTTGAACAGCATCGTCATGGCCTCGCCCCAGCCCACGTTGGGCATGGCGGCGTTGTGGCGCTGGATGACGAGGAAGACCTTGAGGCTCTCGAGCATGTCATGGGTGTAGGCGTCCGTGCCCATGCACACCGGGATGCCGCGGCGCATGAACTCCAGGACCGGGGCGCAGCCCACGGCGTTGCCCATGTTGGACTCGGGGTTGTTGACGAGCCAGGTGCCGGAGTCCTTGATGATGTCCATCTCGGCGGGCGTCACGTGGATGCAGTGGCCGAGCATGGTGTCGGGGCCAAGCAGGTCGTGCTGCAGCAGGCGCTCCACGGGCGGGATGCCGCCGCGGTTCTTGCGGGAGTCCCACACGTCGTTCATGCCCTCGCAGACGTGGATGTGGAAGCCCGTGAGGCCGTTGTTGGCCTCGGCCATCTTGTCCATCGTCTCGTCGGAGAGGGTGAACGTGGCGTGGCCGCCGAACATGGCGGCGATCATCGTGTCGTTGTCCTTCTCGCGCGCGTCGTGGGCCCACTGGGCGAACTCGGCGTTCTCGGCGATCGACTGGTCGCACTTCTCCTGGCCGCGGCGGTCGGAGACCTCGTAGCACAGGCAGGAGCGCATGCCGAGCTCCTTGGCGACGTCCTTGATGGCGAACAGGGAGCCGGGAATCTCGCAGAAGCTCGCGTGGTGGTCGAAGATCGTGGTGACGCCGTCACGAAGCGAGTCGAGGATCGTGGCGTAGGCGCTGGCGCGCGTACCGTCGAGCGTGAGGTTGTCGTCGATCTTCCACCACTGCTGCTCGAGGTTCTCGAGGAAGTTCGTGGGGTTGCAGCCATCGATTGCCAGGCCGCGGGCCAGGCCCGAGTAGATGTGGGTGTGGCAGTTCACGAGGCCCGGCATGATGACGCCGCCGTGGGCGTCGACGTACTCGTAGCCGGGGTTGGCGGCCTTGAGCTCGGCCTCGTCTCCCACCGCAACGATGGTGTCTCCGTCGATGGCAACCGCGCCGTGCTCGAGGTAGGGCTTCTCGTCATCGCGGGTGATGACGCGACCATTACCGACAATAAGCATGGTGCTCCCTTCATCGTCTGAGGCGGGGGTTAACGCCTTTCGACAGCTGTTCCGTGAGCCCGCGCGTCGACTGGTCGATGGCGGGTCCTCCCCCGCGCTCGCGCGTGCGACCAGTAGATTTGGTCGCTATGCCAATTGTCTCCGTGGCCGCGGCGAACGGCCTGACTTCTCAGCCTAACGGCACATGACAAACAGAATGTTATCAAACCTAACTATTTGTAATAACTGCATGTTTATGGCGAAAAACAGGCCTGCTGCAAAATTATTAGCAATCGGTGAACGGTAGGTTGCGCACGAGACGGACACACTCGCGTACCAGCGGCTTCGTTGTGCTCGACCCAAGACAACGGGGCGGGCGGGGCGCGGACACGAAAAAGGGCCCCTCCCGAGTCGAGAGGGGCCCTGCCACGCATGGACGGAAGGGAGTGCCCACGCGAATGGCCGTTTGCGACGGACGTCCCAGCACGGGCCGGGGCATCCCTCCTAGGAGAGGTCGATCTCGCGGCCCGAGACGTACTTGCGCACGAGGCGGCCGCCTTCCTCCGCCAGGTAGACGTAGCGCTCGAGGCGCTCCCAGACGCTAAGGTCACGCGGGGTGGCGATGTTGGAGTCGTCGAGCACGAGGGCGTCGAACTCGTACCCCTCGGCAAGAGAGCCAACGCGGCCAAAGAACGAGCCGCCGCCGGCCGTGGCGAGCCACAGCGCTTCCTGCGTGGTGAGCGCGGGAAGCGAGTCGTCCACGAGTCTCCAGCGCAGCTTCGAGACGGCCACGGCATCCGCCATGCAGCGGAACATCGACAGGTTGGCGCCGCCGGCGACGTCGGTGCCCAGGCCCACGTTCATGCCCAGGTCAAGGTAGCGGCGGATGGGCGCGATGCCGCTCGAGAGCTGGGCGTTTGACTGCGGGCAGTGGGCCACGTAGGTGCCGCTGCTACGCAGAAGCTCGGTCTCGGTCTTATCGGAGTAGATGCAGTGGGCCATGACCGTGCGCGGGCCAAGCAGGCCAAAGTGGTCGTAGGCGTCGCCGTAGCAGCTCGACCACGGGCACAGCTCCTTGACCCAGCCGCACTCCGAGGGGTTCTCGGACAGGTGGCTCTGGACGGGCAGGCTCAACTCGTGAGCGATGTCGGCGAGCTCGGCCATGAGCTCGTCGGTGACGCTCGGGGTGAAGCGCGGCGTGATGATGGGCGCCGTATGGTCGTAGCGGCCCTCGACGTCTGCGAGCCAGCGGCGGGTGTCTGCGGCGGACTGGGCGGTGTCCTCCTCGAGGTTCTCGCCGCCGTTGCGGTCCATGTTCACCTTGCCCACGTACGTGGCAAGGCCCGTGGCCTCGAGCTTGTCCATGAGCAGCTCGGTGGCCTCGACGTGCATCGTGCCAAAGACGACGGCATGCGTCGTGGGCGACTGGCGCAGGTCGTTCGCGAAGATGTCGTAGGCGCGCTCGGCGTAGGCGAGATCTGCGTAGTGGGCCTCCTCGGGGAACGTGTGGGTGTTCAGCCAGTCGAGCAGCTCAAGGTCCATGCCCAGGCCGCGGAACGCGTACTGCGGGGCGTGGATGTGGATGTCGCTCATGCCCGGGATGACGAGGTTGTCGCCGCAGTCGACAAGCGGCAGGCCCGCGTACTTCTCGGGCAGCTCGTCGAACACGCCGGCGGAGACGCCGTCTACACACACGGCATAGCCGCCCTCGACGCAGCGCATCCCCTGGGGCGTGGTGTTGTAGCAGACGTTGCCCTTGAGGACGAATGACTTGGAATCCATGGGATGGCTCCTATCCGATGGGCGGCCGAGGCCGCCGGGACCTACACGAAGGGGATGATGCCTGGCCGTCCCTGGGACGACCACGCACACGCTAGATGAGCACGTACTTCAAGATGAACACGACCGCCAGCACATACATCATGGGGCTGATCTTCTTGTGGTTGCCGCACAGCAGGTTGATGCCCACGTAGGAGATGATGCCCATGGAGATGCCCTCCACGATGCTGTAGCAGAACGGCATGCCCACGAAGCACAGGAACGCCGGGATGGACTCGGTGGGGTCGCCGAAGTCGATGCTGAGCACCGAGCTTGCCATGAGCGAGCCCACGATCACGAGGGCCGGCGCCGTGGCAAACGACGGGATGGCCAGGAAGATCGGCGACAGGAACATCGAAAGCAGGAACAGCACGCCCGTCGTGATGGCCATGAGGCCAGTGCGGCCGCCCTCGGCGATGCCCGCGGCGCACTCGACCGAGCAGGATGTTTCCCTTGACGTTTCTGGCCATGAGCACGCCCGTGATGACGAGGCCCACGCAGAACAGCACGACGCTGATGCCGGCCGTGTTGAACGTGCCCTCGGCGGCAGACCCCGAGAACGAGAAGATCGAGACGAGCGTGGCGGAGCTGCCCACGACGAGACCCGAGTTCTTGAGGCCGATGATCGTGATGAACAGGCCGATGCCCGCCGAGATGGCGTACTTGAGGTTCAGCGGGATGGCCTTGAAGATCTTCTCGCGCAGGCTCGTGAGCGAGATGAGCGCGAACACGAGGCCCTCGACGAAGATCGCCGCGAGCGCCACCTCCCAGGAGTAGCCCATGCCCAGCACCACGGTGTAGGCGAAGTAGGCGTTGAGACCCATGCTCGGCACAAGCACGAACGGGTAGTTGGCGAGCAGCGCCATGACGAGCGTGCCCAGGAAGCACACGAGCGCCGTGGCCGTGAAGACGGCGCCGGAGTCCATGCCCGTGGCGCTCATGACCGAGGGGTTGACGGCCAGCACGTAAGCGGCCGTCACGAACGTGGTGAGGCCCGCGAGCACCTCGGTTCTCACCGTGGTGCCGCGTTCCTTGAGGTGGAACAGCTTGTCGAGCTTCTCTTCCATGAGATTCTCCCTTGAGACCGCTGCGGGCCTTGCGCCCGCATGCCACCGCGGGCACATGCCCGCATAACCGCGCGAGCGTCAGCGGCTCGCGCATGCAGCCCCGGCATCGCAGCGAGGTCTCGCACCGTACGAATGCGAGCCGGCCTTGGGTGCATGCCGTTGGTCACGGGGCGGCCATCCGCTCCTTCGCGAAAGGACGGTACCGGCCCGATTGGGTATCTCGATTATTAATTATTACTATTGATTGATAATAAATTCTTGTTGCGGACGGTAGAAAGGCTTCCGCGAGCGGCGTTTTCCGAGGTCAGAGGGCCGAAAAAACGTTATTGGCCAAGAAAAACAACGGGCAGGCTCGGCAGGAGAAGCCTGGGTCTGACCATGCAAACCAGTCAACGGCCGACGGCGGCAAGGCCCCTACACCTCGCGGCGGACCCTCTGCAGGTAGCGATAGACGCTCGGCACGGAGACGTGCAGCTCGCCGGCGACGTCTGCCGCGGCGCCCTTGATGAGAAACGTCCCCGCGGCATCGAGCCTGCGGATGACGTCGACACGACCGGCCTGGTCAAGCTCGCTCGACGTCTTGCCGAGCGCCCCGAGAAGGGAGCGCACCTGCTCGGCCACGCCCGTCTCGGCCCCGCCGATGGAGAGGGTCTCTACGCTCGAGGCCCTATAGGCACTGCGCACCGCCTCGAGGTTCGTGTCGCGGAACTCCTCCGAGCCGCCGTGGCGGTATGCCTCCATGAAGGCTTTGATGCCGTCCTCGAGCGTGCGGAAGGGCTGCGGGTCGATGTTGACGCACAGGATGCCCACGATCTTGCCCGCGTCACGCACGAAGTACGAGGAGCTCTGAAGCGGGCGGCCGTCTGCGGTGGTGGAGACGTAGTCGCTCACGAAGCAGTCCTCGCTAGGCTCGAGCTGCTCGGCCATCTTGAGCGAGAACGCGGTGGCGGGGGCGCCCACGGTGCGACCCGAGACGTGCCCGTTGACGATCTTGACGATGGAGTGCGCGGGGTCCGAGAGGTCATGCAGCGCAATCTCGGTGGCAGAGCCCAGGGCGGCTCCCAGAAAGTCCACGAAGGGGATGAGCTCTGCGACCTTCTCGTTCATGCGTTCTCTCTTTCCGTCAACGGATACCGTTTGAATTATATATTGTGGGTCAGCCATACTTTGTGTTAGTTTGTGCAGCTAGAACGGATTATATCCTTCATCCTGAAACGCTGTGACGCAGCGATTCGCGCAGCTTCGCGAAAGGCCTCACATGGATGCCGCCCAGACAGACTTCTACGCTCGACTCGCCCACGCCATCGCCGTGCAGTTTGGCTCGAACTGCGAGGTCGTCGTCCATGACCTCGAGACCGACGACCCCGAGCGCTCCATCGTGGCCATCGAGAATGGCCACGTCACCGGCCGCTCCGTTGGAGACGGCCCCAGCCACATCGTGCTCGACGCGGTGAAGGCCGGCAAGGTCCACAAGCTGTCGGACCGCCTCGCCTACCTCACCAAGACGGCAGACGGCCGCATCCTGCGCTCCTCGACCGTCTTCATCCGCAACGCCGAGAACGTGCCCGTGGGGATCTTGGGCATCAACTACGACATCACGGTGCTGAGCGCCGCCGCCGACACCCTGAACGCCATGACGGGCACGGGCCCGGGAGACGATCCCACCGGCGACCCCGAGCCCATCGTTCGCAGCGTCGCAGACCTGCTCGACGACCTCATCGAGCAGAGCGTGGCGCTCGTGGGAAAGCCAGCCGCCCTCATGAGCAAGGACGAGCGCGTGCGCGCCATCCGTTATCTCAACGACGCCGGCGCCTTCCTCATCACGAAGTCGGGCCCCAAGGTGTGCAAGTACTTCGGCATCTCCAAGTACACGCTCTACAGCTACCTAGACGAGGCCAAGAGCGACCAGGGCTAGCGAAGCCCCATCCACGCCATGCCAGGCGCCCCGAGCCCGAGCGGCACGGGGCGCCTTTTACGTTACGAGGGCGTAACCATCCCATGGGCGGGCGAGGGTATCCTTATATGAATTGGCTTCGTTCAAGAGGGACGGGGCACAGGAGGCAAGGAGGATGTATGGCTCGAGTCTTCAACTTCGCGGCAGGCCCGTCGGCGCTGCCCGAGAGCGTGCTCGCCGAGTGCGCGGCCGAGATGCTTGACTACCACGGCTGTGGCATGAGCGTGCTGGAGATGAGCCATCGATCTAGTGCCTACCAGGAGATCTTCGACGACGCCGAGGCGACGCTTCGCCGCATCGCCGACATCCCGAGCAACTACAAGGTGCTGTTCCTCCAGGGAGGCGCCACGCTACAGTTCGCCGGCATCCCGATGAACCTCATGGAAAGCGGGCGAGCGGGCTATCTCGTGACGGGCAACTTCGCCGCAAAGGCCGAGAGGGAGGCCCGCAAGTATGGCGAGGTGGACGTGCTCGCCACAAGCGAGTACACCGGCTTCGACCGCATCCCCGACGTCGCCGGCGTGGGCGAGCTTGCCGAGGCCACGGGCTACGACTACGTCTACATCTGCCAGAACAACACGATCTTTGGCACGCAGTTCCACGAGCTGCCGCAGACCGGCGAGGTCCCGCTCGTCTCCGACGTCTCGAGCTGCTTTCTGGCCGAGCCCATCGACGTCGCCCACTACGGCCTCGTCTACGCGGGCGCCCAGAAGAACGCCGGGTGCGCCGGCGTCACCGTGATCATCGTGCGAGACGACCTCATCGAGAACGGCCCGGCGCTGCCCATCTGTCCCACCTACCTCGACTATCGCGAGCAGGCCAAGAAGGGCTCGATGCTGAACACGCCCAACACGTTTGGCATCTACCTGTGCGGCAAGGTCTACCACTGGATCGAGGCGCAGGGCGGCCTTGCGGCCATGGAGCGCATGAACCGCGAGAAGAGCGGCCTTCTCTATGACTATCTCGACCAGTCGCACCTGTTCCACGGCCACGCCCAGCCCGCCAGCCGCTCCATCGCCAACGTAACGTTCCGCACGGGCGACGAGCGCCTCGATGCCGCGTTCGTGGACGGCGCCACCGAGCGTGGCCTTGTGGGCGTCAAGGGACACCGCCTCGTGGGCGGCATGCGCGCGAGCGTCTACAACGCCGTGCCCGTCGAGGGCGTGCGCGCGCTCGTGGACTACATGGCCGAGTTCGAGGCCGAGCACACCAGGTAGCGACCACCGGCCCAGGCAGGTCTCGGGCGAGGCGGCCGCACAACATCTACTCTCAGGGAGCATCACATGCGCCACATCAAGACGATCGACGACATCACCAAGGACGGAAAGGTCGAGTTCGGCGAGGGCTATGACTTCGTCGAGAGCACCGAGGAGGCAGACGCCATCCTCATGCGCTCCACGGACCTCCACGGCTACGAGCTTCCCCCCTCCATCCGCGCCATCGCGCGCTGCGGCGCCGGCGTGAACAACATCCCCATCGACGAGTACGCCAAGAAGGGCGTCGTCGTGTTCAACTCCCCCGGCGCCAACTCCAACGCCGTCAAGGAGCTCGTCATCGCCATGCTCATCCTCTCGAGCCGCGGCGTCGTGCAGTCCATGAAGTGGGTGCGCGCCCACGCCGACGACCCCAACATCCTCGTGGATGCCGAGAAGGCCAAGAAGGCCTTCGTGGGCCGCGAGCTCAAGGGCAAGCGCATCGGCGTCGTGGGTCTGGGCAACGTGGGCTCCAAGGTGGCGAACGCCTGCGTCGACCTCGGCATGCAGGTCTATGGCTACGACCCGTTCATCTCCGTGGAGCACGCCTGGGCGCTCAGCCGCGACGTCCAGCGCGTCGGCACGCTCGAGGACCTGTGCCGCGGCTGCGACTACCTCACCGTCCACGTCCCCAGCAAGGCAGACACCATCGGCATGATCGACGCCGACGTCCTGGGCCTTCTCAACCCGGGAGCGGTGCTCATCAACTACGCCCGCGAGACGATCGTGGACGAGGACGCCGTGGACGCCGCGCTTCAGGGCGGGCGCCTCTCCTGGTTTGCCACGGACTTCGCCACGCCCAAGACCGTGGCCATGCCCAACACGTTCATCACGACCCACTCCGGCGCCGGCACGGGCGAGGCCGAGGCCAACTGCGCCGACATGGCAATCTCCGAGCTCAAGGACTACCTCGAGAACGGCAACATCGCCAACTCGGTGAACTACCCCGCTTGCTCCATGGGCAAGGCCCGCGCCGCGAGCCGCGTGGCATGCCTGCACGCCAACGTCCCCAACATGATCGGCCAGATCACGGCGATCCTTGCCAAGGACAACGCCAACGTGCAGCGCATGGTCAACGAGAGCGCCGGCGAGAACGCCTACACGATGTTCGACACCGACGAGCACCTCGAGGACTCCACGATCGACGCCCTGAAGGCGATTCCAGCCGTGTACCGCGTGCGCGTCATCAAGTAGCATCTAGGCATACGCAAGCGTGCGGCCGGCGCCCATTGCGGGTGGCCGGCCGCTTTTCTTTGGAGGGACCATGCAGATTCAGGGCTTCTCGTGCACGAGGCCGCAGCCCGAGCACATGGACGCCATGCGGGCCTGTGCCACGGCCGCCGAGCTCGATGCGCTCGTGGCCGCAGACGCCTACACCACCGATGTCTCGCGGGCGCTCTACCTCGTGGCACGAAGGCACAGCGATGCCGTGACGACAGGCGTCGCCTGCTGCTGCTCGGCAGACGAGCTAGATGGCAAGATCGCATGCGAGCAGGTCGAGGAGGGCGCGGCGACGGCGCGGGCAGACGAGCTGGAGGCGCTCGGCGCCCACGCGCGACCCATCACGATTGTCTACGAGGGCAACATGGCGCTCGACCTCATCCTGGGCGCGGCGCGCTCGGCGACGCCGCTGTACAACCTCTCGAACGGGGCCGACCAGCTCGTCGTGTGGCGCATGAGCCGCCCGGAGGCCATCGAGGCCGTGATGGCAACGTTTGCCATCATCGAGGGTCACGTAGTGGCAGGGCAGCTCGAGGCCGCAGCCGCGCAGGAGGTGGCGAGGCGCGCCCGCAAGGCACGGCCTGGGCTGGACCCGCGCGCGGCCGCGCTCCACCCGCTCGCGCTGCTCGTCAGCGAAGCTGAGCTCGCAGCCGGTACGGCAGACCTGCTGCCCGGCGAGGGTCTTCTCGTGCATAGGTTTGCCTAGGAAAGTTCATTGTGAGCTTTATGCAAAAAACACCCTAGGTTTGTGCGCTAAAAAGGGCATCCTGGCCAAAAATGCAAGCACCTGGATTGCAAAACGCGGTCGTTATTCGCCATAGCAAGTCTTTTGAGGCTCCTTTGGCGGCTCTAGGCCACTCGAGTTGCCACCTCAGTGCACAAACCTCTCGCATTTTTTGCAAGAATGGCCGCGCGAACTCTCAGCGCGCCCTACCTGCCGCCAAACAGGCCACCGAGAAGGCCCCCAAGGCCGCTCGAGCCAAGCATCTTGCTCGCAATGGCAGCCATGTCCACCTTTGACACGTCGACGTTGAGCTTGGCCGCCAGGCGAAGCAGCTCATCGGGACTGAGCTTCGAGACGTCGATGGCGGACAGGTCGAGCTTGCCCAGGTCCACCTCAGACAGGTCGGCACCCACCTGGGCAAGCCTGTCCAGGCTAAGGCGAAAGAGCTCGGTGAGGTCATAGCCTCCGGCCACGCCCGTTATGCGCTCGACCGCCTGCGCGGGGCTCTCCACGAGCTGCTGGGCGAGCTCGGGAGCGGCCGCGACCGCGTCTGCGATCTTGTCTGCGAGCTGGTTCATGTCGATGGCCATGGGTCCTCCCGTGCCGTCCGTTGTGTTACGCGCGCCTTCCCTACGAAGGCATCATACCTGTGCCTGGGTATAGTAGATAGGTATCACAGTCACGCCTGCACGGAGGATAGCATGTCGGCCCCAAGCCTCAATCTCATAGCCCTCATCGTTGGGGGCGCCGCCGGGGCCGTGGCGGCGGGGCTTGGCGTCCGTCTCGCCCATCGGCGCGCCCGCAGACGCTCGGACGCCGCGCTCTCCCCCGTGCCACCGGCTGGCTATGCCGATGCCGCCAACACGGCGAGCGCACCAACGGCCGCCGAGGCACCCCAGCTGACACCCATTGCGTCAGACGCTCCCGCACCGGCAGAGCCCACGGAAGAGGCACATCCCGCCCCCGCCCTCGAGCCCGCGCCCGAGCCCATCGACATGGAGGGGCTCGCCCGCGAGCTGCGCGAGGCAAGCGATCCCATAGCGCGTCTCAAAAGCCTCGTGAGGACGGTCGAGCACGCCGAGCGGCGCGCAGACGAGGGGACAGCCGAGCAGCCAGACGCCATCTCGAGCTACCTCGCGAGGGGCCTTCGCGAGGCGGGCGTCCTCGACGCGGACGCCCACTGGCCCGAGGTCGCCGTGGTCTACACGGGCCGCAGCCACACATTCTTCCTGCGTGTCTCCAGCTCCTCGGTTGCCTGGGGAGACATGCTGCGCATCCTTGCCATCGAGGGCGCGCTCAACCGGGCCCTGTTCGCGTGGGAGCACTTCCGCAAGCACGCAGACGGCTCCATGCCCGCAGATGACGTCACCATCGAGGACTTCTACCGCTTCAACCAGGCGCTCGCGAGCTCCATCACCGCACAGCTGGGACCCGAGCCCATCCCCCGAGCGAGCATGAGCGACATGCTCGGCGAGTGGGGCGTGCGCCAGACGATCTCTGCCGGCATCGAGACATTTCGCCTGCCGCTTCGCCTCTCGGCGCGCTTCCGCGTGAACCTCATGGGCGGGGACGCCGCCATCGTGGCGTCGTTCATACCGTCGGGCGCCCAGCCCGCCTCGGTGTGGTCGCCCGAGCTCGGCCGCGTCGTCATGGCCTCGCACCAGATGCGCGAGCGCATGGCCACCGACTACGCCCTGCGCTGCGCCCTCATGCTCGCCGCGCACGCCTTCCGCAGCTCCAGGCGCCTGTGCCACGCGTTCGTGGCGATCTGCCTCGAGACGCCCTCGCATCACGCCTGCCTCGTCTCGGGAGACGTCTCGCGCGACCTGCTGCGCGAGCACGATCTGTCCGAGGACTTCGACGCCAGGGCGCTCGCCCGCGAGCTGGGCCTTCGCTTCTCCACCGAGGAGGACTCGCTCCTCCCGATCGAGCAGGGCTTCGAGCTCGACTCCGAGCGCTTCTGCCCGCGCGGCCGCTATGAGACCGTAGACCTCTCGGGAAGGATCCTGCCGAGCTTCGAGGCGAGCCTCTTGGGCGCCGAGCACGTGTACGACCTGTCCATCAACGAGAGCGCCCGGCGCGCGAGCAAGGCCCAGGAGGTCGTCCGCGAGCTTGGGGGGTCCACGGAGCGCTCCGTACGCCGGATCTTGCGCCTCACCGAGAACGACCCGGACGCCACGGTGCGCGAGGCGGGCCGCCGCTGCGCGAGCCGCCTCATCGACGGGTCGCTCTCCGCCGGCGACCCCATCGCCTTCGTGGACGACTTCGTGGAGGGAGACGCGCTCTCCCGCTCGTGCGACCGCGCCATGGACCTGCTCCAGCAGGGCAAGAACGACGAGGCCATCGACGTGCTCACGGACATGCTCGCGCCCATCGACGCGATCGACACCTACCGGGACAGCGGCGACGACACCTGGCGCCAGTTCATGAGCTACGTGTCGCGAGCGCTGTACAACCGCCTTCTTGCCAAGCCCGCCGAGCACACGCACCTCGTGCCCGACGCCTACTACGGGGCGCAGCTGCTCATGGCGAGCGCCCTCATCGCGCAGGGCCGCGCCAGCGAGGCGCTCGGATTTGCCCGCCGCGCCCAGGACCTGGACCCGCTCGACATGGCCGGAATGCTGCGCATCGTTCGCTGCCACGAGCTCGCAGGAGACCTCGACGCCGCGGCCTCCGAGCTGCGTCGCTGGCTCGACGTGGCCTTTGACCCGCAGGGCATCGGCGTGGGCTACTATCGCCTCGCCTTCATCGAGTGGAAGCGCGGAAACGTCGACGTGGCCGACGCCTGCTACCAGAAGGCAGCCGTGAGCCGCGCCTCGTGCGCAGGCGCCGCCGCGTTAGAGCTGCACACGATGCGCGCGCTCAGCGGCTCTGGCACCATCGAGCCCACCCACGTCGACGAGACCCTCGAGGGTGCGGGCGTGCCGCTCGCCCCCACCGAGCGCGTCATCGGCGTGCTCGTGGAGGCCGCGCAGGCCTCGACGGACGCCGAGGTCTTCCCCGTGGCCCGCAGCTTCGCAACCCTTCTCGGCGCGCTCACGGGAGACGACGTCATGAACGGCGTCGTCGAGTCCATCGAGCACGAGCCAGACCGCTAGGCATAAAAGAGCTGCCATTGGAACCCGTCCCCAATGGCAGAACCCGTCCCCAATGGCAGCTCGAGGCTAGCCGAGTCGCTGGACCTTCTTGGTCTGCGCCTCTCGGTCGATGAACATGATGAGGAAGCACCCGGCGAGAAGCACGGCCGCCACGGCTATCGCGTGAAGGCCTAACCAACCAATGCAGAGGTTGCCGAGAACGGCACCCACCACGAACGTGAGGATGACGCCAAAGTACAAAAGGCCGTTCTCGAGAAAGCCCTTGTTGTGCGTGATGATGTAGTCGTCGACGCTCTGCAGCGCGCTGCGGAGGTTTCCAATGCACATCGTGGTGGCAATGCCGTGCCCGTGGATCTTTCGGAAGCTCTCCACCTGCATGCCGCACGCAAACGACGTGAGGCAGTTCGCCACGAGGTTGGCCGTGCCGGGGATGAGGCTCACGCCCAGCAGGATGACCGCCTCGAGAAACACCGTGAGCTGACGCCAGTGGAACAGGCTCGAGAAGCGCTCGTGGATGAGGTCGGCGAGCATGATCCCCAGGGCAAACGCCAGCACCGGGAAGAAGTAGCGCCCCGCGCGCATGAGGTCTCCCCCGGACAGGTTGACGCCCACGAGTAGGATGTTGCCCGTCTGCGCGTTGGCGAACACGCCGTCTCGGGCGATGTAGGAGTAGGCGTCCATGAAGCCGCCCGCAAGCGCGAGAAGCACGCCCAGCTCGATGGACTCCGACGTCTGCTTTGCACGCTCCAAAACCAGACCCCCCTAAAGGTCGAGCTTCATAAGCTCGTTGATGGCATAGATGTAGATCTTGAGCGCCTCGCGCAGCTGCGCCTCGCTCGCGCCCTCGTCGGCGCCATGCATCTGGCCCACCCACTCCGGCGTCTCAAGCTCGTTGTCCTCGGGGCCAAAGCTCGCGGCGTTGGCGAAGTGACGGGCGTAGGTGCCGCCGCCGATGGTGAAGGGTTTCGTGTCCTTGCCGGTGTACTCGTTGTAGCAGCGCACGAGCGTCTGGATCTCGGGCGAGTCGGGGCTCACGTAGAACGGCACGACGGCGCGGCCCGCCTTGAGCTCGCAGCCAAAGTCGACGGCAACCTGCGAGAGGCGCTCCGTGATGGCGTCTGCGGTCGTGGACTTGGGGAAGCGCGCGTCGACGGTCTGCTCGATGCGCCCGTCCTCGCGAAGCTCGATGGTGCCACCAATGCAGGTGAGCGGCTCGAAGACGTCGTCCGTGGCGGCGATGCCCAGCGAGCTGCCGTCCGTAGAGGCGTGGATGGTGCGCTCGAGCTCGAGGAACGCGCGCTCGGCGTCCGAGCACAGGCCCTGGTCGAGCAGATAGCCGCACAGCATGCCGATGGCGTTGCGCGTGCCCGCAGGCATCGAGGCGTGGCCGCCAACGCCGTGCGCCGTCACGCGGGCAAGCCCCTCGCCCGCAGGCTCGACCTCGATGCCGTCCGCCGACGCGAGCGCCGAGGCGTCCGCGCGCACGACGGCCGAGGCGAGGCTCGGGATGGCGTTCGTGGCGCTGCCGCCCTCGATGGAGGCGATGACGGAGCCGGAGACGCCGCCTGCGATGGGCGCCGAGACGAACGTGGCGCCGTACAGGCCCTTCTCGCCGCAGCAGACCGGGAACTCGGCGTCGGGCGTGAAGAGGAAGTCGGGCTCGGGATAGTGGGCGAGGTAGTACTCGACGTCGCCCATGTTCGTCTCCTCGTTCGCCCCGAGGATGACGCGCAGGGTGTAGGGCAGGCGCTCACCTGTGACCTCGACGCGCTCGGCGAAGAAGCGGCCGGCATACATCGACAGCACGGCAGGGCCCTTGTCGTCGATGACGCCGCGGCCAAGCAGCCAGCCGTCTCGGCGAACCATCTGATAGGGGTTCGTGTGCCAGCCCGGCCCCTCGGGCACGACATCCACGTGGGCGATCGTGGCGATCTGCTTGTCGGACTTGCCGGGCAGGTCCGCGTATCCCAGGTAGCCGTCGCAGTCATGGGCGTCCAGGCCGCAGACGTTGGCGATGCACAGGGCCTCGTCGAGCGCCTCGCGCGGGCCCGGGCCCCACGGGGCGTTGTCCTCGGCGGCGGCGAGGTCCTCCACGCTGCGGTGGCTCACGAGGGACTCGATGTCATCGAGCACCTCGGGCCACACACGGTCGACATACTCGTCGATCTCTGCCTTGAGCTGGGCGTTGTTCTCGGTCATGGTCGCTCCCATCAAAGCGTGTTGCAATTTTCCACGTTCATGATACGACCGTTTGTCGCCATGCCCAAACTTGGGTATCACAGGTGACGGTTGGGGACGGCCTCGATTGTCACCGTGCAAGGAGCAGGTGACAGTTGGGGACGGCCTCGATTGTCACCACGCAAGGAGGACGCATGGCAGAACAGCTCACGATACTCGCCACGATGCTCGCGCTCGTGGTGTGCTCGTCGTTTCTGGCGAGCCTCATCCCGGGCAGGCCCATCCCCGAGGTCGTGTTCTTCGTGGTGGCGGGCGCCGTCATGGGCCCCAACTGCCTGGGCGTCATCCATGAGACCGCAGGGCTTGCGTTGCTCAGCCGCTTAGGGATGGGCGTCCTATTCCTCATCGCGGGCTATGAGCTCGACCTGCGCGAGCTCACGGGGCGTGCCGGGCGCCACGGCGCCGTCTGCTGGGCCGTCTGCATGGCGCTGGCCACGGCCGCCACGCTCGCGCTAGGTCTGGGCCTCTCCCCCGCCGGCACGGCGGCGTTTGCCATCGCCCTCACCACGACGGCCTATGGCACGCTCGTCCCCATCATGCGCGATCGCCAGCTCACGGGAACGGCCGTGGGCGGCGTCATCGAGTCCTACGGCGCCATGGGCGAGCTTCTGCCCGTCGTGGCGATGTCGGTCATGCTCTCGCCCCAGCGCTCCATGGCGGCAAACGTGGGGGTTCTGCTCGGCTTTCTCGTCCTGTGCGTCATCGTTGCGGTGCAGGGGCAGCGCGCGCGGGCATGGGGCGGCAGGCTTGCTCGCTGGGTGGCAGACAACGCCGAGACGAGCTCGCAGGCCACGCTTCGCGCCACGCTGCTTCTGCTCGTGGGGTTGCTGGCGCTGGCCGCCGTGCTCGACCTCGACGCCGTGCTCGCGGCGTTCGCGGCCGGCTTCATCCTGCGCCACGTGCTGCCAGATGAGTCGGGCGCCCGCCTCATCGAGAAGGTCGAGGTCATGGGCAACGGGTTTCTCGTCCCGGTGTTCTTCGTGTACTCGGCCATGGGCATCAACTTTGCCGCCGTGGGCGCCAACCCCGCGCTGCTCGCCACGTTCGTGGGCCTGCTTCTGCTTGTGAGGGCGCTGCCCGTTGGCGTGTGTCTGCAGCTCTTCTGCGAGACGCGCGCCATGCCCGTGGGCGAGAAGGTCGCCGCGAGCCTGTACTGCACCATGGCGCTGCCGCTCATCGTGGCGCTCACCGAGGCGGCCACGGGCGCCGGTGCCATGAGCGATGCCATGGCAAGCGTGCTCGTGACGGCGGGGGCGATCACCGTGCTCGTGATCCCCGTGATCACGAACGTCTCGCGCGTGGCGATCGCCGCTCGCCCCATCCAGGCCGCGCACCAGATCGCCGAGCACCCAGAGACGGCGCGCGAGGTCCTAATCGAGCACCGCGAGAACGTCCGCGAGGCGGCGGAGCTCTTCCACGACGAGCGCGTGGCGCTGCGCGAGCGAGGCGTGCGGCTCTCCGCGGCAGACTTCCTCGCCCAGGCCGAGCACATCAGGCGCGAGCACCACGAGGACCTGCGCCGCATCAACGCGCACAGCCGCGAGGAGCTCGAGCAGATCCGCGAGAGGCGGCGCGACGAACGGGACGCCAGGCGCCCCTAGATCACGTAGTCGTTGCCGGCAAGCGAGGTCACGCACAGGTCCGAGACGCGAATGCCATCGAGGTAGTCCTCGACGATGGCGCCCAGGCGCTCCCACATCTCGTGGCAGCGGGGCTCCTCGGCTCGGAACTGCTCCAGGTCGTCCATGCCGCTCACGGCGGCAAGCTTTCCTTCCGTGGCGCGCAGGACCTCGCCCACCGTGTAGTCACTCGCGGGACGGGCGAGCTTGTAGCCACCGTTCTTGCCGCGCAGGCTCGAGACGAGCTTGCCCTTCACGAGCGACTTGAGGATGCTCTCGAGGTACTTGTCCGAGATGGCCTGGCGAGCCGCGACGTCGCGAAGCGGCAGGTAGCCGTCGCCCTCGTGCTCGGCGAGGTCGATCATGACGCGCAGGGCGTAGCGCCCCTTCGTGGAAACGAGCATGGCATCCTCCATCGGCCCGCGGGCACGGCGGCGCAAGGCGGCGTACCATGGCATGAGTTGCAGGCGTATCAATTTCCTATTTATATCATAGGATATAGGGAAATCAATGCGATAACAACGGCGAGCGCGCAATTGCGCGTCACCCAAAGGAGGCACCATGGTTCCCACGCCGCAAGAGGCCTACGAGCTTCTCGCCCAGTACAACGAAGACCCGTTCCACCTCACCCACGGCCGCATCGTGGGCGAGACGCTGCGCTGGTTTGCCACCGACATGGGGCATGCCGACGAGGCTGACCTGTGGCAGGTCGTGGGCACCCTGCACGACCTCGACTTCGAGCGCTGGCCCGAGGAGCACTGCGTGCGCGAGGAGGCCCTCATGCGCGAGGTGGGCATTGACGAGACCGTCATCCGCGCCTGCTGCAGCCATGGCTGGGGCCTCACAGGCACTCCCTACGAGCCCGAGAGCGACCTCGAGCGCACCCTGTTCGCCGTCGACGAGCTCACCGGGCTCATCGGCGCCGCCGCGCTCATGCGCCCGTCCAAGAGCGTGGACGACCTTACGGTGAAGTCGCTCAAGAAGAAGTTCAAGGACAAGCGCTTTGCCGCCGGCTGCTCGCGTGACGTCATCGAGCAGGGAGCGGCTCGCCTGGGCTGGGAGCTGCCCGAGCTCATGGAGAAGACGATTCTGGCCATGCGCGAGGCCCCGAGCGCCCCGCACGGCCAGGACGCCGAGACGAGCGCGGAGTAACCACATGGCCTACCTCGACAACGCCGCCACGACGCGCACGAGCGCGGCCGCCATCGACGCCATGCGACGCGTCATGGAGGGCGAGGCGTTCGCAAACCCCGCGAGCCAGCACGCCGCCGGCGACGCCGCACTGCGCGCCCTCGAGGGGGCCAGGCGCGAGGTGGCAGCCTGCCTGCATGCCCGCCCCAGCGAGGTTGAGTTCGTCTCGTGCGGCTCGGAGGCAAACAACCAGGCCCTGCTCACGGGGGCTGCCTACGGAGCTCGCGAGGGCAGGCGCCACATCGTGGCCTCAGCCATCGAGCACGCAAGCGTGCTGCGCATGCTTGACTGGCTCGCAAGCGCAGACGGCCCCTTTGGCGGCGGCTTCGACGTGACGCTCGTGCGTCCCAACGAGGAGGGCGTCGTGAGCGTGGCGGCCGTCAAGGAGGCCCTTCGCGAGGACACCTGCCTCGTCTCGCTCATGTACGCCAACAACGAGGTGGGCTCCGTCCAGCCGGTGCGAGACGTCTGCTGCATGTGCCGCAAGCGCGGCATTCTCTTTCACACGGACGCCGTCCAGGCCGCGGGGCACCTTCCCATCGACTTCACGCGCGATGGGTTTGACCTGCTGTCCGTCTCGGCGCACAAGTTCCACGGGCCGCGAGGCACAGGGGCGCTCCTGTGCTCGCACCGCGTGGCTCCGGTCTCGCTCGTCCTGGGAGGCGCCCAGGAGCGCGGGCACCGGGCAGGGACCGCAAACGTGGCGGGCGCAGCTGGCATGGCCATGGCGCTGCGCGAGGCAAGTGACGCGCTTGAAGCCAATAAAGCCCAGGTAGAACGCTTGCGAGAGCGATTTGCCGCACGTGTGTCCCAGATTGGCGGCGTTCACGTGCTGGGACCGGCGGACGCGAGCCTGCGCCTTCCCGGCATCGTGGCCCTCACGGTGGACGGCGTGGACCACGAGCCTGCGCTCGTGCTGCTCGACGAAGCGGGCGTGTGTGTGAGCGCGGGGTCGGCCTGCGCGGCCGGAGCCGTCGAGACCAGCCACGTGCTGTCTGCCATGGGCGCGTCGCCCGAGGTGGCGCGCACCTACCTGCGCGTCTCCATCGACGCGTCCGAGAACAGCGAGCAAGACATCGACACGGCGGCCTCTGCGCTTGCCAAGGTTGCGGCACGCCTCCGCGGGGGTGCCCGATGAGTCGCGGCCGCGTGCTCGTGGCCATGAGCGGCGGCGTGGACTCGAGCGTGGTCGCCAACCTGCTCACGAGCCAAGGCTACGAGTGCATCGGCGCCACGATGCGCCTGGCCACCAACGAGGACGACCGCCCGGGCGAGCGCACCTGCTGCAGCACCGACGACATCGCCGACGCCCGCCAGACCTGCTGGGACGCCGGCATCCGCCACCACGTCTTCGACTACACGCGCGAGTTCGAGAAAGACGTCATCGACCCGTTCGTGGCCGCCTATGAGGCGGGCCTCACGCCCAACCCGTGCGTGGCCTGCAACCGGCACCTCAAGTTCGGGGCACTTCTCGACCGTGCGCTCGAGCTTGGCTGCGACCACCTCGCCACGGGGCACTACGCCCGCGTGACGCACGACGAGCGCGGCTACCACCTGCTCAAGGGCGTGGATGGCGCCAAGGACCAGAGCTACTTCTTGTTCGGCCTCACGCAGGAGCGCCTCGCCCACGTCATGTTCCCGCTGGGTGAGATGCACAAGGCCACCGAGGTGCGCGCCCTGGCCGAGCGCCTGGGGCTCTCAAGCGCGCACAAGAGGGACTCGGAGGGCATCTGCTTCGTTCCCGGCGGCGACCACCTGCGCTTTATTGAGGAGCGCTCAGGGCACACGGCCCCCGCGGGCGACATCCTCGACACGGACGGCAACGTCATAGGCCGGCACGAGGGCGCTCTTCGCTACACGCTTGGGCAGCGCAAGGGCCTGGGCGTGGCCGCCGCGCACCCCATCTACGTCTGCGCCATCGACACGCGCGCCAACACCGTGACGCTTGGCGACTCCGATCGGCTCATGGCAAGCTCGCTTGTGGCCGCCGACTGGAACTGGGTGAGCGGGCAGGCCCCGGCGGGTCCCATCCACGCGGCGGCCAAGGTGCGCTACCACCAGCCCGACCAACCCTGCGTCGCCACGTCCCTGCCAGACGGCCGCATTCGCCTCGAGTTCGCAGACCCCCAGCGCGCCATCACGCCGGGACAGGCCGCAGTCCTCTACGACGGCGACGAGGTTCTCGGCGGCGGCACGATCGAGAGCGTGGAATAGCACGGTGCCCAAGAGTCTTTGACGCTTTGGAAGCCCGAGAGCCCCCATCACTTCTGGTGGAGCTCCGTCCAGCCGGCGCCCGGGTCGAACCCGCCCGAGCCTCCCACGACGTTTCCGTGCTCGTCGGCCCAGGCATGGTCCGAGGCCGTCGAGGTCTCCACCTCCGTGCCGTCCGGGCGCACCCACGTGGTGACGCCGCGCATGGCGTCCGAGAAGCGATCGGTCCAGTCCGCGCCCGAGTCCGCACCCACGCCAGAGCGCGCCCGCTCGGCGGCCCACTGGGCGTCCGAGCGTGCCTGCGCCGCTCGCTGATAGTCGTCGATGGCCTGGCGCTGCGTGTTCACGGCCTGCCGCATGGCGGCGAACTGCGCCTGCTGGCGCTGCTGGGCCATGACGGCCTGCTGCTGTTGAGCGCTGACCAGGTTGTGCTTCGTGGCCATCTCCTCCTGCCCCACCGCAGCGTCGGGCCTATACGTTGCCACGAGGGCCTCCATGGCGCGAATGCCCTCCTCGAGATGCACCGGCTCGCACACGAGCGTGGCGAGGTTGCGAGGTCCCCACACGACGGCCTCGCCCGCGCCGGGCGTACCGAACGCCGCGGGCGCAGCCGGAGCCGCAGCCTGCTGCGTACGAGGCCACCAGGTACTCGCTCCGCCGCCGAGGCGCCCGACAAGGCCTCCGATGGCCGAGCTCACGCGCTCCCCCATCTCCGACATCGACGCCGCGCCAACGCCCGTTTCGTAGCCATCGACGATCGCCATGACGCATGCACGCAGCTCGCGGCCATCGGGCGTCGCAAGGCGATAGACGCGCAGCGCCGCCGTGACGCCCACGCGCACGCTCGCGAAGCGCGCACCCTGCAGCGCCGCGTCGTTGTTCGCCTCCATGCGCACGCGCTGCTCGGCACGCGGCATGTCCAGGCCAGGATAGCGACGAGCCTCGAGAAGCGCCACCGACGCGCCCATGCCGCGCGCAAGCGCTGCCGCCTCCGCATCGGCGAACGGGGCCGCCGCGGCATATGCCCGTTCCTCGGTCTGGGCGGAGCTCGCCACGCCGTAGAGCCCCGCAAGCACGTTCATGCCCTTGAGCGCGACGCCACTGCTCAGGTAGCGCTCACCGCTCCTGAAGCTGATGGACTCACCGTGAGGGCCGGCAACGCTCACCCGCACCTGCAGAGGTCGCTCGAACGAGCTCAGGCGCTCGAGGCACGCCTCGCCCACCCGCCAGCCCGCCGGCAGGCCAAGCTGCCCCAACATGCGCCCGGAATATGCGTCGATGACCCTGTGACCGCACAACGCCGCTCTGTCCTCGCCCATATGCTCCCCCTCGCATCGAATGACGCCTCCATGCTCGTCCGACGCGCGACGAAGAGGCAGGTTCGCATGCGCGCCACCCCTTGCGAGCGGCACAAATAAGGGCGCCACCGGCGACTGCCACCGATGGCGCCCGCGTCCCAAAGGGGACGCAGCCCTCTGGGACGCCTACGAGACGCTTCCCGAAACCGCCGAGCGGCTAGTGGTCGGAGAGCGAGAACCCGTTTCTCATGAGCATGCTCGAGGTGTAGAGGACCTTCGAGAGGAGCTTGTCGGTCTCGTCACGCAGCTCGGAGGCAATGCGCTCGTTGGCCGCCTCGAGGACGAGCGTCACGTCGTCGCCGTCGGGAAGCGCGGCCACCTCGGCGTCCGTCTCGCGAAGCACCCTGTGGCCAAACGACATCGTGCGCTCGCGGTAGTTGTCGATGGTGTTGACGTTGTCGCCAAAGTGGGGGTCGGCAATTGCCGCGACGAGGCGGTTTGCCCAGTAGAAGCTGTCCGTGGTCACGTGGTCGGTGGTGTCGCGCAGGTAGGCGGGCGTGTCGCTCACGAGGCCGTAGAACGGAGCGAGCGTGTTGAAGGCGTTCGAGCCCATGGCCATCCACTGCACGCAGCGGCACGCCTCGGGCGCGTAGGGGCGAATCTGCAGCACGGCGAGCTGGCAGTTGCGGTTGATGCCGATGGGACGGAACCTGTGGGCGTCTGCCGCGGTACCCTTCGAGCCGTAGGGGTCATACGGCGTGCCCTCGTAGTGGTTGGACAGCACGTCCTTGACGTCCTCGATGGTGAGCCTGCGCTCGGGCACGCGGCACCAGGGGATGTCGTCGCTCTCGGGCGTGTAGTCGGCGTCCGGGCCGTCCCAATAGTCGGACGGGTTGAGCGCGCGCTGCATGGCCCAGGCACGGCACGTGTTGTAGACGTGGTCGCGCTCGGAGTGCGAGCCAAACGCCTCGCGCGGGTTAAAGCAGGCGTGCACGCCGTCTGCGGCGGCCGTGGCGGCGTCGCAGGTGTCCAGGCCCAGGTCCGCGTCGGAGAGCGTGAGGTCCAGGTGGTTGGCGGCCATCCACTCGCGCAGGTCTGCCGAGCACAGGCAGTCGCGCTGCTCGCCAAAGGCGTCGTCGAGGTCGAACTCGTCGATGCCCAGCTGGTTGGGCATGGTGACGTAGGCCTCGTCGGGGACGCGACGCGCGATCCAGTGGTGGCCGCCCACGGTCTCCATCCACCAGATCTCATCGGCATCCGAGAAGGCCGTGCCGTTCATCTCGTAGGTGCCGTAGCGCTCGAGCAGCGCGCCCAGGCGCAGCACTCCCTCGCGGGCCGTGTGGACGTAGGGCAAAACGATGGTGAGGAAGTCCTCCTCGCCGATGCCACCGGGCACCTCGGGCACGTAGCCCTCCTCGCCCTCGCGACCGCGCGCGGGCACGAGCTCCACGAGCGGGTCGGCGCCGAGCACGCGCTCGTTGGTGGTGAGCGTCTCGGTGGCGCTCATCGCCACCTGGTTGGCATTGAAGCCCGCCTCGCCCCAGATGCCCTGGGAGAGGTTGGCGTTGGGGACGGCGGTATAGCGCTGCGGGTTGTCTGGCAGCTCGATCTCCACGTGAGAGATGACCGAGCGGTAGTGGCGCGGCTGCTCGCTGGGCTGCACGACGACGAGTCGCTTGCTCTCGAACTGGCCGTTTGAGGAGTCCTCGTTGCGCGCCACGATCGTGGAGCCGTCGTAGCTGGCCTTCTTGCCGATGAGAATGGTGGTGCAGGGCATGTTGCCTCCTTGCGGTTGGGTCCGCAGTCGAGGGTAGCACTATGCCATTGGGGACGTATGCCATTGGGGACGGGTTCGCTTGGCATCAGAACCAACAACGATTTGTTAGTTTTGCGACCACTTGTACCCGTCCCCTTTGGCTTTCCCCTTGGCTTTGATTCGGCTAGGCGAACTGGCTGAGGTAGAGGTCGGCGTAGGCGCCGCCGGCGGCCATGAGCTCGTCGTGGGTGCCCTGCTCCACGATGGTGCCGTGGTCCATGACCAGGATGAGGTCGGCGTCCACGATCGTGGACAGGCGGTGCGCGATGACGAAGCTCGTGCGCCCGCTCATGAGCGTCTCCATGGCGTGCACGATGGCCTGCTCCGTGCGCGTGTCCACGCTCGAGGTGGCCTCGTCCAGGATGAGGATGGCCGGGTCGCACAGCATGGCGCGCGCGATCGTGAGCAGCTGGCGCTGGCCCGCGCTCACCGCCTCAGCGTCGTTGGCGAGCACGGTGTCGTAGCCCTGCGGCAGCGTGCGGATGAAGTAGTCCACGTGCGCCGCCTTGGCAGCCGCGACGACCTCCTCGCGCGTGGCGTCCGCGCGGCCGTAGGCGATGTTGTCGGCAATCGTGCCCTCGAACAGCCATGCGTCCTGCAACACCATGCCAAACTCGCGACGCAGGTCTGCCGCGCGCATCTGCCGGGTGTCGACGCCATCGAGCGTGATGCGGCCGCCGTCCACCTCGTAGAAGCGCATGAGCAGGTTGATGAGCGTCGTCTTGCCCGCGCCCGTGGCGCCCACGATGGCCACCTTCTGGCCAGGCTCGGCCACGAGAGACACGTCGCGCATGAGGGGCTTGTCGGCGCTGTAGCCAAAGCGCACGTGCTCGAAGGCCACGCGACCACGCACGGGCTCCACGGGTGCCAGCGGACAGGCCGGGTCTGGCTCCACCTCGTCCTCGTCGAGCAGGCGGAATACGCGCTCGGCGGCGGCAAGCGCGCCTTGCAGCATGTTCACCGTGAGGCCCAGCTGCGTGAGCGGCTCGGAGGCAGAGGTGACGTACTGGAAGAAGGCCTGGAACACGCCCACGGACAGCTGGCCGGCGATGAGCATCTGTCCCGCGAGCACCGCGATCGTGACCTGGCACAGGCGCATGACGAAGCGGATGGCCGGCCCCACGGCGTTCGTGAGGAAGTCAGACGAGGCCGACGTGGCAGCAAGGCGTTGTGCCGCCTGCTCGATCTCGGCGGCGCTCGCCTCGTCGCGGCCGAACGCCTTGATGACGGTGCGCCCGCTGTAGGCCTCCTCGATGCGTCCCGTGAGCGTGCCGAGCGATGCCTGCCGGGCGGCGGCCACCTTGATCGTGCGGCCGGCGAACAGCTTCGTCACCACGAGCGCCACCGCCGCGAACGCCAGGAAGATGCAGGTGAGGCGCACGTCCACCGTGAGCATGACGAGCACGGCGCCCGCCACGGTCATGACGCTCGTGAGCAGCTGCAGCACGCCGCGCTGCAGGACCTCGGAGAGCTTGTCGAGGTCGTTCGTGGCACGGCTGATGGTGTCGCCGGGCTGGTGCGCGTCGAAGTAGGACAGCGGCAGGCGCGAGACCTTCGCCGAGATCTTCTCGCGCAGGCTCAGGTTCAGGCGCTCGGCAAAGCTCGCCATGACGATGTCGTTGAACGAGTAGAACACCCACGCGGCCGTCCAGATGCCAAGAAACGTCAGCACGCGAAGGCCGCCGTTCTCGAGCGTGAGCGTGAACGGCTCGCCGGCCGAGAAGCTCGCCTGGATCTTGTTCCACAGCATGTCGACGACGCTTGCGCTGAAGCCCACCGCGGCAAGCGTGGCCACCACGTAGAGCACGGCGGACACGGCGCATGCCACGATGCGCCAGCGAAGGCCGGCCATGGCCTCCCACAGGCGGCGCACGGTCGCAAGCGCGTTCTCGGGCACCTCGAGCTCCTCCTCGGGCTCGGGCGCCTGGTACTCGAGCTCCTCGTTGTCGTTAGTCACGGATGTCCTCCTTCCTTGCCTGGGACTGGGCGATGGCGCGGTACGTCTCGCACGTCTGCATGAGCGCGTCATGGGTGCCAAGCCCCACGATGCGCCCGTCCTTGAGCACCACGATCTGGTTGGCGTCGTGGATCGTGCTCACGCGCTGGGCGATGATGAGCGTGGCCGCGCCCGCCAGCTCGGACGCGAGCGCGTGACGAAGCGCCGCGTCGGTCTTGAAGTCGAGCGCTGAGAACGAGTCGTCGAACACGTACAGGTCCGCCTGGCGCACGAGCGCTCGGGCGATGGCGAGGCGCTGCCTCTGCCCTCCCGAGAAGTTCGTGCCGCCCTGGGCCACGCGGGAGTCGAGGCCGTCGGGAAGCTCGCGCACGAAGCTCGCCTGGGCCACGTCAAGCGCGTGCCACAGCTCCTCGTCGGTGGCGTCCGCGCGTCCGTGACGGAGGTTCTCGGCGATCGTGCCGCTGAACAGCCACGCCTTCTGCGGCACGTAGGCGATGTGGGAGCGCAGCGTCTCCTGGGAGATCTCGCGCACGTCGACGCCGCCAAAGCGCAGGGAGCCCTCCGTGGCGTCGCAGAAGCGAAGCAACATCTTTGCCACGGTGGACTTGCCCGAGCCGGTGTTGCCGATGATGGCGCACACCTGCCCGCGGCGGATGGAGAAATCGAGGTCTCGCAGGGTGTCCTCGTCGGCGTCCGCGTAGCGAAGCGACGCATGGTCGAAGCGCGCGACCTCCTCGCCCACCATGGCCGGCTCCTTGCACTCCTCGGCGTCACGGATCTGGGGAGAGACCTCGAGCACCTCGACCGCGCGGTCGAGGCACGCCAGGGCGCGCGGCACGGACAGCATCGCGAACTGCGCCATCATCATGAAGAACAGGATGAGCATGGCGTACTCGATGAGGGCCGAGATGGAGCCGATCTGCATGGCGTGCGCCCCCACGCGGTCCGCGCCGAGCCACATGATGAGCGACTCCACGCCGTTCATGATGAAGAACGTCATGAGGTCGGTCGTGGCGAACACGTAGTTCACGCGGATGGCGTTTCTCGCGTACGCATCGAACGTCTCGTCGAGCCGCTCGCGCGTCAGCCGCTCGCGGCCAAAGGCGCGAACGACGCGCACGCCGGTGATGGCCTCGCGCAGGCGCGCGTTCATCGCGTCGATGAAGCCCTGCAGGCGCGTGAACACCGGCGCCGTGCCGCGAATGGCCACGAGCGAGATGGCAAGCGTCACGAGCGTCACGGCAAGCAGCACCCAGCCCATGACGAAGTCCGTGGCAAACGCCAGCCCCACCGAGATGGCACACATGATGGGCACGGGGAAGATCATGAGGATGGTCATGAGCAGCGTCTGCTGGACCACGTTCGCGTCCGAGAGCGTGCGCGTGATCATGGAGCCGGTGCCAGATCGGTTGAAGTCCGTGGCCGAGAAGGAAAGCGAGGCGCGGTAGACGCGCATGCGCAGGTCTCGGCCCACATTGGCGCACAGGCAAGACGCAAGCCACGTCGAGGTGATGTAGCCGGCCGATCCCGCGAGCGCGGCCGCCAGCATGAGGCCGCCATGGACGAGAAACTCGCTTGCGTCCTGCGTGGTCACGGCCGTGTTGATCATGGCCGAGAGCTGCGTGGGGATGAGCAGCATGCCCGACAGGTCGAACAGCATGGCAACGAGCGTTGCCACCGCCAGGCCACGATAGGGCGCCACGAGACTTGCGAGCAGCGAAAGCGACGGGCGGGTGGGACGGCCGTGGCGCTCCTTGGCCTCGCGCCTCAGCTCCTGCTCGATGGTGGTCTCACTCACTTGGCAACTCCCCTCATGGCATCGATCTGTTCCTGGATGGCCGTGACGTACTTGTCGACGAGCCTGAGCATCTCCGTCTGCTCCCCCTGCGTGAGCACGTTGAACGCGCGACGCTCGGCGCGGCTCGCCGGCACGATCTTCTCGGCCACGAACGCACGGCCCGCCTGCGTGAACGAGACGCGCTTGGCCTTGCGGCTGCCCTCGAGAAACGAGGTCTCGACAAGGCCCCGGCTCTCGAGCATGCGCAGCGCCGAGCTGATCGTCTGCTTGGGGTAGCAGCACTCCTCGGCGACGTCGCGCACGGACACGACGCCATCGTGCACGTAGATGGCATACATCAGCCAGTAGCCGGTCTCCGAGATGCCGCAGTCAAGCGCGATGTCGTGGTAGAGCTGGTCGGACTTGCGATACAGCCTGTCGAGGCTGCGGTTCCACACGTCGAGCGAGAGCAGGCCGTCGGCATCGCGCGAGATGGGTTTGGGTGTCTCCACGGAACTCCAAATCATCCGAATTCAGACGAACGTTCGCCATGATAGTCCATTCTCGTACGAATCACAAACACGAATGGGCGTGAGCGCTGCAAATCGGTCACTATAGGAGCCCGCGAGGGCCAATTAGTGACCGATTTGCAGCGCTCGCGACGAATGCGTGAGGGCCGCGATGCCTAGAAGTGCTCCTGCAGCTTCCTGACGACGCAGGGGGGCACGAGCATGGAGACGTCGGCGCCCAGGCCAGCGAGCTCGCGCACGATGGAGCTCGAGACGTAGCCGTAGGCGGGGTTGCTCATCACGAAGATGCTCTCGACGTCTGGGGCCAGGCGGAAGTTGAGGTCGGCCTGCTGCAGCTCGTACTCGAAGTCGGTCATGGCGCGCAGGCCCTTCACGACCGCACCCGCCCCCACCTCGTGGCAGAAGTCCACGAGAAGGCCGGTGAGCGGACGCACGTCCACGCCCTCGCTCACGCCCTCGTCCGCCAAGGCCTGGCGCGCGAGCTCGACGCGCTCGTCAAGCGTGAGCACGGGACCCGTCCCGTTCTTGCCCAGGCTCGCCGCCACGGCAACGGTGACGCGGCCGGCGATGCGCCGCGCGCGCCTCACCACGTCGATGTGCCCGTACGTGATGGGGTCGAACGTGCCCGGCACCACGACGTGCTCGATAAGACCTGCGTGCTCCACAATGCCCTCCATGCCCTACTCCGTCCTGCCGAGAAGATCGACGGCCGTCTGGCCATAGCGCTTCTGCTTGAGCGCCTCAAACCCGGCCGGCTCGATCGTGGGCCTGCTGGCGCTGCGCTCGTAGAGCACGAGCGCGTCCGGCGCGAGAAGCCCGCCCGCGGCGAGCGCCTCGACGAGGCCTGCCACGACGGCGACGTCGGTGGCGTACGGCGGGTCGAGAACGACGATGTCGAACGGGGCCCCCGCAAGCGAGCCCGCAGCCGCCAGGCGGCAGACGTCGCCACGCGTGACCGAGACGCGCGAGCCCACAGCCCCCAGGGCAGCGGCGTTGCGACGCACGCGGGCGCACGCGCCGCGGTCGAGGTCCACGAACGTGGCGTGCGCGGCACCGCGGCTCAGAAGCTCCAGGCCCAGCGCACCCGATCCCGCGAAGGCGTCGAGCACGCTCGCGCCGTCGAGCGAGAGGCCTCGGGCGGACAGCAGCATGGACGAGACGGCCTCGCGCACGCGGTCCGTCGTGGGCCTCGTGACGTCGCGGCCCTCGGGCGCCTCGATGGGGTGGCCCTTCCACTCCCCGCCTACGATTCTCATCGGTCTCCCCTCTCTCCCTTGAAGTACGCGCCGAACCTTCTTACCACCTCGTGCGCGAGCGACACGTGCCGCGCGTCCGCGAGCGAGGGGTCCGCCCCCACGAGCGCCTCGGCGTCCTCGTGGGCAAACGACACGAGGTCGGCGTCCGCGATCATGTCAACGAGCCGCAGCGTCACGCCGCCGCTCTGGCGGTATCCCAGCACCTCGCCCTCGTGGCGAAGGCGCAGGTCCATCTCGGCCAGCGCAAAGCCGTCGCTCGTCTTCTCAAGCGCGCGCAGCCGCTTGCGCGCCGGGCTCGTGCCACGCGCAGCGCTCACGAGAAACACCGTGCCGGCCGTCTCGCCTCTGCCCACGCGGCCGCGAAGCTGATGAAGCGTGGCCAGTCCAAAGCGGTCGGCGTCCCACACCATCATGACCGTGGCGTTGGGCACGTCGACGCCCACCTCCACGACCGTGGTCGAGACGAGCACCTTGACCTCGCCCGCCCTGAAGGCCGCCATGACCTCGTCCTTCTCGGCGGCACTCATGCGGCCCGTCACGAGCCCCACACGCACGTCCTTGAAGATGCGGTCGCGAAGGCGCTCGTAGACGGCCTGGGCCGAGTGCGGACGGACGCTCGTCTGCGCAAGCTCGGCGGCCGGGACGTCGTCGAGCGTCTCGCCGTCGTCCGCGTCATCCACGAGCGGGCAGATCACGTAGGCCTGATGCCCCGCCGCCACGGCCTCGGCGATGGCGGTGTGCGCGAGGTCTGCGTTCTCGGGCGTGATGACCTTCGTGGTGACGCCCGCGCCGGCGTGCGGACGCTTGGAGATGCGCGAGCACGACAGGTCACCGTAGACGGACAGCGCCAGCGTGCGCGGGATGGGCGTCGCCGTCATCGTGAGCTGGTCAGGAGCGGTGCCCTTGGAGCGAAGCCGCGCCCGCTGCCCCACGCCAAAGCGGTGTTGCTCGTCCACCACGACGAGCGACAGGTCATGAAACGCGAGGTCATCGCCGAGAACCGCCGTGGTGCCGAACAGGACGGAGAGCTCGCCCGACGCCAGGGCGCCCGCAATGGCCGCGCGCTCGGGCGCCGGCGTGGCGCCCGTGACGAGCGCCCAGGTGACGCCGGCGCGCGCGAGCGCGGGACCGAGCTTCTCGGCATACTGGCGGGCGAGCACGGAGGTGGGCGCCATGACGGCGGCCTGGGTGAGCGAGTCCGCGACGGCGGCAAGCGCCACGGCGGCGACGGCGGTCTTTCCCGTGCCGACGTCACCCAGAAGCAGCCGGTTCATGGGACGGGGTGCCGCCATGTCTGCGAGGATCTCGTCTGCGGCCTGGCGCTGCTCGTCCGTGAGCGAGAAGGGCAGCGCCTTAAGAAGGGCCGCCACGTGCGGGCCGTCCACGACGTGCTCGTGGGGCCTCACGTCGGCAAGCTCGATGGCACGGCGTGCGAGAAGCGCCACCTGCAGGCAGAGCAGCTCGTCATAGGCAAGGCGTCGGCGGGCGCGCTCGGCGGCCGGGCGCGAGCTTGGGAAGTGCGCCTCTCGCAGCGCACGCGCCTCGGTCATGAGGGAGCGGGAGGCCACGAGCGAGGCGGGCATGAAGTCGCAGGCGTCGCCGTAGTCCGCAAGCGCGGCGCTCTCGATGCGCCGCATCCACGCGGGGCTCAGGCCCTCGGTGACGCCGTGCACGGGCAGCATGCGCGCAAAGGAGGCGGCAGAGGCGCTGCTCTCCCCTGCCTTGGCGACGACCTCGTGGAACTGCGGTGTCATCTGCTTGAAGCCGTAGGCAAACGTCACCTTGCCAGACACCGCGAGCGTGTCCCCCACGTGGATCTGCTCGGCAAGCCAGGGCTGCTTGAAGAAGGCGCACACGAGCACGCCCGTGGCGTCCACGAGCGCCACCTCCACGATCTGCAGGCGCGGGCGGGGGCGCTTGAGCGTCACCTTGTCCACGGTGCCCACGACCGTGGCCTCGGCGCCCACATCGGCTCCCGCCACGGGCGTGACGCGCGTGAAGTCGAGGTAGCGATGGGGAACGTGCTGCAGCGCGTCTCGGACGGTGGAGATCCCTAGACGCTCCAGGGCCTCGGCACGCGGGCCGCGAGCAAAGCGCAGGCGCGAGACGTCGCCGTCCCACGCCTGCGTGCGCGCGAGGCGCACGGACGCCTCGCCTATGTTTGGAAGGGTGCCGCCGCGCGCGGCTCCGCTCACCTCGGACACGGGTAGGCCGTGCCTCTACTCGATGGAGAAGATGACCGGGTAGAGCGGCTGGCCACCACGGTGGGCGTCGACCTCGAGGTCAGGCTGAGCGTCCTCGATGCGGTCGCACAGGGCCTCGAAGCGCGCGTCGTCCATGTCCTTGCCGGCCAGGATCGTGAGGGTGTCGCCCTCCTGCTCGGCCTGCATCTTGTTGATGAGGTCGAGCGTGACCTGCTCGACGTCGGAGCCCACGATGGCGATGTCGCCACCGGCGATGCCCATGATGTCGCCGTCATGGATGGGCGTGCCGTCTGCGGCCTGGGAGTCGCGCACGGCGTGGGTGACCTCGCCATCGCGCACCTCGGCAATGGCGTCGACCATGGCCTTGGCGTTCTCCTCGACACTGGCGTCCATGTCAACGGCGAACATGGCGGCGAAGGCCTGCGGCACGGTCTTGGTGGGGACAACGACGATCTTGAAGTCCTCGCTCGCGCTCGCGGCGGCCTCGGCGGCCATGCGGATGTTGCCGTTGTTGGGAAGCACGATGACGCTCTCGGCGTTCGCCACGGCGGCGGCGTCGAGGATGTCGGCCGTGGAGGGGTTCATCGTCTGGCCACCGGAGACCACGACGTCCACGCCGAGCGACTTCAGGATCTCGGCCTCGCCGTCACCGGCGGCGACGGCCACGAATCCCAGCGGCTTCTTGGGCTCGGAGGGCTTGGCGGCAGCCTGGTCTGCGGCGATGCCGGCCGTGCGGTCGTGTGCCTCCATGTCCATGTTGTGGATGAAGACCTCGTAGACCTGGCCGTACTTGAGCATGTACTCGAGCACGCAGTTGGGCTCGTTGGAGTGCACGTGAACCTTGAAGTCGGGGAAGGAGCCCACGACGAGCTCGCAGTCGCCGAGCGTGGCGAGGTGCGAGAGGGCGGCATCCGGGTCGAAGCCCTCCTCGGCCTTGAAGAGGAACTCGTTGCAGTAGCGGTACTCCGAGCCCTCCCAGTCGTCGTTGAGCTCGATGGCCACGCGCGCGTCGGCGGCGTTGTGGGCGCCCGAGGCCGTGGCGACGGAGGTGTCGAAGTCGATGGAGGCGCCGGACTTGCCAAGCGCCGCGTTCACGAAGGCCTCGACGAACGTGGCGAAGCCGTAGGCGCCGGAGTCCACCACGCCGTTCTCCTTGAGCACGGGCAGCAGGTCGGGCGTGCGGGCAACGGACTCGTAGGCCTCGATGACGAGGGCCTCGAGCATCTCGGGGGCGGCCATCTTCTCCTTGGCGCAGCGGTCCGCACGGGAGGAGATGTCGCGGATGACGGTGAGGATCGTGCCCTCGACAGGCTTGCGGACGGCCTTGAACGCGACCTTGACGCTGTTGCGGAAGGCAACGGCGATGTCGTCGGCCGTCACGGGGTCATGGGCACCCACAAGGCCCTCGGCCATGCCACGAAGGATCTGGCTCGTGATGACGCCCGAGTTGCCGCGCGCGCCCATGAGCGAGCCGTGGGTGATCGCCTTGGCGACGGCCGCCATGTCCGAGCCCGCCGGCAGCGCGGCGACCTCGCGGACGACGGTGCCGAGCGTCAGCGACATGTTCGTGCCGGTGTCACCGTCGGGTACGGGGAAGACGTTGAGCTTGTTGATGTCCTCGGACTTGTCGGCGACGGCCTGGGCGGCCACGGGGAAGCACGAGCGAATCACGTTGGCAATCATGTCTGGGAATTCTCCAAATCGTATGGCAGGCACGCGGTCGCGCCTGGGCGTGCAACGACCCGGCGCGGGCCGGGTCGAGAAGCAGCTTGCTACTTGTTGGCGCGAAGGTCCTCGACGTGCACCGTGACGTCGGCGTCCTCGATCTCCGCGACCTCCTTGAGCGTGAAGCGAACGGCGCTCTCGAGGTTGCGCGAGACGCTCGCCATGTTGACGCCCTGCTCGAGCACCGTGTGCAGGTCGACCTTGACGCGGCCCTCGCACGTGCTCACGTCGATGCCCTTGCGCAGGCTGCCGAGCGAGAGCAGGCGCACGATGTTGTCCTGGGCGTCCGTGTAGGCCATGCCCACGACGCCGTAGCACTCGAGCGCGGCGTAGCCGGCGAGGTCGGCGATGACGTCATTGGAGACCCGGAGGGTTCCGGGGATGGTTTGTGCCATGCGTCTCTCCTCTCACAGGGCGACGGCTCGCGCCGCCGCTACTGAGACTTCATATATCCACAGGAGTATAGCGCGAAGGCCCATCGCGACACAGCGCACGGCGGGCCTTCTCGACAACATCGCTGCATATCGGTGCGTTATGTCAATATGGTTGCCACGGCGTCCGCATGCCAGGCCCGCGGCCTGGCGCTCGGGATCTCTCCTTGGGGCACTTTGGGGGGCGCCTTGAGCATGAGCAGGGACACGGAAGAGCACGGGACCACGGCCACGTGCGTCGCAAACTTCCAGGGCTGGATGCGCGCGATGCCCGTCGCCGCAGATGGCAGCAGGGTCTTCCTCGACCAGGCGCTCTACTCGTTCGACCTGTCTGAGTACGGGCTCGTGGGCGCGTTCTCGACGTCGGGCTGCCTCTATGCCGTCACCGCGGAGCAGTCGCTCGACTTCCGCGCGCTGTTCGAGAGCCTGGCAGACTCGGGCATCGAGGTGTGGGTCTCGACGCCCTCGTTCGAGGACCTCTGCCTCGCAGACCCAAGCTTCTTCCTGCTGCTCGTCCCCACCATCGCGGGTACCGCCGCCCTCGTGGCCCTTGAGCTCGCCAGCTCTGGGATGAGGCCCAGAGACTTCGGCGACTTCTATCCCGAGCAGGCCCTCATCACACTCGCGTGCTGCACGCTGCCTGTGGCAGCCGGCGTCGCCAAGCTCGTCCTGGCCGCTAGAGGGATGCTTCGGGGTCGCAGGGGCTCACACTAGCCTCCCCATCCCAGGCGTCTGCGACCTCGAGCTGCTCGGCCTTCCTCACCGCGAGCAGGTTGCAGAAGACGATGGCGCACACGCCGGCGCTGAACTTGCCCAAGAGCACCGGGACGATCAGGCTCGGTTGGAAGTTCGCCGTGAACGATAGATGGTCGCCGAACAAAAACGCCGCGCACACCCCGTATGACAGGCAGATGACCTTGTCGCGCGCACGCATGTCCTTGATCATCTTGAGCAGCGCGAGCACGTTGGCACTGCCCGCGAGGATGCCTGCCGTCGCGTCCGCGGAGAGACCGAACGCGCCTCCGATGCGCTCGAGCGGTCGCGCGAGGTAGCGCCTCACGAGCCACACCATGGGAAACGCCCCACAGAGCATGATGCCAATGGCGCCCGCCACCTCAAGCGCGCGGAAGCAGTTCTGCTCGTCGGCGATGATGGGGTCGAGCCCGAAGCTGCCAAAGAGCGTCGTGAAGATGCCCGTGAAGTACTCGATGACCGCGAGCACGAAGATGATCTTGAGCGCCGCGTCCATGACCCTGCCGAACGCGATGAACCCGCGGATCATCGCGTCGGGCTTGAACATGAGGCCGAGCGCAAGGGCCACGCAGATGATGGTGAGCGGTACGAGGTTGTGGAGGATCTGCCCAAACGTGAGGGCGAGCTGATAGGTCGCCTCACCGTTGGTGGAGACCGTCTCGCGGATGAGCGGGTTCGTGAGCGCCACGACCACGCTCGCCACCGCCACTCCCACCGGTATCGCGAGAAAGCCGCTCATGGCGCCGAGCGCAAGATACTTCTGGTCTCGCTTCTCGAGCATCTTGAGGGCGACGGGGATGGTGAAGACGATGGTGGCACCCGCCATGTAGCCGGTGAACATCGCCATGATCCACGCCTCGCGGGTCTGCGCGAGCGCATCGGCGAGCTGGTAGCCACCCATGTCGACCGCGACGATCGTGGTCGCGGCCATGGCGGGGTCTGCCCCAAGGGCACCGAAGACGGGGCCAAAGACGTGGCTCACGAAGGCAGTGAAGAAAGGGGCGGCCGCAAGGATTCCCGCCGTGGGGAGGAAGATGGGGCCAATCGAGTCGATGCCCGCGACGAACTGCTGGCCCAGCTCGCTCTCTGGCCTCACGGCGGCGGCGATGGCCCCCAGGAGGGCACACGCCATGATGAGGTAGACGACAACGGTTCCTATGACTTCCATGGGCCCTCTCCCAAGACTGGCTCCACGTCCCCGCACCTGCGGAGACCTTCACGCGTTCACCACATTCGATTCGTGTTCACGCTTTACAGATTGCTTACATACGTGAACACTATCCATGAAGGGATGCCCTAGCAAGGGAGAATCAGACGCATGAAGGTCTACGAGGGTTCGATCCTCACGGTGAACGAGAACGACGACGTCGCACGCTACCTCGTGGAAGACGGTGGCCGCATCGTCTTTGTTGGCAACGAGCTGCCCGAGCGCTACGAACGTGGTGAACATGTGGAGCTGGGGAGCCGCGCGCTCTGCCCGAGCTTCGTCGACACGCACGAGCACCTCGCGAGCTTCGCCACGTTCAACGCCGGCCTCAACGTCATGGACGCGCGCGCGAACGAGGAGATCTGCGAGATGGTCCGCGACTTCGCCGGACGCTCGAGTGCAAAGACCCTCATCGCCTTCGGCGCCTCGCCCCATTCGGTCGCCGAGGGCAGGCTCGTCTCGCGCGAGGAGCTCGACGCGGCGTGCCCAGACCGCCCGCTCATGCTCGTGAAGTACGACGGGCATGCCTGCGTGGTCAACACTCCCCTACTCAAGAGGGTCGAGGGCAAGGTCTCGGGCCTCCGTGGGTACCACCCAGAGTCTGGCGAGATGAACCAGGAGGCGTTCTTCGCCGTCTCGGACCACATCACCGCCTCGCTCTCCATCCCCGAGCTCGTGGGCAACATCCAGCACGCGATGGACTACCTCGCGGCTCGTGGCATCGGCATGGTGCACGACGTCTCCGGCGTGGGCTTTGCGGGAGACCTCGACATCTCGCTCGAGACCTGGCTCGCGAAAAGCGCGCAGGGTGGCTTCCAGATTCGCGTGTTCCCCCAGTCGATGGACGTCAGGTGCGCAACCAGGCGCCATCTGCCGCGCATCGGCGGCTGCTTCGCCTGCGCCCTCGACGGCTGCTTTGGCTCCGCGGACGCCGCGATGCGCGAACCCTATGACGCCGCGGACGGCTCGGGCGTGCTCTACTACACCGACGAGCAGGTGACCGACTTCTGCAAGCGGGCGAACCGCGCGGGCCTGCAGATCGAGATGCACGCCATCGGCGACGCGGCGTTTGACCAGGCGTGCCGGGCACTCAAGGCCGCGCTCGACGACCACCCGCGCCAAGACGCGCGCCACGGCATCATCCACGACTGCCTGCCCACGCCCGAGGGCCTCGCCATCTGCGCGGAGTACGGCATCCAGTTCCCCATGCAGTCCTCCTTCATCGACTGGCCCCAGGAGCCCGACGCCTACCTCGAGCGTCTGCTCGGACCGGCGCGCGCGGCCAGGTTGAACCCGCTTCGCGACATCTGGGACGCCGGCGTCACGCTCTCGTTTGGCTCGGACGCCCCCTGCACGGACCCGAACCCCGTCCTGTGGATGCAGCGCGCCTGCAACCACAGCAACCCGGCGCAGTCGCTCACCGTGGCCGAGGCGCTGCGCGCGGCCACCTACAACGGCGCCTGGACCACCTTCGACGAGCGCGACCGCGGCTCGCTCGAGCCGGGCAAGCTCGCCGACATGGCGATTCTGTCTGCCAACCCCTACGAGCTGGGCGCGAGCCGCCTGGGCGAGCTTAGGGTCGAGGGTCTCATCCTGGCGGGGCGCCCCTACGAGCCCCAGCGCCAGGGCGTCGCCGCCGCCATCGCCCGCGGCATGCTCGGCCACGGCTCCTGCTAGCAAGAAGGACCACGCATGATCACCTACCTGGAATTCCGCGTCCTGTCGTCTCTCGCCACGAGGAGCGCCGCCACGCAGCGCGAGCTCGCCGCCCACGCGGGCATCTCGCTTGGCTCTACCAACAAGGCGCTTCGCTCGCTTGGCTCGGCGGGCCTCGTCACCGAGGGGCTCGACGTCACCGACGCCGGCCGAGAGGAGCTCGAGCCCTTCCGCGTGCGTGGCGCCGTCATCCTGGCGGCGGGCCTGGGCAGGAGGTTCGCCCCGCTGTCGTTCGAGCGGCCCAAGGCGCTGTTCCGCGTGAGGGGCGAGGTGCTCATCGAACGCCTCATCCGCCAGCTGCGCCAGTCTGGCGTCTCCGACATCTACGTGGTTGTGGGCCCCATGAAGGAGAGCTTCTACTACTTGGAGGACAAGCTCGGCGTACACCTCGTCCAAACGACGGAGTACGCCACGAGAAACAACCACGCCTCGCTGTGGAGCGCCCGCGACCACCTGGCCAACGCCTATGTGTGTCCCGCAGACCAGTACTACGAGGAGAACTTCTTCCACCCCTTCGAGTACCGCTCGAACTGCGTGGCGATTCGCGCCCAGGGCAAGGGCGCCAAGCAGGCCTTCGACCTGGGCGCCAACGACCTCATCGTGGCCGCGCGCAAGGACACGAGCGAGGCGTGGCGCATGGCCGGCCCCGCCTACCTCGACCGCGAGTTCTCCGAGGACTACCTCGACATCCTCGAGCAGGAGTACAACCTGCCCGAGACCGAGGGCAAGCTGTGGGAGACCATCTTCATCGAGCACGTCGACGAGCTGCACATGTTCGCCCACAAGCTCGTGCGCGACACTATCCACGAGTTCGACTACCTCGGTGACCTGTGCGCCTTCGACACCGCCTTCATGGAGAACGTCGACTCGGACATCCTCGACAACATCTGCCGCACGCTCAGCTGCACCCGAGACGACATCAGCGACGTGCGCCCGCTCGACTCCGGCCTCACGAACCTCTCCGTGCTCTTCAGCTGCAAGGGCGTGCGCTACGTCTACCGCCACCCCGGCGCCGGCACGGACGAGATTATCAACCGCGAGGCGGAGACCTACGCGCTCAAAGTGGCCTCGAAGCTCGGGCTCGACACGAGCTTCATCTACGAGGACCCGAAGGCCGGCTGGAAGATCAGCCGCTTCATCGAAGGCTGCGAGGAGTTCGACTACGGCAACGAGGCCGAGGTCAAGCACGCACTCGAGATTGCCCGCACGCTCCATGCGAGCGACGCCTCCTCGCCCTGGAAGTTCGACTTCTATGACGAGGGCAAGAAGATCTGGCGCCTGCTCGAGGAGGAGGGTTGGCCGCTCCCGGCGGACTTCTCCGAGCTCGCGGCCCAGATCGGGAAGCTCGTGGGGCCGATGCGCGCAGGAGCCGGCGCGCCCGTGCTCTGCCACAACGACTTCTACGGCCCAAACCTCCTCGTGACCGGTGACGACATCTGCCTCATCGACTGGGAGTACGCCGCCATGGGCGACTATGGTTGCGACTTTGGCAACTTCATCGCGCAGGGTTCGGGATACGGCGTCGAGCGTGCCCTCGAGGTGCTCCCCTACTACTTTGGCCGCACGCCGACGGACGAGGAGCGACTCCACTGCATGGCCTGCGTGGCCGTCGTGGGCTGGTACTGGTACGTGTGGGCGCTCTTCAAAGAGTGCAAGGGCTCGCCCGTGGGCGAGTGGACGCGCATCTGGTACGACGCAGCCAAGCAGTTTGGCGCCGCTGCCCAGGAGATGCTCGACAAGAGCTGCGCGAGCCTGCGTGCCCTCACGCGCCCGAAGTTCGACGCGCTCGTCGCCATCGAGGCGGGAGAGGCGCCCGTGGCAGACGCCGAGGTCCTCGGCTCGCTCGAGCGCGACGGCCTCATCGTGACGAACGGCGAGAGCCACTCGCTCACCACGGCCGGCTTCATGTCACTCGAGCCGCACCGCGCGCGCCGTGCCGTGTTCTTCGCCGCGGGCTTTGGCAGCCGCATGCTGCCCATCACGGTGAACACGCCCAAGCCGCTCGTGCGCGTGCACGGCAAGCGCTTCATCGAGCGCCTGCTCGACGCGGTGGTCGCTGCGGGCATCGAGGAGATCTATGTGGTTCGCGGCTATCTGGCAGACGAGTTCGACGTCCTGCTCAAGAGCTACCCGCAGATCCGCTTCATCGACAACCCGATCTATGACGAGACGAACAACATCTCGTCGGCCGTGGCCGCGGTGAAGGCACACCCCGAGTGCTTCGAGCAGGCCTACGCGTTCGAGAGCGACCTGTACCTCACAGACCCCAGCTACATCTCAAAGTACCAGTACCAGAGCAACTACCTGGGCTTTCATGTGGACGAGACCCGCGACTGGTACTTCGAGGCAAACGATGAGGGCCGCATTACCAAGCTCGCCAAGGACCTGGGCCACGACTGCTGGCAGATGGTGGGGCTCTCCTTCTGGAGCGCCGAGGACGGGGCGCGCCTGGCCCGAGACCTGCCGGCCACGTTCGAGGCCAGCGAGGAGAACCGTCAGATCTTCTGGGACGACATCCCCTGCCGCATCTGCGCGGACTCCTACGACGTGCACGTGCGCGAGTGCGACCCCTCCCACATCATCGAGATCGACTCGTTCGCCGAGCTGCAGGAGGTCGACCCCAGCTACCGCCCGCGCGCCTAGGCCGTGAGCGCGAGGCGTGCCACGCTGCGCGAGGCGTGCGTGTCTCGGCGGGCGGCAAGCGAGGCCATGAGGTGCCACATCGGGATGAGCCACAGGTAGAAGGCCGTGGCCCAGCACAGGGCAGGCGCCCCGCACATCGTCACGACGGCGGCGCACGCCGTGCTCCACGGCACGAGCGGCGACACGACGATGGCGGAGTCCTCCAGGTCGAGCGCGAGCGCACCGGCGCTGTCCTCGAGACCCTCGCACAGCTCGCTGGCAAGCATCGTTCCCAAGGTCTGGTTGCAGGCAACCATCGACGCGGGCACGGCCACGGCGAGCACGGCGCCGAACGGCGTGACGCGACTCGCAAGCGAGCCCATCCTCTCGCGTACGCCCGACAGTATGCCGGTGCCCGCAAACAGGCCCGAGAAGCTCGAACTCAGGCAGACGATGGCCGTGACGTTTGCCATGGAGACGATTCCGCCGCCGCTCATGATGGCGGCGACCTGGGCGTCGGAGGGCACAAAGCCAAGAACAGCGCTCGTGGCGATGTCTGGCACGGTCATGCCGCGGGCCACCACGCAGACCACGACGGCAAGCGCGATGCTCGCGCACATCGAGCGCTTCATGCCCACGCGAAGCAGCGGCAGGATAAGCACGGGGATGACGGGCACGAGGGCCACAAGCCCCTGCGAGAAGTAGGAGCCCAGAAGGCCAACCGTCTGCTGGGCGGCACCGGTGCCAGACGGAGCCAGAGCCAGGCCCGCGGCACCATACACCGCCACCGTGAGAATGAGCGGCACGAGCGAGGAGCGCACCATGGCGCGGAAGTTGGCGCCAAGGCTCGTGTGCGTGACGGAGCGCACAAGCAGGGAGCTCGAGCTCATGGGCGAGCAACGGTCGCCAAAGTAGGCGCCCGCCAGGACCGCCCCGCCGCACAGCAGCGCGTTCGCGCCCATGGACGAGGCAATCGTCATGCACACGACACCCATCGTGGCGGCCGTGCCAAACGCCGTGCCCATGAGAAACGACATGAGCGAGGTAAGCAGAAAGACCGCAAGCGGGGCCACGCCCGGCGTGATGAGGGGCGCCGCGAGCACGACGACCTCAGAGATCGTGCCGGCGGCGCGCCACAGCGCCGTGAGGATGCCGATGAGCACGAACGACTCGATGACGCCGCTCGCCGTGGACACGCCAGACGCCGCCATGCGCATGAGCTCTGCCATGCCGTGACCGCGCACGAGCCCGTAGGCCACGAACAGCACGAAGCCCACGACGAGCGGCACGAGCACCGGCACGCCAAGCGCGACCATGACGATGAGCTCGAAGCAGAAGGCTCCCAACGTGACCATCTCGAGCATGCGGCGAATCTCCCCTCAAGCGAACGAACCTGCACCGAGTACTATCGGCCCCATGCTTCACGATTACAAACTGTTACTATTCGTTATTGTCACAAGTACAATTTGTGGTGACAGTTTGACCCTGTCCCCGACTGTCACCGTGACACGTGGGGACGGGGTCAAACTGCCACCGTTTGCGGGGAGGGCGGCCATGAACTTCCAGACCATGGAGTACTTCCGTGCCATCGCCGAGCAGAAGAGCTTTACGAAGGCCGCCGAGCAGCTGCACGTGACGCAGCAGACGCTCTCGGCGCACATCGCCGGCGTCGAGCGCGAGCTGGGGACAAAGCTCATCGTTCGCTCCACGCCGCTTCGCCTCACGCACGAGGGCGAGACGTTCCTCTCCTACGCCAAGCGCTTCGGTCGCGGCCTTGCCGACCTGCGTCGAGAGATCGCAGGCCCCAGCCAGCTGCAGTCGGGCACCCTTCGCGTGGGCATCTCGTTCACGCGAGGACGCACGATCTTACCCGGAGCCATCGAGCGCTTCTGCGAGCTCTACCCCAACGTCACCGTTGACCTGCGCGAGGACACGAACGAGACGCTCGCGACGAACCTCATGGCCCGCAGGCTCGACGTGGCCATAGGGGTCTTCTCGGGAAACGAGCCGCTCATCGAGGCGCACCCCTTCTTCGACGAGCGCATGGTGCTTCTCGCCACGCGCGAGCTGCTCGAGAGAAACGGACTTTCGGTCGACGCGCTCGCGGGGCCCCTGATGGCCGGGGACGTCTCGCCGCTTGCCGGGTGCCCGTTCGTCCTGAGCCCGCCGGAGGACATCTCGGGCCAGCAGGGACTCAAGATTATCGAGCGCGCGGGGTTCAGGCCCCATGTCAAGGCCTTCTCGCGCAACATGGCAACGCTGCTGTCGCTCGCCCTCAGAAGCGTCGGCGTCTGCATCTGCCCGCTTGATCTGCTGAACGACACCGGCACGCCCGAGCAGAAGCGCAGCCTCATCTCCTACGAGCTGGGAGCCGACGCCTCCTACGCCATTAGCTACGCGCTGCCCGCCGGCGGCTACCGCTGGCCCGTCGTCGACGAGTTCGTGCGCATCGCCACCGAGCACGTCGCGAGCGTCGAGGCCGTTACCTACGGCTAGCGCCGCACCCGCGCTACAGATAGCGGCCCGTCACGCTATCCTCGCACGCAGACAGCTGGGCGGGCGTGTCCGCGCACACGACGCGGCCTCCCGCCTCGCCCCCGCCCGGACCCATGTCGATGACGTAGTCGGCGTTGCCGATGAGGTCCAGGTCATGTTCGATGACGATGACCGTGGCGCCTGCCGCCACGAGGCTGTCGAGCACACCGACCAGCACCGCGACGTCGCGCGGGTGCAGGCCGATCGTAGGCTCGTCGAACACGAAGACGGAGTCGTCCTGCGCGCGCCCCATCTCGCTCGCGAGCTTGAGCCTCTGGGCCTCGCCGCCAGAGAGCGCCGGCGTGGGCTCGCCCAGCGTGAGGTAGCCAAGGCCCAGCTCGGAGAGGGTGCGCAGGCGCGCCTGAACCTTCTTGAGACCCGTGCACGCGTCAAGCGCCTCGTCCACGCTCATGGCCATGAGCTGGGGAAGCGTGAGCTCAGAGCCGTCCTTGGCCACGCGGTGCACGTCGCTTGCGGCCGCGGCATAGCGAGAGCCACGGCAGTCGGGGCACTCGATCTCGACGTCGGGCAGGAACTGCACGTCAAGCGAGATGGATCCCGTGCCGTCGCACGTGGGACAGCGCAGGCGCCCCGTGTTGTACGAGAAGTCCCCAGCCTTGTAGCCGGCCGCCTTCGCCTCGTCCGTGCGAGCGAACGCCCGGCGCAGCTCGTCGTGGATGCCGGCGTAGGTCGCCACGGTGGAACGAACGTTCGCGCCTATCGGCGTGGCGTCGATGAGGCTCGCACGCGCGATACCCTCGGCGTCCACGCGGCGCACGCATGACGGGAGCGCCTCACCCGCCGCGGCGGCCTTGAGCGCGGGGAGCAGCTCCTCGAGCACGAGCGTCGTCTTGCCCGAGCCAGAGACGCCCGTCACGGCAACGAGCCGGCCACGCGGGATGTCCATCACGAGCGGCCTCACCGTGTGGAGCGCGTTCGTCTCAAGGTGGATGGCGCCCAGGTCAAACACCTCGCCCGCAGGCACTCCCGCACGAACGCGGACGCCCTTCTCGCCCAGGTAGGGGGCAATCCTGCTCCCCGGCGCCTCGCGGACGTCTGCCACGGAGCCCTCGGCGATGACGCGGCCGCCAGACGCCCCCGCCCCGGGCCCCATCTCCACGAGATGGTCGCACGCGGCGAGCACGCGCGTGTCGTGGTCCACGACCACGACGGAGTTGCCGTCTGCCACGAGGTCGTCCATGACGCCGAGAAGCCCGTCGACGTTTGCCGGGTGCAGGCCGATGGACGGCTCATCGAGCACGTAGAGCACACCCGTCGTGCGGTTGCGCACGGCGCGGGCAAGCTGCACGCGCTGCCGCTCGCCCGTCGAGAGCGTCGATCCGGCGCGGTCGAGGGAGAGGTAGCCAAGCCCCAGCTCGCGCAGGCGCCCTGCCGTGTCGAGGAACGACTCGCAGATGTTGCGTGCCATGTCGCGCATCTCGGGCGGTATGGAGGCGGGAACGGCAAACACCCAGTCCACGAGCTCGTCGAGCGTGAGCGCCGTGGCCTCCGCAAGGTTCAGGCCGCCGATGCGCGGGGCGCGGGCGCGCTCGGACAGGCGCGTGCCCGCGCAGGTGGGGCAGGTGCCCTCACGCAGGTACTTCGCCACGCGCGCGAAGCCCTTCTCGTCCTTGGCCTTCGCCAGCGCGTTCTCCACGGTGCGCACCGCGTTGAAGTAGGTGAAGTCGAGCTCGGCGAAGTCGTCGCCCTTCTTGGACTTGTACAGGATGTGGCGCTTCTCGGCCGGACCGTTGAAGACGATGTCGCGCTCGGCATCTGTGAGCTCGCAAAACGGCACGTTCGTACGCACACCCATGGCGCCGCACACCTGCTTCATGAGGTCCCACATGAGGCTGCCCCAGGGCCTCACGGCGCCGTCGTCGATTGAGAGCGACTCGTCGGGCACGAGCGCCGTTCGGTTCACCTCGCGCACGATGCCCGTGCCGCCGCAGGTGGGGCACGCCCCACCCGAGTTGAACGCGAGGTCCTCGGCGGAAGGCGCCCAGAAGCTCTCGCCGCACTCGGGGCACGTGAGCGCAAGGCCGGCGGCCACGTTGACGCTCGGGGCCATGCGAGCGCCGCAGCGTGGGCACACGTGGCTCGCGCAGCGGCTGAACAGCAGGCGCAGGCTGCTGTTCAGCTCGGTCATGGTGCCAAACGTCGAGCGCACGCCGGGCACGCTCGGACGCTGGTGCAGGGCGAGTGCCGCGGGCACATAGCGCACCTCGTCCACGCTCGCGCGCGCCGCCTGCGTGAGGCGGCGGCGCGTGTAGGTGGAGAGCGCCTCGAGGTAGCGGCGCGAGCCCTCCGCGTACAGCACGCCCAGCGCAAGCGAGCTCTTGCCCGAGCCCGAGACGCCGGCGATGCCCGTGACCTGTCCCAGCGGTATGTCCACGTCAACGTCGTGCAGGTTGTGCACGCGGGCGCCACGGACCTCGATGTGCGTGGGCATCTCCTCGGTTCTCGCCATGGGTCATCGTTCCTCTCGGCAGGCCTTCTCGGACAAAGACTATAACGCCCCGAGACGATGCCCCACAGGGCCGCCCCACCGCTCCCCTATGCGTCAAAACGATGAACGATTGGGGCCGCGCTCACCTTGCTGACGCTGCGTCACTAAACTCTCTAGGGGCTGACGGTGCCGGAAGAAGAGGACATATGGGCAAGGAAGCGCAGGACAAGCGAGGACTCGACATGCTCTCGGGGTCGCTGTGGAAGTCGATTCCCGTCTTTGCGCTGCCCGTCGCCGCCACCGGCATCCTCGAGCAGATGAGCTCGCTCATCGACACGATGATGGTGGGGCACCTCTCCGGTGACGCGGGGCCCGCCGCGATGGCGGCCGTCGGGTCAAACACGCCCATCACGAGCCTGCTGCTGAACCTCTTCATCGGCGTCGCGCTCGGCACCAACGTCGTCATCGCCAACGCCATCGGGTCGGGCGACGAGCGGACCATCCACAAGGCAGTCCACAGCTCCGTCGCCTTCGCCGCGGTGGGCATCGCCGTCACCGTTGTGGGCGAGCTTGCGGCTGCGCCGCTGCTCCACCTCCTGAGCGTCCCCGCCGAGAACTTTGACCAGGCCCTCGCCTTCCTGCGCGTCTACCTGCTGGGCATGCCCTCCATCCTGCTCTACAACTTCGAGGCAGCCATCTTCAGGAGCATCGGCATCACCAAGATGCCGCTCCAAGCGCTCGCGCTCTCCTCGCTCATCAACGTCGCGCTCGTGTGGCTGTTCATACCCGTTATGGGCTGGGGCGTGGTGGGGGCCGCGGCCGCAACGGCGATCAGCTACACGGTGAGCGCGGCCATCCTGTTCGTCCGGCTCACGCGCATCGACTCGCCGATCCGCCTGAACCCGCGCGAGCTCGGCATAGACCGGGCGGTGCTCGCGCGCGTGGTGAAGATCGGCCTTCCCGCCGGTCTGCAGAGCGCCGTGTTCTCGCTCGCCAACATCGTGATCCAGGCCTGCATCAACAGCCTGGGGACCGAGGTCATGGCGGCGAGCTCGGCCGTGATCTCGCTCGAGTACGTGGTCTACAGCCTCCTGAACTCGTTCAGCCAGGCGTGCACCACCTTCGTGGGCCAGAACTTCGGCGCGTCCAACGTGGGGCGCTGCAAGCGCGTCCTTCTCGTGTCGCTCGTGGAGGCCGAGGTAGCCGAGCTCGTCATGCTCGCCATCCTGCTGGGGCTCGGACGCCAGATCGTGGCGGCGTTCAACCCCGACCCAGCCGTCGTCGAGCTTGGGTACCTGCGCATCTGCATCCTGTTCCCGTCCTACATGTTCAGCATGGCCTACGAGAACATGAGCGGCTACCTGCGAGGGTTTGGCATCTCGCTGCCCCCGGCGCTCATCACGGCGCTCAGCGTCTGTGGCTGGCGCTTCTTCTGGGTGAGCGTGGTGTTCCCCGCCTCGCCGACGTTCCTCACGCTGCTGGCCATCTATCCCATCAGCCTTGGCTGCACCACGCTGCTGGTATTCGTGGCCCTCATGGTCATCCGGCCGAGCAGGATCTACGCCACGCAAAACGCCTAGGGACGGCTGGATAAAGCCAAGGCGGGGTCACGCGTCGCGGCCCCGCCCCCGTCGCTACTTGGTGAGGTTCACCTTCGTAGTACCCGCGAGCGGCTTCTCGCCCGGGCGCGACTTGGGTCCCACGAGCTCATGGGAGCGGTAGGGCTCCTCGAGGTAGTCGATCTCCTCGGGCGTGAGCGTCACGTCGAGGGCGGCCACGGCGTCGTCGACGCGCTCGGGGGTGGAGCAGCCCACGATGGGCGACTCGACGCCCTGGCCCAGTGCCACGCGAGTGCCACGCGGGCCATGGGCACCTCGTGGCGGGCCGCCACCTCGGCGGCGCACGCGATGATAGGAAGGTCCTCCTCGCGAGCGCCGCCGTATTTGTTCACCATCGTGGAGTCCGTCTCGGAGCGCTTGGAGTCCGTGTCCCACGTGGGGCGGCACAGGTGGCCGCTCGCCATGGGGCTGTAGGGCATGAGCGCCATGTCGAACTGGCGGCACACGGGGATCATCTCGCGCTCGTCCTCGCGTTAGAGCAGGTTGTAGTGGCACTGCATGCTCGTAAACTTCGTGAACCCCTCGCGCTCGGCGACGTCCTGCAGGTTATGGAGCTGGTAGGCGTACGCCTCGCTCGCCCCGAGCGCGGGGGCCTTGCCAGCGCGCGTCTCCTGCGGGCCGATCGTCCACTGGTGGAAGCGCGGGCTCGCCTCGCCAAAGCTCATGTCGCCGAGGCACAGGCTCGAGACCTCGATGCCCGAATGACCAAGACGCGCGCACTCCATGGGGCTCCCCTCGCCATAGTTTGCCGGGCTCAATTACACGCCCTGTGCGAATGGCGGGCAAATACCTATCACGAACGCTCTGACATTCGCAGGATGCATGGCAGATGGCAAATTCGGGAGTGTCTACACGAATAAGCCCACGAAGTGAGTATCCACTTTCGGAAGTCCGGGGCTCGCTGCCTCCCGTGAGCTCAAACCCGCAGGAAAACTGAAGCAAAATCGGTTTCTACTCGGCCATGGGGAAAGAGGATACCCACTTCGCGCATTATTTCGCGTCGGCATGCGGACGCGCCCGTAGCGGTGCATGCGCCGCTACGCCCAGGCGGCCATCGCGGCCGTCGCGAGCACGATGGCGGCAAGCCCCGCCGCCGCGCGCCTCGAGAGCCGCTCGCCAAACGCCAGGCGCGAGAACGCGATGGACACGAGAATCGACAGCTTGTCGAGCCGCACGACGACGCTCACCTGCCCCGTCTGCACCGCGTAGTAGTAGCACAGCCAGCTCGCGCCCGTCGCCAGGCCAGACGCGCACAGAAACGCCAACTCACGGCCACACGCCTGCCTCACGAGCGGCAGCTTTCCTCGACCGGCGACGATTGCCCACGCCATGACGAGCACGACGCACGTGCGCAGCGCCGTCGCGAGGTTTGAGTCGACCCCCTCGATGCCCACCTTGGCGAGAATCGAGGTGAGGGCCGCAAACACCGCCGAGAGCACGGCGGGCACGAGCCAGCCGGTCCCGCTCACCGCCTCCCCCGTCTGCTCGCGGCGCTCGATCATCATGAGGGTGCCCGCGAGGATCGCCACGGTGGCCACGAGCTTCACGGCCAGGTGGCTCGTCTCGCCAAACAGCACGATGGCCAGAAGCGTGGAGAGCGCCGCGCTCGACTTGTCGATGGGCACCACCTTGTTGACGTCTCCCACCGACAGCGCCTTGAAGTAGCAGATCCAGCTGCCGCCCGTCGCCAGGCCCGACAGCGCGAGGAACACGTAGGAGCGCGCCGAGATGGCCCCGAGCGCCGCGGGCACGTCGGGCACGGTAATGAGCGCCATGACCCAGGCAAACACGAGAACGACGAGCGTGCGTATGGCCGTCGCCACGTCGGAGTCCGTGTTGCGAATGCCGCACTTGGCAAGGATGGACGTAAGGCCTGCAAAGAGCGCCGACGCCACGGCCGCCGCTATCCACATGGGAGGTCACCTCGAAATGATGGGCGTGCATACGCACCCATCATAGTCCCCTGGTGGGCACGGCCGCGGCCTGGGCCAAGAGCCACTCCCCCTTCCGCGCGCGTGAGAAACCCGGCCGCTCGCCCATCGCGCCCGCCTTTGCCACGCGGCGCTCCCGTATGGTTGACACATTATTCAACGCCGCAGCTACGTATATCTGCTGGCATAAGCACAAGGAGTGAGCCATGGCATTCAAGAAGGTTGTCGTCGCCGGAGGCGGCGTGCTGGGCAGCCAGATCGCGTTCCAGGCCGCCTACTGCGGCTTCGACGTCACCGTGTGGCTTCGCAGCGAGGGCAGCATCGGGCGCACGAAGCCCAAGCTCGACCACCTGCTTGGGACCTACGAGCGGGCCATCCACGACATGGCGGCGGGCACCGGCGACTGGTGCTGCGGCATCGCCGAGCCCGGCCAGCCCATCGATGAGCAGGCCTGCCTCGCGCGCGCCCGCGCCGCGCACGACGGCATCAAACTTGAGCTCGACCTCGCCGCCGCCGTGGCCGACGCCGACCTCGTCATCGAGTCCATGGCCGAGGAGGCAAAGGCCAAGAACGAGTTCTACGCCAAGCTCGCGCCCGTGCTCCCCGCCAAGACCGTCATCGCCACGAATTCCTCGACGCTTCTGCCCAGCCAGTTCGCCAAGGCCACGGGGCGCCCTGACAAGTACCTGTCGCTGCACTTCGCCAACTCCATCTGGAAGAACAACACGGCCGAGGTCATGGGCCAGTCGCTCACCGATCCCGCCCACTTCGACGAAATGGTCGGGTTCGCCGGCCAGATCCGCATGATTGCGCTGCCGGTGCGCAAGGAGAAGAGCGGATATCTCCTCAACTCCATGCTCGTACCGTTCCTGCTCTCGGGCCTGGACCTGTGGGCAAGCGGCGTGTCCGACCCCAAGAGCATCGACATTGCCTGGACGCACGGCACGGGCGCGCCCAAGGGCCCCTTCCAGGTCATCGACACCGTGGGCCTCAACACCGCCTACAACATCGTCATGCAGTACCAGGGCGTGCCGGGGCTGCTCAACCCGCTGTTCAAGAAGATGATGCTGCCCTACAGCTACAAGGCCATCGCCGCAAAGCTCAAGGCCATGCTCGATGCAGGCGAGACCTTCTACGGCGCCTAGCGCACGGGCGCGCTGACGCGCCCGAACGCGAAGGGGCCCATCCCGGCGACGCATCTTTCCTCGCTGCGGGATGGGCCCCCTTTTTCATGAGCTAGCAAGGTGTACGAGAAGCTGAGGGGCTAAGCACGCACGCCCTGCTCACGCCGGCGGGAGACATCGGCGGCGCGGCGCGCCGGCACAGACGCCACGAGCACGCCCGCCACGACGAGCACGGCACCAAGCATGCCTCGCGCGCTCAGCGTCTCGCCGAGGAACGCGAACGCGAGGATGGCGCTTGACACGGGCTCGAGCGCAAACAGCAGGGCCGCATGCTCGGCCGTGGTTGACCTCTGCGCAACGGGCTGCGCCACAAAGCCAAACGCGCTGCACACGAGGGCAAGACCCAGAACGGCGCCCCAGTGGATGGGGTCGGCAGGCAGCGCGGGCACCTCGAACAGGTTCGTGGCAACAAGGCCAAAGAGCGCCGCAAACCCCAGCTGCCAGACGCCCAGCAGAAGCGGGTCCTCCTTGGCAGAGAGGCGATCGGTCGCCACGATGAAGATGGCATAGAAGATCGAGCCCATGACGCACAGCGCGTCTCCGGAGGACAGCGTGAGCGAGCCATGGAGGCTCAAGAGGGCGATGCCGGCAAGCGTCACCGCGACGCCTGCCGTCATGCGCGCACCGGGGGCGCGACGACGCAGCGCGGCGTTGATGATGGGCACGAACACGACGGCCAGGCTCGTGAGGAAGCCCGCGTTCGAGGCGCTCGTCTGGCCGATGCCGGTCATGAGAAAGCCAAACAGCGCGAACATGAGCAGACCGAGCACCGCGGCACGGACGAGCGTCGAGGGACGAGTCTTGCCCAGGCGGCGGAAGAAGATGGCCCCCACCACGAGAAACGCGATGCCAAAGCGCAGGGCGATGAGCGAGAACGGCGGCACGGCGCCCGTGCCCACCTTCATGAGCAAATACGAGCTCCCCCAGGCGCACGCGATGACGGCGAGCAGGATATCCGCCGCCGTGCTCGTGAGTCCATTGGCCCCGCTCTTTTCCACGTCCCGCTCCCCTTGCGCTCATGCGGGAGCCGAACGGCCCCGCCATCGCCTGCCATCCGGGCGGCAATACTTCCGCATCTAGGTATACGCGAGCGTGAGCCATTCAAGAAGAGACTGTATTGCATAGTTCCCATGCACGTTTGTACTACCATGGCAGAAGGCAGAGACATCGATGGGAGCATCCATGAGCAGCGGCTATGACATCTTCCTCAAGGTTGCCGAGCTTGGCAGCGTCACCCGTGCTGCGGCTGCGCTCGGCTACACGCAGACCGGCGCGAGCCACGCCATCGCCAAGCTCGAGCGTCAGGCGGGGTTTCCGCTGTTCATCCGCAGCGCCTCCGGCATGGCGCTCACACCCGCCGGCAAGGCGCTTCTGGCCCCCATGCGCGAGCTCGTGAACGCCCAGCGTTCCCTCGAGCAGGCCATGGGCGCCATCCGCGGCACCGTCGAGGGAACGCTGCGCCTCGGCAGCTTCACGAGCGTCTCCACCAAGTGGCTCCCCCGCATCGTGGGCGAGTTCCAACGCCGTCACCCCGGCGTGGAGTTCGAGATCTGGACCGGTGACTACGACGAGATCACGACGCGCCTCGAGGAGGGCCGCATCGACTGCGGCTTCCTCAGCCTGCCGGTGTCTCCCACCCTCGAGTTTCGCCACCTGTACGACGACCCCATGCTCGCCGTGCTCGCGCCAAGCCACCCGCTTGCCGCCAAGGGCTCCGTGACGCTCGACGAGATTCGCGCCGAGCCGATCATCATGCCCATGCGCGGCTCGGACAACGACATCCGCAACGTGCTTGACCTCGAACACCACGAGGTCACGATCCGCTACGTGCTCAACGACGACCTCTCCACGCTCGCGATGGTGAACGGCGGCTTCGGCGTCTCGGTCATGCCACGCCTCATCGTGGAGAGCTGTGGCATCGACCTCACCACGCGCCCCTTGCGCCCCGCACGCCACAGGGACATCGGCATCGCCACGACCCGTGGTCGCAGGCCCACGGCGCTCACGCAGGCGTTCATCGACTTTCTCTGCGGGACCGACGGGACGCCCGGGCAGAGCGCGGGTACGCCTGAGGTACCATAAGAGACGAACCGTCACTTCTAGGGAGCTGGTCTCATGAGCGATTTCGTGCGCGCGAGGAGCGCCGAGCAGAAGGAACAGCGCATGGCCGACATCAAGTCTGCCGCCGCCCGCCTGTTCGAGACGCACCCCTATCACCAGATCACGCTCACCACGATTGCCGACGAGCTCGGCTGGTCACGCGCAAACCTGTACAAGTACGTCACCACGAAGGAGGAGATCTTCCTTCTGCTCATGGGCGACATGCGAGACGCCTACACGGACGACCTGCTCCGAGAGCTCGCAGGCGCCTCAAGCGATGACGCCGCCACGCTCGCGACTTGCTGGGCGCGTGTCGCCGCGGCCCACGAGACCTACTTTCGCTACGGCGACCTCCTCTACACCGTAATCGAGACGAACGTCTCCCTCGAGAAGCTCATGGACTTCAAGCGCGGCTACTACGACGGGCTCGACTCCATGTGCCGCACGCTCGCAAGCGCCCTTGGCGTGCGCGCCGGCGACGTACCCGAGCTCACCAACACCGTCTACCACCACGCGGTGGGGCTCGCCGGGTCCTGCCTCAACAACCCCCTCGTGCAACAGGCCGTGCGCCAGCTGGGCGTCGAGCCCACGCGCCCGAACTTCACGAGCGGCATGCAAGACTTCATCACCATGTGCATCAAGTGGTACCGCAGGCGCTAGCGAAGGCGAGCGCACAGCAGGCACCTCCCATACGAAAGCGGGTGCGCGGGGACGCGCCCACAAGCGAGAGGAGCACCATGGCAAGCTATTCCATTGGCGAGGACGGAGCCCACGGCATCAAGAAGCTTGGCTTTGGCCTCATGCGCCTGCCCAAGGCGGGCGAGGCCATCGACGTCGAGCAGACCAAGCAAATGGTCGACCTGTTCATGGACGCGGGCTTCACCTACTTCGACACGGCCTGGGCCTATGCGGGCAGCGAGGACGCCATCCGCGAGGCGCTCGTCGAGCGCTACCCACGCGAGAGCTTCCAGCTCGCCACGAAGGCGGCGCCCTGGATTGGCTGCGAGAGCCACGAGGACGCCGTGGCCCAGCTCGAGACCTCCCTCAAGCAGACGGGGGCGGGCTATTTCGACTTCTACCTCCTTCACAACCTCGGCGAGTTTCGCACGCACTTCTTTGACCAGTGGGGCATGTGGGACTGGATTGCCGAGAAGAAGGCCGAGGGCGTCATCAGGCACGCCGGCTTCTCCTTCCACTCCACGCCCGAGGAGCTCGACGAGCTTCTGAGCGCCCACCCGGAGATGGAGTTCGTGCAGCTCCAGATCAACTACGCCGACTGGGACAACCCCGCCGTGCAGAGCCGCCGCTGCTACGAGGTGGCACGCAAGCACCACAAGCCCGTCATCATCATGGAGCCCGTCAAGGGCGGCATGCTCGCCAACCCGCCCGAGCAGGTGGCCAACGTACTGAAGGCCGCCGAGCCCAACTCGAGCGTCGCCAGCTGGGCCATCCGCTTCGCCGCGAGCCTGCCGGGCGTCATCACCGTGCTGTCCGGCATGAGCGACGTGGCGCAGATGCAGGACAACCTCTCCTACATGCGCACGTTCGAGACTCTCACGGACGCCCAGCGCGCCACGATCGAGCGCGCTCAGCACGAGCTCGCCAAGATCCCCCTCATCCCCTGCACACGCTGCAACTACTGCGCCAAGGTCTGCCCCAACGAGATCGGCATCTCCGGCACGTTCACGGCCATGAACATGCACACGCTCTACGGCGACCTCGACACGGCCAAGAAGGAGCGCACCTGGCAGGTGGACCGCCACGGCAAGAGGCCGGCGGACGACTGCATCGAGTGCGGCAGGTGCGAGCAGGCGTGTCCCCAGCACATCAAGATCAGAGACGAGCTCGCCCGCTCCATCGAGCTGTTCAGCCCCGCCGAGAAGGCCTAAGGCCCGGCACGGCAAGCCAAGCCTCCACCCGGACGCGCCCGTGGCCCCGTGCCACGGGCGCGTCCCCTTAAGAGACGCCCTAGTGGATGAAGTTCGTCCAGGAGCGCGGCTCGTCAACGGTCCTCACGCCGGCGGCACGGCCCGCCTCCAGACACCGAAGCATCCAGGCCATGTTGTGGCCAAGCTGACGCATGACGCTCATGCCCTCCTCGTCCTGCTCGACGTCTGTGGGCGTGGCTCCGTGGACGTTGTTCCAGTAGTACGAGCTCACGATGGGCATCTGCGAGATGGTGAAGAACTTGTTGATGTCATCGAGCGAGGCCGTGGTTCCGGCGCGGCGCGCGCTCGCCACCGCGGCGGCAGGCTTTCTCGCAAGCACGTTGGGGGTACCGGCGCGGCCGTTCGAGTAGAAGAGCCGGTCCATGAAGCCCAGAAGCGACGAGCAGGCATGGGCATAGTGGACGGGCCCGCCGAACACGAAACCGTCCGCCGTAGCCGCCTTTGCCCTGAACTCGTTCACGACCTCGCCAAAGGCGCACTCTCCGGTCTTGGTACAGCTCCCGCAGGCAACGCAGCCTCCCTGCGGCTTGGCCCCGATCCAGAAGATCTCCGCCTCCACGCCGTCCGTCTCGAGCGCGCGGGCCACCTCCTCGAGCGCCCTGTTCGTGCACCCGTTCTTGTGCGGGCTTCCGTTGACGAGCATGACCTTCATGGGCGTCCCCTCTCCTCGTGCCGCTCCCCGGCGGCCTTATTTGCTTGGGTCGAGTATACCCGGCCGCCCGAGATTCTTTCGTAATAATCGAACATGTGTATGCTATTCTGTGCCCAAGGAGACAACGGGAGGCCCAAGATGCCCAGCTACTTCACGTACACGAGCGAGGCCACGAGCTACCTCGCCTCTCGCGACAAGCGCCTGGGCCAGGCGATTGCCGCCGTTGACGAGGCGCGCGGCCACGTACTCAGGGAGGTGGACGAGGACCTGTTCTCGGCCGTCGTCCATCACATCGTCGGGCAGCAGATTTCCACCGCCGCGCAGCGAACCGTCTGGGCCCGCTTGCAGCAGGCACTTGGCAGCGTCAACGCCTCCCGCGTGAACGAGGCAAGCGTCGAGGAGCTCCAGGCCTGCAGCATGACGTTCAAGAAGGCCAGCTACATCAAGGACTTCGCCCACAAGGTCAACAGCGGCGAGTTCGACCTTGCCGCCGTGGAGCACATGGAGGACGCGGACGCCATAGCCGCCCTCTGTTCGCTGAGGGGCATCGGCACCTGGACGGCCGAGATGCTTTTGCTCTTCTGCCTCGAGCGCCCGGACGTCCTGAGCTTCGATGACTTGGCCATACAGCGCGGCATGCGCATGGTCTATCACCATCGCAAGGTCACACGCGAGCAGTTCGAGCGCTATCGCCGCAGGTACAGCCCGTACGGCAGCGTAGCCAGCCTCTATCTGTGGGCCATCGCCGGAGGTGGCATTCCCGGGTTCGAGAGGGACTACGCCCCACTCACAGTGGCACAGAAAAAGGCCCGAGCCCGGGCTCGGGCGCATGCGAGAAAGACAGGGGGAAGCTGATGCTCTATTCGGTCTACGAGTCACAGGTAATCGCCCCGCTCGTCCTTGGGAGCGAGGATGGGACCACGCTGTGCGCCTGTCAGTTCACCTCGGGCAGGGACGCCCGGAAATTCAGTTGGGACGGCGCCGAGCGTGCCGACGACGCGCCCATCATCAGCCGGGCCCGCACCTGGCTCGACCGCTACTTTGCCGGCGAGCGCCCCAGCCCCACTGAGCTGGCGCTCACCCCGCACGGGACGCCGTTTCGCCAGACCGTCTGGGAGGTGCTGGCGTCCATCCCCTACGGCCAGACGGTCACGTACGGATGGGTGGCGCAGCGCTTGGAAGAGCTGCGGGGCGTGGGAACGTCGGCGCGCGCCGTGGGCGGGGCCGTGGGTGCAAACCCCGTGGGCATCATCGTTCCCTGCCACCGCGTCGTGGGGGCCTCGGGCAGCCTCACGGGGTTTGGCGGCGGAATCCAGACAAAGGTCGCCTTGCTCAGGCACGAGGGCGCAGACCTCGAGGGACTCACGGTGCCAACGTATGGGACGGCGCTGTAGGGCTCGCCTCAGCCAAGCAGGTCGGCTGCCGCAAGAGAGCGCGTGCGGGCAATGAGCTTCTCGTACACACGCTTGCACATCCACGGCTCGCTCGAGAGGGCACAGACGTCCGCGAGGCCAACCCAGCGAACGCCGCTGTTCTCGTCGGGCTTCGCTCGCAGGGGAAGCGTGGGGTCTGCCACGAACAGGTAGGTCACGTTGAGATGGAGGTGCGAGCCCACGTAGCACCTGCGCTTCTCGTGCCCGTCAACGGTGAGCACCTCGAGAGACGCGATGCCGCCCGCTCCCGCATCCACAAGGTGGGCACCCGTGACGCCCGTCTCCTCGGCAAGCTCGCGCGCGGCCACCCGGGCAAGGTCAAGCTCACCGTCGGCATGTCCTCCCACCCAGCTCCAGGAGTCGTAGATGTTGTGGTAGCACAAAAGCGTGCGCTCCCCCGCCGCGTCAACGGTCCACGCGCTCGTCGTGAGGTGCGCAAGCGAACGACGACTCGCCACGTCTGGGTCGCGCTCGAGCCTGTCGAGGATGAGCTCGCGGTCAACCCGCTCCTGCTCGTTTGCGGGAACGTACGCACGGATGTCGTCGATGAGCGCCATGTGGGCCTCCAACCTTTGGTTTAGCTAAGCATACAGGCGATTGGGCTTATTGTCCGCAAGCTGGGATAGACTCTCTTCATCGATTGGGGAGATTGTCATGAGGCACAGCACGTTGCTCAGCATTCTCGGCATACTGGTTCTCATGCTGCCGCTCTCGCTCTGCGCCTTGGTCATGGCGCCACAGCCAAAGCCCGCATCGACCCACGTGAACCTCGACCTCGCAGAGACTCAGATCGCGCAGGAGCGGCAGCGCCTCGCGTCACAATAGGGGGCGGTGTCAGGTCCGTAGACCCAGCACCGCCCCATTGCGCGCGATTGTTTCCGCCGCTGTCGCTACCAGCTCAGCAGCTCGTAGCCCGTCTCAGTCACGACGAGCTGCACCTCCCACTGGGCGGAGTCGGAGCCATCGGCCGTGCGGACGGTCCAGCCGTTGGGGTCGTTCATGTCGATGTCGGCGCCGCCGGCGTTCACCATGGGCTCGATCGTGAAGCACATGCCCGGCGCCAGCACCACGCCCTCGCCCGGCTCGCCCACGTGCGCCACGAACGGGTCCTCGTGGAACTCCTTGCCAATGCCGTGGCCGCCAAACTCGCGCACAACGTTGAAGCCGTTCTCCTCAACATAGGTCTGCACGGCATGGGCCATGTCGCCAAGCGTGTTCCAGGGCTTCACCTGGACCAGGCCGCGCTGGATGCTCTCGCGCGTGACGTCAACGAGCTTCCTACGCTCAGGCGACACCTCGCCGATGCAGAACATGCGCGAGGAGTCCGAGAAGTAGCCATCGAGGATCGTGGAGCAGTCCACGTTCACGATGTCGCCGTCCTTGAGCACGTCGCGCTCGCTGGGAATGCCGTGGCACACGACGTCGTTGATGGAGGTGCACACGCTCTTGGGGAAGCCCTCGTAGTTGAGGTCTGCGGGGATGCCACCGTGCTCGACGGTGTAGTCATAGATCCACTGGTCGACCTCGGCCGTCGTCACGCCGGCATGGATGCGCTCGCCCACCATGTCGAGCACGCCCACGTTGATGGCAGCCGAGCGCTTAATGCCCTCGATGTCCTCGGGCGTCTTGAGCAGGTGGCGAAAGATGACCTCCTGCCCGTTGAGGTAGCACTCCTCCAGCCTCTCGTCGATGGCCGCGTGGCACTTCTTGTACTTCTTGCCGCTGCCGCACCAGCAGGGTTCGTTGCGGCCAGGTACCGGTTCATTGTCATACATGGCTAACTTCCTTTCTTCGTACCTAGTATCGCACTTCGACCCTGCGGGCATGCGGCTGCTTGCAAAGTTGACAAAGGGACCGCCCCCTGTCGGCCGCCCAGCAAAAAAGGGCCGACCCGCATGTGCGAGCCGGCCCTGCATGCATAGCCGTATGGCGTGAGGCGTTAGTTCCAGGCCTTGCCGTCGGAGCCGAACTCGCGGATGAGCTCCTTGGTGCGCTCGACGATGGCGTCGCGGCCAGGCTTGAGCATCTTGCGCGGGTCATAGCCCTTGCCCTGCTTGTCCTTGCCGGACTCGACGTACTCGCGCACGCCCTGGGCGAAGACGACCTGCAGGTCGGTGTTGACGTTCACCTTGCAGATGCCCATGGAGACGGCCTTCTTGACCTGGTCGACGGGGATGCCGGTGCCACCGTGGAGCACGAGCGGCAGGTCGCCCGTCTTGGCCTTGATGGCCGCGAGCTGGTCGAAGGACAGGCCCTTCCAGTCGGCCGGGTACAGGCCGTGGATGTTGCCGATGCCGCAGGCGAGGAAGTCGACGCCCAGGTCGGCGATGGCCTTGCACTGGTCGGGGTCGGCGAGCTCGCCGGAGGAGGTCACGCCGTCCTCGGTGCCGCCGATGCCGCCAACCTCGGCCTCGATGGACAGGCCCTTGGAGTGGGCAAGCTTGACGAGCTCGGCGGTGTGCTCGAGGTTCGTCTCGAAGTCCTTCTCGTGGGAGCCGTCATACATGATGGAGGAGAAGCCAGCCTCGATGGCCTTGAAGCAGTCCTCGTAGGAGCCGTGATCGAGGTGAAGGGCAACCGGCACGGTGATGTTGAGGGTGTCCATCATGTCGACGACGACGTCGTGGCACAGCTTGAAGCTGGTCATCCACTTGGCGGCGCCAGCGGTGCACTGGATGATGAGCGGGCTCTGGAGCTCCTCGGCAGCCGTGAGGATGCCGTAGGTCCACTCGATGTTGTTCGTGTTGAACGCGCCGAGGCCGTAGTGGCCCTTCTCGGCAGACTGGAGCATGTGCGCAGCGTTAACGAGCATGTCTTACCTCCATAGCTTTGCAAGCGACAAACACTAACCGCAAACAGTATAGCCGCGTGCGGCGGCCACACTCGCGATCATTATGCAAATTTGCTGCTAGATGGGCAAGTTGTTCGCACATCCGTAGTCATTTTGGGAGCAGGGGGAGCGCGCCTGCACACCCTCGCGCGCCCTCGCTACGCCATGCGGATGACGGCCAGGACGAACGAGAAGACGCATGTGACGAGCATCATTCCCGCAGACGAGATCACGAACGCGTCAGCGATCGCAAGCACACGCTCGGAGCGCCCCGAGCCGCTACGCGCACACATCTCCGCCACCATCGACAGGACGACGGTGGCCACGAGCAGGGCCACGCAGGCGAGCAGAAGCGACAGCATCACGATGCGCTGCCAGGTCACGACGACGCCCGCAAGCGCATAGGGGCCGGCCATGGCCACGCACACGCCGAGCAACACCGCCACGGCCGCACGCCCGATTCCCGTATCCCCCATCGATTTGCCTCCCTGTCGCCCGCGCACGCGCGCTTACAATGGCACAAGCATACCAAGGCCCACACAGACGCGCCGAGAGGAACCCACATGAACGACTTCACCTTCTCCATGCCCACCCAGGTCGTGTTCGGTCGCGGCGTCACCGACCGCGCCGGCGCAGAGCTCGCCTCGCGCGGCTTCTCCCACGCCCTCGTCGTCTACGGGCAGGGCTCGGTGGTGCGCACCGGCACGCTCGACCGCGTGCTCGCCTCTCTCGACGCCGCCGGCGTGGCCCACACCGAGTTCGGCGGCGCCCGCCCCAACCCGAGTCTCGCCCACGCGCGCGAGGGCATCGAGGCGGCACGTGCCTGCGGCGCCGACGTCGTGCTTGCCGTGGGCGGGGGCTCGGCCATCGACACGGCCAAGGGCATCGCACTGGGCGTGCCTTACGAGGGCGACGTCTGGGACCTCTACACCCACGCCGCCGCGCCCGTCGCGGCCGGCAAGCTGCCCGTGGCCTGCGTGCTCACCATCCCGGCCGCAGGGTCTGAGGCCAGCGCCTCGAGCGTACTCACCAACGACGGGACGCTGCTCAAGAAGGGCCTGTCCACCGAGCTCAACCGCCCCGTCGTGGCGATCATGGACCCCGAGCTCACCTTCACGCTGCCTGCCTACCAAACCGCGGCGGGAGTCACCGACATCTGCGCGCACATCCTCGAGCGCTTCTTCTCCACGAGCGGCCCCGTCCCCGTCACCGACGAGCTCGACTGCGGCCTCATCCGCGCGCTCGTCGAGGAGGCGCCGCGCGCCATCGAGAACCCCGAGGACTACGACGCACGCGCCAACATCATGTGGGCCGGCACCCTTGCCCACAACGACCTCGCCGGCTGCGGGCGTGGCGTGGGCGGCGGCCGCGCCGGCGGCTGGGAGAGCCACGGCATGGAGCACGAGCTCTCCGCCCACGATCCCAAGGTCGCCCACGGCGCGGGCCTTGCCGTCATCATGCCCGCGTGGATGCGCTACGTGTGGCAGGCAAACCCCGAGCGCTTCCTGACCCTGGGTGCGCGCGTGTTCGACATCGAGCCGGTCGACGTGGTGGAGGACTGCATCGACGCCACGCCCGAGGAGGCCGTCGAGGACGCCGTCCTCGCCACGATCGACGAGCTGCAGGCCTTCTTCACCTCGCTGGGCATGCCGCGCACGCTCGGCGAGCTCGGCGTCACGGTAGAGGACGTGCCGGCGCTTCTCGAGACGCTCGAGCAGAACAAGGGCGCCGAGTTCGGCCAGCTCAAGCGCCTCACGATGGAGGACGCCCGCAAGATCTACGAGAGCGCGCTGTAGCCATGGCCGCGCCCGCAGACATCGACGAGGTCATCGAGCGCTGGGACGTGGACGGCGAGATACGCCTTGCCCTCACCTTCTGCGGCACGGTGCAGGGCGTGGGCTTTCGCTGGACCATGCAGGCCCTCGCCCGGCAGGCCGGCGTGGGCGGCTGGGTGAGAAACATGGACGACGGCACGGTCACCGCCGAGCTCCAGGGCACGGGGCACGCCTGCGCGCGGGTGCTCGCCGGCATCCGCGACCAGTTCGCAGACGCCCGCAGCAGGTACGAGTTCCTGCGCCGCATGGGGCTGGGCTTCTCCGTGGCCTCCTGCGAGCAGATCGCTTGCCACGAGGCCGTCGACGGTCACACGGACTTCGAGGTCCGCATCTGACCTGCAAAGGGACCGTCCCCTTTGCAGGTACACCAAGCGAAGGGCCCGCCTCGCACGATGGCGAGACGGGCCCTTCCTGCATAGGCGTGCTGCTCAAAAACGCCCAGGCGCTAGTCCTGGTCGGCGTAGAACGAGCCCATGTAGCGGATGTACTCGTCCTCGGTGTGGTTGGCCTTCCAGTCATGCACGCTCTTCTTGTTGCGCTCGCCCGTGATGATGGAGAACTCCTTGCCGAGCTTCTCGAACGCCTCGTCGGCGACCTCGTCGGGCGTGAGCGCGAGCTTGACGACCTGATCGCCCACCGGGCCCTTGGGGAAGTTCTTGATGGCCGTGGGCGTGAGCGTGGTGCCAAGCGTGCAGACCTCCACGTCGACGCCCGTCTTCTCGCACTCGCAGGCCACGGCCTCGGTGAGCTTCAGGATGTAGGCCTTGCCCGCGCCGTACTCGGCGTTCCACGGGGAGCTCGAGATGCCCGTCATGGACGAGACGTTGATCACGGCGCCACGGTCCTGGGCGGCGAAGATGCCCATGAAGTGGTGGAACATGCGCAAGAAGCTGATGACGTTGACGTTCACCATCTTCTCGTGGTCCTCAAGCGAGGTGTTCTGGAACTTGCCAAAGTGGTGCAGGCACGCAACGTAGCTCATGAAGCCCAGGTCAAGACCCTCGGTGGCCGAGAAGACCGCCTCGCAGGCCTCGTCGGGACAGGACAGGTCGGCGCGCACGACCTTGTAGTCAACGCCGTACTCCTCGTGGAACTTCTCGCCCTTCTCGCGCAGCAGCTCCTCGCGGCGGCCCACCATGACCAGGTTCATGCCGCCCTCGGCGAGCTTCTTGCAGAAGGCCTCGCCCACGCCCTCGGTGGCACCAAGGACAACGCCCCACTCGCCGTACTTCTCGCGCAGATTCGTCATTTGACTCCCCTTTTCTCATGCCACCCGCCCCGGGTGGCGCCGGATGCACACGGTGCACAGGGATACCCCATTTCGCAAGGGTATGACCTTTCCCATCCGCGAACGGCGAAACGCCCATCCACAGGCGGACACAAGTAAGGGCCCGCCCCGCAGACGCGAGACGGACCCCAGCGATCCAAAGATGGGCGTGGCGGCACTACTTCGTGGCCGTGGGCTCGGCGATGTAGCCGACGTGACCCTGGCTCTTGAACTTGGCCATGTCGGAGACGGCCATGCCCTGCGAGTGGTCCTCGCCGTGGCGCTTCTCGTACATGCCGTCGCTCTTGTCCTCCCACAGGCGGTCGGCGATGGGCGCCCAGGCCGCCGCGGCCTCGACGGTCTTCTCGCGCAGCTGCTCGGGGCTCTCCTTCTCCACGAGGTCCGTGGAGTGCGCGCCGCTCTCGGCCACCATCTTGGGCAGCGTGTCGGGGTTCTCGAGCATGGGGCAGGGCTTGAGGTGGTTGCCGTTGAAGGGCTGGCCCTCGTAGTACTTCATGAAGATGGGGCTGCCCAGCGCGTCGAGCAGGCTCACGTCGTGGATGTTGACGTTGGAGTAGTGGATGAACACGCACGGCTCCACGTCGCCGGCGGCATTGATGTGCAGGTAGCGGCGGCCTCCGGCGATGCAGCCTCCCACGAACTCGCCGTCGTTCTGGAAGTCGAGCGTGAACAGCGGCTTCTTCTGGCGCATGTCGCGGATGAAGCGGTACATCTTCTCGCGCTGCTCGGGCGTGGGGATGAGGTCTGCCGTGGCGGCGCGACCCACCGGCATGAAGTGGAAGTACCAGCAGAACAGGGCGCCCTTGTCGATCATCCAGTCGATGTTCTCCTCGGTGGCAACCGTGTCGGCGTTGGCGCGCGTCCAGCAGCAGGAGATGCCGAACGGCAGCTGGTGCGAGCGCAAAAGGTCCATGGCGCGCTCGATCTTGGCGTAGGTGCCCTGCCCACGGCGAGCGTCGGTGGTGTGCTCGTTGCCCTCGGCCGAGATGGCGGGCACGAAGTTGCCCACGCGAATCATGTCCTGGCAGAACGCCTCGTCGATGAGCGTGGCGTTCGTGAAGCACAGGAAGGCGCAGTCGGGGTGCTTCTCGCAGATCTTGATGAGGTCGTGCTTGCGCACGAGCGGCTCGCCACCCGTGTAGATGTACATGTGGGTGCCGAGCTTCTTGCCCTGCGTCACGATGGAGTCGATGTCATCGAACGAGAGGTTCTGCTGGTGGCCGTACTCCGCGGCCCAGCAGCCGGTGCAGTGCAGGTTGCAGGCGCTCGTGGGGTCGAGCAGGATGGCCCAGGGGATGTTTCGCTGGTACTTCTCGCGCGCCTTCTCCTGGACGGGCCAGGCAAGCAGGTTGCCGTCGATGAGCAGGGCCTTGAGCAGCTTCGTGCGCATCTCGGGGTTCAGGCGGAAGACCCGCATCATGAGCTCGTACCAGTTGCCGCGGCTCTCGATGACGTCCGTGAACGCCTTGCGCTGCACGGGGAACACGTTGCTCGGGACGAGCTTGTTCACGAGCTCCATGATCTTGTCGATGTGCTCCTCGGGATTCTCGTCCAGATAGTCGACGAGCTTGTTGAGCGCCGCACGCTCGGCGGCCTGAGTGAGTCCCATGCTTGCCTCTCCTTTGTCCGCTTGCGCGCGCTCCCCCTTGGAGCGTTGCCTTCCGCGCAAGGCGTGACTTATGTAAACCTTGCAGCATGATACCCGTGTTTGGATTTATGTAAACCTCATATTTGGGGGACCTGAATCCACGGCCCGAGGACGGGGGCGCCGGCGGGGCGCGTCCCCTCGGCCGCGCCTCCAAAAGAGTATACTTTCACTAACTTTATAGTTAGTACCGGCTTACTTACGTTCCGGCACACAACGGCAAAGGACACGCATGCGAGACGCGACCACCCCGGCCACCCGCCAGCCCGGCACTCCCTACCTCGTGGTGGAAGGCCTCAAGAAGCACTACGGAGACGGCCAGGCACGCGTGCAGGTGCTCGACGGCGTCACCACGACAGTGAGGCGTGGTGAGATCTGCGTCATGCTCGGCCCCTCGGGCTCGGGAAAGTCGACGTTTCTCAACCTGATCGGTGGCCTGGAGAGCGCGGACGGCGGCCACATCTCCGTGGGCGGCTGCGCCCTCACGGCGCTCTCCCCCAAGCAGCTCGGCGAGTACCGCCGCCGCGAGCTGGGCTTCGTGTTTCAGTTCTACAACCTCGTGCCAGACCTCACGGTTCGCGAGAACATCGAGGTCACAGCCTATCTGTCCGATAACCCCCTGCCCATGGACGACCTTCTGGCCTCACTGGGCCTCTGGGAGCAGCGCGACAAGTTCCCCCGCCAGGTCTCCGGCGGCCAGCAGCAGCGCTGCGCCATCGGCCGCGCGCTCGTGAAGAACCCGGGGCTTCTGCTGTGCGACGAGCCCACGGGGGCCCTCGACTACCACACGTCCAAGGAGATCCTCGACCTCATGGAGCGCGTGAACCGCGACTGGGGCTGCACGATCGTCATGGTGACGCACAACGCCGCCATCGCGGGCATGGCGACGCGCGTGCTGCGCCTGCGCGACGGACGCATCGCCTCCGACGAGGCGAACGCACGCCCACTGCACGCCCTCGACCTGGAGTGGTAGCGCCATGGTGAACCCGCTGCTCAAGAGGCTCCCGCGCGAGCTTCGCAACAACCTGGGCAAGTACCTGGGAATATTCCTTCTCATGGCCGGCTCGATCGCACTCGTGAGCGGCTTTCTGCTCGCGGCCAACTCCATCAGCGTCATCATCTCGGCCATGCGCGACGACTACAACATCGAGGACGCGCGCTTCACCTGCGACTTCGAGGCCACCGATGAGGCGCTCGACGCCGCGCGCGAGGCAGCCGAGGGCGTGGGCGGCGCCGACGTCGAGCCGCTGTATGGCATCGACGCCACGCTCGACGAGGAGATGGGCCACGCCCCGCAGAAGGATGCGACCGTCCGCACGTACCGCCACCGCACGACGTTCGACGTCGCCGCCTATGCGGAAGGTCGCGCACCCGAGGCTGCCGACGAGGTGGCGCTCGACCGCGTCTTCGCGAGCCACCGCGGCATCGAGGTGGGCGGCACCGTGACGCTGTCGGGGCACGCCCTCAAGGTCGTGGGCATCATGACGCTGCCAGACCAGCAGGCCCTGTTCGAGGACAACTCGGACTTCACGCTCAACACGATCACGTTCGGCGTGGCCGAGCTCTCAGACGCCGGCTTCGACGCCCTGGCGCAAGACGTTGAGCCCATCTACACCTACGCCATCCTCTTCCACGACCGCGGCCTGTCCGTGGCTGAGCGCACGAACGCCGAGACAGACGTCATGGAGGCGCTCGCCGACGAGGGCGCCCGCGTGAGCGACTTCATCGACGCCGACGCCAACCAGGGCATAGGCTATGCCGCCGACGACGTCGAGGGCGACTCCTCGATGTGGGAGGTCATGATGGGCATCATCGTCGTCATCATGGCATTCGTCTTCGTGGTGCTCACGAGCTCCACGATCGAGGAGGAGAGCGCGGTCATAGGCACGCTTCTCGCGAGCGGCTGGCGGGCGCGCGAGCTCGTGGCCCACTACCTGGCGCTGCCGGCCATCGTGGGCGCCCTGGCGTGCGCGGGTGGAACGGCGCTCGGCATGACGCTGCTCGAGACCCCCATGAAGAACCTCTACTACAACTCCTACAGCCTGCCGCCCTACCACATGACATGGAGCTGGCATGTCTTCCTCATGTGCACCGTAGTTCCGTTCGTGCTGCTCGTGGGCGTAACCCTCGTGGGCCTTCTGCACAAGATGGGAAAGACGCCGTTGCAGTTCCTTCGCCACGAGCTCGGCCGCGGCGGCACGAAGCGCGGCCTCAGGCTCCCGGCGCGTCTGGGGTTCGTCCCGAGGTTCCGCGTACGCGTGTTCCTGCGCAACCTCGGCAACTTCGTCACGCTGTTCGTGGGCATCGCGTTCGCGAGCATGCTTCTGCTGTTTGGCCTGGCCGTGCTGCCCACGATGAACCATTACGCCGAGAGCCTGCGTAACACCATGGTAGCCGCTCACCAGTACACGCTCAAGCGTCCTGTCGATCTCACGGGAACGGATGAGGGGCGCGCCAGCTGGGAGGCCTACGACCGCGTGGCGGGTGTGGCCGACGTCGACGATCTGGGCCTGGGAGACGAGGAGAAGCGAGAGCTCGTTCGCTCCCTTGCGCGCATCGGGGACGACGATCACGCCGTGAACCTCTCCGCCAACAGCGACGAGGCAATTGCCCAGGCCGAGAGCTATGCCGTCTGCCAGCTGCAATATGACCGCGGCGAGGGTGCGGGCTACGAGAGCGCCACCGTATACGGCATCCGTCCGGGCTCGCGCTACTGGGACGACCTCGACGTGGGCGACGGCCGCGTCATTCTCGGCCGCGGCTTTACGGACAAGTTCGGCCTGGGAGTGGGCGATACCCTGGAGCTCTGGGACAAGTACGAGGACGCCACGTACAAGCTCACGGCCAGCGAGGTCTACGGCACGAAGAGCGACCTCAACGTCTACCTCGACCTCGACACGTTCAACGTGCTGTTTGGCAACCCGAGCGGCTACTTCAACGCCTACGCGAGCGACGAGGCGCTCGACATCGACGAGCGCTGGCTCGCGAGCGACCTCACGCCGGCGGACATGGACAAGATCGGCGCCCAGATGACCGACTCCATGGGCGACATGATGTACATGCTGTTGGGAGTGGCCGTGTTCATCTTCCTCGTGTTCATCTACCTGCTCACGAAGGCCGTCATCGACCGCAGCGCGCGCAGCATCTCCTACATGAAGGTGTTCGGCTACCGGGACCACGAGGTGAGCCACCTGTACGTGCGAAGCATCACGTGGTGCGTCGTGGCGTCGCTCGTCCTGTCGCTGCCCGTCATCATCGGGAGCCTCACGGTCATCTTCAAGGCGATGCTTTTGAGTTACAACGGCAACATCGAGATCTTCGTGCCCGCCGACGCCATGGCAAAGTGCGTGCTCACGGGGCTTGTAACCTACGCCGTGGTGGCGCTCGTTCACCTGCGCTCCATCCGCCGCGTGCCGATGTCGCTCGCGCTCAAGGTGCAGGAGTAGCGCGGAAGCGGCGGGCGAGGCCTCGCCTAGGTTGCGAAACGTCTTTGTGGCAGTTTTTGCCCCTGAGCGTGCGATGAGACGGCTCGACGCGGCAGTCCAAACATGCAAACCAGTTAAGAAACAGAAAAGAGGGGCCCGAATCTCATCGATTCGGGCCCCTCTGGGCTTGTTGTGGTTTCCTCTCGAAGCAGAATCTTGCTCGCCATCGCACGCTCGAGGCCAAAAACTGCCACGAATGGTCTCCCGAACTAATCAAGGGCACCCGAGCGACCCGCGCAGCATCCTCCTAGCGGAAGCTCTTCTCCAGGATCGCGGTGACGTCGTCGACACCGAGCGGCGCAGGGTCGTGGCCGAACAGCGCGTCGTTCGTCTCGAGCGCGTTGGCGGCGATGGCCGGCAGCTCATCTCGGGTGATGCCCCACTCGCTCATGGCAAGCTCGGCCATGCCGCAGGCCTGCATGAGCCCCTCGAGCTGGTCAACGAAGGCAGACGCGCCGCGGGCCTCGACGTCGGCCTCGCTCGCGCCCATGATCCGCGCCATGTCAACGTAGCGCTCGTCGCATGCGTGGACGTCGATCATGTGCTGGTGGTAGGCGCGTGCAATCATGATGAGGCCGGCGCCGTGCGGCAGGTCGTGGTGGTGCGCGCTCATGCCGTGCTCGGTGCCGTGGCAGCCGCAGCAGCCGCTGCAGACCATCGCATAGCCGCCGAGCGTGTTGGCAAAGGCCAGCTGCGTGCGGGCCTCGAGGTTGGAGCCGTCGTTCACGCAGGCGGCAAGCGAGGCGGCCGCATTGCGGATGCCCTCGCGACAGATCATGTCGCCCATGAGGGTGTGGTTGTTGGCGATGTAGCACTCGACGTTGTGGAACAGCGCGTCAAAGCCCTGGAACGCCGTGAGGCGGGCGGGCACCGTGAGCATGAGCTCGGGGTCCACCACGGACAGCGCCGGGAACAGCCTGGGGCTGCCCAGGCGCAGCTTCTCGTCGTTCTCCTCGCAGGAGAGCACGCCGCCGGCGTCCACCTCGGAGCCCGTGCCGGCCGTCGTCGTCACGCAGACGAGCGGCAGCGGGTCGTTGGGGATGGGCAGGGCCTTGGCCGTGCCGCCCATGACGTAGTCCCAGACGTCGCCGGCCACCTCGTTGCCGGCGACGTCGTGGCCGGGGTTTGCCGCCACGACGCAGATGCCCTTCGAGCCGTCCATGACCGAGCCGCCGCCCAGCGCCAGCACGAAGTCGCAGCCCTGCTCGCGGGCCATCCAGCCGCCGGCGTTCACGGTGGCGCGAAGCGGGTTGGGCTCGATGCGGTCGAACAGCACGTGCTCCACGCCTGCGCGGTCAAGCTCGGCCTCGACGCGTGCGAGGTAGCCGTTGGCCTTCACGGACTTGCCGCCCGTCGTGACGACGAGCGCCTTCTTGCCCGGCAGCGCCTGGTCGCCGAGCTCGCCGAGCTTTCCGGCGCCAAAGAGCACCCGCGTCGGGGCAAAGAAGTTGTACGTTTCTGTCATGAGATTCCTCCAATGACGTAGGGCGCTCCCCCAGCGCCTGTGGACATTCGCGCGTCCGCGCGATTCCCTCTCGCGCCTAGCGTACTACCCTTGAGGGCGGCGCACCACCGGTCATCGGCCCATCACGACAAACCTACGGAGACCCATGAACCAACCGTTGCTCATCACCCACGCCACGCCCGTCGACACGCCCCAGCTCGCCGCCATCGAGGCCGCATGCTTCCCGTCCGCGGAGGCCGCCAGCCCGCAGAGCATCGCCGCGCGCATCGTGGCGTTTCCCGAGTGCTTCTGGGTCGTGCGCGAGGTGCCCGCCGGCCCCATCCTCGCCTTCGTGAACGGCATGGCCACAAGCGAGGAGCACCTCGCGGACGCCATGTACGACGACGCCACGCTGCACGAGCGCACCGGCACCCGGCAGATGATCTTCTCGGTGGCCTGCACGCCGACTCGTCGCGGCGAGGGGCTTGCATCGGCCGCCCTCGAGCGCGCCATCGCAGACAGCCGCATCCGCGGGCGTCGCGGCCTCGTGCTCACGTGCAAGGAGGCGCTCATCGGCTTCTACGCGCGCCTTGGCTTTGTGGACGAGGGCGTCTCGGCCTCGCAGCACGGCGGGGTCGAGTGGCACGAGATGCGCCTCACGCTGTAACCTGTACGCTCGAGTAAAGACGCGCGTGAACAGTGCTACGTCCCCTGTTCACGTCGAGAGGAGATGCGCATGACGCTCACCCAGCTTCGCTACGTCGCGAAGGTCGCGGAGTGCGGCTCGATCACCGAGGCGGCCCGCCAGCTCTACATCTCCCAGCCAAGCCTCTCGTCGGCCGTGCGAGAGCTCGAGGGCGAGCTGGGCATCGTCATCTTCAACCGATCGGCCCGCGGCATCTCGCTCACGCCCGACGGCTCGGAGTTCCTCTCCTACGCGCGCCAGATCCTGGAGCAGACCGAGCTCGTGGAGCAGCGCTATGCCCACGCACGCCCCTCCAAGCGCCTGTTCGCCATATCGTCGCAGCACTACGCCTTCGTCGTGAACGCGTTCGTGCGCCTGCTGGAGAGCGTGGACGCCGACGAGTACGAGATGACGCTTCGCGAGAGCCGCACGTACGAGATCATCGAGGACGTGGCGGGATACCGCAGCGAGCTGGGAGTGCTCTACCTGAGCTCGTTCAACGAGAAGGTCCTTCGCAAGCTCATGCGCGAGAACCACCTCTCCTACACGCCGCTGTTCGACGCCCGGCCCCATGTGTTCCTCTCCACGAGCCACCCGCTCGCGGGCGCCGAGAGCGTCACGCTCGCAGACCTCGACGCCTACCCCTACCTGTGCTACGAGCAGGGCACGCACAACTCGCTGTACTTCTCCGAGGAGCTGCTGCCCTTCGAGAGCCACCGCAAGACCATCGTGCTCACCGACCGCGCCACGCTGTTCAACCTGCTTCGCGGCGTCAACGGCTACACGATCAGCTCGGGCGTGCTCAACAGCGACCTCAACGGCGACGACATCGCCTCGGTGCCCCTTGAGACCGACGAGACCATGCAACTTGGCTACCTCACGAACGACCGCGCCCGCCTCTCCCCCATGGCCACGCGCTACCTCAAGGAGCTGCGCTCGCTCATCGCCCAGGAGGGCTACGAGGTCCTCGGCTAGCCCGTGACACTTGGGGACGGGGTCAAACTGTCACCATCGCCGTGCCCGCGACGCACCGCCGCTTTTGCCGCTCTCACCTGCGTGTAACAAAACGTTAATACCTACTTTTCCGCTAGGGTATTGACGAACGCCAACACCGGCCGTATAACTTCAACCAACGAAAGGCGACGGACCCAAGGAGGTGCCCAGAGATGACCACGACGACCATGATGATGTGCATGCGAATGCTGAGCTCCCGGGCACCACAGGAGTCCGCCGGCGCCAACGTCGAATGGCAACGAGCCATCGACTAGGCGCACGCGGAAGTCTCCGACTTGCGCCCGGGAGCCATGAGCTGCCGGGCGCTTTTTCGTGCCCGGACCACTGAACCGCCCAGAAGATCACAAGCCCAAAGCGCCACCATCCCAAGGAGGAACACCATGTCCGACATCACCCCCGAGGTCGAGAAGACCTTCCACTTCGAGACCCTGCAGCTCCACGTCGGCCAGGAGAGCGCCGACCCCGCCACCGACTCGCGCGCCGTGCCCATCTACCAGACCACGAGCTACGTCTTCCGCAACTCCCAGCACGCCGCCGACCGCTTCGGCCTCGCCGACGCCGGCAACATCTACGGCCGCCTGACGAACTCCACGCAGGGCGTCTTCGAGGACCGCATCGCCGCGCTCGAGGGCGGCGTGGCCGGCCTTGCCGTGGCCTCCGGTGCTGCGGCCATCACCTACGCCATCCAGGCGCTCGCCAAGGCCGGCGACCACGTCGTGGCCCAGAAGACGATCTACGGCGGCTCCTACAACCTGCTCGAGCACACGCTCTCGCAGTACGGCATCGAGACCACGTTCGTCGACGCCCACAACCTCGACGAGGTCGAGGGTGCCATCAAGGACAACACCACGGTGGTCTACCTCGAGACGCTCGGCAACCCCAACTCCGACATCCCCAACATCGACGCCATCTCCGAGATCGCCCACAAGCACGGCCTGCCCGTCGTCGTTGACAACACGTTCGGCACGCCCTATCTGTTCCGTCCGCTCGAGCACGGCGCCAACGTCGTGGTCCACTCCGCCACGAAGTTCATCGGCGGCCACGGCACCTCCCTGGGCGGCGTCATCGTCGACGGCGGCAACTTCGACTGGAAGGCCTCCGGCAAGTACCCCCAGATCGCCGACCCCAACCCCTCTTACCACGGCATCTCCTTCGCCGACGCCGTGGGCCCGGCCGCGTTCGTGACCTACATCCGCGCCATCCTGCTTCGCGACGAGGGCGCCTGCATCTCCCCGTTCAACGCGTTCCTGCTGCTCCAGGGCACCGAGACCCTGTCGCTGCGCCTTGATCGCCACGCCGAGAACACCAAGAAGGTCGTCGAGTACCTCGTCAACAACCCGCTTGTCGAGAAGGTCAACCACCCGAGCCTGCCCGACCATCCCGACCACGAGCTGTACGAGAAGTACTTCCCCAACGGCGGCGCCTCGATCTTCACGTTCGAGATCAAGGGCGGCAAGGACGCTGCCTGGAAGTTCATCGACAACCTGCAGCTGTTCTCGCTGCTCGCCAACGTCGCTGACGTCAAGAGCCTCGTGATCCACCCGGCGAGCACCACCCACTCCCAGCTCACCGACGAGGAGCTCGCCAACGTGGGCATCACGCAGTCCACGATTCGCCTCTCCATCGGCACCGAGCACATCGACGACATCATCGCCGACCTCGAGCGCGGCTTCGCGGCCGTGAAGGAGGGCTAGCGCCTCTCGCGCCTATCGAGCCTTGCCAGGCGGGTTCCTCCGGGAGCCCGCCTTTCTTTTGGCGAGGCCGTTGCGCCCGCACGACAGGCTAGCAGCACCCATAGTCCTACCCCATCGCTCTTCATCAATAAATAGACGGGTTCAATCACCAGGCATGATGCGATACTAGCAAGCATCAATCATTGACCGCTCAGTCCGAGGAGGACACCATGGCAGACAAGCTCAAGGCACCGTTCCGCTATGACATCGTGGGCAGCTTCCTGCGCCCGCAGGCCATCCACGAGGCCCGCGCCAAGTGGCATGCCGGCGAGATCACGTTCGAGCAGCTCCGCGAGGTCGAGGACGTCGAAGTCGCCAAGATCATCGAGAAGCAGAAGGCCGTGGGCCTGCACGCCGTGACCGACGGCGAGTTCCGCCGCCGCTGGTGGCACCTCGACTGGCTCGCCGGCTTCAACGGCATCAAGGTCTACGACTTCAAGACGGCCGGCTTTGGCATCGAGAAGGTCATGCAGGGCACCTACGTGGACGCCCCGCTCTCCTTCAACCCCGACCACCCCTTCCTTGACGGCTTCCGCCGCACGCAGAAGCTCGCCGGCGACACGCCCGTGAAGCAGACCATCTCCGGCCCCAACATGGTGACGCTAGACTCCGTGGTCCTCTCCGCCCAGTACGCTGCCAACCCCGTCTACGCCAACCTCGACGAGCTGCGCCACGACCTGGCCAAGACCTACCAGGACGCCATCAAGGCCTTCCACGACGCGGGCTGCCGCTACCTGCAGCTCGACGACACGAGCTGGGGCGCGCTGTTCTCGGGCCGCTTCCGCGAGAAGATCCGCGCCTGCGGCTACGACCCCGACGAGCTCATCGACGTCTTCGGCGACATCACGGACGAGGCGCTCGAGGGCAGGCCGGATGACATGGTCATCACGACCCACATGTGCAAGGGCAACTTCATGAGCCACTGGCTCTATGAGGGCACCTACGAGACCATCGCGCGCCGCCTGCTCGCCATCCGCGGCTTCGACGGGTTCTTCCTCGAGTACGACGACGAGCGCTCCGGCAGCTTCGACCCGCTGAAGCACCTGCCAGCAGACACCGACCAGCGCGTCGTTCTCGGCCTCGTGACCACCAAGAACGCCGAGATGGAGGATCCGGACGCCGTCCGTGCCCGCATCGCCGAGGCGGCCAAGATCGTGCCGCTCGAGCGCCTGTGCCTCTCCCCGCAGTGCGGCTTCTCGTCCACCGAGGAGGGCAACTCCATCGCCGAGCAGGTCCAGTGGGACAAGCTCAAGCTCGTCCGCGAGATCGCCGAGTCCGTCTGGGACGACGCCGACGAGGCGTAAGCACTCGCTCGCATAGCACCGCCCGGGGCCGAGACGCCACACGCGTCTCGGCCCCTTTTTTGGTGGCCCTGCCATTGGGGACGTGCCATTGGGGACGGGTTCATTTGGCATGCCATGCCATTGGGCCCTGCCATTGGGGACGGGTTCATTTGGCAGCCACGGGGTCTCGCCCCTGCCATTGGGACCCGTCCCCAATGGCAGGTGTCATAGATTTGGCCTATAGGGTTACATACATGATGCGTAGTACCGGATAGCTGCTGTCCGTGGAATACTAATTCCCAGCAACCAACCAGACAATTGAGAGGAACCAACCATGTCCTACAAGCACAACGCCCCGTTCCGCTATGACGTCGTTGGCAGCTTCCTTCGCCCCGACGTCCTCAAGCAGGCCCGCGCCGACCACGCCGCCGGCCTTCTCGACGACGCCCAGCTCAAGGTCGTCGAGGACGAGGCCATCCGAGACCTCGTCGCCAAGCAGAAGGCCGCCGGCCTGCACGTCATCACCGACGGCGAGTTCCGCCGCAGCTACTGGCACCTCGACTTCATGTGGGGGCTGCAGGGCATCGAGCGCCGCACTGCGCGCCATGGCTACCTGTTCCACGACGAGGAGACCACAGCCGACACCGCCGTCGTCACGGGCAAGATCTCGGGCGAGAATCACCCGTTCGTCGAGCACTTCAAGTTCGTGAAGGCACTCGAGGAGGACGGCCAGGTTGCCCGCCAGACCATCCCCGCCCCCATCCAGACCTACTCCGAGGTCGTCCTGGACCGTTGCGACGGCCAGGTGGAGAGCCTGCGCGCCGTCTACCCCGATGACGAGCAGCTCGTGGAGGACATCGCCGCCGCCTACCGCACCGTTATCGCCGACCTCTACGCCGCCGGCTGCCGCTCCATCCAGTTCGACGACTGCACCTGGGGCATCTACTGCGACACGGACTTCGTGGCCAAGACCGGCATGAAGGCCGTCGACATCCAGAAGGTCTCCGAGCTCGGCGTGCGCGCCAACAACCTCGCCATCGAGGGCAAGCCCGACGACCTCGTGATCAACACGCACGTCTGCCGCGGCAACTACCACTCCACCTACGCGTTCGAGGGCGGCTATGACCCCATCGCCCCCTACCTGTTCGCCGACGAGAACGTCGATGCCTTCTACCTCGAGTTCGACACGCCACGCGCAGGCACCTTCGAGCCGCTCAAGTACGTGGCGCCCGGCAAGAAGGTCGTGCTTGGCCTCGTGACGTCCAAGCAGCCGGGCCTGGAGGACGAGGACCTGCTCGTCTCGCGCATCCACGAGGCGGCCAAGTACGTGCCGCTCGAGAACCTCTACCTCTCCCCGCAGTGCGGCTTTGCCTCCTGCGAGTGCGGCAACAAGCTGACCGAGGACGAGCAGTGGGCCAAGGTGGCCCTCGTCAAGCGCGTGGCCGAGAAGGTCTGGGGCGAGGCATAAGGACAGCCCGCTCACATAGAGGCGAGAAATGACAAACTCCGCCTCCTGAGACGAAATCGAGCGCCCAACGCGCCGAAAACGTCCCGGGAGGCGGAGTTTATGCTTACCTAGAGCTGCTGAGCCAGCTCACACGCCTTGACGGCCTGGGCGGCGAGTGCCTGGGCGTCGGAGTTCGGATCTCCCAGGCCGGCAAGCACGCGGATGAGCGCAACGTTGACCTCTTCGATGTCTTCCCCGTTGTCCTCGACGGCCAGGGCAGCCTTCTGGATGTTCGAGAAGGCCTCGGCGAGCGCCTCGCGGCCCGGGACGCACCAGGCGCCGTACGGGTCCGTCACGGGGCCCACGGGGACGCCGCGGTGCTTGGCCACATGCTCGCTGCGTGCGTGTACCTTCTCGGCCTGCTCGCGAAGCACCTCGGGCTTGGCATCGAACGCCGTGCACTCGAGACCCTCGATCACCACGCCGAATGCATGGCCACAGGGCACAAAGCCGGGATTTGCGTCCATGGCGTCGCACATCGTGGTGGCAAGGCCCACGAGCTCGGCTGCCAGCAGGTGGCGCAGGGCCTCCTTCTCGCGCTTCTGGTCGTCGTTGTGTCGCATATGCAGCTCCCATCACTCGTCAGTGTCCCCGTGATGGTAGCAAAGCAAAGGGCCTGCCCGGAATCGAATCCCAGGCAGGCCCACAAGGTTGAAAGGGTTTGTCCCAGCCGGCAACTACAGCCCCAGCGTCTCGGCGACCTCACCGGCGCAGGCAAGCGCGTCTGCCATGGCCGTCACCACGAGCGTGGATCCGTTGCGCGCGTCGCCAGCGACAAACACGGGCTTGCCAGCCACACTTGCGGCCGTGCGGTGCGAGGCGGGCGTGGCCATGACGGGCAGCGGACGACCCTTCTCGGCAATCTTGGTGCCAAAGGCCTCAACCACGGAGCGCTCGGGGCCCGTGAAGCCGCATGCGATGAGCACGAGTTGCGCGGGCACCTCTCGCTCGGAGCCCGCCACACGCTCCGGCTTGCCGTGGCTCCAGTCAAGGTCAACCACGCGGAGCCCCTTCACGGCGCCATCGGCCCCGCGCAGCACCTCGAGCGTGTCGATGCCCCACTCGCGCATCTCGCCGCCCATGAGCTCGATGGCCTCCTCCTGGCCATAGTCGGTCTTCTTGACGTTGGGCCACTGCGGCCATGCGTCGCCTGCCGCACGCTCCTCGGGCGGGCACGCGAGGAACTCGAACTGCCGCACGCTGCGCGCACCCTGACGCACGGCGGTGCCCAGGCAGTCGTTGCCCGTGTCGCCGCCGCCGATGACCACGACGTCCTTGCCGGCCGCGTCGATCGTGGGCGCACCGCCGTCCAGCACGGAGCGAGTGGCGCTCGTGAGGTAGTCCACGGCGTAGGCCACGCCACCACTCGCGAGCCCCTCCTCAAAGCCGGCCGCGCCAAGGCCGCGCGGCGTGCAGGCGCCGGCAGCGACCACCATGGCGTCGAACTCCTCGGCAAGCGAGGCAGCAACGGACGCGTCACTCGCGTCCACGCCCAGGCGAAACTCGATGCCGAGCTCGGCCATGAGCGCCACGCGGCGCTCCACCACGGACTTGTCGAGCTTCATGTTGGGGATGCCGTACATCAGCAGGCCGCCGGCGCGGTCATGGCGCTCCACCACCGTGACGCGGGCTCCCCTGCGCGCGAGCTCCCAGGCGCACACGAGGCCAGCGGGGCCAGAGCCCACCACGGCCACGCTCGGGGCGTCCGCAGCCGCCGGCGCAAAGCGTGCGGGACCGCCATGGGCCCACTGCCAGTCGGAGATGGCGCGCTCGTTGTCGTGGATCGTCTCGGGCTCGTCGGCACGGCCCAGGTTGCAGGCCGCCTCGCACAGGGCCGGGCACACGCGACTCGTGAACTCGGGCATGGGAGAGGTGAGCGCCAGGCGCTCGGCGGCCGTCTCCCACTGGCCGCGATAGACGAGGTCGTTCCACTCGGGGATGAGGTTGTGCAGGGGACATCCGCTCGGCCGGGCATGCCCAAACGAGATGCCCGTCTGGCAGAACGCCACGCCGCACATCATGCAGCGGCTCGCCTGCACCTGCTGCTGCTCGGGACTGAGCAGCTCGTAGAGCTCGTTGAAGTCGCCCGTGCGCTCGGCCACGTCACGAAGCCCATGGGCCTGCCTGCCGTGCTCGAGAAACGCTCCTGGCTTGCCCATGCTAGTTCCTCCCCGTGATCTTGTCGAAGGCCACCTGCAGGGCCTCCTCGTGAGACATGCCCTGGCCCTCGGCCTCGGCAACCGCCTCGAGAACGCGCTCGTAGTCGCGCGGAATGACCTTCACGAACTTGCCCTTGTAGGCATCGAAGCGATAGAGCATCTTGATGCCGCGGGGGCTGCTCGTGCGCGCCACGTGCTCCTCCACGAGCGAGTGGATGAGGTCGAGCTCGTCTGCGCTGGGCGCCTTGAGGTCCACCATGTCGGTGTTGCAGCGGCTGGCGAGCGTGCCGAACTCGTCGAAGACGTAGGCCACGCCACCGCTCATGCCCGCTGCGAAGTTGAGGCCAACCTCGCCCAGCACGAGCGCCACGCCGCCGGTCATGTACTCGCAGCCGTGGTTGCCCACGCCCTCCACCACGACGGTGGCGCCGGAGTTGCGCACGGCGAAGCGCTGGCCGGCCAGGCCGTTCACGAAGCCCTTGCCGCTCGTGGCGCCGTAGAACGCGACGTTGCCCACGATGATGTTCTCGTCGAACTTGTAGTTGGCGCGCTCGGGCGGGCGCACGGTGAGCGTGCCGCCGGAGAGGCCCTTGCCAAAGTAGTCGTTGGCATCGCCCTCGATGTTGAGCGTGACGCCGCTCGGCAGGAAGGCTCCGAAGCTCTGGCCGCCCGAGCCCGTGCAGTCCACCACGATCGACTCGTCGGGCAGGCCCTCGGGGTGCGCCGCCGTGACCTCGTGGCCGAGCATCGTGCCCACGCAGCGGTTCACGTTGTCGATATCGGCGTGGAAGCGGATGGGCTCGAGGTGCTTGCGGGCGTCTGCCGTGTAGGGCACGAGCAGCGTGGCGTCGAGCGTGCGCTCGATCTCGAGGTCGGGCGCCATGGAGGGCAGGAAGTGCCTGCCTTCCGCGCCCGGGATGGCCTTGCCAAACTCGTTCGTGGCGCTTGTGAGCACGCGGGACAGGTCGACCTCGTTGGCCTTCCAGTTGCCCGGCACCTTCACCTGGCGCAGGCACTCGGGGTGTCCCACCATCTCGTCGACGGTGCGGAATCCCAGGCGCGCCATGGTCTCGCGAAGCTCGGCGGCGGTGAACTCCATGAAGTTCACGACCTGCTCGGGCGTGCCGGTGAAGCGGCCGCGCAGCTTGCAGTTCTGCGTGGCGATGCCGGCCGGGCACGTGTCCTGCTGGCAGTCGCGCTGCATGAGGCAGCCCATGGCAACGAGCGGCATCGTGGCGAAGCCAAACTCCTCGGCGCCGAGAAGCGCTGCGATGGCCACGTCACGGCCGTCCATGAGCTTGCCGTCCGTCTCGACGACCACGCGGCTGCGCAGGCCGTTCTTGAGCAGCGTCTGCTGCGTCTCGGCCAGGCCGATCTCGAACGGGATGCCGGCGTGCCAGATGGAGTCACGAGGGGCCGCGCCCGTGCCGCCGTTGTGGCCGCTGATGGTGATCTTGTCGGCGCCGCCCTTGGCCACGCCCGTGGCGATGGTGCCCACGCCGGCCAGCGCGCACAGCTTCACGGAGATGCGGGCGCCGGGGTTTGCGTTCTTGAGGTCGAAGATGAGCTCGGCCAGGTCCTCGATGGAGTAGATGTCGTGGTGCGGCGGCGGCGAGATGAGGCCCACGCCGGGCGTGGACTGGCGCACCTCGGCAATCCAGGGGTAGACCTTCTTGCCGGGCAGGTGGCCGCCCTCGCCGGGCTTGGCGCCCTGGGCCATCTTGATCTGGATCTCGATGGCGCTCGACAGGTAGCGGCTCGTGACGCCAAAGCGGCCACTCGCCACCTGCTTGATGGCGCTCTTGCGCGAGTCTCCGTTGGGAAGCGGCACCTCGCGGGCCGGGTCCTCGCCGCCCTCGCCGGTGTTGGAGCGCCCGTGCAGGCGGTTCATGGCGATGGCGAGCGTCTCGTGGGCCTCCTTGGAGATGGAGCCATAGCTCATGGCGCCCGTGTTGAAGCGGCGCACGATGGACGAGACGGGCTCAACCTCGTCGAGCGGCACCGGCGTGCGGCCGGAGTCGTCAAAGTCGAGAAGGTCTCGCAGGGTCACGGCGCGGCCGGCACGGTGGATGACCTCGCCGTACTCGCGGAAGAGGTCCATGTCACCCTCTGCGCACGCGCGCTGCAGCAGGTAGATAGCGCGCGGCTCGATGAGGTGCTCCTCGCCCCCAAGCGGGCGCCACTTCGTGAGGCCCAGGCTCGGCAGCTGGTTGGGAGACGGGCTCTTGGCAAGCGCCACCGCGGCGTCGTAGCGCTCGTTCTGCTCGCGCTGCACGCCCTCGACGGACAGGCCGCCCACGCTCGTGGTGGTGGAGGTGAAGTAGCGGTCAACGAGCTCGTCTGCCAAGCCGATGATCTCGAAGATCTGTGCGGAGTGATAACCCTGCATGGTCGAGATGCCCATCTTGGACATGATCGAGGTGATGCCAGCCGTCACGGCGCGGTCGTAGTTGGCCACGGCCTCGTCTCCGGGCAGGTCGATCTCTCCCCTGTCCACGAGCTCGCGGATGCAGTCGTGGGCCATGTAGGGGTAGATGCCGCTCGCCGAGTAGCCCACGAGGCACGCGAAGTCATGGGCGCACAGCGCGTCGCCCGTCTCCACAACGATGTCGGCGAGCATGCGCACGCCGGCGCGGATGAGGTGGTTGTGGACGCTTCCCAGGGCGAGCAGGCTCGGGATGGGCACCTCGCCGTCGGCCGCGCGGTCTGAGATGACCACAATGTTGGTGCCGGCGCGCACGGCGTCCTCGATCTGGTGGTTGAGACGCTCGAGCGCAGCGGCCAGCGCGCCCTCGCCGGCGTCACGGCGATAGGTGGCGTGGAAGACCTGCGTGCGGAAGCCCACGCGGTCGATGGCGCAGATTCGGTTGAACGCGTCGTGGGTGAGCAGCGGCCCCTGCAGGCGCACAAGGCGGCAGGTGTCGCGGCAGTCCTCGAGCAGGTTGCCGTGGTTTCCCAGGTAGAGCACCGGGCTCGTGACGAGGCTCTCGCGCAGCGCGTCGATGGGCGGGTTCGTCACCTGGGCAAACAGCTGGTGAAAGTAGTCAAAGAAGCTGCGGTTCTTCTTGGACAGCACCGCGAGCGGCGCGTCGACGCCCATCGAGGCCAGCGGCACCTTCGCCGCCGTGGCCATGGGGCGCACGGCCTCGTCCACGTCGTCGTAGTGGTAGCCGTGACGCGCCAGCCGCTGGGTGAGCGAGAGGCCCGCATCGGGCTCGGCGGGCAGCTCGGAGGCATCGGGCTCGCGCAGGTCGTGGATGTCGAGCGTCTCGTCACCGAGCCAGTCGCGGTAGGGCTTCTCGTTGGCGTACTTGTCGCGGATCTCGTCGTTCCACAGCACGCGGCCCTGCGCGGGGTCAACCTCGAGCATCTCGCCCGGGCCCAGGCAGCCCGTGCGCAGGATGTTCTCGGGTTCCACGTCGATGGTGCCCACCTCGGAGGACAGGATGAGGCGGTCGTCGCGCGTGACGTAGTAGCGTGCCGGGCGCAGGCCGTTGCGGTCAAGCGCCGCTCCCAGGATGCGGCCGTCGGTGAACGCGATGGCGGCGGGGCCGTCCCACGGCTCCATGAGCATGGACTGGTAGGCGTCGTAGGCGCGGCGCTTCTCGGAGAGATTCGGGTTGTGGTCCCACGGCTCGGGAATCATGAGCGTCACGGCGCGGTCCAGGGGACGCCCGTTCATCGTGAGGAACTCGAGCACGTTGTCGAGGATGGCGGAGTCGGAGCCCTCGCGGTTGATGATGGGCAGCACGCGCTCCAGGTCGTGCTGCAGCACGGGGCTGTACAGGTTTGGCTCGCGGGCGCGGATCCAGGAGACGTTGCCGCGCAGCGTGTTGATCTCGCCGTTGTGGATGATGTAGCGGTTGGGGTGCGCGCGCTCCCAGGAGGGCGTGGTGTTGGTGGAGTAGCGCGAGTGCACGAGCGCAAGCGCCGTCTCGACGGCCGCGTCGTTGAGGTCGGTGAAGAAGCGGCGCATCTGCGTTGCCACGAGCATGCCCTTGTAGACGATGGTGCGCGAGCTCATGGAGCAAACGTAGAAGATCTTGTTCGCGAGCGCCGGGTTCTTGTCGGCGGCGCGCTCGATGGTGCGGCGGCACACGTAGAGCTTGCGCTCGAAGTCCTGGCCGGCCGCCACGCCCTCGGGGCGGCGCAGGAACGCCTGCAGGATGGTGGGCATGCAGGCCTTGGCCGTGTCTCCCAGGTCGTGCGGGTCAACCGGCACGCGGCGCCAGAACATGAGCGGCACGCCGCACTCGGCGCAGCCCTCCTCGAACACGCGGATAGCGGCGGCGACCGCCTCGGGGTCTGCCTTGCCGTCCGTCTCGCCCGCCTCGTCGCTGTGGGGGAAGAACAGCATGGCCACGCCGTAGTCGCCGGCGTCGGGAAGCAGCTGGCCCTCCTTCTGCGCCTCCTTGCGGAAGAAGCGGTGCGGGATCTGGAACAGCACGCCCGCGCCGTCGCCTGTGTTGCGCTCCAGGCCCTTGCCGCCGCGGTGCTCGAGGTTCACGAGCACGGAGAGCGCGTCGTCGAGCGTCTGGTGGCTCTTGACGCCCTTGAGCGAGGCAATGGCGCCAATGCCGCACGCATCATGCTCGTAGCTGGGACGATACAGGCCGGGCTGGGTGCACTTCTTCTGATGAGACTCCATGGTGAGGTCCTTCTCCGAAAGTTCAGGATGGCCGGGCCGCGCGCGGGGCGCGGTTAAGCTCTCGCTACCATAGGAGCCGGATATGTCACGTCCGTTACGCCAACACGAGCGCAACACGCGAGAAGCAATCTTGTAACAGAGCGCGTCCCAAAGGGGACGTAGCCCTTTGGGACGCGCCCGCGGCTAGTACGCCTCGATCTGCTTGATCATGACCTCGCGGCCGCGCACGAGGTACGTGTGGTCGCTGCCGCAGACGGGGCACGTGCGCCCGTGCTCCACGGTGCCGTAGTCTGCCCCGCACGCCTCGCAGTGCGTCACGGCGGCGATGTCCTCGACGTCAAGCTCACAGTCCTCCATCATGGGCTCACGCGCGCAGGCCCACTTCCACGCGTCGCCGAGAAGCTCGGGCACCACGCCGGAGACCTCGCCCAGCTCGAGCGTCACGTGGCGCACGGAGGTGAGGCCGTTGTCAGTGGCGGCCTTCTTGGCGTCGTCGATGATGTAGAACACGATTCCCAGCTCGTGCACGGGCGTCTCCCAACAACATGCAGCGAGGCGCGGCCACGCGTGGCGCCGCGCCTCGCAATCTACCTATCTACCTGCTACTTCTTGCGGTTGAGCATGATCTTGACCTGGCGCTTGGCCGCATACTTGAGCAGGCTCGGCACCTTCTTCTCGTACTTGACCATCGTGGAGCACTCGGGGCAGTCGCGGCGCAGGTGAATGGCGTCGAACGCGCACTTGGTGGTGCACAGGCCGCAGCCGATGCACTTGTTGGGGTCCACGATGGAGGCGCCGCAGCCCAGGCAGCGGCTCGTCTCGGCACTCACCTGCTCCTCGGTGAACGTCTTCACGTACTCCGAGAACGGCTGGGTCTTCTCGACCGCGTGGTCGATGACGGGCTCCTGGCGGGCCGTGTCGTCGTAGGATCCAAAGTCCACGTCGTCGCGGTTGAGCTCGCGATAGGCGCGCGGGTTGCGGCCGATCGTGAGCGTGCCGCCCTGCACGAAGCGGTGGATCGAGACGGCCGCCTCATGGCCGGCCGCGATGGCGTCGATGGCGAACTTGGGGCCGGTGTAGACGTCGCCGCCCACGAAGATGTCGGGCTCGTCGGTCTGGTAGGTCTTGGGGTCTGCCACAGCCCCGTTGCCGCGGCCGAGCTTGACGGCGCTGCCCGCAAGCAGGCTCCCCCACTCGATGCTCTGGCCGATGGAGAAGACCACCTGGTCGGCGGCCACGTCGATGGTGTCCGTCTCGTCGTACTCGGGCGCAAAGCGGCCGTTCTCGTCGAACACGCGCGTGCAGCGCTTGAAGCGCACGCCGGCGGCGCGGCCGTCCTGCACGAGCACCTCGGCCGGGCCCCAGCCGCACGAGAGGCGCACGCCGTCGCTCTCGGCCTCGGCAACCTCCTCGTTGGAGGCGGGCATGATGTCGCGGGCCTCCAGGCACAGCATGTCCACGCTCTCCGCCCCCAGGCGGGCCGCCGTGCGCGCCACGTCAATGGCGACGTTGCCGCCGCCCACCACGACGACGCGCTTGCCCACGGGCGGCACCTCAGAGCCGGTGAGCTGCGCCGAGGCCACGCCACGCAGGAAGTCCACGGCCACCGAGACGCCCGCCGCGTCCTCGCCCGGCACGCCCGCAAGGCGGCCGCCCTGGCAGCCGATGGCCACGTAGAAGACCTTGAAGCCCTGCTCGCGCAGCTCGTCGAGCGTCACGTCACGGCCCACCTCGACGCCATAGCGGAACTCGGCGCCCATGGCCTCGATGACGTCCACCTCGGCCTGGATGACGTCCTTGCCCAGCTTGTAGGCCGGGATGCCGTAGGTGAGCATGCCGCCGGGGTGCTCGCTTCTCTCGAACACCACGGGCTTGTAGCCGCGCTCGGCCAGGTAGAAGGCGCACGACAGGCCGGCGGGGCCGGCGCCGATGATGGCGACCTTCTCGTCAAAGTCGCCCTCGACCTTGGGCCTCACCTGAGGCGGAATGTAGCGCGTGCTCGCGTCCAGGTCGAGCTGGGCGATGAACTTCTTGACCTCGTCGATGGCGATGGCCTCGTCCACGCGGCCGCGCGTGCAGGCGTCCTCACAGCGGCGGTTGCAGATGCGACCGCAGACGGCCGGCAGCGGGTTCTCGCGCTTGATGAGGGCAAGGGCCTCCTGGTAGCGGCCCTGGCTCGCGAGCTTGAGGTAGCCCTGCACGGCGATGTGGGCGGGGCAGGCCGTCTTGCAGGGGGCCGTGCCGCTCTCGTGCGTCTCGATGCGGTTGTCGTCGCGGTAGTTGGGGCTCCACTTCTCCGGGCCCCACTTCACGGCGTCGGGGAGCTCTTGGCGCGGGTACTCGGGGACCTTGCCCGTGGACTTCTGGCACAGCTTCTGGCCGAGCTTGGCGGCACCGGCGGGGCACACCTCCACGCAGCGGCCGCAGGCCACGCAGCTCTTGGCGTCGACGTGGGCCACGTAGGCCGAGCGCGAGAGGTTGGGCGTGTTGAACAGCTGCGAGGTGCGCAGGGCATAGCAGACGTTCACGTTGCAGTTGCAGATGGCGAAGATCTTGTGCTCGCCGTCGATGTTCGTGATCTGGTGGACGAAGCCGTTCTCCTCGGCACGCTCGAAGATCTCGAGGGTCTCCTCGCGCGTGATGTAGCGGCCGCGGTTGGTCTCCACCACGTAGTCGGCCATGTCGCCCACGGCGATGCACCAGTCGTTGAAGTCGTCGCCGCAGCCCTGGCCCATGCGCTGGCGGCTCATGCGGCAGCTGCAGGCGCTCGCGGCGTACTTGCCGTCGTACTTGTCGAGCCAGTGCTTGATGTGCTCGATGGAGATGGACTGGTTCTCGTGCTCGATGGCGCGCTCCACCGGGATGACGTGCATGCCGATGCCCGCGCCTCCGGGCGGCACCATGGGCGTGGCCTTCGAGAGCGGGCCCTTCGAGGCCTGCTCGAAGAACTTCGCGAACACGGGGTGCTCCTCGAGCTGGCTCCAGCGCATGTTGAGGAACTCCGCCGAGCCCGGCACGAGCATGGGCAGGACCCACTGCTTGGCGTGCTGGGGGTTCTCCCAGTTGTACTCGAGAAGGCCCACGTAGGACACCTCGTCGAGCATGGGCTCGAGCTTCTCGGCGGGGATGCCGGTGGCGGCCACGGCGGCCTCGAGCGTGTAGGGGGTGCGCATCTTGAGCTTGCAGAGCATGTCGGCCTGCTCGTCGGTGGCAGCCTCGGCGAAGCTCCAGTACTCGTAGGGCAGAAGCTTGTCGCGGCCAAGCAGGCGGTTCGTGCAGTGCTCGCACAGCGCCACGATGGAGGGGCGCGGGTTTTCGGGCAGCTCGGGCACGAACTCGGCGCCGATGTCGGCCTCAGTGTAGGAAATGCCAGGGCCGTTGAGAATCATGGGGTCTCCTTGCGGTCGTTTGATCGGGGGCCACCCCAAAGGTGACGTAGCCCTTTGGGACGCCTTTGGGGACGAGAAGGACTACTCGCCCGGATAGTGGGGCGCGGCGCTGTTCTTGGGCGTGCGCTTCTCGAACGTGCCGGCCTTCCAGGCGGCCACGGCCTCGCGCAGCCACGTCGCCCAGGCATCGACGCCCTCGCCGGTCTTGGCGCTCATGGGCAGCACGAGCGCGCCGGGGTTGCGCAGGTGGACGTTTTTCTCGCACGCCGCAAGGTCGAAGTCGAAGTAGGGCGCCACGTCCATCTTGTTGACGAGGACCACGTCCGTGACCTCGAACATCAGCGGGTACTTGAGCGGCTTGTCGTCTCCCTCGGGCACGGAGAGGATCGCCACGTTCACGCTCGCGCCCGCATCGAACTCGGCCGGGCACACGAGGTTGCCCACGTTTTCGAGAACGGCCAGGTCGATGTGGTCCGCGCCGGCGTCTGCGGCCGCGCGGTCGAGCTCGGCCAGGCCCTGGGCGCACATCGCGGCGTCCAGGTGGCACATGCCGCCCGTGTGCAGCTGTACGCTCGTGACGCCGGCCTCGGCCATGGCGTGGGCGTCGACGTCGGAGTCGATGTCGGCCTCCATGACGCCGATGGACAGCTCGTGGCCAAGCGCCTCGACCGTGCGCTTGAGCGTCGTGGTCTTGCCCGACCCCGGACTGCTCATGAGGTTGAGCAGGAACGTCTTGCGGTCGCGAAGCTCGTCGCGCAGCTCGTCGGCGGCGCGGTCGTTGCTCGCGAAGACGCTCTGTTTGACCTCGATGACGCGAACGGCGCGCTCGTTCGCGGCCTTCTCGGTATCTTCCATGTCTCTCCCCTCGTAAGCCACGCTCATCCCCATGGGCATATACGGGTGATTTACATAATCTAATTGAGTGTACAGGGGCAGGCGGCTCACGCCCGCAGGCAATCGCCAGACGGCAGAGACATAAAGCGCCCGGCCGCCCGCACGCACCCGCACACCCACCCGCGCGCCGAGAATGGCGAGCTTGGGACACGTGACCCACCCACGGTCGCGTATCCTAGAAGTACCGCAGATGCATGAGCCTCGCCATGGGGAGGTGACGATGGCCAGCCCAATCAAGTCGGTAAGAAACCTAGCCCGCAAGCGCAGGGTCTTCGTCGTCTGTGGCGCGATCGCCGTCGCGTTCCTCGCCCTCGTCATCGCCGCCATGGCCTTTGCGGGGCCGCCCATTCCCCCGGTTCCGTGGCACAACGTCCAGTTCAGGTGGATGGGAGACCGTGCGGTCCACATGCGCATCGCGAGTTCGGCCTTCTCGCTCTGGGGAGTCTCCGCCTATCTCCGTTGCCTCGACCGCAAGAACCGCATCTACCTCGCTGGCATCGCGATCTTCCTCGTATTTTGGATGCTCGACGCCATCATCAAGTGGAAGACGCACAGCCTCTGGCTCGGCATTTTCTGCTGGTACTTCTACTACGTCCCCATGACGGTCATCCCGCTGCTCACCCTGCTGATTGGCGGGCGCGCCGCGGGCCTCGACCGCTCCCCCGCCGCCCGCGACATCAAAAACGGCCTCATCGCCCTCGTCTGTGCCCTCATCGTGCTCGTCTTCTCCAACAACCTCCATCAGCTCGTCTTCTCGTTCGACTCGCCTAACCCGGGCGTAGTGGGTGAGTATGAGTACCGCGGTGGCTACTGGCTCTTCATGATCTGGAACGTCCTCTGCTACGCCGGCTTCTTCGTCTGCCTCGCCCGCGCGTCGCGAAAGCACCTCCGCACATTCATCGCCATCATCGTTGGCGTCTTTCTTGTCGGCGTACTCTACATGCTCGGTTACGTGTTCCGTCTCCCCTTCGCAATGCGCCTCAACTTCTCGCTCGTCTACGCCTCGCTCGTAGTGACGGCCCTCGAACTCTCACTCGACCTCGGGCTCATTCCGTCCATGGTCAGGTTCGATACATCCTTTGCGAAGATCCCCCTTGACCTGCGCATCGTCGACCTCGACGGCAAAACCTACCTCGCCACAACTAAGGCGGAGTCCGTCCGGCGCGACACCGTCCGCCACCTGCTCGAAGAACTCGCCAAGAGCAAGGGCGACGGGGCCGTCTCCATGCGAACGGGCGAGCACGAGGTCACAAGGGTCTGGCCCATTTCGGGCGGGGCCGCAATTCTCGCGCAGGACGTCAGCGGTCTTGACCATGTCCATGCCGAGCTCGAGAAGGTCCACGCGGAGCTCCTCCGCGACAGCGAGGTGCTTGGCGCCCAAGTGCAGGTTGCCAAGGCCCTCGCCGGCGTAGAGGCAGAGCGCAGGCTCGTCGATGAGGTCGAGGCGGCCCTTGCCACGTCCCTCTCACGGGCGGCGAGAATCCTAGACACGCTTCCGGAGGGCCCCGGCCACGACGAAGAACGTTGACGCGAGGTCGAACGGGCGCGCGTGCTCGTCGCCTATAGCAAGCGCAAAGGCTCCCTTGTCCTTTCGACCAGCGAGGACCCCGAGCTCAACCGAGACCGCATCGTCCTTATCGCCAACGAGCTCGCGAGCGACCTACGCGCGGTCGGCATCGACTGCGCCGCCGCCGTCGATCTTCCCCATGCCCTCGCCACGAGCGAGATGAGCACGCTCTATGACTGCATCTACGACTTCGCCTTCGTTGCGCTCGACACGAAGAAGCCCAGCCTGCTCTATCACCTTGGCACTCGCCCGGACGGAACGGCGGAGCTCCGCGCGGTGCTCGAGTCTGACGATGATGACGACCTCCTGACTCGACCCCAGGCGGTCGAGCTCGAGCGCACCCTCGAAGCGCGCGACGTGGTCTTTGTCCTTTCCGGCGACGCCGGCGAGCTCAGACTCGTCGCGAGGGTCCGTTTGGGAGGTGACGCATGATGTCTGGCGTCTTTAACGAGACATCCCTGCTCCTTCTCTTCGTGGGCAGCTTCATCAGCTGCTGCCTCCAGCTCGTCCACGTTCCCCTCACCGCAGCCGGACGCAACCGCCGCCTCGCCCTCATCGGCCTCTTCTACGAGATAGGCGTCGCGAACCACCTCTTCCTCGCGGCGGACTACATGATTGGCGTCCTCTCGAACACAGGCACCTTCGCGGCGGACACGATCCTCGCGTCCCAATGGGGTCACTTCCTCTGGGGCAACGCCATCACCGTGACATACGGCATCGCCTTTTGCATCTACCTGAAACACCCGGTGATGATTCCGGAGATAACGTTCATGGCGCTCTGCACGCCGCCCGCGCTCAGGCTTCTCGGACCAAGTTGGACCATCGTCGCGATTCTTGACGTGGCGTACTTCCTCTTCAGGACCACCGCGGCGATCTGCGTCGACGCCATTCGTCGCACGGAAAAGCTCTCGAAGCTCTCCGTCATCGAGACCGTCAACGTCATTCCGGTGGGCATCCTCGCCACAGAACGCAGATCAGCTTCCGCGCTTATGAACAACACCATGCGAGACACGCTCGGCATCCTCGATCTCCCGACTGACCTTGGAGACTTTAGTGACATGTGGGAGCGCCTCGACCGCATTGCGGAACCCTTTCGCGCCATCGCGAATTTGCAGGGAGTCCCGCTGCTTTCAGGCGAGGGAAACGAGAAGCTCCTCGTTCGCCTCCCCAACGACACGTACAAGCTCTTCACCAGGGAGATATCCGAGAATGGCGAGAGGCAAATGACGCTCGCGCTCGACGTGACCGACCTCGCCCTTGCCAACCGCAATCTCTGGCGGGCAAACCTCGACCTCAAAGATGCAACCGAGGCCATTCGGGAGCAGATGTCGCTCGTCGGCCTCGTTGCCGAGGGAGAGGCACACCTAAAGATGCGAGCCCGCGTCCACGACGTCGTTGGCCAGCGCCTCTCCATCATCCACCGGTACCTCGAGGAGCAGCGCATCGATGATGCCTCCGTCGCAGAGCTCAAGGAGCTCATCGCCACGGTCATGAATGACCTGCGCGGGGATGCCGGGGATGCCAGCACCGCCCTCGCCGCCGTCGTCTCCGCGTTCGCCCTCGTGGGTGTAGAGATCGAGGTCACAGGCGAGCTGCCCACAAACCCTCGGGTGGCGGCGGCACTCGTCGACGTCATCCGCGAGACGGCAACCAACGCCTGCAAGCACGGCCATGCCCACACGGTCGAAATCCAGCTTGGGCGCAAAGAGGCCTCGCACGGCGCCCGCTACGTCACGCTCGTCGCGCATGATGATGGCGACGGCATGGCAAAGAACGCGGACATCACGAGCGGCATAGTGGCGGCCAAGCGCATCAAGCAAGACTCCCCCAAGGTGCGCGTCGTCGTCATGACGGGCATGCCAGACATCACCTTCGTCGAGCAGGCGCGCGACGCTGGGGTCGACAGCTTCGTGTACAAGAACGTTGGCATCTCGGAGCTACTCTCCGTGATGCGCTCCACGGACTCCGGCTACTCGACCTTCCCCAAGGCTCCGGATTCCGTCTTCTCCGGAAGCGCGGCCCTCACGGATGAGGAGATCCAGATTCTTCGCCTTGTCTGCGAGGCCAAAAGCCGCAAGGAGATCGCCAGCGAGCTCTACATGAGCGAAGGCACGGTCAAGCGTCGCATCAGCGAAATCCTCGCCAAGACGGGCTATGACAACATCCTCCGCCTCGCCGTACATGCCGTGGCGGAGGGCTCCATCGTCCCGCGCATCGGCGACAAGTAGGGGGCCAGCGCCACGTGGCGAACGGCTAGAGTGAGGCGGGCGCGGAGCGTGATAGCGACGCAGTCCCTCGCCTCAGCACGACCGCCGTTTCCCCGCGCGCACGCTCGAGCATCGCACCCGCCCGCACAACCACATCGCCAGCGCATAGAAATGGGGCCGGGACACTCGAAGCGTCCCGGCCCCTCGTTCATGACTTAGCTCGCGAACGGATGGCTACGCACAAAGAGCTACATGACGACGGTGCTGTAGCTGCAGATGTCGTCATAGGACTCGGTATAGTAAAGGCCGAGGTTGAGGGTGATGTTGACGAGCTGGTCAACAGAGGTGATGCCGTCATAGCTGAGTTCGGTGGTCTTGGTCTCTCCAGGCGCCAGGCTGCAGCTGAACCAGGCCTCGTGCGCGACGCCGTCAACGTAGTTCATGTCGCTGGGCGAATAGAGCGTGACGTTCTCGTTGGAGTTGTTCCTGACGGAAATGACAAGACCAACGTAGCCGTACTCGTCAGCGTACTTCACGTCGACCGTGGCGGTGACCCACTCGTCATCAGCGATGGTCTGGACGGGATCGAGGGGGATCATGGCAGGCTCGACGTCAGGGTCCGTGGTGGAATCGGTGCCGCTGCGAGTCATGTTGGAGCGATCGGTCTCGATGAAGGAAGCAAGGTCGGTCGAGTTGCCCTTCTTGAACTCGATGTGATTCGATCCATCATTTATGCTCAGGGTGTCGCCGTCAAGCTTGAACTCGACGGTCTCCCCCTCCCAATCCATGGTCTTGGCCTTGGCGTCCCACGTGGCATCGCAGACGTCGCCGAACATGTCCACCTCGCACTTACCGTCCTCGGCGAAGTGGATGATCATGTGAGCATCCCAGTCCTTCATCATCTGGATAAACTCGTCATCGAGCTCTTCGCCTTCGAGGGTGCCGCCGGAAAGCTCCCAGTAGCCGATGAGCTTGGACTCAGCGGAGCCACCACCGCCGCCGCAGCCCACAAGGGCGAGGCACATGGTGAGCATGAGCGCGATGCCAACGAGCATCCTTCGCCAGAGGTTCGCCGTCTTCTTCATGTCTTGTCCTTTCTCCCACTTGCTTTGCTAGTCATCTCTCGGCGCCTGCCCGGGCGCGGGTGCGGAGGGGGGGCACGAACGCCCCGCGCCCGAAGCAGACGCTTATGCCGCTACGGTTTCGGCGTACCGCAGCTCATGCAGAAGTTGCCGGAGTTCTTCGTGCCGCAGGACGGGCAGTACCACTCGGCGGAAGCCTGGGGGGCAGCTGGGGCGGGCTTGGGAGAGCCGCACGTCGGGCAGAAGTTACCCGTGTTGACAGCACCGCACGAGCAGGTCCAGGAACCGGCAGGAGCACCATCGGCGGCGACAGCCGCGCCCGCCATACCGGGAGCTGCCTGAGCGGGGGCCTGCTGCATCGGGGCCTGCTGAGCCGGCATCTGGGCCGCCTGCTGCTGACCCTGGGCAAACAGCTGCGCGGCGTTCATGCCGCCCATGCCGCCCGCCATACCCATGCCCATGAAGCCCATGGCGGCACCGGCAGGGTTCGCCGCAGCGGTGCGCATGGCGTCGCTCTGGGCGGCCGCGATGTTTGCGGCGGCCATAGTCGGGTTGGCCATGACGGCAGCCCTCTGGAGATCACGAATCATCTGCTCCTGGTCCTCAGGGGCACTGATCGTGTTGACGCCAAAGGCGGCGACCTCGATACCGCGACGATCGCGCCACTCGTAGCTGAGCTCCTCGTTGAGGGCGGCAGCGAGCTCCTTGGTGTGAGCCGGAACCGCGCTGTAACGAATGCCCATCTCGGAGATACGTGCGAAGGCGGGTTGGAGCGCCGTCAGCAGCTCGCTCTTAAGCTGTGAGTCGATCAGGTCACGCGTGTAGACGGTGTCAACGTTGCCACAGACGTTCTTGTAGAACATCAGCGGGTCAACGATCTTGTAGGAGTACTCGCCGTTGCAGCGGACCGTGATATCGACATCGAGACCAATCTTGTTGTCAACGACGCGGAACGGCACGGGACTCGCGGTACCGTACTTGTTGCCGATAATCTCCTTGGTGTTGAAGTAGCAGATGCGCTGGTCCTTGCCAGTGTCACCACCGAAGGAGAAGCGCTTGCCGACTTCCTGGAAACTCCTCTTGATGTTCTCCCCGAGATTACCCGTGAATACGGAGGGTTCGGTGCCGGTGTCATAGACGAACTTACCCGGCTCGGAGCAGACGTCGACGATGGCGCCGTCCTCGACGATGATCATGCACTGGCCATCAGCCACGGCGACGATCGAGCCGTCAGAGATGATGTTCTCCTCACCATGCTTGTTACTGCTACGGTTACCCGTGCGCTTCTGGCCCTTCGCGGCGAGCGTGTCAGCATCGAGGGCCTCACAGTAGAAGTACTCGCGCCACTGGTCGGCAAGAACGCCAGATGCCGCACCGATACCAGCCTTAAGAAGTCCCATGGTGTTTCCTTTCTCGAAGTGGCGAACGTGGCGGAGCCGGTTGGCGCGCGCACCGCGGGGCACGGCCGTTATGTACGTGCTGGAGCCGATCGAATGCGCGTCGCAAAGACGCTGCTGCTACTTCTTCTTCTCGTGGTGAATAACCTGCGTCGTGGTGTGCGTGTAGGTATCGCTCTGGGAGGCAAGCTGGAAGGTGCTCCGGTCGAGGTAGTTATCCGCCTGACCAGCCTCAATCGCGCTCTTCATCTGCCCCACGAGGACAGCGCCGACGATGGCGGTGATGATGACGGGAATGAGGACAATCATCGCAAGGCCCCAAAGCGGGTTATCGGACTCCATGACGGAGGCGCCGTCCATGCCGACCCACAACCCACCGAAGAGCACGGCGAAGACAACGGCGCAGATAGCGATGAGCTTGGATTTGGAGATGGGAAGATCACCCACGAGGCGCCCGGTCTGACCATTCATCGCAAACAGGAAGTTCTGCCCCTCCCAGCTCGTGCTCAGCATCCACACGGGAACAGGGCGCACCTCTCGTCGTGCCAGCCGCAGTCGACGTTAGAAGACGTGCAGTCGACCGTGGCATAACCGGTTACGGTCTCGCCGAGGGCGTTCTCGACGCTCTTGGCGACGCGATGCTCCGCGCGGCAGCGGCACGCATCGACGTCCTCGTCCCAGCGATTCGCCAGGAAGCCAGGAAGGTAGGCAGAAGAATAGGTAACCAGAGACTGGTAGTCATACGGCTCGATGGAATCCATGTGGCCGTCAGGCATACGCGTGGAACCATCGACGGGAATGAGCGTGAAGGCCATGGAGCCAGAGCGCTCGCAGGTGTAGTGGTCAGTCTCGATGATCTCGTCGTCACCGCGCATATAGCTGCGGGTATTGGTTGCCTCAAACGTGGCACTGCCGTTGGCGTTGGAGTCGTAGAGCCAGAAGGGCACGTAGACGCCCTGGACCTCGTCGATGTGGTTGCCCGCCTTGAACTCGCGCGGGAGGAGGATCTTGCCCTTGTAGTGCTCGTCAAGGGCGGCGACGGCAGCCTTGTGATCAAGCTTGAAGGGAATGACGAGGTCAGGCTTGAAGTCACCCGTAAAGGTGGCTGCCTGCATGGTCTGGTTGCCGCAGTAGGGGCACCGAGAGACGGCAACGGTGCCGTCAGTCATGAGCTGGGCGCCACACGACGCGCAGACATAGCCGCCGTCAAGCGTCTGGGCGCCAGCACCCGCCACCCGCTCCTCCGCCCTGGCCTCGGCGTTGGCGAACATGGCCTCGATCTGCGCAATCTCGAACTCGGAATCGCAATGGTCACAGACGAGCTTGCCCTTGCCGCCGTCATAGCGCAACGGACCCCCGCACGCCGGGCACTGGTAGTTGACGCTCTCGAGCCCCATACTTGCCTCCCTGCCTACAGGTTTGACTATTAAAGCGATGCCGCGGACACAACGCCCGATCCCTTTCACCTAGGATTCTGATTCCTCGGAAGACACAATCACATGCCCAAACGGCCCCTTGCGAGCCACGGTTTGGGACAAATGGCCCAAACCGAAATCCGTCCGACAAAAAAGCCTGCCTCGCGCGAGAATCGCGAGGCAGGCCTGGAAAGGTGACAAAGGGACTGTCCCTTTGTCACCCGCCGGCAGCGAGTGCTACCGGCGGACATAGTTGCGATAGAGCTAAAGCCTGAACATCACCCGGTGTTCTGGAGTCCTGCGGAGACTCCGGCGACGGCGGAGAGGATGAGCTTGATGTAAGCGTCGCGCTCCTTGGCAGTGAGCTCTGCCTCGTGCTCGCGCAGGGCCGTGAGGGCGCGCACCTGGGAGATGGACAGGGCGTCCACGTAGGGGTTGCGCACGCGGATGGCCTGGCCAAGCACGCGGCGGTGCTGCAGCGGCCACTCGTCTCCCACGATGGCAAGCGTCCACTTGCGCGTGAGCGCCATCTCGTCCATAACCATCGTGGCGAGGTCATCGCGATCGCCCAGAGCCAGGTAGTGGCGGGCGATGCGTCCGTCGGTCTTTGCTATGGACATCTCGATGTTATCGATGAACGTCGTGAACAGCGGCCACTCCTTGTAGGCGGCGCGCAGAAGATCAAGGTTTCCGAGCTTCTCACACGCCGTGCCCAAGCCGTACCAGGCAGCGAGGTTGATGCGCGCCTGGCTCCAGCTGAAGACCCAGGGGATCGTGCGTAGGTCGTCGAGCGACTTGGCACCCAGACCACGCTTGGCGGGACGCGAGCCGATTGGCAGAAGGCCAATCTCCACGAGCGGCGTCACCGTGGAGAACCACGGCGTGAAGTCGGGCGTGTTCAGCAGCTCAACGAAGTGGTCGTGGCTTGCGTCATAGAGCTCGGCGGCCATGTCCGCGTACTTCTTGGTCATCTCGGTGTTCGTCTTCTCGACGGACGGCGCGCTCTGCAGCAGCGTGGCGCCGGCAACGCTCTCGAGGTGGCGCTGGGCAAGCACGGGGTTGCCGTAACGGGCGAAGATGACCTCGCCCTGCTCTGTGAGCTTGAAGAAGCAGTTGACCGAGCCCGCGGGCTGGGCGAGCACGGCACGGTTGGCCGGGCCGCCTCCACGACCCACGGCACCACCGCGGCCGTGCATGAGCACGAGGTCGATATGGTTGCGACGAGCCCACTGGGCGATGCGCTCCTGAGCGGAGTGGAGCGCGAGCGTGGCGGTGGTGGGGCCGGCGTCCTTCGAGGAGTCAGAGTAGCCGAGCATGACCTCCATGCGACGGTTCGTGGCGGCCAGGCGCGCCTGGACGTCAGGGAGCTTGAGCATGTCGTCGAGCACGTCAACGCAGTTCTCGAGGTCCTCGAGCTGCTCGAACAGCGGGATAACGTCGATGGTGGGCACGTCCTCGGCGTGGGCGAAGGCCAGGCGGTTGAGCTCGTAGACGTCGGCGACGTTCTGGGCGCTCTTCGTGAACGAGATGATGTAGCGGCGCGCCATCTTGACGCCGTAGCGCTTCTGGATGGAGCCGAGCGCGCGGAACGTGTCGAGCACCTCGCGCGTCATGGGGTCGAGAGGCCCGCGCTCGCCGTTGCGGCCGTGCTTCTTGATGTCTGCCAGGGCGCGGCTGTGCACGATGGAGTGCTGGCGGAACTCCATCTCCACCATGTGGAAGCCAAATGTCTCCGTCTGCCAGATGAGCGTCTGCACGGGGCCGTAGGCCGCACGCGTGGCGCCGCCGGCAACGAGCGAGCGCTGGACGATGCGCAGGTCCTCGAGGAACTCGTCGCAGGAGTGGTACATCGTGTCGGAGTTGCGCACGATCGTGGCCTTCAGGCGGTCTGCCATGACGAGCATGACGGCGCGGTGCGGCTCGGACTCGCTGATGAGCTCGGCGCGGGCCGTGAGCTTCTCGCTCATCTCGACCTGGTGGTTCCACATGTTGATGAGCTCGTCGGACGCCTTGGTGTGGTCCTTGTCGAGCGTGAGGTTGCGGCCCACGCGGCGGCACTTGTCCTCGAGCGTGGCCACCATGTGCGTGAAGAACTTCGCGGCTACTGCACGGCTCACCTTGGCGGTGACGTTGGGGTTGCCGTCGCGGTCGGAGCCGATCCAGGAGCCGGGGTGGAAGAACGCCGGGCACACCGGGGCCACGCGGCCCGCGTCGTCACCGAGCACCCAGTCGTCGAAGCGGCGGTAGACCTGGGGCACCATGTCGAACAGCGTGTGGTCGAAGATGTCGATGATCGTGTCGGCCTCTTCAACGGGCGTGGGCTTCTTGAGGGCGATGGCGCTCGTGCGCAGCAGCGCGTCGATCTCCTGGAGCATGTGGCGCTCGTTCTCGGCGAGGTCGGAGCCACCCAGGCGCGGATGCTGCTCGAGAAGGCGCGCGATGCGGCGGATCTTGCCCTCGACGGCCTTGCGGCGGGCCTCCGTGGGGTGCGCGGTGAAGACGGGGTGGAACTCGAGACGCCCTAGAAGCTCCTTGGCGCGATCCTCGCCGGCCTCCTCCACGAGCTGGTGGTAGGCCATGGCAAGCGCGTTGCTCTCGTCGGTCTCGGAGTCGAGGGAGACCTCGCGCTCGCGCTCGTGGAGCGTCTGGACGCGGAAGTTCTCCTCGGAGAGGTTCGCCAGGTGGAAGTAGGTGGTGAGGGCGCGCGTGACCATCGTCTGCTGCTCGACGGTGAGGCCACGCATGAGCTCGTAGGCGTGGCGGAAGTTCTCGTCCTCCTCGGAGGCGCCCGTGGCGCTCACGACGCCGCGCTCATCGGCGGCGATGAGGTCCGAGAGAAGCTCGTCGAACGTGGAGCGGAGCTCGGGCGAATACTCGCTGAGCACCTCGCGCAGAAGGCGCAGAAACAGCTCGAGGTTGTCTCGCAGACTGTCCGGCAGCTGCACGCCGGCAAATGTGCGCGCGGCGGCCAGGCTTGCCTCGGCGCGCAGCTTGTCTCGTCCTGAGCTGGTGTCTTTTCCTGTCAAGGGAACCTCCTCATCAGGCTTTCAGCACATCACTCAACATGATAGCAGCTGAAAGAGTGGAGGTTCTCGCCGTAACCGTTGCGTAATACATGCGCTAGCATAGAGCAAGCCTTTATCGGCCAATTGTCACGACATTTCGGCGGTGACACTTGGGGACGAGGTCAGACTGTCACCGGAGGAGGGGCAACCTTGTACCAAACCGTGATCTTCGACCTGGACGGAACACTGCTCGACACGCTCGAGGACCTGCACCTCACGCTCAACCACACGCTCACCGCACTCGGCATGCCCGAGCGCACGTTTGCCGAGACCCGCGCGTTCGTGGGCAACGGCATCCGCCGCCTCATCGAGCGGGCCGTCCCCGCAGGCACCGACGAGGCCACGATCGCCGCCGCCAACGACGAGTTTGACCACCACTACGCCCGCCACTGCAATGACCACACGCGCCCCTACCCCGGCATCTGCGAGCTCGTGGCGCACCTGCGCGAGAAGGGCGTGCGCGTGGCCGTGGTCTCCAACAAGACGCAGTACGCGGTGGACGAGCTCGTGGGCATCCACTTCCCCGGCGCGTTCGACGCCGTGGTGGGCGTGCGGCCCGGCGTGGCCAAAAAGCCCGCGCGCGACATGGTGGACGTGGCGATCGCCGAGATGGGCGGCGTGGCGTGCGGCCCGTCTGTCTATGTGGGGGACTCCGAGGTGGACGTTGCCACAGCAGCGGCCGCCGAGCTCCCCTGTCTCTCCGTGAGCTGGGGCTTCCGCACCCCGGAGCAGCTCGCCGAGGCAGGCGCCGCCACCATCTGTGCCACGGCCGATGAGCTCGAGCGCGCCCTTGACGGGACCAAGGGGGCCAAAGGGGACGGGTTCGTTTGGCATCCCTGATGCCGCCCGCCCAATTTCCTATTTTCCGTAGGTATTAAGGCGTACCATGAGACATGCAACTAATTCCGCACACACGGAGGTCACGCATGTCCATCGACACCACCTGCGTCCAGGGCGGGTATCGCCCCGGCAACGGCGAGCCGCGCCAGGTCCCCATCATCCAAAGCACCACGTTCAAGTACGACACCTCAGAGCAGATGGGCCGCCTGTTCGACCTCGAGGAGACGGGCTACTTCTACACGCGCCTGCAGAACCCCACGAACGACGCCGTAGCTGCCAAGATTGCTGAGCTCGAGGGCGGCACGGCCGGCATGCTCACGAGCTCCGGCCAGGCCGCGAACTTCTTTGCCCTGTTCAACATCTGCGAGGCGGGCAGCCACATCGTGGCGAGCTCGGCCATCTACGGAGGCACGTACAACCTCATCGCCCACACCATGGCCAAGATGGGCATCGAGAGCACGTTCGTCTCGCCCACCTGCACCGACGAGGAGCTCGAGGCGGCCTTCCGCCCCAACACGCGCGCCGTCTTTGGTGAGACGATCGCCAACCCCGCCCTGGCCGTTCTCGACATCGAGCGCTTCGCCGCGGCGGCCCACGCGCACAACGTGCCGCTCATCGTGGACAACACGTTCCCCACGCCGGTGAACTGCCGCCCCATCGAGTGGGGCGCCGACATCGTGACCCACTCCACCACCAAGTACATGGACGGCCACGGCGCGGGCGTGGGCGGTGCCATCGTGGACTCGGGCAAGTTCGACTGGATGGCCCACGCCGACCTCTTCCCCGGCCTCACGACGCCCGATGACTCCTACCACGGCGTGGTCTATGCCGAGAAGTTCGGCCTCGAGGGTGCGTTCATCACGAAGGCGACGTCGCAGCTCATGCGCGACTTTGGCTCCATCCAGAGCCCGCAGAACGCCTTCATCTTAAACCTGGGCCTCGAGAGCCTGCACGTGCGCATGCCGCAGCACTGCAAGAACGGCATGGCCGTGGCCGAGTTTTTGCAGGGAAGCGACAAGGTGGCGAGCGTGCGCTACCCGAGCCTGCCCGGTGACCCCTACCACGAGCTGGCCGAGAAGTACCTGCCGAACGGCTCGTGCGGCGTGGTGTCGTTCGAGCTCGCGGGCGGGCGCGAGGCGGCCGAGCGCTTCATGGCCGCGCTCAAGATCGCCGCGATCGAGACGCACGTGGCCGACGCGCGCACGTGCTGCCTGCACCCGGCGAGCTCCACGCACCGCCAGATGACCGACGACGAGCTCGTGGCAGCGGGCATCTCGCCGGCCATGGTCCGCATGAGCTGCGGCCTCGAGGGCACCGATGACCTCGTTGCCGACATCGCCCAGGCGCTGGAGCAGGCGTAAGGCGCCAGCAATCCGGCAGACGATGACAGTTTGACCCCGTCCCCAAGTGTCACCGCGATAGCGAAAAAGCCCCGCCCCTCTAATCGCATCGAGGGGCGGGGCTTGCTAGAAAACGTCCTAGGAGTCGGAGCCTAGGCGGACCAAACGAACCCGTCCCCTTTGGTCCCTTTGGTACCTACTCCTTGGGCATCTGGGCCTCGTTGGTCTCGGCGACCTGGTCCTGCTCGTGCTTGCCGTCCTCGTCGCGCTCAAGCTCGGTGATGAGCATGCGGTAGGCGTTCTCGGTGGCGTTCTTGCGCGAGCTCTTCTTGGAGTACATCTTCACCGCACCCGCGGACTTGGCCACGGCCTGCAGCGTGCCGGCGCCGGCCACGCAGCCGCCCGGGCACGCCATGCCCTCGAGCAGGTAGCCGTCGTACTTGCCCTTCACGGCCATGCGCATCATCTTGCGGCACTCGTCGAGGCCCTCGGCATTGGCCACGTTGACCTCGCGGTCCGGGTAGCGGCGGTGGATCGCGTTCACCACGGCGTTGGCCACGCCACCGGCCACGGCAAAGCCTCGGCCATCGGCGCTCGCCACGTCAAAGTCGCCGCCCTCGCCGGCAAGCTTGGTGTAGTCGATGTCCTTGGCCTGCATCATGCCGGCCATCTCCTCGAACGTGAGCACGAAGTCGACCTCGCTCTTGACGCTCTTGCGCATGGCCTCGAGCTTCTTGGCCGAGCACGGCCCCACGAACACGATCTTGGCGTTGGGGTGCTGACGGCGGATGAGCCTGGCCGTGAGCGTCATGGGCGTGAGCGCCATGGAGATGCAGCCCGCGTGCTCCGGGAACTCCTTCTTGGCCATGACCGACCATGCCGGGCAGCAGCTCGTGCCCATGAACGGAATCTTCTCGGGCACCTCCTCGAGGAAGTCCTCGGCCTCCTCCACCGTGCACAGGTCGGCGCCCAGGGCCACCTCCTCCATGCCGGCAAATCCCAGTTCCTTGAAGGCCTCGCGCAGCTTGTCCACGTTGCCCTTGCCGCCAAACTGGCCCACGAAGGCGGGCGCCACCTCGGCGATGACCTCGTCACCCGCGTTGATGGCCATGATCGTCTGGAAGATCTGGCTCTTGTCGGCGATGGCGCCAAACGGGCAGTTCACGAGGCACTGGCCGCAGCTCACGCACTTCTCGTAGTCGATCTCTGCGCGGCCGTGCTCGTCAGAGCCAATCGCGTGCATGCCGCACGCGTCGGCGCAGGGGCGCACGTGGTGGTGAATGGCGTGGTAGGGGCACACGTTGGCGCAGCGGCCGCACTTGATACACTTGTCGTGGTCGATGAACGCCTTCTTGTCCTTGAAAGAGATGGCTCCCTTGGGGCAGATCTCTCGGCAGGGGTGCGCCAGGCAGCCCTGGCAGGCGTTGGGCATCACGCGGTAGACGTTGTCCTCGCAGGCGTTGCAGGCAAACTTGATGACGTTGACCAGCGGCGGCTCGTAATAGGTCTCCGGCACGGCGGCCTTCTTGATGCCGTCGGAGACCGTCTCCGGGCGGTCGAGGTCCTGCAGCGGCAGGCCCATCGCCAGGCGGATGCGCTCCTGGACGATGGCGCGCTCGAGAAACACCGACTCGCGGTAGGTCGCCACGTCGCCGGGCACGATCTCGTACGGAAGCTGCTGGAGCTGGGCGGCCGTGCCGTCGACGGACGCCTCGCCCTTCTCGTTGGCCGAGGCGTACGCGATCCTCGCGACCTCGGCGAAGACGCGACGCCTAATCTCGGTCAGGTTCGTGTACACGCCACGCATGGTTCCAGACATGGATGTCCTCTCCTAGAAGGTTGCCCCATCCCCATGGGGCCACGCAGCGCCCGGCATCCCCATGCCCGGCGACGCGCACGTCTTGTCCCGGCACCCGCGCAGCGAGGGACCTTCGCGCGCAGATGCCTAGGCAGTCGTGTACATATTAGCAGCTGGAGACTAGCGCGGAAAATAAACGGAATACCGTTCGGGATACGGAACGGCAAGCTCAAGACGCTTGCCCGTGACGGGATGCGTGAGCGCCTCGGAGGCGGCGTGGAGCATGAGCGGGGCGCGGCCGGAGCGGTCTGCCGGCACGCCGTAGAGGGCGTCTCCCAGGATGGGATAGCCGCGGCTTGCGAGGTGCACGCGGATCTGGTGCTTGCGACCCGTCTCGAGTGTGAGCTCGAGCAGCGAGAGACGCGCACGGCGAGGGCCCGTGACGCCCAGCAGGCGCACGCGGGTGCAGCTCGGCTTGCCCACGCGAGCGTCCACGCGCATGCGACGGGCGTCATGGCGGTCACGGGCGAGGGCCGCGTCTATCACGCTCAGGTCCTCGGGCACCTCGCCGCGCACGATGGCCAGGTAGCGCTTCTCGATGCCGTCATGGGAGGCAACGAGCGCGTCCAGCCTGGGCTGCACGGCCTTGTCCAGGCAAAAGAGCACAAGGCCGGTTGTGTCGGCGTCCAGGCGCTGCACGGCCTGGAGCTGGGCGGCCGCCTCGTCGCGGCCCTCGCGCTCGAGGTGGGCCCGCACGGCGTCCGTGAGCGTCGCCGTCCCCGTGCCGTCCCCGTGGACGATGAGACCGGCGGGCTTGTCGGCCGCGAGGAGCCACTCGTCCTCGTAGACGACCGCCGGCGCGGCGGGAGCCTCGTGGGTCCCCGCGGCGCCGGCGGCGTTGTGTCCCTTGTTGGGCCCCACGCTAGGCGAGGCGCTCGGCCACGCGCGCGGCGAGCTCGTCCATGGGCACGCTCACCTGCTCGTGGGTGCCCATGTCGCGGATCGTGGCCGTGTGTGCGGCCACCTCGTCGGGGCCGATGACGACGCACAGCGTGGCTCCGTGCTTGTCGGCCTGCTTGAACTGGGCCTTGAGCGAGCGACCCTGGTAGTCGGCCTCGGTACGGATGCCCGCGCGGCGAAGGGCCAGCGTGGCCGAGAAGACCGCCGGGCGAAGGTCAGCCTCGGTTCCGGCCACGTAGACGCAGCCCGGCTCCTCGCCACCCAGGTTCACGCCTTCCGCCTCCAGCGCGAGCATGATGCGCTCGAAGCCCACGGCAAAGCCAATGCCCGGCGTGGGCTTGCCGCCCTCGAGCTCCATGAGGCCGTCGTAGCGGCCGCCGCCACCGATGGCGCCAATGGCCGGGTCGGGCGTGTAGTCAACCTCGAAGACCGTACGCGTGTAGTAGTCAAGGCCGCGCACGAGCGTGGGGTCCTCCTCGTAGGCGATGCCCGCCTCGTCCAGGTAGCGCTTGACCTGCTCGTAGTGGGCGGCGCACTCCTCGCACAGGTTCTCGTGGGCAAGCGGGGCGCCTGCCATGACCTCGCGGCAGTGCTCGTTCTTGCAGTCGAAGGCGCGCAGCGGGTTTATCTCGGCGCGCTCGCGGCACTCATCGCACATCTCGTCGGCGTGGTCGAGGATGAACTGGCGGACCTTCTCGCGGTACTCGGGGCGGCACGTGGCGTCACCCATGGAGTTGATGGCCAGGTGCAGGTGGGCCGGGTCGATGCCCAGGGCGCGGTAGAAGTCCATGAGGATGATAATGCACTCGGCGTCCGCCGCGGGGTCGGGCGCGCCCAGCCACTCGACGCCCACCTGGTGGAACTGGCGCAGGCGGCCCTTCTGCGGGCGCTCGCCGCGGAACATCGGCTCGGCGTACCACAGCTTCACCGGGGCGCCGCCCTGCGGCACGAAGTTGTTCTCCACCGCGGCGCGCACCACGCCGGCCGTGCCCTCGGGACGCATGGCGAGGCGCTGCTTGGGCTTGAGGCCCGCGTCGGTGCCGGCTGCGAACACGCGGTCGAGCAGCGCGCCGGAGAACACGCGGAACATCTCCTTGCGAACGACGTCGGTGGACTCGCCGATGCCATGGACGAACGTGGAGACCTGCTCCATCGCCGGCGTCTCGATGGCGTCGAAGCCGTACGGCGCAAACGTCTGCCTCGCCACGGCCTGCATGCGCTCCCAGGCACGCATGCGCGCGCCAAACAGGTCCTCGGTGCCCTCTGCCTTGTTCGCCATGTGGCATCCCTCTCACTCGTTGGTTCAACTGACTGAGTATAGCGCGGCCGGTGCGAGACGGGTCTCGCGGGCACGTCACGCGCTATCATGGCACGCAAGAAAAACGACCACCCAGACACGCGAGGAGACCCACATGCACCTGTTCCGCAACGACTACTCCGAGGGCGCGGCGCCCCAGGTCATGGATGCCATCGCCGACATCGCGGGCGAGCAGAACGTTGGCTACACCGAGGGCGACGCCCACTGCGAGCACGCCCGCGAGCTCATCCGCCAGGCCTGCAGCTGCCCGGACGCCATGGTGGAGTTCTGCATCGGCGGCACGAGCGCCAACGTCATCTGCCTTAACGGCATGCTGCGCGACTGGGAGGGCGTCATCTGCACGCCCGACGCCCACATCGTCGTGCACGAGACGGGGGCGCTCATGGCCTGCGGCCGCACGGCGCTGCACACGAGCGACACGGACGGCTTCCTCACGCCCGAGGCAGCCGAGCGCGTCTACCAGTTCCAGATGGGCACGGGACGCCACATGACGCGCCCGGCCGCCATCTACATCACCGACACCACCGAGCTCGGCGGCGTGTGGACCCGCGAGCGCCTCGATGCCATCTGCGCCTGGGCGCGCAGTCACGACCTGGGCGTCTTCCTGGACGGCGCCCGCCTGGGCAGCGCGCTCACGGCGCCGGGCAACGACCTTACGCTTGAGCACATCGCGAGCCAGGTGGACGCGTTCTACATCGGCGGAACCAAGAACGGCATGCTCATGGGCGAGGCCGTGGTCGTCTGCGGGCACGGCGAGCACGCGGCGCGTCTGCGCGAGGCCTTCCCCTACCTGCAGAAGGAGCGCTGCGGCCTTCTCGCGAAGGGCTTTCTGCTCGGCGCCCAGTTCGAGGCGGCCTTTGCGCACGGCGATGGCGACGACCAGGCACTCTACTGGCAGCTCGCGAGCCACGCCAACGAGTGCGCCACGCGCCTGCGCGAGGGCCTTGCGGCCGCCGGCTTTGAGCTGTACGGCAACTCCACGAGCAACCAGGTCTTCGTCACGGTAAGCGAGGCCCAGGAGGCGCGCTTTGCCGAGGAAGCCGGCTGCGAAACGTTCTACGTGCTTGAGGACGGACAGCGCGTCATCCGCTTCGTGTGCTCGTGGGCCACGGCCTCCGCTGACGTCGACGAGCTTCTCGGCCTGGCCCGCGAGCTGGCGTAGCGCCCGCAACTCGCGATCGACACGCAGACGGGCCCGAGGGAGCGACCCCCCGGGCCCATTTTTCATTCGCTTGGCAGCATATTGACGAAATTCCGAGGCTAAACCAGGCCACCTAAAGTAGCTTGAATCAGTGCAAGCCATCTACCAGGGACTTTACGGAGGCACGCACCGACTCTACTCGAGAAGTCGCGATACAGCCTCGGTATTTCGAACATAGTGCTCTCCGAGAGCTAGCGACGCCCGCCCGGCAGCGCCGCCACGAGCCTCTCGCCCACCTCGGACAGGATGATGCCGGCAAAGATGAGCGCAAAGCCCGCAAGCAGCCGAGGCGTGAGCGTCTCGTAGCCAAACGCCACGGAGAACGCCACGCCGCTCGGGCTCTCGAGCGACGACAGCAGCGAGCCGCTCGTGGGGTCCACCTTCGTGAGCGCGTAGTTGAGCACGGCGAGGCACCCAAACGAGCACACGATCGCGAGAAACGCGAGCGCGCACACGTTGCCGGCCGTGAACGCCTCGGCCGTGGGCGCCGCCTCCACGAACGCGTGTCCCACGCCCACGATCGCAGCGATGGTCACGAACTGCCAAAACGTGAGCGCCCAGACGTCGCGGCCGCGGCCCTCGTGGGCCACGACGACCATCTCGAGCGCGTAGAACACGGACCCCGCGAGCGTGAGCGCGTCGCCCACGTTGAGCGGCAGGCCATTGTCCAGCACGACGAGGCCCGCGCCCACCAGGCTCACGAGCGCGGCGATGACGCTCATGCGCCGCGGCGCCCCGTGGCCGAGCAGCCACGAGCACAGCGGCACGAGCACGCAGTACACGCCCGTGAGAAACGCGTTCTTGCCCGGCGTGGTGTAGACGATGCCGTAGGTCTGCAGCACGTAGGCCACGCCGTAGAACGCGCCGAGAAGCACGCCCGTGCGCACCACGGGCGCCGAGAGGTTCTCGCGAATGCGACGCCAAAACACCGCGAGCATCACGACCGACGACACCCCAAAGCGCACGAGCAGCAGCCAGAACACGGGAAACTGCGCCGTGACGTCCTTCATGACGAAGAACGAGAAGCCCCACGCCAGGGCGCACGCCACGATGAGCAGCTTGTTGAAGCCGGGAGACGCGAGAAGGCCCCGCATCCCCGGACGGGACGCGGAGGCGTCGGCAGCGCTGTGTCCCATGCGCTAGGCCAGGTCGAAGTCGAAGTAGCTGTCGAGAACCTCGTTGGCGGCGGAGACGTCCTGCTTCACCGTCTCGGACCCGCGAAATCCCAGCACGTAGCAGCCGGCGGCAAGGCCGCTCCTGATGCCCGCGGGCGAGTCCTCCACCACGACGGTGTGGGAGGGATCGACGTGCAGGTACTCCATGGCCGTCTGGTAGGGCATCGGGTCGGGCTTGTGGCGCTCCACCATGTCGCCGGTGACGATGCAGTCGAACAGCGAGGCGAGTTCGAAGCGGTCAAGGCCCACGAGGATGTGCGAGGCCACCGTGGTGGAGACGAGCCCCGTGAGGATGCCAGCCGCGCGCAGGCGGCGCAACACGTCATGGATGCCGGGCAGGGTGTCCGCCTCGGGCATGCGGTAGCTCACGGCCTCGATGGCGCCGGCACGGATGCACTCCTCCTTGGCGGCGAAGAACTCCTCTGCCGTGACGTCGATGCCGTACTTGGCGCCGATGGCCGGGATGGTGGTCTTGCCGTCCTGGCCGCACATCGTGAGGCAGTCCTCGAACGTGGCAGGGATGCCCATGCGCCCAAAGACGATCACGTTGCGGCGTGCGGCGATGGGCTCCGAGTCGATGAGGACGCCATCGCAGTCGAACAGGACGCAATCGATTCTCTCGGGACGTGCCATGGGCTTCTCCTGTGCTTGAGCGGTTAGTCGGTTGCCCATTCTAACAGCTGCCCTGCCAATGGGGACGGGTCCCAATGGCAGGTAGTCGCCGCACCTGCCATTGGGACCCGTCCCCATTGGCAGGGCGGGATGTCATGCCAGGCCCAGCAGCAGGCCGATCGTGTGGACGACAAACGCCGCGAGCCAGGCCACGCCAATCTGGAGGGCAAAGACGGCCACGGCCCAACGGCCGCCCAGCTCGGACTTCACCGTGGAGATGGCGGCCACGCACGGCGGGTACAGCAGCACGAACGTGAGGAACACGAAGGCCGTGAACGGCGTGAACATCGTCTGCAGCACCGCGGCGCTCGTGGAGCCGAGCAGCACCGTGAGCGTGGAGATGACGCTCTCCTTGGCGATAAGGCCGCACACGAGCGCCGTGCTGGCACGCCAGTCGCCAAAGCCAAGCGGCGCGAACACCGGCGCGATGAGGCCGCCCAGGCGCGCGAGCAGCGAGTTCGACTGGTCGGTCACGACGTTGAGCCGCACATCGAACGTCTGGAGGAACCACACCACGACGCTCGCCACGAAGATGATCGTGAACGCCTTCGTGATGAATCCCTTCGCCTTGCCCCACGCAAGCAGCAGCGTGGTCTTGGCGCTGGGCATGCGGTAGTTGGGAAGCTCCATGACGAACGGCACGGGCTCGCCCTTGAACGCCGTGTGCCCCAGCACGAGCGCCACGACCATACCCACGAGGATGCCGAGCACGTACAGCGAGATCATGGCGGCCACGCTGCCACGGGCAAAGAACGCCGAGCACAAAAGGCCATAGACGGGCAGCTTGGCCGAGCAGCTCATGAACGGCGTGAGCATGACGGTCATGCGGCGGTCGTGCTCGGAGGGCAGCGTGCGCGTGGCCATGACGGCCGGCACCGAGCAGCCAAAGCCGATGAGCATGGGCACGAAGCTGCGCCCCGACAGGCCAAAGTGGCGCAGGAGCTTGTCCATCACGAACGCCACGCGCGCCATGTAGCCCGAGTCCTCGAGAATGGACAGGAACAGGAACAGCACGACGATGATGGGCAGGAACGACAGCACGCTGCCCACGCCCGCGCACACGCCGTCAACGATGAGCGAGTGGACCACGGGGTTCACGCCCCACGCCGCAAGGCCCGCGTCAATGCCAGCCGTGGCCCAGTCGACGAACTGCTCCATGAGGCCCTGCAGCCACGCGCCGATGACGCCGAACGTGAGCCAGAACACCAGGCCCATGATCACGATAAACGCCGGCACCGCCGTGTGACGGCCCGTCAGCACGCGGTCGATGGCCACCGAGCGGGCGTGCTCGCGGCTCTCGTGGGGACGCACGACGCACTTGTCGCACACCTCGCCGATGAACGAGAAGCGCATGTCGGCGAGGGCGGAGAGACGGTCGGTGCCCGCCTCCTCCTCCATCTGGGTGATGATGTGCTCGATGGCGTCGAGTTCGTTCTTGTCGAGCCCGAGCGCCTCGATGACGAGCTCGTCGCCTTCGACGAGCTTGGTGGAGGCGAAGCGCACGGGGATGTTCGCGCGCTTGGCGTGGTCCTCGATGAGGTGGGCGATGCCGTGGATGCAGCGGTGCAGGGCGCCGCCGTCCGGGCCGTCCGCCGCGCAGAAGTCCAGGCGCCCCGGGCGCTCCTGGTAGCGAGCCACGTGCAGAGCGTGCTCCACGAGCTCGCTGATGCCCTCGCCCTTGGCCGCGGAGATGGGCACCACCGGGATGCCGAGAAGCCCCTCGAGCAGGTTGACGTCAATGGTGCCGCCGTTGGCCGTGACCTCGTCCATCATGTTGAGCGCAAGCACCATGGGCCGGTCGAGCTCCATGAGCTGAAGCGTCAGGTAGAGGTTTCGCTCGATGTTGGTGGCGTCGACGATGTTGATGATGGCGTTGGGGTCCGAGTACAGGATGAACCTGCGGCTCACGACCTCCTCGCTTGTGTAGGGCGACAGCGAGTAGATGCCCGGCAGGTCCGTCACCGTGGCCTCGGCGTGCCCGCGAATCTGGCCGTCCTTGCGGTCCACCGTGACGCCAGGGAAGTTGCCCACGTGCTGGTTCGAGCCCGTGAGCTGGTTGAACAACGTGGTCTTGCCGCAGTTCTGGTTGCCGGCGAGCGCAAAGGTGAGCTCCTTGCCCTCCGGGATGGGGGACGCGCCGCCGCGCGGGGACAGCGTGCCCTCCCCCAACGCCGGGTGGGCCGTGGGCGCCACGTGGGAGTTCTCGCGCGGACGGGCGTCTGTGTCGTGGACGCCGGCGAGCTCGATGCGGGCGGCGTCGGCCTTTCGCAGCGTGAGCTCGTAGCCGCGCAGGCGAATCTCGAGCGGGTCTCCCATGGGGGCGTACTTCACCATGGTCACCTCGGTGCCAGGCGTGAGCCCCATATCGAGAATGTGCTGGTGAAGCGCCTTGTCATCCGCGTCGACAGACGCCACGACGGCGTCCTTGCCAACCTCAAGCGCATCGAGTCTCATGAACGGACCCCTCCGTTGTTAGCCTTAGTTAACTGTTTAACCATTCTTCCGGGACGATTCTAGCGCGATGGTGACAGTTTGACCCCGTCCCCAAGTGTCGCGGTGGCAGTCGGGGACGGGATCAAACTGTCGCCGCCCAGGCGCCCAAAACGAGGCGCACAAACGAAAACGGGCCAAGGACAACCGTCCCCGGCCCGAAGCATTCGATGGAGCCAGCTACCAGACTTGAACTGGTGACCCCCGCTTTACGAGAGCGGTGCTCTACCAACTGAGCTAAGCTGGCAACTCCATGTGCCGCCGCGCTGTGCGCGTCAGCGAATAAGAACTATAGCGGAAAGCCCCACGCGCGCGCAAGTCCCAATCCAAGATTTTTTCTGCACCCGCCGTTCGCAAATAAGCCGCTGCTCACGCGGCCAATCGACCATAGAATCGCACACAGTGAGCACAATCCTCGTCACGGGAGCACAGCATGGCAGACAGCATTCGACTCGCAACCATCGGCACGTCCATGATCAGCGACGACCTCATCGCGGCCGTCAAGCAGGCCGAGGGCATCGAGTACGTGGGCACGCTGTCGAGAAACCCCGTGAGCGCCCGCGAGTTCACCGAGAGGCACGGCGGCAGCCGCCCGTTCACCTCGCTCGAGCAGCTCGCCAACTGCCCGGACGTCGACGCCGTCTACATCGCCACGCCCAACGCCTGCCACTACGAGCAGGCGCTCGCCTGCGTGCGCGGCGACAAACACGTCCTTGTCGAGAAGCCCCTGTGCTCCAACCGCTACGAGGCGCAGTCGCTCTACGCGGCCGCCGAGTTGCACCACGTCGTGGCGCTCGAGGCCATGCGCCCCGTCCACGACCCGGCCTGGGCCCAGATCTGGCGAGAGCTGCCGCGCCTGGGCCGCCTTCGCCGTGCGACGTTCCGCTTTGGCAAGTACTCCTCGCGCTATGACGACGTGAAGGCCGGCCGCCACACGAACATCTTCGACGCGAGAATGGCCTCCGGCGCCCTCATGGACCTGGGCGTCTACTGCATCGAGCCCATGGTGGCGCTCTTTGGCGTGCCCGAGCGCATCGTCGCGGCGCCCACGGTCATCTCCGACGCCCACACCGAGTCCACCGGCGGCGTCATCGACGGGGCGGGATCTGTGCTGTGCACGTACGGCCGCCGCTCGGGAACGCCCGGCCTCGTCGTCGAGCTCGCCTATTCCAAGATCTCCACCGACCTGCTCCCCTGCCAGATCGAGGGCGACCTGGGCACGCTGTCGCTCGATGCCATGAGCGTGCCGCAGGCCGCGAGCCTCATGGTGCGCGGCCAGGCCGTGCGCGGTTCTGCCACCACGAAGACGAACAGCGTGGGCAGCGTGGTCGAGAAGCTGCCCATCGCACCGTGCGACAACAACATGGTCTTCGAGGTCCGCGACTTCGTGAGCATCGTGCGCGGCGAGCGCCTCGACACGCTGTGGGGCGCCAGCATGGACGCCCGCGGCGCCGAGTCGAGCTTCTGCGACGTCACGCTCGGCTCGCTCGCCATCTGCGACGAGATCCGCAACCAGGCAAACGTGAGCTTCCCGGCCGACTTCCGCGTGGAGTAGCGCAGGCACAAGATACACAAAAGAGGGGTGTCGCAAGCAGCTTGCGACACCCCTCCCGTTTCTAACCCAACAGCAGCAGCACCTCGTGCTTGGCCTCGAGCGAGGCGGGCGTGAGCAGCCAGTCCGCGCGCTCGCTGCGGGCGCAGTCGATGCGGACCTCGCCCACGATGCCGCTCGGGACGCCAGCCGTGGGGTTGCCGCTCATGACGAGGATGCGGTCGGCCATCTCGACCGCCTCGTCCACGTCGTGCGTCACGAGCACGCACGACATCCCCAGGTCGCTCACGAGCGAGAGGAACCACGAGCGCATGTCCTGGCGCGTGAGGGCGTCCAGGGCGCTGAACGGCTCGTCCATGAGCACGACGTCATTGTCCATGAGGTACGTGCGCAGAAGCGCCGCGCGCTGGCGCATGCCGCCCGACAGCTCGCTGGGATAGCTTCCCTGCGTGCCGCCCAGGCCAAAGCGCTCGAACAGCGGCTCGGCCTTGGCGCGGGCCTCGGCGCGAGACGTGCCGGCAAGCGTCAGCGGAAGGCAGACGTTGGCCATGATCGTGCGCTGGGGCAGCAGCAGATCCTTCTGCAACATGTAGGAGATGCGCCCGGGCTTGCCCGTGACGTCCTCGCCATGCAGCAAGACGCTTCCCGAGACGGGCTTCGTGAGGCCGGCCATGCCATGGAACAGCGTGGACTTTCCGCAGCCGGAGCGGCCCACGAGGCACACCATCTCGCCCGGCGCCACGGCAAGGGAAACGTCTCTCACCGTGGGCGTCTCGGAGCCCTCCCAGGCAAGCGTGAGGTTTCGCACCTCCAGGGCGGGCGCCGGGCCCACGCCCGCCGCCGCGCCGCCTGCGCGCGAGCTGTCAGACACGTCCGTCATCCCTACTGCTCCAGGTAGTCCATGGAGAAGCCGCCGTTGACGTCGAGCGCGACGGGCGTGAGCTGGTTGTCGTTCATCCACGTGTAGAATGCGGCCCAGCGGTCGGGGTCGATGATGCCCCAGCTGGAGGCATCGGCCGTGTACTGGTCGGCGAGGTACTCGGCGCTGGCCTTCGCGAGCTCGGCGTCCGTCTCGGGCGCGGCGTCGCACAGGATCTGGGCGGCCTCGTCGGGGTTCTCGACGCAGAACTCGTAGCCCTTCTTCGTGGCGCGCAGGAACGCCTTGGCGACCTCGGGGCTGTCCTTGAGGAAGTCATCGTTGGCGATGATGACGGGCGTGTAGTAGTCGAACGCCGAGTCGATGCTGCGGAAGGACCAGTAGTCGCAGTCCAGGCCCTGGATCTTGGCGTTCTGCAGGCCCCAGGCCTCATAGCCCCAGACGCAGTCGAACTGGTTGGACTTCAGGCCGCTGACCTCGTCGCCGGACGGCACGAGCTCGACCTTGGAGAAGTCGCCGCCGTCGGTCTCGACGACGCTCTTGACGATGGCCTTCTCGACGTCCTGGTCCCAGGTGCCGTAGCGCTTGCCCTCCATACCGCGGGGGCGATCGATGCCCTCGCCGGCGCGGCTCATGATGCCCGAGGTGTTGTGCTGGATGGTGGCGGCGATGGCCGTGACGGGCAGCTTGTCGTCGGATCCAAGGTAGTTGGCCATGACGTCCTGGTAGCCCATGCCCACCTGGGCCTTGCCGGTGCCCACGAGGGCGTCGGCGCCGTCCTCGGGCGGCTGCACGACCTCGACGTCGAGGTTCTCGTCGGCGTAGTAGCCCTTGGCGATGGCCACGTAGACGCCGGAGTGGTTGGTGTTGGGCGTGTAGTCGAGCACGAAGGTGAGCTTCGTGGCGTCACCGGAGGCGGCAGTGGAAGCAGCCTCGGTCGTGGCGGCGGCACCCGAGCCACCGCAGGCGGCCAGGCCGCACGTGGCGGCGGCAGCGGCCGCGCCGGCGACGAACGAACGGCGAGAGATTGACTTGCTCATTGGTCTTGGTCCTTTCTTTCCGCCCTCTCCCAGGGCATGGAGACGCGGCGCAGCAGGCTCACGAGCGCCATGAGCGCCAGGGAGAGCGCCGATATGATGAGAATGACGGCAAACATCTTGTCGTAGGAGTAGGACTTGCGCACGCGCGTCATGTAGACGCCCAGGCCCACGAAGCCGCCGAGCCACTCGGAGACCACGGCGCCCACGACGGCGTAGGTGGCGCTGATGCGCAGGCCCGCGAAGAACTCGCTCATGGCCGCGGGCAGCTTGGCGATCCAGAAGATCTGGCGGCGGCTCGCGCGCATCGTGCGCATGAGGTCGATGGCGTCCGGGTCCACGCTCCTAAAGCCGCTCGCAAGCGACACCGTGATGGGGAAGAACGTTCCCAGCACCACAAGCAGCACCTTTGGCATGAGGCCATAGCCAAACCACAGCACGAGCAGAGGCGCGATGGCCACGGTGGGGATGGTCTGAGACACGGTGACGATGGGGTCGAGCGCGCGGTAGACCACGTCGAAGCGGTCCATGAGCACGGCCACGACGAAGCCCACGGCGACGCCCAGCACAAGTCCCAGAATCGCCTCGGCGATCGTGGTGCCCGAGTGGCTCACGAGCAGCGGCAGGTCTCCCACGAGCGCCTCGACCACCTGGACGGGGCTCGGCAGAAGGTAGGTGGGCACGAGTCCCGCCGTGCAGACGAGCTGCCAGATGACGAGCAGCCCCACGACGGTGACGGTGGGAGCCACCCAGCTGGCCCGGTTCTTCTTGGCGCGCGCAGCCATGGGGCTAGTTCTCCCCCTGGTGGTACTTGCCAACCTTCTTCTCGGTAGAGAGCACGGCACCGTTGGGCTTGTAGTTGATCTTGGCGTAGGTCATTATCTGGCCACAGCCTGCCTCGGCGGCCACGAGCTGGCACTTCTTGAGAACCTCCATGCACGTGTCGTAGTCGCCCTCGATGGCGGTCTCGAACGGGCCCACATAGGGGTTGACGTCGTACTTCTGGATCTCTGCGATCACGGCGTCCACGACGCGGATTGTCTCCTCGTCACTTGCCGAGTCCATCGGCAGGACTTGGATGGCCACACTGCACTCCATGCATTCCTCGCTTTCCGCGAGAACCAAAAGAGGCCCTCGCACATGCGGGAGCCTCGTACATACGTACCTATAGGTTCCCTACGCTGGCATTACCCAGATCAGGTGAACGGTCAGGCCCGCAATGGAGCCTCTCTCAGCCGGCGTGCGCCAGCTCCCGTTTCTGTCGTCCGTGATTCTAGCACGGTGCGCTCCCGGGGCGATGGTGACAGTTGACCTCGGCGCCATTGTCACCAGAGGCACAGACGCGCTACCAAAGAAGGGCGCTGATTTTCGGTCACGAAGTTCGTTTGGGAACGAATTCTCGCGCTATCTCCAAGGTGCACGAGTAGTCATAAATGTAAAGTGCCTGGTAAACGCGTTGCGCGGCATCGGCAATGTCCGCTAAGTTCGGGCAAAGTCGTTCCCAAACGAACTTCGTGACCATATCAGCGTGACCATCTTCGGTAGATCGCTCGTCAGGGTCCTCCGAGCCGACAAGCGCTACCGTAATGGCGAGAAGAAAGCGAGCCGCCCATGCAGAAGCCACCCGAGAAGCACCGCAACAACCTGCCACTGCCGCCCAAGCAGCAGCGCGGGCGCCAGGCGTTCGGCGGCCCGGCCCGTGGCGCGGGCATCGGCCCCAACAAGGCATGCGGCCACAAGGGCGGCATCCGCCGACAGGGATCGAAGCGCGGCTAGCCAATGGCTGCAGGGCCAACGCACCGAAGTCGTCGTACCGCAGCCATCGGCCCTAGCCGCGCCTCGCTGCCAGCCCCGTCTCGAGCACCGCGCACGCAAGCGCCACGGCAACGGCGGCCACGAGAACCACGAGCGCCGCCTGCATGCCGGCCAGGGTGGCGGCAGCCATCCCGTCTGCAACCACGCCCGCCTGGGCGACGTTGACCACGGCCGCCGTGACGCTCGTGCCCACGGCGCCAGAGAGCTGCTGCAGCGTCGTGAACATAGCGTTGCCGTCAGCCTTGATGCCCTCCGGCAAGAAGCCCAGTGCGCACGTCATGTTCGTGCCGTACATGAGGCCCTGGCCCAGCGCGAACACCACATAGGTGCCCGCCATGAGCCCCACGGAGAAGTCGCGCGCCAGCACGCACATCAGCGTCACCGCCACGAGGGCGCACGCCTCGCCGCCCACGACGGGCAGCCTCGCGCCCAGCCGATCGAGGATGCGACCCGACACCGGCGCCAGGGCCGCGCCAAGGATGCAGCCCCACAAAAGCGTCGTGCCCGCCTCGAACTGGTTCTTCCCCAAGACAAGCTGCGCCGCGTTGGGCAGCAGAAACGACAGCCCCATGATCGCGAACTGCATGCACGCGATGACGCCCAGGCCCAGGACGTAGCCGCGCTCGCGGAAGATCGCCAGGTGGATGAGCGGGTGCCCACACGAGCGCTCGCGCACAACAAACAGGCCGATGAGCACGAGAAACGCCACGAACAGCGCAAGAATGACAGGGCTCGTCCAGCCCACGTTCGCCCCCTCGTCAATGGCGAAGACGAGGCACGCGAACGACGCCGCAAGGCTCGCCCACCCGCAAACGTCGAGTGGCTCGCGCGCCACCTCGTGGCTCTGGCGAATCGAGCCCATGCCCAACGCGAACGCCACGACGAGCAGCGGCAGCAGCGCCGCGAAGATCGCGCGCCAGCCGAACGTCTCGGCAAGCCAGCCGCCCACGGACGGCCCCACCGCCGGCGCCACGGCCGTCACGAGCGAGCCCACGCCCATCATGAAGCCAAGGTTTTCCAGCGGCGCCTGCTCCGTGATGATGTTGAACATGAGGGGCAGCGCCACGCCGGTGCCGATGCCCTCGAGCACGCGCCCCAGCAGCAGCGCGCCGAACACCTGCGCCGTCATGCCACACACGATGCCGGCGATGTAGAACGCCATGGCAAAGCAGAAGATGTGCCTGGTCCTGAACCGCCGGTTGAGGTAGCCCGACACCGGCACCACGGCGGCCAGCACGAGCAGGTAGGCCGTCGTCATCCACTGCACCGTGGCCGTGTCCACGGAAAACTCGCGCATGAGCGTGGGAAATGTCACGTTCATGGCCGTCTCGACGCACACGCCCGAGAACGACATGATGCCCGTGGCCACGATGGACATCACGAGCCTGGCATCGAGCACACGCTCGAACGCAGCACCTGAGTTGTCTTGCATTGTCTTGATCTCCCCTGGGAGCGAAGGTGGCCCGGCCGTCACTTCCGGCGCACGGGCCTTGGACGAGGATGTCTCTGAGCTCGTCACAGCTGGCCATTGTAGGGAAATCTCACGGGCCGCGCTTTCAGTTTCGCGACCCGCCAGCATGCCATCGGGGACGGGTTCCTTTGGCATGTCGCCGCCCGCGCCCCTGCCATCGGGGACGGGTTCCTTTGGCATGTCGCCGCCCGCGCCCTTACGCCGAGAGGTTCGCCTGCTCGCGCTCGCGCGCGTGGTTCATCCAGTGGCCAAAGCGGTAGTAGACGATGAACGCGATGCCGGTGGTGACCCACGTGATGGGGTAGCTGAGCATCGCCATGTGCAGCGTGTGGTCAAGCGGCACCACGGCAAGCTGCCAGATGATGCGCAAAAGGCACGACCCCGTAAGCACGATGAGCATGGGGCGCAGGCTCTCCCCCGCCCCGCGGATGGTGCCCGCGATGTTGTCGTAGAGCGAGTAGACCACGTAGAAGGGACCTATGTACCACATGACCTGGGCCGTCAGCTCCGCGATCTGGGCGTCGTCGATGAAGAAGCCCGCGAGCGCCCGCACGTTTGCCAGCAAAAGCGCAGACAGCGACCCCACCACCAGGGCCGTGAGGCACAGCGCCGTCCTGAGGCCCCGGCGCATGCGCTCGTAGTTTCTCGCGCCAAAGTTCTGAGCGCTAAAGGTGGTCACCGCCACGCCAAGCGCCTCGGAGACCATCCACACGATGGCGTCGATGCGCCCGCACAGCCCAAACGCCGTCACCACGGTGGAGCCAAACGAGTTGACGGTCGACTGCGTGATGATGTTGGAGACCGAGTAGCACGACGCCTGGAGCCCCAGCGGAAGCCCGGTGCGAAGCATGGCGTGGCAGATGCCCGGGTCGATGCCAAGGCTTCGCACCTCGAGGCGCCACGGCCCGTCGACATGCATGAGCCGCACGATCGTGACGACGCAGCCCCACACCAGCGAGAGCGCCGTGGCAAGCCCCGCGCCCATCGCCTCCATGTGGAGTCCCGCAACAAACACGAGGTCAAGCACGATGTTCACGACGCAGGTGGACGCCACGATGATCGAGGGCGAGCGCGTGTCGCCCACCGAGCGCTGCACGGCCGAGCCCGTGTTGTAGACGATCGAGAAGACCATGGCGCCAAAGTAGATGCGCACGAAGGCCAAAGACTCGTCCATGAGGTCTCCCGGCGTGCCCATGAGAGCCAGGACGGGGCCCGCAAGAAGGCTCCCCAGCACGGAGACGGCGATGCCGCCCACCAGGGCGATGGTCATGGCCGTGTGCACCGACGCCCGCAGGCGCTCGTCGTCGTGCGCGCCAAAGTACTGGCTGCACACCACGGAGAACCCCGTGCCCATGCCCACCGAGAATCCCACGGCAAGGTCCACCAGAGGTGCGGTGGCCTGGATGCCCCCAAGGGCCGCCTTGCCGGCAAACTGGCCCACCACAAAGGTGTTTACCAGCGAGTACGCCTCCTGGAAGAAGGACGAGAAGAACACGGGCACGCACAGCAGCAGAAGCTGCGTGCCAATCCTTCCCTCGGTGACGTCAAGCGACCTCGACCCCAAACGACCCGCCACGCGACCCCCTCTCCCATGTCATGGTCCCGAGAGCATACCCCTAACGGGACGACGGCGGGACTCCGGAAGGGCCGCGGGCAATAATCCCGAGCTAGTCAAGCCGCTCGATTCGGCCCGCCACGGGCTGGGCATACATGCTGTCATCGGTCACAGGCGCGAGGAGGGTGCCGTCGTAGTTGTCCGTGAAGCCGCTGGTGGCCTGGTAGACCTCTCCCGTCTCCGTGTTGTAGACGCGCTCGAAGCCCAGCGTGGCGTCGCTTTGCTTCTGGCTCATGATGTCCTGGCTTGTGCTGCGAGCCTCCCACGAGGACATGATGCCGTCCATCGCCTCGTTGAAGTTCTGGCTGATCTTGGCACACGCCGCCACCTGCTCGTTGCTCGCCTGATTCGTGGCCGAGACAAAGCTGTCCGAGAACTCGAGCGTGGCCATGCAGCCCGTCAGCACGCCCTCCCAGTCGATGAGCGAGCCCTCCGCCGCCGTGACGGCCACGATGTTGTAGACAGAGTAGTAGCCGCCGTCTGCCGCGTTGAGCGTGTATCCGCTCACCGTGCCGTCGGCTATCTCGATGCTGCCAAAGTCCACGACCGATGCCGCGAACATCCCCTCGCCAGTGCGCCCGTCCGCCGTGAACGTAGCACGCAACAGCGAGTCACCCAGCGCCACCGAGGAGAGGCTGCTCGTGGAGGGGAACTTCTCGGTCACGGAGAATGCGTCGAACGAGGGGAACTCGAAGCCGGCATAGGAGGACTCCACGGCCGAGACAAAGCTCGCATACTCCGAGAACTGCTGGAAGAAGCCCTCGGTCGAGGGGTTGTAGAGCACGGGAGCGGCCGCAAAGACGGCAGCCGAGCCCTCCCCCATGTCAGCGAGCGACTGCCATGCCTGCTTTCCGTCCTCGCCATGGAGGAGCAGGTCTGCCTTGTTGAGCACGAACATCTGGTTGAGGGGCTCGGACGGGTCATAGACGCGGATGCTGTAGAACATGCCCGAGCCACCCGTCTCCACCTGCCAGCCGGACGGGATCGTCATGGAGAAGTCGGCGCACTCGTACGTCTCGAGGCGAACAGACGCCGCCGCGGAGGGCACGACCGTGTACTCGGAGTCGGGATCTGTACGCGTCTGCTGACGAGTGATGGGCGCCGTGGTGGTCGCGGTCTTCGCCGCGCCGCAGCCCGTAAGGCAAAGCGAGAGCGCCACCAGCGTCATCAGTATTCCGCCCACATGCCGTTTTCTCATCGCACGCCTCCCACCCGCCGCGGCCATCGTTGAGGCCAACATACGGACGGCGCCGCACGCGCGCGAGGTTCGTATATGCGCACCATGCCATCGGGGACGGGTTCCCATGGCACGAGACCGGCGGATTGTGCCAAACGCACCTTAATCCAGCGGTCGCGGCTGATAATTAGGTGCGATTAGCACAATCTACGAGCGAGCGAACGCGGAATCGGGCAGCCGGCGCCGCCTCGCCACACGCCGGAAGACGTGGCCCCGCGCGCCGATGGCCACGCAACGCGCGTTTCGCGCTCCAACAAACTTGAGCTCATTGCGTTTCCTAACAGTGAAAGGAACTTACTATGCGTTTTGAGGGAAAGAGCGTCGTCGTCACCGGTGCCAGCTCGGGCATGGGCCGTCAGATCGCCTATGACTTCGCCAAGGAGGGCGCCACGGTCGTGGCCGTGGCCCGACGCGAGGAGCGCCTCGCCGAGCTTGCCGCCCAGGTCCAGGCAGACGGCCTGCCTGGCAAGATTCTGCCCTACGTGGGCGACGTCTCGAGCCGCGAGGCCAACGACGGCATGATCGACTACGCCGTGGAGCAGTGCGGCAAGCTCGACATCCTCGTCAACAACGCCGGCATCATGGACGGCTTCGAGGCCATCGGCGACATCTCCGACGAGCGCTGGGACAAGGTCTTCGCCGTCAACGTCAAGGGCCCCATGTACGCCATGCGCAAGGCCGTCCAGGTGATGCTCGGCCAGGAGAGCCGCGGCAACATCGTCAACGTCGCCTCCATCGGCGGCACGAACGGCGGCCGTGCTGTTCGTCGCCAGCGACGAGGCCTCGTTCATGACGGGCGCCTGCGTCAAGGTCGACGGCGGCGTAAGCGTCAACTAGCGGCCGACGATTCGCACCCGCACATAGACGGCGCAAGGCGCGCGACGGGCACCCACCCGCCGCGCGCCTTCTTTCACTCAACGTTGCCCCGTCACCATTCGCTCTTCTTAATCGCGATGATGCGCGAGAATCGCCATCGCATCGCAATTAACGTGAGCAAACACACGCGCGAGCAAACGCGCAGCGCATGCCGACCCTACAGCTCGACGAGCTCGCCCGTCTCGGCGGCACGCTTCACGGCGTTGAGCGCACGCAGCGTCTTGACGTTGTCGGCCGGCGTCACCACGGGCGCCTCCTCGCCGCGAACCACGCGCACGAAGTGCTTGAGCTGCATCTTGTGCGGCAGCGCCGGGTCAACGGCCGGGATGTCCATCTTCAGCGGTTTGTGCCAGTCGCTCGCACCCTCGTAGCTCGTGAGGTGCAGGCGCGGCAGCGACAGCGCACCCTTCGTGCCGCCGATGAAGTAGGCGTCGGCCTCGAACGGGCGGTACTGCGGGTCCTCGCGCGCCGTGGCCTCCCAGTTCCAGGGGCTGGCCGTGGCGTCAGAGATCGTCATGCTCGCGAGCGAGCCGTCGGCGAAGCGCACGTTCACCACGGCGGAGTCCTCCGTCTCGAAGCCGCGCGCGGCGCTCGACTGCATGCCCTGGATGGCAACGGGCTCGCCGAGCAGGTAGCGCAGCAGGTCCACGTCGTGCACGAGGTTCACCAGAATGGGGCCGGCACCCTTCTTGCGGCGCCACTCCACGTCGAAGTACTCGTCGTTCTTGTAGATCATGTAGTGGAACGAGGAGACCGTAAGCTTGCCCAGCGCGCCGGACTCGATGATCTCCTTGGCCTTCTTCACGAACGGGTTGTGGCGGCGGTGCTGGCCCACGAGCACGGGCACGCCGGCGGCCTCGGCCTCGGCGGCGAACTTCTCGGCATCCTCGAGATCGTCGGAGATGGGCTTCTCCACGAGCGGCACGATGCCGCGGCGGATGGCCTCGCGGGCAACGCCCAGGTGCAGGCCGTTGGGCGTGGCGATGATGACGGCCTCGGGCTTGACCTCGTCCATCATGGCGGCGGGGTCGGTGAAGAAGGGCACGCCGGCGGCGTCTGCCGCAGGCCGGGCGCCCTCGAAGGCGTCGGCGATGGCGACGAGCTCGGCCTCGGGCTCCTCGGTGACGAAGCGGATGTGGTTGCGGCCCATGGCACCGGCACCGATGACGGCGATGCGGACGGGGTTCTTCTCGCTCATGGTGATTTCCTCTCCTGGGACATTGGGGACGGGTCCGTTTGTCCCACTAAAGCGTTGGGGACGGGCTCGCCCGCCCCGGTCTCGGGAGACGGCGCCGTGCCGTCTCCCGCTGACGATTGATGGCCGGCCGAGGGGCTTGTCGGCCGGCCGAGGATGATGAGGGCCCGCGCCCGGGGAGTGTGGGCGGGGCCACCCGGGAGGTGCTACTTGGCGGCCTTCTTGCCGTCGGCGACCATCATGTAGACGGTGAGCGCCACGGCGGCCGCGGCGATCACGATGGCGCCGTAGAAGGACTGCTGGTAGGCGGCGCTGCCGGCCTCGGCGTGGTAGAGCACCGCGGTGATGGGCTGGCTGATCCAGGTGGAGGCGGCGTAGCCCAGGAACATGATTCCGTAGTTGACGCCCAGGTTGGACGTGCCGAACGCGCCGCCGGTGAGCGGCGGGTAGATGACGAGCAGGGCGCCAAAGCTAAAGCCGAGAAGCGCAAGCGCCACGAAGAACATGCCCTGGTTGAAGCTCATGGACATGATGACGAGCGCCACGATGGTCACGACGAGGCTCGCGAGCAGCGACTTGTAGCCGCCAATCTTGTCGATGATCTGGCCAAACGACAGGCGGCCGACGAGGTTGGCGCACGTGTTCACGGTCACGACGAGGCCACCGAGCGCCACGGCCGCGGCGGAGTTGGGGTCGTCGAACAGCTGCACGGCGGCGATGGAGGCAACCTTGCCCACGAGCAGCGTGCCGGCGGTGGCGGCAAAGGCAAACGTCACGATGAGGACCCAGAAACGCGGGGTGCGCACCATCTCGCCAGGCTTGAGGTCACCGAACGTGCCGGCGTGGGCGCCGGCGGCGGGGGCCACGTAGCCCTCGGGCAGCCAGCCGGCCTTGGGGGCCTTCAGGAACAGCGCCGAGGCCAGGATCGTCACGAAGAAGATGACGCCGAGGGCCTTGAGGGCACCGAAGATGCCCAGGCTCGGGATGAGCAGCGATGCGAGCACCGGCGAGAGCACTGCGGGGCCGGCCGTGGAGGCGGCCAGGGTGATGCCGGAGGCAAGGCCCTTCTTGTCGATGAACCACTTCTGGCCCGTCGTGAGCGCCGGGTTGTAGCCCAGGCCGTTGCCGATGGCGGCGATGACGGAGAAGTACAGGTAGAACTGCCAGGGCTCGGTCACGGTGCCGGACAGGAACCAGCCGGCGCCGTAGCACACGGCCGCGGCGATGACGACGTTACGAGGACCGATCTTGTCGGAGATGCGGCCGGCGAAGATGCCGGTGACGGCCATGATCGTCTGGAAGACGGGGAACGCCCAGGTGAGCGCGCCGCTCCAGTCGGGGTAGACGGCGAGCAGGTTCTTGCTCACCACGGAGTACAGGGCAATGGAGCTGATGAAGAACATCGTGACGCAGGCGGCCGTGAGGACCACGCCGCGACCCTTGTTGGAATTCTCGGAAGCCATTGGTCTCTTTCTGCTCATGCAACCCGCAAAGGGAGCTGTCCCTTTTGCAGGTGTCGCTTACTGGTCGGTCGGGGTCTTGACGCCGGCCTCGTCGGTCCACAGGTCAACGCCGCGGCCCTTGAGGTAGTTCTCGGCAAACGCGCGGCGGCCGCCGGGCTTGGCGGTCATCTCGCCCATCATGTTGGAGAAGCCGCCGTCGACCATGATCTCGGCACCGGTGGTGAAGTCGGAGCGCGTGGAGGCCAGGAACATGACGGCGTTGGCGATGTCGGTGACCTCGCCGATGCGGCGCGTGGCGATGAGGCGGCTGCGGCTGCGCTCGACCTCGGGGTCGGCGTAGAAGCTCGCGCTCATCGGGGTCTTCACGAAGCACGGGCACACGCAGTTGGAGCGCACGCCGTAGGGGCCCCACTCGGCGGCCATCATCTTGGACATCATGTTGACGCCGGCCTTCGTGGAGCTGTAGACGCCCGAGAAGGTCTCGGGCTGGTAGCTCGCGGCCGTGGAGATGTGGACGAGACGGCCCGCGCCCTGCTTGATCATCTCGCGGCCAAAGCGCTGAGAGGCGATGAACGTGCCGGTGAGGTTCACGTTGATGACGTCGTTCCAGTCGGAGAGCGGCAGGTCCTCCATGGGCGAGAAGCGCAGGATGCCGGCCGTGTTCACGAGCACGTCCACGCGGCCGAAGTCGGCGATCGTGGCGTCGACGGCGGCCTGGACCTCCTCCTCGTTCGTGGCGTTCATGCGGTAGCCCTCGGCGTGGATGCCAAACTCGCTCGCGAGCTCGGCGGCCGCGGCCTTGACCTTCTCCTCGTCGAGGTCGAGCAGCACGACGTTGGCGCCGTTGCGCGCGAACTCGCGGCAGATCTCGGTGCCCATGCCGCCGAGCGCTCCGGTGACGGCGCAGACCTCGCCCTCGAGGTTGAGCCAGTTGTTCATAGCGTTTCCTCCTCCTTCATGCCGGCGTGCCGAGAATGGCTCGCCGGCGCTTCTCGCGAGGCCAGCCCCTGGCCCCGCGCGCGGACAAACACGAGGTAAACGCTATCGATTGGTGCCAAGCGCGTGAATTACGCAATTGTTAGAATTGTGATAACCACAGGTTCACACCTATCGCGAGCTGCGGCTTTTCTCGCATGGCTCGCCCCAGGGAGGCTTTGCATGTACGACAGAAGGCTCGACGCGATCGTCTCGGCGGCAGACCTGGGCAGCTTCTCGCGCGCGGCGGAGCGCCTGTGCGTCTCCACGCCCGCGCTCGTGAAGCAGGTCTCGGGGTTCGAGGCCGAGCATGGCGTCACCCTGTTCGAGCGCTCGCACGCCGGCGTGCGTGTGACGCCGGCGGGCGCGCGCCTTGTGGAGGACGCCCGAGAGATCATGCGCCGCAGCGAGGCCGCGCTTCGCCGCGCGCGTGACGTCGACACGGGAGGGGAGGCCGTGCGCCTGGGCGTGTCGCTCATGTGCCCGGGACGCAACACGCTTGCGATGTGGCCGCGCATCCAGCAGCTCGAGCCGGGCCTTCGCCTGGAAATCGTGACCGTGGGAGACCTCTACGACCCGCGCACGAGCGTCATGGGGCACCTGGGCGAGGAGGTCGACGTCATCCAGTCGAGCTACTCCACGTTTCGCTGGGGCGGATCATGCCAGCTGCTACCCATCTTCTCCACGCCGTTCAACGTGGACGTGCCCCGCACCCACGCGCTCGCCGGCCGCAAGAGCCTCACACTCGATGACCTCAACGGCATGTGCGTGCGCATGCTGCGCCACGCCAACGACGCCACCGACCAGCTGCGCGACCTGCTCATGTTCGACCGCGACGTGCGCATCGTCGACGCCGAGAGCTTTGACTTTGCCCTGTTCAACGAGGCCGAGGAGTGCGGCGACGCCGTGCTCACGAGCGGTGCGTGGTCCGAGGTGCACCCGGGCTTTGTGGGCATCCCGCTTGCCTGTGACATCCAGGTGCCCTGCTTTCTGGCCTTTCCGCAGACGCCCTCGCCGCAGGTGTCCCGCTTCGTCGACGCCATGCGCCGCGTGCTTTCCGAGCAGGGCGAGTAGCGCACCGCCTCGCTCCTCCCCCATCAAAAAGGACGAGACCCGCATGGGCCCCGTCCCGAGGTTCCACGTCTTTTAGTCCTTGGGGAGCGTGAGCTTCTCGGAAGCCTGCGCCATCTGTCCTCCCTCTCACTCCGGCGCCGCTTTGTGGGTCCAGCGCGGGTTCCTGCATTAGGTATGTCAGCCTTATAGTTCGTATCTGTTTAATTATTTCAAGAGACTACTTTCTCATTTCCGGTTAAACGGTCAACTTTGGAGAGCAAGCGGTAGCTGGAATGGAGAGTTGGCATCTCAGATAGAGCGTGCAAACTTGATGCCATAATGTGGACAACCGAACTGAGGCAGGCAGCATGGCCATGAAATACGAGGTTGTCGCAGACGACCTGTTCAAGAAAATCCAAGACGGCACCTATACGCCCAACGAGCAGCTCCCCACGATCGAGGAGCTCTGCGACCTATACTCAGTGAGCAAGATCACCGTGAAGAAGGCGCTGGACAGGCTCGAGGTGGGCGGCGTGATCTCGCGCAGGCGCGGCTCGGGCTCCTTCGTCAAGAACGTGATGCCCATGCGCGGCGTGCATGGCAGCTACGAGACGAGTTCTCAGATGCCTGGCTTCAAGAGCGAGCACGAGGCCCTGGGCCAGACCGTCACGAGCCAGGTCATCGAGTTCCAGGTGGTGCGCCCGAGGGAGGACGTGGCGCAGTCGCTTGCCATGGACCAGGACCAGTTTGCCTACCACATCATTCGCGTGCGCCTGGCAGACGGCGTTCCCCACGCCATCGAGTACACCTATATGCCCATCGACACGATCCCCAACCTGCGTCTCAGGAACGTCGAGGGATCCATCTACTCCTACATCGAGGACGAGCTCGGGCTCAAGGTGGCAAGCGCGCACCGCATCATCCGCGCGGTGCTGCCCACGCAAGACGAGCTCTCCTGGCTCAAGGTAAAGGCCAACTCGCCGCTGCTCGAGGTTGAGCAGGTGACCTTCCTCGACGACGGCACGCCGTTCGAGTACTCCATCTCGCGCCACCCCAACGGCTACGAGTTCCGCTCCATCAGCACCAAGTAACGCAAGGCAACGGGCGTCGGCGATTCCGCAGTTCTCGCCCCCTCGTGGCACGGGAACTGCTTATTTGCAATCGTCTGAGCACGCCTCGCGGCGCTCGCGCTATCATGGTGCGCTGCAAGCGGTCCGGCGTGCCGCCCCATACCCCAACGCCCGCGCTGTTCGGTTCCGATATCCAGCGCGTTACAAGCTAAAACCAAAGGAGAAAGCATGGTCAGAGAGACCCTCGAGGACTACAAGGTCCTTCTGCGCAGCATCCCTGCGCCCACCGTCAGCACGTTTATCCTGAGCGTCGTGCTCATGAACCTGCTCGCCAACAAGGAGCTCGTGAGCCTGCCGTGGCTCGCGCTCGACTGCGGCTTCACGCTGAGCTGGGTCTCGTTTCTGTGCCAGGACATGATCTGCAAGCGCTTCGGCGCCAAGGCCTCGGTACGCGTGAGCATCCTGGCGCTGCTCGTGAACCTTGCCGTGAGCCTGCTGTTCTGGCTCGTGAGCCTGGCGCCGGGCATGTGGGGCGCCTACTACGACACGGGATCTCTCGAGGTCAACGCCGCGCTCAACGCCACGATCGGTGGCTCGTGGTACGTGGTCCTTGGCAGCTCGCTGGCCATGCTGTGCTCGAGCTTCGTGAACTCGCACGTGAACATGCTCGTGGGACGCCTCGTGGACCACGGCGGCTTTGGCGGCTTTGCCGCGCGTAGCTACGTCTCCACGCTCGTGGGGCAGATCGTGGACAACCTCGTGTTCGCCATCGTGGTCTCGCACGCGTTCTTTGGCTGGACGTGGGTGCAGGTCATCACGTGCTCGCTCACGGGCGCCGTGGCCGAGCTTCTGTGCGAGGTCCTGCTCTCCCCCGTGGGATTTCGCGTGGCGTCCGCCTGGGAGCGCGAGGGCGTGGGCAAGGCATACGTCGAGCGGCACCAGGAAGAGTTGGGGGCACGCGCATAATGGACGTTCTCGTCACGGGAAGCGCAAGCGGCATAGGGCGTGCCACGGCCGAGCTGTTCCTCTCGCGCGGACACCGCGTCTGGGGCCTCGACGTGGCACCGGCAAGCATCGAGCACGCGCACTACCAGCACTTTATTGCCGACGTCCGCAGCCGCGAGAGCCTGCCGGCGGGCCTCTGCCCCGAGGTCATCGTCAACAACGCCGGCGTGCAGGACTCGGCCGACGACATCGCCGTGAACCTGCGCGGAACCATCAACGTCACCGAGACGTACGCGTTCGAGGGCGAGGGGCTCACGGCCCGCCCCGCGCCGCGCATCCGCTCGATCGTGAACGTGGGCAGCGCGAGCGGCCACACGGGTTCGGAGTTTCCCGAGTACGTCGCCAGCAAGGGCGGTGTTGCCGCCTACACCAAGAACGTGGCGGGGCGCCTTGCCCCGCAGGCCACGTGCAACAGCGTTGACCCGGGAGGCGTGCTCACCGAGCTCAACCGCTGCGTCATGGACGATACGGCCATGTGGGAGCGCATCATGGAGCTCACACCGCTGCGCCGCTGGGCCACGGCCGAGGAAATCGCCGAGTGGATCTACTTCGTGGCCGTCACGAACCGCTTCATGACGGGGCAGAACCTGCTCATCGACGGCGGCGAGGCCGGTCGCACCGAGTTCGTCTGGCCCACCGCGTGACACTTGGGGACGGGGCCAAACTGTCACGGTGACAGATCGACCCCGTCCCCAACTGTCACCGCTACAGGCCCGTGTCGCCCTCGATCTTGCGGAAGCCCTCGCCGAACGCCTCGTGGGCCTCGGTGATGACGACGATGGCCTCCGGGTCGAGCTCGGCCACGATGGTCTTGAGCGGCGTCACGTCTCCCCTGCCAAGAATCACGAACAGCATGGGGCGACTTTCTCCCGTCCACTTGCCGCGCGCGAGCACCTCGGTGCAGCCGCGGTCGAGGTCGTCCATGACGGCGCGGGCGATGGCCTCGTGCTCGCTCGAGATGATCCAGGCCACGCGCTCGCGGCTCGGGCCGTCGATCACGATGTCGATGACCTTGCCCATGAGAAACATCGCGATCGTGGCGTACATGGCGTTCTCGAGCGAGAACACCGAGGCAGAGATGGCCACGACCATGAGGTCGGTGATCGTGACCCACGTGCCCACGGGGATGGGCGTGTGACGGGCGAGGATCTGGCAGATGATGTCGGTGCCGCCGGTGTTGCTGCCCGCACGGAACACGATGCCCAGGCCCACGCCGCACACGACGCCGCCCCACAGCGAGGCCAGCAGCAAATCGTCGCCGGCCAGCACCGGCAGCACCGGCGCCGTGACGTCGATGAAGATGCTCGAGAGCACGATGCCCGCAAGCGAGCGCAGCACGTAGCTCACGCCGCCCACGCGCGCGGCCACGATCACGAGCAGCGCGTTCATGACGAGCGTCTGCATGCCCACGGGCAGGTTGGGACCGCCCGCGGCAAGCACCGCGGCTCGCAGCGTGATGGCAAGGCCCGAGATGCCGCCGGGAGCCAGGCCGTTGGGCTCCATGAAGCAGTTGAGGCCCACGGCAAAGACGAGCGACCCCAGGGCAATGAGCCCGAGGTCGCGGGCAAGGTTCTTCTTGCTGATGGCTTTGAGGTCCACGGACATGGGATGCCTTCCGCTCGCTTGTTCACGGCTTCCCATTCTCTGCGCGAGAGGCGCCCGCGGCAATCCAGCGGAGTGGAGTGGAGCGGCGAGGCGGACAGCCAGACGGTGACAGTTTGACCCCGTCAAGTGTCACTTGTTGCAGCAGCCAAAGACGCAGCCGGCGAGGCGAGTGCCCGTGGGCGTGGTGGCAAGGCCGCCCTCGCCAGTCTCGCGCAGGGTGGGCGGAAGCGAGTTGCCCACGCGGCGCATGGCCGCCACGGTCTCGTCGAACGGGATCGTGGCGCCGATGCCCGCGAGCGCCATGTCGGCGCACATGATGGCAACCGACACGCCCGTGGCGTTCCTGCGCACGCACGGCACCTCGACAAGACCGGCCACCGGGTCGCACACGAGGCCGAGCAGCGCCTGAATGGCCATGGAAGCGGCGTCCGCCGTCTGGGCAGGCGTGCCGCCCGCGAGCTCAACAATGGCCGCGGCCGCCATGGCAGCGGCGGCGCCCGTCTCGGCCTGGCAGCCTCCCTCGGCGCCGGCGAGTGTGGCGCCATGCTCGATGACGAGGCCCACGGCCGCGGCGGTAAGCAGTGCCATCACGCAGCTGGCCTCGCTGCAGCCACGCTCGTCTCGCATGGAGAGGACGGCCGCCGGAAGGATGCCGCACGAGCCAGCCGTGGGAGCTGCCACCACGCGACCCATGGCGGCGTTGAGCTCAGAGACCGCCAGCGCCCGCTGCACGGCGCGCGCCACAAACCCGCCCGCCACGCACGAGCCCGCACGCTCGGCCTGGCGCATGCGATGGGCGTCTCCGCCCGTGAGGCCGCTCGTCGAGCGCAGGTCCGCCGCACTTCCCGGCTCCACGCACTCGTCCATGACGTGCAGCCGCGAGCGCATGCGCGCATACAGCTCGGCAGGCTCCATCTCCATGGCGCGCGCCTGCTGGGCGAGCACCACGTGCGAGATGGGGACGCCCGCGCGCTCCGCGGCCTCCACCACGCCCGAGAGGTTTCCGTACACGAAGTCCGCCCCGAGCCCCGAGACGTCCGGGACCTCGTCGTCGCCAGCCCGCTCGCACGTCTCGGCACCGCCGACAGGCGCGAGCATCGTGCAGGCCTCAACGCCGGGAAGCGCCTCGATGCGAGAAGCCACGCTGGGCCCGACCTTGCCCTCCACCTCGATCGTCATGACGGCAACGCCGCCACGCGCCTGCCGAGCGAGCGAGAAGTCGCAGATGTTGGCCCCACAGTCCGCAAGCACGTCCGTCACGGCCGCGATGAGGCCCGGGACGTCGAGGTGACGCACCACGAACGTCGTGCGCAGGCCCGTGATGCGCACCTGCATGCCATCGACGCGCGTGACGATGACCTGCCCGCCGCCCACGGAGCTGCCGAGCACGCTCACGCGCTCGCCGCTCGCGGCCCCGAGCTCGATGAGCGCGGAGTTGGGATGCAGCCCCTCGCCCTCCTCGCACAGAAACGAAACGTCCACGCCGCGCTCGCGGGCAAGCTCGAGCGAGTCGCGCAGGCGGTCGTCGTCGGTGGCCAGGCCCATGATGCCGGCAACGATCGCACGGTCGGTTCCGTGCCCGCGATACGTCTTGGCAAACGAGCCGTACAGCGTGATGCGGGCACGCGTGGCATCCGTTCCCAGAAGCGCGCGGGCGATCCGGCCCAGCCGGCAGGCGCCCGCCGTGTGCGAGCTCGAGGGACCGATCATGACGGGACCGATGATGTCGAGGACGTTCGACATGCTATCTCCTCCTGCCCCTTGCGCGGGAACGGGTGCGCAGGCGCTGGCGCATCGTGCGCGCCGCGGCCGTCACGCGGGGCGTGAGGTCTGCCTCCTCGCGCGTGCGCCAGTCAAAGCGAATGCTGAGGTACCTCAGGACGAGCACCACGAGTACGCAAGCGATGCCCGCAAGCACGAGGCTCACGCCCGCGAACGCGAGCAGCGCAAACGCGCACGAACCGCCGAGGCACGCCATGGCGTAGTAGTTCGAGCCCTGGAAGATCGCCGGCGTGATGCCCGCGAAGGAGTCTCGCAGCGCGCCTCCGCCCACGGCCGTGATGACGCCCATGATGACCACGTAGAGTGGGTCGAGCCCATAGGAGAACGCCTTGCTCGAGCCCGCGAGCGCAAACAGCGCCACGGACAGCGTGTCCGCGAGCAGGATCGACCTGTTGAGGTCCAGGAAAATGCCGCGGAAGTAGAACGTGAGCAGGCAGATGGCAAGGGACACCCAGATGAGGTCCGGATGAGACATGAAGTAGACGTCCTGGGCGCCCAGCAGCAGGTCTCGCACGATGCCTCCGCCGAAGCCCGTGAGAAAGCCCGCCACGGTGACGCCCACGACGTCAAGCTTGCGCCGGCAGCCGAACAGCGCCCCCGTGAGGACGCCGACGACCACCGACGCATAGTCGATGACAACCGGTACGGTGAGGACGGTCGAGGCCTGCCCCACCAGAAGCGACGCGTCCACCCGCTACTCTACGCGGTGGCCAGCCTTGTGGGTGTGCACGAGCCTGGGCTGCTCGTCACCATCCACGGCGGCCTTCGTCACGACGACCTTGGCAACCGACAGGTCGCTCGGGACGTCGAACATCGTCTGCTGGAGCGTCTTCTCGGCGATGGCACGAAGGCCACGCGCACCCGTCTTGCGCTCGAGCGCCAGGTGGGCCATCTCGCGAAGCGCGTCGTCCTCGAACTCAAGCTCCACGCCCTCGATCTCGAACATGCGCTTGTACTGCTTCACGATGGCGTTGCGCGGCTCGGTGAGGATGTGGACGAGGTCGTCCTCGTCAAGCTGCCTCGTGGAGCAGATGACCGGGATGCGGCCCACGAACTCGGGGATCATGCCAAAGCGGTGCAGGTCCTGAGGCGTGACCTCGCCCATGAGCTCATCCTCGGACTCGGTGACCTTCGTGGCGAGCTCGGAGTTGAAGCCGACGCCCTTCTTGCCCACGCGGTCGGCCACGATCTTGTCGAGGCCCACGAAGGCGCCGCCGCAGATGAACAGGATGTTCGTCGTGTCGATCTTGATGAGCTCCTGCTGCGGGTGCTTGCGGCCGCCCTGGGGCGGGACGCTGGCCACGGTGCCCTCGAGGATCTTGAGCAGCGACTGCTGCACGCCCTCGCCCGAGACGTCACGCGTGATGGAGAGGTTCTCGGCCTTGCGGGCGATCTTGTCGATCTCGTCGATGTAGACGATGCCCACCTGCGCACGCTCGATGTCGCCGTCAGCGGCCGTGATGAGCTTGAGCAGGATGTTCTCCACGTCCTCGCCCACGTATCCCGCCTCGGTGAGCGTCGTGGCGTCGGCGATGGCAAACGGGACCTCGAGGAAGCGTGCGAGCGTCTGTGCAAGCAGCGTCTTGCCGGTGCCCGTGGGGCCCAAAAGCAAGATGTTGCTCTTGGCGAGCTCGACGGGCTCGCGCTCCACGACGCCACCGGCGCCGGCGGCACGGGCCGCGGCGTCGAGGCGCTCGTAGTCCTGCTCGTACTGCTCGTCCTCAAGCCCGTAGAGCACGCGGCGGTAGTGGTTGTAGACGGCCACGCTCATGGCGCGCTTGGCGTCCTCCTGGCCCATGACGTACTGCGAGAGCTCGTCATAGATCTGGTGGGGCGTGGGCAGCTCGGCGATGGGCAGGGGCGAGGGCCTGTCCTCGCCGGCCTGCTCGGGATCGAGCGACTCGACGTCGCCGTACTCGAGCGCATCGGAGTCATGGATGATGTCCTCGCAAGCGTCAATGCACTCGTCGCAGATGAATATGCCGTTGATGCCCTGCACGAGCTTGCGCACCTGGCTACGGGTCTTGCCGCAGAAGGCGCAACGCACCTCGCCGGGGTTGCCCGGATCGCGGTAGGTAGGCACGGGCTACTCCCCCTTGGCGGCGTCGGCGCGGCTCTTGATGACCTTGTCGACCAGGCCGTACTCGCAGGCCTCGGTGGCGCGCAGGTAGCGGTCGCGCTCCGTGTCCTCGTTGATGCGCTCCACGGACTGGCCGGTGGCCTCGGCGAGCATCTCGTTGAGGTGCTGGCGAATCCACTTCGTCTCGTCGGCGACGATCTGGATGTCGGTCTGCTGGCCCGAGACGCCCGAGCTCGGCTGGTGGATGAGCACCATGGAGTTGGGCAGCGCCAGGCGCTTGCCCTTGGCGCCGCACGCGAGAATGGCGGCACCCATGGAGGCGGCCATGCCCACGCAGATCGTGGAGACGTCGGGCTTGATGTAGTTCATCGTGTCGATGATGCCCAGGCCCGCGTAGACGTCTCCGCCAGGCGAGTCGATGTAGAGCATGATGTCCTTGTCGGGATCCTGGCTCTCCAGGTGCAGAAGCTGCGCCACGACGAGGTTGGCGGAGTCACGCGTGACCTCCTCGCCCAGAAAGATGATGCGGTCGTTGAGCAGGCGGCTGTAGATGTCATAGCTGCGCTCGCCGCGCGGCGTCTGCTCCACGACGTAGGGGATGTTCGGGATGTTGCGAACCGGGTTGAACATTCGGTCCTCCTTGCGGTTGCGGACGCCACGGACGCGGCGTCACGTGAGAAAAAAGCCGGACGGGGGCAATCCCCCGCCCGGCAGTTATACCCATAAGGGTGGCGTTGGCTCCCGAGCGGGAAGCGGGCTTGCCGCTACTCGGCGTCCTTGGCGGCCTCGCGGGCGGCACGGCGCTCGGCAATCTCGTCGACCTCGGTGACCTTGGCGTTCTCGACGAGCCAGTCAACGGCCTTGGAGCGCTTGACGGTCTCGCGGACGGCGGGCATACGGCCGGCCTCCTTGAACTCCTTCATGGAGGCGTCGACGTCCTTCACGCCGGCATCCTCGAACTCCTTGCGGACGTCCTCCTCGGAGACCGCGAGGCCGAGCTTCTTGGCGAGGGCGTCGAGGGCCAGGGACTGGCGGGCGCGCTCGGCGGCCTGGGCGTTGAGGTCGTCCAGGAAGTCGCTGATCTGGATCTTGCGGGCAGACAGCCAGGCGTCAAGCGTGAGGCCCTGGCGCTGGAGCTGGCCGAGGAAGTCCTGGGCGATCTCGTCGAAGACCTGCTTCACGTAGTCCTGGGGAAGCTCGTCGAGCTTGAGGGCCTCGGCGACCTTCTCGATGACGCGCGTCTCCTTGATGTTGGGGAGCTGCTGCTTCTTGTCCTCGGCGATCTCCTCCTTGAGGGCGTCCTTGAGGGCGTCCACGGTGTCATAGCCGAAGGCCTTCTTGGCGAACTCGTCGTTGAGCTCGGGGACGACCTGCTTCTTGGCGCTCTTGAGCGTGACCTTAACCTTGACGGTCTTGCCCTCGTGGTGCTCGACGTTGCCCTCGGCGTCGGTGTGGTCGTGGCCCTCGACGGTAAGCTCGACGTCCTTGGTCTCGCCGACCTTCATGCCCTTGATGGCGTCGTTGAACGCGGTGGGCACGGTGGAGGAGCCGATCATGAACGGGCGGTCGGTGCCGGCGAGGTCCTCGCCGTTCTCGACGTTCTCGATGTCGAGCGTGAGCATGTCACCCTGGGCGGCGGCGAAGTCGTCGCCGGCATCCTCGTAGGTGGCGTGGTAGTTCATGAGCGTCTCGAGCTGCTCGGCAACCTCGGCGTCGGTGACCTCGGCGGGCGGCATGTTGATCTCGGGGGCGTCATAGCTCTCGAGCTCGCAGTCCGGGCGCAGGGAAATCGTGGCGGTGACCTCGTAGTCGGAGCCCTCGGAGACGAGGACGGGCTCGTCGCCGTAGGTGGGCTGGCCAACGGGCACGACGTCAAGCTCGTCGAGCATGAGCGGCGTGGCCTCGTTCAGCACGTCCTCGGAGGCCTGGGCGAGCACGTTGTCCTTGCCCACGAGACCATCGATAACCGGACGCGGGGCCTTGCCCTTGCGGAAGCCCTGGAAGCGGTACTTGTTGGCGATGTCCTTGTACGCCCTCTTGATGGCGGCGTCGACATCGGCGGCGGCGACGGTGAGCTTGGCCTCGAGCGTGTTGTCCTTGGGCTCGGCGGCGGTGACGGTGATCTTCAACGTTCCTCCTGATGGATCGTTCTTCTGCAAGCGAGGCGCGATTGCCCGCTTGCATGCACAAAACTAGTTCATTCTAGCAAATGCGCATCCCAACGTGGATGCCATTGGGGACGGGTTCCGCTGGCATGCTCCGACGTGCCAGCGGAACCCGTCCCCAAAGGCGCGAAAAAGGGAGGCCACCGATGACGGCAGCCTCCCCACGTGTGCGATGGTGCGGGCGACAGGAATCGAACCTGCACGAAGTCTCCCCCACTGGAACCTAAATCCAGCGCGTCTACCAGTTCCGCCACGCCCGCGTAGCAGCCTTTGAATAATACCCTATCGCGCCCGGGTTCACGAGTGACAAACAACCACAAAAGGGGGAGGCCGCCACAAGGACGACCTCCCCCTCGCCTAGCTGGGCCGATACCCGAGTTAGCAGACGCCCTGGGCCATCATGGCGTCGGCGACCTTCAGGAAGCCGGCGATGTTGGCGCCCATGACGAAGTTGCCCTCGTGGCCGTACTCGGCAGCCGTGTCGGCGACGTTGTGGAACATGCCGCGCATGAGCTGCTCGAGCTTGCCGTCGACCTCCTCGAACGTCCAGGAGAGGTGCTCGGCGTTCTGGCTCATCTCGAGGCCGGAGACGAGCACGCCGCCGGCGTTCGCGGCCTTGCCAGGCATGAACGCCACGCCGTTGGCCTGGAAGTACTCGGTGGCCTCGATGGTGGTGGGCATGTTGGCGCCCTCGCCCACGGCCTTCACGCCGTTGGCGACGAGCGCCTTGGCGTCCTCGAGGTGCAGCGTGTTCTCGCGGGCGCAGGGCAGCGCGATGTCGCAGGGAAGCTGCCACACGCCGCGGCCGTCACCCTCGTGCCAGGTGGCAGCGGGCTTCTCGTCCACGTACATGGCCAGCGTGACGCCCTTGTCGTTGCCGGAGCGCTTCTTGTTGTAGATGTGCTCGAGCACCTGGTAGTCGATGCCCTCGGGGTCCTCGACCCAGCCGTGGGTGTCGGAGCAAGCGAGCACCTTGCCGCCGAGCTGGGAGACCTTCTGGATGGCGTAGATGGCGACGTTGCCCGAGCCGTGCACGACGACGTTCTTGCCCTCGAAGGAGTCGCCCTGGCTCTTGAGGTACTCGTCGACGAAGTAGACCAGGCCGTAGCCCGTGGCCTCGGTGCGGGCCAGCGAGCCACCGAAGGACAGGCCCTTGCCCGTGAGGACGCCGGTCCACTCGTCGCGGATGCGCTTGTACTGGCCGAACAGGTAGCCAACCTCACGGCCGCCAACGCCCAGGTCGCCGGCGGGGACGTCGGTGTTGGGGCCGATGTGGCGGCACAGCTCGGTCATGAACGACTGGCAGAAGTGCATGATCTCGTTGTTGGACTTGCCCTTGGGGTCAAAGTCGGAGCCGCCCTTGCCGCCGCCCATGGGAAGCGTCGTGAGGGAGTTCTTGAGAATCTGCTCGAGGCCGAGGAACTTCAGCATGCCCAGCGTGACGGTGGGGTTGAAGCGCAGGCCGCCCTTGTACGGGCCGATGGCGGAGTTGAACTCGACGCGGTAGCCGCGGTTGACCTGGACCTTGCCGGAGTCGTCCACCCACGGGACGCGGAACATGATGACGCGCTCGGGCTCGACGAAGCGCTCGAGCAGCGAGGCCTGCTCGTACTCGGGGTGCGCGTCGATGGCGGGCTGCAGGGTGTTGAGGATCTCGGTTGCGGCCTGGATGAACTCGGTCTGCTCGGGATAGCGGTCCTTGAGCTCGGCCAGGACCCTCTCGGTGTACGTCATGTGACGTCTCCTCTCACGCGCACGCATGCGCTGGGAAACGGCGGACGCACAGAATCGACGCCCGCCTTGCGGCCACTCCGTGCCCCCACGGGGACGGCCGCGCTCTGACAGACGTCTAAACAAAATACAATTCCGAGACACGCGCAAACAGGTAAAGCGCGCGGCCGTTGCATTGTCGTAACAAAAGCAGGGAACCTCCTGCTAGAAGCAGCAATTTGATACGAGAAGCCTTAGAGCTGCCACGTGGGCCGAATGACCTCGAGTGCGCGGTGGGCGCAGCCTATCTCGAAGTGCGAGCCGCGCACTCGCTCGCCGTCGGCCTGGCAGGGCGGCTCGCCCGCAAAGTCGATGACGGTGCTCGAGGCCCTACGGAAGCTCAGGTAGCGTGAGCCGGTATGGCAGCCGATGCGCGCGCGGGCAAGAATGGACAGCGCGGCTGCCGTCGAGGGCGATCCGTGCGAGAAGCACAGGTCGAGAAGGCCGTCCTCGGGGTCTGCCTCGGGGCAGATCCTGAAGCCTCCTCCGTAGGTGGGGCCCACCTGAACGGCGAAGATGAGCGAGTCGCCGTCCTGCTCCACGCCGTCGATGGAGACGTGATGACGCCAGGACCGCAGCTGGTGGCGCACGACGTCGACGCCCGAGGCCATGAACAGGCGCGTGCCGTGCGCGCCCGTGCGCTGGCGGCGCTCCATCGTGTCGAGCGCGATGGCGGCGTCCACGCCAAACGAGAGCGTCTGGTCAAAGTAGGTGCCGTTCACGATGCCCAGGTCGAGCCGGTGGACGACGCCCTGCAGCACCTGGCCCAGCGAGCGCTCGGGCGAGTTTGGAGCCATGCCGAGCGTTCGGGCGAAGTCGTTGCCCGAGCCCAGCGGGATGACGCCCATGCGCGGGCGATGCGCGTCGCCTATCTTCATGAGGCCGTTCACGACCTCGTGGATGACGCCGTCGCCGCCGAGCGCAAGCACCGTGTCGTAGGCCGTGGCGGCACGGGCCATCTGCGTGGCGGCGCCTGGGCCCGTCGTGAGGCGCACGTCAAAGCCATCCGTCACCGAGTCATAGGCTGAAAGCGTGCGGCGCACGAACTCCGCGCCCTCCGCGCCGGCGCCGCTTTGGGCCACGGGGTTGGCGATGACGAGCGTATGTCCGAGATAGAGCCCCATGGCGCCTCGCAGACGGTCGATGTGTGCGGCACCGCGATTGTACCGCCACGGGCTCCGCACGAAGTCGCAGGCGCACTCCGCCGTCACGGCCGATTCGCCGCCGTCGCGTCCGATCCGCCGAGAATGAATATTGGGACATTTAGCCCGGTAAAACCCCAGTTGGAATTTGCGAGAATGTCCCGAATTTCATTCTCGGCGCGGGGCTGCCCCGCCATGGCCGGCGCGGGGCTGCCCCGCCATGGCCGCATACAGAAATCGGGCAGACAGCCGGATGGCCATCTGCCCGATCGCTCACTATGGAGCGGGTGACGGGAGTCGAACCCGCGTCATCAGCTTGGAAGGCTGAGGTTCTACCGTTGAACCACACCCGCGTGCGTTGGTCGGGGCGACTGGATTCGAACCAGCGACCCTCTGCTCCCAAAGCAGATGCGCTACCAAACTGCGCCACGCCCCGGAACGCCGGTTAAGTATAGGCGAGCCGGCCCGTCTCGGCAAACGAGAAAAGCCGGCCCGCCGAGAAACTCCTAGCGCCTCATGCGTCTGCGCACTCCCGCAAGGCCCAGGGCCACGAAGGCCACACCTGCAGCAGCCACGAGAACGACCGCCAGACGAACGCCTCCCAGCGTGTCTCCCGTCTGCAGCATGTGGTGCTCGTCGTGCGGCGCGGTCGGGGCCTCGCCGCTCGGCTCGGTTACGTCCGTGTCCGACTTCTTATCGAACACACTAAACGATGCGCCAGCGGAGGCCTTAATGCCCAGGGAGTTGGCCTTCGCAAATGCCTCGCGATAGTCCTTCTCGGCCTGCTCGCCCGTTCCGCAGAACATCACGTACGGGGGATCGGTGTTCGTGACCTCGTAGCCAGCCGGAGCCGAATCCTCCACGAAGTAGTACAGGACGGAGGTCTCGAGCGGGTGCTCGCTAGTACCAAACGTCACGACGCCGGAGTCGCTGGAGTAGGCGGGGTTGTCGCCACAGCCGTCATCGAGCTTGGCCACGACCTTGCCTTGGGCGATCGAGGCGTCGAGGTCGACCTGGTACAGGCTGAACCTTGCCCCCTTGAGCACGGTGCCGCCCGAGGAGTCGCGCTTTGTGATGGTGACGCCGTAGCTCGTGCCATGGGCGCCGGCGTGGGACTCGATGACCTTCCACTCCCCGTCCGCGGAGGAGCCGGAGTATCGGTAGCCTTGGAGCGTGGCCTCGTTCGTGATCAGGACGTCCTTGTCCTTGACGCCTTGCGGCGCTACCTCGTAGGTGACGACAAGCGACTTCCCGTCGGGGACCTTGAGCGTGAGCACGGTCGAGGTCGAGCCGTCCTCCTCCGTCGCGTTCTCGAACGAGCAGGAGATGCCCTCCGTGAGCTCGCGGCCGCCTTCCGTGACGGTGAGGCTGCCGTTGGCGAACTGCCCGCCGCTGCCAAGCTTGTCGATGAGCGTGAGCGTTCCGTCGTCGCTAAGCTTGAGGGCGTGCTCGTTCACCTTGATGGTGTACTTCACGTGCGAGCCGTCCGCCGCGCGCTCGCCCTGCTTGTCGAGCACCTTGTTGGAGATGGTCGTGGTGGCCTTGCCCGGCTCGAACCGCTTATCACCGGCGCTCGCTTCTGCCGTGTTGCCCAGCGTCACACTCACGCCCGGCTCCGCGACGTCGCTTCGCGCGGCCGTCTGATACCAAAGGTCGACGTAGCCCCTCCAGGAGCCCTTGTCGTTGCCGAGCGAACCCGTGGGGATGGTGAACGAGACGTTCCCCGTGATATCGGCCCCGGCAAGGTCGCTGGCACCCATCTCGGCGTTCGGCGCGCAGTTGACGCGCACCGTCCACCCAACAAGCCATGTGCCCTTCGTGCCGTCGCCCCACTCATAGTTGGCATTCCACCAGGCATTGCCCGCCTTCTTGGTGACGGGCGGCACAATCTCCTTCTCGATGTCGTAGCGCGCCTCGGCGCTTCCCTTGTCCACACCGCTGATCTTGAGGTTGGCCGTGTTGGAGTAGGTGCCGTTCTCGCCACTGCACTTGGTGCGATAGGTCACGATGACGTCACCTTGGCCGAGAAGCGCACGAACGGTGTCGCTGTCCTTGAACTGGATGACAAGGTAGTTCCAGCTGGGGTTGTTGCCGTTGCCGAACACGTAGTCCGTGCCCTCGCCCGCACCGCTCGGGCCGTGGCCGTCCGGCGGCGTCACGGTTGCGCTGTTGTCCACCGCGTCAGACGAGGAGGGGTCGTCCATCTCGCAGTGGTAGATCACCGTGACCTGCTGCTTGCCGACACCCTGGGGCAGCTTAAAGTCCAGCGTGTCGCGGGCGGGGTCGACGTTACCGCTCGCAAGCAGGTTGCCAGACGCGTCTCTTACCTCATACTGCGTGCCCGCCTTGAACTTCTGGCCCGCGCCAAGCGTGTCCGAGAACTCGTAGCCGTCCATGTCGGCCTTGAGCGAGCCGTTGTTGAGCGTGACGGTCCACAGGATGTCAACGTTTGTGCCCGAGGCGCTCTTGGAGACCATCGAGGACGCCGTCACGAAGCTTGGTCTTGTACCGCACGTAACAGTCGCCCTTGGGCAGGCTGCCGAGCGAAATGTCTGCCTTGCCGTCCTCGGGACAGGTGACATCGAGTGTGCCGTCCACGTGGTTGCCATTCGCGTCCACGAGCTCGAACGAGTCCGTAACGTACTCGAGGCTCGCGCCAAGCTTGTCATGCAGCACGAGGTTCGTGGCAAAGGCGTCCGACGAGACCCCGACCGTCCAGCCATAGGTGCTGTCCTCGGCGTTGAAGGCACCGTAGTCGTTGGCCCACTTGTCGCCGGTGACGTTGCCGTCCTTGGTGTTGATGGTCACGGAGCTCGACTGGCCCGGGAAGTTCACGACCTGCTTGTCACCGTCACCCGTCGGCTTCTTGTCCAGCTTGAACGAGAAGTCGAAGTGAGTACTCACCTCGGCCTTGTGCGTCTCGAGCCACGACTCGTCAAACTCGAGATAGGCTACCCCGTCCTCGATGCGCCACTTGCCGGCCTTCGTCACGCCATCCGCGTCGTAGAGGATGCTCGCCGTCTTGTCGGGGACGGAGATGTTGGACGGAAGCACGTACTTGATGTCCGGGGAGTCCACCGTGGGCTTCTCGCCGCTCGCAAAATCTACAGTGATGACGCCGTACAGCTCCTGGGAGGAACTGACCGCCTCGTCCGGGTCAAGCTCGTCGGCGTAGTTGCCGTTTGCGTCCTTGTTCTTGTAGATCTTGACCGAGACGCCCTGCGCACGCCACGAGACAAAGGGCCCCACTTCCAGTAAAGAGGAGCACATATCTTCTGTTAGGTTAGGTTGTTTCAATGACCCCCCCCCCCGGCCTTTTTCCAAGCTGGAGAGGGAATGGTTGGTCATCGCATGCATATGCCAAGGCGCAGGCCGGTCGTTGGCCGCCTATGGGGTCGTCTGCATATCTCTAGTTAGCGATGCCACCTTCTTTGAAATCTCCGGGGCACGCGCGCAGCTCAATTTGCATACACGAGAACCCAGACTGCAAATCAGCGGTAGTTTGCACAAGCGAGGGAGTGCTTTCCAGCTTTTGAGGACAGACATACCGCTCGTATATGTCTATCAACCGTTTAACGGACACCACGGCACAAAAAGGGTCCCGAGCCGCGTGGCCCGGGACCTTGCAAAACGCTATGGGACGCGCTGTCTTGCGACAGTGTGGCTACTTCTGAGCAGCCACGAGCGCGGCCTTGACCTCCTCGGCAGTGTCGAGCGCGAGGACCTTCTCGGCCAGCGCGTCGCACTCGGCCTTGCTCCACTGGGAGATGGTCTTGCGGGCGCGCAGGATGCTCGGGGCGGACATGGAGAACTCCTCCAGGCCCCAGGAGATCAGCAGCGGCTCGAGCAGCGGGTCGGCGGCAGCCTCGCCGCACATGCCCACCATGATGCCGGCCTTGGAGCCGCTCTCGATGATGTTCTTGAGCGAGCGCAGGACGGACGGGTAGTAGACCTGGTAGAGGTTGGAGATCGTGTCGTTGCCACGGTCGGCGCACATCGTGTAGCCGATGAGGTCGTTCGTGCCGATGGAGAAGAAGTCGGCGACCTCGGCGAGCTTGTCGGCGATGAGGGAGGCGGCAGGCGTCTCGACCATGATGCCAACCTCGATGTTCTCGTTGAACTTGCGGCCCTCGTCGGCCAGCTCGTGCTTGCACTCCTCGACGAGCGCCTTGACGGCACGGACCTCCTCGACGCAGGTGACGAGCGGGATCATGATCTTGACGTCACCGAAGGCAGAGGCGCGCAGCAGGGCGCGGAGCTGCACCTTGTACTGGTCGGGATTGGCCAGGCAGTAGCGCACGGCACGGAAGCCCATGAAGGGGTTGTCCTCCTTCTGCATGTGCAGATAGGGGATCTCCTTGTCGCCGCCCACGTCGAGCGTGCGGATGATGACCGGGGCGCCCTTGAGCGCGGAGGCAACCTTGCGGTAGGCCTCGAACTGCTCGTCCTCAGAGGGCAGCTCGGCGGAGTCCATGAAGAGGAACTCGGAGCGGAACAGGCCGATGGCCTCGCAGTCGTGGTCAAGGGCGTTGGCGACGTCGTCGGGCGAGCCGATGTTGCAGGCGAGGATCTTCTCGATGCCGTCGGCGGTCACGGTCTTCTGGCCACGGAAGGACTCGAGGGCGGCCTTCTCGGCGGCGAAGGTCTCGGCAGCCTTGGTGTACTTGTCGAGGACCTCGGCCTCGGGGTCGGCGATGACGACGCCCTCGGTGCCGTCGACGATGGCGCGCATGCCGTTGCGCAGCGCGGAGCAGCTGTTGGCAACGGACAGGACGGCCGGGATCTCGAGGGCGCGGGCGATGATTGCGGAGTGAGAGGTACGGCCACCGGTCTCGGTGACGATGCCGGCCACGTGCGGCTTGTCGATGGTGGCGGTCATGGACGGGGTGAGGTCGTGCACGACGACGATCGTGTTCTCGGGGAGCACGGAGAGGTCGACGACCTCCTTGCCGAGGAGCTCGGCGAGGATGCCGGTGCGGATGTCGGCGATGTCGGCCGCGCGCAGGCGGAACATCTCGTCATCCATGGCCAGGAACATGTTCTCGAACATGGTCGAGGTGTCCACGAGGGCCTGCTCGGCGCAGGTGCCACCGTCGATGGCCTGGTTGATGGAGTCAGTCATGCCGGGATCCTGAGCGAGCATGATGTGGCCGCTCATGATCTCTGCCTCGGCCTCGCCCACGGTCTCCTTCATGTGGTCGGCCTGGGACTGGGTCTTCTCGCAGAAGACGGCGAGCGCATCGGCGTAGCGCTGCTTCTCGGCAGCGGCGTCGGCGACCTCGTGCGGCTCAAAGGACAGGTCGGGCTCGACGGCGACCATGACGTTGCCGATGCCGATGCCCTCAGATGCGTTGACACCCTTGTACATGTAATCCCCCCGAATGGTTGCGTTCATAGAAGGAGGGGCCAGCGCAAGCGCCGTGCCCCTCCTCGCGCGTCATATGTGGCATGGGCCATGCGGCCCGCGGGCGAGCCTACTCGCCGATGCCGCTCTTGACGAGCTCGACGGCAGCGGCGAGGGCGTCGGCCTCGTCGGCACCGTCACACTTGATCTCGATCTCGGTGCCGCAGGAAAGGCCAGCGGCCATGAGGGCCATCGGCGACTTGCCGTTGGTCTCCTTGCCGTCAGCGACGACGGTGACGGTGGAGGCGAACTTGCCCATGGCGGAGGCAAACGTGCCAGCCGGACGCATGTGCAGACCCTGCGGGTTGATGAGCGTGACCTTCTCGGAAACCATGGTGAACTCCTTGTTCTCTTTGGCTCTTGCCGAGCCCCTTCGCAAATCACAGTGGTTCGCGCGCTCGAGATGCCCCCGCACCCGCGAGCCACTGAAATTACCTGACGTGAAGTCTAGCAGAGTGGCGCGTTACTGACATAACAATACCCGCCGAACGCGTTTGCATACACAGTTCGGCGGGCATTTGTCACGCCCCTTACTTTGCAGCTCCCTCGGAGGCCTTGGCGGCCTTGGCCTTCTCGGCCTCGTACTCGGCCATGACGCCCTGCAGCGACGAGTAGAACTTGTCGATGGTGGCGCGCTTGGCGAGGCCCTTGCTGGCCGCGGTGGCAGAGCCGCACGCGGAGGCGAAGTTGAGCGCGTCCTGGTAGGACATGCCGCGATCGAGACTCGCGAGGAAGCCGGCGACCATGGAGTCACCGGCGCCGGTGGCGTTCACGAGGTGGCACGGCGGGCACTTGGTGACGTACTCGTTGCCGTCGGCCGCAACGAGGGCAGAGCCCTCGCCGCCGCAGGAGACGACAACGTTCTGGGCGCCGCGCTCGTGGAGCATGCGCGCGTAGGGCATGCACTCCTCGGGCGTCTCGGGGTTGACGTCGAACAGCTTGCCCAGCTCGTGGTTGTTGGGCTTGATCATGAACGGCTCGGACTCGAGCGACTGGAGCAGCAGCGAGCCCGGGGCGTCGACGACGAAGCGGATGCCGCGGCCAGCCAGGCGCGTCATGATGATCTGGTACATGTCATCGGGCAGGCACTTGGGGATGGAGCCCGTGAGCACGAGCGTATCGCCGGCCTTGATGCGGTCCAGGCGGCCGAACAGCTCGTCGACCTTGTCGTTGGGGATCTTGGGGCCCATGCCGTTGATGATCGTCATCACGATGCCGTTGAGCTTGACGTTGATGCGCGTGAAGCCCTTGTCCAGGCGCACGAAGTTGCACGTGACGCCGGCGGACTGCAGCGTGTCGAGGATGTAGTCGCCCGTGAAGCCGGCGATGATGCCGAGGCAGATCGTGTCCACGTTGAGCTCGTTCAGGATGCTCGAGACGTTGATGCCGTTGCCGCCGCAGCGGACCTCCTCGCTCGAGGAGCGGTTCGTGAAGCCCATGTCGAGCGTGAGCGGGTGCATGACGTAGTCGACGGCGGGGTTAAAGGTAACGGTGTAGATCAAAAGATCGCCCCTTCCACACGAATTTTTCCAGACTTCAGTATGCCACAGAAACGGCTCCCCACCGTGATGTTGGGGAGCCGCTCAGGTAAAAAGTTGACCTCGATTCCGTGGGCATACGCTGCGGAATCGCTCATTTCTGCTAGTTCTCGAGGCCCGCGTTGATGGCGGCGACGACGGCACCCTCGTCCGCGGCGCCCTTGATGGCGCGGCAGAAGTCCTCGTGCATGAGCGAGGCCGCGATCTTCGACAGGATGCGGAGGTGCTCGGTGCCCAGCTCCCCGTCGGGAATGAACAGCGCGACGGCGCAGTCGACCGGGGCCTTGTCCATCGTCTGCCACTCGACGGGCTCGGCGAAGCGCAGCACGACGATGCAGGGCTCGGACACGGAGGCGCTCTTGCAGTGCGGGATGGCGAAGCCGCTCATCATGCCCGTGGAGCCCTCGGTCTCGCGAGCCTTGAGGCCCTCGAGGAGGGTGGCGGCGTCGGAGCCGGCGCCAAGCTCGACGGCCTTGTTGGCAGCGAGCTCGAGAACCTCGTCACGCGAGGTGGCGGTGCAGTTTAGGATCACGTGGGACGAATCAAGGATAGCCATGCGAACTCCCCCTCATCTCGGCCTGCTTTCGCGGCCGCACTTTGACAACGTATTCGATTTTAACCGTGTAACGAGAGGAATCGCGAATCAATCTCGCATTCTCTGAAAAATGCAAGAGTTTTCTCGATAGATGGCTATGAATCCATAGTCAAGCGGTGGAATGGTGGCGCTGCCGCTTCTGATTGGGCGTCTCGCGACAGCAAAAGGCCCCGGGCTTTCACCCGGGGCCTGCGCTTTAGATGGTGGTCCGTCAGGGGTTCGAACCCTGGACCTTGGGATTAAGAGTCCCCTGCTCTACCAGCTGAGCTAACGGACCATCTGTATGTCTCCAAGTAGAATACTCTACTTGGCGGAAAAATCAATGGTGGTTCGTCAGGGGTTCGAACCCTGGACCTTGGGATTAAGAGTCCCCTGCTCTACCAGCTGAGCTAACGAACCATGTCACCTGAAGGCGTGATGGGGTGGGTGAAGGGGCTCGAACCCTCGACCTACGGAGCCACGGTCCGTCGCTCTGCCAACTGAGCTACACCCACCATTTGGCCACGCCTTTAAGCAGCTCGTCTATTATGCACAGCAACCAAGGCCGTTGCAAGCACAAATTTCGAAAAAGTTTAGGTCGGGCTTCTGAGACGGGCACGGTGGATGAATCCGCGGCGTTTGGTCTAGAATGGATGGGCACCGCGGCGCACGCCGTCGCATTCGCGCCCTTAGCTCAGCTGGATAGAGCACCGGACTTCTAATCCGACGGTCGAGCGTTCGAATCGCTCAGGGCGCACCAGCAAAGCACGAGGCCAGCGGGCACGTTCGCTCGCTGGTCTTTTTTTGTGTCCGCGTCCGTCTGGGACGAGCCGCGATTCCCCGCTCGTCTCGCGCCAGGTGGGGTTTCTCGCCCCCCGTACGTCTCGCTCTCCGCGCGCATATCAGCCCGTTTTGTACAAACGTGCGGAAATGTACGACTCGCATGCAGCAAACGCGCACATCTGTACGGAAAAGCGCGCATATCTGCACGAATGGATCAAACGTGCAGACGAACGGCGACCATTTCAGTCCGTTTGTACCATTCGTGCAGATATGTACGATCACAGGCGCGACCTCGGGGACCCGCACAGGAAACGCCCGCCTCGCACAAAAAAGCCGCCCGGATACGCGGGAGCATCCGGGCGGCGTCACAAGACGTGGGAGAGGGCCCTAGAGCAGAAGCTCGGCGATCTGCACGGCGTTCGTGGCCGCACCCTTGCGGATCTGGTCGCCGCAGCACCAGAACGTGATGCCACGCGTCTCGTCGGGGTTGGAGATGTCGCGACGCACGCGTCCCACCCACACGAGGTCCTGGTCGCTCGTGTACAGAGGCATCGGGAAGCGGTCACGGGCGCGCTCGGCGCCCAGGTCGTCCACGAGCTTCACGCCGGGGGCGGCGGCAAGCGCCGCGCGGGCGTCCTCGAGCGAGACCGGCTCGTCAAACTCGAGCGTGATGCTCTCGGAGTGGGAGCGAAGCACCGGCACGCGCACGCACGTGCAGTTCACGCGCAGCTCGGGGAGGTGCATGATCTTGCGCCCCTCGTTCTGCATCTTCATCTCCTCGGACGTGTAGCCGGCGAACTTCTCGGAGCCGATCTGGGGGATGAGGTTGCTCGCGAGCTGGTCGGCAAAGGCGCGGGGCTCGGGAAGCTCCTCTCCCCTGCCCATGGCGCCAATCTCCGCCTCGAGTTCGGACATGCCCGGCACGCCGGCGCCGCTCGCCGCCTGGTAGGTGCTCACGATCATGCGCGAGACGTGCCCGAGCTTGTGCAGCGGCCACGTGGGCACAAGGCCGATGATCGTGGCGCAGTTGGGGTTGGCGATGAGGCCGTGGTTCCAGGAGACGTCCTCGGCGTTGATCTCCGGCACCACGAGGGGCACGTCCTCGTCGAGGCGGAAGGCGTGGCTGTTGTCCACAACGGTGGCGCCGCGGCGCACGGCCTCGGGAAGGAGCTGCTTGGCCACGTCGTCACCGGCGGCGCCCAGCACGATGTCCATGCCCTCGAATGCCTCGGGCGTGGCCTCGACGAGCTCGATGGTGCGCCCGCGCCACTCGACGGTCTTTCCCGCGGAGCGCGCGCTCGCCAGAAGGCGCAGCTCGCCCACGGGGAAGTCGCGCTCGGCCAGGCACTGGAGCATCTGCGTGCCCACCGCGCCCGTCGCACCAAGGATCGCCACGTTCTTCTTCTCTGCCATGACTATGCCTCCTCGTCGAGGAACGCGTCGTACACCGCGCGAATCGTGTCCTCGAAGTCGCAGTTGTTGACGCCAAAGATGATGTTGATCTCCTGGGAGCTCTGCGTGATGAGGCGAATGTTGATGCCTTTCTTGCCGAGCTCGTAGAACAGGCGCCCCGACGTGCCGGGACGGTTGGACATGTTGCGGCCCACGACGCTGATGAGGGCCAGCTGGTCGATGACCTTGACCTCGTCGGGCTTGAGCTCGCGCTGGATGTCAGCCACGATCGAGTAGATCTTGTCCTTGACGTCTGCGCCGTTCACGACGACGCCAAACGAGTCGACGCCCGTGGGCACGTGCTCGACGGACACCCCGTAGCGCTCGAAGATCCCAAGGGCGCGGGCGAGAAGGCCCACCGAGTCGCTCATCTTGGTCTTGGAGACGTGGACGGTGAGGAAGTCCTTCTTGCCGGCGATGCCCGTGATGACCGGGTCGTCGTCGCTTGCCTCGACGCGCTCCTGGATGATCGTGCCGCGTTCCTCGGGGTGGTTCGTGTTGAGGATCGCGATGGGGATGTTGGCCTCGCGCACGGGGAAGATGGCCTCCTCGTGCAGGACGCTCGCACCCATGTAGGACAGCTCGTGCATCTCGTCGAACGTGATGCGTCGGATGGCGCGCGGGCGCTTGACGATGCGGGGGTCTGCCGTGAGGAATCCCGAGACGTCCGTCCAGTTCTCGTAGAGGTCCGCGTTGAGGGCGCGCGCCACGATGGCGCCGGTAATGTCACCGCCGCCGCGGCTGAACAGGCGGATGTCGCCCTCGGCCGTGGCGCCGTAGAAGCCCGGCAGCACGAAGCTGCCCTCGCGCACCACCAGGTCGTGGATGCGGTCGCAGGTGCGCTGCATGTCGAGCGTGCCATCGTGGTGGAAGCGCACGTAGTCGGCGGCGTCGGCGAACGGAAGTCCCAGGTACTCGCTCATGAGCTGGGCCGTGAAGTACTCGCCGCGGCTCACGATGTACTCGGTGGAGTAGCTCTTGATGTTGGCGGCGAACTCGTCGAACTTCTCGGCCATGGGGTACTTGAGGCCAAGCTCGTTGGCGATGCCCACGAAGCGTTCCTTGATGTCCTCGAGCAGCGGCGTGCAGTCCACGTGGTAGGTGCGGTGCGCGTCCACAAGGTAGAGCAGGTCGGTGATCTTGTTGTCGTCCGAGCTGCGCTTGCCTGCGGCCGACACCACGACGAACCTGCGGCCCTCGTCCGCCTCGATGATGCGCTTGACCTTCTTGAACTGGCCGGCGTCGGCGACGCTCGAGCCTCCGAACTTGGTGATCTTGATCATGTGGCCCGCTTTCGTCCGCTGTGCCGGCTGGCAATCGGCTGAGGTTTCCATACGGTCTCATATGGGGCCGCCGTGCCCCGGCGGCCGCCCTTCCCCGCTACTATGGGCGATACGTACCATAGGGGTGTTGCCCCGCCAGGCCAATCGCTCACGACGCAAGGAGAAGAGCAGTGACAACGTACCATAGCACGCGCTCGCGAAACGAATCCTTAACAAGCAAGCAGGCGATTCTCGAGGGTATTGCCCAAGACGGCGGCCTGTTCGTGCGTGACGACGTCGCTTCCGGGGCGCCCTCGCTCGAGCAGCTGCTCGCCGGGACCTACCAGGACCGCGCCCGCCTCGTTCTGGGGCACCTGCTCGACGACTTCACGGCAGACGAGATCTCCTCCTGCGTGGAGGCCGCCTACGGCGCCAACTTCGACTCCCCCCTCGTCACGCCCGTGACGCCCTGCGGCGACGACTGGACGCTCGAGCTGTGGCACGGGCCCACGAGCGCCTTCAAGGACGTGGCGCTGCAGATGCTGCCGCAGCTCATGCGCGTCTCGCGCGCCGGTGACGGCCGCCGCGTCATGATCGTCACCGCCACGAGCGGCGACACCGGCAAGGCCGCGCTCGAGGGGTTCGCAGACGTTGAGGGCACGGGCGTCACCGTGTTCTACCCGCACGGCAAGGTCTCTGACATCCAGCGCCTGCAGATGGCCACGCAGCGCGGGGCCAACGTCGCGGTCTGCGCCATCGAGGGCAACTTCGACGACGCCCAGACCGAGGTCAAGCGCATCTTCGCAGACGACGCGCTGCGCCAGCGCCTGGCCGATGAGAACGTGGTGCTGTCGAGCGCCAACTCCATCAACGTGGGCCGCCTCGTGCCGCAGGTCACCTACTACTTCGACGCCTACGCCCAGCTCGTGGCGACAGGCGCGCTCGAGCCCGGCGACGCGATCGACTTCTGCGTGCCCACCGGCAACTTCGGCGACGTGCTCGCCGGCTACTACGCCAAGCTCATGGGTCTGCCCGTGCGCACGCTCGTCGTGGCCTCGAACGCCAACGACGTGCTCACCGACTTCATCACCACCGGCACCTATGACCGTCGCCGCCCGTTCCACAAGACGATCTCGCCGTCCATGGACATCCTCGTGTCCTCGAACCTCGAGCGCCTGCTGTTCTACCTCTCCGACGGCGACTGCGAGCTCGTCTCCTCGCTCATGGCAGACCTCGCCGAGAAGGGCTCCTACACGGTGCCGCCCGCGCTGCTCGAGCGCCTGCACGAGACGTTCGCCTGCGGCCGCGCGGACGACGCTGCCACCCGCGAGACGATCCGCCAGGTCTGGGAGCAGCACCATGTTCTGCTCGACCCGCACACGGCCGTTGCTCGCCACGTGCTCGACGCCCGCCCGCAAGACGGCGTGACCCGCGTGTGCCTCTCCACGGCAAGCCCCTACAAGTTCTCCGCAGACGTGCTCGCCGCGCTGGGCCTCGACACGACCGGCATGGGTGGCTTTGCTTGCATGGACAGGCTCTCCGAGCTCACGGGCACCCAGGCGCCCGCGGCCCTCTCTGCCCTTCGCGACGCCCCCGAGCGCTTCGACGACGTCGTGAGCGTCTCGGGCATGAACCGCTACATGGAGGACGCGGCCGTGAGGATCCTCGCATGATACGCATAAGCGTTCCCGCCACAAGCGCCAACCTCGGCATCGGTTACGACACGCTGGGCATGGCCGTCTCGCTGTACTCGCACTTCACGTTCGAGCGCGCCGAGCGCCTCACGATCACGGGCTGCCCCGAGCAGTTCCAAAACGAGGACAACCTCGTCTACGTTTCGCTCGTGGACGCGCTGGCCGAGTGGGGCGAGAAGCCCTTCGGCGTGGCCATCGACATCCAGACCGACGTCCCCGTGGCCCGCGGCCTGGGATCGAGCTCCACGTGCGTCGTGGCCGGCATCATGGCCGCCGCCGCGCTCACGGGCCACACCGTGACGCGCGAGGAGCTCGTCGCCATGGCCACGCGCGTCGAGGGGCACCCCGACAACGTGGCCCCTGCCATCCTGGGAGCCGCCGTGTGCTCGTTCACGCCCGAGGGACAGCTCCCTCGCTGCCTGCGCTATGACGTGAGCAGCCGCCTGCGCTTCCTCACGATCATCCCGCCCTACGAGGTCCATACCTCAGACGCGCGCAAGGTCGTACCGCAGCAGGTGCCGCTCTCATCCGCCGTGTGGCAGATGGGCCGCATCGCCGGCCTCACGCGCGGGCTCGAGACGGGCGACACCGCCCTCATCGCCGATGCGAACGACGACCGCATCCAGGAGCCCTACCGCCGCGCGCTCATCCCGGACTACGACGCCATCCGCGAGACCTGCCTTGCGGGCGGGGCGGCCACGATGTGGATATCGGGCTCGGGCTCGACGCTCATGGCCGTGACCGACGACACTATCGTGGCGAAGTTCCTCCAGGTGCGCCTCCAGGAGCGCTTCCCCGAGTGCGCCACGCACATCCTCACCTGCGACACCGAGGGAGCACAGATCGAATACCTGTAACGAGGGCGGCACCACATGCGACGCCAAGGCAGTCGAGCATGACGTCTGAGAGCTGCCCGGAGCGTCCGGGCACGAGCAGCTGGATTGTCTCGTCCACGCAGGGAACGAACACGCCGAGAAGGGCGCGGGGCCACACGGGTTTCGCGCCCTTCTCCTTGGTTAGCGCGAGCAGCGCGCCCAGCACGAGGTACTCGAGGAAGTGGGCGGCCTTGCGCACGATAAACGTGCACATCGAGAACTCGTGGATGCCCAGTGCCTCGAACATGGGGCGCAGCAGCTCGGCCACGACGTTGCTCTGGGCGCTCGAGGCGGGGCCGGGAAACAGCGAGCGACTCCACACGAAGCAGGTCCATGCAGCCACGGCAAGCCAGCGCACCCACGAGGGGACGCGCCTTGTCACAGGGCCACGCCCTTGGGACGCGGCCATGCGCTAGGCCTGGTTCGCGGCCAGGTGACGGGCGCCAGCGATGTTGCCGGTACCGTCGATGACCTTGAAGTAGTCGCGAATCTTGTGACGGGCGAGCCTGCGGACGCTCGCGCTCTCGTTGCGCGCAAGCTCCTGGTCAACGAGCAGGTCCACGTAGCTGTCCGTGTCAACGACCTCGGGGTGGCCCGCCTGCGGCCTGAACGGGATGAACGCCGTGTCGGCCTCGAGCCCCTCGGGCTCGTCGAGCAAGTCGACGCTCGCAGGCACGGGCGCGGGGGCGGCCATGTTGACCTGTTCCTCGTAGCGCTCATCGAGCGCCGCGAGCGCCACGGCCCACAGGTCCTGCTGCTCGTCGGTGTAGCGTTTCTTCTCGGGGAAGGCCTCCTCGGGGTTGCCGAGGCGGGCCTCGAGCTCGTCACGGACCGAGCGGGTGGGCGCCTCGGTGGCGGGCTGGGCCGCGGGCACGGGCTGCGCGGCGGGCGCGGGCTGCTGCGGCGCGGGCTGCTGGGTCTGCCAGACGGCGCGGGCGGCCGCGGCCTCGGCGGGGGTCTGGGCGGTGAAGAGCACGGCACTGTTGTCGGCCATGGCGTCCTCGACCGACTGACCGCCAAACGAGGCGGAGGCAACGGTGCGGACGTCGTCGCCGAACGCCTCGTCCCACCAGCTCTCGCCCACGTCTCCCACGCTGCCGTCGGCGCGCTCGATCACGGGCAGGCCCTCCATCTTCGCCGATCCCAGGCGCTCGGAGAGCACGCTGGCGACGCCCTTGGCACGGGCGCTCATGCGCTCGGCGAACGTGCGGGTGCGGACGTAGCCCTCGGCAACGTCGACGTAGTCGTTGGACGCCTTGGCGCCAGCCTCCCAGGCGCTCCACGCGTCCTCGATGGCCTCCTCGGCGTTACTCGCGTCCGAGACGGGCTGGACGCGGATGTTTCCGGTCTGCTCCCACTCACGGGTTGCCGAGGCACGGGGCGCGGACGCCGGGCGAGCGGAGCCCTCGGAGACAGGGACAGCGCCAGTCGAAGCGCGGCGGGAGGACGCGTGAGCGGCGGCCATGGCCTGCGCAACCTCCTCGCGTGCGGCGCGCGACGCCGTGGCATGCGACACGATGGCCGAGACGCCACCGGCAACGACGGCGCCCACGACGCACCCGGCCGCGAACGTGAACGTGGGGTCGGTCGTGGGGACCTCATGGCCCATGACCGTGAGCGCATGTGCGCACGTGGGGACTCCCCACGCGCACGCCTCGGCCAGGCCGGCATAGATGGCAGGATTGACTCGCCTGCTCGTCATGACCCAACGCCTCCCCTGTGAGGCGACGGCTTATGCAGTCAGACGAAATTGCGGCGACGGCACGAGCGCCCAGGTGGGCTTCTCGGCCAATCGGGCAACGGCGGGGTCTGGTTGGTCTGCGTGTACCGTCGCTCGTACGAATTCTCTCGATGGGCGCCTTGCACCCTTCAGAAGCACTATACAGCAGTTTTGCAACTACCTGACAGCAAGTTTGGCCGGGGCGAAAAGAAAAGGGCGAGACCGGCGTCCTGCCGGCCCCGCCCAACACGTGAACGGGGGCACGTCCCCTGTTCACGCTCTGCCCTACAGGGCGTCGACGTACTCGCTTTGCTGGGCCTTCTTGGCCGAGCGTATGAGGAACTCCTCGTTGGTGGAGGTGGCCTTCAGGCTCTTGATGAGCGAATTCTCGGCACGCTCGATGTTGTTCATGTTTGCCAGGATGCGGCGCAGGCCCCACACGAACGGCTGCAGCTCGGGGTCGATGAGCAGCTCCTCGTTGCGCGTGCCGGAGGCAACCGGGTCGATGGCCGGGAAGATGCGCTTGTCGGCGAGCTCGCGGTCGAGCTTGAGCTCCATGTTGCCCGTACCCTTGAACTCCTCGAAGATCACCTCGTCCATCTTCGAGCCCGTCTCGACGAGGGCCGAGGCGAGGATCGTGAGCGAGCCGCCGTTCTCGATGTTGCGGGCGGCGCCCAGGAACTTCTTGGGCGGGTAGAGCGCCGAGGCGTCCACGCCGCCAGACAGGATGCGGCCGCTCGCCGGCTGGGCGAGGTTGTAAGCGCGGGCGAGGCGCGTGATGGAGTCGAGGATGACCACGACGTCGCGGCCCATCTCCACGAGGCGCTTGGCGCGCTCGATGACGAGCTCGGAGACGGCCGTGTGGTTGTCGGCCGGCATGTCGAACGTAGAGGCCACGACGTCTCCGTGGATGGAGCGCTGCATGTCCGTGACCTCCTCGGGACGCTCGTCCACGAGCAGGCAGATGAGGTGCACCTCGGGGTTGTTGGCGGCGATGGACTCGCAGATGCGCTTGAGCACCGTGGTCTTGCCGGCCTTGGGCGGGCTCACGATGAGGCCGCGCTGGCCCTTGCCGATGGGCGCCACGAGGTCGATGGCACGGCCCGTGATGGAGTCGCGACCGTGCTCCATGGTGAGGCGCTCGTTGGGGTAGACGGGCGTGAGGTCGCGGAAGCGCGGGCGGCTGCGCAGCACCTCGGGCGGCAGACCGTTCACCGAGGCGACCTTCTGGAGCGCCGGGTACTTGTCGTTGGGGCGGCTGGGGCGCACGGTGCCCTCCACCCAGTCTCCGCGACGAAGGCCCATGTGCTTGATGAGCTGCTGGGGCACGAAGGCGTCGTCGTCGCCAGGCATGTAGTTGCCCGTGCGCACGAAGCCGTAGCCCTCGTTCGTGAGGTCGAGCACGCCCGCGACGTCACGGAAGCCCTCGGCGCGTGCCGAGGCCACGTAGACGTCCTCGACGAGCTGAGCCTTGTGAACGCCCACGTACTCGACGCCCAGGCCCGCCGCATGCACGCGCAGCTCGGCCACGAGCATGGAGGAGAGCATCTCCCGCGAGAGCCTGGGCTCGACGATGCCCTGTCCCGCGTTGTTGTTGCCGTGGCGGCCACGGCGCCTGTTGTTCTGGAACTGCTGGTTGCGCCCCTGCTGCTGGTTGCGCCCGCCGCGGTTGTCACGGTTGTCGCGGCCGTCTCGCTGGGTGTGGCCGCGCTGGGGCTTGGGCTGCTCGCGCTGCTGGGGCTCGCGGTCGCGGGCCGGGGCGGCCTCGCGCTCGGGGGCCTCCGCGTCCTTGTGCTGGCGGGTGCGGCGTCGCTTGGGCTGCGGCGCGTCCTCTTGCTGCTTGGGGGCGTCAGACCGCTTGGACGGCGTCTGCTGGGCGGGCGCGTCCTCGGCCTGGGCCTTGCGCGTACGGGTACGACGGCGCTTAGGCGCCTGGACGTCCTCGTTCTTCTCTTCTGTCACGTGGGTGATCCTTCGTGTCTGGCGAGCGAGTCGCCTCCCTGCGCATGGCAAGGCGCAAGACGCAGGCAGGTATGGCGGCCGACCTATGCGCGGATGACATGCTGGGAACGTGGAGGTGCGCCGACGAGCGGCGCAAACGGGCCCTTTGGCCCTTATCGAACGTGACTATAGCACTGCGGGGCTGTCTGCGCGAGCATGGCCCACGCGAAACGCAGCGAGACGCTCGGCGATCTTTGCGGCGCGTGCACGGCCCGTCTCCGTGAGACGAACGCCGGCGGTGTTGCGGGCGTCCAGATCGACTCGGGCGGCTAGGCCGGCCTTCTCGAGCGACGAGACGGCCATGGACACCGTGGGCTGCAGAAGGCCGAGGAACGCGACGAGCTCGCTCACGGACCTGCCGGGCTGTCCGTCCGTGACCTCCGACAGGGCAACGAGCACCATATCTGCCGAGGAGACCGACACCCTCGCGCACTCGTCGATGATGAGCGACATGCGACGCGGGACGCAGCGGCACAGGGGCATGCCCGCCGTGATGTTGCGGCACATCTCTGTGACGACCCTGCGGACCTCGCTCACGCCAGCAGGCGTCAGGGAGCAGCAGACGCTGCGCCTGTCGTTCTCCCCCATCCTGCGTTCGATGAAGCCGAGGTCTGCCAGGTGGCCCGTCCTGTGGGTCATGGTGGGGCGCAGAACGCCCTGACGCTCGGCAATCTCCGACGTGCGGAGCGGCTCTCCCACGTTTGCGAGGTGGCACATGATGCCAAGCTCGTCGAACGTGATACGGCCGGAGGCAGGCGTGGACTGACGTACCAGGCCAAAGGCCCGGCGCACCGATAGATACTCACACACCTTCAACGACAAGACCCCCGAGAAGCAACTAACTACCTCATCCCTAGGATACCCCTAATTATCGCCGTTGGGCCTTTAATTTAGGGATACCTGCAAAAAACTTCTCGGAACATAAGAAAAGCCCAGCACGCCATGCGTGTCGGGCCAAAAAGGATTTAATTAAAGGATGATGCGCTACATGCGCTCCGGGGCGCTGACACCCACGAGCGAGAGCGTGAGCGCAAGCACGCGGCGGCAGGCGTCGCACGCGGCGAGGCGGGCCTTGGAAACCGCCGGGTCAACGGGACGGCCCTCGCTCGGCAGCACCTGGCAGACGGTGTAGAAGCCGTGAAAGGCGGCGGCGAGCTCCTGGGCGTAGTGCGTGAGGCGGAACGGCGCGCGGTCACGGGCGCATCCCTCGACGAGCTCGCCGAACTCGCCGAGCTTGCGGGCGAGCGCCGCCTCGGTGGGGTCGGTGAGGACGGAGAGGTCGCAGTCGATGGGGCACGCGCGCAGGGCCACCTCGTCCATGCCGATCGCGGCGGCCTCCTCGGCCGTCACGCCGGCGGCACGACGCAGGATGGAGCAGATGCGCGCGTGGGCGTACTGCACGTAGTACACGGGGTTCGTGTTGTCCTGGCGCTTCACGGCCTCGATGTCGAAGTCGATCATCTGGTTGGAGCTCTTGGAGACGAGCGTGAAGCGCGTGGCGTCGGCGCCCACCTCGTCGAGCAGCTCGCGCAGCGGCACCATCGTGCCCTTGCGCTTGGACATCTTGACGGGCTGGCCGTTGCGCAAAAGGTTCACGAGCTGGCCGAGAAGCACCTCGAACTTGCCCTCGTAGCCCAGAGCATCGGTGGCGGCGCGAACGCGGGCGATGTAGCCGTGGTGGTCTGCGCCCCACACGTCGATGACGTGGTCGACGCGCTCGTACTTGTTCCAGTGGTAGGCCACGTCGGAGGCAAAGTAGGTGTAGGCGCCGTCTGCCTTGACGAGCACGCGGTCCTTGTCGTCACCGAAGTCGGTGGAGCGGAACCACAGGGCGCCGTCCTTCTCGTACAGGTAGCCCTGCTCGCGCAGGCGGGCGAAGGCGCGGTCCACGGCACTCGTGCCGTCGGCGTCCTTCTCGTACAGGGAGCGCTCGGAGAACCACAGGTCGAAGTCGGTGCGCATGTCGGTGCAGGTCTGGCGGATGTCGTCGAGCATGAGCTTGTAGCCGCGCTCGCGGAACGACAGCATGCGCTCCTCGGCGTCGGCGTCCACCCAGCGCGTGCCGTCGGCCTCCATGAAGTGGGCGGCGAGGTCGATGATGTAGTCACCACCGTAGGAGTCGGCGCCGAGCTTGGCGCGGAAGGCGTCCATGTAGGGGTGGGAGTCGGGGCGCTCGTCGGCCTCGTCCTCCACGAAGGCGCTCCAGTCGGCGATGAGGGCCTCGTGGGCGGCGTGGGCGTCGATGCCCTTCTCGTCCATGATCTGGGCGAGCTGCAGGTAGCGCTCGGACACGGAGTTGCCGAACGTGTTCATCTGGTTGCCGTGGTCGTTGACGTAGTACTCGCGCTCGACGTCGTAGCCGGCGTGCTCCAGGACGCGGGAGAGCGAGTCGCCCAGGGCCGCCCAGCGGCCGTGGCCGATGTGCAGCGGGCCCACGGGGTTGGCCGAGACGAACTCGACCTGGACGCGCTGGCCGGCGCCGAGATTGGAGCGGCCGAAGTCGGCGCCCTGCTCGCGGGCCGTGCGGAAGATCTCGTTGCCGGCGGCGGCAGACAGGTAGATGTTCACGAAGCCGGGGCCGGCGACCTCCACGTGGTCCACCTCGGGGGCGTCGGGCAGGTGCTTGGCGATGGCGTCCGCGATGGCGCGGGGGGCCATGTGGGCGGCCTTGGCGCTGCGCAGGGCAACGGTGCTCGTCCAGTCACCGTGCGAGGCGTCTGCCGGGCGCTCGAGACCCAGGTCAGCGACCTCGAACTGCGGCAGCTCGCCGGCCGCCTGCGCCTCCTCGACCGCCGCGCGAACCAGCTTCTCGATCGTCTCGACCACGATGTATCCCTTCTCCGTGCACGCGATGTAACTGAGTGAGTGTATCAGATATGCCGAGGGCGGCGGTGACAGTTGGCCCCGTCCCCAATTGTCACCTAGCGGGCCTGGGCGGCGCGCTCCTCGCGAACGAGGCGCTGGCGCAGCCGCGACAGCTCCGTCTCGATGCCCACGGGGTAGACCTGCGGGTTCAGGAAGCGCCGGACCGCCGGGTCAAGGTGCATGAGCGCGTCTCTGCAGCGGCGCTTCGCGTCCTCGATGCCCTCGGGGCCTCCCGCGCGCTCGCCGTGGGTCACGACGGGCACGAGCAGGTCCTCGCAGGTGTGGCCGGCAAAGTCGTAGCTCGTCTCGGCGTCCAGGACGTCCACGCAGCGCTCGCGGCTGGCGCCTTCCATCGTCTCGTCGTAGATGACGTCTCCCACCGGGCAGCCCGCCTCGTCATAGAAGCGCGCGACCTGCTGGATGCCGGGGATGGTGCGCTTGTAGGCGACCTCGGACAGCTTCATCGTGGGGCGCCAGTCGCTCTCGCCGGCCTTGCGCACGGCGGCAAGCTTGTAGACGCCGCCCAGCGAGGGCTGCGGGTCGCACGTGGCGAGCTTGGTGCCCACGCCAAACGAGTCGATGGGCGCACCCTGGGCAAACAGCGACTGGATCGTGTACTCGTCGAGGTCGTTCGAGGCAGACACCCTCACGTAGGGCAGCCCCGCCTCGTCAAACGTCTCGCGCGCGTACTTGGAGAGCTTGGCGAGGTCTCCGGAGTCGATGCGCACGGCGGCGAGGCGCTCGCCGTCCCGCTCCATCTCCTTGGCGACCGTCACGGCGTTCTCCACGCCCTGGCGCACGTCATAGGTGTCAACGAGAAGCACGCAGTTCTTGGGGCTCGTGCGGGCGAACGCGCGGAACGCCTCGAGCTCGGAGGGAAACGCCATGACCCAGGAGTGGGCGTGCGTGCCAAACACCGGGATGCCGTAGATCTTGCCGGCAAGGCAGTTGGACGTGGAGCTCGCCCCTCCCACGTAGGAGGCGCGGGCCACGGCCAGGCCGCCGTCGGGGCCCTGGGCGCGGCGCAGGCCAAAGTCGGAGACCGCATGGCCCTCGGCCGCCTGGACGACGCGCGCCGTCTTGGTGGCGACGAGCGTCTGGAAGTTCACGAGGTTGAGCAGGGCCGTCTCGATGAGCTGGCAGGCCGCCATGGGACCCTGCACGCGCACGATCGGCTCGCGGGGGAACACCACCTGTCCCTCGGGCACGGCCCACACGTCGACGTCCATCGAGAAGCGGGAGAGCCACTCGAGAAAGCCCGGCTTGAACAGGGCGCCGCCGCCAGGGGCCTGGATGGAGGCGAGGTAGGCGATGTCTTCCTCGGTGTAGCGGAAGTTCTCGACGAGGTCCGCGATCTGGCCGGTGCCGCAGGCGACGGCGTAGCCGCCGTTGAACGGCGCGTCGCGGAAGAAGACCGTGAAGCAGGCCTCTGCGTCCATGAGGCCGCTCTCCCAGAATCCCTGGGCCATCGTGAGCTCGTACAGGTCCGTGTTGAGCGAGACGTCCGTGGGCCTCGTTGCGTCCGTGAGCGACATTGCGCTCCCCCTCTTTCGTGAGTGTTTCGCGGCTTGCGTCACTGCCGGCGCGGGCGCGGCGCTAGTTGGAGATGAGGCCGCCGCCCACGACGCTCATGACGAACAGCGCCACGATGACGGCGAGCGCGAGCAGGACGATCTTCTGGCCGACGGGCATCTTGAGGTCGTCGTCGGGCTCCATGTACTCGCGGGCGCGCTCGCGGCGACGGGCGTCGAGCGCCTCCTGCTCGGCCTCGGCCTGCTCGGAGCGCAGGCGCTCGAGCTCGGCCTTCTGGGCGGCGTCTTGCTGCGCGCGCTCGCGGGCCGCCTTCTCGGCGCGAAGGCGCCTGAGCTCCTCGCGCTCCTCGTCGGTCAGGGGTGTCTCGTCTGCCATGGGTGCTCCTCGCATCTGCCCCGCAAGACCCGGGGCCATGTTGGTCCTACCCTTTTTAGTCTAGCCGTTCTGGACGGGCACTAGTCGTGCCGACGACTCGCCAGCTCCGGCCCCTCCACGCCCGTCATGTCAAACGCTGGCACGAAGCTCTCGGACACCGTGCCGCCCTGCTGCCACCACATGCGCTCGAAGCCCAGGTCGTCGGCGTGGTCGAGAACGGACTCGTACTCCTCGTCCGTCACGGCGCGCGCGAGGTCGCCGCCACGGGCGCGGCACGCGGCGTTTGGCGTGTACTGGTTCATGACCGAGATGTCCACGTCGTTGCCCGCGAGCTCCCAGACGCGGTCGAGCACGGCCATGGAGTCGTCCGTGTGCCCGGGCAGCACGAGGTGGCGCACGATGACGCCGCGAAGCATCCGGCCGTCCTCGCCGCTGGCGGGCCCTCCGTGGGCACGCACGCTCTCGAGCATGGCCGTGAGGGCCACCGCGGCGACGGCCGGGTAGTCACGGGCGCGTGACAGCTCGGCAGCCAGGTCTGCGCTCGCGTACTTGAAGTCCGTGAGCCACACGTCGACCACCTGGGACAGCAGGCGCACGCACTCGAGCGTCTCGTAGCCGCCCGTGTTGCACACGATGGGGATGGAAAGCCCGGCGTCACGTGCCATGCGGACGGCCTCGACCACCTGCGGGGCAAAGTGGCCCGGCGTCACGAGGTTGATGTTGAGCGCGCCCTGGGCCTCAAGCTCGAGCATCATCTGGGCCACGCGGGCCACGGAGACGTCCGCGCCAAAGTTGCCCGAGCTGATCTGGGCGTTCTGGCAAAAGACACAGCGAAGCGTGCAGGCCGAGAAGAAGATGGCGCCCGACCCCGCCTCGCCCGAGATGGGCGGCTCCTCCCAGAAGTGCAGGGCCGCGCGGGCCACGCGAAGGGTTGCCGTGGCACCGCACGCCCCGCGCACACCGGCCGCGCGATTGACTCCGCACGCGCGCGGGCACAGGTGGCACGACACGTATACGCTTGGGATCCGCTCCATGGAGCCTCCAGATGCCCCGCCGCAGCGGGTCTCGATACAAAAAGAGCGGACCACATCGTGGCCCGCTCGGCAATTCCTGGTGGAGACGAAGGGAATCGAACCCTCGGCCTCTGCCATGCGACGGCAGCGCTCTCCCAGCTGAGCTACGTCCCCAGGCGCGTTTGCGCGAGGGTTATTGTACCGTGCCGAGCGCCCCTGTCAAACGAGAATCTCGCAACGGGGCGTGGCCCGAGGCGACACGCACAAAAAAGGCGCCCATGGGCGCCGTAGCGACAAAGACAACGTCGCTCCCCGCAGGTGCGATAATGAACCCACCTCTCAGAAGGTGGGTGCCCTCGCCGGCTGTTCCAGCTTCCCCCAAACGGAGGATCCCTGTACTGAGCTCGGTATATGGGCTCCCAGGAAACGCTTGTCGGTTCACCCAGTTTGCCCTGCGGGGAGCTGACACCTCCACTATACCCAAGCCATTCGTCGTTGCCAGTCTTGACATGGGCACGCCCTCGGTTTCTCACTCAAAGTCATGCCCGCCAAGCTGGTATCATGTGACTGTTTTATCGTTTTGCGAACCTTGCGCCGGCGCCAGCCCGCAGTCCGAAAGGCTTCACGTTTTGGTGAGAGAGTGGATTCCGTATGCGTCCCTGTTCGTCACGGCCCTCGTCGTGACGCTCGTCGCCACACCGCTCGCCCGCCGCATCGCCACGCGCCTCGGTGCCGTGGACAAGCCCAGCAAGCGCCGCATCAACAAGAAGACGATCCCGCGCATGGGCGGCATCGCCATCTTTCTCGCGCTGGTCGCCGCGGCCGTCGTCCAGCTCGTGGGCACGGCGCACCTTGGATGGCCCACGGTGCTCACGCCCGGCAGGTTCTCCACCGTCAACTACCCGCTGCTCGGCGTGTCGTTTCTCGTCATCTTCCTCACGGGCGCCATCGACGACGTCTTCCAGCTGAAGCCCATCGCCAAGCTCGCGGGCCAGGTCGCGGCGGCCGTAATCGCCGTCATGGCCGGCCTCACCGTGGGCGCCATCGTGAACCCGTTTGGCCCCGGCGAGGTCATGCTCGGCTGGCTGGCCTGTCCCATCACGGTCATCTACCTCGTGGCCTACGTGAACATCATCAACCTCATCGATGGGCTCGACGGCCTGGCCTCGGGCATCACGTTCATCTCGAGCTGCACGCTGTTCTTTTTGGCCACGCAGTCCGGCCGCCTCGACGCCGCCGCCGTCTCCATCGCCGTGGCCGGCGCCACGCTGGGATTCCTTCGCTACAACTTCAACCCGGCCTCCATCTTCCTGGGAGACTCGGGCTCGCTTCTGCTTGGCTTTGCGCTCGGCACGGTGTCGCTGCTCAACGTCAGGCGCGTGGCCGGCCTCACCACGATCATCGTGCCGCTCGTCATCTCGTTCGTGCCCATCATCGACACGTTCTCGGCCATCATCCGCCGCAAGCGCGCCCACGTGAGCGTGGGCCAGGCCGACAAGGGCCACATCCACCACCGCCTCATCCAGGACGGCTACAACCAGCGCCAGGCCGTGCTGCTCATGTACCTGTGGACCGCCATGCTGAGCGCAGGCGCCATCGTCATGACCAAGATCGAGACGACGCCCAGGATCGTTGTGTTCTGTGCGCTCATCGGCGCATCGTTTGGCTTTGCCGCGCACCTGCACCTGTTTGACCCGGTGCTTCTCCACCACTACAACCCCAAGAGCGGCGAGGACGAGCTCGTCTCCCCCGACGATCCCGCCTTTGCCGTGGAGCAGGCCAAGCGCGAGGAAATCACCGAGGAGCGTCGCGAGGAGTTCGTCGATCGCCTCTTTCACAAGGATGACGAGAAATAAAGCGCCCTTCTCGACCACTCGGTTTCCGCCATGTCGCCCTTCTTAGTCCGAGAACCGCTCGCGACAGGGCTCTTGCGCCTCTTGCCACGACAAGCTCGTACAGATTCGCCCGAATGGCACAAACGGGCTCATATGGCCTGCACGTTTGTCACAAACGTGCGCATCTGCACGCTTCTCGGGTCCCAGGACGTACATATCCGCACGTTTGGCGCATTTGGGCGTACATACTAGCCCGAATGGTGCAAACGTGCACCCGTGACGCCGAGAAAGCCGCGGCGGGCGCGGCGCTCCCATCGCTTCTCGGCATAGAAAAAGGCCCGCACGCGAGCGCATGCGGGCCTTGAAGCCACGGTATGTGGGAGACGCTTACTCGGCGTCGGCGATGGCCTTCTTGGCGACCTCGGCCAGGGCGGCGAAGGCAGCCTCGTCCTCGTAGGCGATCTGCGAGAGGACCTTGCGGTCCAGCTCGACGCCAGCGAGCTTCAGGCCGTGCATGAACGTGGAGTAGCTCATGTCGTTCATGCGGGCGGCAGCGTTGATGCGCTGGATCCAGAGACGACGGACGTCACGCTTCTTGTTGCGGCGATCGCGGTACTGGTACTGCAGGGAGTGCTGGACCTGCTCCTTCATGCCGCGGAAGGTGCGGGAGGAAGTGCCGTAGTAGCCCTTGGAGAGCTCCTTGAGGGTCTGACGCTTCTTACGGCCAGCAACGGCGCGCTTGACTCGTGCCATGTTAGATCAACTCCTAGTGAAAAAAGTACGGACAGGCGCGATGCGCTACTTGCCCATGCGGGACGAAACGACCTTGACGTCGGCCTTGGCGAGCTCGGTCTCCTTGCGGAAGCCGCGGATGCGCTTCTGGGACTTCTTGGTCAGGATGTGGCTCTTGAAAGCCTTGGCGCGCATGATCTTGCCGGTGCCGGTGCGGCGGAAACGCTTGGCCGTACCCTTGTGCGTCTTCATCTTAGGCATGCTAGTTCTCCTTCGTATCCTTCTCGCTCGCCTCGGAGGCCTTCTCATCGAAGGCGCCCTTGATCGGCGCGACGAGCATGTGCATGTTGCGGCCCTCCATCTTCGGCTGGCTCTCAACCGTGGCGTAGGGCTTGAGGTCGGCGGCCAGTCGCTCGAGGACGTTGAGACCCTGCTCGGGGTGGGCCATCTCACGACCACGGAACATGATGGTCACCTTCACGCGCGCGCCCTTCTTGAGGAAGCGCATGACGTGGCCCTTCTTGGTCTCGTAGTCGCCGGTGTCGATCTTGGGACGGAACTTCATCTCCTTGACCTCGACCTTGGTCTGCTTCTTGCGAGCCTGCTTGGCCTTGATCGCCTGCTCGTACTTGTACTTGCCGTAATCCATGACCTTGCAGACGGGCGGCTCGGCGTTGGGCGCGATCTCGACGAGGTCGAGGCCCTGCTCGGAGGCGATGCGAAGGGCATCACGGACACCGAACTGACCAAGCTGGGAGCCGTCGACGCCAATCAGGCGGCAGACTCGAGCGGTGATCTCCCCGTTAATGCGGGGACCTTCGGACTTTGCTATCTTACACACCTTCCCTTCCCTGCGGCGTGCCTTGCGGGCACCTCGCCGCTTGTGTGGCCCCCGGCCTTGTGCCGGGAGTCGCAGTGCCGCGGGCGCGAGACCCGCAACGAAAAACCGGAGCTGCGCTTGGCACAGCTCCGGCAAGATTCAGGCTTGGACGCCACGTGGCGTGATTCCCTTGTCCGACCAGACAGCTGCCCTGAGGCGCCGTTCAGGTGGGGTCACGAGTTCTGACCCGCTTGGCATGTGCAACCTCTCGGCCACACGAATTGATAGTATTGCACGCGAGACACACCCGCGCAAGGAGAAATATGAGCAGCAGGCAGCGCACGCACAAGAGCACCACACGAGCACGTCGCCAGGCGAGAGGCCCGCGCGAGGAGTACGCCAAGCCCCAGGAGCTCGATGCCCAGACGGGCCTGCCCTCCCACCTCGTGGAGGCCGTGCGCGGCTCGGCGGGCGAGCTCGCGGACACCATCATAGCCGGTTGGGGGCAGAATCGTCCCGTCACCATGCGCGTCAACACGCTGCGGGCCGGGCTTGACGAGGTCACGCGCGAGCTGGACGAGGCACGCATCGCCTACGCACGCGTCCCGTGGTATGCCGATGCCCTCGTGCTTGCGGACGGCGTGCGCGAGCGTGACGTCTGGGCGCTCGACGCCTACGCCCAGGGCAAGGTCTACCTCCAGAGCCTCTCGTCCATGCTGCCGCCGCTTGCGCTGGAGCCTCGCCCGGGCGCCGACGTGCTCGACATGTGCGCGGCCCCCGGCGGAAAGACGAGCGAGCTCGCCGCCCTCGCTCCCGCTCGTGCCGGGCAACGTGCGGCGCGCATCACGGCCTGCGAGCTGTCCGCCCCGCGTGCCGAGAAGCTCGAGCACAACCTCTCCAAACTCGGGGCCACGAACGTCCAGGTCATGCGCACGGACGCCCGCAGGCTCGATGACTGGTTCTCGTTTGACCAGGTGCTGCTCGACGCCCCCTGCACGGGCTCGGGCACCGTCCGCACCCACGACGAGCACGCGGCCCGCTACCTCACGCCAGGGCTCGCTGCCCGCGTCGAGCGCTCGCAGCGTGCCCTTCTCGACCGCGGCCTCACGGTCCTCAAGGCAGGAGGCGACCTCGTGTACTCGACGTGCTCCATCCTGCCCAGGGAGAACGAGGACATCGTCGAGTGGGCGCTCGCGCGCCACCGGGACTGCGAGCTCGTGGACGTGAGTCTGCCGCATGGCATGACAGGCAAGGACACGGACGATGTGGCGCCGCTGGCCCTGCCGGGACGGCTTCCCGGCACGCTCACGGTGTGCCCGAGCAGGCTCTACGAGGGGTTCTTCGTCGCAAAGATCAGAAAGCTCGGCTAGCCGAGAAAGGTCGGCACACGCACGCGTTACGCCTCGTCGTCAAGGGCATGGCCGCGCGAGACGAACATGGCCTCGACGTCCTCGGGCGTCGTGTCCAGCGCGCAGGCAAGCTCCTCAAGCGAGCGCTCGCGGGCGTCTCGCAGGACGCGGACGAGGTAGGAGCTCGGCTTTTTGGAGCGCGCCTCGGCATCGGCGATGCGGGCGCGCATCGTCTTCACGACGCGCACGGAGTCTGGCACGCCGTGCTTGACGAGCTTCTTGAAGTGGGTCTCCTCCAGGCCGGAGTTGCGGTCCGTGAACGTGTCGCAGGAGAGCTCGGAGTAGCCGTCGATGACGGCGAGGGCCTCCTCGCGCCCCACGGGCGGGTGAAGGTTCTTCTCGGCCTGGGCGGCGGGGTACATGAGACGCGTGGCGCCGCGGCCGCTGCCCGTCTCGAGGATGAGCATGGGCGTGGGCGAGTCCTTGAATCCCACGACCGTGCACAGGCCCTGGCCGGGATGCATGACGCGCTCACCAACAGAAAACATCGCTACCTCCGCTACGGTCCCGTCGCATAAGGTGCGGGCGATTCCCTACTCGACTGGTATTAGATTAGCACCAAAAAACTGTATAACCGCAGGTAACTTCCCAGGTTTTACGGAATTCGAACACTTGCGGACACCCGGCGTCAACCGACCACGGCACCAACGGTGACAAAACGAACCCGTCCCCAAGCGTCACCGTTGCGATATACTGAGCCCCTACTGGCCCGAGTGGTGGAATGGCAGACACGGAGGTCTCAAAAACCTCTGGGGAAACCCGTGCGAGTTCGACCCTCGCCTCGGGCACCAGGCAAATGAGAGGCCCGGATGAGCGCGCGCTCGTCCGGGCCCTTTTTCATCGCGCGGCTCTCAGGTAGGGGTTGTGCCCGAGCTCCCAGGACATCGTCGTATCGTCCCCGTGCCCGCACAGCACGTGCGTCTGCGGCGCGAGCTCGCGGGCAAGATGCCCAAGCGATGCCATGAGCACCACGGGGTCGCCACCGGCAAGGTCGGTGCGGCCGGCGCTTCCCGCAAAGAGGGTGTCGCCCACGAACGCAAGGCCGGAGGCGGCGTCTGTGCCCACAAGCGTGATGCCACCCGGCGTGTGGCCCGGCGTGGCAGTCACCGAGAAGCGCGCCTCGCCCACGCCCGTGACGTCCCCGGGGGCGAGAAGCTCGTCGGGCTCGGGCGCGTCGGCGTCGTACTCGATGCCAAAGGCGTGGTTTCTGCGCGCGTGGCGGGCAAGCTCGACGTCCTGCTCCGCCATGGCGAAGCGCGCGCCCGTGGCCGCAACGAGGGCCGCCACGCCACCCACGTGGTCGGCGTGCCCGTGCGTGGCCACGACGAGCCGCACGTCAACGTCTGCGAGCGCCTCGGCTATGCGCACGCCCTCGGCGCCGGGGTCCACGACCATGGCCTGGCCCGCGCAGATGACGGCGTAGCAGTTCGTCGAGAACGGCGACACCACGAACTGCCTGAGCTCGATGGCACCCGATGCCATGCCGGCGACGTCGCCAAACGCAACGCTCCCCTTGTTCCAGAACGCACCCATGGCTACCTCCCGTGAATCGAGTTGGCGCCCTCGCCGGGCATGATGCGGCGCGCGTCATAGACCGACGGCACGCGGCCCACGGTGGACAGCAGCGTGTCGAGCAGGCTCGCGTCGCTGATGGCGACGAGGAAGCGCAGCTTGGCGACGCCCTGGGCGTTCGTGTTGGTGGCGGCGGACAGGATGTTGCCGCCCGCCTCGCCCACGGCAATCGTAACGTCCTTGAGAAGGCCCATGCGGTCCGTGGCCTCGACCATGATCTCAACCTGGAACTGCGTGGCGCCCGAGGTGTCCCACTCGACCTCGATCATGCGCTCGGGGTGCGCCATGAGGCCCTTGACGTTGGGGCAGTTCGAGCGGTGCACCGACACGCCGCGGCCACGCGTGATGAAGCCCACGATGTCGTCTCCGGCCACGGGGTTGCAGCAGTGCGCGAGGTGCACGAGCAGGTCGGCGTCGCCCTTGGCGACCACGCCGCAGCTCGCGTGGCGGCGCTTGGGGCCGCCCTTGGGACCGCGTGCTTGGCGAGGCGCGCTCATGGGCTTGGAGCCGCCCTCGAAGAACTCCTCGCGCGCGGCGTTGGCCTCGGCGTTGGCGCGCTGCTGGGCGGCAAGCATCTCGGCCGGGGAGCCCTCCTCGAGCACGGCCTGCACCTTGTTGGCCACGGTCTTTGCCGTGACCTTGCCGTTGGCGATGGCCGCGAGCATATCGTCGGTCTCCTTGAACGACAGCTCCTCGCTCACGCGGGCGAGCGCCTTGGCGGAGCGCGGCGTCGAGATGCCGTAGCCGCGCTTGCGCAGCTCGCGGCCAAGCTCGCCACGGCCGGCCTCGGCGTCGTCAGACTTCGTGGAGGCCGCGAAGTACTTGCGGATCTTCGAGCGCGCCGAGGGCGTCGCCACGATGTTCATCCAGTCACGCGAGGGCTTGGCGCTCTTGTTCGTGAGGATCTCCACGCGGTCGCCGGTGGCGAGTGGCTTGGTGAGCGAGACGACCGAGCCATTGACCTTGGCGCCCACGCAGTGGTTTCCCACCTCGGTGTGGACGGCGTAGGCGAAGTCGAGCGGCGTTGAGCCGGCGCGCAGGTTCATGACCTCGCCCTTGGGCGTAAACACGAAGATCTCGTCGCCGAACAGGTCCACGCGCAGGTCCTCGAGGAACTCGTGCGGGTCCTCCATGTCGCCCTCGACCGTCCAGTCGAGGCTGCGGCGGATCCAGGAGATCTGGCGGTCGACGCTCTTGTCGTCTGCGCTCATGTTGCCCTGCGAGTTGCCCGCTCGCTTGTACAGCCAGTGGGCGGCGATGCCGTACTCGGCCTGCTCGTGCATCTCGACCGTGCGCAGCTGGATCTCGATGGGACGCGCCTCGGGGCCCACGACCGTGGTGTGCAGCGACTGGTAGCCGTTGGGCTTGGGTGTGGCGATGTAGTCCTTGAAGCGGCCCGGCAGCGGGTGCCACAGCGAGTGGACCGCGCCCAGGGCCGAGTAGCAGTCCCCCACCGTCTGCAGGATGACGCGCAGCGCGATGAGGTCGTAGATGTCGGAGAACTCCTTGCCCTTGCGCTTCATCTTGAGGTAGATGCTCCACAGGTGCTTGGGGCGCCCCGTGATCGTGAAGCCGTCGAGGCCCACGCGGCGAAGCTCGTCGGTGAGGGTCTTGATGGCCTCCTCGGTGTCGCGCTCGCGCTGGTCGCGGGAGTCCTGGACCATGCGCGCGATGCGCTGGTACTCCTCGGGCTCCAGGTAGAAGAACGCGAGGTCCTCGAGCTCCCACTTGATGGAGGAGATGCCGAGGCGGTCGGCGAGCGGCGCGTAGACGTCCATGGTCTCGTGGGCCTTGAACGTGCGGCGGTCGGGCGGAAGCGCCGCGAGCGTGCGCATGTTGTGCAGGCGGTCCGCGAGCTTGATGATGACCACGCGGATGTCGCGGCTCATGGCGAGGAACATCTTGCGAAGGTTCAGCGCCTGCTTGGCGTCCATGGAGTCGACCTCGATGGAGGTGAGCTTCGTGACGCCGTCCACGAGCTCGGCGACCGTCTCGCCGAACAGCTCGGAGAGGTCCGCGAGTGTGGCCGGGGTGTCCTCCACCGTGTCATGAAGGAGCGCCGCGCAGATGACGTCCTCGTCCATGCGCAGGTCGTGCGCCAGGATGAGGGCCACCTCGACGGGGTGGTTGATGTAGGGTTCGCCGCTCCTGCGCCTCTGGTCGCGGTGGAACTCGGCGGCGAAGCGGTACGCCTCGTCGACCTTTGCCATCCCCTCGGCAGACAGGTACCTCGAGCAGGTCTTTCTCAGCAGCGGGTAGTCGTCGGCCCCAACCTCGGGAGCGCCCTCGGGCGGCGCGGCGACGTGCTTGGCCTGTGCCATGGCGTCACTCCCCCTCCTTATCGATCAGCGTCCCAAAGCCCGGGACGATGGGCCTGTTGATGTGCGCGAGCAGCTCGTCGGGCGTGGCCGTGAGCACCCAGTCGCAGAAGGCGTGGAACTCCTCGCCGCTGCGCTTGCCCTCAAGATAGCGGATGGAGCTGTCGAGCTCCATGTGGCCCGGCGACGGTGCCATGTGGATGCGTCTGCCCGTCCCGTAGCCCTCGATGGTGAGAAAGCCCAGGTCGCGGAAGATCGCGATGCCCGCCGACACCGAGCGCTCCTCGAGCGAGGTGGCGGGCGCCGTCTGCAGGCACGCCTCGAGTATCTCGGCGTTCGTGCGGCAGATGGCGTCGTCTCCGGCCTGCGCGGCGCGCCCGGCAAGGGAGCACAGCGTGCGCCACAGGCACACGAGCTCGTCTCGGCCCGGGGCGTAGGAGGACAGGATTCGCTCGTTGACGCGGGCGTCACGCGAGCCAAACAGTAGGTGGATCGTTGCGGGCGCGCCGTCGCGTCCGGCTCGGCCGCTCATCTGGTTGAACTCGATGGCGCCGAACGGCATGTGGTAGAGCACCACGTGGCGGATATCGGGCAGGTTGACGCCCTCGCCAAACGCGCTCGTCGAGATGACGCACGTGAGCTCGCCGGCGCGAAACGCCCGCTCGACGCGGTTGCGCTCCTGGCGCGTGAGGCCGGCGTTGTAGAAGGCGATGCGCTGCCCCAGCTCGGGGTTGGCCTTCCTCAGCGTGCGTGCGAGCACGACGGACTGCTCGCGCGAGTTCACGTAGCACACGCACTTCTCGCCCGTGCTCGCGATTCCAACGAGCGCGGCCTCGCGGTCGTGAAGCTCTCGCTCGTCGTCGAGCACGAGGTTGGCGCGGCACGTGTCGTCGACGATGACGTCATCGATGCGGGCGAGCTCGCAGATCTGGCGGGCGACGGGCTCGGCAGCCGTTGCCGTGACGGCAAGCGTCACGGGGCGCCCGAGCTCGTCGAGCACGCGCGGCAGCTCGCGGTAGGTCGTGCGCGAGCCGCCGTCGGAGGTTCCGGCGTGGTGCGCCTCGTCGATGACGACGAAGCCCACGCGGCCTGCGGCGGCAAAGCGGCCAGAGTGGATGGTGAGGAACTCGGGCGTGGTGAGCACGACGTCCACCGTGCCCACGGCAAGCCCGCCAAAGACCTCCTCGCGCGCCTCCGGCGAGCTCTCGCCCGTGAGCACGCGGGCCACGAGGCCCAGCGAGGCAAGCTCACCGGTGATGTGGAAGCTCTGGTCGGCGACGAGGGCGCGTAGCGGGTAGACGAACACGCTGGCGCGTCCCTGCGCAAGCGCGAGGCGTGCCGCGTGTACGTGGAACACGAGCGACTTGCCGCGGCCCGTCGCCATGACGCACAGGGTGCTGCGCCCGGCCGCCAGGGCGTCAAGCGCGGCGCGCTGGGCGCCCAGCAGCTCGTGGTCGCCGATGAAGCGATGGACGAGACGGTCCGTGAGCTCGGAGGCACTCATGCCGCGCGCCTGCTCGCGCGCGTCGGTGCTCGCCGGGGCGGGCGGCTCGTGGGTGTCAGACGCCAGTATCTGCGGGACGCGGGCGAACAGCTCACCCACGACCTCAGGCGTCTCCACGCCGGGCGTGGCCCGGCGATAGATGATGTCTCGCACCATGAGCTTGGGCTTCGTACGACCCTGCCAGGTCTCCGCCACGGCCTCGAACACGAGGTCGACGGCTCCCTCGTAGTCACAGGCGCGCTCGACGTCGGGCGTGCGGAACATGATGGCGGGCACGGAGCTCACGCCGTCGGTGGCCAAAAAGCGCAGGTGCTCTCCGGCGCGCCCCACGCGGCTGCGGGCGCGCATGACCACGCCCGTGGCGGCAAGGAGCGGCACCTTGTTGCCCTGGCCGAACGGCTTGAGGACGCCAAGCGACTCGATGGTGGGCACGTCGAGCTCGTCGAGGCCCACGACGGCGGCCACCTCTCCGGTGTCCACGAACTGCTCGGCGGGCAGCTCGTCGAGCACCGACTCGAGGCGGGCGCGGAACGCATCGATGTTCTCGGCGTCGATCGTGACGCCCACGGCGCCCGCATGGCCGCCAAAGCGCACGAGCAAATCCCCGCAGCGCTCGACGGCCTCGAACAGGTTCACCGAGCCCACGGAGCGGCCCGAGCCGTGGGCCACGCCGTCGGAGATGGAAAACAAGATGGCGGGCACGTGGTAGCGGTTCACGACGCGGCTCGCGACGATGCCCTTCACGCCCTCGTGCCAGCCCTCGCCGCCCACGACGATGGCGCGGCCCCCGTCGTAGGTCTCCTCGACCATGGCCATGGCCTGGTCGGCAAGGTCGCGCTCGATGTCGCGGCGGTTCTGGTTGATGGTCTCGAGCTCGGCGGCAAGAGATGCTGCCTCGATGGCGTCGCTCGAGATGAGCAGGTTGAACGCCACGTCGACGTCACCCATGCGACCGGCGGCGTTCAGGCGCGGCACGAGCGAGAACGGCAGGCCGTCCGCCTCGATGGTGGAAAGGTCGCAGCTGGCAACGGCCGCGAGCGCCACGATGCCGGGGCGCTGCGTGTGGCGCATGCGCTCGATGCCGTCCGTGACCAGGGCGCGGTTCTCGCGCGTGAGGTTCATCATGTCCGAGATGGTGCCAAGCGTGGCCACGTCGGTGTAGGAGCGCCACAGCTCGGGCATACCCATGCGCCGGCCCAGCTCCTGCACGAGCTTGAGCGCCACGCCCGCGCCGGCCAAATCGCAGCTGGGGCAGTCGTGGTCGAGCTTGGGGTCGCAGACGGGCACCCCCTGGGGCACGAGGTCGGACGGCTCGTGGTGGTCCGTCACGACGACGTCGATGCCCTGGGCGCGCACCATCTCCACCTCGGCCGCGGCGGCGATGCCGTTGTCCACGGTGACGATAAGGTCTGGGTGGCATCCCTCCACCACGCGGTCGAGCGCCTCGGCAGACAGGCCGTAGCCCTCGCCGAAGCGGCGCGGGATGTAGGGGTGCACCTCGGCGCCCAGCTCGCGAAGCCCCAGCGTGAGCAGGCACGTCGAGCTCATGCCGTCCACGTCGAAGTCACCGAACACGGCGATGACCTCGTGGTCGCGCACGGCGCGCTCCACGCGGTCCGCCGCCTGCACGAGGCCGGGCAGCTCGGTGGGGTCGATCCAGTCCCTCTCGAGCGAGGGCGTGAGGAAGTCATGGGCGTCTGCCGCCGTGCGGATGCCGCGTGCCACCATGACGCGCGCGGCGAGCGGCGTGACGCCCGTTGCCGCGCGGACCTCGTGCTCGGCGATGGCGTCGCCGGTGAGGACGTGCCAGCGGTCGCTCTCTCGAAGGCCGCTCATCGGCTACTCCCCGCTCTTGGAAGCGGGCGCCTCGAGCTGCTCGTCAGCGGTCTTCTCGGCGTCTGCCACCGTGAACAGCGCAAGCTGCGTGGGCACGGTCACGGCCAGGGCGTAGACGACGCAGCCCATGCCGCAGGCAATCGTGGCGGCGAGCTCGCGAACGTGGCCGGGGATGACGAAGGCCACGATGGCGGCCAGCACGAGAATGGCGGCCGCCGCACCCATGAGGCGGTGCGCCTCGGGGCCGCAGGCAAGCTGCTGGGACTTGCGCACCGAGGAGCCGGCGGCACGCTCGGCGTGGTAGCGGGCGGCCATGCGTGCACCCGCGGCAAGGGCGACAAGCTCGGTGACGAGCAGGCCCACGAGCTCCATGCGGCCAAGGATGACCACGTCGAAGCGCGCGAGGATCGTGAGGACGCCGAGCGAGAGGATCACGGCGACGGTGGCGGCATCGGCGCACACCCTGCCAGCCGCGCCGAGCATGCGGGCGCACACGGCGCACACCACGATCGAGACGATGAGGAACGCCGCCACGACGATGCCGGCTGCGTCGTCTCCGAGCGTGGCGCCCGTCTCGGCGGGCTCGGTCTGCGAAAGCGAGCAGGGCATCTTGCCGCCGGCGATGGCGGAGGCGTACGCATAGGCCTGCGACTCGGTGAAGCCGCCGGAGACGTTGATCTTGCCGCCCTCGATCTTGCTGCTCACGGAGGGCGAGGCAATGACGGTGCCGTCCATGAGCACGGCCACCTGGCCCGAGGCGCCGTCTGCCGACAGCTCGCCCGTGACGTCGGCGAGCGCCGAGGAGCCGTCCGCGTCAAGGGTGAGGGAGATGCCGTAGTAGGTCATGCCGTAGTAGCTCTGCGACACGACGCTTGCACCCTTCACCTCGTCGGACGTGACGAACGCGTCGTAGCTGCCTGGCTCGAGGGTGACGTTGCTGGCGTTGTTCTGCAGCTTCTGGAGCACGTCGGCGTCGGAGATGGAGTCCACGCGCACGAGCTCGACCGAGCCGCCCTGCGTGAGGGCGTCCGCCACCGACGAGGCGTCATAGCCTGCCGGGACGCGCAGCTCGAACGTGTCGTCGCCCGTCTGGGAGATCTGGACGTCGTGCTCCTCGAGCGCGTCGGCACGAGCGCGAAGGACCGCCAGCACGTCCGCGGCGCCCTTGCCGTCCTCGTAGTCCGAGGCCGTGAGGGTCACGGCGTTGCCGCCGGCGAGGTCCACGCCCTGGGAGATGCCCCACGCGGGGAGGAACAGCGCCACGAGCGAGGCCACGAGCAGAACCACCGTGAGCGCGATGGGACCCGCGAGCCTCCTTCGCTCGGACGCCATCTTTGCCTTGAACTTCTCGTCTCGCTTCATGCGAACCCCCTAGTCGTCGTTTTAACCTTTTGATTGTACCTAAAACGGCAGGTACGCGACATGAGGGGGCATGTCTTGGGCAGGGCTGGTCCTGGCACCTTTGGGCCGGCCCCGCAAAAAAACGGCCCAAAGGGGTCGGACCCCTTTGGGCACTTCTCGGCGCTAGAAGTCGTTCGCGGCGGGCGAGTTCATCCAGTCGCGGTAGAACCGCTCGTAGCGGCCCTCGGAGATGGCAGCGCGCACGCGCTCCATGAGGGCAAGCAGGTAGCGGATGTTGTGCTGCGACAGCAGGATGCCGCCGAGCATCTCGTGCTGGCGCACGAGGTGGTGGATGTAGGCGCGCGTGAAGCCGCCCGCGCACGCCGGGCAGTCGCAGTGCTCGTCGAGCACGCCGTGGTCGTGCTTGAAGCGCGCGTTCTTGAGGTTGAGGCGTCCCTCGCTCGAGAAGGCCGTGCCCATGCGGGCCGTGCGCGTGGGCAGCACGCAGTCGAACATGTCAACGCCCGCGGCCACGGCGCGCACGAGCGTCGTGGGGTTGCCCACGCCCATGAGGTAGCGGGGCTTGTTCTTGGGCATGTGCTCGGAGACGAGCGGCTCGAGCGTCTCGTACATCGTCTCGTGGTCCTCGCCCACCGAGTAGCCGCCGATGCCATATCCCGGGAAGTCGCCGCACTCCTCGAGGTGTGCGAGGCTCCGAAGCCTCAGGTCCATGTGCATGCCGCCCTGGACGATGCCAAACAGCGCCTGGTCGGGGCGGGTGTGGGCGTGCCAGCAGCGTTCGGCCCACATGCTCGAGAGCTCCACGGCGCGCGCCACGTAGGCCTTCGTCGCCGGGTAGCCGGGGCACTGGTCGAGCTGCATGCAGATGTCGCTGCCGAGCTTCTCGGCGATGGCCATGTTGTCCTCGGGCGTCCAGCGGATGCGCGCGCCGTCGTACTCGATGGCGCGGAAGCTCACGCCCTCGTTCGTGAGCTTCATGAACTCGTTGTGCGAGAACACCTGGAACCCGCCCGAGTCCGTGAGGATGGGGCCGCTCCAGCGCATGAACTCGTGCACGCCGCCCATCTCGGCCACGAGGTCCGCACCCGGACGCATGGCGAGGTGGTAGGTGTTGTTGAGGATGATCTTGGCGCCAAGGTCTGCCACCTGCTGGGGCATGAGGCCCTTCACCGTGGCCTTGGTGCCCACGGGCATGAAGATCGGCGTGGGAACGTCGCCGTGGGCGGTGTGGAAGACACCGCAGCGCGCGTGGGTCTTGGGGTCTTGCGCCGTGATGTCGAAGCGAAACAGATTGTCCGGCAGGTCGGAGGGCTCGGGCCAGGCGGCCGCGAGCTGCTCGTTGGAATGCGTCATGCATGCCCCTCTTGTCTGTGGCCGCAGGTAGCGGCCGTTGTGCTCCGTGAATTGTCGCACAACGGCAGAATCGTGGGACAAATCGCACATACTGTCCGCCCGATGCGTGACAATGGGTCTCAAAAGACGAAACGGAAGCGAGCAGACATGGCAGACGAGAGCGAAAAGGTCGAGGAGCTGGCAACGGGCGAGGCCGAGGAGGGCGTTGAGGTCGAGGAGGACGTTGAGCTGGACGCGTCCGACGAGGGTGCCGAGGTGACCGGGGACGAGCAGGTCGAGGCCGAGCAGGAGCCCAAGGTGGCCGAAGACGAGCAAGGGGCCGAGGGAAGCGCCACGGAGGAGGAATCCGAGCAGGAGTCCAAGGACCAACCCGAGGAGACGAAGCCCGAGCAAGAGGCCGATGACGTCGAGACGCCCGATGACGAGCAAGCCGCCGAGCAGGACGCGCCCGAGCCCGTCTCGGCGCAGAAGCGCATCATCGGCACGGCGCAGCGCGCCGCCCAGGCCGGCACCGCCACCGTCACCGAGGGCGTCTCGGCCATGCGCGAGCTCTCCGCGGCACGCCGTGCCCACGCAACGGCCTTCAAGGAACTCGAGTCGCTCGAGAGGGATGCCACGCAGCTTGAGCAGCAGCTCGAGCACCGCCGCGAGGTCGAGGACAACTACGAGCAGATCGTGAAGCTGCAGACCCAGGAGACCGAGGACGCAGCGCGGGCGCTCGAGCAGGCACGCGTGCGCAGGGTGAGCCTCGAGTCCCAGCTCGAGGGCAAGAAAAACGAGCTCACGCGCCTCAAGGACGCAAACGAGCAGAAGGTGGCCCCCTCGCGCAAGCTCATGGAGCAGGCAAAGGGCGCCCTCACCAAGGCGGAGCGCGCCCAGGCCGAGGCGCTTCGCGCGCTCAAGGGCGCCCAGGCCCAGGCAAACGAGGCCCAGGCAAACCGTGACTCCAAGCTTCAGGCCGCCAAGCGCTCGGCCGACAGCGCCTCCGCCAAGCTCGCACGGCAGCAGGACCAACTCGCCGAGATGCGCCGGGACCCCTCGACGGGCGCCAAGGCGCTCTCGCAGGCGAGCAGCGCGGTGGCCGCGGCCCTCGCCCAGCTCGAGAACGCGCGCGAGAACGTCACGCGCGTCACCCAAGAGACGAGCCAGGCCGTCCAGATCGCCCAGACGCACCTGTACACGCAACGCAAGTCGCTCGAGGAGGCCGAGGCAGACCTCAAGGAGGCCCGCGAGCGCGAGGAGGAGCTGCGCGGCGCCTATGACGCCAAACGCTCGAAGGCAGACGAGCAGGAGGCGGACGTCTCCTCGAAGATATCTGCGCTCAAGGACGCCGTCGAGCAGGCCAGGGACGACGAGGCCGGCGCCCGGGGTCGCGGGGACGCCGCCCGGGCCGCGCTCGAGGAGGCAAACGACATCCATGCCCACCCCGAGCTCACCGACGAGCTCGCAAGGCGCAGCGAGGCAAGCCGCGCCCAGGCAGACGAGCAGCGCAAGCTCGTCGAGCGCCTCGCCAGCGAGGAGCACATGGTCCGCGAGCGCACCGAGCACACGAGGAAGATCTTCTACGCCCTCGTGGGCGTGGCCGTCGTCATCGTCCTTCTCGTCCTGGTCTTCGCCCTCGGCTAGATGCCAAAGGGGACGGGTTCCCTTGGCACCCCCAGTCACCGCTATCATTCGCCGCCCGAGCCGCGCATGGCCCGGGCGGCGTTTTGCCAAAGGCGACTCAAGGCACCGCGCAACCAATCGTAAGCGCACTCAAAGGCGCCTGAATGGCAGAAATGACCCTCGAGAGTGCGCTCGGAGAGATCACGAGTAGTCCAAACACCCTCCAATAGCCCAGGACAACTCCCCGATGGCACCCCGTGGGCATCCGATATTGCGCAAACGATCGGTTTTGCGGCAGAGAATCAGCCACGAGGCCACGGGTAACCCGTCCGCATCGCACAATCGGGGCCAAAAACTGCCAACAAGCAAGTTCTCAATCCTAAAGTTGCAAAAAACACCCGAGGTTTGTGCGCTCGACGGCCCGCCGCCGTCCGTGCACGGCTGCCTCGCCCCCCTAGGACCCCACACGGGACTCAAATGGCCCCCAGGGGCGTTCCTGCGACCAAACAGGCGGCGCCAGGGCCCCCGATACCGCACAAACCTCATTCAGTTTTTGCAGCAAATCAATCTCGAACCCTATTTCCGCGCGCAGTCGCCAGCGTGTGCCCAAAGAGACCTGACCCCCTTGGCCCGCAAGCTCCGCCGCCGAGAACGTTCCTCGTACGACTTTGCCGAGAAATCATCCCCAGAGGCGGAGTTTGCGAAGACGTGCCAGCGGGACCCGTCCCCGATGGCACTACTCGATGAGCATGGCGTCGCCGAAGCTCAGAAAGCGGTAGCGCTCGCGCATGGCGGCGGCGTAGGCGTCCATGATCTGGTCGTGCGTGGCCAGCGCGCTCACGAGCATCATGAGCGTGGAGCGCGGCACGTGGAAGTTCGTGATGAGAGCGTCCACCACATGGTAGGTGCTGCCCGGCATGAGGTAGAGCTGCGTGGTGGCGTTCTCGCGCACCACGATGTCGCCGCGGCCCAGCGTGTCGGCGGAGTCCTCGCGGCCCGCAAAGCCCCGCGCCACCATGGGCGGCTCGGCCGCCGGCGCCTCGGCGTCGAACGCGCTCTCGAGCGACCGCACGGCCGTGGTGCCCACGGCGATCACGCGGTGCCCGGCCGCCTTCGTGGCATGCACGGCGTCGACGACGTCTTGCGTCACGTGGTAGCGCTCCGTGTGCATCACGTGCTGGGTGGGGTCGTCCTCCTCCACGAGGCGGAATGTGTCGATGCCCACCTCGAGCTCCACCGTGGCCCAGCCGATGCCCTTGGCCTTCAGGCTCTCGATGAGCTCGGGCGTGAAGTGAAGGCCCGCCGTGGGAGCGGCCGCGGAGTGCTCCTCGTGCATGGCGTAGACGGTCTGGTACTTCTCGGGGTCGCCCTCATACTGCGTGATGTAGGGCGGCAGGGGCACGTGGCCCGCAGCGTGGATGGCAGCGTCGAGTGTGCGGGGCTCGCCCGTGGCGGGGTCGTCGCCCTGCGGCTCGAAGCGCACGAGGCGCCCACCCTTGGAGTCCTCCACGAAGTCAACAACCTCGCCCGTGAGCACCACCGGCGAGCTCTCGGGCGCATGCAGGCCGCCCGCGCGGTACTCGATGACAGCGCCGGGCTTCAGGCGCTTGCCGGGGTTCACGAGGCACTCCCAGACGTGTCCCATGGCGTCGAGGTCCTCGCGACGCTTGAGCAGAAGCGTCTCGGCCACGCCGCCCGTCTTGGCCTTGTGACCCACGAGGCGCGCGGGCATGACGCGCGTCTTGTTCGCCACGAGAAGGTCGCCCGGCTCGAGGTAGTCGGCGATGTCATAGAAGTGGCGATGCTCCACCGAGCCGCCGTCGGCGATTGGCTCGGCCGCGCCCGTCACCCCGGCGCCGCCGCCTCGGTGCAGCACGAGCAGGCGGCACGAGTCCCTGGGCTCGGCGGGGGCCTGGGCGATCAGCTCGTCTGGCAGCGGGTAGTCAAAGTCATCGGTGCGCATGGGTGCTCCTTCTCGCGTGTTCAGCGCTCCCCAGTGTAGTTCTCGCGCGCGATGGCCGCAAAAGAGGCGGGGCCGGAAGCCTGACGCCTCCGACCCCCGCGCAATCGATTCGAACTATTTGGACGAGAAACCGCCCCGGAAACGGCCGAAAAGGTCGAACCGCGAGTCTGCCGTGCCACGACGGCGCGCCGTCGCTACGGACGCTGGCCCATGCCGCCCTCGAGGGTGATGGTCTCGCCGTTCATGTACTTGAAGTCCGGGCCGCACAGCTGCACCACGACGCGACCGATCTCGCACTCGACGTCGCCGTAGTGGCCGGCGGGCGGCATGTGGACGTTGGCCGCAAACGCCTCGGGGTAGGCGGCCTCGAAGTTCTCGAGCTGGGCCGTCCAGGCAAGCGGGCAGACGATGTTGACGTTCACGCCGTCCTTGCCCCACTCGTTGGCGGCAACGCGCGTGAGGCCGCGGATGCCCTCCTTGGCGGCGGCGTAGGAGCACTGGCCGTAGTTGCCGAACAGGCCCGCGCCAGAGGCGAAGTTCACCACGGAGCCCTTGGTCTCCTTGAGGTGCGGGTAGGCCTTCTGCATGTAGAGGAACGTGGCGTACAGGCCCGAGTAGATGGCGAGGTTGAACTGGTCCATGGTGTGGTCGGCGATCGTGACGCCGGAGGCGGAGGCCTGGGCGTTGTTCACGAGCGCGTCGATGCGGCCGAACCTCTCGATGGCCTGGTCGATGACGTTCTGCACGACGGCCTCGTTGTCCTGGCCGGCGGAGACGTCGGCGGCGACGGGCAGGACCTCGATGCCGTACTCGGCCTCGAGCGACTCCTTGGCAGCCTCGAGCTTGGCCACGTTGCGGCCGGTGATGACGAGGTTGGCACCCTCCTTGGCAAACGCGATGTCGATGCCGTAGCCGATGGAGCCGGCCGAGCCGTCCTTGAGCGTCGCCTTGCCGCCACCTGTCACGATGACAGTCTTACCAGTGAAAAGGCCCATGGGGTGACCTCCTATGTCGCAGGCTCCGAGCGCGTGTGCGCGGTTCGCCAGGGCCTTCAACCCTATGCGGCGGGCGAGCACCGGGTCGAGGGGCAATCGGGCGGGCGGGCCATGGCGTGGCGCAAGCGGGCACGGCCGGGTGCGAGCGGTACCTCACCGGCCGCGAGCGGCTAGGCCTCCCCCGCGAGCCTGGCGGCACGCCGCGCGGCCTTCTCGCGCTTGCGCTCGTCGCGGCGCTCGTGGCGCTCGATGGCCGCCTCTGCGGCCGAGAAGCGACACCCGCAGTAGTTCTGGCGATACATCCCGCGCTCGCGACTCTCGACGGTGGCCTGCGGGTAGAGCGGGCGCCAGTCGCGGATGACGGGCTCAAGGCCGCTCGCGCGCGCCATGCGCTCGAGAATGGCCGAGCAGTCGTCGAACAGCTGGTAGGGCGAGACGGCAAGCGTGGTGGAGATGTGCGTGAAGCCCAGCTCGGAGGCCGCCTTGCACGCGGCCGAGAGGCGGATCGCGTAGCAGGCGCGGCAGCGGGCGAGCCTGTCGAAGCCGTGCGGGGCGCACGTGCGTTCCCAGGCAGCGCGTTGCTCGGCGAGCGTGGGCGTGGAGGTGACGGCCGAGCCACTCCCGGCCTCGCAGCGGATGACGGAGACGCCGGCGTCGTCTGCCCAGGAAAGGAGCGTGGCGAGGCGAACATCGTGCTCGGCCACGGACTGGATGTTGGGGTTGTCCCACAGGATGGTGGGCTCAAAGCCCTCCTCGCGCAGGCTCTTCACGGGCATGAGCGAGCACGGCCCGCAGCAGGCGTGCAGCGCAAGCGGCGTCACTCGGCATCGCCCTGCCCAGGCTCGACGGCCACGCCATCGGCCGCAAAGGTGAAGTCCGCAAGCGTGCGCGCCACCGAGGCGCTCATCTCGCGCGAGAACCCCGAGTTCCACTTGCGCCGGCAGAAGGCAGAAAGCCACGCGTCGAAGCCGTCGTCGGGATCTGAGGTGTGGCCCTCCTTCTGGGCGAGAAGCTCGCGCAGCTCGTCGTCTGAGGGGTCGTTGTAGCGGTTCTCGAACACGACGCCATCCAGATCGAAGCGCCGCGGCTTCTTGCGGGCGAGCTGCGCGGGCGTGGGGTGGCCCATGACGAGCATGGCGGCGGGCACCACGTAGCGGGGGCACCCCAAAAGCCTCGCCTGCTCCTCGCGACGCTCGAGGATGTCGCCGATGTAGCACGAGCCGATGCCCAGGGACTGCGCGGCCACGACGGCGTTTTGCGCCGCGCACATGACGTCCTCGAGGGAAAGCAGCGCGTCTCCCGCACCGGGGTCTCGCGGGGAGGCGCCTACGAGGCCAAAGCCGCGCCACCAACGGCGCACGTCGATGCAGAAGACGAGCACGAGCGGCGCCCTGGAGATGAAGGGCTGGTCGTCACACGTGTGGGCAAGCGCCTTCTTGAGGGCGGGGTCACGCGCCACGATGATGCTGTAGAGCTGCTGGTTGCCGGCGGTGGGCGCCTGGCAGGCGGCCTCGAGGATGGCGCGCTCGTCGGCGGCCGAGACGGGCTCGTCGGTGAAGGCACGCACCGACGTGCGCGCCACGAGCTGGGATATGACCTCGTTCATCGTGACTCCCCTATCCGGCAGACTGTCTGCCATGACCGTAGCGTGACCATGGCGCCAAGGTCAACCGTCACCGCAAACGTAAGCCCCGCGTAAGGGTTACTTTTCATCTTTGTTAACGTCTACCTCGCGAAACACGCATGCAACGTTGCGAGGCCACCATTCTCTCAAGCGCGGCGTGCGGAGAGGTTTTACCCTTCCTCCCTTCCCTCTCCGCACGCCGCACGGCCCGGCTGGCGCATTGCGCAGCCCCATCCAAACGAGAAGGCGGACGACCCCATCGGAGCCGTCCGCCTTTTGCCGTTCTTGCCACAGCCCGGCTAGGCCGTGTAGCGGGCCTTCCACAGGCCGTGGAGGTTGCAGAACTCGTAGACGTCCGCCGAGGCGCCGCCATGTAGGCAGAACTCGGCCTCGGGAGCGTCGCCCGGGCTCAGATGCCTCGTCTCGACCGTGCCGTCCTCGCGCGCGATGGTGATGAACTGGATGTAGTGGTTCTCGAGCATGGGATGGGCCGCCTCGCCCACGCGCACGTGGACGCGCCTGCCGTCCTTGACCGCCTCGAGCGCGGGCACGTGCTTCTCGTGCGCGCCGTCGGTGGTGTTGGCGACGAGCAGCTCCATGGGCTCGCCGCAGCACACCGGCGTGACGCCCGTCTCCACCATCTCGAGAACGACCTTGCCGCACCTCTTGCAACGGAAGAACTTGAGCTCGCTCATAGACGCTCCTCTCTGCGAGACGCCTTGCCACGCCGCCTCCGGCGTGGCCCTCACCAGGTGTCTTCCCACGATCGACGCACGAGAGACGCCGCCCGGCAAATTGCCGGACGGCGTCTGCGAGCGAGCGATATGCGGCCGCGGGCGGCACCGCCGGCCGTGGGCGGCCTACGACACGACGTGGGCGACGCCCTTGCCGGCGATGAGGTCCTGGACGCGGGCCATGAGCATGACGTTCTTGGCGTCGACGCGCGTGGGCACCTCCATGCGCAGGTGGTCTCCGCTCGATGACTCCACGAACAGCTCCACGCGGTCCAGGCCCGGGTGCAGGCCGAACACCTTCTGCAGCTGCTCGAGCAGAAGGCGCGACAGCGCGCTGGGCTCGAGCATGACCTCGAGCACCTTGGGCTTGTTCGTCTTCTCGGACAGCTCGAGCGGCTCGATGGCCGTGGCGAGGAACTGGTCGCCGCGGTCGCTGCGGTCGATGCGGCCGAGGATGCGCACGAAGACGTCTCCCACCTGCTCGCCGGTCTGCTCGTCGGTCTGGCCGGCGAGCACGGCGGCGCTCTTCTTGTACGCCTTGGGGAACACGACGACGTCAAGCTCGTTCTCCATGTCCTCAAGCTGCACGATGGCCATAGCGTCACCATTCTTCGTGGTGCGCTTCTGCAGGCCACTCACCATGCCGGCCACCCAGACGGGCTTCTCGCCGCCCACGTCGACGTGGCGCACCTCGCCAGTGGCGCTCGTCTTGTCGTAGCCGTTCAGCACCTCGCCAAGCGTGAAGTCGCGGGCCTTGGACAGCGCGTACTCGTAGGGGCGCAGCGGGTGGTCCGAGACGTACAGACCCAGCACCTCGCGCTCCTGGGCGAGCTTGAGCGTACGGTCCCACTCCACAGGGCTCGGCTCGGGTGCCTCGTTCTCGAAGCCCGACCCCTCGACGTCTCCGAACAGGTCGAACATCGAGCTCTGGCCGGCAGCGCGGTCCTTCTGGCGCTTCGTGGCCGCGTCGATGATGTTCGCGGGGTTGTTCTTGTCCACGAACTCCATGAGCTGGCGGCGCGGGTAGCCTGTCGAGTCGAACGCGCCGCCCTTGATGAGGGCCTCGATGACGCGGCGGTTGCACGTGCCGGTGTCCACGCGGTCCACGAGGTCGTGCAGGTTCTTGAACGCCCCTCCGCGCTCGCGCTCCTCGATGATGAGGTCTGCCACGCCCTCGCCCACGCCACGGATGCCGGCCAGGCCGAAGCGCACGCCCTCCTTCGTGGCCGTGAACTCCTTGCCCGACTCGTTGATGTCTGGCGGCAGCACCTGGATGCCGTCCTGGCGGCAGGCCGAGACGTAGTGGACGATCTTGTCGGTCTTGCCGGTGTAGCTCGTGAGCACGGCGGCCATGTACTCGTTGGGGTAGTGGGCCTTGAGCCAGGCCGTCTGCATGACGAGGATGGCGTAGCCGGCGGAGTGCGACTTGTTGAACGCGTACGAGGCGAACTCGAGGACGTCGTCCCAGATCTTCTGGGCCGTCTCGCGCGAGTAGTCGTTCTTGACGGCGCCGTTCATCCAGTGGTCGTAGGTCGTCTCGTCAGAGCCGTCCTCCCAGTGCAGCACCGTGGACGTGAGCAGCTTGATCTTCTTCTTGGCCACGGGCTTGCGGATGCGCGAGTCAGACTCGCCCTTGGAGAAGCCGCACATCTCGACCGAGATGTTCATGACCTGCTCCTGGTAGACCATGGTGCCGTACGTCTCGCCGAGAATGCCGTCGAGGCGCGGGTCATAGGAGACGGCCGGCTCCTTGCCGTTCATGCGGTTGATGTAGGACGAGACCATGCCCGCGCCCAGGGGGCCCGGTCGGTACAGGGCGATGAGTGCCACCACGTGCTTGTACTCGGTGGGCTTCATGTTCTTGATCGTGGCCGACATGCCGGCGGACTCCACCTGGAACACGCCCGCCGTGTGGCCAGATCCCATGAGCTTGAAGATCTCTGGGTCGTCGAAGGGGATCTTGCTCTCGTCGATGTCGATGCCGTAGTTGGCCTTGATGTTTGCCTTGGCCTTTGAGATGACCGTGAGGGTGCGCAGGCCCAGGAAGTCCATCTTGAGCAGACCCATGTCGGCGACCGTGTGGCCCTCGTACTGGGTGATCTCCACGCCGCCCTTGGTGTCGAGCTTGGTGGGGCAGTGCTCGTTGACGGGGTCACGGCAGATGAGGACGGCGCAGGCGTGCACGCCCTCGCCGCGGATGAGTCCCTCGAGCGACAGCGCCGCGTCGATGATGCGGTGGGCGTCCGGGTCTGAGTTGTAGGCGTCAACGAAGTCCTGCGAGTACTGATCCTCGCGGCCGTCCACCTTGTTCATCGTGGCCTTGAGCGTGGCGTTGGGCGCGGCGCTGATCATCTTGGAGAGGCGCTGGCCCACGTAGACGGGGTAGTCCAGCACGCGCGCGGCGTCGTTGACGGCCTGCTTGGCCTTGATGGTGGAGTAGGTGATGACGTGCGTGACCTTCTCGGGGCCGTAGAGCTGGCGCACGTGCTCCACGACCTCGAGGCGACGCTCATCGTCGAAGTCCATGTCGATATCGGGCATCTCGGTACGCTGCGGGGACAGGAACCTCTCGAACATCAGGCCGTTCTCGAGCGGGTCGAACGCGGTGATGTTCATGGCGTAGGCGACGATAGCGCCGGCGGCCGAGCCACGGCCGGGGCCGACGCCGATGCCGTTGTCCTTGGCCCATTGCACGTACTCGGCGACGATCAAAAAGTAGGCGGCAAAGCCCTTGTCGCAAATGACCTTGTATTCGTACTCAAAGCGCTCTTTGATGTTGACGCCGCCGATCTCGCGCGTGGCCCAGTCGTCACCGTAGTGCTGGCGCAGGCCCTTCTCGCACTCGCGGCGGAACTGGCTCTCGTGGGTCTCGCCCGGGTCGAGCAGCGGGAAGCGCGGCAGGATGATCTGGTCCCAGTCGAGCTCGACGTTGCACTTCTCGGCCAGCTCGAGCGTGTTGTCACATGCCTCGGGGCACCAGGAGAACAGCTCGCGCATCTCCTCCTCGGTCTTCATGTAGAACTCGCTGCCCTCCATGCGCATGCGGTTCTCGTCATCGACCTTGGCGTTCATGCCGATGCACATCATGAGGTCCTGCGTGGGGGCGTCGTCACGCGTGAGGTAGTGGAAGTCGTTCGTGGCGATGACCTTGAGGTCGAGCGAGCGGGCCAGCTCCACGAGCTGCTCATCGAGCTGGCGGTCGGTCATGCCGTTCTCGAACGTGAGGCCGTGGTCCTGGATCTCTATGTAGAAGTCGCCGGGGGCAAAGATCTCCTTGAACGTACGCGCCCACTTGAGCGCCTCGTCCGGCTGGCCGCGCAGGATGGAGCGCGGCACGATGCCCGAGACGCAGGCCGCCGTGGCGATGATGCCCTCGGAGTGGGCGCGCAGCATCTCGAGCGTGGTGCGGGGCTTGTAGTAGAAGCCGCGGACGGCCGCGTCGCTCATCATCTGCATGAGGTTGACGTAACCCGTCTGGTTCTTGGCGAGCAGGATCATGTGGTAGAGCTCGGGCTTGTGGTCACGCGAGAGCGAGTCATCGGGCGTGAAGTAGGCCTCGCAGCCAAAGATGGGCTTCACGAGCGGGCGGGGCTTCACCTCGTCGAGGTCCCGGCCCGCGTCATGGGCGGCGACGTCTATCTCCCACTGCGCGTGGGCCACCGGGTCCTTCTCGGCATCCGGCTCGATGATCTCGCGGCCCTTCTCGTAGTTCTCCTTGTCGTGGAACCACTGCTGCCAGTCCGCCTGCTGGTGGTTGTACTTGGCGCACTCCAGGTCCAGGTCTGGGACGCCGTACATGTAGCCGTGGTCCGTGATGGCCACGGCCGGCATCTTGAGGTCTACGGCGCGCTTGACCATGTCCGAGACGCGCGTGGCGCCGTCGAGCATGGAGTAGTCGGTGTGGTTGTGAAGGTGTACGAAGGCCATGTGGTTGGAAGCTCCCCCGTCGGTTGTCTGCCACATGAGAATAGCGCAGGCATCGGACACGAATTGGGCCGCCGACGGGCGCCCACGGAGCGTTCACGTGGCGTTCGATTGCCATGGCATCTGCGCACTTACGGCCACGTTTGGGGCAAATCCGGACTCAATCAGGGCTAGCCACCGCAAGTACGCAGATAAAAACAGGAAGCGCCCGCCACCGGATGGGTGACGGGCGCGAGACGAGCTCAAAGGCGGCGCGGGGCTATGCCGTGGCGGCAGCCTTCTTGGCGTCCTGGGCCTCGAAGTGCTTGTGGACCCAGCTCGTGACGATGGGCGTCAGGATGGCGGTCACGATGGCACAGGCGGCAACCTGGGCCGTGGCGACGGCCAGGACCTCGCCACCGTACAGGCCCTCGTCCGTGGCGGCCATGGCGGCAGGCGTTGCGACGTTGGCGCCGGCACAGCTCGAGATGGCGGCACCGGCCGTGCCCGTGCCACCCGTGAGGCGGTCGACGATCACCGTCGGGATGGCGAAGACCACCGAGCAGATGACGCCAAGCAGGATGCCCGGCACGCCGCCGGCGATGAGCTGGCCAAACGTCATGGTGGAGCCCATGGCGAAGAACGTGAGCACGATGACGCCGGTGAGCGCCGGGGCCATCATCTTCTTGAAGCTCGGGAAGACGTTGCCCAGGATGATGCCCACGACGATGGGCAGGATGGCGCCGACGAGCGTCCAGCCGATGGAGGCCTGGCCGGCGGCACCGAGCACGATCATCGTGACGGGCGGGCCCACGACGAGCGTCGTGATAGCAACGGCGCCGCGCTCGGCCTCGTTGCCCATCGTGCCCATGAGGCCGGCGTACATGGCGTTGTTGGCACCGGTGCACGCGGCCAGAATCACCATGGCGGACAGGCCGCAGAAGTTGTTGCCCGTGGCAAGCACGAGAAGCGCCACGGCAATGACGACGACCTGCTTCACGATGATGATGATTGCGCCGCGCGCGGCGGCGGCAGGCGCGCTCTTGAACGAGATCGTGGTGCCCACGATCAGCAGGAACGCGCCGACGAGCGGGCTCACGCCGTTCTGCGTCATGCCGAGCGTGAAGCTGCCAAGCGTGGAGAACAGGTCGGGGAACAGCGTGTTCAGCAGGCAGCCCAGAAGCAGCGGCACGAGGATCGTGGCGCCGGGGATGGAGTTCATCTTGAAGAAGGGCTTCTTCTCCTCCACCGCAGTGGTTTCACTCATATGCAGTACTCGCTTTCAAACGCACGCGCGGTGCGGGGCCTTCGGGCGCCCGGGGCGCGCTTCGCGGGAGGCCGTGCGCCACCCGCCCTTACAAGAGCAAAAAGACGGCCGCGTCCGGCGCTGCGGGCGCGGCCAGGGATTGCGACAGAGACGCTATTACCCGTCGAGGACGATGCCGCCGTCGCAGTCGCCGATCTCGCCGTTGACGAAACTCGCGAGGTCAGAGGCGAAGAACAGCACCATCTGAGCCGGCTCGCCCGGCTGGGCGGCGCGGCCCAGGGGAATGCCGTTGATGATGCGCTGGGAGTTCTCGTCGGACAGGATCGAGGTCATGTCCGTGAGGGTGAGCGACGGGCAGACGGCGTTGCAGCGGATGCCAAACTTGCCGCCCTCCTTGGCGACCGCCTTCGTGAGGCCGTTGACGCCGGCCTTGGAGCTGGCGTAGGCCGCGGTGCCCAGAAGGCCGCCGCCGATCTTGCCGGCAACGGAGCTCACGTTGACGATCGTGCCGGCGTGGGCCGCCTTGAAGTGCGGGTAGACGGCGGACATCATCGTGAAGACGCCGTTGAGGTTGATGTTGATCGTGCGCGTCCACTCGGCGTCGTCGATCTCGTCGAACTTCTTCGTGGAGATGACGCCGGCGCAGTTGATGAGGATGTTGACGCCCGGCACCTCCTTGAAGATCTGCTCGACCGTCTCGCGGGCCTTGGCCGTGTCGGAGACGTCAAGCTGGTAGAAGTGGTTGCCCTCGCCGAGCGCGGCCACGGCCGCCTCGCCCTTGTCCTTGCTGCGGGCGATGAGCACGACGTGGCCACCTCCCTCGACGATGCCCTTGGCGATCTCAAGGCCGATGCCCTGGGTGCCACCCGTGACGATCGCGGTCTTGCCGCTGAAGTCGAAGGCCATGTCTCTCCCCTTTCGAGCCTGTGCGTGGACGTGCCCGGAAGCCCCCTTCCGACGCAGGCGCACGCCTTTCGGTCGCACACGATAGGAGCTTCTGAAGATGAGGGACACTCTTGATTTTGAGAAATTGGCAAACGGTTGATATTTCTACGCAAACGGTAGGCGGCGTTAAATTGTCGGTGAGCGTAGGAAAATGTTCACGATTTCGTGCGCATTTGTGTATGCGTTGTGAATTTACGTGCCGATAAGCAGCGGATTGTCCATTGTGTTTCGAACGCTTTTCCATCGGCGAGCGGTTGCGCGGGGCGTTGGGTCGAGAACTCGTGCGCGTTTGAGGCAAACGTGCATATCTGCGCGCACGAACGCCTCGAACGTGCGGATATGTACGCCCCGCGCCCCCGAAAGCGCGCACATCCGCACGTTTGCCTCAAACGAGCGGTGCAAAAGCGCACGGATGCGTCATTCGCGCAAATCTGTACAACCTGCACCCGCAACCACACGTGGGCAAACGAACCCGCTACGCCGTCTCGCTCGCCTCGCCGGCGACGCGGTTGATGACCGAGCCGAACACGCCCGCGAGCACCTGCTGGAAGAGCGTCCCCATCATGACGGGGAACACCACCTCGCCGGGGAAGAACTGCGCGGCAAGCACCGCGCCGGCCGAGATGTTGCGGATGCCCGAGCAGAAGCACGACGTCACGAGGCGGTCACGCGAAAGGCCGCGGGCGCGGGCGATGAGAAGTCCCGCCGCAAACCCGCACGACGCGTAGACCAGGATAAACAGCGCCATGCCCAAAAGCTCGGGCGTCAGGTGACGCACGTAGTCGCTCATCTGCGAGGAGTTGGACGCGATGATGAGCATGAGCAGAGCCTTCACCGCCGGCGACATCACCGGAGAGAGCGCCTTGTGGCCCCAGCCGTGCGTGAGCTCGTTCACGAGCATGCCGGCGACGGCGGGCAGGGCGATCATGAACACCATGTTGGACATCATGCCCAGCACGTCCACCTGCACGGTGGCGCCCAGCAGGAGCTTGAGCGAAACGGGGATCATGAAGGGCGACAGCACGGTGGACACGAGGATGCAGGCGAGCGCCAGGGACAGGTCGCCGCCGTACATGCCGCACCACATGAAGCTCACGACGCCCACCGGCACGCAATACTCGAGCGTGGCGCCCGTCACGAGGTTGGGGTCGCCGCCAAAGATGAGGCTTGCGATCGCATGGGCCACGGTGGGCATCACGACGATGGAAAGCCCCAGCACGAACAGCATGTTCTTGGGGTGGCGGAACTGCTCGGCCACCGAGCGGAAGTTGTTGTTGAGCGACCCCTGGAACGTCATGATGGCGAACAGGACGGGCACCACGTGCTCGGTGACGCCAAACACCTGCGGAATCATCACGCCGGCCAGCACGCACAGAGGCGCGATGAAGGGCATGTGAGAGCCGATCGCCTTACCAAATCTCGTCCACTTATCCACGCAAAGCGCCTTCCTCGGGATAATCCCACTTCCGGTGGGGTATTATCGACAAGGCTCTTTCCTCAAGCAAGGTAAGGACAAGAAATGGAACACCTCCTTAACATTAGCGGCGTGAGCGCAAGCGCCGACGAGAAGCCCATCCTGCACGGCGTCAGCCTCGCCGTGGACGCCGGCGAGTGCCACGTCCTCATGGGTCCCAACGGCGCCGGCAAGTCCACGCTCGGCCACGTCATCATGGGCGACCCGGTCTACCGCACCACGGCCGGCACCATCGAGTTCGACGGGGCCGACCTCACGGACGCCACGCCCGACAAGCGCTCGCTCGCGGGCATCTTCCTCTCCTACCAGGCGCCCGTCGAGATCCCCGGCGTGCCACTGTACAGCTTCCTGCGCACCATCTGCCAGAAGCGCCCTGAGCTCAAGATGACGGCCAAGCAGTTCCGCCGCCGCGTGGGTGAGCTGTGCGAGCAGCTCGACATGGACTCCTCCTACCTCACCCGCGAGCTCAACGTGGGCTTCTCGGGCGGCGAGAAGAAGAAGGTCGAGATGTTGCAGCTGCTGCTCCTGCAGCCCAAGCTCGCCATCCTCGACGAGACCGACTCCGGCCTTGACGTCGACGCCCTGTCCGTCGTCTCGCGAGGCATCACGGCCTACCGCGAGCAGTGCGGCGGCGCCCTGCTCATCATCACGCACAACACGCGCATCCTCGAGCGCGTCGACGTTGACCGCACGCACGTCATGGTGCGCGGCCACCTCGTCGCAGACGGCGGCCCTGAGCTCATCGACCAAATCGATGCGAACGGCTTCGAGCGCTACGAGGCGGCCGAGGCCTCGCTCGAGAAGGCGGAGGCGTAGCAGATGGAGCGCGAGAACATCGCCGCCGACGCCACGGCCGGGCAGCCCGAGCGCAAGCGCGCCGACGTGGCCGACGTCGACCGCAGCATGTATGACTTCGTGAAGTCCGAGAAGGGCTACGAGCGCTTCGCCGACGGCCTGTCCGGCGATATCGTCGAGCAGATCAGCCGCAAGAAGGACGAGCCCGACTGGATGCTGCAGATGCGCCTGAAGGCACTCGAGACCTACGAGCGCATGGAGATGCCCAAGAACTGGGGCCCGGCCATCGGCGGCCTGGACATGAGCACGATCTCCACCTACGTGGCCAGTGGCGCCAAGCAAGCCGAGAGCTGGGACGACGTGCCCGACGACATCAAGGACACGTTCGAGCGCCTCGGCATTCCCGAGGCCGAGCGCACGAGCCTGGCGGGCGTGGGCGCCCAGTACGACTCCGAAATCGTCTACCACAACATGAAGGACGAGGTCGCCAAGTCCGGCGTGGTGTACACGACGGTCGAGGACGCCATGCACTCGGGCTACGAGGACATGATCCGCGAGCACTTCGGCACGCTCATCCCCATGACCGACCACAAGTTCGCCGCACTGCACTACGCCGTGTGGAGCGGCGGCTCGTTCGTCTACGTGCCCGCCGGCGTGAAGCTCGACTTCCCGCTGCAGAGCTACTTCCGCCTGAACGCCGCGGGCGCCGGACAGTTCGAGCACACGCTCATCATCGTGGAGCCCGGTGCCGACCTGCACTTCATCGAGGGGTGCTCCGCCCCCAAGTACAACGTGGCCAACCTGCACGCCGGCGCCGTGGAGCTGTTCGTGGGCAAGGGCGCCAGGCTTCGCTACTCGACCATCGAGAACTGGTCGAAGAACATGTACAACCTCAACACGAAGCGCGTGCGCGTCGAGGAGGACGGCAAGGTCGAGTGGGTCTCGGGCTCGTTCGGCAGCCACGTCTCCTACCTCTACCCCTCGAGTCTGCTCGTGGGCCCGCGCGCGAGCTGCGAGTTCACCGGCATCACGTTCGCCGGCGCCACGCAGAACCTCGACACGGGCTGCAAGGTGACGCTCGCCGCGCCCGACACCCGTGCCTCGGTCGACACCAAGTCGCTCTCCAAGGGCGGCGGCATCTCGACATTCCGCAGCTCCGTCGTGGTGACGAAGAAGGCCGACCGCGCGAAGGCCTCCGTGAGCTGCAGCTCGCTCATGCTCGACGACATCAGCCGCTCGGACACCATCCCGGCCATGGACGTGAGGAACGCCACGGCCAGCGTGGGCCACGAGGCCACGATCGGCCGCATCTCAGACGACACGGTCATGTACCTCATGAGCCGCGGCTGCTCCGAGCAGGAGGCCCGCACGATGGTCGTGAACGGATTTGCCGACCCGGTCTCGAAGGAGCTGCCGCTCGAGTACGCCGTCGAGATGAACAACCTCATCAAGCTCGAGATGGAAGGGGCGATCGGCTAGATGGCTCTCACGCTTACCGGCGTCGGGCGTACTGACGCCCAGACCTGGAACTGGCTCAAGAACAACGACTGCGAGCTCAGGGTGCCCGCCGCCCCCGCCGCAGACC
>ERZ1034984.11-NODE-11-length-203685-cov-18.062830_pt1 | contig 203685 bp, 161 predicted proteins | sample MGYA00520589_ERZ1034984 | MGnify/ENA primary metagenome ERZ1034984 (study PRJEB33766, sample SAMN09781790) | gut metagenome | biome: gut microbiome | host: Homo sapiens | place: Madagascar | study: EMG produced TPA metagenomics assembly of the PRJNA485056 data... | reverse complement strand
ACGGCGAGTGGGGCGTCATGCTCGGCGTCACCCCGCCGGGCATGACGCCCCACTCGCCGGAACCGAGCCGCGAAAGCGTGGTGCCGAGCGCGCCGGCGGCCGCCATGAGGGCGCTTCGAGCGTCTTCATGCGCGCGGATCGCCGCGATGTCCTCTTCGTCGGCCATGTCGGGCGCCGCCTCGATGCGCCCATCGGCTCCGATGCGCCCGCCCAAGCGCTCGGCAAGCTGACGGTCCCGGCGCGTCAGCGAGACCGAGGCCGCTGCGACGGCGGAGCGGGCGATGTTGGGGCCTTGCTCGAACAGCGACGACGGCCCGGCGGGGCTGCAGGTCCAGCGCCCGTCTTCGTCGCGGTCGACCGCGAGGCCGAGCGCTTGGCACACCTCGAGCACCGGCGCGCGGCGAAACTCCACTTCCGGGCCGCTAAGCCCGTCGCGCGCGCCTGCCGCATCGATCGCGTTGAGCAAGGCGGATAGTTCGCGCGCGGCCTGGTCGTCGGACGGCTCGATACCGGTGACGGCCTCGATCGGGATCGCGTCGTCTGCCGAGGCGGCGCTCCATACGTGCTCGCGCCGCACGGCCGCGTCCGCGTCGGCGATCGCCGCGCGAAGCGCGTCGGGGTGCACGTCGAAGTTGCCTGCCGCGTCGGCGCGCAAGCGCGCCCAGGCGCGCTTGCGGCCCTCGACGGTTGTCTCGCCGAGCACCGGGTCGACGTCGTTTTCCAGCGCGACGACATCTTGGTACGTGGCCCCGGCACGCATCGCCATGCGCTCCGCCTGCTCATAGAGCTCGTCCAGCACGGCGTTTCGCCTCTCGGCCTCGGGCGACTCGTCGCCGTCGGCTCGCACCGAATCGATCTGCGCGGCGATGTGCGCAGCGTCGGCCGCGGTCCACTCCGGGACCGCGCGCTCCTCGTCGGCGCCAAGCGCAGCCTCTTTGCCGTTGCCCTTCATCATGTCTCCCTCCGCTAGCCCGTGGCGGGCGTAAAGGTCGCGCGCCCCCTCGCCGCGCGCGGCGCCCTGGTCGTATCTCATGCACACCTGGTCGATGCTCGCGCCGCCCATCCACGCCTCGACCATCGATTCGGGAAGCGAGCCGCGCACGTATATCGCGAGCGCGAACACATCGTCGGCCGCCAGGATGCGGCCGACGACCCTGACGGGACCCGCAGCCGCCTGGTCGATTAGGTCCTCGAGCTCTTCGGACAGCTTCTTGTAGCTGCCCGAAAAGGAGATGCCCCTCATGAACTCCCCGAACGGCTCGTCGCGGCGCGCCCAGCCGGGCACCTCGCCGGGCTCCATGCCCGACGCGACCAAGCCGATGAGCTCCCAGTTGCCCGCGTCCACCGCAGCGGTTTCGAGGAGCTCGAGCATATAGGCCCGCTTCTCGGCGTCGGTCATCGCGATGAGCGGCTTGTCCGCGAATCGCGGGTCGTGCCGCACGCGCCCCTGCACGCAGGCCGCCAGCGCGCGGCGAGATTCAAGCCGGCCTTCGTCGGTAAGGTCGTCGACGGGGATCCACGCCCCTGCACCGCACGCCGCCATGCCGCGTGCGAAGGCCGCGACGTCGGCGCGAAAGCGGTCGGAGTTGCCCGAAATCGGGCGTCCCGAGGCGTCGACGGAGGCGAGCTCGATAAACCCGCCGCCAAGCCCGACATCGGAAAGGGGTTTGCCGTCAAGAGCGCACCTGAGCGCGACTTCCGGCTCCACCCTCATGGCGTAGATGCCCGGGATGGAATCGTCGACGAGCCAGGAGTCGATGTAGGCGCCAAGGGCCGGGTTGTAGAAGCACTGCCCGGAGGACAGTGCGGCAAGGGTCTCCGCGCCGTCTGCCGCCTGCTCGGATCGGCCCAGCTCGACGAGCGCGGCCGCCAGGTCGTCTTCCGCCGAATCGCGCACGATCTTCGGCATCTGCTCCATCGAAGGCTCCTGTTCTGCGAAAGAGGCTTCGATCCTCCAGGCGGCGGAAAGCTGCTGTGCCGAGACGCCTTCGTAGTGCTTGCTGGCAAGGTAGGCGACTTCTTCGATGTCGCCGACATAGGGTTCGAAGGAGGCGCTGCCTTCGATCGCGAACTCCTTTTCCGCAAACGAAGCGGCAAGCCTCGAAAGGTCGTCGAGCTTGCGCTCGAAAGGCGCGTCCATGACGATGTACGACTCGACCGGCCCCAGGGCAGGGGAGTCGCCTTTGAACCTGACCATGGCCGCTTCGCCGGACACAGGTCGCTCAGCGACCCACACCTCGGGGATGCCATCGGCCACAGGTCCGCTCGAGAGCCCGTCGAGGCCCTGTCTGCGGCCGATCTCCTTGAGCTGGGCGCCTGAGAGCCGCCTGATCTCGTCCTGCGGGGCGCGGACGGGGTCGTTCAGCAAGACCTGCTCGGCCCAGCGATACCCGCCGCACAGCTCGATGAGCTGTTTGCGGGTGAAGGAGAACCCCCTCGAAGAGCTTCCCCGCGACGGTCAAGGCGGCTACGTCGGTAGCGAGCACGTAGGCGCGCCCATCGTCTTCGTAGACGTGTCCGCTGCTCACGAGCTCGGGAAGCTCTTCGGCCGAGCTTAGGGGTATGTAAGCGATGCCTCTGCCGGTTCTGAAGTTTCGGGCGTTCGAATACGCCTCGTCGATGAATATCTTTTCAAATTCAAGCTGTTCGTCCATGCGTTCACCTATGCGTCTCAGGTTCGCAGGAGGGCGGGCGTAAAGTCGACAATTCGATTCATGGAAACCTGCAGGTGCCTTTGACCTGCCGGTTTACGAAAATTTCGAATATGTTAGAATTCAAACCAGCCTCCTGCACTCCCTTTCTCTTAAAGTCGGTGCGAGGTTTGGTCAAGGGGAGATGCTTGGGACAAGCATCCTAGGCGGCGTTGCCGCGGAGAATTGGAAAGGCCGATGTTTGGAACCGAGCTTCTCCCCTCCCGCATATGACTATATAAGAGGCGCGCGCGGTATCCAATGCCGCCTGACCTCGCCTTTCTTTCGATTATCGCGATTTGAACGATTCTAGGTGTCCCCTTAGGGACTGTAACGAACGCTTTGGTTCATGACCTCACCGCAAAAAATGAGCGGTGAGCCGAACGGTGACGATAGGCGGCAGCTGCTTGGCAGCAGTCTCTAGTTTTCAGGTTCGGAATCGTAGAAGCACCTTGCATCGGTCAGCTGCGCGACATTCATCGTTGCCATTGCAAGCCTAGTCTCTTTGGTCTGTTTTGTTCTCTACGTTTTCTTTGTCATGCAGGTTCACAAGGCCAACCTAGCAATGTGAAGCAGAATTCATTCTTCGACTTTTCGGCGGCAAAACCCTTGCTCGAAGGCGATTCTCGCAAAAGCTTCCTCGATAGAATAGCGCATGATCCTAAGCGGCGGCATCGTTCCTGATACGCACGTCGGGTCAGTCGGCAGCCGCAAAGCTTCATATGCTTCCTACGTTTTCTATGTCGGCGCGGCGCGCCAGTTTAGGATACTCGTACAAGAGCCTTGGCAGATGGTTGTTGCTGCGGGGGGCTCCGAAGCCTATGCAAGTCGCGCGGGCGCGCTGCCCACAGAAGGGTCGAACCGATAACCCCATACGTCCCCAAAGATTCATCTAGGAGCGCAACTGCGCTTGACAACAGATCCCGCATCCCCTGCGAGCAAAGCTCCTCCAAACCTCGAAGACTTCGCTCTCTCCATCCTGCCCAAATTTCCCAAACACTCAGAAGCTCCGGCGCGCAGCGCCCGCCGCTCCCCAGACGGCCCAGCCAATGCCTTTCCCTTCACCGCCTTCCCAGAAGCTCCCAAACCCCACCAACTTCTCGCCGCGGCGGCTCGTGTCAGCCGCGCCCGCCAAAACCCCGATCGAGCGACGTGAATCGAAATAATGACAGGGGAGCGCATCGACGCCGAACACGACCTCTTTTTCTTGAGCGTACCCCTCGTCACTACGCTTTCGCGGTTCCCTTTGTTTGCTTTGTTTCCTACGTTGGAAGCATCCCTCAGCCTGCACGATATCCATGGCTGCCCTTCCTTCGCAGTGGCGACGGCTTCGGTTCGCCGAAATATCCCGCCTTTAACTTCATGCAGTCAGACTTTCCATCTTATGTAACTCTAAACCTTGACGGCTGTTTACTCGATTCACAACTAAATCCGTCATTTGATATTGGTCAATGGTGGACCTCCGACAACCCTGGCTCTCCAAACGTTTGTTTCGCCGAGTCTCCGCAGGGGCGCGCATCGCCAACGTCAAAGATTGTAAAGTGGTGCGCTAGGGTTTTAAGGCTTCGAAAACCCGCAGCAAGTCAACGAAGCGATGCCGTAGCGTTCCCTGGGCATCTTGAAGCTTTAGACGATGGTTCGCCAAGGCTGATCGGCCTTGGCGAACCATCGAAAAAAGCAGCTTCCATCAAGCAGTGCCGTTGCGGTACAATGTGAGAGGTTCGACAGATTAGGGAAGAGCCGCAAACAGCCGTATCCTTCCCGAACGCATCGAAAGCCGGCAGCCCGAGCTAACCGGCAAAAGGCCTTAAGGCCCATCCCTCTGCGGGCAAGGCCCGCGATCTCGATCACCGAATCGAATACCCCTGGAAAATCCGCCGCAGGAGAGGCTGTTTTGTGGTGGTTCTGTGATGGCTCTGGCTTTTTGAGCCCGCTTAAAATTTTTTTTCAGGCCCTCGATACCCCTTTTGGGGCTGCAAAAAACCGGCTTTTTTTGCAGCGGCTCGAGGCCTGATTTCTCCGATTTAGCCGATGCGATTCCATATCTGGTTCACGTATTCCCCATACTTTTCCGTCCGATCCGACGAGCGGGAAGGCCCGCCCTCGCGGGCCCTTACGGCATGTCTGTTTGGCAGCGGAACGTTCACCGCAATCGAACGCCGATGCGCTCAGAAGCCCCATATGTGCCCTTTTGGTTAACCTTATAGCCGTCAAGCACGCCAGGCCCGAACATCGAAGGCGACGACCTGCAGACGACGATTGATATCAAGGAGGCACCATGCAGACGAATAGCGATCAGCAAGTCGACGAAAAGCCCAAGCTGAGGCCGAAGCGCGTGCGGTGCGAGGAAACAGGCGAGGAGTTTCCCTCTCTGATCGAGGCAGCGGATTCGATCGGCGTCCATGTCGCGATCTTGCATGAAGCGTGCGGAGTGCAGCGCAAAAAATGCAAAGGATTGACCTGGGTTTACGTAGATAAGCATGGTGATGCCGAACTTCAAAAGCCCGAGAGGGGATGGCATGGCCGGCCTGTGGTGAGAACGATGGATGGAAAGAGATACCCGTGCATGAAGGTAGCGGCGGAGATCGAGGGGGTAACCCCGTCCAAGATGCACCGTGCGATAAAAAAAGGCGAGCCGATATCTGGGTCGCTTTGGAAATTCGAAGAGTAGCGAGCAAAGTTTGTTCGCCTCGTTGGTATGGAATTGTCGCTACAAAAACGTCAGCGACTGTGGCACTGCGATTGGTGCACCGTGTTTTACCCGAATCGCGAAACGCTTGAGACGGCGTTAGCATCAAACGAGCCGGATTTCGAAGACGGGATGATTCGCGCTGCCGCAGAACAAGCAAGCGCTAATTTCATCTTGTCGAGAGACGCAAAAGCATTCGCCAATTCCACGGTCCCAAGGATTGAGCCAATCGACTTCGTCGAACGATTGAATCTCTAAACCTGTAACGAATTTTTTACAGTTTTAGGCCCAACCTGCAACAATCTGTTACAGGTTGCAGGCTGGGGCGGTGGGGAGTCTTCCGCAGCCACAACGAGGGTGCTCGCCCCAAAACACGCGAAAGCTGCATGCCAGTAGCCTGACCTGCAGCTTTCTTTCTCGTTTTCGCCCTGCGGCTATCGCTCGCACGCTCGTGCTCGCGGCAGCTTATTGCTCGTCAGTTACGCCTGCAGCTTTCTCGAGCAGCTTGCTGTCGGTGTAGCTCAGCCAGCCGTCAGGCACCACGGCGTCGGTGTGGCACTGCGTGCAGTAGTTCACGCTGGCGCGGTGAGCCTTGTGGCACGTGGTGCACTTCTGCTCACCGTGCTGCGGCGTATGCGGGTTGATCTTGCCCATCCACGCCGTCTTCTTCTCCAGCTCGTCGCGGCTGTAGGGGTGGCAGCTGCTGTTCATGCAGAACTCGTCGGAGTTCTCAAGACCGCGCGCCTCCACCAGCTGCGTGGCCGTGCGCTCGTCAAGCGGGCTGTCGAAGTTGCCGCTGATCCACTCGGCGCCCTCGGTCATCTGCTCGTCAAGCTGCGGCACGTGGCAGTCCATGCAGGTTTTGCCCACCTGGTTGTGCACGGCGGCCAGCATGCTGCCGGCGTCTTCCACCTCGTTTCCCCACTTGTCTGTGGCCGGCTGACCAGGTACGGCCTCGAACGTGGGCAGGTAGGGATCCATCGGGTCGTGGCAGATGGCGTTGCAGAAGCTGGGCTGCTCGTGCCACACCATGAAGCCGGCGCCGGCCACCACCAGCACGGCCACGATGCACCCGAGCGTGATGCCCAGCCGCTTGCGCTTCTCGCCCGCGCGCTTAGGTCCTTGCGATTCGCTCATCGCTTATCTCCTTTCGATACGGGCGCGCCCTTAAGCGATGCCCAGCACGTTGCGGACGGCGATGCGACCGAACGCGCAGCATTCGCCCAGGTTGCCGCCGCCATTGTACATGTCGCACCACACGCTGCCGAATTCGCCGGCGCTGTACAGGTTCGGGATCACGTCGCCGTTGAGGTCGAGAATCTGCGCATGCTCGTTGCGGCGCGGGCCGCCGTCGGTGTTCAGCATGGTCGACGAGCAGTGGCACGCATGGAACGGAGCGCCCTTGATGGGGGTCAGCGTCTTGGCCGGGCGATAGAACGCCGGGTCATAGCCGTCTTCGCAGTACTTGTTCCACTGCTCGACGGTCTTCACCAGCTCGGCCTTGTTGATGCCGGCCTTGTCCGCCAGCTCCTCGATGGTGTCAGCGGTGAAGCCGTAGCCTTCGCTGGACGGCTCGAAGTTCGGGGCGGTGGAGTAGGCCATCATCTTCTTGTAGCCCTCGTCGTCCAGGATGTACCACGTGGTCTTCGGCATGGGCAGGTGCGGCCATTCGCCACCGAACTGCATGTGGCCGTGGCGGCTGCCCACGTTGATGTTCAGCGGGTTCTGGTCGATGACCTCCCAGTCGTGCTCATGGTCGGAATCCCAGTCCATGAAGAAGCGGCGGCCGTTTTCGGCAACGGTGATGCCGAACTGCTTCGGCGTGCGCATGGTCACGTCCTCGCCTTCGATGGGAGAAACGCTCGTCCACATGCCGGCGCAGCTGTTCATGTGCCACATGTCGGCGCCGATACGAGCGCAGATGTAGTGGCCGTCGCCGGTGTTCATGCGGCCTGCGATGCAGCGCGCGGTGGCGGCGGACAGGTAGTCGGCGCGCATCTGCTTGTTGTTCTCGAAGCCGCCGCAGCACATGATGACGCCCTTGTTCGCCTTCACGTACACGGTCTGGCCCTCGTAGGTGTACACGCCGCCGAGGATGGCCTTGCTCTCGGGGTCCTGGATGAGCGCCGTCAGCGGGGCGTTCAGCTTGTGCGTGATGTTCGGGTCGTCGGCGATGACGGAGTTCACGAACTTGATGACGTGGTCGTACTTCTCGTCGTTGAAGAACAGCACGCCCAGGTTGTAGCCGTGCGGCAGCTCGGCATACTCGGGGTAGCACGTGTCGCCGGTGCCGGGGTGGAAGTGCTCCGTGGCCTTGAAGTAGCCTTCCTTGAAGCCGGGCAGACTTTCCAGCCACGTGCGGTTCTCGTGGATGCCCTCGGCGAACGCATCGAGCACCGCGTCGGGCGTGTTGTCCATCTCGCCGCGCAGCTCGTAGAGGTACTGGCGGAAGCCTTCGGCGTGCTCGTCGTCGGTCCACAGCACGCGGCCGGCGGAAAACGGGCTGTCGCCGTCGCCGAGCACCAGCGCGCCCTTCTCAAGCAACAGCGCCTTGGCGCCGTTGCCCTCGGTGGCCACCGTTGCCGCAGCCGCCTGGCCGGCAAGGCCGCCGCCGACGATGAGCACGTCGGTCTCTTCGTCCCAGTCGATCTCGCCGATAGATTGCGCGAAGTTGTTCTTGTTGGGTTCCTTGCCCTTTGCCGTGCATCCGCCAAGTGCTGCGGCGGCCGTGCCCGCAAGCAGGGTTGCGCCCGCTGCCTTGATGAAGCTGCGACGCGATTGCGTCAGGTTCAGATCGGCCATCGAATCCATCTTCGTCCCTTTCCGTGAATTCTTGTTCCCACGTTCGTGGCTGATGAGCACGTTACGCGGCTGCCGACCGGGCATCTTCACCCGCAGCTGGGGCTTCCCATGCGCAAAAACGGGTGAAATCGCTCCTACCCGAAGCGGGTGAGAAGGTTGTTTGCGCAGGTCAAGCGAATGCTTACCAAAGTGGTTTGCGCTTAAGCACATTTGCGAGGTTTTGGGGCGTTGTGAAAAAATATAGCGGCAAATTTACGTATAGATAAGGAAAATAGTCACTGAATTAGGGGTTCGACCTTACTTCAGCATGCTATGATGCCGTCTAAAACAAGCAGGGAAGAGGGGAGCGGCATGGCAAAAGAGAGCGTTCAAAGCGCAAAGGCATCGCGCGCGCGAACTGTGCAAGCCGACAAGTCGAAGGCTGGCCAGAAGAAGGCGGACAGCGCTGCCGCCAAGCCGGCCGCCAAGCCGCGCCTGGCTTCTATTGGCATTTGTTGCACGCTGGCGTGGGCGTTTCTTATCAACGCTGCCGGCGGCGAAGCGCCCACCGGCCAGCTTTCGTGGCAGGTTTCCTACTTCGCGTTGGCTGTTGCTATGGTGGCGTTCGGCTTCATCGCGCGCAGCAAGCCCGCGTTCGTGGAGTCGCCGGCGGCAGGCTACGTTGCCGCGGTGGCCGGCGCTTTCGGCGCCGCCGCGCTGCTGTTCTCTAGCGTCACGCCCGCGCTTGACGCGCTTGAGTACCCCGCCACCATCGTATGCTCGTGCGTGCTGGGCTGGTTGTACCTGCAGTGGGGCGCTTTTTACACGGGCGTGAACCTGCGCATGGCTATTGGCTGCCTGTTCATTGGCAACATTGCTGCGTCGGTGCTGAAGTGCGCGGCACACTTCAGCCCCTTCCCGCTTATGTGCGCTATCACTATGGCGCTGCCCGTGGCTTCAGTGCTGCTGTGCCGCATGGCGCTCATTGACGCGCCCGCCGGTGGGCGGGCCGATGTGCGATTTGAGTCCCACAACCTACGCGGTCTGTGGAAGGTGGCGGTTGCGGCGGCGGTGCTCAGCTACGTTACCGCGTTTTTGGTGGGTACGTCGTTCGGCAACCAAAGCGCCGCGACGGCCGACGTATTTCTGCTGGGCCGGGCGTTCGAGGTGCTTATCTCGGGCGTGGTGTTGGCGGTGGTGATTGGTGCGAACCGCGCGTTCAACTTCGCTCAGCTGTGGCGCATCGTGTTGACGGTGCTGGCCCTCGATGTGCTAAGCCAGGCGCTGTTGCCGCAGATCACCGTCATTCGTTGCGTGGAAAGCAGCGCATGGGATTTGCTGGTGCTTCTCACGTGGCTGACGGTTATCGACATCGCCCGCCACGCGAAGGCTGACCGTAACGTGGTCATCGGCCTGGGCTGGGCGGTGTACGCTGCTTCATTTGCGGCGGGCTCGGTGCATTCCAGCTGGTTTTCGTCGGGCAGTTTTGGAATCGCCTTCACCACGCTGCTGATGTTTGCGCTGGCCATAGTGGGTACGTTTTTCCTGGAAGTGCGCGACCAGGATACGAAGTGGATTTTTGCCGAGATGTCTGGCGAACGTGTGAGCGCGCCGCAAGATCACCGCAGCATCGACGAGCGCTGCGATGCCATCGGCGCCGAGCGCGGCCTGACGCCGCGCGAGCTCGAGGTCATGAAGATGCTGTGCAAGGGCCGCACGAAGTCCTACATCGCAGAAACGCTGTACCTGACGGAAAACACCGTGCGCAGCCACACGAAGCACATCTACACGAAGCTCGACGTTCACAGCAAGCAAGAACTGATGGACCTGGTGGGCGCGTAAAGGGGCCTTGGCAAAAGAGGGAGGCTTCGTGCAGCAGCTCAATTCCATAACGTTTCGGCGGTTCGATACCGTGTGCTCGGTGGTTGCCGATGTTGATGATGGCACGTTGGCCGAAGTCAAGGCGTTGTGCGAACGCTATGAGCTGTTGTTGAGCCGTTTCGATCACAACAGCAAGCTTTTCGCGCTCAACGCGGCAGCGGGCGAATGGGTCGAGGTAGGCGAGGAGCTTGCTGGCATCCTGCGCGTGGCGCTTTGGTATTGCGAACGTACGGGCGGCTTGTTCGATGTCACCATGGGGAGCGTGTGCCGTTTGTGGGACTTCAAGCGCGAAATCGTTTCCGATGCGGATATGGTTGCCGAAGCGCTTGCGCACGTCAACTGGCGAAACGTTCGGGTGGACGGGGCGTGGGCGCGCATTGCCGATCAGCAAGCAAGTATCGACCTTGGCGGCATAGCGAAAGGCGTTATCGCCGACGGCGTTGCCGAGTTCCTGCGTGGTTGCGGGGCAACCACGGGCGTGATCAACCTGGGCGGCAACGTGCTGACGCTTGGCGGCAAACTCGATGGCAGCCCCTGGCGCGTGGGTTTGCGCGCGCCCGTTCCCTCGGGCGGAAAGCTTGAGGCCGCATCGTTTGCCAGCGTTGCCGTGCGCGGAAAATCGGTGGTCACCAGCGGCGTGTACGAGCGCGCCTTCATGCGCGATGGTCGCGTGTTGCATCACATCCTGGACCCGCGCACGGGTCTACCCGCCGTAACCGACGTGCTGTCGGCCACCGTGGTGTCCGACGCCTCGATCGATGGTGATGGCTTCACCACTGCGTTGGTGGTCATGGGTGCCGCGCGCGCCCTCGCCTTCGCCGAGCAAACGCCTGGCATTGAGGCGATTATCTTGACCATCCAAGGTCAGCTGCTGCGCACCAGCGGCGTTGAGGGCGAAGCTGGGCGATTCTCGGTAAGCGCGTAACCATTGGCGAAGAGCGAGCTCAACCAAGCAATAAGGTGACACGCCCTTTGGGCGCTATCTATGAGGTGCGGAGCTTTCGCTCCGCGCTACGGGAGCGTTCGCAAACCCAAGTTCATTCGCGGGTCAACTCCGTAGCGTCGACCGAAAGGTCGACACCTCATAGAAAGCGCCGCAGGCGCGCTACCAATTTTTCAAAGCGCCCGCAAAACGCGGCGCCCGCTTCCTAAAACGCCCCCCCCGGCACACGTTCGCTCACCGCGCGGACAAATGCATCATGACCAGTCGTCGCAACTTTTTCAAATTGGGGTCCAATCACGCAGATATGGGAAAGCGATTCAGGATACTATGGTTCCAACGCCTCGAGAAAGGACCCATCTATGATCCTGCTGTCTATTATCTTCCTGGTGGTTGTGTTGGCTGTTGTTTCTGCCGTTATGGGCTCGCCCATGTTCTTCGTGGTGCGGCAACAGGAGTCGTCCATCATCGAGCGGCTTGGCAAGTTCAACCGCATCGTCACGCCTGGCTTCCACGTCATGATTCCGTTCATCGAGCGCCGCGCTGCCAATGTGAACCTGCGCACGCAGGAAGCGCGCTATTCGCTGAACGGCAAAACGAAGGACAACGTCACCATCGGCACGGCCGTGTCCGTGCAGTTCCGCGTCGAGCAGAATCAGGCGCCGGTGGTCGAGCAGTCTGGCATTTACCGCAGTTACTACATTTTGAGCAATCCTATCAACCAGATGGAAAGTTACATTGCTGATGCGCTGCGTTCGGCCATTCCCGGCTATACGCTCGACGAAGTGTTCGACAACAAAGACCTCATCGCGCAAAACGTCAAAGATTCCGTCACCGAGCTGATGGCGGGCTACGGCTACGAGATCATCACCACGCTTATCACCGATATCGAACTGCCGAAGGACGTTGAGCGCTCCATGAACGCCATCAACTCTGCGCAGCGCGACCAGGAAGCCGCTAAAGCGCTGGCCGAGGCGGAGCGCACGAAAACCGTGGTGGCAGCAAAAGCCCAGGCCGAGGCCATGGAGCAAACGGGCATCGGCATTGCCAACCAGCGCAAGGCCATCGCCGATGGTATCGCAGCGTCGCTTGACACCATCAAGTCATCGGGCGTCACCGCTCAAGAGGCAAACGAGCTGTTCCTGTATACCCAGTGGGTGGAAATGATGAATTCGTTCGCCGAATCCGGAAAAGCGTCAACGGTGGTGCTGCCCAGCTCCTTCGACAGCAAGTCCTCAATTCTGCCCGACCTGCTCGCGGCTCAGCAAACAGAGAAGGGCTCGGGGGAATAGCGGACGCTTAACCCGCCAACTTACGGAGCAGTTCGATCTCTGCGGCGTAACCGGGCAGTTCGTTGGGGGTTTCTAGAATGAACGGCAAATCGCGCAGCTGCGGGTGCGTGACGATGCGCTCGAATGCTTCCAGGCCGATGTAGCCTTCGCCGATGCGTTCGTGGCGGTCTTTATGGGCGCCGCAGGGGTTCTTCGAATCGTTCAAGTGCACGGCGCGCAACCGCTCGATGCCGATGACGCGATCGAATTCGTCAAGCACGCCGTCAAGGTTGTTCACGATATCGTACCCACCGTCGTGCACATGGCACGTGTCCAGGCACACGCCCATGTGGTCGGAAAGCTCCACGCGCTCGATGATGGCCGCCAGCTCCTCGAACGTGCGGCCGACTTCCGTGCCTTTGCCTGCCATGGTTTCCAGCAGAACCGTGGTGGTCTGCTGGGGGCGCAACACCTCATTGAGCAGGCCCGCAATCAGATCGATGCCCGCTTCGGCGCCTTGCTTTACATGGCTTCCTGGGTGGAAGTTGTAGTAGCTGCCCGGTACCGCCTCCATGCGCACCAGGTCGTCGGCCATGCATTCGCGGGCAAACTCGCGCGCATGTGGCTTGTCCGAGCACGGGTTCAGCGTATAGGGCGCATGCGCCACCAACGTGCCGAAGTTGTTAGCGGTTAGCAATTCGCGCAACGCCGCGGCGTCAGCGGGATCGATTGCCTTCGCCGCGCCGCCGCGTGGGTTGCGCGTAAAGAAGGCGAGCGTGTTCGCCCCGATGGCAAGCGCGGTCTTTCCCATGGCAAGATATCCCTTTGATGTGGACAGATGGCATCCAATGGTCAGCATAGTCAATTCCTTCCTGCGACTGAGCAACAAAGCCCACCGACAGCTCATTACGAATGACGGCAAGGCGAAGTGCTGCAGCCGCGTTTCGTAGTTTTAATCGAAAGTGCCATAGGCGCACCACGTAATTCTTAACAAAAACCCGCCCGCCGGCGAGCAACCACCCTTGGCGCTCCAGCTTTGTTCGTAGCTGAGCACCCATCGTTTCGCGAACAGCGCACTTAACCAATACAACTATCGCAATTGTTCAAGTTGCTTGCGCTGTCGTTTACCACAATCCCAAAAAGTGCTGCACGCCTAAGCTGGTGCAGGCGATGGCAATCCAGCACGCGGCGCCTAACACGATGGGTTTCGCGCCCGACTTCACCAGGCCAACTACATCGGTGTTCAAGCCAATGGCCGCCATGGCAACTACAATGAAGAACTTGCTGAGCGTTTTCAGCGGATCGAACACGGTGCCGCTTATGCCCGCCGCCGCAGCAACGGTGGCCACCAGCGATGCGCACACGAACAGGATGATGAACGTCGGCAACGCCCGCTTCAAGCTGAAGCCCGATGCCGCATTCGTCTTGGCCTCGGTACCGTTTGCACTGGTCGCCGTCTTGCGCTCGCGCGCCGAAACCCACAGCGCCAGCACGAACGTGATGGGGATGATGGCCAGCGTGCGCGTCAGCTTCACGATGGTGGCGTAATCCAGCGCGTTTGCGCCGGGGTGCATGCCGTCCCACACCGCCGCGGCAGCGGTTACCGACGACGTATCGTTTACCGCTGTGCCTGCGAACAGACCGAACCCGTCGTTCGTCATGCCGATAGCGTCGCCAAGCGTGGGGAAGATGAGCGCGGCTAGCACGTTAAACAGGAACACCACCGAAATGGCGTGCGCCACTTCCTGGTCGTCGGCCTTGATAACTGGAGCCGTCGCCGCAATAGCCGATCCGCCGCAAATCGACGAGCCCACGCCGATGAGCGTAGCCGTGCGTCCGGGAATGTGCAGCACGCGGCATAGCACAGCCGCCGTGATAAGCGATGCGGAAATGGTGGCCAGGATAACCGGCAGCGACAAGGCACCCACCTGCGCCAACTGCGTCAGCGGCAAGCCGAACCCCAGCAGCACCACCGCGGTTTGCAAGATTTTCTTCGAGGCGAACTTGATGCCGGGGCCCGCCGCGCCTTTGTTCTTCCACACCGTTGCGATCACCATGCCCAGCAAGATTGCGAACACGGCGCCACCGACCAGCGGCACAGCCCGGCCAAGAAACCAGCAGATGACGGCGATGGCGGCGGATATGGCAACGCCGGGGGCTAAGGTGCGGATGCGGGACATGGAACTCTTTCTAGCTATGGTGAGCGCAGGCGGCGAAAGCCGCTCGCGATTGCGAACCTCAACACTATAGCCCAGTTCAAGCACTGCGGTCTCAAAGCCATTGCAATCTCATGCGCGCTTATTGGGCCGACGAGGTCCCTCACGGTGTGTGAAGAGCTGCAGAATGGTAAACCGTTGAGGACGGATGGACAAGCGGGGCAAGCGCGAAGGGGTCAGGGTGAAGCCCCCTGCGCACTCTCAAAGTCTCGCGCGGCCGAGCTGGCGAACCGATCGTTTGGGCTCGAGCGCCGCACCAGTAGCTCAACGGCGTGCAATGCAACCAATGGTTTCTTGGAATTCGCTATCCGTCTCAGTAAAGTGGGGATATCAAATAACGAACGCGGGGCGAACGAAGCCGGGTTCCGCGGAGGGAAGGAGAACGCCATGTCATTCGGGAAAACGCTTATCAACCTGCGGAAAAGCCGCAACCTCACACAAGAGGAGCTAGCGGCGAAGCTGTACGTTACGCGCCAGGCGGTTTCACGATGGGAACGCGACGAAGTGGTGCCGGGCATCGACATGCTCAAGCTCATTGCGGTGACGCTTGACGAGCCGATTGTGCACCTGCTGGACATGCCCGAGCACTTGTGCGAAAGCTGCGGCATGATTTTGACGCCCGACGACTATGGCACCAACGCTGCGGGGCGTGAGGATGAGCATTTCTGCAAATGGTGCTATGAGCAGGGAGCATACACGTACGAAACCACCATGGAGGCCATGATCGAAGACTGCGCGCCGCGCTTGGCCGAAAACACGGGCATGACGCGCGATGAGGCGGTGTCGCTGATGGGCGCGGTGCTGCCGCACCTCAAACGCTGGAGCGCCGTGTACGCCAACGAGCAGCGATACGGCGCCGAAGCGCGCGAACGCTACGGCAGCGAAGCAGTGGACGCCGCAAACGAAAGGCTTCTGTCCATGGATGACAAAACGTGGGAAAGCAAAGAACAGCTTGAGCGGGCCATCATCGAACAGCTAAAAACCGCCATGACCATGGGAGATACCACCAGCAGCGCCGCAGCGAAGCTTGCGCGCATGCACGGCGAATGGATTGCCATGCAATGGGGCGAGGGCGCGTACTCGCCGGCAGCGCACGTTTCGCTCGCGCAAAGCTACCTTACCGACAGCCGCTTCACCAGCTATTACGACAGCAAAGCCGGTAAAGGCGCCACGCAATTCCTGGTGAACTCAATCGAGGTGGCCGGCGTTTAGAGGCGAGAGGTTAGCGAGCCCTGTCGCTCGGAGACATCCTGTTTGCAAGGGGGTGGGGGAAGGGTGTCTCCAAGCGGAAAAGCTCGAAAAACGAGAAGCTAACGGAACCGGGGTTGCTCAGCGTACGGTTAGTGCACGCGCACCTTCTCGATTTCGGCGTGAAGGTCATTTCGTAGGGCGGAACTCCGCCCCGATTGGATAGCGCCCGAAGGGCGCGTCGCCGATTTCCGGGGGGCGCGGGCGGTTCGGGATGGCGAGAAATCGAACTTTCCGGGCTTCGTGACGTCCGGCCCGGAAAAAGGTGCAGGTTTTTGAACTTTCCGAGCCTCGCGACGGGCCTCAAGGCTCGGAAAGTCCGATTTCCTGCACAGAACCCGGCCCGAATGAGCTCGAAAGCCCGGAAAGTTCAAATCTTGCACGGCCGTGAGGGCCGCCTGCCCCGGCAAAGGGACAAGCCGCTCGCCAGGTCGGGGAGCGCGGCGGTTCGAGGATTCGGTGTCGCGCTTCGCGCTCCCCCTTGCGGGCCGGGCGGCAAGGGCCGGGCGGCGGAATCGAACCGCCCGCGAGTGGGACGAAGGGACTGTCCCTTCGTCCCACTTCGCCGGCGCCCTAGTAGAACATGAAGACGCTCAGGCCCGCGCCGTAGAAGGCGACGCGCAGGCAAATGGCGCCGGCGAGGGCGGCGACCACGGCAACCGCGCCGAAGAGCTTCCAGCTGGCCGCGTCGCCCTTCTTCTTGGCGAGGAAGGAGCACACCAGGGGCACGATGGCGCCGACCACGACCGCGCCGAGCCACAGCAGGGCGGCCTGGTCGCCGATGGCGGCGCCGGCGTCGACCATGGCCTTGGTCGGGTGCGTGGGGTCGAAGTAGTAGCCGACCTGGGCGAACGATCCCGCGCTCATCTGGACGTAGACGGCGTAGGCTGCCGTGCACACGGCGCCGATGGCGGAGCCCACGACGGCGGGCATGCCCAGCTCGGCGGTGTCCTCGCCCTTAACCGCCAGCACCACGGCCACCGTGGCGGGGCCGAGCAGGCAGGCCGCGCCCACGATGGACAGCACCTCGAGCACGGAGTTCCACGCCGGGCGCGCCGGCATCATGTACGAGTGCGCGCACACCGCGGCCAGCACGACGCTGATAACGATCGCCAGCGCGGCCATCCACTTCGGCAGCGTGCCGCCGTCCTCGGACTTGCGGGCCACCGCGAAGTACGCCACGGCGATGACCACGAACGCCACGATCGCGATCAATTCCTGCGTGATGCCGGACGTGATGTGGCCGAAGCCGTTGAAGATGCGCTCCCAGTGCTGCAGGTGGAAGAACACCGCGATCCCGCCGAGCGCCAGCAGCACGCAGCTCAAGACCGCCAGAACCTGCTGCGACTTCTTCCCCGCGCCCTTCAGCGCCAGCACGCCCTGCACGCCGAACACGCCGCACGCCCACGCCGTCAGCGTGGTGAACAAGATCAAAGGCCATTGCAGTTCCATGCTACTCACCGCCCTTCCACTCGTGGTTGCGCAGGATGTAGCGGAACGACGGTTCGTTGCCGGTATCGGGAAGGTGATGCACGTCGCTGTCGGTGAAGGGGCGTACGATATCGGTAAGCTTGCAAAACTCCGTCGAAACGCTTTCGTAAGAGGCGTCTCCTGTGTGGTTCACCTTGCCAGCGCCGACGAAGCTATCCCAACCTTTGTCAAGGTCGCCAAAGTAGCGCGCGCGCCCGCCGCACTGGCTGACGCACTGCGGCAGCTCGCCTTGGGCCACCTTCTGCTCGCACAGCGTGCACTTCTCCACCACGCGCTCTTCCTCGTTCAGATAGCGAACGCCATAAGGACAGGCCATCGCGCAGAACTGGCAGCCGATGCACTTCGACTTGTCGATCTGCACGGTGCCGTCGGCAAGCACGTGGCTGGCCTCGGTGGGGCACACCTTCACGCACTCGGGATCAGCACAGTGTTGGCACCCTACCGGCAAAAAGTACGTATACACGTTGGGGAATGTGGCCCCTTCTTCATTGGCAAACGGGCCGATGCGCAGAACCTTGTTCCAGAAGTTACCGATTGGCACGCCATTTACCACTTTGCAGGCCACAGTGCAGCCAAGGCAGCCGACGCACCGGTTTAAATCGGTGACAATTGCATACCGCGCCATTCCTATTCACCCCCTTCGTAGTGAAGCTTCGCCCATTCTTTCAAACGCGGGTCGGAAGCATCGTGGATAATCTCGGTTCCGTCGTTACCGCACGGGCATGGGTTGCCAAACGGCGAGTTCTCCGGTGTGGCCTTGTAGATCTTCACCGGGTATCCGCGCAGATACGATGCGGCGCAATGCCTATCGCGAAGATCGCGCGAGACGAGGCAATTCACGCCCGAAAGCTCGAATCCGTGGCCGGATTGGTTAAGCTCGGGGTACCACCACTGATGCTCGCAGTTGATGACACCGGGCTCGATGCCCTCGTAGAAATCGGCCACCTGGCGAATCTTGCCATTCTCGTTTTCGATCCATACCCAGTCGCCCTGCTCAATCCCGTATCTCTCGGCATCTGCGGGGTTGATTTCCATACGCGGCGTCGGCCACTGTTCGCGGCACCACGGCAGCTGACGGTGCTCGCTGTGGAAGTACACCGGAATACGTCGACCCGTATTGCATATGAGCGGATATTCGCTTTCCAAGTCGGGACGCTCGGTGCGGGAAAGCGGTGCCTCGCGGTAATCGGGCAAAATGTCGCTTTCCTCGGGGTAGAACGTTTCCATGACCGTTGACCACAGTTCCAGCTTGCCCGTGGGCGTTTGCATGCCGGGTTTGCCGTCCGGGCGCAGCATGGCCAACTGATAGCGACGATAAAAGCCCCAGGTGGACTTCCATTCGGGCGGCATGGCCTTGCAATCCCACCAGCCGTGTTCTTGGAATTCGGCGGCGAACTCCTTCCATGTCATGCCCGTTGCCCGCACGTACCAGTCGCAGTACTGTTCCTCGGTAGGCCAGGGATTGTCGGGGTCGTCGGAGAACGGCACGCCCATGGTCTTATACAGTTCGATATCGAAATCCAGGTCGTACTTCACTTCGCCCGGACGTTCGACGCACTGCACATTGAGGCCAAGGCCGCCCGAAGAACCCTGGGACGGACGCGTTGCGTTCGCTTCGATCCAGTGGGCGCAGGGCAACAACAAGTCGGATCGGTCAGACAGCGGCGTATGCCAGAAATCAACGGTCACGAAGAAGTCAAGATGCTTGAACGACTCCCAGTTGTACAGCGAATTCGCCATGTTCATAAAGTCGCCTGACTGCGCGATGCCCGCCACGATGGGGTAGGGGTCGCCCGTCTGAATCTGCTCGTATACCGCGTTGGCGTCAGCCCAGTACTGCCACCAATTAAGCAACGGGAACTCATCGGCGCCTGCAAGCTTCGCAAGCGTTTCTTCATCTGGCGGGGTCCCGCCGCCCATGGTGACGTTTCCGGCAAAGTTGACCATCTGCGGTGTAAGGAAGCTGGTGGTGCCGCCGCGATTGCCCGCGGGCGTATCCCAGTTTCCCGTGATGCCCACAAGCGCATCGAGCGCGCGACTGTTCTGAATGGCGTTGCAGCCGTGCTCGATGGCCAGCATGTAGCCGATGCCGCCGTTGCCGTAGCCGGTTTCGGGACGCAAGCGCGTTGCGTACGTGCGCGCCGCTCGCTCGATATCGGCCGCCGGAACATGTGTGATTTTCTCGGCGACTTTGGGGGTGTATTCGGCAGCACGCGCCTTGAAGTGCTCCCATACTGGTTTGACCTGGTGTTTCGTTCCGTCTTTCAACGTGACTTCGTACGTACCCTCAAGCGCCGGGTCAATAACGCGCTCGAAGCCGTCATCGGTGCCGAAACCGGTTTGGTCAGGCACCCAGCCTTGCGCCACGCCGGGGAACAAATTGTTCTGCTGCGCTTCTTTACCCTTGACCAGCGAGCGCTCCATGCTCCAGGTTTCGCCTTCCCACTCCTGCGTTTGCGCGTCGAAATAGGTCAGGCGGTTCTCGATGGTGTCCCAGCACATCATGCGGAACTGGCTGCCGTCTTCTTTCAGGTCGCTTTCCTTCAGTAACCGCGTCTTCGTGACGAACGTGCCAGCCTGGAATTTCGCGCCGATAGGGCCGTTGGAGGGCTGCATGTCTTCGCAAACCAGGAAAGGCGCATCGGTCCACTTCTTCACGAACAGTTCGTCATACAGCTTTTCGCGAATGATGACATCGATCCAAGAAAGCGCCAACGCGGCGTCGGTCTGCGGATACAGTGGCTGCCAAATGTCGGATTCTTTGCCCAGGTTCGTTTGACGCGGGTCGACGGTAATGAACGCTTGCGAGTGCATAGCGGTATCAACGGTCATGCGGCACGAGTCGTCGTAGTTCGACAGCTCGGTCGAGCCGCCCCAGCGGACCATGACTTCAGGCTGGTCGGTGGTTGCCTGCCAGCTGAATGCGTACGCGCCCTGAAGCAGCGTCGCGAAATGGCGCGGGCCCTTGCATACCTGATAAGGGTGAACGCTATTCGGGCTGCCGAACAGCAGACGGAATACACCGTAAGACGCCATGCACCAGCAACGGCTCGTGCCCGACATCATCATGATGGACGGGCCGCCGAAACGATCCATGACTTCCTGGAACTTCGTTGCCATGGTGGCATACGCCTCATCCCAGGTGATGCGTTGCCAGCCAGGATCGTCAGCGTCTTTGGGGTTCGTGCGCTTAAGCGGGTACAGCACGCGATCGGGATGGTATGCCGCCTGAATGGACGCCTGCGATTTCGCGCAGCTGTTGCCGCCGGAAGTGAAGCAGCTTGTGTCGCCTTCGACTTTTACGGCGCGTCCGTTTTCAACGGTTACCCACACGCCGCACTCCATCTTGCCGCAACCTCGACAGCAGGTGCGGATGCGCTTCACGTTCGTGGAATCGCTTGCCGATTCAGCTTGTGCCAGCCCCACGGGTGCAGCTGAGGTGATGCCGGCTGCAACCGCCGTGATGGCGGACAGCTTCGCGAACGACCTGCGCGTTAAGGTTCTCCTTCCCATTTCTCCTCCTTTTTGCTCGTCGAATGAGCCCGAGTCCTCGGGTCGGGCGCTTTTATCCTATTGAGCGACAGCGGAGGCTCTTGCTGCATTTTTCGCTCTGTGTATTTCGAAATGGGATGCTGTGTTGAATTGCGTGAACTGTGTCGATTTGTGCTCGACTGATTCCGAAACGGAAACCATCTCACGTGAACTGGGCAATCATGTGTTTAGGTCGAAAGCGGATCGGCTCATCTGGGTGCTAGATTCATTTTCGGTCTCTTATCTGCGGAAACTCTCTTTGAACGTAGTACAATGAATAATTGAAGGGGATTTCACAGGGGGATACATGCAAATCGAATTGCTGCACGATTTCATCGTGCTTTCGGAAGAACTCAATTTTCGTTCCGCGGCAAAGGCGCTGTTTACAACTCCTTCGACGCTAAGCAAGCACATTGCAACGCTTGAGAACCATTATGGCGTTCGCCTGTTCAATCGCGATAGGACAAGCGTTTCGCTTACCAATAAAGGCGTTGTGCTGCTCGAGGGTGCGCAAAAAGTATGGGATGCGTACGAGCAAACGCTTGAACTGGTCAAACACAATCAAGATGCTTCAACGCTGCATATTAGCGGCACGCTTGACAACCCTGAGGATTACCCGCTCGTGTCTCGGGTCATCACAAAATTCAAAGTTGCTACGGGAAATATCCCGCACTTGCTCCCATCGAAAAGCTTCTTCCCTGAAGAACAAGTTTCCCTTTTGGAATCAGGCGACTCCGATTGCGCTGTGTTCTATGTGGCTGAAAGCGTTTTTCGCGCGTTACATGCAGATGCTTCGATCGAGTTTTACGAGGTGGGCCGGACGCGTCTTGATGCGCTGGTGTCTGAAAGCAGCCCGCTTGCGCACAAAAAGGTTTTGGAGCTTCGCGATTTCGAGGGGCAAAATCTCATTCAGCTGGTTGGTCCCCGCCTTACGCCCACGTGGCTGCAAATCAAGAATCAGCTTGATGACGCCGGGGTTCATTACGCCACTACGCTGTTTCCGGCTTCAACACCCTATGACTATCTTGACCTTGACCCCAAAGGGAACGTGTTTTTGCTGCCTCAGCTTTACGATGAGGCAAAACGCAACCAACCGAGCGGCTGCGTGCGCGTTCCTGTTGATAGGCAAGCGTTAACTCTTAGGCTTGCTGCGCTTGTCCGCAAAGGGCCGAAGCGCGAAAGTGCGCTGGCATTTTTGCAAGCGCTTTCTGAGGCGATGGACGAAGCGCGCGATGAGCAAATATCTTGAGCGCCTAAGCGGCAAGCCACGTAAAAAGGGAAGGAGCCCCGAGAGGCTCCTTCTTGTCTGAGCTGCGCTTTCCATGCGCGGCTCGCTTTTGCGCGGTTGAACTTACGGTCGCCGTGCGCGCCGTGGCCGCACGCAAACCCGTTATAGCGCGGGTTTTGCGCCAACGTTGCTTCGTCGGCCGACTGCCGCCACACCGCACCCGTCTTCGCCGGTCGGGTGGTCCGCTTCTTGCGTTTTCCAGACATGCGCCTCACCTCCTCCGTTAACCGCTGTTTCAAGCTGGCACCAGTATATCTTGCAGTTGCTTAGCGGCAAAGTATTGCCATGCAGACGTAACAACCGAAATCTTTAGCAGCGATCAATCATACTTAGTGAAAAGAGCGAAAAAGCTGGTTATCGGGGCAAGCGGGCATCCAAAGAAAGAGTCGTGCTGCGTTTCTTGCCACAGCTGCGCCCGCCAGCCGATTTCGTGCGGGCGGGTCGGGTGCGCTCCTCTACAATGCAAGCGTTTGCACCCAAACCGAAAGGTTCCTCATGAGCGAAAACGCGCCTTCCCGCACCGCCCCCGAAACGCCGCCTGCCGCCTACGACGCCACCACACTTGGCAAGCCCCGCATGTTCGTGCTGGGCATCCAACACATGTTCGCCATGTTCGGCGCCACCATCTTGGTGCCCGTGCTCACGGGCCTGTCGGTCAGCGATACGCTGCTGTTCGCCGGATTGGGCACGCTGCTGTTCCACTTCCTGGCGAAAGGAAAGGTGCCGGCGTTTTTGGGCTCGTCGTTCGCGTTCATCGCCGGCTACGCGGCCATCGCACCGAACGGCGAGGCGGACCTGCTTCCCTACGCGTGTCTGGGCGTTGCGTGCGCCGGCTTGCTGTACCTGGTGCTTTCCGCGCTGTTTCGCCTGTTCGGACCCGCGCGCGTCATGCGCTTCTTCCCGCCGGTAGTCACCGGCCCCATCGTCATCTGCATTGGGTTGATTCTGGCCAGCTCCGCCATCGCGAATTGCTCGACGAACTGGCTGGTGGCCATCATCGCCATCGCGGCCATCATCGTGTGCAATATCTGGGGACGCGGCATGGTGAAGATCGTGCCCATCCTTATCGGTGTGGTGGTCAGCTACGTGGCAGCGGCGGCGCTTGGCGAAGTCGACTTCTCCGGCGTGGCGCAAGCTGCATGGATTGGCTTGCCGTTTACCTGGGACAACACCGTGTTCTCGCTATTCGGCGAACACTTCGACGCTGGCCTTGCCATCACTGCCGTCATCACCATCATGCCGTTGGCTTTCGCGACCATGATCGAGCACATCGGAGACATTTCCGCTATCAGCTCCACGTGCGAGCGCAACTTCATCGCGAACCCCGGCTTGCACCGCACGCTGCTCGGCGACGGCCTGGCCACCATCCTGGCCAGCCTGTTCGGCGCGCCCGCGAACACCACGTACGGTGAGAACACCGGCGTGCTGGCGCTGACCCGCGTGTTCGATCCGCGCGTCGTGCGCATTGCCGCGTGCTGCGCCATTGCGCTGTCGTTCTGTCCGAAGTTCGCGGCCGTCATCGGTGCTATGCCCGCCAGCGTCATCGGCGGCGTGTCGCTGGTGCTGTACGGCATGATCAGCGCCGTGGGCGTGCGCAACCTGGTGGAGAACCACGTCGATTTCCAGAAAAGCCGCAACGTGCTGGTTGCGGCCATTGTGCTGGTGCTTTCCATCGGCATTGCGTATAGCGCCGCGGGCGCGGTGACGTTCGAGGTTACAGGCGTGACCATCTCGCTGTCGGGCCTGGCTATCGGCTCGCTTGCCGGCATCATCCTGAATGCCGTGCTGCCGTACAAAGACTACGAGTTCGACATGGGCGAGCTTGGCGAAGGGGAGTAAAGGCATCGCGCAGAATGCTTGGAGGTGCGCGAAGCGGCGGTGAATTCACTTGCCGACGAACGGCAATCGTAGTTGCTGCCGCTAAGTGGCAACGTGGACAAAGAGCCGAAGGCCCAGCTTCCGCGGGCCTTGTCGACGGGAAGTTGAGCGTGTTCGCTCGAGGGCTTCGCCGTTCGCTGCGGGACCCTGCACGCCTTGACGCGCAAAGCTGCGTATGGTCTGCTCGAGGGTTTCGTCGAGCGTTGCAGGATTAACCTTCACGCGCCGAGGCGATGCTGTTCGGTTTCTTTGGTTTTCGCCTGCATTCGCTCCATTTGGCGACCGTTAGCTTTATATCGTTGAGGAAGTATGCAAGAAACCAGGAACGAAATCGACAGGAAGCGAACAGTATGACGCACGAAGCAAATAACATTTCCGCTGATGAAGCCCTTATGCGCTTGCGCGAAGGCAACGCACGCTACCTGCAAGCCGAAAATGCGGCGGGGGATGTTTCCCCCGCGCTGCGGCGGAGGACGTTCGAACACGGCCAGCATCCCTATGCCATTGTGCTGGCATGCTCGGACTCTCGCGTTATTCCCGAGGCCATTTTCTCGGCAGGCATCGGCGAGCTGTTCGTCATTCGCGTGGCCGGTAACGTGGTGGACAACCACCAGCTTGGTAGCATCGAATACGCCGAAGATCACCTGGGCTGCAACTTGGTGGTGGTGCTCGGGCACACCGCGTGCGGCGCGGTGGACGCCGCTCTGCACCATGAGCCCTACGGCACGGTGAAGTTCATCACCGACGAAATCGCCGATGCCATTGGCGACGAGCAGGACGAGGCCGCAGCATGTCTGGCCAACGTTGCGCATAGCGTGCGCCGTATCGAGGAAAGCCGCAAAGTGCGCGCTGACGAGGCAAAACACGGTTTGCGCGTTGTTGGTGCGCTCTACCACACGGACACCGGCGAAGTTGAGTTTTTAGACTAGGCTAGTATCTACGTCAGCAGTAGCTACTTCCCGTACTTTTCGACGAACGTTGCAAGCTTCGCTGCGTTCGCGCCGTTCAGCACTTCACCGGCGGCAAAGTCGGCGGTGGGCGCGCTCGGCTTCAGCGCGGCAACGGTTTTGCCCATCCCCGAACCGCCGGATGTGGCAAACGGCACCACGCGCTTGCCGGCGAAATCGCCGCTCTCCAAGAACGTGTTCACGATGGTGGGCGCCACGTACCACCAGATGGGGAAGCCCACATACACCGTGTCGTAAGCCGCCAGGTCCGGGCATGCATGCGCGATAGCGGGACGGCTGTTCGGGTCGTTCACCTCAAGGGTGGAGCGGCTGTTCTTGTTAGTCCAATCCAGGTCGGCAGCGGTATAAGGCTGCTCGGGCTCGATTTCGAACAAATCCGCGTTTGCGGCTTTCGCCAGTTCCTTCGCCAGCGTGCGCGTTGCGCCCGATGCGCTGAAGTATGCAACCAATGCCTTGCTCATAGCTGTTCCTTTCGGTTCGTTTCGATGTAGCGAACCGATTGTCGACCCTAAAGTTAACTTCAAGTCAAGGGGAAAATACCTTCAGGCCGTAGCCTCGCTCAAAAATCGCTCATGTATGTGATTTAATGGATTCGCGAGAACTGAATCTTCGCACGTCATTGCGTTTTCCCAGGTCACAAGCGTGTCAAATGTGCGTGTATTCCGGCCAAGATCAGCAAATCACATACATGAGTGATTTTTTGATTTTGCGGCAGGCGTGTAGCGGCAAAACTGGCGGATTGGGGAAGCGCGAAGAGCTCGTCCATGGTTTGAGTTTCGAACGCCCTTGCCGCTGTTTGAACGGGAGCTCGTGTGCCTTGTTGCTATGCGAGCGACCGGTTGTGCGCTAGCTTTCTCAGGCAAGCGGCCTCTCTGTCGCGCGCTTCAGATGCGCACGCCTGCGCGAATGGTTCGTTTTGCGGGTCAAGGCACTGCTCAATAGGCACGCTGACCGGGTGAAACAACACTTCGACGTTTTGCGCTCGGTCGCGAGCGATGCTGTCGAACGCTTCGACAAGGGGCCACGACACCTTATCCATGGCACCCGAAAGCACCACGCCGCAGAACAGCGAGCTGGCGCAACCCGCCGGCACCTTGCCCCGGTTGCTGCGCCACAACCACGTAATCAGCGCGTCTTTGGCCAAGTTAATGGGGGGCATGTGGTTACCGACCACGCGATGGGGACGCAGCGGCTCCACGGGACAGCGCAGGTGCGCCAACGTGCAACCCTGCTCGCGCACCGTCGCCATGGCCGCGTCGAATACGGCGGGCACCGCGTGCGTATGCTGGTGGCTATCCAGGCGAAGCACGTCTTTCATCTGCGGAAATGCCTGCAAGTAACGCGTAATCTGTGCTTCGCATTCGCGCTGAAGCTGGCGTCGGAACTCCCAGCGCTGCGGCCCGTGCGACAGCTTCAGCAGCCCCACGAAGTCGTTGCAAAACGTCCCGCGCGCATTCACCAGAAGTGGAACCTCGGCCGTGTTTGCGCAAGAGCGGCCTTCCACCAGGTTCAAGTGCAGCGCCATTCTGAGTGCGCCCGATTCAACATACGGTCGTGCCAGGTCAGCAGCGATTTCAAATGCCGGGCTGTTCACGAAGATGCTGACCGACGACAGCGCTCCGTCGCCGCCGCATGCGCTTGAAAGCGCAAGGATATCCCGGGCTTGCTGCTCGGTGATTCCGTAATCGTCGGCGTGAAACGCAACGCCCATGTTTGCCCCTTCGTCTTGCTGAACCGGTTCTTAAGCCGCGCCGCATAAAAGCGCAACCGCCCTGGCAACCCCCGGGTGCCGAAAGCAGTACCCATAATCCTACGCTATTGTGTCAAACGTTTGGATGTCGCCCACGCGCCCTCATTGCGGAACCGCCCGCAACCACCTGCGGAAACGCGTACCTTTCGCGCAGGTTCTCACAGTCCGGCGCATTGCAGAAAACGGCCATTGACCAGCCAATATGTAAACAATTAGAGTGCGATGCAGGTTTTTCTGCGCAGCTTATCCTTGCCTGCGGATACGATGCTAGACTACGGTGTGCACAACGACGAGATTTCAAGCGAAGGCAAACCACCATGAAGTTCTCATCTCGCGCGCAAAGGGGACGCGCATGAGCGAAAGCACCAGTAACAGCACCGCCGCAAGCCATACCGAGCCCGACGCCGGGCGCTCGCATGCCGGCGCATTCGCGCGCCTGCGCGCTGTGCTGGCCAACCCGCGCTTCCATGTCGTGCTGCTGGTGGTGGGCAGCCTGTTTCTGCTGACGGACGCCTTCCACGGCAACATTTGGTTCGACGAAAGCTATTCCGTGGGCATTGCCAACCACAGCTTCTCCGACATCTGGTACTACAGTTCCGGCGACGTGCATCCCGTGCTTATTTACTGGGCGCTGCATGTGCTCAACCTGGTGTTCGGGCAGAACATCACGGTATACCGCCTGTTCACGGTAGCGGGCGCCATTGCGCTGGCAACGCTGGGGTTCACGCACGTTCGGCGCGACAGCGGCTGGAAGGTGGGCGTGCTGTTCAGCTTCTTCGCCCTGTTCACGCCTTATATCTCGCTGATGTCTGTTGAGATTCGCATGTATTCGTGGGCTACGTTCGCCGTTATGCTGTGCTTCATCTACGCCATGCGCATTATCGGCACGCAGCTGCACGCCACGCCACCGGCCATCGCGCAGGCTGCGAAGGGGAAGAAATGCTGGGCCGGCACGCCGCGAAGCTGGTGGCTTACGTGCTTCATTGCCAGCTTGGCGTGCGCTTACCTGCATTATTTCGGCGCCATGTCGGCGTTCATGATCAACCTGGTGCTGCTGGTGGCGCTTTGCGTGCGCGCATGGCAGCGCCGTCGACGCGGCCCGGCTCCTCTGCCTGATGGCAGGCGCGCAAGCGCCCCGCTTGTCGTGCTGATTATCGGCTGCGTGGCGCAGGTGGCGCTGTATATGCCCTGGATTCTTACGGCGGTGACCAGCCAGATGGGCGTGGTCGGCGGCACGTACTGGGCGAACATCGTGTTCCCTACCACGTACATCGAGCTGGCAACGTACCCGTTTCTGACCAGCCCCTTGTCGTTCGCCGCGCGTGGCAGCTATGGCGCAGGCATGCAAGTTGCCGTGAAGATTATCGGCTACGCCGCCATCGTGACGCTAGCGTTTTTGATCGCCTGGTCGGCGCGCTGGGCCACTTGGCGCGTTGGCCTGCATCGCCAGCAGCGCCGCGAGATGCTGGCCCGCGCAGGCGCTGCCAGCGCCGCGCCCGTGAAGCACCTGCGCGCGAAGCGCTTCTACGCATGGCTGGTTTCCGAGCCTATCGCGCCCGTCGTTGCCGCGCTGGCGGTGTACTTCGGGGTGTTCGCCATTTCTTGGACCGCTTCGATGGTCATGAATTCCATGATCTTGTACTACCGCTATCTATTCGTGGCCATTGGGCCGCTGCTGTTCGCCGCGGCGGCGGTGTTGTCCCATGTGCACACGAAACCCCTGGTAGCAGGCGTAGTTGCGGTTACGCTTTGCGCGTCGGTGGCCAACCAAGCGCTGCTTTTGCGAGACGATTACGACCCTGCCAACAACGTGCCGATCGAGAAGTTCCGCGAAACCGTCGACAGCGTTTCCGAGCAAATTGGCGGACAGATGCCGCTGGTGGTGTCCACCGACATCGGCTACATGGGCGTCACCGCGTGCATGTGCGAAGACGTGCCGCAAACGTACATGGACTGGCAAAAGGGCAACTGGGACCGCGCGTACATGGCCTATTCGCCCACGCTCGTCAGCAAGAAATCGTGGGAGATCATCTTCGACAACTTCCACGGCACCTTTATTTGCACTGGTCAGGCGCAAAACGACAGCCTGCCGCGCGACATCTCCGACCTGTCGCAAAAAGACGGCTTCACGCTGCTGGAATACCACACGTATTACCGTCCGTACGAGCGAACGTGGATGACCATCGCCGTTATGACGAAGCAGTAGAAGCGGCAGCGAGGTTACCTGCACGCCAGACACATTGCGGGAAAGACGAGGTCTTGCAGCTGTTGGCCGCGCAGCACCGGGAGCTTGACCGTTATTGGTGGGTGCAGACCATCCACAACCGCATGACTGATGGCAATTTGAAAACCATCGTTTGACCTGGTCTTATATCGAGTTTCCGCAGGTCAAAGGCTTAACGGAAAACATATCGTTCTGGGTGGTTTCGTGCGCGCGGAAGCGCGCCAGACGGCTTTTGCTATCATGGTGCGTTGGAAATTCAACGGGCTACGCTTGCAGCCCTGTTCAGGATAGAGGTTTCACATGGCGTTTATGCTCGGCTGCGAAAAGGTGGCGGTGGAGTTCCCCACGAAAACGGTGTTCGAAAGCGTGTCGCTTGGTGTTGACGAAGGTGACCGCATCGGCATCGTCGGCCGCAACGGCGACGGCAAGTCCACGCTGCTTTCCGTGCTGGCCGGCGTGCTGCCGCCCGATGAAGGCCGCGTGCTGCGCAACGGCGCGGTGCGCGTGGGCGTGTTGGGGCAGTCCGACAACCTGAACGACGAAGACACCGTCGAGCGCGCCGTGGTGGGCGACATCCCTGCATACGAATGGGCCGGCGATGCGCGCATCCGCGACATCATCGCAGGTCTAGCGTCCGATATCCCCTGGGATGCCCAGGTGGGCACGCTTTCAGGCGGCCAGCGCCGCCGCGTGGACCTGGTGCGCCTGCTTATCGGCGACTGGGACATCCTGGCCCTTGACGAGCCCACAAACCACTTGGACGTGCGCGCCATCACGTGGCTGGCGAACCACCTAAAAACCCGCTGGCGCGCGGGACAGGGCGCGCTTCTGGTGGTCACACACGACCGCTGGTTTTTGGACGAGGTGTGCACGCGCATGTGGGAAGTGCATGACCGCATGGTCGAGCCGTTCGAGGGTGGCTTTTCGGCCTACATCCTGCAGCGTGTAGAACGCGACCGTTTGGCGGCCCTTGCCGAGGAAAAGCGCCAGAATGCGCTGCGCCGCGAGCTGGCATGGCTGGCGCGCGGGCCCAAAGCGCGCGGCACGAAGCCGAAATTCCGCGTCGACGCAGCTCACGAGCTTATCGCCGACGTGCCTCCGCTGCGCAACGAGCTGGAGCTCAAGCGCATGGCCATGGCGCGCCTGGGCAAGCAGGTGGTGGAGCTGAAAAACGTTACCGTCGGCTTCGACGGCAAGCCCGCGCCCGTGCTTGACCATGTCGACTGGATCATCGGGCCCGGCGACCGCTACGGCATCGTCGGCGCCAACGGCGTAGGGAAAACCACGCTGCTGAAGGTCATCCAGGGCAAAATAAAGCCGCAGACCGGCTTCGTGAAAATCGGCAAAACGGTGAAGTTCGCCGTGCTTTCGCAGCACCTCGACAACCTTACGCGCTTCGGCAACGACCGTGTGCGCCAGGTCATCAGCAACTACACGCGCCGCATGATGCTTGACGGCAAGGAAATGACGCCGGCTCAGCTGCTGGAGAAGCTGGGATTTTCGCGTGCCGACCTCAACGAGCCGGTGTGCGACCTGTCGGGCGGCCAGAAGCGTCGCCTTGCGCTCATGCTCATTTTGCTGAATGAGCCGAACGTGCTGATCCTTGACGAGCCAGGCAACGACATGGACACCGACATGCTTGCCGCCATTGAAGAGTTGCTTGACGCGTGGCCGGGCACGTTGCTGCTGGTCACGCATGACCGCTTCCTGATGGAGCGCGTGACCGACCACCAGTTCGCCCTTTTCGATGGGCATGTGCGCCACCTGCCGCGCGGCGTGGACGAGTACCTGGAGATGACGGCGCACGCTGCTGCGCCCGCAGGCCGCGCGAAGGCGCCGCAGGGTAGCGCCGCGACTTCGGCCGAAAGCGCCGCCGAAAGCAAAAGCACGTCGGCGGGTCCGCAGCTTTCCGGCGGTGAGATTCGCGAGCTGAAAAAGCGCATGCGCAGCTGTGAGAACAAGTCGAACACGCTGCGCGGCAAGATCGAGCAAGCGCAGGCCGACATGGCCGCCGCCGATCCGTCCGATTTTGAGGCGCTTGGCAAATTCCAGCAGCAAATCAACGACTTCCAAGCGCAAATCGACGCGCTCGACGAGCAATGGCTCGAAGCCGCCGAAGCATTGGGGGAGTAGCGACGCTCAAACGCGCGAGCGCCTCGGACCGCAGATGCCCGAGGCGCTCGCTTTTTCCAGCCGGCCAGATCCGGATAGAAACCCAAGGTAGGTAGTGGGTAGAGTAGTTGTTTACGGACGCAGGCCCATGCCGCCTTCAAGCGTGATGGTCTCGCCGCTCATGAACTTGAAATCAGGCCCGCACAGCTGCACCACAGCACGGCCGATTTCGGTCTCGACGTTGCCGTAATGGCCCATCGGGGGCATGTGCACGTTGGCCTCGTACGCCTCGGGGTACTGCTCCTTGAAGTTCTCGAGCGCCGCCGTCCATGCAAGCGGGCACACCACGTTGGCGTTAATGCCATCCGGGCCCCATTCGGTGGCCGCCACGCGCGTCAAGCCGCGAATGCCTTCTTTGGCCGCCGCGTAGGCGCACTGGCCATAGTTGCCGAACAAGCCCGCGCCGCTGGCAAAGTTCACAACGGAACCCTTCGTCTCCTTCAGGTGCGGGTAGCACGCCTGCATGTAGTAAAACGCCGCGTATAGGCCCGAGTACAGCGCCAGGTCAAATTGCTCGGTGGTGTGGTCGGCAATGGTGACGCCGGATGCGGAAGCCTGGGCGTTGTTCACCAACGCGTCGATGCGGCCGAATTCGGTCACGACCTGGTCGACGGCGCTTTGCACCACAGCCTTGTTGTCGGCGCTGGCGTTTACATCGGCCTGAATGGGCAGCACGCGAATGCCGTATTCGCCTTCAAGACGTTCTTTTGCCGCCTCAAGCTTTTTGACGTTGCGTCCGGTGATGGCCAGATTCGCGCCTTCTTTTGCAAACGCGGTAGCAATGCCGAAGCCGATGGAACCTGCAGAGCCGTCCTTAAGCGCGGCGAAACCCGCGCCGGTGATGATAATGGTTTTCCCCGTAAAGTAACCCATGGTCGTCTCCCGTCTAAAGTGGCCGCCCACCTGGGCAGGCGGCCGTCTGAGCTGCTGGCATGCAAGGGGTCGCCGCACGCTCGTCTGTAGGGCGAGATATAGTGTAGAAAAGGTTTGGTTCTATCAAAAGAACCAAACTCGTGATACTTTTACGAACCAGATGAACCAGTTGCACCGCCATGCGCGACGCCGTTTGGGAGCGGTTTTGCGCCGTAGCCCGCGAGATTTGCGCCTTTCGCGAAAGGATGTCCCGATGTCAGACAATCGCTCCGTGTTTCTGCTCACGTACGATTTGCGCGCAAGGGGCACCAGTTCGCTGTACGAATTCCTATACCAGTCCATTCGCGAGGATATCGCGCGCGGCGTTATCGCGTGCGGGACGAAGCTGCCGTCGAAGCGCGTGCTGGCGCGGCACCTGAACATCGGTGTGGCCACGGTCACGGCGGCCTACGATCAGCTGATAACGGAAGGGTTTATACGTTCCGAGCAGCGGCGCGGGTACTTTGTGGAAGACGTGTCGAATTACCGGTTGAAACCGGTAACCGGAAGGGGAAGCGGGCTAGCGGGAGCGCAGCGTAAGGCGAAAAGCCTTGCGAGCGTTTCGCACAGCAACGTGAGGAAGCGCAATAGCGCCTCTGATCAAGCGGCGTTGCCCGTCGCAGACCCCTTGACCGCCGCTGGTGCAACCGCAAGCGACTCTCGGCACGCCGGCATCGCCGACGAGGATCGGCCCCCAGCATGCTCGCCTTCTTCCGTTAGTGCCACCCCGTATGCCGCTGACGTCATCAGCCAGGCGCACGATCCCGAATTCTTCGTCGACCTGAAGGCGAACCGCACCAGCGTGTCGCTGTTCCCCACGTCGGTGTGGGGCCGCTACATGCGCGAGGCGCTATCGCTTCCCACCGACAGCTTGCTGCGCTCGGTGCCGTTCAACGGCCTGCCCGAACTGCGGCGCGCCATCGCGTCGTATCTGCATCGCACCCGCGGCATGGACGTATCGCCCGATTGCATCATCGTCGGCGCCGGCAGCGAATACCTGTACGGCCGCTTGTTGCAGATGCTGGGACCCACCACGACGTTTGCCATGGAGAACCCTGGCTACAAGAAGTTCGCCGCTATTTCCCGCGCATTCGGCAACCCGTGGCGGCCGGTGCCCATCGATGAATCAGGCCTGCTCATCGACGAGCTTGAGGAATCCGGCGCAGACGTGGTGCACGTGTCGCCTGCCAACCATTTCCCCACAGGTATCGTCATGCCTATCAAGCGGCGGCTGGAGCTGTTCGAGTGGGCCAACCGCGCGCGCAAGCGCTACATCATTGAAGACGATTACGACAGCGAATTTCGCTACAACGGCCGCCTTATCATGCCGCTGTTCGCCGACGATGCCTCTGACAAGGTGATTTACCTCAACGCGTTCTCGAAAACTATGGTGCCGAGCTTGCGCATCAGCTACATGGTGCTACCGCCGAAGCTGCTTGCCCGCTACGTCGACACCATGAGCTTCTACTCGTGCACCGTCTCCAGCTTCGAGCAATACGCGCTGGCACGCTTTATCGACGAGGGGCACTTCGAGCGGCACATCAACCGTACGCGCAACTTTTTCCGCCATCAACGCGCCACAGTGCTGCGCGCCATCGCCGAATCGCCGCTTGCCGCCATCTCGCACGTGGAAGAGCGCAACGCCGGCACGCACTTCCTGCTGTACGTGCGCACGAAGCTCAGCCTCGATGAGATTCGCAGCCGCGGTGCTGAGTTGGGGTTGAACATCTCGCTGTTCAACGACTACCTGCTCAGCGACGGCGGACCGAACCGTACGACGAAGCGCTTCGAGGAATACTCGCACGGGGAGGCCGCCATCGTGGTGAATTACGCGGGCATCGAGCCCGACCGCGTGGACGAGACCATCCGCCGTCTTGCCCAGGTGTTTCCGGAATACGCATGACGGGAGTGACGTCAATGCGCCGCCTTTTTCGGATCACGAAGACGCACGTTAGTTGATTGCGCCGTTTTTACGACAGACCCCACACCGATAAGGTGCGCTTTGCGTTCAAAGCTGGAGGGTGATCGCAAAACCCCAAAGTAATCACGTATGCAACTGTTTTGTGCACACAGTCGCTTACGCTGAACTTGCGACAGAAGCGTTTCCGAACAAGATACCGGCTGCGATAAGAGCTTGAGGAGAAATTGCACGGTCTGCGATGCACAACCATCGTACGATCCCGCATCACTCCTTGCTGGTTGATTTCGTCCACAGTTAACCGGCCGTCAACGGCGCGTCAACGATTAGTCAGCTTCCTGCGCAGGTTTCGTGGCGCAGGCCCGCTTTCCTGCAAGCCGAAATACAATGGCGGCAAGTTCAGGATGTGAGAAATCGCCGGGCGGGCCGGCGGCGATGCCGTGGGGGCATCGCAAGACCTGTGAGGAGGCCGCATATGATCAAACTCATCGCCAGCGATATGGACGGAACCCTTCTTGATGGCGACGGAAACGTGTCGCCCGAAACTTACGACCTTATCCGCAGGCTGAACGCCGCCGGCATCAGCTTCGTTGCCTCGTCGGGCAGGCGCTTCGATACGCTTCAGGAAATGTTCGCACCCGTAATGAACCAGATGGATTTCGTGGCTTCGAATGGCGCGCAGGTTGTGGTAGCGGGCAAGCTGGTTGACCGCGAGGTGTTCAGCCACGCAGCCCTGCGTCGCCTCAAGTCAATCGTCGACCTGTTCGGTAACCTGCACCTGGCCATTTTCGACCGCAAAATAACCTATTTGCTTGACGACGAGGCGCGTTTCGAACGCGAGCTCGATAAGAATCTGCCGAACCCGGTCCGTGCGCTTGAGCTGCCCAACCCTGACACCAGCATCATCAAGGCATCCATTTACTGCGATGACGCCGTTATGGACATGGCTTATATTTTGGAGCGCGAGCTTGGCGAAGACTTCGTGTTCGCGCCTTCCGGCCGCAAGTGGATCGACATCATGCAGCGCGGCGTCAGCAAGGCAACCGGCATCAGCCAAGTCATGGCTGCACACAACGTCAAGCCCGCAGAGGTTATGGCGTTCGGCGACGCTATGAACGATTACGAAATCTTGCGCATGGTCGGAACCAGCATCGCCATGGGCAACGGTCGCTCGGCCATCAAGCAGATTTCCACAAAGGTAATCGGCACGAACGCCGAGCACGCCGTCCAACGCGAAATCGCCGCCTTGCTTGCAATCCTTGAAGCGTAGGTTTTCTTCCTCGTGATCGATTTTCCTCTGCGCAGCAGGCTGCGCAAACCACCTGCTGCGCATCCTGCAAATCGCTCGCTCGTTCCGCAAGAATCGCCTTCGCGCCCAACGATATACCGTGCCAAAATGCGCACACCCTTTCAAAACCACCCTGGTCAAACGCGTAAACCACCCTTTTCGGACGTGCAGGAACAATCCGCGTCTTCCTATGATTTCTCCCGTCGATAAGCCGCTACGCGCGCTATCTCGGGAAGAACCAAGGAGGACCTCATGAGCGAAAAGGAAGGCGCCTGCGACAAGCGCCGCAAGACCATCGTCACGGTATGCATAGTTGCCGCCGTGGCTGTTGCCGCAGTGGGCGGATTCGCTGTTTGGCATAACCAGCCCAGCTTCTGCAACAGCATCTGTCACACCCCCATGAATGCGTATGTGGAAAGCTATTACAACTCCGATGGAACTATGCTGGCCAACGCTCACATGAAAGCAGGCAAAGACTGCTTGACGTGCCATGAGCCGAAGACCGAGGAGCAAATCGGCGAAGGCATACACTGGATCACCGGCGACTACACTTTCGACGAAGACACCCAACACCTGGTAAGCCGTAGCGGAGAATTTGCCACGCAGGAGTTCTGCCTTAACGAGTCGTGCCACAACATGGACCTTGACAAGCTCGAAAAGAAAACCGAGTGGATGGCATGGAACCCTCACGACTTCAGCGAGCACGGCGTCACCGAATGCGGCGACTGCCACAAGATGCACAGCCAGTCGGTGATCACGTGCTCCGAATGCCACTATCAGGCAGCCGAAGACGTGCCCGAGGGCTGGACGAGCATTCCGTATCGCGAGCAGAAGTAGGGAAGGGGAGCAATCATGGCAAGCAAGCACAACGTAGGGGTTTCGCGGCGCGGTTTCCTTACCGGCGCCTTGACGTTCGGCATGGGCGCAGCGGCGCTGGGGCTTACAGGCTGTGGGTCCCCGCGCAGCTTCGAGGCCGAAGCTGCTGAAAACATTATCGACGGGGGCGAATACGACATTATCGTGGTTGGCGCCGGCGGAGCAGGCATGGCGGCCACGGTAGGCGCCGTCGACCAGGGTGCCAAGGTGCTGTTGCTGGAAAAGATGCCAGTAGCAGGCGGCAATACGTGCTTCGCAGAAGGCGGCATGAACGCCTGTTGCACGAAGTTCCAGAAGGCAGCTGGCATCGAGGACAGCGTTGACCTTATGTCTGCCGACACGTATGCAGGCGGACACGAGAAGGGCAACATGGAATTGATTCGCCACATGTGCGCCGGTTCTTCTGATGCCATCGACTGGCTTGACTCCATGGGCATCACGTTGTCGAAGCTTGGCACCTCTGGTGGCGCCAGCGTCAAGCGCATCCATCGTCCTGAATCGGGCGAAGCCGTAGGCAAATACATCGTGAAAGGCATGACCGAGCAGTGCCGCCAGCGCGGTGTAGCGGCCGTGTGCAACACCAAGGTCGAGGAAATCCTCATGCAGGACGGAAAGGTTGCCGGCGTGCGCGCCACCAACCCTAACGGGCTGCCCATCAAATATGCTTGCCGTGCACTTATCGTGGCAACGGGCGGCTTCGGAGCGAACAGCGAGATGCTTGCTCAGTATCGTCCCGAGTTGCGTGATGCCGTAACCACGAATCAGCCCGGTACGCAGGGCGACGGCATCAAGTTTGCCCAGGAGGTTGGCGCTGACATCGTTGATATCGACCAGATTCAGGTACATCCAACCGTCGAGCAGACCACCGCAACGCTGCTGTCCGAAAACATCCGCGGCGACGGAGCCATTCTGGTAAACACCGACGGCGTGCGCTTTACGAACGAATTGCTCACGCGCGATCGCGTTTCCGAAGCCGAATGGGCGCAGCCGGGCCGCGGCGCATTTGCTGTGTTCGACCAATCGGTGCATGACAACAACCTTTCCGTTGAAGAGAAGTTCGTATCGCGCGGGCTAATCCACGTGGCCGACACGTTTGAAGAGCTTGCCCAGAAGATGGGCGTTCCGACGGACGCCTTCGTAAATACGGTGACGTCGTACAACGACAACATTGCCAACGAGGTAGAAGACCCGCTCGGTCGCACGAAAAGTCTCAATCCCTTGGTCAAATCTCCGTTTTACGCGCTGCCCGTGGCCCCCGGCGTGCACCACTGCATGGGCGGCCTGCGCGTAAACGTCAAGGCCGAAGTGCTCGATGCCAGCGGCAACCCCATTCCCGGCCTGTTTGCAGCCGGCGAGGTAACTGGCGGCATTCACGGCGGCAACCGCTTAGGCGGCAATGCGGTATGCGACATCAACGTCAACGGCCGCCAAGCCCAAGAAACCGCCTGCGCCTACGTTTTCGCGTAATCACCGAAGCGGCACCCTACCCGAAAGGTCAAGGACGACATGGGTTCTTGACCTTTCGGGTAGCCAAGAACCCACCAAGAACAGCCCATCCGAACCCGAACAACCAACAGCTCGGGTTCGTCTCTGCAGTCCTATCTCCCCCTGTGCTTTCGCTATAATGATGCGCGCGAAGGGGGGAGTAATGAGCGAAGAGGTTTCCATGGCTCAACGTCATGTGCATACGCGGGGATGGAAAGATTTCCGTTCAACTTATATCCCTCGTTTTGCCGCATGCTTTTTCGGACTCATTGCTATCAGGGTATGGACGCAATGCTGTCTCTACGATCGCTACGCCGCAACCGACTCCGGTGCCATTACCATTGTTGGCAACATGGCACGAGTTGCCTTTATCCTGGTCCTCATGCTTGCGCTCGCTCGGCTGCCTCTTGCGGGACGAGCGCGCAAAGCGCTTGATTGCTTCTCGATAACAGCCATGACGCTGGCTCCTGTTCTTTTGCTGGTTCAAACTGAATATCCCTCATTGCCGCTTGCCCTTCCTGCTTCCGCATTGGCGGGACTTGGAATCGTGTGGGGCGGCGGCATGTGGATAACGTTTTTCGACCGTCTGGATGAAGGCGAGTCGCTGATTTATTCCTTTGCATGCCTTGGCGCAAGCGCCGTGGCGGGATATGGCTTGGGCATGTTGCCCATAGTTGCGGTATTTGGCATTGGGCTGTTTATGCCAACGCTGTCATTCGTCTTATTCAAACAGGCAATGGATGCGCTTGATTCCCGTTGCGACGTTGTACCCGAGCCCAAGCGCGATCATATTTACGACAGTGAGAGCAAATGGCTGATTCCGCGCATCCTTCTAGGCATCGCGCTCCTTGACTTCGCGCTTGGCATTGCTCGCGGCTTTCCCTCCGGAATGTCGATCATGCTATCACCTCTGTTCCAATTAGCTCATCAAACTGCGGTTGCTCTGCTATGCATTGGCGTTATCTGGTGGGTACTTGTTCGAGGGCGCGGCTTATCTTTCGGCTCATTGTGGTGGCTTGAGGTTGCCCTGATGGTTGCGGGAGTGCTTCTCATCGTTGCACTGGACCAGCCGCAATCTGGCGCAACGCTTATTACCATCTCGAACACGTTTATGCTTGGTGTGCTGTGGTATGGCGTCTATGACTTCTGCCGCCATAGTTCTATTCCGCCATATATGGCGCTTGGTGCTGTATGGATAGCCCATTTGCTGCCGCGTGAAGCGGGCAGGTGGCTTATCTTCCATTTTGGCCCAAGCCTGGGCCAATCCGTTCTGGTAATTGCTGCGCTTGTGTGCTTGCTGGCTCTGAGCGTGGCAATCATGCTGCGTGCCAGTCAGCCAAAAGCGCGACGGTTCTTCGCCGCATTCGGCTCGCTCGACGATCGCAAGGATGCTCTCAAGAACACGGTTTTACCCTATGAGATTGAACGGAAATCGGCTTCCGCAACACAGGCATGTGACATCGAAGAAACCCCCGCGAATTCCGGCAGCACGACTGCGGACAAACAGCTCATGCACGTATCGTACGAAGACCACTTGCGCGAACGGTGCCGCAAGGTTCAGGCGCAATTTGATTTGACGGATCGTGAAACCGATATGGCCTTTTACCTGGCCCAAGGTCGCAGCAAAAGCTACATTAGCCAAGAGCTGCATCTATCCGAAAACACCGTGAAAAGCTATACACGCAACGTTTACTCGAAACTGTGCATTCACTCCAAACAGGAACTCATTGACATTCTTGATGGCTTTCGGCAATAGAAATTCCTGCCTTTGGCATATTCGCGCATTCCAATACCCGAATACGGGGAAACGGCAACCCACGCCAAACCTCTTTTGTGGAAAAACTCATAGCTGCACTCCTTTCTGTTCGCAATTACTTAGTTTGTACTTGAAATATCGAACTTTTGTTTGTATTATACCTATCATACATTTGTTCGCAAGAGGTTTTTCGAAAATGAATTGAGGTCGTATGGATGGACAAGAGGCGGTAACGCAAGCAATTGGTTCATCGGTTATCGATGCATCGCGTAGTCCAACTGCGGCTTGCTTCGAGTACGGGGAAACGGAAACAACCTATCTCGCTCAAAAAGACGCGCGCTTCGCCGAGGTCATCCAAACAATAGGACACGTCAGTCGTGCGTTAGACCCTGATTTGTTCTCAGCAACGGCTCATCACATTATTGGGCAGCAAGTTTCGCTTGAAGCGCAGCGGACGGTCTGGAACCGTATGCAACAGCTGCTTGGACAAGTAAGCCCTGAAACGGTAGCAGCGGCTTCTGTTGATGACTTGCAAGCATGCGGAACAACATTCCGGAAAGCCGAGTACATTCATGAGTTCGCGCAAAAGGTTGTATCGGGGGAATTTGACCTGAATGGAGTTCGCGAAATGGACGATGAAGCTGCCATTGCGTCTCTGTCCAGCTTGCGCGGTATTGGAACTTGGACGGCAGAGATGATTTTGCTGTTCTGCCTTGGACGCAAGAACATTTTCGCGTACGACGATTTGGCGATTCAGCGGGGTTTGCGTATGGTGTATCACCATAGAGCTATCACCAGGCCGCTCTTCGAAAAGTATCGCCGTAGGTTTAGTCCTTACTGCAGCGTAGCAAGTCTTTATCTGTGGGAAGTTTCGAAAGGCGCAATCCTCGGAATGCGCGACTACGCGCCGAAGAAACGCTAATGGCTGAAGGAGGGTTTATGTATGTTACAGAATACGATACCGGTATTGCAGGAAAGCTAACGCTCGGAGCAGACGAAAAGGGCCTTTGCGGAAGCTGGTTCAATAACGATAGATATTACCTCACGGGAATAGATGAGCCGTTAGAAAGAAACGACCAACTGGCCATATTCCAAAAGACCTCTGAGTGGCTTGATCGTTATTTGGCGGGTGAGAGACCTGACCCGCATGAGCTTGCGTTGCATCCGCGGGGTACTGAGTTTCAGAAGCGCGTTTGGAGCGAGTTGTCGAACATTCCGTATGGGGCGGTAGTGACCTACGGGGATATCGCCCGGGGCGTTGAACGGGCAACGGGCAAACGAACTTCCGCAAGGGCTGTCGGTGGCGCCGTGGGCAGGAACCCCCTCTGTCTCATAGTTCCATGTCATCGCGTAATCGGAGCATCAGGTAGCCTCACAGGGTTCGGTGGAGGTATACCTCTGAAAATTGCGTTACTGAAGCATGAAGGCGTCGATGTGCAGCAATTCAAGATTCCCACGAAAGGGACAGCGCTCGAAGGGAAAAGAAATGCGCCCCCTTGGGAATGACGGGAATGACCAGAAGAGGATATTCGTTCTCTGCGTTACGCTATTCGAGCGCATACAGCAAGCCACCCCGCGCAATGGCGGGGCGGCTTGAAGAGCGTCAGTTGAGGCAAGCGCTCCTTAGCAGATTAGCGAAGCTGCAAAATCGAATGGATCACGGAATGAACGGAATAGGATACATTGCGTTGCGAAAATCGCCTTGGGTTATGCAGCCTTCGCGGCCTTGCGTGCTTCCTTGCGCTTCTCGAGGTGATCAACGCACACGGCGCAAGACTGATCGCCCGTGATATTGACGACGGTGCGCATCATGTCGAGCACGCGGTCAACGCCGGCAACCAAAGCGATGCCCTCGACCGGCAGGCCGACCGACTGCAGCACCATGGCTAGCATGATCATGCCCGAACCCGGCACGCCGGCAGTACCGATGGAGGACAGCACGGCGGTCATCACGATGACGCACTGCTGGCCGATAGTCAGGTCGATGCCGAACACCTGAGCGATGAAGATTGCGCAAACACCCTGGTAGATGGCGGTACCGTCCATATTGATGGTGGCGCCAAGCGGCAACACGAAGCTGGTGATCTCGCGGCGAACGCCAAGCTTTTCAGAACATTCCATGTTCACCGGAAGCGTACCCACCGAGGAAGCGGAGGCGAAGGCAAACGCCATGGCGCGGAACTGGCCTTTGAAGAACGTAATGGGACCCATCTTCGCGATGGTTTTGACCAGGCCGGAGTAGACGATAACCATATGCAGAATCATGGCCAGGTAGGCAACCAGGATCAGCTTCAATAGCGGCAGCAAGATATCGGGGCCGTTCGTAGCAACAACAGGCGCGATCAGGCCGAACACGCCGAACGGCGCGATGGAGATAATCATGTGCATAATCTTGATGCACACTTCCGACATGCCGTTGACGAAGTCGGCAACAGGCTGAGCCTTCTTGCCGGCAGCAAGGATGCCGAAGCCGAAGAACAGCGCAATGACGATAATCTGCAACATGCTGGCGTCAGACATCGGCTGCACAAAGTTCGACGGGAAGATATTCACAATGGTGTCGATGAACGACGGGGCTTGCTTTGCCTCGTAGCTCAGTTCGTCGGTTGTGAGCGTGTAACCGCCACCAACGTTGAAAACATTGGCGATAACCAGGCCAATTACGATGGCGCACGCCGTGGTGCACAGGTAATACACGATGGTTTTGCCACCGATGGCGCCAACCTTCTTGATATCGGACAGGCTGATGACGCCGGCAATCATCGAGAAAATGACTAGTGGCACCACGATCATCTTAATCAGGTTCAAGAAAATGGTGCCAAGCGGCTTGATGTACGTAGTGGCAATGTCGGGTGTGCCTTGCAAAGCCAAGCCGGCAATAACGCCAAGCGCCAACGCGATAAAAATCCACGTGGTTAGCGACAACTTCTTGAACCAAGGCTTGTTCGCGTGCTCGGCGGAATTCGCGTTTGCAGCCGCTTTGATATCGGCCTTGGCCTCGTGTTCGAAATCGGATAATTCGGACATGAAAATCCTCTCTTCAAGTACCGTCATCATGCCGAGATGACTTCCAAACGAATCGCTTGCAATTCATCTCGAAATGCACATAAATGCATACGAATTGTACCCGATACCGTTGAACAGTCTACGCAGCAATGTTAAGTTTTCGACGTTTGAAACCTAAAGCTTGGTAAGTGCATAGTTAGACATTATCGATAATATATCTTATGTTAACTTAACTATTTCTTAGCTGTTTTTCCGATTGGGGTTAATTCCAATCTCTTAGGTAAACGTTTGTGCAGTTCAGGGGGCCGTTTACCTCGACTGCTCAAAAGCCAGCTCGCGCATTGGAATTCTTTACCTGCGAGAATTCAATCGACCTTGGCCTGCCGTCTTTCGGACTTTGGGACCTTTGGCAATTTTGGTCCCGCTCCTTCGATTGTCACGTCTTCGGCGTAGACCCACCAGCGATCGGTTTCAGGTGCTCCTATGGCTGGCGAGCCTTCGCGGCGCTCCTGGAATAAGTCCGTTTCATGGCGACCGAACCGCACGTGATAACGCGTTGTCTTCGCGCCTTTCTGCATTTGCCCGGGTTGGCCGCGATACAAGACCTCGTCGATGTGAAAGGTTCGTCCGTCGGGCCAGCAAACAACCAGCGGGTCAACTCGCCCCTCGTCGGTTACATGCACAACAACGCCAACGTACATTTTATGCACGCGCGTTCTTCGTCCCTCTTTCACCTTGTAGTCCATGCAATCTATTATCGAACAATCGTTCGTTGAAAACTAGCGAACAGATTGTGGAGAGCGCATGACGTTACCGACATACGCTTACACCCCAGGCGACAGCGAAACGCAGTCATTGCATAAAACTTCGCATAGCAATCTCGAACATATGTTTGCATGTTACATGCTTGCCTGATATACTTGTTTTGCCACTCCGGAATGTGGTAGAAAGCTATTGGTCTTTCGTTCGCGAAGGGCCTCCGGTGGCCGGGGGTTTCCCCGGCATTTTTTTCTTCAGGGAGGCTCCATGAGCAAAGATTTTTCTATTTTTGTCGATGAATCGGGAGATCCAGGGAGCGAACCTAAATGCCACGCAATCACGCGCTATCGCTTTTCCCAGGTTGCGGACTACATCTGCACACTTGAGCTTGAAGCGCTTAAATATAGCGAAGGAACCGAAGGTCGAACGAGCACGCTCTTCTTCGGAACGAAGCGCCAATTCGAGCGAAACTATCTCAAGAAGATCCGCAAGAAACGGTTGGGATAGCGGATGGAACCGAAACGTGCTGCTGCTGGATGCGTTATGTGCATCGACTTGAAGTCGTTTTATGCCAGCGTTGAGTGTGCTGATCGCGGTTTGGACCCGTTCACCGCCAATCTGGTGGTAGCCGACCCCGATCGTTCGGCCAACACCATCTGTTTGGCCATCACCCCGGCCATGAAGGCGCTGGGCGTAAGGAACCGTTGTCGGGTGCGCGACATCCCCGAGGGCATCGACTACATGGTGGCGGTACCCCGCATGCGCCGCTACATGGAGGCAAGCGGGCAGATTGTGGCCGCCTACCTAAAGCTGGTAAGCGCCGAGGACGTGCACGTGTATTCCATCGACGAATGCTTCATCGATGCGGCGCCCTACCTGCGCTTATACCGTACCGACGCGCGCACGTTCGCGCGCAAGCTCATGGATGCCGCCTTCAGGGTCACGGGTGTTACGGCCACGGCGGGCATCGGCGAGAACATGTTTCAGGCGAAGGTGGCGCTTGACATCTGTGCCAAGCACGCGCCCGACGGCATCGGACAGCTTGACGCCGAATCGTTCAAGCGCGAGGTGTGGTTTCACCGCCCCATCACCGATATCTGGGGCATCGGGCCGGGCATTGCGCGGCGTTTGGCAAAGCACGGCGCATACGACCTGGCCGGCGTATGCGCAACTAATCCCAAGGTGCTGCAGCGCGAATTTGGCAAAAACGCCGAATATCTTATCGATCACGCCTGGGGCTTGGAGGCGTGCACGGTGTCGCAGGCGCGCACGTATCGCCCGCGCGGGCATTCACTCTCGAACGGGCAGGTGCTCATGCGCGACTATGCGCCGGCTGAGGCCGAAACGCTGTTGCGAGAAATGATACTGTCCTCGGCGCTTGAACTGGTGGAAAAGGGTTTGTGCGCGCAGGTGGTGTCCGTGTGGGCAGGGTATTCGGCTAGCAACTTTCCTCACCAATCGTGGGAAAAGTTCGGGCCTTGCGGCGCGGCGGCGGCCGGTGCGGGCGGGTCGGCAAAGCTGCCGAAACCCACCAACGACGTCGGCGTACTCACCAATGCGGTGCTGTCCATGTTCCGAGCGCGCGTTGCGCCTGGCATCGCCATCAGGCGGCTTACTGTGGCGTTTGGCGACCTGGTAGGAGCAAACGAGGTGCAGCCGACGCTGTTCGACGACGATCGAGCCGAACAGAAGGCCGCCGCCGTGTCGCGCGCGATGGTGGACGTGCGGCGCCGCTTCGGCGCGAATGCGCTTATGAAGGCAACCAGTTTGAAGGAAGAGGCCAACGGCATGGAACGAAACAACCAGGTAGGAGGCCACCGTGCTTAGCGAAGACGAAGCCTGGGCTGCGGCTAGGCTGCCAACAGCCGACACGTGGCCGGGGCTTTCCGCAGACGAACGGGAATATCGGGCGCAGGTGCTCGACGCCATCGCTCGACGCGTAGCAGCTGACGGCGTGCGGGTTTCGGCCCCCTCGCCCGACCGCGGAAGCCAGTTCATGGCATTCGCCGCGCTCAAAGGCTACGACGATGTTATTACCGAGGTTGAGGAATCGGCGGCTTCGGCTTGCCGCCAAGAGTGACCAGCGCCAACATGCCCAGCATCAATACAAGGCCCGCCCAGTCGAAGCCGGAAAACGCTGTGCCCAGAAACACCCAGGCGCACACGCTGGCGCTGACCGGCTCGATAGCGCAAAGCAAGCTGCCCGTCACCGACCCCACGGCGGCAACGCCGCGCAGGTACAGCCCGAACGACACGAACGTTCCAAGTACCGTCAGCCCGCCAAGAAGCACTAACCAACCGAATGCGTCCATGCCCGCCACGGCCTCGGGGGCGCCTGCGCCGCCAGCCAGCTGCACCGCATAAGCTACGCCCGCGCACGCGCACGTCACCAGCATGCCCACGCCTGTTGCGGCGAAGCCGCCAAAGCGGTCGAACAGCCCGCAGTTGCGTGGAATCATCACGTACAGTGCAACGGAAAGCGCGTTGAGCAGGCCCCAGAACAGCCCCGCAGCCGGTAGCACCAACGTCCCCAGGTCGCCTTGCGTGGCAATAAGCACCGTGGCCACGAACGCGCATACCAGGCCCGCAAACTCGCTTGCTTTCGGCAGATGGCGCCCAAGCATGCACGTAAACAGCATCACGAACACGGTGCCAAGCATCTGCAGCACGGTGGCGGTGCCCGCGTTCGTGTGCGCAATGGTCATGGAGTAAGCGAACTGATCGACGAACAGCGCTGCGCCGAACGCAAGAAATGCCAGTTTCGTGCGCGCTTCGCTTCCCCACATCAGCCGCAAAAGGTAGCGACGGCGGAAGAACAGGACACCGAAGAAGATGAGCGAGGCAACCAAGGAGCGAACCGCCGTAGCGAACATCGGCGTGATGCCGTAGTGCGCGAACAGGTATTGCGCGCACGCGCCGGAAACGCCCCACAAGCCCGCGCCCACCAGCGCGCACGCCACGCCGACCCAGAACGTGCGGCGTTGCGCGGGCGCGCATGCGCGCTCGGCTTTGCAAGCTTTGTCGGGATTCGCCATGGTGAACGACGCCTTTCTTCCTGGTGAGAGCTGCATACGATAGAATAACGAAGGCGATTGTATAGCAACGCGCGACGCAAAAAGGGGCGGCGCGCGATATCGAACCGAAGGATACGCACATGAGCATTAAAGAACTGGTGCACGACGAAGCGCTACTGTCCACGCCGTGCGAAAAGGCAACGGCCGCTGACGCCGAGGTGGCGCAGGACCTGTTAGACACCATGGCATCGCTTGACGACGCCGCCTGCCTGCACGCCAACCAGATCGGTGTGACGCACAACCTGTTCGCGTACGTCGACGAAAAAGATAAGCCGCACGTCATGCTCAACCCCGTCATCAAGCTGGGGTTGGCGGCAAGCAAGCAGGTCGAAGGCTGCTTCACCCACGAGGAGCCCGTCACCGTCACGCGCTACGACCGCATCAAGGTTGCGTACGAGGAGCTGGTCGATGGCAAGCTGGTCGCACGCAAGGGCGATTACCGCGGCTGGGTGGCGCAGCTTATCCAGCACATGGCCGACCACGGCAAAGGCAAGTTCATCTAAGCAGCAAACGAGCTCGAAGGCGCAACGCTTTCGAGCTCGTTTCGTTTAACGCGCGGTTCGTCTCATCTTGCAGCGCCGGCGCGGAAGGGCGCCCGAGCAAGGAATATCATCAGGCAAGCTGCTGCACAGCCGCCAGCGAGCAGAAAGCCACCCGCCCGTCGCTCAGCTAGAAGCGAAACGTACCACGCCCGCCCCCGCTAAACCCCTCGAAGAACGGAGCAGCCATGACCAGCACCCTTTCCCGTCGAAGTTTTCTTGCGGGCACCGCTGCATTTGCCGCCGGCATTGCCGCCCTTGGTCTGCCGCGCCGCGCTTTTGCGGATGACGCGCAAGCCGCCGAGGGCGCCGTGGTCATCTTGCACACCAATGACGCGCACTGCGCAGTCGGCGAAACCGATGCCGCAGGAGCTATCCCGCTGGGCTATTCGGCGCTGGCAAGCTATGTTGCCAACCGCCGCAGCGTTTTCGGTAACGAAAACGTCACGCTTGTAGACGCGGGCGACGCCGTACAGGGAAAAGTGATGGGCACGATTACGCAAGGTCAGGCGCTCGTCGATATCATGAATGAATGCGGCTACGATATCGTCATCCCCGGCAACCACGAGTTCGACTACGGCATGACGCAGTTCAACCACCTGATTGGAAGCGCGAACGCGAAATACCTCAGCTGCAACTTCACCGACAACCGCACCGGCACGCCCACGCTTATGTTCGACTCGTACACCATAAAAGAGTATCCGCTCCCAGCAGGCGGGACGGTGCGCGTGGCGTTCGTGGGCGTCACCACGCCCGCCACGCTTACGGCGTCGTCGCCGCGCTCGTTCTGGCGCAGCGACGACGACCACACCTGCGTGTACGGGTTCTGCGAAGACGAAACGGGCAGCAAACTGGCACAAGCGGTGCAAGGCGCCGTCGACGAAGCTCGCGCAGCGGGCGCGGAGTTCGTGGTGCTGCTGGCGCACCTAGGACAAACCGGTCAGCCCAGCCAGTGGCGCAGCGACACGCTGGTTTCGCGCTGCGAGGGCATCAACGTGGTGATCGACGGGCATTCGCACGAGGAGTACGTGCAAATCGTGCAGAATCGCAACGGCGACGATGTCGTCATCGCGCAAACAGGCACGCAATTCTCCAGTGTGGGGCAGATCGTTATCATCCCGGATACGGGAACCATACACGCCAGCACGTACAGCTACGAGGCCTCGCTTTTGCGCGAGACGCGCAAGCCTGATGACCCTAGTTACGTGAAGGAGGTCGCTTTCGGCCGCGATGCGCAAACGCAAGCGGTGGTCGACGAAAAAGCTGCCGAAGTCGAAGCGCAAACGGGAACGGTGGTCGGCCGCAGCAAGGTAGACCTGTTCGCCTATGAAGCCGACGGCTACACCTGGGCGGTACGCGCGCACGAGACGAACCTGGGCGATTTCGTTGCCGACGCTTACTTGTATTACGCCTCGAATAACGGCGTGATGCCGGACGTGGCCTTCGTCAACGGCGGCGGCGTGCGCACGAACTTGCTTGCAGGGGACGTTACGCGCGCAGACCTTATCAACGTAAATCCCTTCAACAACCAGCTGTGTTACACCCAAGTGACCGGCCAAGACTTGCTGGATGCGCTGGAGTTGTCGGCCCGCGCATACCCCGAGCCCCTCGGCGACTTCCTGCAGGTATCCGAGGGCCTAGCATTCACCATTCGCACCGATATCGACTCACCCGTCATCCTAAACGGAAACGAGTTCGCGGGCTTCAAAGACGGCGCCGAACGCCGTGTGCGGCGCGTCACGCTGCACGGCAAAGCCATAGACCCGGCGGCCACCTACACGCTGGTGTGCCATTCGTATTACCTCGTGGACGGCGGCGGGTCGTACAGCATGCTCACGAAGAACCCCGTCACGCTTCTGGGCCTGGACAACGATGCGCTGATGGAATACGTGCAACTGAACCTGCACGGCGTCATCGGGCAGGAATATGACGGCGCCACAGGCCTCGGCCGCATGGCCACGCAAGTCGGCCCCGACAAGGAAGAGCATGAGGAGAAGCAAGAGGAAACGCCGAACCCCGCACCCGCTCCAGAGGACAACGCCCCAACTCCCGAATCCAACCCCAAACCACTAGCCGCAACCGGCGATGCTGCGGCAACGGCAGCAGCAGCTGCAGCCGCTTTCAGCGCCACGCTTGCCGCAAGTGCGGCCATGGTGGCAGCCGAAACAGAACGGCAGTAAACGCGGCATCGGGGGTATAAATCGAAAAGAGCAGCTTGACTGCAGCGAGAAAGTTAGGACTCTGACGGGAAAGCCCCATCCGGGTCCTAACGATTCCTTAAGTCAAACAACGCGCTTCGCTAGTCGTCAATTATGAATTGCTCCAGGTCAACGCCGAGTTCTTCGGCTTTCTCGCACAGTTCGTAGCCGTTGGCATCGTCGATGTCCGCCAAGTCGAACACGGCTGCATCGAAACCCGCTGCGGCCGCCGTGCCGCAATAGTCTTCCATATAGTCGCGCAACTCATCCACATCGATTTCCGCCATAATGTCCTCCATCGCCATGTTCAATCGGCACCTTAGTTGAAGCGTAGCATCATCTTAGCAATGGCCCCATGAAACGTTTTTCCGCTAAAGCAGTTGCCAGCTTAAAACTAGCGGTTGTTCCTATCGCGCTGCCAACAATAACTTTTCGCACGTGCGGCGGTGAAGACGCAGTGGGTTACGCCAAAGACAGGCCACCACAACCGGGGCTTCAGCATGGCGGGACGCACCCCCAGCACTCGGTCCCCTGCCTTCGCCTCTCGTCATCGCCCCAACGCAAAGCGGGCCGGCGCCTGGGGATGGCGCCGGCCCTTCATGAGGGGTATCCACTTAGGATATTGTTGGGATATGCGAGTTTGTTTTCCCTGTTCGCAGGCTTAATGGAACATGGGGATCATCAGCCATAGGGCGAACAGCACGATGGCCACGCAGGCGGTGAAGCACACCACCGACACCACGCGGTGCAGCAGGTGCGGGGTGCCTTGCGCGTCCACATCGCCAGCGGCCCACAAGCGCAGGCCCGATGCGTACAGCACGCTGATGGCGCAGGCCACGCCCACAGCCACAGCTAATACGGTTGCGAAGTTGATGAGTTCGGAAGCGATCATGGTTCGGGGCCCTCCTTAAGCCGCCTGGGGCTGGTTGTTCGCGGTAGTGGCAGCGGCGGAAACCGCAACCGAGGGGTTCAGCTTCACTTCGTGGCTGTCGTTCACGTTGCCGCTGTTCACGGGGTTGCGCTTCGACAGACGGAAGATGATCAGCGCCACGCACACGGCAATAGCCACGGTGGCAACGGTGCCCCACACGCCGGTCTTCGCCAGCGCGCACGCCAGCGCGCCCACCACGCCGGCCGCCGGGAACGTTACCAGCCATGCCACCAACATCTTGCCGGCAACGCCCCAGTTCACGGGGTTGCCCTTCTTGCCCAGGCCCGTGCCGATGATGGAGCCGGAGCACACCTGCGTGGTGGACAGCGCGAAGCCCAGATGCGAGGACACCAGGATGGTGGTGGCCGACGCGGCTTCAGCGGCGAAGCCCTGCGGCGTGCTGATTTCGGTCAGGCCCTTGCCCAGCGTGCGGATGACGCGCCAACCGCCCATGTACGTGCCGGCGGCAATGGCCAGACCGCAGATGGCAACAACCCACAACTCGGGGCCGGAACCGGAAGGCTGCAGGCCCACGGCAATAAGCGTCAGCGTGATGATGCCCATGGTCTTCTGCGCGTCGTTCGTGCCGTGCGACAGCGCCACCAGGCACGCCGTGACCGTCTGACCATGGCGGAAACCAGATTCCACCTGGTCAGCGTCCATGCGCTTCACCACGGCGCAAATCAGCTTCACCGCGCAGAACGCGGCCAGGCCAGCCACAACCGGCGACACCAGCGCCGGGATGAGAATCTTCGTGAGCACGGCGGCGAAGTTCACGCCTTCAACGCCCGCGCCCACGATGACGGCGCCCACCAGGCCACCGAACAGCGCATGGCTGCTCGAGGACGGCAGCCCCACCAGCCACGTCAGCAGGTTCCACGTGATGGCGCCGATAAGGCCCGCCAAAATGAACTCGGGGGCGATGGTGACCACTTGCTCGTTGATAAGGCCGCCGGAGATGGTCTTGGCCACCTCGACGGAAAGGAATGCACCGACCAGGTTCAAAGAGCCCGCGGCGATGACGGCGGTTTTGGGCTTGAGCGCGCCCGTTGCGATTGAGGTCGCCATGGCGTTGGCGGTGTCGTGAAAGCCGTTCGTGAAATCGAACGTCAAGGCGGTGACGATCACCAGGCCAACGATAACCAGCGTTGCCGGATCCATTTGCTTGTGTTCTCCCTTCGAGAGTAAGGTGCGACCTGCGTCTCGTCTTCAGCGCCGCAAGCGCGCAGCATGCCACTTCGCATGCAGAAGAAAAGTCTACGGGCGCTGTGTAAAGCGAATGTAAAGCCGCATTCAGGCGCGGGTAATGCTTTTGCGGAATCGCGTTCACAACTATATTGAGCGCCGCGACTTCGTCGCTCTTTTGGATAGCCCTCGCTCAACTCTACGAGTTTCGGAATGTTCAAGCCGTTGACTCTCGCGCTTGTTGGTTGAGCTTCGTGCTCAACCAATGAGATTGAACATTGCCGTTTACGTATTCAATTTGACAACTCTGCAAACGTTGCTGAAATTGAACATCGATGGTGCTACACTCTCATGAAATTGAACACCGAATTGAACATTCGCTCAGTATTGAACAAGGAAGAAGCCATGGATCAAAACACCTTTGCCGCTCGATTAGCCGCCGCAATGGACTCGGCCGGATTCAAGCAAGCCGACTTGGTCCATGCAGCCGAACAGCGCGGCGAAAAGCTGGGAAGAAGCCAGATCAGCCAGTACGTTGCGGGCAAGTCGACGCCACGACGCGAAGTGCTTGAGCTGCTTGCAAGCTTGCTTGCCGTCGAACCTGATTGGCTCGAAGGCGAGCCCGGGCAGGCGGAGCCTTCGGCAACCACCTCCCCTGCCCAAAGCCAACCCGCATCCTTCCAGCAGCAAGATAGCAACCCGCTCGATTCCTCCAACCCCACCGACAATCAAGGGAGCAAGCCCATGCGTCAGTTCAAGAAATCCTCCAAGCTCGACAACGTGCTGTACGACGTCCGCGGTCCCGTTGTTGACGAAGCTGCACGCCTGGAGTCCCAAGGCATGCGCATCCTGAAGCTCAACATCGGCAACCCCGCTCCGTTCGGCTTCCGCACACCCGACGAGGTGGTGCACGACATGCGTCACCAGCTGCCGGATTGCGAAGGCTACAGCGACTCGAAGGGCCTGTTCAGCGCCCGCAAGGCCATCATGCAGTACTCGCAGATCAAAGGCCTTCCCAACGTGGACATGGACAGCATCTACACCGGCAACGGCGTCAGCGAGCTTATCAACCTGTGCATGCAAGCGCTGCTCGACACTGGCGACGAGATTCTCATCCCTTCGCCCGATTACCCGCTGTGGACGGCATGCGCCACGCTTGCCGGCGGCACGCCCGTGCATTATGTGTGCGATGAACAGGCCGAATGGTACCCCGACATCGACGACATCGAGCGCAAGATCACGCCGCGCACGAAGGCCATCGTCATCATCAACCCAAACAACCCCACCGGCGCGCTCTACCCGCGCGAAGTGCTGCAGCAGATCGTGGACGTGGCGCGCAAGCATCAGCTCATGATCTTCTCGGACGAAATCTACGACCGTTTGGTCATGGACGACCTTGAGCACGTGTCCATCGCATCCATGGCGCCCGACCTGTTCTGCATCACGTTCTCAGGGCTGTCGAAATCGCACATGATCGCCGGCTACCGCATCGGCTGGATGGTGCTTTCCGGCAACAAGCACTGCGCCGAGGACTTCATCCTGGGATTGAACATGCTGTCGAACATGCGCCTGTGCTCGAACGTGCCGGCGCAGTCCATCGTACAGACGGCGCTGTGGGGTCACCAAAGCGTGCGCAACTACGTGGTGCCGGGCGGCCGCGTGTACGAGCAGCGCGAATACGTGTACAAGGCGCTCAACGACATCCCCGGCATCACCGCCGTGAAGCCGAAGGCGGCGTTCTACATCTTCCCGAAGATTGACGTGAAGAAGTTCAACATCACGAACGACGAGCAATTCGCGCTTGACCTTTTGCATGAGAAGAAGATCCTGCTGGTGCCCGGCAAGGGCTTCAATTGGGACAAGCCCGACCACTTCCGCGTGGTGTACCTGCCGCGCATCGAGGTGCTCAGCGAAGCCATGGGGCAACTCGGCGACTTCCTGTCGCATTATCGCCAGGCGTAACGTCTGCCGCGCAGTCGCTTAAGGCGTGCGCGGAACCTTACGATAACAACGCCTTGGCACCGCAGTGGTGCCAAGGCGTTTTGCATTTCGTGCAGCAAGAAGGCCGCTATTAAGATGTGAGGGGCAGGAGGCACGTTGCTTTCCGAGTCGCGCAACACCACTCGACTTCGAAGGCCATAGCCTCGCAAGCGCTTCGAAGGAAACGGGGCTCGCAGCTCCTACTCTCGCGAAAGGCTGCCGGCCGTCATTTCCACCCACGAATACTGCGACATGTACTCGCCGCGATACAGGTTCACCGCGTCTGGATCGCCGTCAAGGAAGCGGTAATAGTCGCAGTCGACGCTTTCGGGCACGATGGCAATCTCGTCGCGCCCGCGCACGATAACGTCCTCAGCACCTGCGTCTTTCAAGGCGTTGCGCAGGTCGCTGATAAGGTTGCGCACCTGCGTGCGGCGCGACGGCGAGTGCGCGTCGTCTCCCCACAGCACGCTGACCAGCTCGCCGATGGTGCAACGAGAACCACGGCGGTCGATTAAATACGCTAGCATCTCTTTGCTTTTCGTGCGCTTGAAACGCAGCGGCTGGTCGTTCATGAACACATCGAAGTTGCCGAAGCAGCGCACCTGCAGCTTGTCCGTCTTCTCAAGCTGCACCGGATGACGCAGGTTCTCAAGCGCGGCGCGCACGTCCTCTTCCTTCACGGGCTTAAGCAGGTACCCGCTCGCATAAAGCTTGTGCGCCTCGAAAGCGTATTCCTCATAGGCGGTCACGAAGATGATGTTGACGTTCGGGCGCACATCCTTGATGCGTTTCGCCAGTTCAAGGCCCGTCATCTGCGGCATTTCAACATCAAGGAACGCCACGTCGACGGCATGCGTGCGCACATACTCCAGCGCGGCATCAGCCGTACGCACGCCTTCGCACGTTCCCTCGGGATCCAGGGTGATCACTATGCGAACAACCGCGTTGACCGCAAGCTGCTTATCGTCGACTACCAGCGAGTTCATATCTCAAGACCTTCTTTTTGGAATCGTTATGGTCGCTTTCGTGCCCTCAGGCGAACTTACCACAGAAAGCGTGCCTTCACATAAAAGTGCCAGTCGAGAACGCACATTCTGCAACGCAATGCCCACATGCTTGCCCGTGGTGGGCGAATCACCGAACCCGCGCCCGTTGTCAGCCACGCAAATATAGTACGCGGAAGAATCTTCCCACGAGCTGACTTTGATCACGCCGCCTTCGATGCCGGAAATACCATGTCGCACGGCGTTTTCCACCAGCGGCTGCACGCACAGCGGTGGCAGGTCGAAATCCTTCGCAAGCAAATCCCACTTCACGGAAAACTCGCTTGATGGGTCGATCTGCTCAACGGCCAAGTAGGCCTTCACGTGCTTCACCTCTTCGGCAAGCGTGACCGTGCCGCCGGCGTTGACCACTTGCAAGTTGCCGCGCAGGTAGTCCGAGAAGTCATCAATGGCCTTGCACGCGCGCTGCGGGTCAACCACGCACAGCTCGCGCACCGACTGCAGCGCGTTGAACACGAAGTGCGACGTGATTTGGCTGGAAAGCGCCTTCGCCTGGCTTTCCGTCAGCTCAAGGTTGCGCAGCACCAGCTGTTGCTCTTGGCGGTGCTGAAATTCCATATAGGCCATCAGCAGCGACAGCGAAAGCGCCGGATACACCAGCATCAAATCGCGAAACGCCAGCTCAAGCGACGCAGCCAGCACCGGAATGCCCAGCAGCAGCACCCAGGAGCCGAACGCGCGCGAGACGTTGCGTTCATCCTCGTGCAGCGCCACGAATGCCACGATGAGGTTCTGCGCCAGCACGGTAACGGCGGGCAAGCTAGCCCACGGGCCCCACGAGAACACGTTATAGGCGTTGATGGAATACAGTACGCCCGTGGAGAAGTTCATGAGCAAGCAAACCAGGTCAAGCGCGCCGATGAAGATGATGGCGCTTGCCACAACGCGCTCGAACGGAGCCGCAAGTTCCTTTCTTCCCGTGATCCACGCGCACACGTACAGCGCGAACGCCGTATACACGAACGGGCCGAAAAAGTACGTGATGCCATTTCCCATGCTGGTGAGCGCGTACGCAAGCGACGTGTCCGCTGCATCGAACACCCATGCCAGCAGGTCGCCGGCCGTGTTCACCGCATGCACCACCACAATGGCGAACAAAAACGGCTCGAAGCCCATGGAGCGCCGGCGCAGCAGCATCACCGTGCCAAGCGCGCCTAGAAAGATGATAGAGATGACCTCCATCGTGATGTTGATGTACTGAAACAGTATCAAGGCAAGTCTCTTTCGCAAAACCGCGGCGCCGGACGCGCCGACCTCTTGCCCGATTATACGTGCTATCAGGTGATTCCACCATTCTGGATGAACTGTGCAGATGCTGCGGCGTTCATGCATTCGGCTCGCGCGAGGGCGTGCATGTTCGGGAGAAAGGCGCTGCTCTTTTTGATGCAGCGCCTCGTTTCTGCTCTGGCTATGGCAGCAATGTTACGATTCCAGTTCCTTGATGTGGGCCTTCTTCGAGGTGAGCAGGTAGGCCCACAGCAAGGCGATGATTACCATGCTTGCAAGCAGCAATGCGCCAAGGCCGAAAGCATAGTCCTGCACGCTGAACAGAGAGACAAGCCCCATGCCCACCACACCGAAAATGTTCACGGAGAAGTTGATGAGCGCGCTGGCGCTTCCGGCATCGCAGTCGTTCTGCGCAAGCAGGATGTTGGTGGTATACAAGCCTACCAGCTGCACAATCTGCGACACGTGGCGCTCCAAAACGGCTGGACCACGTTCACGAGCATGCAATGCCGCTACAACCTGCTGTATCGCGAAGACGAGCGCAAGTTCTCGAAACGCCTCCTGCAAGCCAAAACTTACTTGCAGGAGGCCGAAACGCAACAAAGCAGCAACAAACTACGAAGCAGAAATAGCGTGCTCCCTGCCCCAAGCGCGAATCTGAGCAATGCCCTCATTCGCCTCGGAAATAGACACCACCGAGTCGAAGTGCGTTGCCAAGGTACTTGCATCGGGAGCCGGAGCATGCCCAAACGCAACGCGCTCGGCATAGTCTTTGATGGACTGCTCGATGTCCGAATACGAGAAGCCCTTCGTTGACGTGACAAGCACTTCGATATCCTGCGGCGAGAACTCCTGGTGCAGCGACGTTTTGCAGTAATGCCGCAGCGCCTCGGCGCGCTCAGCACGGTTCGGCAAATCAACGAAGAACACCTCGGAGAAGCGGCCTTTGCGGAACAGCTCGGGCGGCAGCTTCGAAACGTCGTTAGCAGTCGCCACCAAAAACACTTTCGCCGGCGACTCCTGCAACCAGAACAGGAACTGCCCAAGCACACGCTTTCCCACATCGCTTTCGTCCGAGCTAGACGCCAACGCCTTCTCGATCTCATCGACCCACAACACGCAGGGCGCCACGTTGCCGATATAGTCGAGTGCCTCCTGCATGCGCCGCTCCGTCTCGCCAACGTATTTCGCGTAAACCGAGCCCATATCGAAGCGCAGCAGCGGCAATTCCCAACGAGAGGCAACCATTTTCGCAGAGAACGACTTGCCGCAGCCGGGAACGCCAACCAATAGCACACCCTTCGGCGTATGCAGCTCGTATTGCTCAAGCAAATCAGACGGGGCGAAAAACACCTCGCGCTTGCGGTCGAGCCATTCCTTGAACGTGTTCAAGCCCGCAACCTCAAGCCCAGGCTTGCACGCCACCGGATCGACGTTAGGAACCGCTGCGAATAGCAGCTCTTTCTGCGACGCGACGGAGAACACGTCCGAGGACCCCAACGTGCCCTGGGCAACCAAAGACGCTTCCAGCAGGTTCACAACCTGCGCTTCCGCCAAACCGCGCACGAGCGTTGCCATGCGTTCGCAATCGTGGTCGCTCCATGACACGTTTCCGGGGTGGCGCGCGCAGAAGTCGTCCACAAGCGCACGACGTTCGCGATGGTCGGGCAAATCAAGGTGCAGGCACAACCCGAAGCGCGACAAGCGCTGCCACACCGGTTCAGCGGCAACGGTGACGATGGTATTTCCCGTCTCCTTGGCCAGATACACGGCCGACAACAGCTCTCGCGTATATGCTCCGTCCACGTCGATCTTATGCGTGTCCCCCAGCACGAAAATGCAGTTCTGGGATTTCTGGAACAAGTCGTTAAGATACGGCAGCGGATCGGAGTGGACGTCGACGGGCATGCGCGTCTCGGGTCCAAGATGAACCACCTGACGCGCATCGGTATACAAGAACATGTCGAAACCGTTTTCCTGCGCGATTTCGCGCACCATGCGCTCAGGGCGATGACGATCAACAGATTGCACGGTCACAAACGGAATGCCCGCGACGATATAGTCGCGCAGAGCCTTTTTCGTTTCTTGATAGTTCATTTCTTCCTGCAACGCCTTTCCTGCAAACAGTGGAGGTAATACGCTACATCGTCAGACGCTGCAGCGGGAACGGTAGCACGAACATGACCAAGGGCGCCTGACATGTTGCGCAAGATGTCTTCTTCAAGCGCGTTTTTCCAGTCCACGGGGATGCCGTTGACATCGCGGAAAAACAGCAGGTTGTCGCACGCATCGCAAAAACGCGAGCAAACAAGGAACACCCCGTAAGCATCCTGCACGTCAAGCGATTTCAAGCGCGCAAACAGCGCATCGTCAAGCGCATCGAGGCAACTGACGCAGTACTCGCAGATAAGCTGGTAGACGCGCCCGACAGCAGGCGGCTCGAACGTACCGGCAGCGAAGGTGGCGGCGATGCTTTTCGAGCAGCGCCCATCTACGGCATGCGCAAACGCTACCCAGTCTTGATATGTTGTCAGTTGCTCATCCATAAGTTATCCAGTGTACCCCATCTTGCATAAGAGCCAGTCACAAGACGACACTTGACCAGCGCTTTTACATACAAACGTGCACAAATTCCAACGACAACCCTTATCGAAAGCCGCAGCCACTACGCAAGGACTGCACACAATACGCTACTGCACCTCGTTGCGATATGCCGCAATCTCATCCATGAACGTCTTGCCATACTTCTCAAGCTTTTTAAGGCCCACGCCGCTCACGTCCAAGAACTCGTCATCGGTTTGCGGCAAGCGAGCGCACATATCGCGCAGCGTGGCATCCCCGAACACCATATACGGCGCAAGGCCCTCTTCGATTGCCAGCTGTTTGCGCAGTTTTCTCAGGCGCTCGAACAAGTCCTGATCGTACGCCGCATCGGGACCGTTTGCCGTACCAGAGCCTCCAAACGAGTGCCCGCCCAAGCGCTTTCCACCAGACTGACGTGCCGGCTGTCGAACCACCTGCTTCATGTTCATGCGGAATTCCGGCATGGCAGCCTCGCGGAAACGCGGTCCATATCCAACAAGCGGATACTGCCCTTCGGTGATTTCCAGATACTCTCCCGCCGCAAGCAATTCCACGACTTCCTTCAGCTGCGCTTGCGACATGCTAACCGTGTTGAAGCATTGCGCCCGATCAAGGCCAAGCTGCTCAAGCTTCTCGACATTCGTTCCTCGCAGCACGTCAACCACCACGCCTTTGCCGAAGCGACCGCGAAGTTCTTTCACGCAGCGCATGACGGCCCGCGCCTCGGCCGTTACATCGATCGGCGTAAACCCACCCTCGCAATTCGAGCAATTGTGGCACGTAAATACCGGAGAGCCCGAACTGCCCGTCGATTCAGGCGCGGAGACAGACGAACCTGCAGTTGAGCCCGCGGCAGGGCTGCTACCAAGAGCATTTTCGCTGGCGGCAGATGCTTTTACCGCCTGATCGCCGAAGTAGCGCAGCATGTAGCCACGCAGGCAGTCGCACGTCAGGCAATACCCCTCCATAGCCGCAAGCATACGACGGCGCGCGGCTCGAGCCATGCTTGCCTCTTCCTCGGTCATGCTTTCGTTCCCGCTGTCCTGCTCCAGGAAGAAGCGGCACGTTGACAGGTCCCCGTCGCTCCAATACAGCATGCATTCGCTTGGCAGCCCATCTCGACCGGCACGCCCCGCTTCTTGATAATACGCCTCGATGCTGCCAGGCATGTTGTAATGGATGACATAGCGCACGTTCGGTTTATCGATGCCCATTCCAAACGCGTTTGTGGCAACCACCACCGATGCGTCATCATTGATCCAAGCCCGTTGGTTTTGGGTACGCTCCTGATTCGACAGGCCGGCATGGTAGCGCACCGCGCGCACACCCGCCTGGACAAGCGCTTCGTGCACTTTCTCGACGTTTTTGCGCGTGTTGCAATACACCACACCCGAATCATCGGGGTGCGCCTTGGCATACACCATGATACGCGCAAGCTTTTTGCTAGGCTCAAGCCGCTCGACGCTGAAATGCAGATTTGGACGATCGAACCCTGTGACAATCTGATAGGGGCTCTGAAGGCCCAGCAATCGCACGATATCGGCGCGCACGCGTTCAGTTGCCGTAGCGGTAAAAGCCGCCACGGCAGGGCGTTTGGGAAGCTGCTCGATGAACTGCCCGATGCGTAGATACGAGGGTCGGAAATCCTGGCCCCACTGCGACACGCAATGAGCCTCGTCCACCGCAATCAACGGAATGCAGGCGCGCGATGCAAACTCCAAAAACCGCTGGTCATCCAAGCGTTCAGGCGCGACGTACAGCAAGTCCACCTCGCCGGAAAGCGCCTGCTCCATCACGCGAGCTTGCTCAGAGGCGGACAGCGTGGAGTTCAAAAACGCCGCCTGCACATCAGCTTCCCGCAAACTACGAACCTGGTCGCCCATAAGCGACACAAGCGGGCTTATAACAAGCGCCACGCCGCTTACGACCACTCCGGGCACTTGGTAGCATATTGATTTTCCCGCACCGGTGGGCATAACGGCCAGCGCGTCTTTGCCGCCAAGCAGCGCCTTCACCACACCAAGCTGACCAGGCCGAAAATCCTGATAGCCGAAGTGCATTTCAAGCGCCAAACGCGCCTGTTCGATAGGTACCGACATTTAAATCACGATCCCGTTGCAATGGTCGATTTCGTGCTGGATGATCTGCGCGGTAAAGCCCGAGAAGCTTCGCTCGTGCCGCACAAACGAAGCATCCTGGTACGCAACGTGAATCTTCCGAAACCGCTCGCAGGGACGCACGCCAACAAGTGACAAGCACCCTTCTTCTGTTTTGAACCGATTCGATGCATGCATGATCTCAGGATTGAACATAAGCTCGGGCGTGCCATTGTTGTCGAACACGATGATGCGCTTCCTTACGCCAATCATGTTCGCGGCCATACCCACGCAGGAATCTGCATGCGCTGCCAGGGTATCGAGCAAGTCTTGCCCAATGGGAACATCCTGCTCGGTAGCGGGTTCGGACGGCATGCCAAGCAACAACTCATTGCGCATTATCGGTTTGATCATGATTGCCTCCATATCCTCACGCTTTTCAACTGGTAACCACCTCAACCGAACGTCGCGAGACAAGGCACGCAATCCGAAAGCAAGGCAGGATAAGCCGCACCGCCGATCGTCTGCCACGCCCTGAAAACGGAAAAGGGATTTCGCATGGCGTAACTGTACCATGCGAAATCCCTTGATTCAATAAAAATCGAACAATTGTGCGGTTTTGCACGATTATCGACTTTGACGCTAGGAAATACCCGCGCGCTCCAGTGTGCGAAATGCTGCTAGCGAGGAAGGAATTTGTCCAGCTCAGCGTCAAGTTCGGGCAAATGCTTCACCTGCAAGCTATCAGCGAACTTGCCGCGCACCATGACGCGGCGCACGTTGCGCAGCGCCTCCAAATCGTCAAGCGGGTTGGCGTCAAGCACGATCAGATCTGCCGATTTCCCCACCTCGACGGAACCGGTCTTATCGCCCAAGCCAATGATGCGCGCGTTGCCCAGCGTGGCCGTATGCAACGCAAGCTGGCGGCTAGCGCCAACGATGCGCTCGAAATACACCAGTTCGCGCCACATGTCGTACTGCGTGACATAAGGGCACGCGGAGTCCGTTCCCAGGCCAACGGGAATGCCGGCTGTCAGCGCCTTCTTCGCGGCATCCACGATGCCCTCGTAAACGATGCGCCCGTTCGTCACCTGCACGTCGGTTGAATGCGTCATCTCGGGCGACAGCTTGATAAACGGCAGCGCGGGCGAAATAGTGCACGTCAACGCGCTGGCGCGGCCGACGCCGTTTTCGCGGAACGCCGCAAGCAGCTCGTCGTCGAGCACGCCGCCGTGCTCGATGGTGTCGACACCTGCCTGCAGGCCCACGCGCACGCCTTCACTGCTTTCGATGTGCGCCGCGGTATGCATGCCCAGCTTATGCGCCTCGTCGACGGCCGCCGCGGCAATCTCGGGCGACATGCGCAGCACGCCCGGCTCGCCTTCTTTTTCGGCATCGAACACGCCGCCCGTGATGAACAGCTTCACCAGATCGCACTTATGAGCAAAGCATTCGCGCACGATTTCACGCGCTTCGTCAGGCGTTTTCGCAATATGAGCGAACAGACCGGCACCGTGGCCGCCCGGCACCGTCACGCCAACGCCCGACGTGACCAGGCGAGGCCCCACATATTTGCCCGCATTGATGGCATCGCGCACCCACACGTCGGCAAAACCCGGATCGCCCACGCTGCGCACCGTGGTAACGCCACTGGCAAGCTGCTGTTGGGCGTGCTTGCGCAGCGTGCGGTGCAGATACCAGCGCCCGATGGGGTTGCCGACCACCTTGTCGATAAGGTCGCCCGCCGCGCCCGCGCTGGTGGGCTTGCCGCTACCGCACAGGTGAACATGCAGGTTGACCAGGCCCGGCATAAGGTACGCGCCCTTAAGGTCAACCTCTTGCGCGCCTGCCGGCCCAACCGTCGAGCCGGCAGGGCCCACCGCGCTGATACGACCCGCCTCGTCAACGGCAACGGTCATATTCGGTTGCGGCTGCATATCGCGCGTGCCGTCAAGCAGCGTAGCGTGCGTGAAAACGTAGGACATGGCTTCCCCTTTTCGCCAAGCCGCCGCATGCGCGCTGCACACGACAGCGAATGTACTTTGCAGCGAGCGTACCAATAACCCGCGCGAACGTCCAGCGTTACACCCCATTTGAGGAAAAACACGCTCGACGGTCCTGCGCGGCAAATCACGGAATCGCACCGCAAAACAGCCGTGTCACCAGGATAAACGGTAGTTGGCCACCAGTACAGTATGCGAAACGCCACTTCTAGCGCGCATCCGAAAATGCCGCAAGCAACCAATAATGCTGCACGGCCGCAACCATCCACGAAGCAATCCTGCAAGGTTTCGCGTGCTCTTCGCGCATATATCGGCAAAAGGTGCGCAAGGTTTGCCTGCCATACTTGAGAACGTGGCGACAACGCAAAGCAGCACGCGGGCCGTGGAACGGGAGACGCCCCGGCCGCTTTTGCTCATCTCCCCCGTGCGCCACACAGATAACGAAACGGGCGGGCTCCTTCGCAAACTCGAAGCTCGCCCGCCACGTTCCCCGGCGGCATAAAAGAGAGCCTATGACGGATTTTGAATACGACCCCCGCAAAAGCGAGTCAAACAAAATGAAGCACGGAGTGGATTTCGAAGAGGCAAAAGCACTTTGGAACGACCCGAAAGCAATACTGGTACCTGCTCGCAGCGATGATGAAATACGCTATCTAGTCATCGGGAAAATGCAAGGAAAACATTGGACGGCCGTAGCTACCAACAGAGGCGCAAATGTGCGTATAATATCAGTAAGAAGATCAAGGCAAGAAGAGGAGGCCCTGTATGACGAAAACAATTAGCGCCTCGGAACTCGATAGGCTTTTTGACGAGGGGAAAGAAAACATCTTACCGTATTTCGATCTCTCAGCCATCGCAAGAATCAATGACCCAGCATCACACATCGCGAATTGCCGCTTAAACGCAAGCAAAGATGACACAACGCACAAGGCCGATTGCGCCGCGTTTTCCAACCCGTTAATCGCGTAGAGCGCCCGGCGAACATCATCTCGTAAGCATATATGCGTCCAGCAGAAAGCGGGCCCGATTCGATTGAAATCGGGCCCGCTTTATCATTAACCATCAGCACGAACTACCGCGAAACGCTATCCGCGGGCTGCCTGGTATTCTGCGACGAGCTTCTTCGTGACATCGGCAGGCGCGGGGTCGTAGCCTTCCAGCTGGATGAAGTACGAGCCCGAGCCGCGCGTCATGGCGCGCAAATCCTTCGTGTAGCTGACCACTTCGGCATACGGCACGCGCACCATGATGACCGTCTCGCCTTCATCGGTGGAGTCGGTGCCCACGATGCGGCCGCGACGCGTAGAGATGTCGCCCATAACGGTGCCGGCGTATTCCTCGGTTACCACGATGTCCATGTTCGCCATGGGCTCAAGCAGAATGGGCTCGGCCTTCTCGCATGCCGCGCGGAAGCCGATGCGCGCAGCCGTCTTGAACGCCATCTCGTTCGAATCGACCGAATGATACGAGCCGTCGAACACGGCGCACTTGATGTCCACCATGGGGTATCCCGCCAAGAACCCTTCGGCCATGGCCTCCTGCACGCCCTTGTCAACTGCGGGAATAAGGCCACCGGGGATAGCGCCGCCTTTGATCTCGTCCACGAATTCGTAGCCCGCGCCCGGGTTCGGGCTGATGCGCAGCCAGCAATCGCCGAACTGCCCGGCGCCGCCCGTCTGCTTCTTGTGGCGCCCTTGCGCTTCGGCGGTTTTGCGGATGGTCTCGCGATACGGAATGCGCACCGGCACAAGCCGCGCCTCAACCTTGGCCCGCTCCTTCATGCGCGCCAGCAGCGTTTCCACCGCCGCCTCGCCCATGGCGGTGACGATGGTCTGGTGCGTTTCCTCGTTGCGGCTGATGCGCAGCGTGGGGTCGTTCTCGGCGGCGCGCGCCAAAAACGCGCCCACCTTGTCCTCTTCCTTCTTGTTCGCAGCCTCGATGGCAACGGGATACTGCGGCGCGGGAAGCGGCAGCGGGTCGATGGCGGTGCTGCCAAGCAGTGACAGCGTGTCGGACGCGCGCGTGTCGGCAAGCTTCGGCACCACGATGATGTCGCCGGCCTTCGCCGATTTCACGTCCGTGGCCTCTTTGCCCATCATGACGTACAGGTGCCCCAGGCGCTCTTTCTTGCCCGTGCGCGAGTTGATAAGCTCCATGCCCGGCGTAAGCGTACCGCTGAAGATTTTCAGGTAGCTCAAGCGTCCCACAAACGGGTCGGCAACGGTTTTGAACACGAAAGCGGCCGGCTCGCCGTTTGCGTCCACGAACGTCTCGTTGCCGTCTGCCAGGCGGAACGCCCCGTGATGGCGCGGGTGCGGGAAATACGTGCAGATGTCCTTCATCACGCAGCGAATGCCCTGTTCGATGATAGTGGAGCCAACGTACACCGGAATGAACAGCTCCTGCGCGATGGCCTGGTCAAGCAGCCGCTCAAGCTCTTCCTGCGTCAGCTGCTCCGCGCCGTCAAGGTACTTCATCATCAGCTCGTCGTCGGCCTCGGCCACCAGGTCGCACAGCTTGTCGCGGGCGATCTGCGCTTCTTCCTCGTACTCGGGCGGAATGTCCTCGATGCGGTCGTCGGTGGTGCCGTCCTGATCGAAATAGCGCGCCTTCATGCGCAGCACGTCGATGACGCCCTTGAAGTTCTCCGCCACGCCGATGGGAATGGTGACCGGCCCCAAGCGGCTGCCAAAACGCGCGTGCAGCTGCGCCATGATGGTGTCGAAGTTGGCGTGCTCGCGGTCGATGTGGTTGATGAACACGGCGCGCGACAGGCGCATGCCCTCGGCCTCGCGCCACAGTTTCGTGGTCATGACCTGCGGACCTGCCACGGCATCAATCACGAACAGCGCCATTTCGGCAGCCTGCATGGTAGCAAGCGTGTCGCCGATGAAATCGGGGTGGCCCGAGGTGTCAAGCAGGTTGATTTTGTAGTCGTGGTACGGAATGGGCGCGATGGACGTGCCGATGGTGAACTTGCGGCGAATCTCCTCTTCGTCGTAATCCAGATACGATTTGCCGTCGTGCGTGGTACCCATGCGCGGCGTGCGGCCCGAAACGTGCAGCATGGCCTCGGCCAGCGACGTTTTACCGGCGCCGTCTTGGCCCACCAGCACGATATTGCGAACATGTTCGGTAGCAGGAGCTGCCATAAGATCACCTTCCCCTAATAAGGCGACCGCGCCAAATCCCCAAAAGGCGCGAGCGCAAACGAACCGCAGTGTTGCAGCGCGCCGATTGCTTCAGAAGAGCCCCGAAGCTAGAACAAGCGGAAGCACCGTCCCATCGGCGCGAGAATGCGTTGGCTACAGTGTAGCGCAATTTGGCCGCCGAACAGGGTAAACGTTACTGTATGGACACGCCCCGGGGCGTGTCGCCGAGCACGCATCGAGAAGACGGGGAATGCCACAGCGGGCAGGTGGCTGCTCAAAGCGTGTTGCACTTTCGCATACACCGCACATGAGCAGGTAAAGAAGAGTTGCGCACTCACGATATCGCGCGCGAAGCCCGCGGCGCGTACGCCAATGCATCAGCGTCTGCCAGGCCGCCGGCAGCCGCAAGGCCCATCAAGACGATATGGGCAACGCGTTACGCGTTGGTGACGGTTCGCCACGCAGCTGACAGGCCGGGCACGCGGCGCGGTATGGTACCGAAAGCGGAACGAGGCTGCTATGCCCGTCCCGCACAACAAACTCTCGCGCGGGGTACAGCCCCGCGTCACCGCGAAGCACGGCAACGGAAGAAGGCAGCACATGGCGTTTCCCCGGCACCCCATCATCGACGTCACCCCCATCGACGCGGCGCGCGGAGCAGCGCAAACCGCAGGGGCGACCGCGCACACCGCCGCAGAAGCCTTCACGCCGCCAACGTTCGGCAAGCAGAAGCAGGCCGTTGATAACGAGCCGTTGCACACCACGTTCGTCGACGGCTTCGGCAACCCCGTTCGCGAAAAAGGCGGCGGTCGTATAAGCGGCGCGGCGCAAACCGTTGCGGGTGTGGCGGTCATGGCCGTTGGCGTGCCCATGCTTATCCTGCCCGGGCCCGGCGTGCTGACCATCGGGGCCGGCGCCGCTATCGCAGCCGACGGCGTAAAGAAAATGCGCAACGGGAAATAAGCCCGTCGCTTGCTTTTCAGCAAAAAGGTCTGATGAAGAGTACTTCATCAGACCTTTTTGCATCTGTTTCCACTTATCGGTTACCGACATTAACCGGCGATATCGGGCGAAACAGGGCCAAAGGGCAGTGCCATCAAGACGGCAAGCAGCATCTCCTTACCCACCTTAATGGCACTGCCCCCTGCCCCGCCTGCAGCTTCATCCCAATCCGGTTATCGGCTTACACCGTCCTTGCCACGTTAAGCCTTCTCGCCCGTCACCGGATCGATGCCTGCCGCGCTCAGCAGGTTATCCAGCGTGTATTCGTCGAACTTATCGTAACGGTAAAACATGCGGTAGAACTCGATGGTCTCATCGCGCATGTTGATGCCGGACGCATAGGCGGGATACAGCACTTTCAGCAACCACAAGCACCCAAGAATGCGCACGGCCGAGGGCGGGCGCCCGAACCACGAGAACGGCGACTGAGGGATGCGGTACAGTTCGCCGGATGCAACGCACGCCACGTTTTGCCAATGCGCGTCTTGCTGGATTTCGCTGTAGATGTCAGAGCTTTCCGAATCGCTCATGCTGAATTCGGCAACAAGCACCGCGTCGGGGTTCCAGTTGATGATCTGCTCAAGGTTCACGCTGGGCATGCCCATGCCCTGCCCCTGCGTGCCCGGCATATCCGCCACGTTTTCCGTGTTGATCAGCTCCAACGCATCGGTGACGTGCATGCTGCCAACCGGGTCGGTGGTAAGCCCGTCGTTGCCTTGCGCAAGGAACACGCGCTTTCGCTCGCTTTCGGGAACCGCATCGGCCACGGCGCGGATGGTTGCCAGCTTGCCCTCGCAATACGACGCAAGCTCTTCAGCGCGCTCGGAGCAGCCCATCAAATCACCAAGGAAGCGAAACGTTGTGGGCGCGCTGCGCACGTCGTAGTCCACCAGCACCACCGGAAGCCCCGTTTGGTTCTGCACCTCGTCGGCCATGTTCGCTCCCACTTCGTCGGCCGTCCAAAAGCACAGCAGTGCATCAGGGTTTTGCGCGGCAATCTCCTCCGCATTCGGGACGGCGCCGGCGCCCATCCACACGCCCAGCGACGGCAAGGCGAAATACTCGTCGGGAATGTACTTCTTGTTGTCGCCTGCCGGGCGGAAATTCCAGCCGGCAAGCTTTTCGGGGGCAAGCCCGAACACGTCGACGGTGCCGATGGGATTCGTGCAGAATACCCGGTCCACCTGCTCGGGAAGCGACACGCGTCGCCCGCCCATATCGGTAATCGAGCGCAGGTTTCCCTTCGAGAAATCAAGCCCGCAGCCCGAAAGCGACAAAAAGCCGCCGGCGCATAGCGAAAGGCCCGCAAGCTTCATAAACGTGCGCCTATCGAGTGTCTTGGCGCTAGCAATGCTCATAATCGTTGTCACCTTCCTGGCATTCGTCCTGCAAAAACGGTGCGCACGCCGGCGCAATGCGGCCTCGATCGTCCTTCACCGTGCCTATGCCCACGTCCACGCCGTACAGCTGCGCAAGCAGATCGGGCGTCAGGACATCGCGCGCCGCACCGTGAGCTACGCACGCGCCGCGCCCTACGCACAGCACGTCGCTGTCGAGCAGCAGCGCATGGTTCGGGTCGTGCGACGTGACCACCACGGCAAGGCCCTGGCGCGCCAACTCGCGCACCTGTTTGAGCACGCGCACCTGATTGCCCAGGTCAAGGTTTGCGCACGGCTCGTCCATCACCAGCAGGCTAGGTTGCTGGGCCAAGGCGCGCGCAACCAAGACCATCTGCATCTCGCCGCCCGAAAGCGTGGTGCAATCGCGATCGGCCAACGTGCCAAGCCCTAAGCGGTCAAGCGCTGCGCACGCCGCCTGCTCATCGGCGCGCGTAGGACCCGAAAGCCCCTGCGCGCGCGGCGTGCGGCCCATGAGCACCATTTCGCGCACCGTAAAGCCGAACGCGGAATCGTGCGTTTGCGGCACATACGAAACCGACTGGGCAAGCCGCCGTCGCGTCCAGCTGCCGACATCTTCGCCATCCACCAGCACCGAACCGCCCAGGCGCGGCAGAAACCCCAGAATGGTTTTGAACAGCGTGGTCTTGCCTACGCCGTTCGGCCCGAGCATAACCAGCACGCGCCCGCGCTGCACGGAAAACGACACATTGCTGAGCACGAGACGGCTTCCATAACCGCACGAAACGTCGCGCACCTCAAGCATGGGGCGACCTACTGCCCCGTGCTCGGCTTCGGCCGTGCTCCGAGCAGCCCCAAACGTCGCTATTTCGCTCATGACGCCCTCCTTTGCCGGCAAATAAGGTACACGAACAGCGGCGCACCCAGAATGGCGGTAAGGATGGACAGCGGAATCTCGGTGGTGTAGATGCAACGGCACACGTCGTCGACAAGCAGCAAAAACGAGCCGCCCATCAGCATGGATGCCGGAATGAGCGCGCGATGGTCCGCCCCCACCAAAAAGCGTGCAAGGTGCGGCACGATAAGACCGACCCAGCCGACCATGCCCGCCACGGCAACCGACGCCGACGTAAGCAGCGTGGCGAACGCGATGACTAAAAGCCGCGTGGCGCGCACGTCGATGCCCAGCGATTGCGCCTCATCGTCGCCCAGCGCCATGACGTTGATGCGCCACCGCAGCGCAAGCAGGCCCACAAGGCCCACGAAAAACGCCGCCAGCAGGCCCGCAAGGTCGCCTTCGCGCACAGACGACAAGCCGCCCATCAGCCAAAACGTGATTTCGGGCAACTGCGAATTCGGGTCAGCCAAAAACTTCATGCCCGAGGTGAACGCCTGGAACAGGTTCCCTATCACCAAGCCCGATAGCACCAGCACCAGCACGCCGCCCATGCGCCGGCCGATGACGGACGACAGCGCGTAGCTTGCGGCCACGGCCACGATACCCATGACGAACGCGGCCACCTCAACGCCCACGCTGCCGAACGACAGCAATATGCCAAGCGCTGCGCCGAAGCACGCGCCCGCCGATGCGCCCAACAGGTCGGGCGACACCATGGGATTCTTGAAAATGCCCTGAAACGCACAGCCCGCGCCCGAAAGCGCTGCGCCCACCACCAGGGCCGCAAGCACGCGCGGCATGCGAATGGTGAAGAACACGTTCGCGCTGAGCGTTGCGCCGGGATCGGCGTCCTGCGCCGGCCATGGCAGCAAGCTTGCCAATTCGCCCATGTCGACGCGATAACGACCCAGGCACAGCGAAAAAGCGAACACGACTACCAGCAGCACCGAAAGCAATACGATGCAAACCCATTTGCGGCGCCGCGCCGCGGCCGAGCCGTCGGCCGCCGAATGCGCGCGCTTTTCTACCGCACCGCCGCGCATCAGGCCCCCGTCCCCATAGAAGCGTCGTATGTTCCACCCGACACGCCCACGCCTTCGACGACAACCGGCTCGATGACTTGCCCATCGACGACCGACGTTGCCGCCAGCACAACACGCTCGCCCTGGGCGGTTGCGGTGATGCCCAGCTCGGGCTGCGCGTTCACCACTTTCGCCAAATCAGCCGCGCAATCGGCGGCATCGGCCTGCGCGAAGTTGTGGTTGTGCTTAAGCAGTACGGTAGCGCCGCCATCGGGCGAGAACCACGTGATGACGCGCGCGAGCGCAGGCGAAGTGACAGTGAACGTCGTTTGCGCGGCCACGTTTTCCGCGGCAGAACCCGCACGCTGCTCGTCCATCGAGATGGCAAGCCCGCTTGGCAGCGTGCCCTCGATAGGCTGGTCGATCACCGCGTTCGAGCCCGATTGACCCGTGATGTGCGGCAGGGCGCCGTCTTCGCGCGAAGACGCAAGCGAGAACTGCGCCTGGTACATGGCGAAGAACTGCCCCGCACCCGCGCCCTGAGCCGCGCCGTCCGCGGGGCTCAGCGTGACGACGACACCGTTGGCGTTTGCGCGCACGTCGGTTTTCACCACAGACGAATCGGGCGTCTTCCCATTGATGAGCAGGGCAAAATCGCCCGCAACATCGCCTTGCGCGCTGATGGGACCATCGAACGACACTGAAATGCGTATTGCCTGCGAAACCTCGGTCATAGAGCTGGTGGTGGCCAGGTCGACGTTGGCCACGCGCGGGGATGCTTCATCCACACGCGCCTGCGAACCGCACGCGCACAGCAGCGCGCAGGCCAGCAGAGCCACAGCCACAGCGGCGCCAACCGCGCCCGCCCGGCAAACACGAAAGCATGTTCTCACGTTAGCCCCTCCCTGTTTCGAACAAAACGCCTGATGGCAAGGCACAGCGCAACAACTACCGCCACCACACCCGCAACAAGCGCAACCGCAATCCCATCCGCAACCTGCGGACCGTCAACGGAAACGGTCATCGAGGCCGCAACCCCATCGTGATATGAAAGCGTCGGCGTTGCCGTCAGCGTTGCCTGCCCGGCGCCAACCGGCACCAGCCACGTGCGCCCGAACGCCTCGGTTACGCGCACGACGTCCTCGTCAGACGACTCCCACGTCACCTGGGGCGATTCGTCAACCAAACCGTTGCACGAGCACCCGCCCCAGTGGTCGGCCGATCCGCACAGGCACGGTTTGATGCCGCACATCCAATCCATGCCGCAGCTGACGCCCACCTGAATGGTGTCGGGGTCGCATGCGACGTCAAGCATGGTGGGCGTCACGCGCGGAAGCGTTTGAACGGCAGAGCCCGCCGCAACATCGCTCTGCCACGTGCTGCCAAGCGTCGACCCCTCAACGGCCACAACGCTCACCACCGGCGCCTCATCGGCACGCGCAACGCCCGGTGTAAGCGCGCACAGCGCCGCACACGCCAAAGCGGCGGCGGCTCCAAGCAGGCGCCGCAACCCGCCTATTTCCCTACGCAAAGATGCCATCGATGTCCTCCACGACGTTGCCGCCCTCCGACAGGAAAATCTCCTCAAGCGACGCGCCCGGATATCGCTGATGCACCGAAGCCACCGACCCGTCGAACACCAGATGGCAACCCTTGATCATGCCCAGGTGGTCGGCCGCGTCCTCAAGCTCCTTCAAGTTATGCGAACTCAAAATAACCGCCGCGTCGTAATGGCGCGCATACGCCTTCAGCAACCGCTTAAGCAGGTTGCGCTTCGACAGGTCAAGGCCATCGAAACTTTCATCGAGCAGCATGGTTTTCACACCGGTGGCGAACCCCAGCAGAATGCCCAGCTGGCGCTGCATGCCCTTCGAGAAACCCGCCACTTTCGCCGCGGAGTCAAGCCCGAACAGCGCCAACATGCGCTCGTACACGTCATCGGACCAGTTCGGGTAGTACCCGCGGTAAAAGCCGCGCATGGTCTCGGGAGTGGCCTGCGGCAGGAAAAACGGCTCGTCGGCAACAATGAACAGCGAATCGTGGCTGACGCGGTCGTCGTGCATGCTCACGCCATCGATGTGCACCTGCCCGCTATCAGGGCGATACACGCCCGCGATGATTTTCAGCAGCGTGGTTTTGCCCGCGCCGTTGTAGCCGACCAGCCCGTACACCTGCCCGTCGGAAACGGAAAGCGAGATATCGTCAAGCGCCGTGAAAGACCCGAAGCGCTTCGATACGCCAGAAACCTCGATCACAGGAGTCCCCTTCCTACAAAAACGACGGCGCCAAATCGGCCGGCAGATAGAAATACACGTACGCCTCGATGCCGCGCAGCTTCGCCTGCACCAGGTAACCGCCCGTCATGTAGCAGCCCGTGCGTAGGTTCGGCACCACCTCGGCGATTTTCGCTTGGTCGTCAACCACCTTAAGCGAACCGTAATCCTGCGTGATCCAGTACTGGCCCGCAACCTCGCCGCGGTATGCCATGAAATACCTGCTCACCGGTTGCGTCACCTTGTTGATGGACGCATAGGGGTCGTCAAGCTGGAACGTCAGCTGCTCGATGACGCGCGAATCAAGCTGACCACCCAGCGCATCGACGACGCCGTGGCTGCGCAACCACGCCATGGTGTTCGTCCAATCGTCGGTGATGTAGGACACCGCGTTGCTGAACGAGTAGCCGAACGACGCCACATCAAGCTCGGGCGACATGGTGAACATGAGGCACACGTTCGTCGGCTTGCTCGGCGCATACCGCTCGCTGGCAGGCAGCACCGAGAGGTCCTGCGTCAGCGCGCGCAGCAGGTCGGCGCGCTCTTCGTCGGATACGGTGACGGCCACGATGCGGTTGAGCACGCCATCAGCAGCGTAGATGGATCCCGAACGGTACGCGTTGTACGAAGGCGATTCGCTCAGCGCCGCCCGTTCGCCTTGCGAAAGTCCCGACACATCGGCGGTGATAACGGCGTTTTCCAGCTCGTGGGTGTGCTCGTCGTTGTCAAGCGACAGCATGGCGGAAAGCTCGCCGACCGTGGCCTGGCTGTAGTAGCGCACCACTTCCGAGCCGTCTACCAGGTGATAGCGCAGCACCACATCGTAGGGAACGACGCTGCTCTCGAAATCCTCGTAGTTCGTTTCGCGCGCCTGCGACGCCGTGTCTACCAGCTGCTCGTGCAGCGAGCGCACGATGTCGATAGACGACGGCTGCGCATACGTGCGGTACGACGTGTAGTAATAAGAAGCGCCCCCCGACACGCCGGAGAAGCCTTCCGTCAGGTAGCTTGGGGAGCCGTTGTAGGACACTTCCACGCTTTCCACCTGGTCAGCCGTGGGAATATACGTGGCGAAACCGAAACCGCCGCCCGCGATAGAGCCCGCCACCAGCGCCATGCAAGCTAGCTCGGCCGCAACGCAGCCAAGCGTGACGCGGCGCGATGTGCGTCCACGCAGCGGCCCGAACAGCAGAACGAGTGACACCAGCAAGAACAACGCCACGGCCACCACGAACGCCACGGCAATATCCACGCCGCCAAGCAGCATGACGGCCGCGCAAAACGCCGCGAAGCCGAACAGCGCCACGGCCACGAACGTCAGCACCGGCTGCTTGCCGGCCATTTCCGCCTGCTCGCCGCGGCGACGACAAAACAGCAGCATACCTGCGGCAACAAGCACCAGGGCCACCGCCAGCCAACCGATGACCAGCGACCAATTGCCAAGCTCGGGGTAATACACCGGGTGCAGCGCCTTGAAGAACTGGTGCTGCCCGCCCTGCTCGGCGAAGAACAGCAGCGGGTTCGCCCACGAAAGCGAACCAAGCAGCGAAGGCGCAACCTGCGCGGATTGCCCATACAGCGTGGCGCCGGCGGCATTGCCGACAAGCAACTGACCGGCCAAAACGCCCACACCCCACAGCACCGCCGTTACGCCGACAAGCAAAACCACCGCAAACGCGCACGTCTCGAAATACGTGCCCGCGCACGATATGGCAATGGTGGTCAGCGCGAACGCCACGAACGCCACGACGATGTAACCGCACGTCACGAAGAAGAACTCGTACAGCTGGCCGTCATACCACCCCAGCGCCGTCACGTTGAGTGCCAGCGAAACGGCAAACGGCACGCCGATTGCCGCAACGATGCACACGACCCCGGCAAGCAAACGCGCGAAAAACAGCCTCATACGCGAGAGGCCCACGGAGAAAAACGCCGTGGTGGCGCACTTTACCAGCAAAAACCTGAACAGCACCACGGCAAGCACAGCGCCAAGCACCACGCAGGCGATGTTCACGAACGGCGCCAAATCTTGAGCGTACAGCTGGTATTTCAGCTGTTCGTGCGTGTAGTTCACGTTGAATACCGAAAAATCGCTGACGGCGCATGTGCTCACCGGTACAAGCACCAAGAACAACGCCAAACCCGCCACCAGCACCGGCAGCGCGCTTCGTAGAGAAAACGCCAGGTCATGAGCAAACGGCGACGACTTGCCCGCGCGACGGCGCCGACCATAATGCTTGCTTGCGTATTTTTCAGACGACAGCTTCGCCTTCCACGTCAAAGGATATTCCCCCTTCAATTCATCGGCGCGGCGCGCCCAAACCCGCGCCTGTGCCCGGCGCGCTTTCGCCAAGCGCACCAACGCGCGCACGGCGAACACGATGCCCACCGCAATGGCTGCCGCCAACAGCACGCAGGCGGCAACAAGCAGCACGTCAACAATGCCGAACGGCAGCACTTCAAGCTGGAACGAATACGAGGCGCTGCGGTAATGGACCAGGTCGGCGGCAATGGTCACCGTAGTGGTGCCCGCCGTAACAGGCACAATCCAGGTGCGCCCGAACGCCTGCATCACGTACGCCACGGACGGGTCGGCAACCGAGATGCTCACCGAGGGCGCAACATCGCGGAAACCGCCGCATGCGCAGTGGCCCCATGCGTCGGGCTTGCCGCACGTGCAGGGATCGTAGCCGCACACCTCGTCCATATGACATTCCACGCCCACGCTGATGGACGTTGGCGTGCAACTAACGTCCAGCAAATTCGGGAACAGGGCTCCCACCTGCTCTTTCGGCAGGTCGCCCGACCCGCTTGCCGCGCTGCTGACACCGGTGAGCTTATACAAGCGCGGCATGAGGCCAAGCGGCTCGGCGTCGGCGTCGGCGTTAGCATCGGACGACGAAGCGGCGGAACTTGCGGCCGCATCGGAGCCCGAGTTCGAACCCGAACCCATGGACATGCCGCCCATGGAGCCCATATCGGCAAACGCGGCGGGCGAACAAGCGAACACCAACGCCGCCGCGCACAAAAACGCAGCTACGCGGCCACACAAGGAAACGCCCCTACTTTTCGACCGCATCGCCGTCATCCTCAGCATCAACCGCGCTTTCGGCGGCGGCGTCCTCGCAGGCCACACCGCTTTCGGCGGCGGTATCTTCGCCTGCATGCTCTTCCTCGGCAGCCTTCGGCGCGTCCGCACCCGCCGGCTCAGCTTCCGCCTTCGCGCCCTTCGCACGGCGCCGCGCCACGGCAATGCCCGCCGCGGCAAGCACCACCACAATAACGGCACCGGCTACTGCGGGCACGACCCACGCCGGCATAACATCTGCCGCAATGGAATCCTGCTTGTCAACGGCGATGGCGCCCGGCGTGTTCGTCTCTTCGACCTGGTACTTCGTCAAATCGTCCGTCGAAAGCACCCAGGTGGAGCAATGGTCGAGCTTGAATGCCGCATAGCCCGCTTCGGCTTTCACGGCATCGGTCTGCGCCAGCTCGAAGCGCTTTTCCTGCTCGTTGAACACGTACAGATGCAGCTCGGTGCCATCGGCGAACGTGCCCGTGGTCTTGATGTACACGGAAGCCGTGCCCGGCAGCATGCCCGAGTGTGCGAACTCCATGACCAGGCCGTCGCGCGCCTGCTTCATGATGTTCGAAACGTCGCCCGTGCCCAGCTTCGACACGGTGATGGTGGGATCGAACTGCACAGCCGCGCGCGATGCGTCCACATCAGAGCCGACAAACGTCCAAGAGTAATCGGGCTTGTCCGAAGAAGCGCCCGCCCAGATGACAACCTGATCGGACGTGCCAGCAATTTTGCCCAGTTCGTCGGCCGTGTTCAAGTAGCTGTTCTTCTCAACCACGTACACCTTGCCCGCAACGGTTTCAACCACGGTCTCGTTCAAGGCATCGTCGCGCGAATCGGTGGCCTCGGCAGCTTGCGGAATAGCCGCGGCCGACACGGCGGGCGCTGCCTCACCAGCCGCACCCGAGGCGCCCAAAGCGGACGCGGCGTCCGAAGCCGCCGGTGCGGAAGAAGAAGCGGAAGGCGACGAGGCACCCGTGGAGCCGCCGGAGGCGGAAGGCTGCGAAGGCTGTGCCGGCGCCGTAACGTTGACCTGCACCGTGGTGGAGTTGCTTTCCCATTGACGCAGCGAAGCGTTCACCGTAATGGTGGCGCTTCCCGCCGCATGCCCCGTTACCACCAGCGTACCGCCGCTGACGTAGGCCGTGGCCACGCCGCTGTTGCTGGATTGCGCGGACACCTCGGGGTAATACGTGGAATACGACGTGCCGGCGCACGTGCACTGGCCGTTCGTGTCAAAGCAGGTGTAACCGGCAGACGAGGCACCGTCGGACGTGCACACCTGCGGGCACTTCGCCATGCCGCAGCCCAGCGTCTGGCTGTCAGACGACGGGTTGACGGTGATGCTGGTTTGCGTGGTAGACCCCGCCTGCACGCTCAAACTCGAGCTGCCGGCATACACCCCCACCGTGCCGAAGCTATAGTAGGCCGAAGCCTTCGTGAACGGAACGAACGACGCCACCAGCGCCAACGTCACCGCACAAGCGATAAACGCGAACGCCGGGCGCACGGCCGCGCTTTTCCCGAAACCGTTTCTCATGAAAACCCCCTTGCGCTTTCCTAGTCCTGCTCTTTGCGGAAATCGGGCACGTCCGCCTGCGGTGCCGCCGGCTTGCGCTTGCGCATTACCAGCACGGCAACGCCTGCCCCGGCGGCCGCAGCCACTATCAGCGCGACGATGACCAGCACAAACGGCGGCAGGTTTTGCGAAGCCATCGCCTGCGACCCCTGGTTTGCGCCCATGGAGTCCATGCCCGCCGGATCGCAGCAGCTGCCGGCACCGTTCGATGCGGAAACACCGCCCGTCACCACCGTGTTCGCCTTAGCCGCAAGGTCGCGGCAGGAGACGACGTACGTTTTACCCTCGGAAACCGTAAAGCTGGCATATCCGCCCACCATGGCGGCCTGCGCATCTTCGCGGACAAACGCCTTCGCAGCGTCGTCATACGAGAACAGCACCACATCCTTGCCATCATCAATAGCGCCATTGACCTGGGCATACACCGTAGCCGCCGCAGGAAGCGCGCCCTGCTGGACGAAATCGACCACCACAAAGCAGTCCTCGCCCGAAAGCGCCTGATAGAGCTTCCCTTCTGCCTGCGTGGTCACGTTCAGCGCCGCGGAGAACGGGAACAGCGCGTCGACGGCGCACTCGGTGCCTTTGAACGTCAGCGAGTAGTCGGGGTGGTAGTAGGTGTCGCCCGACCAAAACGTCACGTCGCCGTCAACGCCGGCAAGCTGCGCCAGGTGAGCCTGCGCGTCAAGCGAATCGCCGATGCGCACCATGTGGATAGCGCGGCCCATGACCGTCTTGTCCACCACGTCGGCCTTGTCCTCCTGAGCAGCAGCGGCGACCTCGGGTACGTCGACGAACGCGACCGAGCCTGCGGCCTGGCCATCGGCGGTGCCGGAAACCTTCACGGCCACCGTGGCCTGCCCGTCGGTGAACTGGCGCAGCGAAGCGCGCACCGTGATGGTTGCCTCACCGGCCTTCTTGCCATACACCGTCAGCGTGTTCCCGCTGACGGTTGCCACGGCAACGCTCGAATCGCTTGACGTTGCCACGGCGCTGGGATAGTACGTCCGGTATTCCTTGCCGGCGCACCCGCACTGCCCGTTTTCATCGGTGCAGCTTGCCGAGCAGCCCTGCGGGCACTTCGGCATGCCGCAGCCCTCCGTTTGCTCATCGGATGCGGGCGTGGTAGACACTGTCACGTTCATGGTCTGCCCCGCCGCCACCTCGACAGATTGCGACCCAAGCGAAACCTCCACGGCCCCGCGGTTGAAATAGGCGAACGCCTGCGCGGGCATAAGCCCCGTCGTAAGCACGCACGTAAGCGCGACAACGGCGAACGCCCTGCTCAACGCCGTTCGCTTCCTTGTATGAATCATCGAAACCCTCTCTTTTCGCTTCAACGCATCTTTCAGGACGCAAACGCCCGCGCATGATCGATGCCTATCGACCATGCGCGGAAGCCTCACCCAACGAGCCTGCGCCGCCCCGAAGGGCAACGCAGGCTCGATAGCCAATCGCCCGCTTGCACCAGGCAAGCGGAAACGATTACCTCATGCGGCGGTGAGCGCCGTACGAAGCCTTGCGGCGACGAGCCACCGCGAATGCCGCGACGGCAAGCGCCGCCACAGCGACAACGGCAACAGCCGCAATCGGAGCAGCGTCGCCGGTCTGCTGCAGGGCAGAGCCATTAGCGGCCTGCGGAGCAGCAGTCTGCTGAGCACCAGCAGCCGGCGCTGCGGCCGGAGTGGCGCCCGGCGTCGGAGTCGGTTCGGGCGTCGGAGTCGGTTCGGGCGTCGGCGTCGGCTCGATGGCCTTACCGCCGATGATGTCGATGCCGAACACGGCATACACGTTGCTAAACGTGGTGGATTCGTCTGCCGCAGAACCGTCCTCGTTAGCGGACAGGCCGTACAGGAAACGGAACGATTCCTGGCTCGTGTAGCCGTTATAGCCCTCGGCCTCGGCCGGGTTGGAGCCGCCCCAGGCAACAACGCCCTCGTTCCAATTCCAAGCCAGAATCGGGAACACTGCCTGCTTCGTTTCGCCCAGCTTCTTCGCCAGGAACTTGGCCGTGTCGGACGTGCCCTTCCAAGCGCTCTTGTCAGCGGAAAGCACCTGATAGATGGTCTGGCCACCCAGCTCGTCATACGTGGTGGTGTTGTCCCACATGGCCGGGTAGTAGTAGCGGCTGGTGCCGAACAGGTCTTCGTACGTGTAGCCATCGCCGGCATACGCGTCCTCGGTGGTGTCGGCAGAACCGTTTGCGGCCAGGTAGTCGTTCACGCGCAGCTTCATGGTCATGCCAGCGCCGAACTCAACGCCAGCAGCGGACAGCACGTCGGTGAGCAGCACGCCTTCGGAGCTGAAAGAGCGCAGGCCCGCCATGCCGCAGTTAGCGGCAGTGTTGTAATGCTGCTGCACGGTAAGGCTCTTCAGCTGATCAAGCGTCAGGGTCTTCACCTGCTCCACCGTGGAACCATCGGCGGAGAGGATGCGCACCACCACGGCGTCAGCGCCGATGTTGCGGTACGTCACGTTGCCGGTAAACGGCGCGAAGCCGGCAGACTCGATGGCAACCGTCTTCGTGCTCTGCTCGCCAGACTGGTCGAACAGCGCAATGGGAAGCATGAGCGTGGCCTTCTTGGAGCCCGCGCTTACCTGGTAGTACAGAAGCTTGCCCGCGTCAGTTGCGGGGTCGGTCAGCTCGGCCTTCCACTCGTCGAACGCCTTACCCTCAAGCTCGGTGCCGTCAACGGTCACCTTCGTGATGTTCTGGGCCCACAGCTCAAGCATCTCCTGCATCGTGGCACCCGGATGGTTCTGCTGGAAGCTTGCCAGCGCGGCATCAGTGGCAACCAGCGAGAAGTCAACCTTGCCAGCCGGGTTGCGGCCCATGTTCGTGGACACGGTCTCGCAACCCTCGTCACCCATGTCAACCGTCATACCCAGGTCAACAGAGGACGTAGCAGCCGGAGCAGCCACACCGGAAACGTCCTGGCCAAAGGCAAGACCGTTAGCGGCGAAGAACGAATCGGTGTAAGGCGCGGCGGAAAGAATCTCGCCAACCTTCGGCGTCTTTGCAGTGATGGTGAACAGGCCGCCATTGTCAATGGTGGTATTCCACTGGTCATCGACTTCGGCCGTAGTGGAAACCGTGTAACCTGCCTCGTCAAGCTGGCTTGCCGCATTCTGCGTGATGCTGACTGCGGAAGCCGAGGGCGTGAACTTGTACCACACATGATGATGCGCGGTAGTGGACTGAGAGGCAGCCCCGGTGTTGCCCAGGATGCTGCTCAAGGTCTGATCGGTGCCCTTGTTCGTCAGCCACACCACATGGTTCATGGAGCGAACGTTTGCAGAGTGGGTAACGCGGAACGTAGTGGACGCCGGCGTGGTGTCGGTGCCCTCGACAACGTCGACCGGCTCGAATGCCAAACCGGTGTCAACAAGCGTGCTCACGGGGTCAAGCTTGATGAGCTTGTCGCCAGCGGTTACGCCGTCAAGCAAGCCGGACGGAGAAACGGCCGAGATGTTCTCCACGCCAGCCATAAGGGCAAAGCCCAGCGTGGAATCGATGACAAGGTTATTGCCTCCAGCGGTAAACGCATGGCTCTGAGCACCGGAAATGCTGATGTTCAGGCTATTTGCCAGCGCCTCGGCGTCGGTGATGGCCACCGGGCCATCGAAGGTCAGCACCGTGCGCACGTGCTGGCCAGCGTTGCTGGAGTCGCCATCAGGCTGCACGCCGTACTCAGCATCGCGGTACGCCTGAGCGGCGTGGGACGTCTGGGTAGCGGTTTCGCCTTCCTTGATCCATTTCGCGTACAGCTGGGTGTCCACGTCGATGGTGCCGTTGTTGGCGGAGAAGTCGAACTGGTCGCCCCAGTCGCCGCTCTCGGAGCCGTCCTTGGTGTACCAGCCGGCGAACACGTAGCCGTCGCGCGTCGGGTTCTCGGGGGCCGTCAGCTGCTCGGGGTTCTCGTCGGCGGCCGGGGCCTCGGCGGCGCCGCGATAGATCACCAGCGCGTTGTTCCAGTACGTGGAGCGGATGGTGGTGTTCTCCGTGGACGTCATGAGGTTGGACTGCACCGTCTGGGCGGCCACGTCGGAGCCGCCGTTGGAATTAAACGTCAGCGTGTGGTCTTCCTTGACCAGCGAGATGCCGTAGGTGAAGCGGTACTGGTTCTCCTGGCCGACCAGCGAGTTGACCTTCGTGTTCTGCTCGGTGGGCAGCACGGCGGAGGCGACCTCGTCGCCGCCGATCATGGTCTCGACGTAGTTGGCCGACATCATCGGCTTGGCGATGGAGCCGTCCTCGAGGGCCTTGGCGGCCAGCAGCTTGCGCAGCTGCACGGTGGCGCCGGCCTCGTCGTCGGACTTCACCAGCTCGGCGTAGGTGTCCTTGACCTCCTGGTCGTCGTAGATGGACTGCAGGAAGTAGCGGTCGCCGAACAGCTGGGAGTAGGTCCACATGCGGCCGAAGTCGTCGGTGGTGTCCAGCTTGAACGAGTCGGTCTCGCTGACCGTCACGCCGGCGGCGGCGATCAGGTCGGACAGCGCCACGCCCTTGGCGGAGAACGTGCGGAAGCCCGTCATGCCGCACTGCGAGGAGCCGTTCTGGAACGTGGCCATGGACTCGATGTCGTCCTTGGTGAACGTCTTGACGGTCTTGCGGTCGTCGGTGGTCTTGTCGTCGCCGTCCTCGTCGACGATGATGGAGAACGTGTCTGATGCGCCCGTGACGAACGTGGCCGTTGCCACCACGTCATCGAAGCCATTCGCCTTCACCGTGATCTGGTACTGCTTGGACTGCGGGTACGTGGTGGTGCCCCAGCGACCCTCCACGTCGAGGGACTCGCCCTCGCCAACGGCCACGGAGAACACCGGGGCCGCCTCGGTGCGGTTGAACGTCAGATACCAATACGTAACGCCCGTGCGGGGGTTCGTCCAGCTGGTGACGCTGTACTGAGAAGGATCAAGCGTCTGCTCGGCGCCCTCGTCGTTGCCGCCAAGAGACTTGACGGTAACGCCGCTGATGGCGTCCGCCCAAGCCTGGCTGTAGTCGACCAGATCAAGATCGGCGCTGCCCTTGTCACCCGACTGGCGCAGCGCAACAACCTGATCAGCCGCAATCGAAGGCTGCGCGGTCGTTGCGGCGTCATCGGTCACGTTGATCGTATAGGTCTTCGTAGCCGGGTGCCAGAACTCCAGCAGCTTCGACGTATTGTTCGACGCATTGTTGACGCTGCCGTTCTCGTCGGTTTCGGCAGCAACGGTCACCGTGGTGGTGCCGGCCTTAGCGGCGGTCAACGTGATGGTGGCGTCCTTCGTCACAGGAAGCGTCGCATCATGCAGATCAAGGTTGCCCTCGTTTTTCCATGCGCCGGCAACAACGTCGCCCGCCGTGGCAATCGACGTATCGGCAACCGTGGCGGTTACGTTCGCGGTGCGCTCAACAGCAGCATGGTCGCACTTGCAGCCCATGCCTTCGACGAAGCACTCAACGCCGTGCTCGGATTCGCAGTTCTCAGGGCAGTCGGACTTGCAGCAGCCCTTGTACTGCATATGTGCATAAGGCGAAACTGCCACCGTTGCGGTCTGTCCCACCTTCAAGTTGATAACATCGCCCGAAGCCTGCTCGGACGAAATGGATACGGTGCCATGGCGCAGCTCGTCGGTTGTTGCGCTTGACGACGCGGTATCAGCGTAGGCCATATGAGCAGTGGTCAGGTTCGTGGGGATCATCAAACCCGTGCACAGCACCAATGCCACGAACGTGCGGAACAACGCCGAAGCGCTTGGCGCTTGCCACTTGCGCGCTACTTTCACAGCACCCTCCTTTCCGCTTGATCGATGTCTGTCGCGATTCATTCGCATGCTCCTTTCCTTGCCTGCCTTGCCTTTCCGACATGCTCGCAAACCGCGGAATCATCCCCCATTTATCCTCAGCATAGAACATATCTTTCGGGAAATAATACCGTATTTATAACGTACGTGCAGCCTGTCCTTTCGGTACAGTCTTTATATTCCCTGGTCATCGTTATTTTCGTGCAAGGTGATATTTACGTATGGTTCTTCTAGTTGAGCTATAATGTGAAGCATGCGAAAACTCATCGTGACAACTATCGGACTTGCGTTTGCAATGGCGTGGGTTCAAATCTTGGAAAGCGCGCATCTGGCGCACTGCGTAGATGCATACAATTTCAGCGTCGCCGTTGCCGTTTGCACGGCATGCTCGTGGGCCCTGTGCGCCACGCGCGCCGGGCGCTGGATTGTCGAAAAGCCGGTGCTTGTCTGCAGCACCACCACGCTGTCGGCAATTTGCGGACCGGCTTCGGTGGCCTTTCACGGCGCGGGCGCGGCGGCTCTGCTGTGCTGTCATGTCGCGCTGACGGCACCGGCGATGATCGCGTTCGGATCGCGGCTGGGCAATCTGCCTTTCAAGCGGTTCTTCCCACTTGCCTGTGCAGCTGGCATTATCGCGAACGCCACCGCGTCGCTGCTTTCGACAACCCCAGCGGCAAGCGCCGTCATCACGTTTGCCGCCGCGCCCCTTTTGTGCGCCGCGCGCTTCATGGGCCTTGACGGCAAACAAAGCAACAGCATGCGCCAAAGCGTAAGCAACGTCGGTAACGGCCGCAATGCCACCTCGACGCCCGTGCTGCGCGGCACCGCAGTCGTGCTGTGCACCACACTTGTTGCCGCTTCCCTGTTTTCGGGACTGGTGACTAGCCCCATCTACGCGAATTCCCAGACGGCAGGCGTCCTTGCTGCCGCGGTCTCCACCATCGAGCTGCTTGCGGTGCTGGTTGCGGGGGCCTTCCTGTTACAGCGCCGCCGGTTGGAAGCCAAATCCATAGACATCCTTTTGCAAACCCTTATCTGCATCACGATGCTGGTGATGGTTGCCGGCTTGTTCCTGTTCTCTTCCGCAGCAGGCGGAACGCTTACCGCAAGCGTGGGCATCGTCATGGGCGCCAAACAGGTCATAGCCGTGGTGGCGTGGGTGATGTTTCCGCAGATTGCCCACGCATCAAACAACGCAACACGCACATACGCATTGCTTGTGCTGGGCGCGGGCACCGTATACGCCCCCTACCTAGGCGCTTGGCTGGCGAAGATGAGTGCGCCCGCCTTTGCGCAGCTCACCACCGCAGCGGTCGGGCTGATAGCGCTGGTAGCCATGTGCTCCATCGCATCCGTGGCATTTTTCGCCACTACGCGAAGCAAGACCGGCGCCGCAGCGAACGCCGTTTGGCAACCTGCAACAGTTGACGCTGGCTCCAAGGCAGCAAACAGCGCTGCGCAACTCACGGGTACCGGACAGCTCCCTATCGCAGGCGCATTCGGCGCAGGTTCCGGCCATATGCCCAACACAGCAACCGTCAACGAAGATTTTGCCAGCAACAGCTCCCATGGCCCAACGAAAGCCATCGACAACCCTCGCGGTGCTGCCACCTTTGCTCAAGCCGCCCCCGCGCATCGTCGGCTTTCCGACGAGGAGCTCAAACGCGAGGTGCAGCGCCGCCGCCAGCAGCAGCTGGCACCGTTCGGCCCGACGGAGCGCGAGATGCAAATCGTGGTTATGCTGCTTGACGGGCAAACCATGAAAGGCATTGCCGAGGAGCTGTTCATCACCGAGCGCACGGTGAAGTTCCACAGCAAGAACGCCTACGAGAAAATCGGCGTGGCAAGCAAAAAGGAGCTCATGCAAGCCTTTTCAGACCTGCCGAGCCCCCGACATGAAACGCTGCAGCCAAGCGCAACCAAGCACGCTTAGTCTTCGACCGCGAAATCCTGCTCGGTGATGACCGCGCGCACGGCATCGAGCGTGGACGGCTGGCCGTCATACGTAAGCGTCACCAGGTCCGCTTCGTGATCGGCTTTCACCGATGCAACGCCCGCCACGGCGGACACGGCCTTCTCCACGCGCGCGTCGCACTTCGGGCAATGCATGCCCGTCACCTTTAACGTTGCTTCAACCATGAATCGTTCCTTTCGGTTTGTTCGCCGTGCCCGCAGCTGTTGCAGGCACGGTACTCGCCACTTCCAACGCATTGGCCGCGTTTTACCTTATAAGTATGCAAGGCGGGCATGACGCGAGCGCGTGACGCAGCAGGGTTTCCCGCACGCGGCCAATGCGCCTGCGGCGACAACCGCGTTTCCTGCCACGCGCGCAAGAAGGTGCAAGACGCGAGGGCGGCGAAGCGCGAACAATTGCGAAGCGCATCCCTTCGCGCTCCTAATCGCACTATGCGCGGCGCATGCGCACGCTCATGTCGATAGGCTTTGCCGTGAACGGCGCCGTGGTTGCCAGCCCGTCCACACCGCATGCCGCGTACGCGCCGGCGTTTTGCGGGTTGATGCCGCCAGCAGCGATAAGCGCAAGGCGCGGGTCGATGGCGCGCAGGCGGCTCACCAGTTCTTGCAGCTCAGCCACCGGAACCTTGTCAAGCTGGATACCGTCAACGCCGATGCTGTTGGCGCTCACGCGTGCCAGCGTGATGGCGCGCTCGGCGTCGGCTTCCACGAACAGCTTCTTCTCGATGCACTTCGCCTTGATAGCGGGCAGCTCATCGACGAAGCGCTCAAACCCGCCGAAGAACGTAAGGTGATGCTCGAACACCAGCACGGTTTCAGACAGGCCCAAGCGGTGAGGGAAAGCGCCGCCCGCCATAACAGCGCACGTGAGCAGGTCTTTTGCACCCGGCATGCTTTTACGCGTTGTCAGCACCTCGCAGCGCGGGTTCGCCGCATGGGCCGCATCCACCATCGCGCGCGTTTTCGTGGCCACGGCCGACAGGTGGTCGAACACGTTCAGGCACACCTTCCAGGCGGCATGCAAATCGCCCGCGCGGCCGCGCACGCTGAAGAACGCCTTGCCGGCTTCGATACGCTGCCCGTCGGACGCGGCCGCCACAACGTCGCATCCCAGCTTCTCCATAATGCGGCGAACCACGTCCGTGCCTGCCAGCACGCAGTCTTCGCGCGTGAAATATTCCATCTCGCCCGGCTGGTCGCCGATGCCCAGGATCTCGCTGGTCAAATCGATATACGGCACGTCCTCGGCAATAAAGCCGTCAATGCGCGCATCTGATATCCTCAACATGTTTCGCCCTCCATAGCAGTTTTCGTTGTGCGCTTTTATATCTTTCGTTAAGAATAACCCATTTTCGAACATGAGGAACCTGCACTTTAAGGACAGCGTTGCGAAGCCTTACCGCAAAAGAGGGGGCTCAGGGAGGGGTGACGTCGCAGAATAGCTAAGCTACACCACCAAAGAAGAATCAATGCGCGCGTTTCCCTTCTTCAACGAACACGCAACGCATCGTTGACAACCGTGCGATTCTACCCTGCGCGCGCAGGCATTTGGCGTACTATGCCTTCCGAACAATTGACGAACGCGAAGCAGCAACCACGCTGCACGGGCATACACCCGCCCAGCCCCTTCGCCTTCAAGCAGAAAGGAAGAACCTATGTGCACAGCCATTCGATTCACCGACCCTGACGGCAACCTGTATTTCGGCCGCAACCTTGACTGGGCGTACGGCTACGGCGAGACCATCACGTTCACGCCGCGCAACCACCCCGCCAACACCGGACACCGCGCCATTATGGGTATGGCCATCACGTCCGACGACTTCCCGCTGTACTTCGACTGCGCCAACGAGGACGGCCTGGCCATCGCCGGGCTGAACTTCCCCGGCTACGCGCACTTCCCCGAAGCGGCGCGCCCGGGCACCACCGCCGTGGCGCCGTACGAGTTCCCGCTGTGGGTGTGCTCGAACTTCGCAAGCGTTGACGATGTGGAGCGCGCGCTGGCCGACGTCACGCTGGTGAACAAGGGGTTCGGCAGCTTCCCCGTTTCTCTGCTGCACTGGATCGTCGCCGACACCACGGGCTGCATTGTGGTGGAGTCTACCGCCGAAGGCCTGCAGGTCATGCGCGACCCGGCCGACGTGCTGGCAAACCAGCCCGGATTGGAGTGGCATCTGGAGAACCTGCGCAGCTACCTGAACGTCACGCCCGAAGCACCCGCTTCCGTGAACTGGGGGAACGCCAAGCTCACGCCATACGGCGCCGGTGCGGGCATGCGCGGGCTGCCCGGCGACGTGTACTCGCCGTCGCGTTTCGTGCGCGCCGCGTACCTGAATGCTCACCATGCGCCGAAAACCGGCGAGCAGGCCAACGTGGCGCGCGTGTTCCGCACGCTTGGCGGCGTGGCCATGGTGGAAGGATGCGCCGAGATGAACGACGGCGCCAACGAGCTGACCATTTTCACCAGCGCCTTCTCGGCGCGCGAGGGCCGCTACTATTACAACACCTACGAGCAGCCCGCCTACGTCAGCGCGGCGTTCACCGACTTCGACCTCGATGGCACCCACGTGCAGCAGGTGGCAAAGTAGGCGGAATTTACGAAAGCGGCCTTTATATAGGTTTGAAAGGTTCCAAACGGAACGCAAAGCACTTGCCGAGTTGCGGTGCCCCACCAGCTTCAGCCAGTGGGGCACTCAAATGTTGGCGCTATTTCCCGCTGTAGGCGTATGTGGGCAGGTGCTTGCCGCAGTGGCCGATGACCAGCAGCTTCTTGTCGTGGTCGGGATAGAAGTGCACGCGCAAGGGTGATTGGCCCTCGATTGAGCGGCCTTTGACGTGGGCGGACATGTCCACCACGCGCCCGTTGTAATCAAGTTTGCGCAGGCGCATGAGGGCGGGGTCCTTCGCGGTCATGGGACCTTCCGACAGCGCCAAGCGCAGCGTCGAACGCTCCTCGAAACGCGCCGGGATGTCCACCGATTCGTCGCCGAACACCAGCGGGTACAGCACAACAGCCATGTCGCGCAGGGCCGCCCATGTTTCGCGCATGTCGCCCATTGCAAACTCGCGCGCCGTTTTCTCGGCGTTCGGGTGCACGTACAGCCGGTCGGGGAACGCGCGCTTGGCCAGCAACAACGCACCCAGCGGCGTTTGCGGGAACTCCAGCGTGTTGAACAGGTCGGCACGCGCCTGCACGGCAGCGGCCTGCTCCTGCGCGCGGCGGGCCGTTTCCTCGGCAAGCCGCAGGTTGTGCTGCAGCGTGGCCGTTTTCGACACCATGGTACCGATCATGTTCTGCTCTTTTGCCAGCTGCGCACCCTGCGCGTTGTAGGCCGCCGTCAGGTCTTTTTGCTCCTGAACCATGGCTTCCATGCGCGTTTTCATGGCGCGACAGCGCGCTTCGGCCTGAATGGCGGCTTCTTTGATGGCGTCGATGTTCTTGATGTCGCGTTCGCGCTGCTCGGCCTCTTGGCGCGCGCGCTCGGCCTCGCGTTCGACCTGCTTGCGTTCGCGTTCGGCCTGCTCAGCTGCGCGGCGGGCCTCGGCCTCGCGGGCGGCTTGCTCCTCGGCGGCGCGCTGGCGCTCTTCGGCAGCCTTGCGGGCGCGCTCCTGCTCGTCGCGACGCTCAAGCTCGCCTTCCTCGAACGCCACGAACGTGGTGCGCCGCGCACCTTCGATTTCGCGAACATCCAGCCCGTCGGTCAAAAACAACGCCAGCAACTTATCGAGCACCGGCGCCGTTTCCCGCCATGCGCGCTCGTTGATCCAGCCATACGCGCCGGGCTCGGGCGGGTCGTTCAGCGGCGTGGCCGCCAGCACCTCGCGCCGCTTGCGCTGCCCCGCTTCAATGGAACCCACCGCGTAATACAGCGGCACGCTGACCATGTCGAAGCGGTCGCCTTTTTCCATAAGGATGTTGTACAGCACCACCAGATACTTCGACATGGTGGTCAGATGCAGCACGGCGCCGACAACGGGAAGCTCTTCGGAAGGCGAAGGGATGTCGACTTGCCGCAGGTCAACGCACACGCAATGCCCCGTGATCACGCCGATGACCGTATCGAGCGAAAGCGAAGTGGGCAGCTCGGCGCCGCGCGCGAAACGCGCGGCGTCGGCCGTGATGCGCACCGTCACGGGGTTTTCGGCCCACAGGGCCAGCGCCGACGGGCCGCCCAGATAGCGCGACGGCTTGATGCGGCGCGCCTTGCCCTTCACGAACGAGTCGCGAATCTCGCGGTCGCCTTCGATGGACGTGCCCGCAGGAAACAGCGTCTGCACGGCCACGCTGAACTTGATTCCTGCATCGATTGCACCTGTGAGCAGGCCCGTTGTCTCGGCAAGCGTGGGGCGCGCCTCGTATTCCATAGGGTGCGAAAGCCGGTAGCGCGCAACGGTGTCCGCCCAATCGACGCCACGCTGCCCAGTGGTCTTCCACTCGTAGCACTCCATCAAGTGCGCGCAGAAGTCCTCGTCGGGCTCATCGTACGTGAACACGCGCTCCTCGTCCGCGCTGACAGCGGCGTCGGAGGTCGTTTCAAGATCAGCGTTCACGGGCACATCGATTCTCTTCTGATTGCTATAACCTATGTATAGTAGCATGCACCCGCACGCACGGCGACGCCAGTCGGCCGCTGCATGCAAATGCCACGCAAGCGGTGCTATTTTTCTCGCGCGAGCACGCGTTGTGCTATCATGCCGCAAAGGACGAGTGACGCGCGCGGCTTTCCGCGACGCTATATGAGAAAGAAGGAACCAATGGCAGAAGAATGCTCGCACGAGTGCGGCAGCTGCGGCGTTTCCGGGTGCGGCGAGCGCACTTCCGGCGGCCCGACGAAGCTTGAAACGAACAAGCGCAGCAACGTCAAGCACGTCATCGGCGTGGTGTCCGGCAAGGGCGGCGTGGGCAAATCCCTAGTCACCAGCCTGCTTGCCAGTGAAATGAACAAGCGCGGCAACAAGGTCGGCATCCTGGACGCTGACATCACCGGCCCGTCCATCCCGAAGACGTTCGGCGTCACCAACCCGCTGACGGCCGACGCCGACGGTATCCTGCCCGGTCAGACGCAAACGGGCATCAAGATCATGTCCACGAACCTCATGCTTCCGAAGGGCGACCTGCCGGTGGCATGGCGCGGCCCGGTGGTGTCCAACGCCATCCGCCAGTTCTGGAGCGAAACGAACTGGGGCGACATCGATTACCTGTTCGTCGACATGCCTCCGGGAACCTCCGACGTGCTGCTGACCGTGTTCCAGTCGCTGCCCGTCGACGGCATCGTCACCGTGTCGGCTCCGCAGGAGCTGGTGGCCATGATCGTGGGCAAGGCCGTGAACCTGGCGCACGACATGGATGTGGAAGTGCTGGGCCTCGTGGAGAACATGGCGTACTTCAAGTGCGACGAGTGCGGCAAGGAGCACCACATCTTCGGCGAGCCGCAGGGCAAGGAAGTGGCCGAGCGCTACAACATCCCCGCATACACCACGCTGCCCATCGACCCGAACTTCGCGCGCCTGTGCGACGAGGGCAAGGTCGAGGATTACGACGTGGAAGGCAAGCTCGACATCATCATCGACAAGATCGTCGAAGCCGCCAACAAGTCCGAAGAAGCTGCAGAATAGCTTCTGAGCTGGGCGTAACGAATAGCCCGCACCTTACGAAGGTGCGGGCTATTTTATTGCCGCGCAAAATGGTGACGCGCCGTCCGCAGCTCGACTCGCCCAGCCCACGCGGTCCGCCTGGAAGGTGCCAAACGAAAAGCCGCCCGCCGCCGTTCGCAAATTTTTCCTTGACGAACTTTCGTGCCTGCACTTATACGGACTTTTTTCGTGCCCGCCGGCAACCGGATGAAGCAGGGCACGAACCGCACCGATCGGCGAGCGAGCTTGGCAAGAAGCCAAGAAGCAGCAGCTCAGAAGCGGAGACATACCGCTAGCGCATGCTTATCGCCGCAACGCAGAGTCGGCCCTGCCCCATCCGGCCCGAACACAGAAGGAGGTGCTGCACATGTTCCCCACGCTCGATGAGGTGCGCGCGTATGCAGCCGAGGGCCGCTACCGCCGCGTGCCGGTGCGCATGGAACTGCTTGCCGACCGGGTGGGCCACTTCTCGTACGACTATGTGAAGTACGCCGAGCCGCGCCTGCGCGAGGGCGAGCTTGCCGACCGCGACTTCCGCGACGTCGACCTGATGCTGTTCGCCGGCCTGCCCGAGCGCTTCAACGTGGCGCGCTACCATTCGCTTGCCGCCGACGAGGCAACGCTGCCGGCCCGCCTGCGCGTGACGGCCCGCACCGACGACGGCGAGGTCATGGCCGTCGAAGACGCCGCCGCGAGCGTGTTCGGCGTGCAATTTCATCCCGAAAGCGTCATGACGCCCGATGAAGCCGCCATCATCGCGAACTTCCTAGCGTTGGTTTAGAAAGGAACCCTCATGATTACCGAAGCCATCCATAAACTGGTCGACAAGCAAGACCTTACATATCAGGAAGCCTACGACACCATCTGCGAGATTATGTCGGGTGCCACCACGCCCGTGCAGACCGCCGCGTTTTTGGCCGCGCTGTCCACGAAGTCAACGAAAGCCAAGACCATCGACGAGATTGCCGGCTGCGCCACCGCCATGCGCACGTTCGCCACGCCCGTCGATTACCCCGAGCCAACGCTTGCAATCGTAGGCACCGGCGGTGACAAGGCGCACAGCTTCAACATTTCCACCACCGCTTCGCTGATCATCGCAGCCGGCGGCGTGAAGGTGGCCAAGCACGGAAACCGCGCTGCGTCATCAAGCTCGGGTGCCGCGGATTGCCTGGAGGCGCTGGGCGTCAACATAGAGCAGAGCCCCGAGCTGTGCTGCAAACTGCTTGATGACGTGGGGATTTGCTTCCTGTTCGCGCAAAAGTACCACGCGGCCATGAAGTACGTCGGCCCTATCCGCAAGGAGCTGGGCATCCGCACCGTGTTCAACATCTTGGGACCGCTCACCAACCCGGCCAACCCCAAGAACATGATCCTGGGCGTGTACGACGGCACGCTGGTGGAGCCGCTTGCCCGCGTGCTGGTAAGCCTGGGCGTGCAGCGCGGCATGGTGGTGTACGGCGAATGCGTGCTCGACGAGCTTTCGTGCGCCGGCCCCACGAAGGTGTGCGAGTTCGGCGGCGGCGACTTCCACGCGCCGGCGTTTCGCACCTACGAGCTGACGCCCGAGCAGTTCGGCATGGCCCGCTGCACGCGCGATGACCTGCGCGGCGGCTCGCCCGAGGAAAACGCGCAGATCACGCGCGATATTCTGTCGGGAGCCGAACGCGGATGCCGCCGCGACACCGTCGTGCTCAACGCCGCAGCCGGCCTGTACATCGCCGGCGCAGTGCCCTCGCTGCGCGACGGCGTGGCCCGGGCCAACGAGCTCATCGACACCGGCGCCGCAACCGTGAAGCTCAACGCCTACATCCAAGCCAGCAACGCGCAATAGCGCCTTGTCACGCCAAACACGAAAGGACCACGGTTGAACATTCTTGATCAGATAGCTGAGCGCACGCGGGAGCGCGTTGCCGAGCAGAAGCGTGTGCGGTCGCTTGCGAGCATGCAGCAGGCTGCCGATGAAGCGCTGGCGCGCGATTGCGAACGATGCGCTGCCGAAAAGCCCGGCCCCGACGGGTTGCCGCTGTCCGGCGAGGCGTTCGCGGCGGCCCACGCCGCGGCGCCATGCAGCTTCCCGTTCGAAGGCGCGCTCGAGCGCCCCGGCGTGCAGTTCATCGCCGAGGTGAAGCGGGCAAGCCCCTCGAAAGGCCTCATCGCGGCGGATTTCCCGTACCTGCAGATAGCACGTGATTACGAAACCGCAGGTGCGGCGGCCATTTCATGCCTGACCGAGCCGTACTGGTTCCAAGGCCGCAACGAGTACCTGGCCGAAATCGCCGAGGCGGTAAGCATCCCGGTGCTGCGCAAAGACTTCGTGGTGGACGAGTACATGGTCTACGAGGCGAAGGCGCTTGGCGCGCAGGCAGTGCTGCTGATATGCGCCATCCTTGACGATGCGCAGCTTGCCGCCTACCGCCAGCTGTGCGACCAACTTCGCCTGTCTGCCCTGGTGGAAGCACATACCGCCAAGGAGATTGAGCGCGCCATCGCCTGCGGGGCGCGCGTGATCGGCGTGAACAACCGCGACCTGAAAACATTCGACGTGGACATGAACGCCGCCCGCGCGCTGCGCGACTTGGTGCCGCCGCACACGCTGTTCGTGTCCGAAAGCGGCATCGTAATGCCGGCCGACGTCGAGGCGGCGCGAGCCATGCGCGCTGACGCCGTGCTGGTGGGCGAAGCGCTTATGCGCGCCGACGACAAGCGCGCCAAGCTCGCCGAGCTGCGAGGAGACGGGCGGCCAAGGTAGCCAGCCGAAGCGTTCACCAAACATAGCCGCCTGGCGGGTGGCCCAAGGGAAAGCACTCGCGCAGGCCTAAGCCCTAGCGGGGAACGATAGCGAAACGAAGGAAAGGACGAACGTGCCATGGAGCACCTGCTGGTAAAAACTTTGCGGCTTGCGAACTGAAGTCGATGTTGCAGCCGCCAGGGGCACCGCCTCAGGCCTGCATGGTTATCGGGTCCATATCTCGTCATCGTTTCACCTGATGACGGTTACCCATATGATGCTTATTAAACCCACAAGACCTCGAATTCCGACAATTCGAGGTCTTGTGCCGCGTCAATCGCCCCTCTACTTCGAATTCTTTGCACAAAACGCCAATCCGACGCAAAATGCAATCCTTCCGAAGCCGTTTCACATCAGCGTTTACCTTGCAGCCGCAGAACAACCGCGTTACGCGAACATCTTCGCGAAGATGTGCTTCACGATGTCGGTGCGACGCACCACGCCCACCAGCGCGCCTTCGTCGTTGACCACCGGCAGCTTCTTGAACTTTTTCTTCGACAGCATGGCCGCCACGCGCGCGATAGACTGCTCGGGCTTCGCGCACACCACCTTGCGGACGGCGAAATCCATGACGCAACGCTCTTTGAGCTGGTCAACGCGCTCTTCGAAGCTCATGTCATCGAAGTACAGCATAGACGCGTCACCGCCGGTGAACAGCGTGTGCGCGCGATGCTGGGCCACCGCGCCCATGATGTCGCCGTCGCTGATGAAGCCCACCACGAAACCGCCCTCGTCCACCACGGGCAGGCTGCTGACGCCGCGCTCGGTCATGATGCGCACCACGTCAGCGATGGTGGCGCTGGCCAGGCACGTGAACGGATCGGCAATCATCACCGCCGACACCGGCGTGCCGGCGGTTTCAAGCGGAATGCTCTCGGGAACAATCTCGGACATTAGCGGTTCTCCTTTACGGAAGCGGATGCAGTTGCGGATGCGGAAGGCGAAGGGGCAGACGGCGTGTCAGCTCCAACGGGCGAAGTAGCGTGCTCCAAGGCAGAAGCCGAAGCAACGCCATCGGAACCAGAAGGCGAAGTCGCCGCAGATGAAGCAGCCGAAGAGCCCTTGGCGGCGCTGTTCGCAGCAGCCGGCGAAGAGGCGGCTTTGCGCTTCGCGGGGCGCACGGCAACGATGCAATACACCAGCGACACCAGGCCGATGGCGGCGCACACCTTGTAGGCCACGCCCGCACCGGTGGCAGTTGCCGCCTGGAGCGTTGCGCCAGCTGCAGTGCCACCAGCGGTCACCGACGTCATAACCGTAACGATAAGCGCCGTGCACAAGCCGCCGGCAACCTGACGACCCGTGTTCGCGATGGCGTTGCCGTGTGCGATCATCTCGTTGCGCAGGGCGTTGACGCCCCACGTGTTCACGGGCATGTTCGCCAGCGCCTGACCCGCCGCCTGCAGCATGCAGAACAGAGCCACCACCAAAATGGGCGTAGCGGTAGACGACAGCGACAGGGCGAACAGCGCGCCCGTCATCAGGGCCAAGCCCACCACGGAGATGACGCGCGGGCCAAATTTGTCGAACACCACGCCGGAAATGGGGCTGATGATGATGCCCACGGCCGCCGCGGGAAGCATGGCCATACCCGTTTCGAACGCCGAAGCGCCCAGCGCGGTCTGCAGCAGAAGCGGCAGCAACGTGTTCGTGACCAGGCACGCCGCGTTGATAAGCGTCACGATGATAGCCGCCACGCGGAACTCGCGGGTGCGCAGGCAACTCAGCTCAAGCAGCGGCTGCTCCAGCTTGCCCTGACGACGCACAAACAGCACGAGGCACACCACGCCGGCAGCCACCGAGCCCAGCACCACAGGGCTGGTCCAACCAAGCGACGAAGCGGTAGAGAAGCCGTACAGCAGACCGCCGAACGCCACGGTGGACAGCGCCACGGAAGCGAAGTCAAGCTTGGGGTTCTTCAGCTCGCCGACGTTCTTCAACATGAATACGCCCATGACCAGCACAATCAGCGAAAGCGGCACGATGGCGCCCACCATGGCGCGCCAACCGAACGCGTCGATGACCGCGCCGCCGGCGACGGGGCCCACGGCGGGGCCTGCGCTCATGACGATGCCGGCCATGCCCATGGCCGTGCCGCGCTTCTCCACGGGAAACACCAGCATGGGCACCACGGCAACCAGCGGCATCAGCACGCCGGATCCGGCCGCTTGCAGTACACGGCCCACGATCAGCCACAAGAAGTCGGGCGCCACAGCGCACAGCAGCGTGCCCGCGGCAAACGCCACCAGCGCGCCAAAGAACAGCTTGCGCGTAGAGAACTTGTCGATTAAATAGGCGGAAACCGGCACCATAATGCCGCTGACCAGCGGATAGATGGACATGATCCACTGCGCGGTGGACGCATCGATGCCGAAGTCGGTCATAATGACCGGCAGCGCCGGCGACATGACGGTTTGGTTCAGCAACGCCAAAAACGCGCCGAGCACCACCACGGCTACAATGCGCACCTGCACGCCGGTGATTTTCCCGCTAGCGGGGATTGAAGAAGTTGAAGACATAGGCACTCCCATCGTGAGACCTTAGCACTGCGCAGCAACAATGGCGCAGCAACCAAGGGCAATGCGCAAGCGCTTGAACAGGCAGCAATTTCGCGAACGATTCGAGTCGGCAAATCGAGCTAGCGCGAAACAACCGATCGATAACGGTTCGCCGTCGGCACACGCGCCGCCCATCGACACACAGGTCTGGCGCCGCACCAGCGCACAGCACATTGCAAAATATTCGATTAGCTACTGAAAATTTCAGAAAGAGACGACCCGGCGCTTACGAGCGCAGCCCATAAGCGGTCGTCGCGCGCGGCGGCCAATCGCGCCCGCGCCCGCAATCAGATGCGGCACGTAGAAAGCGGCTGGTTCAGGCAAACCTGAGCGCACGCCGAAACGCCAGCCCACACCAGCGGGCGGCGCAAAGAAGCATATGTCATACTGAGATTGTTCATAGCGGAGAGGTACCTTACCCCAACGACGCCGCACCGGTGCGCACCCAACCGCCATCTTCACCGTTTCCGCATCGACTGGGACAAAGGGACAGTCCCCTTGTCCCAGTTTCCGTTGCTGAAGCGTTACGAGACGACAACAAGGCCGCGCAAGAGGCCAAAATCCTGTCAAACGCCCTGTCCCCTTGTCAGAAGCTGACAAGGGGACAGGGCGTTTGACATAGGGTTAATGGGGAAATGGCGGGATACGACCACCATTTCCCCAGGTCAAGACTACAGGCCGTAGAACTCCGTGGTCAGGGGGCGGGCGAACAGGTCGCGAGCGGCTACGTTGGGGTCGGCGCCTTCCCACACCACGCCGCGCACCACCTCGGTGATGGGCAGCTCCACGCCGTAGGCCTCGGACAGCGTCTGCAGCGTTTTGCACGCCAGCGCGCCCTCCACCACCATGTGCGTGCGCTCGCGGTACTCGTCGAGCGTGCCGCCGCGCGCCAGCTCAACGCCGAACGAGCGGTTGCGCGAGTGCTCAGACGTGCACGTGGCAATCAGGTCGCCCGCGCCGGCCAGACCCATGCACGTGATGGCCTGCCCGCCGCACTTCACCACCAAACGGCTCATCTCGGCCAGGCCGCGCGTCATGAGCATGGCCGCCGTGTTGTCGCCATAGCCCAACCCGTACGCCACACCCACAGCGATGGCGATGACGTTCTTGAACGCCGCGCACAGTTCCACGCCCGTCACGTCGTCGCTGGTGTACGTGCGGAACGTCGGCGAGGCGAACAGGTCGCGGAACAGCACCGCCGTGTCCTCGCCCGACGACGCGATGACGGTGCCGGCCGGCTTGCCCTTGATGACCTCCTCGGCGTGGTTCGGCCCGGACAGCACGGCCAGGCGGTCGCGGTTGCCCAGCTCGGACTCGAACACGCCCACGGGCAAGTAGCCGCTGTCGGCCTCGACGCCCTTCGAGCAGATGATGATGGGGAAATCGTCGTCCACCACGTCCCCGATGGCCCGCGCCACGCCGCGCAGCAGGTTCGACGGCGTCACGATGACGGCTGCCTTCGCGCGCAGCAGCGCGTCGCGATACGACGTGGTGGCCACGATGTTGCCGGACAGCACGGTGTCGGACAAGTAGCGCGGGTTGACGTGCTCGTGGTTGATGCCGTGCACCACCGAGTCCTTGCGCGCCCACAAACCCACGTTTTGCCCGTTCAGCGCCAGCGTCTGCGCCAGCGCGGTTCCCCACGAGCCGGCGCCGATGACTGCAACCTTCATGTCGTCGTCCACTTCCCCTTACGCCTTCTTCTTATCGCCGATGCGGCGCTCGCACCCATGGCGCAAACGGTCGATGTTCTCGCGGTGCGCCCACACCACCGTCAGCGCGGCAACCGTGGTGCACAACCAGGCCAGCGGCGCGAACGTGGCGAACAGGAAATAGTACGCCGCAAAAAACGGGCAGGCCACCGCCGCCGCAACTGAGCCCAAAGACACGTACCGGGTGGCAATGACCAACACGGCGAAGATGAGCAGCTCAAGGCACGCGCCCTGCCAGCCGAACGTCACGAACAGGCAGCCCACGGCCACGGCAATGCCCTTGCCGCCCTTAAAGCCCAACCACGGGCTGAAGATGTGGCCCCACGTGCAGCCCAAAAACGCAACGGTAACGAAATCGTCGTAGCCGATGACGTGGCCTGACAGCGACATGCCGCCGCCGAACGCCGCCGCAGCAGCAGCCGCGATAAGCCCCGACACGATGCCCTTGCCGAAATCCAGCACAAACACCGCGCCGCCGCCCACCTTGCCCATGGTGCGCAAAGCGTTGGTAGTGCCGATGTTGCCCGATCCATGCTCGCGGATGTCGGTGTGGAAAAACACCCTCGAGATGATGACGCCCCACGGGATGGACCCCAGCAGGAACGACGCAACGAAAACCCCTAATGCTCCCAGCAGTTCCACAACGAATCTTCCCTAGTCCTTCTTCTTGAACTTCAGCTTCACCGGCGTGCCCGTCAGGTCGAACGATTTGCGCAGGCGGTTCTCCAGGAAGCGCTCGTAGTTGTCGCTGACCAGGTCGGGGCGGTTCACGAAGAATGTGAACTGCGGCGGGCACGTGGCCGTTTGCGTGACGTACTTCATGCGCAGGATGGCCTTGCCCTTGCTGACGGTGTGACCGTTTTCGCGGATTTCGCCCAGCCATACGTTCAGCTGGTTCGTGGGGATGGTCTTGCAGAAGTTGTCGTAGGCCACGTTGACGGCATCCCAGATGCGGTGCACCGACTTGCCGGTCAGCGCGCACGTGGCAACCACGGGCGCGTAGCCCACGAACGTCATGCGGTCCTCGATCTTCTGGCGCACCTCGGCCTTGGCCTCGGGGCCTTCCACCAGGTCCCACTTGTTCAGCACGATGACCATGGCGCACTGGCGGTCGGCGGCGAAGCCGGCCACGCGCTGGTCCTGGTCCGTCAGGCCGATTGAGCCGTCGATGACCAGAAGCGCCACGTCGGCGCGGTCGATGGCGCGCATGGCGCGCACGAAGCCATAATACTCAACGTCTTCGTCGATCTTGCTTTTCACACGCAGGCCGGCCGTGTCCACGATGGTGTAGCGCTGGCCCTCGTGCTCCACCACGGTGTCGATGGCGTCGCGTGTGGTGCCGGCCACGTCGGACACGATGGAGCGCTCGCCCGCCGTCAGGCGGTTCGTCAGCGAAGACTTACCCGCGTTCGGGCGGCCGATGATGGCGATGCTGATGCCCGGATCGGCGTCGTCCTCGTCGGTGATCTCGACTTTCTTCAGCTCCTCCACGATGGCGTCCAAAAGGTCGCCCGTGCCGTTGCCGTGCACCGACGAGATGGCCCACGGATCGCCCAGGCCCAGCTGGTAGAACTCCCACACCTGGTCCATGGTGTCGGGGTTGTCCATCTTGTTCACGCACAAAAACACGGGCTTGGACGTTTTGCGCAGGATGCGCGCCACTTCCTCGTCGTCGACGTTGATGCCGGTGCGGCCGTCCACGATGAACACGATGACGTCGGCCTCGTTCACGCCGGCGAACGCCTGCGTGCGGATGGAGCCCTGGAACGCGTCGTCGTCGCCCATCTCGATGCCGCCGGTGTCGATGAGCTTGAACTCGACGCCGTTCCAGTCAGCGATGTGGTACGAACGGTCGCGCGTCACGCCGCGCATCTCGTGCACGATGGCCTCGTCGGCCTGGGCAATGCGGTTCACGAAGGTGGACTTGCCGACGTTCGGCCGTCCAACAACCGCCACGATGGGCAGAGACATATCGAATCCTTTTCGGTTGGTGAAAACTACTTCGGACGCGCTAGCTGCGCGCCAGATCGACGAGTTCCGGAAAGAACCCAGTCGCGTTACAGGATACCACGGTAACCGGGGCCCCGGCGGCCTTCTCCATATCCTCTAACGTTGCGTCGTCAAGCGTGACGCCGTTGTCGTTGAGAATGACGGACGGCACCACATAGCGCCAGCCCGGATGGCAAACGGCATCGGCGCGGATGGCCGCCGCGATGTCGCAGCTGCACAAAAGGCCCGTGACGTCGACGTTGCCGCCGAAAAACTCGTTCTTCACGAACAGCGGCTGCAGCACGTCGGCGGCGGGGCTTTGCGCGAACAGCGGGCCGAAGAAGTGCTTCGTGGCGAAACCGGAGATGTAGCGCACGCGCATGCCGGCCGCGCGCAGCGCCTCAGCCGCTTCGACGTCCTGGCCCGCCTCGGCCGCGGCTTCCCAGTCGTCCACGAACGAGCGGATGATGCCCACGCCGTCCTCGAACATGCCGAAGTCGCCGTAGTGCTCGCTTGGCGGCAGGTTCGCCAGCAGCTCGTCGCCGTAGGCGTTTGAGTAGAACTCGTCGGCGGCGAACGCCCACAGGTGCCCACGCTCGGCCAGAGCACGCTGCTGAGCAGGCACGATGGTGTCCATGGCGGCACGCGCGGCCACGGGGTCGTTGAAGCTTTTCGTGAAGCACGTCTGGTGCTTCGTGAACCCCAAGGGCACGATGCAGATGTCCAGGATGCCCGGGCGAGCGTAGGCCCACTCAAGCGTTTCGCGCAGCACGTCGCCGTCGTTCTCGTCGGGCATCAGCACGATCTGCGCGTGGAATTCGATGCCGGCGGCAAGCAGGCGGTCCATGACGTCGATGCCGTGCTGGGCGTGGCGGCCGATGATGCGGCGGCGCACCTCGGGGTTCGATGCGTGCAGCGAAACGCGCAGCGGGCTGATGGCCTGCTCGATGATGCGCGCTTCGTCTTCGGCCGACAGGTTCGTGAACGTGACGAACGTGCCGGACAGAAAGCTCAGGCGGAAGTCGTCGTCGCGCAGCGTCAGCGACGGGCGCATGTCGTCGGGCAGCTGGCGCATGAAGCAGAAGATGCAGGCGTTGCGGCACTGCTTCACGCCGTCGAACACCACGCCGGAAAATTCGAAGCCCCAATCTTCACCTTCGCAGCGTTCAAGCTCCACTTCGCCAGCTTCGCCGTCGGTATCAATGTAGCCGAGCGTGATGAAATCGTCGGCGGTAAGCCAGCGCCAGTCGATCATGTCGCGCACGGGCTGACCGTCCACGCTGGTAATGATGCAGCCCGGCGTGAACCCGACGTCGTCGGCGGGGCTTTCGGGCAACACGTACTCGATGACGGCGCGCGGAGGCTCGGGCGCACGACGACCGCGACGCTTCTTCGCCGCCTCAACCGCCACGTCCTCGGGAGGATACACGCCCACGCTTCCACCGCCTTTCCATCCAAAAATGGGACAAAGGGACAGTCCCCTTGTCCCATTCGAAATTTGCTCAGCCGAACATAGTAGCGCAAGCCAACCAACGCACCCACCCCCTCCGCGGATTCTGCGCAAGAAGGATGCGAGGACCGAACGTTGCCAAAGAGCCTTTGACAATTGAAGACACAATAAATAGTAAGCGGCTGCAGCAAACTGTGCCACAACCGCTTACGAGCAAGTCGAAATGATGAGGAAGACGTGGAAAGCTGCTACTCTTGTCTGCCGGCGGCGGCTAGGGCGTCGCGGACGGCTCGGTATTGGCGTTGGCTTACCGGCACCTGCGCGCCTGTGGTCATGGTCAGCGCCTCGCGGCAGCCGCGGATAACGTGCTCCATGTTCGCCAGATAGCTTTTGTGGCAGCGGACGAAGCTGCCGGGCAGCTGTTTTTCCAGGTCGGACAGCGCCGCATACGCATAGAGCTCGCGGCCATCCACGTACGATACCAGCACCTTGCGGCCCTGGCTTTGCACGAACTGCACCTCGTGCGGGTTGATGACGTGGGTTGATCCGCCGCTGCGCAGCATCACGGGCGCGGCAACACGACCAATCATGCCGAGCACCTTGTCAAGCGCGGCGCGCACCTCAACAGGCGAAAACGGCGTGAGCAGCAGATACTGGTGACGCGTGGAATATACCGCCGACGTGTACGCTTCGCGCGTGCAGGTGTAGATGACCAGGGGCAACGCGCGATCGGCATCAAGCTTCCTCACCAAGTCGATGCCGCCCTCGTGCACGCCCCCGGCATTGATGGGCGCCACCAGAATGTCAACGTGCGGCGCCCGCGACACGCGCTCTTCGGCAACCTGCGCACCGCAGCACTCGAATTGCAACGTAGCCCACGCAGGATGGCCCGCGATGAGCGTCTGCAGGCGATCAATGTTCGCTTCGTCATCTTCGATTGCCAAAATCCTGCACATAGACGCACCCCGCTGCTTCCGTCATACAGGCGCACCACCAGGGAAAACGCCTGCGTTCACATTTCTTGCAGCTAGCGTATCGCGGCTTTTGCGGAATTTGTTGTACAACAAATTGCAACGCGGCAAGTTTTTGGCAACAGACGCTACATCGCCTCTAACGCGCGGACCACGGAGTCGATCTGGTTGTCGGGGGTGGAGGCGCCGGCGGTCACCCCTACGGTTTCGCAATCGGCGAACCAGGCAGGATCGAGTTCGGCTGCCGATTCCACGTGGTGCGTGCGCGGGCATTCGGCGGCGCAGATCTCGGCCAGGTGCGTGGTGTTCGCGGAATTGCGCCCGCCGATGACCACGATGGCGTCCACCTCGCCGGCAAGTTTGGCCGCCGCCTGCTGGCGCTGGCGCGTGGCCGTGCACACGGTATCCTTCACCTGCGCCTCAACGCCACGGGCCGCAAGGCCGGCCAGCACGTCTTCCAGCGCGTCGCGCGTCTGCGTGGTCTGCACCACCACGCCCACGTATTCGGGCAGGTCATCCGGCAGATCGGCGCCGCATTCCGCAACGCACACGCTGCCGCCGGCCTCCTGCGCGTAAGCCACCAGGCCCTCCACCTCGGGGTGACCCGCTTCGCCTACCACCACCACGAAGCCGCATTCGCCGGCAAGCTTGGCGGCTGCCTTCTGCGCGCGCGACACATGCGGGCACGTAGCGTCGATGACGGGCAGCTCCTGCGCCTCGCAGCTGCGACGTACGGCCGGCGTCACGCCGTGGCTTCGAATGATAATGGCCCCGTGCGTAGCCTCGTCCGGACGCTCCACGGCGCGCACGCCACGCGCATCAAGTTCCGCAACCACCTGCGGGTTGTGGATAAGCGGCCCAAGCGTGAACGCGCTGCCATCGCCTTCGCTTGCCTTCAAGGCCAGGTCAAGCGCACGCTGCACGCCGTAGCACGCACCAGCATTCTTGCTACGGAAAACTTGCATGTCGCATCCTTCCTACGCGGCCTTCGGCTTCTTTGTGGGGCGCGTCAGTTCGATGGCCTCCTCGGGTGTGTGCTCGGGAATGGGGTGCTCGGCGAACACCGCCGTGAAATCGCGGCCGTCGGGGAACAGCGCCACCATGTCCACCTGCTCGCGCGGCACCTGCTGGTGCAGGGCGAACACCTCGCGCATGGCGTACCACGTGCAGCCCTCGAGGCGGTCTTCCTTCGGCAGGAAGTCGAAATCGGACACCACGATGGGCTTGCCGTACTCCGCCGTGATCTTCGGGAAGCGCAGCCGCTCGCCCTTGCGCTTGACGTTCTCGGCGTTGCGCACGCACATGGGCACGATGGGCGCCTTGCCCATCTTCGCGATGAACGCGGCGCCGGAGTGAATCTCGGGCTTCTTGCTGCCCTTGTCGCGGCGCGTGCCCTCGGGCAAAATGCCCACCAGCTGGTTGCCTTTCAACATGTGAGCTGCGCGTTTGATGGCCGCACGGTCGGCGGAATCGCGCTTGATGGGAAACGCCCCCACGCGCGAGAGGATCTGCCCCACCAGGCCGCCGGCGTTGTCGAACAGCGTGTCGCGGCCCATGAGGCGCACGAACTGGCTGGGCCGCGCGCCCATATACATCAGCACCACGTCCAGAAACGACGTGTGGTTCGACACCACCACCGCACCGCACTTGTCCTTGAACGCGCGCAGGTTCTCGCGCCCGTCAATACGATAGCGGAAGCAGATTTTGAACACGAAGCCGATAAGCGCATACGCGAGATTGGCGAACCAATGTGGAATCTGCTTCTCGTCGGTGGTGCCGCCCAGCGCTCGGTCCCACATGTCCTCGTACTTCAGAAACACGCTCATGCGCGGGCGCCCTTCTCTTTGGCAAGCTCGCAAATACGGTCGATGACCTGGTCGATCGTGCGGCCCGTGGAGTCCATCTGCACGGCATCGGACGCGGGCTTGAGCGGGCTGGCGTCGCGAGAAGAGTCGATCTCGTCGCGGCGCACGATGTCGGCAAGCACCACGTCGTAGTCGGTGGAGCCCACGCCGCGGCGCTCGTTTTGCGCCACGCGACGACGAGCGCGCTCGGCCGCCGACGCGGTCAGGAACACCTTCAGCTCGGCCTCGGGAAACACCGCCGTGCCGATATCGCGGCCTTCCACCACGTAGTTGCCTGCGCGGCCAATGCGCTGCTGCTGGGCCACCAGCGCCGCGCGAACAGCGGGAACGGCGGCAACGGGGCTGACGGAGCGGTCGATTTCCGCCGTGCGAATGGCGTCGGTGACGTCGGCGCCGGCAATGGACACGCGCCGCGGCAGCGGGTCGCCCGCCTCGTGCGTGAACGCGATGTCATTGTCGTGCGCAATCCGCGCAAGAGCCTCGGCATCGTCAAGCGACACGCCTTCGTCAAGCGCCTTCCACGCAACGCAGCGGTACATGGCGCCCGTGTCCAGGCACGAAAAGTCCAGGCGGCGCGCCACCGCCTTCGACACGGTGGATTTTCCCGCCCCCGAGGGGCCATCGATAGCGATGATCATCGAGCAAGCCTTTCAATGTCGGTCAGAAAGCCCGGGTAGCTGACGCCCACGGCTTCGAAATTCTTGATGGAAACGGGCATCTTGCCGGTAAGCCCCACCAGCGACCACGTCATGGCCAGGCGATGATCGCCCAGCGAGTCGAACTGAAGCCCCTCGGGGACCACCAGGTCGGGCTGGCCTTCGATGTACAGGTCGTCGCCTTCGCACCACGCGTCCACGCCCAGCTTGGCAAGCCCGTCGATGATGGCGGCCAAACGGTCGGTTTCTTTCACGCGCAGTTCGTTGACCTGGCGAAACACCGTGACGCCATGGGCATGCGCCACCACAAGCGCCAGCACGGGAATCTCATCGATGATGCCGGCGATTTTCTCGGCCGGAACCTCGCAGCCGCGCAGGTGCGGCGTGTAGCACGCCTCGATGATGCCGTAGGGCTCCTTGCCCGCCGCGCCCGTGCGCGACACGCTGACCTCGGCGCCCATGCGCTCGAGCGTGCGCGTGAAGCCGATGCGCGCCGTGTTCAGGCTGACGTTTTCCACCTGGATGGTGCTGCCCGGGCACATGACGGCCGCGCACACCAGGAAAGCCGCCGACGACGGGTCGCCAGGCACCAGCACCTCGCTGGCCTGGGGCTGCGCGGGGCCGGTGACGCTGGCCGTGCGCTCGCCGGCCGTGGTGGCCACGCCGTATTCGGGCAGCATAAGCTCGGTGTGGTTGCGGCTGGGCGCGGGCTCGTTCAGCGTGGTGGTGCCGTTGGCGTACATGCCGGCAAGCAGCACCGCGGTTTTGAGCTGGGCAGACGCCATGGGGGCGTCGTAGGTGATGGGGTGCAGGCCGCCGCCAACCACCGTGATGGGCAGATGCTCCTGGCCGGCCGGCTCGAAGTGCGCGCCCATCTTCATGAGCGGCGCGGTGATGCGGCGCATGGGGCGCTTCTGCAGCGAGGCGTCGCCCGTAAGCGTAGCGCGGATGGGCCACGGCGCCAGGATGCCCATGAGCAGGCGCACCGTGGTGCCGGAGTTGCCGCAGTCGATGGGGCCCTCCGGCTGCGAGGGGCCCGCCACGCCCCAGCCGGTGATGCCGCCGGCCAGGCTGCCGTCAGGCTGCTTTTCGAGGCTGACCTGAGCGCCCAGCGCGCGCACGGCCCCGATGGAGCTGCGCACGTCGGCGGAATCGAGCACGCCGGACACGCGCGAGGTGCCTTCGGCCATGGCCGAGAACAGCACGGCGCGATGGCTAATCGACTTGTCGCCCGGCACGTGCGTGGAGCCGCGCATGGGCGTGCCAAGCGGGTTGATGACGGTGATGTCGCTAGCTGACATGAGCATGCTCCTTCGGGGAAAGCGGCGAGAACGAAACGGAGAACCCGGCGTTGATAAGGTTCATGGACAGCTTGCCGATGTCGCCCTCGTCGGTAAGCACCAGCGACAGCACGGCCGAGTCCTCGGTGACGTGGTCGATCTCGATGGACTGGATGTTGCAGCCCACCTTCGACGTGATGGTGGTCACCTCGGCAACAACGCCCGGGCGGTCTTCCATGGGAATGCGCACTTCCAGCAGGCGCTCGGTGCACGGCACCCATGCAGCAGGCAGCGCGCGGCGGGCGTCGGCCGACTCGGCCAAAAGCTGCGTGAGCGTGGCCCGGTCGTTGGCCTCAAGCGCGTCGGCGAACTGGCCGATGATGCCCTGCATCTCGCGCAGGCCCGCGTCAAGCGCGTCCTTGTTGTCGAACGCGATGCCGCACCACAGCTCGGGCGAGCCGGCCGCGATGCGCGTCGAATCTTTGAAGCCGCCGGCAGCCAGGCGCATGAGCGCGTCTTGGCCTTTCGCGTGGCGTACGGCCAGCTGCACCAGCGAGCTTGCCATGAAGTGCGGCACGTGGCTGACCACGGCCACGGCGGCGTCGTGCTGCTCGCGCGGCAGGCTGATGACGCGCGCGCCGATGGACGTGACCAGCTCGTGCAGGCGCGCGAAGTGCTCGGCCGGCGTGTCGGCGTCGGGGCACAAAATCCAGTACGCGCCCTTGAACAGGTCGGCGCGGGCGCCCTTGATGCCATTTTTCTCGGAGCCGGCCATGGGGTGGCCCGGCACGTAATTATGCGGATACGGAAGCGTTTCAGCCGCCATGCCGATGATGCGGCTTTTCGTGGACGCCGTGTCGGTGATGATGCCGCGGTAGTCCCATGCAGCAAGATCGCGCAGGTAGCCCTCGACAACGCTGACGGGCGTGGCCAGAACCACCAGGTCGCAGCCGTCTTCGATAAACGCACGGAACTCGGGAGCGTCGGGCGCCGCCGTGGCGGTTGCCCAGCCGCGGCCGACAGCCTCGCTGCGCGTGGCCACGTCGGTGTCCACGGCAAGCAGCTGCGCTTCAGGGCGCGCCTCGCGCAGCGCAGCGGCGAAGCTAGCGCCGATCAGCCCGAAACCGATGACGGCAACCTTGTTAAAGCCCGCGCTTCGGTTGTTTTCAGTTTGTTGTGCCATGTGGCGATAGAGGCCTTCCAGATCCGATCTAGGGTAGGACGTTCGGGCACGCGCCGGCAGGCCCCGAAAACACGAATGGCCAGCCGGAAGCGCCCGGCTGACCATTGTAACGCAAACGTCGCCCACACGCCCAGCGCCCAGCACACCACCAGCATGGCAACACGATTCGCGAGCGTTACTTGATGGACGCGTGCAGGGCCGCTACTTCTTCGGGCGTCAGTTCGCGCCATTGGCCGCGGGGCAGATCGCCCAGCTCGATGGGGCCGAAGCTGTCGCGGTGCAGGGCCAAAACCCCGTGCTTGATAGCGGAAAGCATGCGTTTGACCTGGCGCTTTCGCCCTTCGCGCAGCACAACGCGCACCACGGTGCGCTCTTGCGAGCGCTTGCGCAGAATAGCGGCGCGCTGCGGGCTGGGCACGCTGCCGTTCGGCTCGTGCTCGGGCACGGCCGGCGGCACCTCAAGCATGGTCAGCGCCCGCTTGGCCTCGGCGCCTTCCACCAACGCCGCGCGCGCCGGCGCCGTCATGCCGTCGTCAAGCTGGATGCCGCGCTCAAGGCGCTCAAGCTGCTCGGGCGTGGGCTTGCCGTTCACCAGCGCCAGATAGCGCTTCTCCACATGGTGCCGCGGGTGCAGAAGGCCGTTGCCCAGCTCGCCGTCGGTGCTGAACAGCAAAAGCCCCGTGGTGTCGAAGTCCAGCCGCCCGATGGGGAACAGCCCCGGGAAGCGGTCAGTGGGCACCAGCTCGGCCACCGTGGGGCGGCCCTGCGGGTCGGACATGGTGGTGACGTAGCCGGCCGGCTTGTGCAGCATGATGGTGACGGGCCCCTGCGCCAGGTGCACGGACACGCCGTCGACGGCCACTTCGTCAACAAGCGGATCGACTTTGCTGCCCAGCTCGGTGACCACCTGGCCGTTCACCGTCACGCGACCGGCCGTCATGAGGTTTTCCGACCCGCGGCGGCTTGCCGCGCCGGCGCGCGCCAGGAACTTCTGCAGGCGCATAGGCACGATACGCTCGTCAGGCTGTTGCTGATTGGGCTTCAACGGTTTGCTCATGATTGCACTCCCGCTATTCGTCATCTGTTTCAAAGGTTAGATTATCGAAGTCAATCTTATCGACCAACCCAAAGCTTGCAGCCATCGCATCTGCAAGCGTTTGTTGAGCGGCCTCGCCAGCAGGGCCAGTTTGCCCGCCGGAAAGCTGGCCGGCATCGCCTTCGTCGTCAAAATCGAAGCGCACATCGGCAAACGGGTCGTCATCTTCGCCATCGGCCTGCGCGGCCGGCGCAACGTACACGTTCTCCGAACTTGCGCTCAGCCGCTCGCGGATAAGCTCGCGCGTGGCGTCGTCAGGCGCGTACTGGTCCAAATCGGGAAGGTCGCGCACCGAGCGCAGGCCGAACTTCTCCAGAAAGCCGCGCGTGGTGGCGTACAGCGTGGGGTTGCCCGGCGCATCGGCCTGGCCGGCTTCGCGTACCAAGCCCTTCTCCACCAGGGAATTTATGGAACTGTCGGAATTCACGCCGCGCACGCTGGCCACGCCGGCGCGCGTGACGGGCTGCAGGTACGCCACAATGGCAAGCGTTTCCATGGCCGCCTGCGACAGCTTGCGCGTGTCCCACGACAGCACGTAGCGCTCCACCAGCTCGTGATACGCCGGGTGCGTGTACAGCCGCCAGCCGCCCGCAACCTCGCGCAGCTGGATGCCGCGGCCTTCGCGCTCGAAGCGTTCGCGCAGGTCAACCAGCGTTTGCTCCACCAGCTTCGGGTCTACTTCCAGCATGTCGGCAAGCGTGATGACGCCCACCGGCTCATCGGTCACGAACAGCAGCGCCTCAACGGCGCCGGCAAGCTGACTTTCGTCCAAACCTTGAAACATTGCGGCCTTCCCTATTCCTCGCCTATCGACGTGAGGGCGTCTTCGCCATCGAGCAGAAGTTCGCCGGAGTCCTCGATATAGTCGATGTCGATGTCACCGAACAGCTCGGACTGCTGAACGGTTACCATGGAGCGCTTGTACAGCTCCAGCACCGCCAAAAACGTGACCACCACCAGCGGTTTCGGTGTCTCAGGCGTCACCAGCTGCGAGAACCGCAGGTGCCCCAGGTTCTTGATGCGCTGGTGAATGGCGCGCACGTGCACCTCCACGGGGATGGGCTTCGCCGCGATGTGTTCGCTTTCCAGCAGGAACACCTCGCGGCGCGCCAGCGCCTGCGCGGCCAAAAGCGCCAGCGAGTCAAGCGACACGTCGCGCAGAAAGTCGGGCATAAGCTCAAGGAAGCTGGCGTCGGGCCCGAACGGGCGCGGGTGCATGCGGCCTTCCGTCACGAACCGCTCGTGCAGCGCGGCGGCGGCGTTCTTGAACTGCTTGTACTCCAGCAGGCGCTCCACCAGCAGATCGCGCGCCTCCGACGGCGCCAGCTCGGCGATGTCGTCGTCAAGCTGCATCTGTTCGCGCGGCAAAAGGCTGTCGGCCTTGATTTCCAGCAGCGTGCTGGCCACCAGCAGAAAGTCGCTGGCCACGTCCAGGTCAAGGTTTTGCAGGCGCGCCACCTCGGCCAGGTACTGGTCGGCAATTTCGGTGATGTTGATAGCCCCAATGTCAACCTTCTGACGACTGACCAGGTACAACAGCAGATCGAACGGCCCTTCGAAGCTGTCTGTGCGAACGCGATACGACACTCAAGCGCCCCGCTTTACGAAATGCGGAACGGGAACAGCAGATTGCCCACGTTGCCCGCCGTGACGTCCAAGTAGATGCCGAACGGGTTCACATGGATGATGTACGGCAGCAAAATGGCCACAATCATGAAGATGGGGAACGCGTACTGCTGCACCTGGTAGTACTTCGGCAGCCACTTTACGGGCATGAAGAACGCGAAGATGGAGCTACCGTCAAGCGGCGGAATGGGCAGCAGGTTGAAGAACATCAGGTACAAGTTGATGAGCGCGAACATGGGCAAGAACATCAAGTAGAAGTAGTGGAAAAACTCGCTTTCCACCACCCATTGCGCCACAGGGCAGAAGCCGTACAGCACCCACGCCACAACGCCGGCAAGCACGGCCAGCAGCAAGTTAGCGGCCGGGCCGGCCAAGCCAACGATGAGGTCGCCCTTGCGCGGGTCTTTGAAGTACGCCGGGTTGTACGGCACGGGTTTGGCGTAACCGAACACCGGCATGTTCATGGCCATCAGCAAAAACGGCATGATAACCGTGCCGAACGGGTCGATGTGCGCCAGCGGGTTGAACGACAGACGCCCCGCGCGCTTCGCCGTGGGGTCGCCCAGTTTGTATGCCGCGAAACCGTGCGACATCTCGTGCAACACGATGGCGGGGATGAAGCTCAGGATAGAGCAGATGAGATAAGGAAGTGTAATCATAATTTATTCAGTATACCGTCATCTGCCGAAAGAAGAAACCAGGAAACGAAAGCTAACAAAACTGTAACCTGCGGAATGTAACCTGCGCGTACGAGCTGTGCGGCATTCGATCGCAAAACTAAACGGGAGCGAAGAGATTGCTCCCCTCGCTCCCGTCATTGCTAATGAGAATAGCGCGCGCCGAAACTCCTTACGCGTTTTCGCGCTCGAACTTGTCCATGAACTGCACGAGCGCCTCCACGCCCGCCTTCGGCATGGCGTTGTAGATGCTGGCGCGCATGCCGCCGACGCTGCGGTGGCCCTTGATGTTCTCAATGCCCGCGGCCTTCGCCTCGGCGATGAACTTCGCGTCCAGCTCGGGGTTGCCCGTGACGAACGGCACGTTCATGAGCGAGCGGAACTCCTTCTTCGCCGTGCCGCTGAACAGCTTGGACTGATCAAGGTAGTCGTAGAGGATGGCGGCCTTCTCCTCGTTGAGCTTCTGCATGGCCTCAAGGCCGCCCAGGCCCTTGAGCCACTGGAACACCTTGCCGCACATGTAGATGCCGTAGCACGGCGGGGTGTTGGACAGGCTGCCGGCGTCGGCCTGCGTCTTGTAGCGCATGATGGTGGGCGTGAAGGGCAGCACGTCCTCGCGGATAAGGTCGTCGCGCACGATGACGATGACCACGCCGGCCGGGCCGACGTTTTTCTGCACGCCGCCGTAGATGAGGCCATACTTCGTCACGTCAACGGGCTCGGAGAGGAACATGCTGGACACGTCGGACACGAGCGGGGTGTCGCCGGTGTCGGGAAGCTTCGGGTAGCGCGTGCCGTACACCGTTTCGTTCTGGCAGATGTAGACGTAGTCGGCGTCGGGGGAAAACGTCAGACCGTCAACATCGGGCACGTACGTGAAGTTTTCGTCCTCGGAGCTGGCCACGCAGTTGGCCTGGCCGTACAGCTTCGCCTCCTTGAACGCCTTCTTCGACCAGTTGCCCGACACGATGTAGTCGGCAACCTTGTTCTGCATGAGGTTCATCGGGATGGCCGCGAACTGCTGCGTGGCGCCGCCCTGCAAAAACAGCACGCGGTAGTTGTCGGGGATGTTCATGAGGTCGCGGATGTCCTGCTCAGCCGTTTCGATGATGCCCTTGAACGCGGCGGAGCGGTGCGACATCTCCATGACCGACATGCCCGTGCCCTGGTAATCGAGCATTTCCGCAGCGGCAGAGGACAGCACCTCCTCGGGGAGCACTGCCGGACCGGCCGAGAAATTGTACACACGAGCCATGCTGAACCTCCTTGGGTTTGCGGTCAGGGATGCGGTGCGCGGTGCGCGCTGCCGCGTTGCGCAGGTTTGCGCTGTGCTCAGTATGACGCGCAAACATGTTGAACCTACCGGCGATGCGGGAATTGCCCGCAGGCGGCGAAAGCGCGGCGCGGGCGGCGAAAGGTGGAGAAACCTTGAAACTTTACAGGTGACTTGTCAGCTGTAAAGTTTTGGTGCCATACTGCGGCGTCATATATAAGGTACGAACCCTCTGGAGCATCATCATGAGCGAAGCGAACGCCCCCCAACAGCGCGCCGATCAGGCCGCCGGCACCATCGAGGCGCTAACGAAACAAATCCAGCAACTAAAGGCGCAGCGCGACGCCGTGATTCTGGCGCACTACTACGTGCCACCCGAGGTGCAGGACGTAGCCGACTATGTTGGCGACAGCTTCGCGCTGGCAAAACTGGCCGTTGACCTGCCGCAACAAACCATCGTGCTTTGCGGCGTGGAGTTCATGGGCGAATCGGCGAAGCTGCTGAACCCCGAAAAGCGCGTGCTTTTGCCCGAGCCGGGCGCCGACTGCCCCATGGCGCACATGGTGCGCAAAGCCGACATCGACCGCGTGCGCGCCGAGCACGACGACCTTGCCGTAGTGTGCTACGTCAACTCCACGGCCGAGGCGAAAACGTGGTCGGACGTGTGCGTGACCTCGTCGAACGCCGTGAAGATCTGCCGCGCGCTGCCGCAGCGCAACATCCTGTTCATCCCTGATATGAACCTGGGCCGCTACGTGGCCGAGCAGCTGCCGGAAAAGCACGTCATCCTGAACAAGGGTTACTGTCCACGCCACGTCACCATCAGCCGGCAGCAGGTCATCGGTCTTGAAGAGGCCTACCCCGAAGCTGTGGTGATGGCGCACCCCGAGTGCCCCGCCGACGTGCTTGACGAAGCCGACTTCATCGGGTCGACGAAAGGCATGATCGAGCACGCCACCGCCTCGGACGCGCGCGACTTCATCGTGTGCACCGTGGTGGGCATCCTGCGGGAGCTTGAACGCCGCAACGCGGGCACGAACAAGCGCTTCCACTTCCCCGCCACCACGCCGCGCTGCGTGAACATGGACCAGGTGACGCTGCCGAAGGTAGCCGCGTGCCTGCAAAACCCTGCGCCGTACGAAGTGCACGTCAGCGAAAAGCTAGCCCCCGCCGCACGCGTGACGCTAGAGCGCATGCTGGAATACGCAGCGAAGTAGATGAGAGCGAAATGAACGATTTACCTGCAGAAACAGCGGCTGCCAGCATGAACAGCAACCGTTTTACACCAGTGATTGACACAAGAGCCCAGGGCAGCAGCGAACAAGCTTACGGCCAAAACGAGCCCCCAGCGACGCCCCACCAAGCTGAGGCAGCCAATGTAATCGGTAACCAGTTTCAACCGGTCGCAGAAACAACCGCTGCCACCGAAGCACCCACATCCCAAAGCGCTTCCATAGCTCCGGGCACCAGCCCGAAAGCAATCACCTGCGACGTGGTCATCGTGGGCTGCGGCGTGGCCGGGCTGTACTGCGCGCTTAACCTGCCGCGCCAGCTTTCCGTGGTGATGCTGGCGAAGACCACCGTCGACGAGTGCGACTCCATGCTGGCGCAAGGCGGCATCTGCGTGCAGCACGACGCCGACGACTACGTCCCGTTCTTCGAGGATACGCTGCACGCCGGACATTTCGAAAACCGCTGCGAAAGCGTGGACCTGATGATCCGCGCCAGCCGCAGCGTCATCGACAGCCTGATTGGCTACGGCGTGCAGTTCGAACGCGACGAGGCCGGCCGGCTGCGCTACACGCGCGAGGGCGCGCACAGCCGGGCACGCATCTGCTTCCACGACGACACCACCGGCGCCGAGATCACCACGAAGCTGCTCGCCGCCGTGCGCAAGCTTGGCAACGTGCGCATTCTGGAAAACACGCGCATGAGCGACATCCTCACCAGCGAAAACGGCGCGGGCAACCAACGTTGCAGCGGCATCGCGGCATTCGACGCCGCCGGACACGCGCTGCGCATCAACGCGCAGGCAACGGTGTGGGCGTGCGGCGGCATCGGCGGCACGTACGAGCGCTCCACGAACTTCCCCAGCCTTACCGGCGACGCGCTGCACATCGCGCGCGCCCACGGCATCGCGCTTGAGCACACCGATTACGTTCAGATTCACCCTACCTCGCTGTACACCACCGAGCCCGGCCGCGCGTTTTTGATCTCGGAATCGTGCCGCGGCGAAGGCGCCGTGCTGCTTGATGCGCACGGCAGGCGCTTCGTCGATGAGCTGCAACCGCGCGACGTGGTAAGCGCCGCCATATACCGCCAGATGGAGCGCGAAGGGTCCAATCACGTGCGTCTTTCGTTCGCCAGCGTGCCAAAAGACGAGATCACGGGGCATTTCCAGCACATCTACGAGCACTGCCTGGCCGAAGGGTACGACATCACGCGCGAGTCGATTCCCGTGGTGCCCGCGCAGCACTACTTCATGGGCGGCGTGCACGTCGACCGCGCCAGCGCCACCAGCATGCCTGGGCTGTACGCCGCAGGGGAGACAAGCTGCAACGGCGTGCACGGCAAGAACCGCCTGGCCAGCAACTCGCTGCTTGAGTCGCTCGTGTTCGCACAGCGCGCCGCTTGGGATATCGCGCGCCGCCGTGGGCTTGCCGCGCCGCATCCGCAGACGTACGCCGAGCACCCTGCCGGCGCCGACGCGCAGGCATACGAGCGTCTCTGCGCGCTAGCAAGCGAAAAGCTGCAGGCTGCAAGTGGGCGGGAAAGCGAAGAGACACGGTCGCGCGCGGCGGCCGAAGCGGACGTACAAAACGACGACGCCGCGCACGACGACACAGCTCACGATACACATAGCGCCGCATCACGCCGCAACGACACCGCGAACGGCGCGCACGTTGCAACATCAAGCTGCTACGACTCCTCCAACGGTGCATATGACACCGCGTCCAGTCGCCCAGATTCAACGCATCCGACGCCCCGCGCCGCCAGCCCCGCCCACACCACCGCCCACCGGAAGGAGACCGTTGTCGCATGAACTTCATCACGCTGACCACCGTTGCCGAGCCGCTCATCCGCCAAGCGCTGGCCGAGGACATCACGAACGAAGACGTGTCCACCGCCGCCATCATGCCCGACGCGCGCCCGGCGGCCGTTGACCTGATTGCGAAGGCCGACGGCGTGCTGTGCGGCCTGGACGTGTTCGAGCGCACGTTCGCCATCCTGGACCCCGCAAGCCGCGTGCAGCGCTTCGCGCAGGAGGGCTCAACCGTTTGCTCAGGTCAAGTGCTTGCCACCGTAACCGGCGATGTGCGCGCGCTGCTTTCCGGCGAACGCGTGGCGCTGAACTACCTGCAGCGTATGAGCGGCATCGCCACGTACACGCGCCGCGTGGCACGTCTACTTGAAGGCAGCGGCACCACGCTGGTGGACACGCGCAAAACCACGCCGAACATGCGCGTGTTCGAGAAGGAAGCCGTCCGCACGGGCGGCGGGCGCAATCACCGCTACAACCTCTCCGACGGCGTCATGCTCAAGGACAACCACATCGCGGCCGCGGGCGGCGTGCGGCAGGCCGTGGCGGCGGCACGCGCCTACGCCCCGTTCGTGCGCAAGATCGAGGTAGAGTGCGAAACGCTCGACCAGGTGCGCGAGGCCGTAAAAGCCGGCGCCGACATCATCATGCTTGACAACATGGACCACGCCACCATGGCGCAAGCCGTCGCGCTTATCGACGGGCGTGCCGAGACGGAGTGCTCGGGCAACATCGATGCGGACAACGTGCGTGCCATCGCCGATTTGGGCGTCGACTACGTGTCCAGCGGCGCGCTGACACATTCCGCACCCATCCTGGACGTGTCGCTCAAGCATCTGCGCATGCTTGATGAAGCGGGTATAAATGGCGAAGGTGAAGCTTCCACCTGCGCAAACGCAGAATGCGGCGAAGGCAAGCAAGCCGAGCAAGCTTCCCCGTCGTCCTTGTGCGACAATAGCTTCACGACACATAAAGGCCCCGAGCACCCAACCGTAAAGGCAAGGCGATAGCATGACGAAAGCGCAAACCCGCCGCGAGGCGCTTCTGCGGCTGCTGCGCGAATCCAGCGCGCCGCTTGCCGGCGGCGCGCTGGCCGAGCAGCTTGGCGTCAGCCGTCAAATCATCGTGCAGGACATCGCGCTTTTGCGCGAAGCGGGAGCGAACATCGTGGCCACCACGAAAGGCTACGTGCTGGCCGATGCGGCAAGCGCAGCAGAGCAGCCGGAAAGCACCGACGCAGAAGGCGCAGCGCCAGCCGAGCCGTTCGAGCGCACGTTCAAGGTGCACCACGGCGTCGAGCAAACGAAACACGAGCTTGAGACCATCATTTCCGCAGGTGGACGCGTGAAAAACGTATCCATCAGCCATCGCGCCTACGGCCGCGTGACCGCGCCGCTGAACATTGCCACCCAGGCCGACATCGACCGCTTCATGCAAGATATCGAAAGCGGCAAGTCCTCGCCGCTGTGCACCGCCACCTCGGGCTACCACTACCACCTCATAGCAGCAGACAGCGAAGAGACACTCGAAACCATCGGCCGAGCCCTAGCCGACGAAGGTTACCTAGCCCCCTTGCTGCCGCACGAACAGGGATAGCCGCAGGAGTGGATCCCAACAACCCCTACTCCCAGGTTTCGGGCATGCCTTCTATCAGCATGAACCTGGTGGCGCTGCCGAGCACCAGCTCGTCGCCGGCGTGCACTTCCACCGGCACCGCCGTGCGCGCACCGGCGCCGCGCGGGGCTTCCACGACCACTTCCGAGCCGTCTTCGCCGCTGATAAGCACGGTGCCGTTCGAGCTGCCCATGCCTTCCACGCACCACTTGCCCTGTTCGTTGCACCAAACGCGCAGATGATGGCCCGAAACGTCCGGCTCCACGTCGGCGATATCGTCGGGCCCCAGCGCAAGCGCGCCGATCTCGATGCCATCGGACAGCGGCTGCACCCAGTGCAGCGCGCCCGACACCATGCCGTTCACCACGCGCAACAACCCCAACGCCTGCGCCTGCGAACGCGGGTCGGCCGGCGCCGATGCGCACGGCCCCGCCTCCATAACGGCAGCCGGAACGGTTTCAAGCCGCCCGCCGTGCACGCTGCGCACGTAATCGAGCACGTAAGCGCACGAGCGCTTCACGTTCGCCGAACAGCCGGCCGCCACGAACAGCACGCACGCCAGCTCCGCGCGCTCCTCTTCGCTATAGCCCGAGCCAGCCACCAGGCGCTCCTGTACGTTGTCGTACAAAGCCAAGTCCTGATGACAGCCGCGCAAAGCCTGTCGCATCATGTCGCCGCCCGGCCCGGTGATCACGTCAAGCACGCCGCGCGCCGAAAGCTTCTTGCCCTCGCTTGAGCGCAAACGAGCGCACACGCGCAGCGCCGCCACGCCCCAATCGCTGAAGTAGCGGTCCTGCAGCGAGCCAACGGGCGCGTGCACGATGAAGCGCGACACCCACGTGCGGTCGTCCGAGCGCGAAAGCGGGCTTTTTCCATCGGCAAGCGGGCGGCCGGACAGCACCAAGCGCGCCAAATCCTTATGGCTGATGCCGCCGTAGCGTTTCATCGTTTCGAACAAGGCGCCGCACGGCGTCAGTTCCACAGCCATCCCGTTACGCTCCTTCGCATGCTTGCGCGCCGCCCGCACCGGGCTGCGCATCGTCGATCTCGTACTCCGGCTCAACTTCGGCTTCCCCAGCATCCCGCGACGCAGCCTCAAGCGCCGCCGCACGCGCAGCGGCAAGAGCGGCGCCATCAAGCGCCGGACCGCCATCCGGAAGCGCACACAGCCGTTTGACCTGCGGCAATGCAACATTCAACGCATAATCGGCCACCAAGACGAACCATCCCGCCGCCATGGCGGCCACCAGCGCCGCCGCCAAGCCATCGGCTTTCTGCGCCAGCTGGAACTGCAGGCAGCCCAGCAGCTTGAACTCCGCTGCGCCCGCAACCGCAACACCGGCCGTGCCGCGCAAAAACCCTGCGCGCGTGCGCGACCCGCCTGCCCGAAGCGCCAAGCCTGCAAGCGCAGGCACCGCCAACGCCGCCGCAACCGCCGCGCCCGGCACCGCGCCTTCCCAGAAGGCGCCGCCCAGCGAAAACGAAGCTGCCGCGCCGTTCACCAACACGCCAGCGGAAATGGCCACCGCGGCAAGCGCAACCGCCGCCACGCCCTTCGACGTTATGCGCGCAAGCGAAAGCGCGCCGTTCGGCGCATCGGGAAACCCGCCGATCAAGCCGCCGGGCACGCAAGGCACCAGGGGCTTTCCCGAAAGCGAGCGCTCGACGTTTTCGGCATAGTGCACGGAAAACGACGACAGCGCCTCGCGCACGGCCGCGGCCGCCGGACGGTCGGCCTGCTCGCGCGCCAGGCAGTCGGCAAGCACCTCGGCGAACATGCGGTCCACAAACGTGAGCGCATCGGCCGCCTCCGCAACACTTGCCGGCGCGGGCAGCTTGTCCTGCGCCTGCTGCACGGCCACCGCAGCCTCGGGCTCGCGCGCCAGCACATCCACCAGCGCATCGGCGTCCTCGTGCGCCATGACCGCCGGCGGCGCAGCCGCAGCCATTTTCGCGCGATACGGCGAAAGCGGCCGGCCATCGTCCGACAGGCCATGCAACTCGTACGGCACATGCCCGCTGGCCAGGCGATACACCACACTTGCTGCCGCATACACGTCGATAGCAGATGATTTCCGCAGCTCATCAAGGCCCGGAATGTCGTCGCTGAGCATCTCGGGCGGCGCATAGTCGGCCGTGGCCCCGCGGAACACCGCATTTTCGCGCGTGAACGACGTGGCAACGTCCACATCGGCAGACGACCCGAAATCGATAAGATACAGGTCGAACACGCCTTCCTCAACCTGCTGCGCCAAACTCAGGCGCGACGTGCGCACCATGACGTTGCGCGGGCTGATATCGCGGTGCACGAACCCGCCTTCGACGAATCCCATACGCGCCACCAGGTCGAACAGGTCGCGACCGATGCGCGCCGCCACCAGCGGCGACACCCGACCTGCCCCGTCCACGGCAAGCGTGCGGCGCACGCGATCAAGCGTGACGCCTTCGACCCACTCCATGACGATGCACGGCACGCCGGCAACCTGGCCGCGGCCGAACAGGCGCGGAAAGCCCTTCAAGCCCGAAAGCTTCGCGTGGCATTCATACTCGCGCTCAAACGCCGCCCGGGCAGCGCGAACGCGGCGCGCATGCTCCTCGTCAGATTCCGCACCATGACGCTGCGGGTCGGCCAAAAGCTTCAACGCCACGTGCTCGCCCTGCGCGTTGCGCGCGTGCTCCACGCGCCCCGTGCCGCCGCTGTGGCCTTCGCCTTCCAGCACGAACAACGTGACGAAACGACGCCGATACGCCGCGCGATCGGCATCAGCCAGCACAAACGGCGCCTCGAAACCCTCAACGCGCGCGACGCGCATGGCCGGCGCGGCAGACGCAACCGCAAGCGACCCTGTTCGCGCATTGCGACCGCTCGCATTTCCACTCCACCCGCTCATAAGCTGATACTCGCAAGCACTTCATTGAGCTGGGCGGCCGTTACGCTGTTACCGTTTGCATCTTGGTCGTTCCAAATGGGCTCCATCCAACGGTTGTAACCATCGGCGGGGTTCGCATACGCCAGGTTGAGGTTCCACGCGTCGTAATACGGTGTAAGCGCCTGGTCAAGCGCAATATAGGCACGCTGCAAGTTGCCTTTCTGATCGGCCCAGCGCGACCCCTCGGGACAGTCGTAGTTGCGTAACATAAGGAAATCGGTAAGCGTTTGGCTATCGATAGCCGAGCACTCGTCGTAATCCGCCTGGCGCACGTCCAGCGAGCCATGCAAGGCATCGCTGCCGAACGAGCCGATGGCCGCGTTCAGGCGCGACACGTAGGTGTTCACGCGGTTCAAATGATCAACCAACAGCGCGTGGACCTGAGCTTCTTCTGCTTCAGAAGGACCCGAGGGCGAAGGCGTTTCCGACGACCCGCCGGACGCAGAGCCACCTGAAGAGGAGCCGCCCGCCGTTGAATCGCCGCCAGCCGCGCCCGCGCCCGACCCCGACCCGGACGAAGAGGAGCTGCCGGAATTCGATCCCGCATTCGAAGCGGCGCTGGACGAAGGGGTCTTCGAAGCCTCCACGGCCTTCGTAAACGACGCGTCAACCGCGCCGGACGGCGAACCCGCAGCAAGCGACCCCGCACCCAGCACGCCACCGAACGCGCCAAGCCCCAGCGCTGCCGAAACAGCGTTCTGTTCAGCAACCTGTTGTTGGTCAACGGGCCCAACATTGCGGGAACGCCCATCGGACGAAACGACGCTGAGTTTCGCGGCATCGTCGGTCGACGCAAACGCAAGTCCCAAAGGCACAAGCGAAGGAACCGGCGGCTCGTACAACAAGCCGGGGATGGTGGACACATATCCCGCCACACCGCCGACAAGCAGCGTGAACGAAAACAGCGCAAGCGCCGTCATAGACGCAGGAACGCCCGCTTGCCAGCGCAAACGCCGCGCGCGGCGCGCCGGTCGGTTCGTGCCGGAAAACGTTGGCGTGGGGCTTGGACTTGGAAGCGGGCTGGCGCTGCGAGCAGTCGAAGGCGTTGCCGCGCCCGAAGCCTCGCCGCCACCCGCAAGTTCGCCTGCGGTGTTACTTTCGCCGCAAGACGAAGCAGCCACGCCGTCGATTCGCTCGGCGGCATCGCTTTCGCCGCGCGCCGTTTTGCGCTCCTCGTCCATATCGCACCCCCTTCACTTGTTCCCGGTTACCATCTCGAAAGTGCCGAAGCCGACCCTGCTTTACGCCATGTTCGGCCAGCCCTGTTGCCGCAGTGCCTCGTACGCGGCAATTGCCACCGAATTGCTTAAGTTTAAGCTCCGCATACCCTCACGCATAGGGATGCGCACGCAGGCGGAAGCGAATCGCTGCATAACGGCCTCGTCGAGCCCGCGGCTTTCGCGCCCGAACACCAGGTAGGTGTCCTGTCCGTAGGACACGCTGGCATAGCTGGCCTGCACGTGGCCCGTGAACAGGTGCAGCTCGTCGGCCGCATGCGCCTCGAAGAACTCGTCGGCGCACGACCAGCGCACGATGTCCACGTCGTCCCAATAGTCGCAGCCGGCGCGCGCCAGGTTGCGCTGCGTCACGGCGAACCCCATGGGCTCCACCAGGTGCAGCCGCGCGCCGATGCACGCGCACGTGCGCGCCACGTTGCCCGTGTTCTGCGGAATCTCGGGTTCCACCAGCACGATGTTCAGCACAGCCTTCGCCCTACCCTTCCGCCGCCTGGCGCGCCATCTCGGCTTCAAGCTCTTCGTTGAGCATGAACCACTCTTCCTCGGCGGCCGCGATGCGCTGCTTGAGCTTGGCATGCTCGGCCACGGCGTCCGACGAGGCATCCTCGTTGATGTAGAAGTCGGGGTCGGCCATCTTCGCCAGCAGCTCTTCCATGCGCGCGTTGTCGCGCTCCATCTGTTTGTCCAGCTCGGCGATGCGCTTGCGATGGTTCTTCAGCGCGGCGTAGGCGCGATTGCGCGCCTCGGCCTCGCGGCGCTTCTGCTCCTTCGTCTTCGGCGCACTGCCGCGCTTGGCCGTCAGCTCGCCGGCCGCGGGCTGTTCGGCAGCGGGCACCGGCGCCTTAGCGGCGGGCGCGGACGCCTTGCCCTTCGCCTTGCCGCCCTTGCCCGAGCCGCCCTTGCCCATCAGCTCGTCCACCAGCGACTCGTCGGTGGGCGCCGGGCCGTCAAGCTGGCCGGACTTGAACAGGTAGTAGTCGTAGTCGCCGTCGTACACCGTCACCTTCCCCGGCTTCACTTCCACGATGCGGTTCGCCACGCTGCGGATAAGGTGGCGGTCGTGCGTAATCAGCAAGATGGTGCCCTCGAAGCGGTTGAGCGCCTGCTCAAGCACGTCGGCGCTGGCGATGTCCAGGTGGTTCGTGGGCTCGTCCAGGCACAGCAGCGGTTTCGGTGCCACCAGCATCTTCGCCAACGCCAGGCGGCCCTTCTCGCCGCCGGACAGCACGCTGACCTTCTTGTCCACCGCGTCGCCCTCGAACAGAAATGCGCCCAGCAGGCTGCGCACCTGCGAGATGTTCCAGCCCGGCGCCACGTGATCGAGTTCCTCGAACACGGTGTTGCCCGCGTGCAGCTCTTCCAGCTGGTGCTGCGCGTAGTACGTCAGCGCCACGTGCACGCCATAGGTGATGGTGCCCGCATCGGGCTTCATGACGCCCGCGATCATTTTCATAAGCGTGGACTTGCCCGCGCCGTTCGGGCCCACCAGCGCCACCTTGTCGCCGCGGTACATGGTGAAGTCGAAGTTGTCGTACACGCGCTTGTCGCCGAAGTGCTTCACCAGGCCGCGGCAGCGCACCACCTCGTCGCCGGTGCGCGGCGGCTGCACGAAGTTGAAGTGGATGGGCTTCTTCTCTTCCGGAATCTCGATGAGCTCTTCCTTCAGGCGCTCAAGACGCTGCGCGCGCTCCTGGGCCTGGCGGGCCTTCGTGGCCTTGTAGCGGAAGCGCTCGACGAACTCTTCCAGGTGCTTCATTTCCTCAAGCTGCTTCGTGCGCTGCTGGCGCAGGCGCTCGATGCGCTCTTCGCGCGCCTTGAGGTACGCGGAGTAGTTGCCCTTGTACAGGTTGACGCGGCCGTTGGCCACCTCGGCCACGCGGTCGACCATGTTGTCCATGAACTCGCGGTCGTGGCTGACCACGATGACGGTGCCCTCGTAGCCGCGCAGGAAGCCTTCGAGCCACTTGACAGATTCCAGGTCCAGGTGGTTCGTGGGCTCGTCGAGCATGAGCACCTCGGGGTTGCGCACCAGAAGCTTCGCCAGCGCGATGCGCATCTGCCAGCCGCCCGAGAAGTTCGTGGTAGCCTGCTGCAGGTCGCCTTCCTTGAAGCCCAGGCCGAACAGCACGCCGCGCACCTTCGCCTCGATGGTGTAGCCGCCCAGCGTCTCGTATGCGTCGCGCGCGCGGCCGGCCGCAGCCAGCTGGCGTTCGGTGGGGTTTTCGCCCAGGGAGTTCTCCAGCTCGCGCAGGCGCTGCTCGGCCGCCAGGATTTCCACCTGCGAGGACATGACTTCCTCGAAGATGGGACGGTCGGGCATCTCGATGGCCTCCTGCTCCAGGTAGCCCACGCGCGCACCCTTCGCGAACAGGATGCGGCCCTCGTCGGCGTCTTCACGCCCGCTGATGATGTTGAGCATGGTGGTTTTGCCCGCGCCGTTCGGGCCGACAAGCGCCAGGCGGTCGTACTCCTCCAGCTTGAACGTGACGTCGGCGAACAGCGTGCGCCCCCCGAACGACTTCGTCAGATGCTCAACCTGCATGATCATGGTGCAATAACTCCTTTTCTTTGTTGCAGCCTTTCATCATACCGGAGATGCACCCCGCACGGCCCCCAAACCACCCAACCTGACCGAAATGAGCATGAGAGGGAACAAGCGCCGGGCAATGGCCAGCAGCGAAACAAACCTATTTAATTCAGGTTCTCAAAAAAGTGGCCATTGTTGGGCAATTTCCCGAAAAGCTGAACGAATGCGGGACATATTTCGACGAAGCTGAATACCTCAAGCTCGCCCCTCCGCGGCGTAGCGCAAGGCGTTATTCCAAAATTGCAAACCCCAGGTGAAAGGCTTGCTCAAACGCCAAGACGCAACAGCGCCTCCAACAAATCTGACACATTCAATGGCGAACATTCAAGAAATCGAAATATTGTCCAACAATGGCCACTTTTCCCATTTCCTGAATGCCGCGGTATTACCTTGCAGCTAACGAACATTGCGCGTACGTGGAAGACGGCAGTGATGAGGAATTATTTTCAGGCTTATAGGGGAAAGACGATATGAGCAGGACATTGTGAGCCCCTGCTCCGTACCGTTGCTGCTCTTCTCGTGGGTCCGGGCTGATAATGGCGTCGTCAGAACAGCCTGGTCCAGCCAGGTTGCCACACGCACGAGAGCGCATAAGAAGGGCCAAACCCGAAAAAACAGCGGGTTTGGCCCTTCTTTGCCCTTGACAATGTCCTGCTCATATTAGCCCTTAGGGTTTGAGACCTCAAGACTCAAGAACCTCGATACAAAAAGACGAACCGCTTTCGCGGTTCGTCTAGGAGCTTTATGGCTCCCCGGGTAGGATTCGAACCTACAACCCTCCGGTTAACAGCCGGATGCTCTGCCGTTGAGCTACCGAGGAATTTCGGTGCGCTTTCTTCTTTCGTGGCGCAAGAAAGTATTATAGACATTTCAATTTTCCGCGCAAGCCCCTTTTTTTAAAATTTTTTCCGGATCGGGTTTTGAAGGCGCCCACGCCCCCAAAACCCGCCCTATGCCCTCGCAAACGCACGAAGTCGAAACCGCGCGCTGACGACAGGGTCAGCCTCGCCACAAGACGGCCTTGGCCCCTGCAGCATTCGCCAGAAAGCAAAGTGGCCTCCCGTTTCTCCATCTAGGAAACGGGAGGCCACTCATTGTCGAACTCCTTGCAAGATCAACGGTAGCGAATTGCTTGCAAAACCAGCCATCGCAAAACCTGCGCGCAACGCCACGGGGCCGCGCTTACTGCAGCTTCGCCTCGGTCTCCTTCATGACCTTCTCGTAGTTGGCGATCTTGTAGTCAAGGCGGTCAACGCCGGCTTGCATTTCCGCAACGCGCGTGCGCATAAGGTCGCGCTGCTCCTCAAGCAAGCTGATGCGCTGCTTGATGGTGCTGTCGCCTTCCTCGATAAGCCCCATGTACTCGATGAGCGACTCGATGGACATGCCCGCGCCGCGCATGCACTTGATGAATTGGATGCGCGCGCAGTCTTGCTCGGTGTAGTCGCGGATGCCGCTTTCGGTGCGGCGCACGTGCCGCATAAGGCCGATGCGCTCGTAGTAGCGCAACGTGTCGGCGGAGATGTCGTACTGCTTGCTCACTTCGGCGATTTTCATGCGTTCCCCTTTGATGCGTTTCTGCTGCGCTTATTTCACCACTTTAAGGTTGCTCCATGTCAAGGTTTAGGGAACACAAAAACGCGAAATGTGCCGGAAGTCAGCCCAAAGGACCGAACATAAATCGGGGCCCTAATACATGCCGAAGGCGTTCCAGAGCAGGGCGTTTGCCGTGATCATTACCACGAGCGATCCGAACAGGAAATACAGCGCGATGCGGTACACCGACACCGTCTCGCCGGCGGCACTAGCGTTCGCCATGGCGTGCGCGCCCACCTGCCCCACGGGCGCCACGCCGTGCGCGCCCAGCTGCGTGGTCCAGCCCTTCGACAGCGGTTCTGACGAGCGCACCTGCAACAGCTCCAGGAACACCAACGCCGCGGCCAGCGCGAAGTACAGCCCGAAATCGCAGATGTAGCGCATAAGGATGCCCGCGCCCTGCAGGTCAAACACGCACAGCGCCACGGCCACAACCACCAGGCACACCCACAGCGGCAGCAGCCCCTTCGCCTTCAGCGCGTGGCGCACGCGCGGCAGGGCCAGCAGCACCAGCGTCATGGGATACAGGAAGAAGTAGCCGCCGAACATGGGCTCGTAGATGGTGACGCCTTGGTACGACGGGTCCATGTACGTCTGGTGCAAAAACGGGAACTGGCTGCCCAGCGCCGGCGGCTGCAGCAGGTACGCGTACAGGCCGAACGGGATGCGGTCGGCGTGGAATCCGCGATGCGTCATGTCGTTCGTGGTGAGGTTGTAGTTCGCGCCGAAATCCAGCGGGCTGCCGAAGCGCAGGAAGTTGTACGCCATCACGACCAGCGCCACCACCGCAAACGGCGCAAGCGCCGCGCGGAACTCGCCCAAGCACGCGCGGCGCACCTGGGCGTTGCCGCGCGCGTCGCGCAGAAACGGCCAGAACAGCACCAGGCCGAACACGGCGGCCAGCACCATCTGCGGGCGCGCCGCCAGCGTCAGCGCGATAAGCGCCGCACCGGCAACCACGCGGCCGCGCTCGATGTACCCGCGCGACGTGCCGCTGACCCACAGCCCCAGGCCCCAGCTGACCAGCGCCAAACCCATGGCCTCGGGCAGGAAGTACATGCTGGGCGTGCGCGCCAGAATCAGCCCGCCGCCCGCCACGAACAGCATGATGTCCAGCACGGCGAACAGCCCCAGCGACGTGCGCGGGAACCACCGCCGCACCACGTTCGTCAGCAAGTACGCCAAGCCGGCCGCATACGCGCAATCGCAGATGGCCACGCCCAGCCACGTGGGGAAACCGGTTCCCGTTGCCAGAAACCACGGCACGTAGAACACCAGGCACGGCAGCACGCCGAAGTACACGTAGTACTTGCCCTCGAAATACGCGTGGTCCCACAGATACGGCACGCCGGCCGCGGCGCGCGCCGCCGTGTCGTAGGGGTTGTCCATGGCCTGCAACGCCGCGCTGGGCACGTCGTCAAGGTACAGGTGCCCCTGGAGCAGCGCCTGCGCAAGCTTTTGGTACTGGAAGTAGTTTTCGGTGCTGGCGGTTTGCGTCAGCGACAGGAAGTGCGTGTTCGACATGACCAGCACGAATACGATGACTGCCTGCACGGCCACCAGGCCCACAACCATCCACCCGTGGCGCGTGATGCGCCCGTCGAACACGCGGCTGAACAGCATCGACTGCGGGCGCACGGCATACAGCAGCAACAGCACGGCCAGAATGTACGCGAAACGCACCGGGTCGATGTCAAGCGGCACCTGCTGGTTGAGGCTGACGCCCGTAACGGTGATCGGCCCCACATCGGCCAAGTTCGTGAACGACACGTAAATGGAATGGCACTTCCCCGCCGGGTCCAAGCTGATGTACGTGCTGTCCGCATCGGCCGGGTCCACCGTCACCGAAGGCAGCTGGTAGTAGTTCGCGTTGCCCTCGTCGGCAAGGTACATGGTCACCTGCAGCTTGCTATCAGTGGCTTTCGCGGCCGCCGCCGGGTTGTTGAGCACGGGAGCGAAGTGGATGCTGCGCACGGTGTCGTCAAGGCCGGTCAGCTCGATGGCGTTGTTGGAAGCATCAAGCGCAATGGCGCCCTCGCTGCCGGAGGCCACGCCGTTGACCAGGTACGACCCCACCTCGGGATACGTCATGGACGTGAAGAACGCCAAATTGAAGCCGAACACCTCGATGGCCACGGCCACCAGCACGCACACAAGCAGGCCGGCGAAGCGCTTCGCGGGGCTGGTGTAGGCGCCCGCCGAGCCGGCAAACCCCATGTCGCCGGTGTCGGAAGGCAACGCCCAGCCCGAACGCGGCTGCGCCGCAGCATGACGACCCGGGCGCGTGTAGGCGTTAGCGGCGCCGCGGCCCGCACCGCCGGCAGCTGCCGAGCCGCCCGGCATGCGTGAAGTGCCGCCATCAGGACGCGACCAGGGGTTTTGCCGCCCGCCGTTAGTACCAGCTCCGCCAAACGAGGAACCATATCCCCCGCGAACGCCGCTGACATCGCGTCCGTTCGCGGCGCCGTAAGCGCCATCGCCCGCAGCGCCCCGCCCACCGCCGGCACCCGACATGCGCGCCGTGCCGCCAGCATACGGCGCCTGACCGCCCGCCGCACCCGAGCGCGCGCGATTGCCGCCATGCGCCGAATAGTTCTCGCGGGCGTATTGCTGGAACTCCGGCGAGGAAACGCCAGGCTCGAAAGGGTCATGATACTGTTGATTCCGATTAGCCATAGGCCGGATTATACTTCCGATAACGAACCCGTCCGAAACCCCGGGAGGCACAATGGACGAAAAAGACATTGCGATTTTGCGAAACGCGAACATCGACTACGAAGATATCACCGACCGCTTCGAAGGCAATGAGGCGCTATACCTCAAACTTGCCGAGCTCTTCCTGTCCGACCCGCACATGACCAACATCGAGGCCGCATTCGCCGAAGGCAACCTCGGCGAGGCCGAGCGCGAATCGCACGCCCTGAAAGGCGTGGCAGGCAACCTGTCGCTGACCAGCTTGCACCAGCTGGCCACGCGCATGAACGACCTGCTGAAAGCCCACGACGAGCAAGCCGCCACCGAGCTTTTGCCCCAACTCGACGATGCCTACAGCCAAGCAACCCAAGCCCTACGCGCCGTGCTAGGGAAATAGCCGCCGGCATCTCTTGCCCCGCCAACGCCCGCAGGCTCCCCGACATCGCATCGCAAGCCAGAGGCAGCGCAACCCCGGCGCTTGCTGAAAGACCGCAAAACAAAACGCGCGAACGTGGCGTGCGTGCCACGTTCGCGCGTTTGCAATTCCTGCCTGCGAAGGCCTTATGCTGCCGCTACGCGGGGAGAAGCGACTATGGTTTCGGGGTCGCCGCCGGCTTCTATCGTCTCGATGACCTGGGCCCACGTGGCCTCATCGCGGTAGGCAAGCCACAGGTTGATATCCGGGTCGATATCGCCCTGGTACGGGCCCGTGCCAGACGTGAACTCGATCTTGTCCGCATTCTGCGCGAACACCTTCACCGTCTCGACCAGGTCAGCCGCATTCCAATCGGTGTCGCAGTTGTCGACAAGCGCCTGCACATGCAGCGCGGCGTTAACAGGATCGGCGGCAACTTGCTGGATGCCCACCTGCACCAGCTGACGATCCTGAATCTGGCGGCATGCGTCCAGGTCGTTGGCGTACTGCTTGCGCGAGCGCGCCAAAACCAGCGCCTCGGGGCCGTTCAGCTCCTGCGTGCCGGCGTTCAGCGCAATGTTGTCGCCCGAAACAATGTCCACCAGCTGCATGTTGATGGGCACGTTCGCCGTCACGCCACCCAGCTGGTCGACGAACTTCTCGAACTGCACAAAGTCCATGTCCAGGTAGTACTTCGGGGTGACGCCGGTAAGCTTGGCAACTTCGCTTTCAAGCGCCTCGATGCCGGCGATGTGGTACACCTCGTTCAGCTTCATCTTCTGCCCGTTGTACTCGGTGGACGTGTCGCGCGGGACGGAAATCAAAGCTACCGAGTAGGTTTTCGGGTCGATGCGCGCAAGCATCAGCACGTCGCTGCGGCCGGTGCCATCGGAATACTCCGGCTTCGTGATCTCGACCGTGCCCGTGCGCGAGTCGTTGCCCACGATCATCACGTAGAACGGCTCCGTTTCGGCCTTGGCGGTCTGCACGCTGTCGGAAACCTCAAGCGTCTCGTCCTCGTGAACGTTCGGCTCGGCCTTCTTTTGGCACCCGGCCAGCAAGCACAGCGCAAGCGTGCAGCAGGCCACGATCGCCAAAATCCTCTTCCTTGTGTTCATTCCCGTTTCCTTCCTTGCAAATCCTTGTTACGGAATGATTGCCGTTGAATCTACGTCGATGCCTTTCGGGTTCTCCCCGGCATCAACGGATTTCATGATGGTTGCCCAGCCCTCGGGGTTCTCGTAGCACATCCACAAACCGCCGGCTTCCTCGTTGTAATCGCCCTTCGACGGCCCCGAGGTGCTGTGCACGGTCATGCTGCCCGAACCGCCTGCAAACTTCATGGCAAGCGAAATGATGTCCGCCGTGCGCATGTCGGTTCCCACGAAACCGGCAACGCTCAAGATGGTGTTGGGCATCTGATACACCGGCTCGCTGAGCACCTTGTTCATAATGGCAAGCGCAAGCTGGCGAACGTTATCCTGGCGGTGTTCGTCCTGGTCAACCTGGTATTCGTGGCGGGCACGGGCAAACAGCTGCGCCTGCTGGCCGTTAAGCACCTGCGTGCCCGGCTCAAGCGTGACCGTCTCGCCCGTCAGGGCATCCTCATACGAAAGCTCGATATCCACGTTCACCTCAACGCCGCCCAGCTTGTCGACGATGTCCTGCAATTCGGAGAAGTGAACCTCGGCGTAGTGCGAAATGCTCACGCCCGTAAGCTGCGAAACCGCCTTGATGGACTCCGGCGCGCCGCCGATGTTATACGCCTCGTTGATCTTCATGAGCTGGCCATCGGACGTGCGATACGGCGTGTCGCGCGGCACGGTGACCATGGTGATCTGCTTGTTCGCGGCGTCCACGCGCATAAGAATCATGACGTCGGAGCGCTGATTGTCGCCGGATTCGGCCGCCTTGTCCGACGTGCCCGAGCCCTCGCGCGAGTCCGACCCCAGCACCAGCACGTAGAACGGCTGGCCCATTTCGGCAGGAGTCAGCGCGTCGCTGACCGCAATGTCCTGCTCGGCACCCATCGAAAGCGCGCTGTCAAGCTGATGAGAGAACCACAGGCCGTAAGCGCCCACGGCGAAAACGCACACCAGCACCACCGCCAGGGCCGTCAAGCCGACGCGCTTGAATAACCGCGCGCGGCGTCGCTTGCGCGCAACCGCCACATACGCGCGCTGCGCGTTCGCACGCGACTGAACGGGCGCGGGCGCCGCCGACGCACGCGGCGGCCGCTGACCTGCATAGGCACCACCAACGCCACCGCGCGGACGAGCCGCCTGGTTGCCGCGAGCTTGGCCCGGACGCGCCTGCGTGCCATACGGCCCGCCCGGCCGGCCACCACGAGCCCCGCCCGGCTGGCCGCCGCCTTGCGGCATGGGAGCACCCTGACGTGCGCGCGAGCTCGGCGCAGCGGGCCTGCCCTGCGCAGCGCGTTGCGGCGCGGCGCCCGGACGGGCGGCATAGCCTTGCCTTGGTTGATGCTCCCTGTTGCTCATGTCGAGAAAGGCCCTTTCTGTTTACGCTTAAACCCTTGAATTGTAACACCCCGGGAAATTCAGCAGCGCAAACACAACGCATCGTCTACAACCGAGCACAACTGGCAGCGAATGTACCGCGCTAATCCCCTATTCGGTACAACCTCATATCGCCTTCGCTCAGCACCAGCGAAAAGCCCGGAGTCTCCGGCGTAATGGACTCGATACCCGCCCAATCTTCTTCCTTATAGCGAAGATTCACAACCGTGCGGTCGTCACCTGACTTGTCGTCAAGCATCATCACGTAGTGCGCACCAGCCTGCTCAACAGCAGCACGCACCTCGTCCGACGACGCGTAATCGCACAAGCGGGTGCGAATGAGCGAGGCGTAATCTTCCAAACCAACCGGGCCCGACGTGCCCGCACGCCTAAAGTACGTGTTCACGCCCTCTACGCCATAAGCCCAACAACTGCCATCGTGAGGAAGATTGATCACGCAATCGTGGCCCGCAATCGACATGACGTTCTTCACGAACGCGTCCTCTTCGGACGTAAGCCCCTTGCTCCACGAATAGCGGCCGCTCACCTCTTTGTGAATCTTCATAAGCCCTGGCCGAACATCGGTGTTGCCGAACGCGAAATGCACGGGAGCAAACTGGCACGCCGTCAAGGCGGCAACCACAACAACCACGGTAATCGCCAAAGGACGGCGACCGTTCGCGCACGCAGGGCGCACGCGCCCAACCAGCTGCGAGCCAAGCTCCACCAGCCAGGCGAAGCCCAGCGCGGCAAGCGGAATGGCAAACAACGCCGTCATGGCGCCTGTGCGGTAATAATCGGTGTACCAGAAGCCCGTCAGCAACTGTTTGACGAAGCCGTCGGTGGAAACGTCGATAACGTAGAACACAAGCGCCACCACATATGCCACGGACAACCAGCGCAAACGCTTGTCCTTCAGCGTCTTCGCAACGCCAAGCAGCACCAGCAACGTCAAGAAAGGCTGCACGCCTTCGCGCGAGGTGAACATGAACAGCAGGCCAGAAACCACCGCCTTAGGAATGCTGAGCGTCGACTTCCACGAGTAGGTGACAACGCCCTGCAAAGGCGGCGCAAGGAACAGCGCAGCCCAGGCGCCGCACGCCACAAGAAGCAAAACCACAGCTGCGGTCTTGCCTCGACGGCTTGCGCCCGCTTCCCTACCCCACAGATAGGAAACAGCGAACAGCACCGACCATACGCCCAGCGTAAACGCCCCGTTCGGCTGCGCAAGCGCAACGGCCACCATGCTGCAGGCATAAGCGGCAATCCAAGCGCATTTCGGCAAGCCGCCTTTGCCGGCAAGCCCGCAGATCAGCACGCCAAGGGCAGCAGGAATCATCGCGAACGAAAACAGGTTCGAAAGCAGCTGTCCGTACACCACAAAGCCCCACGGAAACCCGCAAAACGCCGCCGAGAACAGCGACCCGCCGCACACGATCAGCTTGTTGTCCGGGAACAGCGCCCTCATCAAGCAAAGCACGCCCAGGGGAAGCACAACCGTACACGTCACGAAAATCATGACGTTCGTTGCCAGCGCCACCTCGTTGCCGACAAAGGACGCCACAACCGCAGTGACCACGTGCCAAGCCGCCGGGTAATAGCCGCCGGTATCGCCGATGTCAAGGTACTTCGTAACGTTCAGCGTGGAGTACGTGCCCGAATCCAAGAACCCGCGGACAACGGAAAGATGCACCGTCGTGTCATCGTTGCGCGAAAACGAAGCCGGGTCGCCCATTGCGTGGAGGAACACGAGCGCAGCCACAAACACGGCAACGCCCACGTACAAGGCCACCTGCAAGCGCACATCGCCCAAAGCCGAAGGGCTGCTGCAAGCCGTACCACCTTTCGCACGACGAACACCGCCGCAAACAGCGAAGACCAGCAAGCACAGCACCACGCAAGAAAGCAGCAGCACCCACGCACTGCACGTTATGCCAACGGCGAAGAATGCAACTCCCAACGCCACCAACGCAAACACGGAAAACGCCGGCGCCACCGCAACCGAGGCGAATCGGTCAAGCCGCAACCCCCTGCCAAGCAAATACCCCGGCACATACAGCACCAAAACCGCAATCAAAACCGCAAAACCAAAGGTCAACCACATACCCAATTCCCTAACCAAACAGCAAGCCTCACATCACGCAGAGCGCAACTTCCCAACTACTAACGTGTCCGCCAAATGCGTATAACACATCATAAACGCAACATCGCCAACATCATCATCGCATCGCTCAGCAAATTGAGGTTTGCCTGGTTGGGCTAAGCAGAAAATTTAGCAACTAATTTTCGGGCTTTAAACAACTTGGCTCCCAGATATTCGTCCTTCATATCGGTTTGACTTTCGTAGTGTTCGAGAATCTTAACGCAGAGGTTCCTTTTTGCACTCGGACTGTCGTTGATTTTCTTCCGAACAATTAAGCTCGCGACTATTTGCTCAATTGCCCTCATCGCTTCTGAACGGTTTGCGCAGAGATTTGTACGACCGTCGTTTAACCCTAGCGTATCACGAAGGTCGTGATCTATCTCCGGATTATTCGAGCGAATAGTTCCATCGCGCTGGTAGGTGATGGAAGCAAGCGTCTCCGGTTTGGTTGGATTAACGGTTAATGGCCTGTTACCTCGTCGCTTATCGCAAGTTGCACCATTTCGGCCATCGCAAACTGCAAGCATGTTTTTATACGACAAACTTAGACCACCATCGGGGTTTAAGCTTGTAGGATGCTGCGGAATTATATGTTCGATAGTTGCGGGGCTATTGTCGGTACCAATTCGGCACATACAATACGCGCACAAATGGCCCTGCTCAACAACAAGAGCCTCAAGGACTTTTCGTTTGTTTTCGCCCTGCAGCGACGAATAGTCGAAGGGGGCATCCGGGGTATTTCGGATATCTCGCTTTGCTTCGGTCAGCGCTTTTGGCTCACCACCTTTGACAACGGAAATCATGACAGCAACTCCTCAAGTTCGAGAGTCGTTTTCGCCGCTATGACATCAGGATCATCACCACCGATAAGAGTTTCGATGTCATCGATGATGCTCTTTGCCATTCCATAATCACCCTCGTCAACCGCATGGTTAAACGATGCAAAGAGCTTTAGAACGTTTTCAGGACGAGAAGCGGCGCCGAGCACGGTGTTAAGGATGTCACTCGCATCGCGCCCACGGGTTTCCGTCACAGGCATGACCGCAGACCGCTTCTCAAGCACGCGAATATTGCTGCGCGGAACCGAAGCGACAACGACAGGAGAATGCGTGGTGGTGATAAACTGCACGTTCGGGAAAATGCGCACTAGGTCTTCGAGAATACGCGCTTGCCAACGAGGATGCAAATGCAAATCAATCTCGTCGATCAAGATGACACCAGGCGTTTCAAGAACATGTTCCTGCAAAGCAGGATTCAGCGTTGCCATGCGATACGCAATATCGGCAATAAGGCTTAGCGTGCCCCGGTAGCCGTCGCTCATGGAATGCAACCTGTCGCGATGGTAAACATCATCAGCATCACGGAACGTAAAAACAAGTTGTTGCAGTTCCGCATCGTAATCAACCATCGCATTTTCGGTCGACGCGGCAGCGTCAAAGCAAGCCGCGAGTGCCTTTTTGACAACCGCGAACAGCGTGCTTTCCTTTTTGTTTTGCCATTCCCACAATGATTGCATCTTGAACCAAGCGTTCATACGAGATTCGTTTGAGGCAGCTTGCAGGGCATCTTCGTAGCCTTTAGTCCTGTTGGGCAAAGTGTCGAGCGAAGAACCACCCTGCTTCCAAAGACGATCCGTTCCATATCGCGCAAGAATCGGAAGAACCGAAGCGCTGTCGCTTGCAGCAAATCGCTGAATTCGCTCACCGGCTTCGATAATGCTTTTGGCGTCTGATTGCGTAGCACGACCCTTTGCACTATTAAGAGACCGCGACCAGGACGACGCGACATCGGCAATAATGCCGGTTGCGGCGACTTTGACGGGATATTGCGGCTGCACAACCATCATTTCGCCTTGCTGGATAACGGCACCTCGGGCGTCATCGGGAGAAACCGGCAGAGACTTTGCGTGTTCGATCTTATGGAACAACGTTCCAAGCGCAACGCACGCAGCGTCAATCAGCGTGCTCTTGCCAGTTCCATTGTCGCCAACAAGCACCGTAAGCTGCTGATCGAAGTCAATAGAATACGTGTCGAACTTGCGAAAGTTGCTAATCCACAGCTCGCTAATTCGCAGTTCGGTATTGGCGAAGCTCACGATGTCCTCCTGACGGCAATTTGCTGGCTAATCATTCTTCGTTCAAGAAAATCATTTTATTGCATCTCTGAACGCCCTCATCAATCAGATGATGTCCTCAAGAATAATTACCTCAGACAAATCAGTATCCAACCACAATAACGGCGATATCAGCCAAAGCAATCATACACAGGCAGAAGAAAAAGGAGAAACAAAGATAGCGATGAGCAGATGAACTGTGTCGATATGTTACCAATATTGGTAACATATCGACACAGCATCCCAAGGCGAGACGCCAGCGCCGTACGGCATACTTCCCCCAAAACCTGCTCGAAAAGGCGCAGCGTCAGGAAAGAGAGTCGATGCGCATACAACACATCATGCACATTGACCCTCTGAAAAGCAATCTCGCCAAAACCCAGTCATCAATGGCGGAGCCAGGGGGATTCGAACCCCCCTTGGCGCTTCACGCAGAAACAATGCCCCGTTAATATCGTGCGAATCCTTAACCTACAAGCCGGACGCCCCGCAAGCGCCGTAACCCGCCAACATGTACGCAAATTCATCTGCCATAATTAACCTCATTTCGTTAGCGAATGCCATAATTTGGAAAAACAAGGCAAGGCCATCGAATAGGTACTCAGGGCACGGTATCAACAGAAACATCGCTACTACCAAATTTAATTTCCCAATTGTACGACGCAATTGCAGCTAGTCAATAATTTAGTGTATCAACGGCGTCGCAGAAACGGTCAAATTAGACATTATCCCAACATGAGGGAGACATGGAACCGAACGAATTCCGCTCGCGCAAGCATTGCCCGTTATTGTGACTGGACACCAGCGCTATTGCATATCGGCCTATATCCTTTTAGCCTGTCCCCTCTCTCTTATCTGGCTTCCTCTACCCCATGCTGATCACAGCCTTGTTGAGCTACAGAGCTTTGCACGCATTGCAAAAAGTATTTTCTACCTTAAATTAATTACCTCATCAATCAGATGATCATCATAATTTCGCATATTTACTTTAATGATAGAAGCCGACTCATAATTACACAGGGGACTCCCTTCGTTACAGCATGCGATAATTTTCGTTCCAGTTGCAAGGTAATCACTCAGCTTTGAGGGCAACCACGGCGTAATGCCATCAAGTGATTCCATATCATTTAAAAATAAGTAGTCCATTTTCTTTGCAACATTCAAAAATTCAAAATACGGAAGAGCCTTTTTGACAACGACATTAGACCCCTTGATCTTCACTTTAGCAGGATCCGGAACAAATAAATGAAGGACAACATCGTTCGAAGATGCTAGTTTGATTAGAGGCTCAGTATTTCTTCTAGCGTAAAAGGAACCAAAGAATCCTATGTTAATTTTTCCGGGTACGGGCTTCCATTTTGAATCTATCAGCTGGGCATATATGCCATCAATCATCGGATGCACCCATACAAGAGACTTTTCCGCAGCATGCATTGCCGCATCCCTATCCGAGCAATATCCAAGCATGTATTCTCGTTGAACGCTATTTGTGAAAATCACATGGTCAGCCCATTTATACGGCAGAATCTCGCAAGACTCATAGAAGTCATCCAGGTAGCTCTCGAAATATGAGTGTTCTATATCCCTTTTAGTGCCTGAAGACGTATAAGCAATCGGATCAGAAAATTCGGCATACCAAATTACGTTCGGGTGGCGACGTTTGTACAAATATGCAGCAATATGAGATCCTGGAAACATAGAGCGAGAATAGACAACTTCAGCATCAACAGAAGATGTCTTTAGATATGCTTGAAGGGCAAAGGACAATTGAGCACGTGGTGCATCGGAAGTTTTTCCTTGTATTGTCACTCGTTCAGTAAAAGTAAAACTTGCGAAATATTTATCCCACTCAGAATCAACTGTCCGAATATCGCTCATATTTTTACTGATTACGTGCCAATTAAAAATTGACTGCTCTGCAGCATTGATCTGATTCAGCCGCTTAGTCGCGACCATGGCGCTCGGGTCATTCGAAGGAGAAAAATTATGACAGAACGCTATTCCCTGTTTTTGGGAAAAACGCCCTTTGTTCAAGAATTTTCCTGAATAGTTCGAAACAACATCATAAATTGCATCTTTTGTCTGCATATCGGAAGAATCATAGTATCTCTCGATAAAACCCGTCTGTGCAGATATAAGATTAAGAATGAATTGTCTTTCATCCCTGTTGAGATTGTTTTTGAATACCATTTTCTCCAAACGACTAATAACCGCCAAGCGATCACTCGTATTAAAAGAGAATTCCCTTTCATCAGTTGGACGAGATACCGAATTAGCCGTTACTTCTCGTTCGTAAGACCCCTTACAAGACGAAGGAACGAAAGCAATTCTTGCTCTGAGAAGAGGATAGTTCGCTGCCCAGAACAACAAATCTTCACTGCTCGAGATTGTCTCATCGAACGGTACAGCTGATTCTAAAAAAGATTTTCGAATCAATTTTGCACAAACAGATGAGAATATTCCTGTTAAGGATGCGTTCTTCATTCCCGTTTCTCGAAGGCGAGCCAATCCCTTATTGAAATAGCTATATTTTGCGTCTTTTGCACCCAATTCTGACATAGGGCCACAAACTATATCTGCTTTCGGGTGAATGCAATCAGCCAAATCCCTTACACAGGAAGAGCTAAGTCGGTCGTCGTCGTCAAGGAAGCAAATGAATTCACCTCGTGCTACTGCGATTGCCTCATTCCTTCCCGCTGACGCTCCAGCCTTTTCGGTGCAAATCACAGAAATATTGGACTGGTGGCAAAATTTCTCTTTAAGTGCGTTTGCCCATGCGCTATTCCCACCATTTACGGAAATAATTACTTCGACACGAAGGTTTTTACCTGCTTGAGAAAGAGCCGATTCCACAGCACGATCAATAGTTCCCCTATCTCGAAATGTTGGGATGCATATCGAGACGAATATTGGTTTATTTCGATTCTCCAATTTGCGCACAGCTGGACGCAGAGCCCTTGTATGGCTATATACAACCTGTTTTATTGCAAAACTATTCTTTTTTCGATTTGGCTTAGCAGTTATGCGATTAGTAATCGAACGATTTATAATGTTGATTGTATTGCGAGTCTCATCTCTATCGCCATACAACAACTTAACCGCTTCTTCAGCAATGTTAATATCTTCAAGATATTGAATAAATTTCATTTCTCCACCAATTAATACAATCAAAACTACAGTAACGCCACGCATATCCGAGCACTAGCATAGCCATCTCCATAAGGATTACTTGCCTTGCTCATGGCAGCATACTCCTCGTCATCGGACAGCAGGCGGCTGAACTCGCGGTAGATGACGTCCTCGTCGGTGCCGACGAGCTTCAAGGTGCCGGCGGCGACGCCCTCGGGGCGCTCGGTGGTGTCGCGCATTACGAGCACGGGCTTGCCAAGGCCCGGAGCTTCCTCTTGGATTCCGCCGGAGTCGGTGAGGATGAGATGGCTCGCAGCCATAAAGTTGTGGAAGTCGAGCACCTCGAGCGGGTCGATTATGCGCAGCCGGTCGAACCCGTCGAGCTCGGCGTGCGCGGCCGCGCGAACCTTCGGGTTCATGTGGATGGGATAGATCGCCTTGGTGTCGGGGTGCTCCTCCATCACGCGGCGGATGGCGCGGAACATGCGGTGCATGGGCTCGCCCAGGTTCTCGCGGCGGTGCGCCGTGATGAGGATGAGGCGGGAGCCCTCGGCCCACTCGAGCTCGGGGTGGGAGTAGCCCTCGCGCACGGTGGTGCGAAGTGCGTCGATGCCGGTGTTGCCGGTGACCCAGATCTTCGACTCCGGCTTGCCCTCGGCGAGCAGGTTATGCTTGCTCGCATCCGTGGGGGCGAAGTAGTACTCGCTCACGATGTCGACGGCCTGGCGGTTGAACTCCTCGGGCCAGGGGCTGTAGATGTCGTGCGTGCGAAGTCCCGCCTCCACGTGGCCTACCGGGATCTGCAGGTAGAAGCAAGCAAGCGCTGCCGCAAAGCTCGTAGTGGTGTCGCCGTGAACGAGCACCACGTCGGGCTTCTCACCCTCCAGCACCGCCTTGAGCTTCAGCAGCACATCGCAGGTGACGTCGAACAGCGTCTGGCCCGGCTTCATGATCGCCAGGTCGTGGTCCGGCACGACGTCGAACACATGCAGCACCTGGTCGAGCATCTCACGGTGCTGGCCGGTGACGCACACGACGGTCTTGAAGTCGCCGGGACGAGACTTCAGCTCGTTGACGAGCGGGCACATCTTGATGGCCTCCGGGCGCGTCCCGAAGACGAGCATCACTTTCTTCAATGCGGACTCCCTTTTCAAAGTGCAATTAGACCTTTACAGCTTGTAGACGTTCTCGCCGCCGCCGCAGACGTTGCGCGGGTCGATCAGGACGCGGCCGCCGAAGGCCTCGGGCTTGCCCTTGATCTGGCTGTGGCCGACCATGACAACCACGACCTCGAGCCCCTCGAGGAACTCCTCCATCGAGTGGACCTGGTTGGGCACCTCGTCGCGCTCGACCCACGGGTCGTAGACCTTCACGGCGTGGCCGCAAAGATGGCTCTCCATGGACTCGAGCATCTGCAGCGTGGGGCTTTCGCGCACGTCGTCCACGTCCTCCTTGTAGGTCAGGCCGTAGATGCCCACCTTGGCGGCGTCGGTGATGCCGTGCTCCCTCATGGCGTCGAGCGTGCGCTCGAGCACGTACTCGGGCATGGAGGCGTTTGTCTGCAGGGCCAGGCGGATGAAGTTGGCCGTCTCGGGGTAGTCGCCCACCAGGAACCAGGGGTCGACCGGGATGCAGTGGCCGCCCACGCCCGGGCCAGGCTGCAGGATGTTCACGCGCGGGTGCTTGTTGGAGATGCGGATGACCTCGGCCACGTCCATCCCGCCGATGCGGCAGATCTTGGCGAGCTCGTTGGAGAAGGCGATGTTCACGGCGCGGAAGGTGTTCTCCACCACCTTGGTCATCTCGGCGGTGCGGATGTCGGTGACGCTGATCTCGCCCTGGCAGAAGCTGGCGTAGACCTTCGCGATGGCCTCGCCCACCTCGGGGTCGTCGGCGCCGATGGTGCGGTTGTTGTGCAGCAGCTCGTAGACCATGTTGCCGGGGATGATGCGCTCGGGGGCGTGCACCAGCTTGACGTCGCCGCGACCGGCCTGGTCGAGCAGCGGGCGAACGAAGCGGTCGATGGTGTTCGGCGACACCGTGGACTCGACGACCAATACGGCGCCTTCCGGGGCGACCTCCAGCACGGTCTTGCAGGCGGCCACCACGTAGCAGGGGTCGATCTTCTTGTCGAGCTTGTCGTAGGGGGTGGGCACGCTCACGATGTAGGTGTCGCACACCTGGTACTCGGTGGTGAACTTGATGCCGGCCTTGAGCGCGTCAGCGAACAGCTCGTCCAGGCCGTCCTCCTTGAAGGTGGTATGCCCTGCGTTGAGCGTGGCCACCAGCTCCTCGTTGTAGTCGGTGCCCACGACCTCCACGCCGTGCGTGGCCATCATGAGCGCAGTGGGCAGGCCGATGTAGCCGAGGCCGATTACGTTAACCATTTCTTTGAACCCTTTCCTTTCGAAAACCCTATCCCCAATATCGGAGACATCTATAGCTTTTCTTAATAGACCTCTTCGGATTGCACTTTGCAACAGATCCAGCTATAGCGTTCGTTATGCACAAATCAAATGGCTTCAACTACCCGCTAAAGCAATAGCAGCATCTAGACGCCTAAGGATTTGTCGCTCTTCTTCCGAGATCGTATCCCCCTTGTTCTCAATGACGTTAATGGTCTTGGGCACATCCAGGCTAAAGAGCCTCTTCCACACGACCGCGAAGTCGTAGTCGGATTTCCCAAACTCTTCCTGCAGGTCCAAAACTCGCTGGTAAATCCTTATGCTCGAATGCGGGTTGTCCCAGGACGTTACTGAAGCCTGTTCATCTGCCGAATCGAACGAGACGTGGTAGTACGCGTAGTCTGCCGCCACTGAGATGCACTTCGCCCTTAAGTAAGCCTCGAGCACAAACGGGATATCCTCTGGCATATCGTTCGGAAATCTCATATCGGCAACCAAATCGCGCCTAAACAGTTTGAGCGGCGCGAACGTCCAGCAGATTTTTGAGGTTGCTATGTCGGCTTTTGGTTGGTTGCGGTCGAACATGGACTTTGGTACTTCTCGGCCGTTTTCGCCCCACATCTTTACCAGCAGCACATCGCTTCCCCACTCCACGGCGTGGTCGAGCATGCGTTCGATCGCCTCGGAGCCCAACCAATCGTCCGCGTCAAGGAAGAACACGTACTTCCCCTGCGCCTTCTCAAGGGCAACATTGCGCGGCTTCGCGGGCGATCCCGACGCAGCCTCCAAACGTTCAACCTTGAACAGCGCAGGATAGCGTTCCTGATATGCGCACAACGTTTCCCACGTTGCATCGGTAGAGCCGTCATCGGTAACCAGCACTTCCATGCGCTCGCGCGGGTACGTCTGCGCGAGCAGCGAGTCGAGTGCCCGGGTCAGACGAGGCATAGCGTTATGCGCCGGAATCACGATGCTCACATCGATGCCGCTTGCGTCATGCGCCCGCAAAACGTCGGCTGCTTTCACGTTCGTCGCTTCGTTAAGCGGCGGCGCAAACACCTCGTTGTAGATGCGCACGGTAGCCTGCCCATCGCACGCGCTCATGAACTTCTTGCGGAACGCCGCCACCTGCTGCACATCGAAGCGCTCGTCAACGTGTTTCACCCAGTCGATAAGCGACTTGTTGTCACGGAATACCGGCCCCGGCGTCAACTCTTCGTACGGGTAATAGAAGCCGCGCCAGTCGCAATAATCGTCCAGGTCATACGCGAAAAACGCCATGGGCTTGCCGAAAAGCGAGTATTCGAACACCAGCGACGAGTAGTCCGAAACGCACACATCGGCAACGCACAGCAGCTGATCAATCGGCAAGCTGCGCGTAACATCGAATGCAAAGTCTTCGCAGCCCGCGGGAATGGGCGGCAACTGTTTTACGAACGGATGATGCTTGATAAGCAGCACGAAATCGCCGCCAACCGCAGCCTTCAGGCCGGCGATATCCAGCTGGTCGGGCCCTTCGGCAGAGGCAACGCGGCCGCGAAACGTCGGCGCGTACAGCAGCACGCGCTTGCCTCGCACCTGCGGAACAACGCTTTCCACGCTTTCGCGCGCGTTCGTCAAAAACTGCTGGTCGAAGAATACATCCGTGCGGCTTACGCCAAGCGGCTTGATGATTTCGGGGCGATCTCGCAAAACCATGGCCTCTTCATACGCCCAAGCCACATCGGGGCTGCTAACGGTAACTAGCGAGAGGTTCTTGTAGAACGGATGGCGCAGAAGCTCTTTTCGAGTGCCGCCGAATTTCAGGTCGGCCGTGCTCATGCCCCACTTCTTGAACGCGCCGCATGCGTGCCACAGTTGCACGACGCGCGTTTCAGGGCGCAGCTTAACGCAGCTGACCAGATCGGAGGCATCCGCCAGAAAGACCACTTCGGCGCGGGAAATCTCGTGCAGCGCCCAGATGCTGTTCTTCAGATACTGCACGTACGACACATGATTTTGGTTGAGCGTCATATAGCGCGGATGCTTACCGGCATCCAGCTCGAGCCGCTGGTACAGCAGCTCGAAGCTGTCGGGCATGTCCGTTTCCTTCGTCTCGAAAAACAGCACCCGACCAGCCGCAACCGGCTTGCGCGCAAAATACTTATAAGCAATCGGGAACGCAAAACTCAACGTCGCGTTCTTTATGAAGCGCTTTGCAAAGCGCTTGAGAAAACGCTTCATGCTCCTTCTTCCACATCAATCCCACAGCAACGAATCGGGGCCGCTTTACTGCGCACGCTCCGTGCTTCCCTTCGCGCACTGAACGGCGAATGTCGCCAACTCGCCGGCCGGATCCTCGGCGCAATTTGCAAACGAGTCTCCCACGAATCGCTGCAACTGCTGGTACGGGTAAGCCGACGGCTCGGCCGCCCAAGCTTCAAGCATGGCGGCAAGCTGTTCCGGCGTGTCGGCCACAAGGCCGGGACACAATTCCAGCGGATCGGCGTTCAGACCAGGCGAAAGCCGATAATATTGTATGTCAGGAACATAGAAACCGACCAGCTTACCCAACAAATATGCTTCATAAACTATCGATGAGTAATCGGTGATCACAATATCGGCATCGATAAGGCTGACCGGCACGTCCCCACCAGCGTCTTTGCCCGCCGCAAGCGGATGCAAAGACCACGAAACCCGGTAGCTTCCAGACTGAAACAGCTTGCCAGCCGCGCCGCGCAAGTCGGCAAACGGGTCAGCAGCCTTGTCGTACTTCCTGATGGTAGGCGCAAACAGCACCGTCGCCTTCTCGCTTGCGCGATTGGCATCAGCCTGAGCCGCTTGACGCATATCGCAAAGCTTGCGGTATTCGGGCCTTCCGATGGGAAGCACGCGTTCAACCGGGCACGCAAACGCTTCGGCAAACGCCGTCCGCGCGCCTTCGCCAGAGCAGATCACCCATGAATTGTTCCGGTGAATCTTGAACGCGGCCGCCTCTTCCGCCGTATGACCTTCGGCAACGTCGATCGCCTGATAGCCGAACTTCTTGAACGCTCCGAACGCGTGCCACAGCTGAATCACAACCGGAACCGCAGGGAACTCAAGGTGCTGGGCGCCGCGCAACTCAGTGGGCTCGCACGCAAAGTCAAGCAAGCTGATTACCGGGTCGTAGCGATCGATCACGCAAACCTTGCAGCGCGCAAGGTGATACAGCTCCCGAAACACCAAGCCCGCATAGGCAAGCACCGACGACTTCTTGAAGTGCTGCGATAGATAAACCGGCTGGTAGCCGCGCGCCTGGAACGCCTTCCCGCATTCCAGATAATCGTAAGAAGGCTCACCCGACTTGCGGGACACGAACAACACCTCGTCCCGCCGCTTGGCCAGGCAAAAGACGCCATACAACCCGCGAAACGCAACGCGAGCGGCGCCTGCAGCGACCTTTTTCGAAAAACGCAACGACATGGCCTACATGTCCCACTTCATGATGGTTTTCCCGGCGCTCTTGCGCAAATCCGCTTCGAACGCAGTGCACATGTCGGCAATGGAGCGTACGGGGAAAACGCCGCCGATAAGCGACTCCAGATACCTTGCCATGTCGGGATGCTGCTTGTACATTTCCACAACGCTGACGAAATCCGCGCGACCGCTGCGACTGCTGCCGAACAGGCGCAGGCCCTTCTCAAGCACCATGCGCGTGTTCACCGGAACGGGGTTTTCCGACACGCCCAACAACGAGACGGTTGCCTCGGGCCTTACCGCGTCGATGATTTGCTCGATGGCAGCCACCGAGCCGTCGCCGCCGCAGCATTCGAAAGCGTGATCGCACGTGCACGCGCCCGGCGCGTCGTAGGTCAGATGTGTTTCGTCGGCGAACGTGAAGTCGTTCAGCTTATACTCGTTTCGCCCATACACGCAAATCTGCGCTTGCGGATAGCGCATCTTCAGAATAAGCGAAACGATGAACCCCAGGTTGCCGTCGCCCCACACACCGATGCGGTCGCGCTTTTCGTGCGCGATGGAATCGAATCGGTTCACGGCATGGGCGGCAACGCTTACCAGCTCGGTGAACGCTGCGACTTCGTTGGGAATGGAATCGGGCAAAGCAACCACGCGTTCGGGCGGCAGCACCACAAGCTCCTGCATGAACCCGTCGAAGCCGCTGCCGCAGAACTTGCTGCTGCGCAGGTAGTTTTCCGCAATGCAATCGCTGGTCTCGCAGGGCGCGTTCGGCACCATGACCACGCGCGAGCCGCGAGCAAACGTGCCCGTTGCGTCCTTCACCACCACGCCGATGCCCTCGTGGATGAGCGCCATGGGCAGCTTCTTGGCAAGCACCTGCGGCGAGCGCGACCCCTGGTAGTAGCGGATGTCGGCATTGCACACGGAAAGATACGTGGGACGCACCACCACGCCCGCCGATGCGTTCAGCTCCAGCTGAACCGGCTCGAAAACGCGCGGCGCGGTGAGGCGATAGGCACAGCTAAGCACGGCAGCTTCCCATCAAAGCCGTTGCCACGCGCAAATCTTGCGGGTACGTGATCTTCATGTTCGAAACGTCGCCGCGCACAAGGGCAACCGCTTTGCCGCGCAGCGTGTAGATTTTGCACGCGTCCGTCAAAACGGCCTCTTCATCAGGCGAAAGGCTTTCCATAAGCGCTTTGAGCTCAAGCAGCTTGAACGACTGCGGCGTTTGCCCTTGATACAGCTGGCTTCTGTCGGGAATGGACGAGATAACCTTGCCGTCAGCGCTTTGCACGATGGTGTCGGTTGCGGGTACAACAGTATCGCAAGCTCCGCAGTCGATTGCGGCCTGGATGCTCTCTTCGATAATGCGATGGGACACGAACGGCCTGACGGCGTCGTGCGTGACGATGATGCTGCTATCGTCCACAGCATGGTTTTCGCACAGATAGGAGATGGCGTTGCGCACGGTGTCGTTTCTGGTAGACCCTCCGGCAATGACCGCAACATCTTGGCAGCAATCGGGACAATAGCGGCGCAGGAGGTCCTGCGTTTTCTGAATCCACGATTCAGGGCACAGCACCAGCACGCGCTCGAAAACGCCTTCGACGCAGAACTTCTCGACGGTGTGCGCGATGATAGGCTTCGACCCCAGCATCAGGAACTGCTTGGGCTTTTCGGGGTTGCCCATGCGCGTTCCCGACCCGCCAGCAAGAATTGCCGCGTACACGTTGCGTCCGCTTTCCATGCGCTTCGCTCCTTAGTAGTTCTTCTCGTAATAGGCCGTTGCAGCTTCGATGGTGTCGTCGAACACTTTCTTGCCGTGGTCAAGCACGATGCCGCGGCTGCAGAATTCCTTCGCCGTGGAGCTGGTGTGCGTGACGAACAGCACCGTGACGTTCTCGTCCATCATGATCTCGCGGATGCGGGCGATGCACTTACGTTGGAACGCGCGGTCGCCAACGGAAAGCGCCTCGTCGACCACCAGGATTTCCGGGTCGATGGCCACCGCAAACGCAAAGCCCAAGCGCGCTTTCATGCCGCTCGAGTACGTGCGCATGGGCTGGTCGATGTACAGGCCAAGTTCGGCGAACTCGATGATCTTGGGCTCAAGCTCTTTGATCTCGTTGCGCTTCAGGCCCAGAATCTGACCGCGCAGCGATATGTTCTCGCGCCCCGTCAGCTGCATGTCGAAGCCCGCAGTAAGCTCCAGCAGCGCGCTGACGCGGCCTTTGACCTCGACGTTGCCCGTTGTGGGGTGCGTGACGCCCGTGACCATCTTCAGCGCCGTGCTTTTCCCGGCGCCGTTGCAGCCCAAAAACGCCACCGCTTCGCCCTTCTTCACCTCGAACGAAAGGTCATCGCTGGCGTTGACGCTGCCCAGAAACGTGCCCTTCTTCTTGTAGTTGAAGATGCCCAGGAAGCGGCCGCGGTCGTTTTTGTACAGGTTGTACGTTTTCGTCACGTGATCGAAGCGGATGACCACCTCGTCGCTGACGCTGGTTTTGTGCTTCGCCTTCGCGTCGCCCAACGTTTTCTGCTGGTCGTTAGAGGACATCGGCCACCTCCTCGTTGAACTTCTTGTACACGAACAGCGCCAAAACAAGCGTCACCACGAACACCAGCGCAAAGCCTGCGCTCAGCGTGGGGTCCTCCCAAAACCACACCTTGTCGTAAAACGCCCCGCGAAACGAGGTGACGAAAAACGTGATGGGATTGAAGTACAGAATGGTTTGAATCCAGTCCACCGGGATGCTTTTCACGTCGAAAATGACGCCCGACAGCCAGAAGAAAGGCGTGGACATGGCGTTCATCAGGTTCTTCACGTCTTTGCTGATGGCCGACAGCTGGCTGAACATGATGGACACGATGTCCCAGAACACGAACATCAGCAGCAGCAAAACGGGCACTTGCAGCAAATACACGTCGAACTGCATGCCGCACGCTGCGTAGATTATGAACAGGGCGACCATCAGCATAAGCTGCACAAGCATGGTGGCGCCGGTGTAGATGGTGGAGATGCCGCTGAGCGGGAACTTGATCTTGTTGACCAGGTACGGGTAGCGATGCATGACGTCGATGCCGGCGCCAAGCATGTCCTGCATGAAAAACCACGGAATCAAGCCCGCGCACAGCCACAAGATATACGGCGGCGCGCCGGCGTCTGCCGCGCCGCTGCCAACGCGCAAGCCGATGTCAAGCGCGAACCAGAAGCAGAAGATGTACATGGCAGGCTTGATGAAGAACCACGACCACGACAGCACCGCGCCGCGGCTTTTCTTCACCAGTTCGAACAAGGCAAGGCGGGCGATTTGCTTTCGCCACTCCCAGTTGTCCTTCAGTATTGTTCCGAGCGTGCTCACGCGGTTCTCCATTCAAAACGCCCTGTTAGCAACCACTGATATTACCATAGCCATGCGCTGCTACGGCATAGCGGGGCCCTCAACGATGTCAGAGGGGTCGCTGCCGGAATCCACCGCGGCCATAAGGTCTTCCCATGCCTGGGGGTTCTGGTCAACCACCCACAACCCGCTGCTGTTCACGTCGCCCGTATATGGCCCCGTGCACGAGTACAGCGTCACGTCGTCTTTATGCAGGGCGAAATCGACGGCCAGGTACCCCACCTTGCTCATATCAAGGTTCGTGGAGGTGTTGCGCTTCAGGCTGACCAGCGCCTGGTCGATATCGCTTTCATTGGGCATGTTCAGCACGTTGCGGAAAATGGCGGCCTCGATTTGGCGGACGTTCACCTGGCGCACGGCGTCTTGGTTGTCGGCATACTCCTTGCGGGCGCGCGCGAACACCAGCGTTTCCGAGCCGTCGAGGTGCTGGTTTTGGCCCTTCTGCACGGTGACGTCCTCGGCCGTTGAGGGGTCAGGCACTTTCACCGTGGCGGGGACGTCGACCGTCACGCCGCCTAAGGCGTCGATGAAGTTTTCGAACCCGGTGAACGTGGTCATCATGTAGTAGTCGATTTCGACGCCCGTGAGCCGCTGGACCGCATTGACGGTTTCCATGGGGTCGCCGTTGACAAGCGTGTCGTTGATTTTGCTGCTTTCACCAGGCAAAACTGTGTCGCGCGGCACCGTTACCAGCATGATTTGGTAGCTTGCGGGGTCAACGCGCACAAGCGTGATGACGTCGGAATGCTGATTGACCTGAGCGTGATCGGACGCCTTGCCCGTGTACAGCGCCGTGCCCTTACGGGAGTCGGAGCCAATCAGCAGCACGTAGAACGGGTCTTGCTGCTCAATCGCCGAAAGCTGCACGGTGTCGGCAACCTGCCGCGGACCGGCCAGCGCGCCGATGCCCAAGCACACCGCAATGAACGCAGCGGCGAACACCGCAACGCCCGCAAAAGCGCGCGCGGCCATGCGCGTTGACCTGCGCTTGTCGTCTTCGCTGATACCGTGAGCTCCAGCTGTCATCGGCTACTTCACCTGCTTTCCCTGGCTATGCGGCAAACGAGGGCCCGACCTGCCCTTATTGTCGTAGTGGTGCCTCAGCACCGGCTTGAACAGGCCGAAGCGCCAAATGATCACGAACAACGCAACGGCCAGCAGCGCGATGATGCCGATTTGCACCGGGCCCGAGAAACTGCCGATGAGGCACCCCGCCACCGCAAGGCACGCGGAGCACAGCCACAGCAAGGCAACGGAACGCTTCTGGCTTAAGCCCGCGCGCATAAGGCGATGGTGAATGTGGCCGAAGTCGGCGTGATCGATGCGCTCGTGGTTGCGCAGGCGGCGGACAACGGCGGACATGGTGTCCAGCACGGGAACGCCGGCGATGACCAGCGGCACCAGCATGACCACGAAGCCCTGCGCGCGCACCACGCCCGAAACCGAGATGACGCCGACCATAAGTCCCAGCAGATGGCTGCCGCAATCGCCCATGAACACCGATGCCGGGAAGAAGTTGTAGCGGAGAAACGCCAGGCACACGCCGATGACCGCCAGGCACACCAGGGCCATGGTGACGCTGCCGCGCTGCCACACGAGGAACAGCAAGCTGGAGCAAGCGATGGCGACGATGCCGGCGGCAAGGCCGTCGAGACCGTCAATGAGGTTCGTGATGTTCACGAACACGACCAGGTACGCAACGGTAAGCGGGAAGTCAAGCCACCCCAAGCTCACATAGCCGCCGGCCTGCGCAAACATGGTGTGCACCATGCCGATGGACACGCCCGAAGCGGCAACGATGCACGCGGAGACAACCTGGCCCAGGAACTTCAGTTTCGGCGGCAGCTGCGTGACGTCGTCAACAAGCCCGACGGCGAACATGGCGCTGATGCCCAGGAACAACCCGATGTAGTTGATGCCGCTGAGCGTGTACAGGTCGTTGAGTTGCCAATCGAAGAACACCAGCCCGATGTAGGCGGCAAGAAATGCGACGCAAAGCCCCAGGTACAGCGCGATGCCGCCACAGCGCGGCACAGGGCCCCGGTTGACGCGGCGGTATCCGGGCTGGTCGATAGCGCCAAGCGCGACGGCTATCCTGCGGGACAGCGGCACGGCGCAGTACGTGACGATAAACGCCACGCTAAACACTATGGCAACTTGAACAAAAGCCACAAGTTGGGACCTTGCCCCTTTCCATGCAGAGAACCGGTATTATGCAAACTTACTTTATTATACTTTAAAGTAAACCTTACGATTCCTCAACGCATCCGCCACCGAGGAGCATTTGAACACCATCGGCAAACGTCACGAACGCTTGCATTCTTGAAAGGAGCGAGGCAATTGTGCGCACAGCTTCACAACGCAGCCGTTGACGTCATTGTTACCGCGCACAACATGGAATCCTGCATCGGCGCGTGCCTTGAATCGCTTGAACGCCAGACGTTCGAGTCGCTGCGCGTTGTTGTGGTGGAAGACGGGTCGACCGACGGCACCGCGGCGATTGCGCAAGACTTCGCCGCACGTCACGCGCGCTTCTCCGTTATTTCCACAGGCGGGCTTGGCGCCGGCGGCGCACGCAACAGGGGCATGCAGGAAGTGCGCGCGCCCTACTTCATGATTCTGGACGGCGACGACGTGTTCCATCCCGACATGGTTGAGGCCCTGCACCGCGCGGCCATAGACGGCGGCGCCGACATCGCCATCTGCGACATGCAGGAAATGGACGACGCCACCGGCGCGCTGACCCATCCGCTGTGGGCCCTCAAGCAAAGCCAACTTCCCGCCGAAGGCGCGTTTGGCGGATGGCGCGGCATGGACGGCAACATCTTCGCCGCCTTCATGGGCTGGCCGTGGGACAAGCTGTACCGCACCGAGTTCGTGCGCGAGCGCGGGCTTTCGTTTCCTGAAGACCTTCCCAACAGCGAGGACATGGTGTTCACGTACCAGGCGCTGGTGCTGGCGAAGCGCCTTGCCGTGGCGAACCGGGTGCTGGTGGACCACCGCATGGGGCGCGGCAGCACGGTGTCAAGTTCGCGTGAACGGGCGCCGCTTGCCTTCTACGACGCCATTTGCCGCGTGAAGGCGTTTTTGCAGGAGCAGCCCGATGACACGTGGGAAAAGCTGCAAAGGGATTACCTGAGCTGGGCGTTCGACTGGACGCTGTGGAATATCGAGACCATGCCCGACGAGGACACGCGCCGCATGATGGCGCGCACGTTGCACGATGGGGCGCTCGAGGCGCTGGAGCTTGAGAAGCATCCGGCATCGTTTTTTGCAGGGTATCCCCGCAGCATGCAGCGTTACGCCACGCTTATGACCTGGCTTGATGTAGATTCGCGCGACAACGGGCCGCTCGGCCGGCTTGACGCGCTGCCCTACGGCGCCTACAAGTTCTGGGACTTCATGAACCCCGCGCAGAAAGCGCTGGCCGCATGGAGGGAACGCCACCCGAAGCCAAGCGAGTGGTAAAGCGGGCAGCGACGTTACTCCCCCGGCTTGGCCTGCGGAAGCTCCACCAACTTGCGAATTTTCTGCGGGATGGCGATAAGCGCGTGGCCAATGCGGTATGCGTGCGACGTTTCGTACTCGTCGTACACATGCCCCATGCTGCGCCACAGGCCCAGCACGTGCAGGTCGAACGCCGCGAGCTCTTCGACGGAAAGCCCCTTGCGATACGCAGCCACGTCCGCTTCGTCAATCTCACGAAGATAGCGAGCCGCCACCTCGCGCGTGTCGGACGTCCGCCATGCGTAAGCTTCGCAGAATTCACGCGAGTATTCGCCGGCATGCGCCGCCAGCCATTCTTGCATGCGTTGCGCCGTTACCGCCAAGCCGTGGACGTTGCGCATGGTCGGCCGCGTGGTCATGATGGAGCCTTCGCGCATGCGGCGCTGGTACAGCGGCTCGTTCAGAAACGCCACGCGCTGCGGATGCGGGATAAGCTGCATCTGGAACAGCACGTCCTCGTGCAGGATGCCGTCGAGAAAGCGCAGGCCACAGGTGTCAAGCAGCGCTTTGCGAACGGTGTACAGGCAGGCGGAGGGGCGAAACGCCTTCGTACGCTCCATCAGCACGTACATGTCGGGGCCGCAATGCACGCCCTCAACGCTTTCGCGCACTTCTTGGTTCTCGTAGTGCTCCCTGCGAAGCTTGCGGCTTTCGTAGAACGACGCCGCGCCGAAGTACAGCATGTCCAGGTTGTCCACCGCAATGCGCGCGTCCAGGCGCTCAAGCGCATCGGGGGCGTAGTAATCGTCGCCGTCCAGGAACATGATGAACTCGCCGGCGGCCACGGCCATGCCCGCGTTGCGCGCGGCGGACAGGCCGGAGTTGCGCTCCAAGGTCAGCACGGTGAAGCGACCATCGCCGGCGATAGCGCGGCCGATGGCGTCAAACGTGCCGTCTTGCGAGCAATCGTTGACCACGATGCACTCGAAATCGCCGAACGACTGGCGCTTGAGCGATTCCAGGCATTCACCGATGTAGCGTTCAACGTTGTATGCGGCAACAACAATGGAGAATCTCACGAGTGGCCGTCCTTAGAACGAGTCCGGATGCGCCGCCGCAAACGCCTCGGCACCATCGCGAAGAAGCTGCTGCAGCAGGGCCGCATCACCGGGCGCGAACAGGGAAAAGTCCAGCTCGTCCGCAGCGTTTGCCGCCCGGTATTCGGCAGCCACGCGCTGCGCGAAGGCCACGTGCTCGCTTTGCGAGATGCGCTCGTAGTTCCAGCGGTACTTCCCCCACTTGTCAACCGCAAGCCACGGCAGCAACACCGCCGCGCGCTCGGGGCGCCGGCGAAGGAACGCCTCGGCGTCGGCCACCTCGTCGCACACCGTGAACACCTTGTCGGTGGTCTTCGACGACGAGCCAGGGTTGTCCATACGGTAATGCAGCAGCGGCTTTTTGACCAGCGCGCATGTGCGGGCGGCAAACCACACCTTCAGGCTGAAGCCCGCGTCCTGGAATGCGGCGCCGGGCGTTTCGCGCAGAGAGATGCCCTCGCGCTCCAGAAACGACTTTCGGTACAGGCCCGTCCAGATGGACGGGATGGTGCACACGACGCGAGGCTGGTCGACGGGATCGAACGGGCGCCTATACGGCAGGCCGGCAAAGTTTTCCACCAGATGATCGGCGCCGTCGAAGTAGTTGTAGTAGTTGCACTTCACCGCGTCGGCGCCCGTGCGCTCAGCAGCCTTCAGCAGCTTCTTGAACATGCGACGGTCGGGGAAATCGTCAGGCTCGACGATGCCGACGTACTCGCCCGCCGCCTGGGACAGACCCATGTTCAGCGACGCGCCGTACCCAGAGTTGGCCTTGTCGATCACGCGAACCCGCTGGTCACGGGCAGCATAGTCATGCAGGATAGCCGGCGAGCCATCCGTCGCGCCATCGTTGATGCAGATGATTTCGATATCGCGCAACGTTTGCCCGCAAAGCGCATCCAGACACTGCGGCAAAAACCGCTCCACGTTATAAACCGGAACAAGAACCGAAACCTTTGGAGTGGACACTTTGAATTGCTCCCCCATCAACCTAAGCGCTATCGGCCCTCGAAGCCGGCAGCTTTCAAACCAAACTTGCTGTCGTATTCGATCTGGAGCAACTGCAGAGAATCAGAAAGCTCGCGCTCAATCCTCTCGCGCTCAACATTCTCCATCATATACTCCTGCATGCTTGAAGCAGGAAGCGGCAGCACGCCCTTCAAAGCCCGCTTGAAAGCTGCTAAGCGATCACCAAGCTTTTGCTTGTAATAAGCCTTTGAACCAGCCAAACGTTTAGCGAACCCATCAGCTAGCTCTTTAGTGCAACGCCACGAAACGCCTTTTTCGCGAGACTCTTGCATCGATACAACGATTTTCGCGTCTATTCCGCCCATAGACAGCCCAGCATCACGCAACTCTGGAGCCACATCGAAAATCAACGTTAGCAGGGCATCCGAAGCCTCGTTCAATTCATCACGCAGGCCGCAACCCTCGCGATCCTCAAAAATCTGAACGCAATGAATATCGAACAGAATGAACTCCAGCAACCAATCGAGCATATGTTCAGGGTACTTATCAAGCAGCCCACGCTGCTTCCAGTCGGCAAAAATCGCCGAAGCAATCTTCAAATGCCTCTTAACCTTCAGTATCCTATCGTGCGCAACGGACGACATTAATGAGTCGTCACGTATAACGCGATAGAAATACAGGCAATCAGAAATCAGTACCGTCTTTTTTGAGAGCGGATAGAGCAGAAAATGGAATACCTCGTCTTCGCCAAATCGAATAGCTTCGTTAAAGAATATCGATTCTCTTAACAGCAATTCCTTCTTAACGGCAGATCGCCAAATATAAGGATGCGAATTCTCCTCGAACAACAGCGCCGGATCAAATCCGTCATACACGACATCGCGAGTACTCAAGCATTTCGCAAGCCAAACATTGCCATCAAACGCCGGAAGGCACTGAGCACCAAAAGTTACAACTTCGGCATCGGTCTTTTGGAAGGTGTCGAAAACAACCTTGCAAGCATTCTTGTCTAGGCAATCATCGGGATCAACGAACATGATGTACTTGCCGCTAGCTGCACGAATGCCCGCATTGCGGGCCGAGGACACGCCACCGTTCTCTTTGCTGATAACGCGAACGCGCTCATCAAGCGCCTCGTGCATCCTGACCACCGATTCGGAGCGATCCAGGGCACCATCGACAACGCAAATAATCTCGATGTCCGAAAACGTTTGAGCGCGCAAAGAATCGAGGCACAGGGATACGTAACGTTCGACGTTATAAACGGGAATTACAATTGAAATCAAAGGCATGAGAACTCCCTTTATCTCCTTATTTTCCGCCAAAGAGCACGTAAGACGAGCGAGGGGCCGCCGATGTGGTAAAACCGCACCAACTTCTTTCCATAGCCTTCTTCTTCCGGAGATTCACGCTGAGCATGAAACAATATCGGGTCACTGAGCATGACAGCCAGGTCATCCTTTTTCCACGGATCAAAGATGTCCAGGTCGACATATTGCGACTTGATATCTCTCTGGAATTCTTCGGCAAATCGAACGATGAACTGCCTGCGCAGCGGTTCCGTCAAGCGCTCGTAATTCCACATGTACGTGTCGTATTTCATTTTTTCTTCGACAGCTTTAAGCGATACCTTTTCTGGGTGGCTCGCAAGGAATCGATCCATCTCGGCGTATTCATCGCAAACGCAATACACCTTTGACGGCGAATTGATAGACGAAGATTCGTTGTCCTGTCGATAATGAAGGATTTCGTCCTGAATGTAATACGCCTTTGTTGCGGTAGCCCAAACTTTAAAATTGAAGCTAGAATCCTGGAAAGAAGCGCCGGGCGTCTCCAAGAAGCGAATGCTGTTAGCTTTCAGGAAATCCCTTCGATACAGAGCGGACCAAATAGACGGCTTGAGATAGAAGATCTCCGTTTCGATCTGAGGGTTCACAAGATGCCCCGCCATATCGCTTGTCACAAGCTCAAACGATTCATTACGTTCTTCAGGCTTCGACCAGTAGAACCAGAAATTAGCTTTTACCACTTCGGCGTCATGAGTTTCTGCGGCTTGATACAGTTTCTCCAGCGCATCAAGCTCAAAGTAGTCATCAGATTCAAGGATGGCAATATACTTGCCTTGAGCGGCATCAAGACCCTTGTTCATCGAAGCGCCGTAGCCGGAATTCGGTTTATCGATCATTCGAAAACGGGGATCTTCCGCCATATATTCCCGAATAATGCTTGGCGAAGAGTCTGTCGAACCATCGTTGATGCAGATTACCTCAATGTCTTCAAGCGTCTGATTCCGCGCAGAGTCCAAACACTGACGCAAATACTTCTCGACGTTATAAATTGGAACCAGAAGAGAAACCAACGGTTCGGACATGAACTTTCTCCTTAGCGTACGCCCATCCTCAAAGAACAATTGATTGTATCATACGTCTGCATCACAAATAGCAAACGCCAAAGGAGCAACATGCGCTTATACAAATACGATTTCGTAAGAACGGTGGCAATTTTCTTCGTTGTCGCCGTCCACTCGCTTTATTTCGTCGACCAAAGCAGCACGGCCTGCCTATGGATTTACTGGGTCCTTCAATCGCTTTTCTTCACCGGCAATGCGCTGTTCTTTCTTTTATCTGGAAAATTCAACCTTCGCGAAAGAACTGACGACGCAGGAGTGAAGAAATTTTATTACAATAAAATTCGCAACATTATGCTGCCCATTATTATCGTCTTTCTTATCAGGACGTTCTACAATCTCTATCCTGATATCACCGCACTCGGATTCGCGAAGGCCTTCGTCAAGAACTTCTCATTCGAATTTGCAAGCACCGAATATTGGTTCGTCTTCTCGCTTGTTGGCTTCATCATCGTAGCGCCTTTCCTTGCGCATACCTTTGCCAAACTCAGCCGATTTGAGCAAAAGGTATTTCTGGCGATAGGACTTGGCTTCAATCTCTTGGTCATTATTGCCGGAAACGCAGGTTACGCCTTTGAATGGGGATATCTGTTCTCGGGCTTTTCGTTTGTGTTCTGCCTTGGTCAGTACATCGAGTCGTTTTTTACGCCCCGAAACAATCGCATACTTGCAGTAGCGGCACCTCTCTGCCTCATTGTCACGGTATTTCTCATCGATTACGGCATGAGGACAAACGTCCAGGATATTTCTCCAATATTCACGATTCTGTCTCTTGGCGTCTACGCATCGCTTCTGTTCTTGGGCGACAAGATGAATCCATCGAAGTTCGTTTCCTTCATTGCCAAGCACTCGTTTAGCATCTACCTCGTGCACATGATGATTTTGCTGCCGCTCGAAGGCGTTCTGCCGATTCTTTCCGGAAAATGGTCTCTCCTGATGTTTGCCGGCGTAACACTGCTGGTATTTGCTGCATCGACTGGCGTAGCATTCGTGCTGGATAAGGTAGTAATAGACCCCGCAAAGAACCTATTCGACAAGGCATTCAAGCGCTTCTTGCGAGATCAGAGCGCCGAATCCGCATAAGACATATTGCCCCATCGCGATTGGTTGATGAGGCTTGGCAATATGAGGGGGGGGTAAACTTCGAACCCCCTCCTAAGCCATTGAAATCAACTTTATTTCGGACAAGGGTTTCTGAAGCCCTCGGAATAACCCGGATGAGAGGCAAGCAACTCGTTCATCTTCTTCGCGACCGAAGTGTTGCCATCTATTTTCGACCGATAATAATTCGCCATAATCAACTGAGGATAAGGGCCTAGCTCATCGTACTTAACGTTTCTGGGCTTAAGTTTCTTCTGCACAGGACAATGAATAGCCATGCGACGATTCCACAGCTGCCGGTGGTGCGCGCACATGTTTCTCATCACCGATAGGGCATGAACTACCTCTGCGAAAGGATCCCATTGAACGCCAAGGCTCTTTGCGGCTTCTTTAGCCGGTAAAGAATCCTTCGAGAAGCCGAGTATATTCGACACTCGGCCAAATGAGACCACTTCGACAGCCACCCATATCGGCACGTTTGCGTAACGTTTGCATCTATCCTCAAACGTCTCACCAACAATTGACTCATTAACGTATCGACTTACCATGCGACTTTTATCACGTTCGAGATCGGACAACAAGCCCTTCACAATATCGAATGGCTTGTCGTCAGAAGAATTTCCCCCCTGCTTGTAAAAATCAGTGTTGAGATAAAAGGCTCTTTCCCCATATGCACGTGCATATTCGTGCGCAAGAGTCGATCTAACAGCAATCTCGACAGTAGAAATTTGCTCCATGAGAAGAAAGCGCATCATAGAGTCGGCGTCGATAATTTCTCGAATAGCTTCGAACGTGACACCCCTTTTAAAATGGTTATCACCATATTTCGGATCGATCTGAAACTCACGCGCATAACCCGAAAACCTGTAATAGTTTGTACGCAGAAGGTATTTCGCGAAAAGAGCTCGATCGGCGCATATCAAACCGCGATCGTCAATAGCGAGCGAGCAGAGCTGGTCTAAAGTCAAAAACGGCTTACAAGGCGGCAACTCTCAACCTCCTTCTAATACAAAAGGCCCACCGCATTTCAGCATCGTTGAGAGGCTTGGGTGGGCTCTGTTAGAATTATTTTACACCAATAGAAAGGACTACGTCTATAAGAATTTAGTAAATCAATCGATACAACCGCATATCGTCTTTCGCTAAAACAACTTCGAAACCCGGGGTATTATCGGTCACAGCATTCAGGCCAACCCAATCATTCTTCACATAGTACTGCAAGCAGCCTTCTCCCGTTTCGCCCTTGCCATAATCAAGCATCATCAAATATTTTGCACCTACGGAACATGCCGACTCTTTCACTCCTTCATTCCAAGAAATCTCGTCGAGGTGAAGGCGGAGATTCTTGCTATCCTCCGTCTCATTCGAATTCCAAGCATCTCCAAAAGAGCGATAGAAAACGTTCAAATCATACAAACCGTATGCGAAGATGCTTCCATCAAAAGCCTGGTTAATAATTAGACCGGGATCCTCATCGACAACCTCAGTGACCTCCTGAACAAATTCCCTCTCTGAAGCATCTAAAATATTCGGTGCGGATGCGCTGTACATCGTTTCAACGTCATCTCTAAAGCCGCCAAAAGCAGTGTCGAAGTGAGCGATTCCAGGAATCGAAAACGAAGGCACAAACAAGCACACGATAAGAGCAGCCGATGCCACAAGGTTAAACTGACAGCGACGATCTTTCCAGGAAAAAGCTTTCAGAATACGAGGGTACGCAGCCCTCAGGAGCTCAACAATACGCGCTGCACCTGCACAGGCAAGTGGAGTTGCTGCAATTCCCACCATGGCAGCAATACGGTATTGATCTGTATACCACAGACCGGTCAAATACGTTTTGAGGAACCCGTCAGAGCTCTCCCCTATAACCAGCATGACGCAAGTAATCAAGTAAGACGCACAAAACCATCGAGAGGATTTATTGTTAATCGAGCCGACAACACCAACGACAACCAGCAAAGCAAGCAACAAACTGGCTTGAGGACGAACATACGCAAGTGTCAGTACATTCATTATCGATTGAATGTACGGCGCAAAAGAAGCCCAGTGAACCGTATACGGAGCATGCAGCGGAGGCAGAATATAGAACGTTGTCCACAGCAGAATGAAAACACCGACACAGCACGCATAGTATGCTCCGTTGCGAAGATTTGCAATTCGGAATCCCTTGTTTTTCGCGATTTGACGAAACTCAACAAATGCGAAGGGAGCCAGAATCACGATAGCGGTGAACACAGAATTTGGTTGCGCGAAACCAAACGCCAATACGGCAATCATGGAACCAATGAAAGCCAGCAATCTTTGCTTACCGTTCGACTCGTTTGCAAAAATGCCCATCATGACAACAAGCGCAGCTGGCAACATAGACATCGAAGCCAAATTTGGGAAAAGCGGGCCGAACGTGAGAAACGACCACGGAAACGAAACGAATGCACTTGAAACGAATGCACCCGAAAAAACCGCCACTCGATTCGACCCAAGAACCCGCTCAATAAAGCAGTACATACCAGCGGGAAACACCACGCCAGCAAAAGCAAAATTCACAGCACTAATCGTGGTCGGAATAGTGCTTCCCGTCAAATCAACAATGGCAGCACAAATCAAATGCCAAGCTGCGGGATAATACGAAGAACCCGGGGTGGGGCTTACGTCAATATAATTCGTCACACATAAGGCCGAATAATTTCCGGAGTCAACGAAATAGCGAACGACATTTAAATGGAATGCGTTATCCCATGCCTGCATAAACGTATCGGTTCCATCAAGCGCCTTAACAAAAAAGAGCATGCCCACAACAAAACCAACCGCAACGTAGGCGGCAAGAAGCGTCCAAGAGTATCTTATCGCCACATGGCCCCCAATTGCCACTTTGCGCCTACGCAATAGGGCAATCAGACACACGAACGCCGACAAAACCCCCACAGGTACAAAAATGGGGAAAAACCCTGCATGAATCGACATTTTTTGATAAGAGATAGCAAATACTTCGTATAGCACCACCGAGACAAGCGGCGCAAATGCAAAACGGAGAACACTTGGCATTCTGACAATCGAGCCAAACAAAGTACCTGGCAAATACAGCATAACCAGGGCAAGGGCAAAGCATATGAAGAAATTAACCCACATTCTTAACTCCCACCGTCACAAATCCTGTACCATTCCGCAAGAAGCTTCTGCACAACGAAAGAAGCATTGAGCTCATGAGCAACCCGAAAGCGTTTTTCACAAAGGAGCTTATCGACCGCGTTGCCAATTGTACGTCACGAAAAGCAAAATACCCAATGACGTGCGTTAGCCAGCCTTATCCGTCAATCAATTCATGATACATCCACCAACAGCTATCGCGTTTACGATATCATGAGCGGTTGTTGCAAACGAAAAGATGAGCAACTCGTATTCGACGTACACAAGGAATGCAATGATCGAAGCCTTAAAGAAGAGCCAGCTGCACCGCAATTGGTTCACCATCACTTCCCTTGTTTCAAAAGACTTCAAGCTGAAATACCGCCGAAGCGTTCTTGGCGTGCTGTGGTCGGTTCTGAACCCGCTGCTAATGATGTGCGTCCTTGCCGCGGTCTTCACGAACGTCCTGAAGTTCGGCGACGTTGCGAACTTCCCCATGTACCTTATCTTGGGAAACGTGTTGTTTGCCCTTATGACCGACTCGACGACCGGCGCAATGACGTCGATTCTCGAATCTGCTCCGCTTATTAAGAAGATTCGCATCGCAAAGCTTATCTTCCCTATCGAAAAAGTGCTATTCCAGCTTGTAAACTTCGCCATCTCGCTTATTGCGGTTGTCCTGGTTATGGCCTTCTTCCGCATCGCCCCGACGGTGAACCTTTTCGCGTTGCCCCTGCTTCTCATCTATATGCTGCTGTTCTGCAGCGGACTTGGCATGCTGCTTTCGGCGCTAGCCGTCTTCTTCCGAGACGTGTGCCACCTGTGGGGCGTCGTGATCACCGCATGGACGTACGCAACTCCTCTGTTCTATCCCGTTAGCCTATTGCCCGATTGGATGCAGCAGGCCGAATTCTTCAACCCCATGTACCACTACGTAACGTATTTCCGCGATATCGCCATGTATAACTGCACGCCCGGCCTTCAGGAAAACCTGATTTGCTTTGGTATGGCGCTTATCACCTTCGCCATCGGCTTGCTTGTATTTAAAAAGTCCGAGAAGAAGTTCATTCTCTACGTTTAGGCGGCTTATATCATGACCGAAATCGTAAACACTTCCCCGCTTGCCAGCCATACCGATCAAAGCAGCGTCGTCGACTCGCGACCCGTGATGATTGATGTCGACCACGTATCGATGGTGTTCAACATGGCCAGCGAGCAGCTGAGCAGCCTGAAAGAATATGCCGTGGCCTTCGCCAAGCGCGAGCTTATGTTCAAGGAATTCCGAGCCATCGACGACGTGTCCTTCACGGTGCGCAAAGGCGACGTGTTCGGCATTCTGGGAACCAACGGTTCCGGAAAGTCGACCATGCTCAAAATAATCGCGGGCGTCCTTGAGCCCAGCAGCGGCTCCTGTCGCGTCAAAGGCAATATCGCGCCGCTTATTGAGCTCGGTGCTGGTTTCGACTTCGAGCTGACGGCCCGCGAGAACATCTATCTGAACGGCGCGTTGCTGGGCTACTCGCGCAAATTCATCAATCAGCATTTCGATGAGATCGTTGAGTTCGCCGAGATTGAGAAATTCCTGGACATGCCCATGAAGAATTACTCTTCGGGCATGGTGGCCAGAATAGCCTTCGCCATTGCAACGGTGATTGTTCCCGACGTCCTGATTGTGGACGAGGTTCTTTCCGTTGGCGACTTCATGTTCCAGCAAAAATGCGAGCAGCGCATCATGAGCCTCATCAAAGAGCACGATGTGACCGTCTTGATTGTTTCGCACAACAATGACCAGATCGAGCGCCTTTGCAACAAGGCAATCTGGATTGAAAAGGGCCACGCACGCATGATGGGATCCGCGTCGGAAGTCTGCGATGCATACCGCGCGCTTGGAGGCCATATCGGAAGCGCCGAATCGGAAGCGATTGTGTACGACACGCTTGTTAGCCCTGTGCCCGTTGACGACCAGATCGCTACCACCATTGCCGGCGATGACCGCTACGGTACCGCCGTAAAGCTTTCGGCGCTTTGCGAACGTCCGAGTTCGGACACGGTTGTTCTGTCGGTTGCCGAGCTGCCGTCGATTTGCTTCTCTGCAGCAGCGCTTGCAGCAGCTTATGACGCGCCGCTTCTGCTTATCAAGCCGGACCACATCCCCGACTCCACCATGCAAGAGCTGCAGCGTCTGAGACCTAGCACCATTATCGCTGCCGGCGTGACAAGCGAACGCGAGCGAGGTGTCCTGGCCGAGCTTCAGCAGCACTTCAATGATGTGCACATTCGATTCGCACGGTCGACCGAACCGCAAACTGCAGCACTTGATATCTACCGCTCTGCAGAGCCTCAGCAATGGGGTGATTGCGCCATCGTTTCATGGGACGGCTGCTTTGGCGACCAAATGTCGCTTTTGCCGTACTCGACGCTGAAGAAGGCGCCGTATTTTTATATTGACGAAAATGGCAAAATCGACGATGAAACGTGGAATACTCTAACGTCCGGTCATTTCCGAACGTTGTTCCTTCTTGGAAGCGAGGATACGTTCCCGGACAAGATGATCGACTCGCTGAAAAGCGACGGCATTTCCGCTACAAGAATTTGCGACATCAGTGCATCAGTTGCGAACAAAAATATCAACGCGAACATCGTGATGCCCGCGTTGATTGAGCAGAATAAGCATATCGACACGCTAATTATATCATCAACGTGGCACCCCTTCGACTCTTTCAATATCGGACGATATGCCATCGAGAACAACGCCGCCATGCTACTTGTTGATTCAAACAACTTGGACAGCGTAGCTTGTGCTATCCAATACCTCAAGGGACTTAACGGAAGCGTTGGCCATTTGGTGTTTGTCGGAGACGACAATCAATTCAACCGAATTGACAAGCGACTGCTCATTAAAGCAGTCCAACAGGCAAAATAGAGCAGTGGCCCTAAGCCCTTAAGCGATGAAAGAAGCATCATGGAAATGCCCTCTAACCGCATAGATCAAGCGCCGCGTGTCCTGATCGTGATACCAGCCTACAACGAAGAAGAGTCCATCGTTGCGGTTGCTAAGACGGTCTCAGACGCCGGATGGGACTACGTTGTCATCAACGATGGTTCAACCGATAGCACCCTTCAGCTTTGCAAGGATAACGGCATCAACGTGGTCTCCCTTCCGCAAAATCTTGGAATTGGCGGAGGCGTTCAAACGGGCCACAAGTATGCTCTGGAGCACGGATACGATATCGATATCCAATTTGATGGAGATGGCCAGCACGACGTGGCTTGCATCCCCGACCTGGTGGACGCCATTTCACAAGGAGCAGACTTGGCCATCGGGTCGAGGTTTGTGGACGACAGGGAAAACTTTCGCTCAACATGGCTCAGGCGCGTTGGCATCAATTGGCTATCCTTCTGGATCAAGCTATTTACCGGCAAAACCGCCACCGATCCTACGTCTGGTTTTCGAGCATGCAGCCGAACCGCTATAGAATTGTTCAGCAAATCCTACCCTATCGACTATCCTGAACCGGAGTCGATCGTTCTCGCGCTGAAAAATGGCCTTGCTATCAAAGACGTAGCCGTTTTAATGCACGAACGCCAAGGGGGCAAATCGTCAATCGGAGGCCTTTCAAGCATCTACTATATGGTTAAAGTCTCCATTGCAATTGCAATTACCGGCCTGGCAAAGAGCACCCAGTAACAAGGTGGTTGATAACAGATGATTTCCGTGCTTCAGATTGTTGTGATAATTGCTGCGATTGCCTTTTTCGCCTACGTCATATCGTTGGTTGCAAAAAACCGCATGCTTTTAAAATATTCGCTGCTTTGGATGCTGCTGACGATATTCGCGGCAATCTGTGCAATATTCCCAGCCCCCATATACCGCCTGTCCACCCTGCTCGGTTTTGAAACCCCTTCGAACTTCATTTTCTTCATGGGGCTATTGCTTCTTATGGCAATCTGCCTTTCTCTTAGCGTCATCGTAAGCGGGCAAGCAATCAAGATTAAAAATCTAGTGCAGGAACAGGCTCTCTTACAAAAACGTCTTGAGAATCAAGTGACGCGCGGCGAAAAGGAATAGCGTTCGACTATTTCGCATTCGCGCGTTCGCATGCTTCCCTTACCATAGCAGCGGTATTCGCCCAAGAAAAATTCTGTACGACGCGCTGATGAATATTGTTCGAACGTCGCTTGATTTCTTCGGGATGCTTAACCAGATAGGCAATTGCCTCAGCAATCTCACTACCACTAGCAGCGCTCAACTCGATACCATAGTCGCTTGAAGGCATGAGCTCATCCACACCGCCGACATGGGTCACTATCGGCATCGTAGAGCATGCAGCAGCCTCAAGCAACGAAGTCGAAAACCCTTCAGAGCGCGTAGGCAGGCAGAAGACGTCAGATTGCTTTAACAGCGCCGCAATATCATTTGCTTCGACGCGGCCCAGCGCAGATAAGTTCGACAAACCGGAGCCTTCAACCATCTCCCTTTGAGGACCGTCTCCTGCTAAAGCAAAATGAACGTCAAGCCCTTGCACCCGTTTCGCTGTATCAAGAAGGGCTTCGATTCCTTTTTCGGGAATCAAACGACCCGTAAATGAAACAAGCATGGTATCGTCAGAAACGTTTAGCTCGGAGCGCCAATCACGACGAGAAGCGTCAGCGGCAAACCGACTTGCATCGATTGAGTTATAAAGCACGCCGATACCCTGGATTCCAAAATGCTTTAGCCAATTGAGGCTTGCTTGAGAAACGCCGTAATAATCAATGCTGTGCTTCTTCACCATTACAGTTGTGGCATGCTCGACGAATTCAACCGCAATATCAATAACCTTATTCCCCAGCGTCAAATGAGCCGATCCATGATCAAGGAGAATCGGACGTATGCCCTTTTGTTCCGCATAGCGAATTCCAGCGAGCGAATGCGGATAGAATCTGGTGTTCACCATCACGTAATCGCAATCGATTTCAAGCAAACGGTTCATGAGGCTACGATACGTCGCATTTTTCTTAGGAATAGGATATCTCCCATTCAAAGAGGGATAGCAGGGCAAGCGAACAAGATCAACACCTTCGGGAGTCGTCTCCCAATCAGCAAGATTGAAAACGTTATTCGTAACGACAACCGCTCTGTCGCCTTCTTTGATCAGCTGCTCAGCAAGGTTTTTGGTGTACTTCTCAACTCCACCAATGTTCGGCAAATAATTTGCCGAGAAGATGCAGAACGCTTTATTCATAATCCCTTATCGCCTTTTTATCGTTGCAGCATGAGCATTTCTTTCGTTGCAATTGTCGCATAATTGTCCCTGTATGCAATTCGAGCCGCTGAGGCATTTGCACATGAATGCTAAAAATTGCCCGCTATTCTATACCGAATAACGGGCAATAACCATTGCCTTCTTGAAGACTTATTATAAGTCAGTCTAATCTAAATGCTCTCGAGCTGCGGCTTGCAACTGACAAATTCGCCCATTAGGCGCGCAATAGAAATCGAAGTCTCACGCTCAATAAACGAATATCCTCGGCCTGTCTGAATAGCCCTAGCGAATGATGCGAGTTCATTTCTTATGCCTTCCCCATCGAGCTGATAATAGAACCTTCTGTTATCAGCCTGGTTCTCTCGCCTGATTTCAAAGTAATCAGTTTTCCACCAAGGCGCCGGAACGAACACATACCCCTTAGTTCCGGCAACAACAAGCGACCCCTCGGACTTAACCGCTTTCCCAAACACTGCAGTGCCAATAGCGCCACCGTATATCAAATCAATACGGCCATAAGCATCAAAGCCCGGGTGATTCTCTAGATCGATACGAAGCATCGATGAGCTATTCTCCTGATTGCCGAGCAACTGTAACAGCGGCAACAATGCTGTAGGCGCCCACGCGTCAGCGCTACCCCACTTTTGCGAAAACGGCACTGACTCGTCATCGATATCCTGCATGCTTGTACATGTCGCCTCAACCGAAACGACCCTGCCAATTCGTCCGCTTTTCACAAGAAGCTGAAGCCGATGGTACGCCGTCGCATAAGCTGTTTTCAAGGCCTCCGCAAGCACCAAACCCTTCGAGTCTGCTAAATCAAAAAGCTCGTTGCACTCTTCAGCAGAGAAGGCAATTGGCGATTCGCAAATAACGTGTTTGCCCGATTCAAGAGCGCGTTTGACATGATGATAGTGATCGACAGGTTTCGATATCACAAATACTGCGTCGGAGAACCCGAGAAGCTCGTCATAACTTGAAACGCATTTATAGGATTCAAGCGGAGACATATCCCCGCCATAGGGATCAAAGACAGAACTCACGGTCATACCGTTAATAAAAGCAACCTCGGCAGGATGTTTAATCATCTCGCAAGATGACCCAATAAAGCCAAGGGACACCGGCGCCCGATCGGACCTGATTTCTGTGCTCGAAATACCTTGGGTGCGCTCCAGATAAATAACTTCGCAATATTCTGACAGATAGTCAAAATGCCCGCGCCAGTCCGAGCCAACGGTAAACACGTCGACACCCAGGCGCTTGATATCGTCGATCTTTTGACCTTCATACTCTTCGACGATAATCTCGTCGGCAATGCCAGTAGCCCGAACGCCCTCAATACGTTCGCTAAGGGACTGCGTAACATTTATTTTGCCGCGCACCTTATCAAAACTATCAGCTGTAACACCAACGATTAAATAATCACCGAGCGCCTTAGCCCGCTCAAGGAGACGAATGTGTCCATAATGCAGAAGATCGTACGTTCCGTAAGTAATGACTTTTCTCACAAGTTTCTCCTAAAACATCCCTTCCGATGACATCGCATCGAGCGCAGCAATCAAAGCTTTGCTGTCCTCTGCAGAAATAGCACCGATATGGCCAATGCGAAAGACGTCATCCGAATAGCTGCCACCATTAGGACATAACCACATCCCGTAGTGGGTTTTTGCATATTCCACAATTTGCTTCGCGTTCGAATCGGGGCATAAGAAAGCACTAACCGCATTAGAAGGGCACTCGGCGATCAATTGCAACCGAGTTTCTTTCAAAGCGTCGCGAACCACTTGTGCCCTTTCAGCAATAGCAGCACGCTCGACTTCGATTCCTTCTTTACCAATGTGCTCAAGGCGTTTAGCGATTTCCAATATTGTTGTAACTGCAGGAGTCCATGGGGTTTGACCACGCTCACCGTTTCTCAACGCCTCGCGAAGGCTCAGGTATTTGCACACCTCCGGATTCTCCCAAACTCGTTTTTGCGCACGAGGAGACAACGCCATAATCGAGACCCCCGGATGGCAAGCAAGCGCCTTTTGGGAACCAGTTAACACAACATCAGCCTGCAAAGCCGCCATGTCAATGGGATCGGCAATGAATGCGCTGACGGCATCTACGATTAAAAGTATTCCTTTTGCTTCGCAATAGCTTGACAGCAGTTGCATGTCATACAAAAGACCCGAAGAAGTCTCATGCATGTTCACAAGCAAAGCCGTGTCTCTGTCGGCAACACAAGCATCAAGCTTCTCCAACGTAACTTGATGGCCAAATTGAACATTAATCTCATCAACGGGGTGGTTATGAAGCGCGCATAAATCCACGAACCGCTGACCGAAGCTACCGCCATTTACGACAGCGACAGCCTCACCAGTTCGCAGTACGTTCATGACGGCCGATTCCATCGCACCCGTACCCGAAGCTGTAAGAAATACGCAGCGAGATTCAGCAGGAGCATTTAGCAAATCCAACATCGCGCGCTCGCAGCTAAGCACCATCTCGGAAAATTCCGGCGTGCGAAAATAGGGAGCGTTAGCAGACGAAACGTCCAACACTTCTTCAGGACTCATAACGGGTCCAACAGTAAAATTCAGCATTTTAAATACGCCCTTTCGCAAACATACCGGAAACCTTTAAGGAACCTCGATCTTCAGCCTATGCCCATAGCATGAGAAATGAAACGTTTATGAGCGTCTCAACAAAATCTTCTTTACCTGATAAGCACAAATAGAGAAGAACGGTTTCTTGTCTGCCGAGTTGTAGAAATAGCGGCAATCGGCCTTCAAGACCCCTCGCAACCATTTCAATGGCGAGATCATCTTATATTTCATCACACGTTGAAGAAAGTCCATGAGTTCCGCAACGGCAACATAGCCTTCAGGAATCGGCTTTCTAGCATCCTTCGGCAACACCCCAGCTAATGACCCTTCAGCAAATAGAACCGGAAGATTCATTCCCAGCTTTGTAGCAGCATAGCTCCATGTTGAATTTCTGAAGTTAACTTCTAGAAACCAAAGCTTGCCTTCCATGTCCCGCATAAACTCGACTTCAAAAATGCCTTCATACCCGATTGTCTCAAACATTCGATTCAGCTGAGCCTGTAACTCAGGGTCGTCAGGGTTAGACACAATCATTTCACTGCTGTAGTAATCCGGCAATGCATACGTATAGGTTGACTGAATTGCAGCAAGCATGCTCTTACCGTGATCGACCACAACGCCATCAAAGCATATCTCGGTATCTTTCTGAATGTACTGTTGCAGAAAGACCTCGCCTTTAACTTCGTCATAGGCATCAAGAAGCTCCTGCTCGTTTCTGCAAATGTAGTAGTCTTCCTTCCAATTGTCATAGGAATAAGTTGGCTTTGTGATAATCGGATACTCAATGTCGTCAGGCACGGTTCCTTCGACAATCCAAGTTTTTGCGACATTTAACCCAATCTTAGATGCAAGCTCAATTTGATTCTTTTTTTGCGCGTAAAATGCCAGCCTTCCGGGTTCACCAGCATTGCTCACAATGCAAATATCACGCAGCCAAGCATATTCCCTATCGCAAATCAGGGTGATGACATCGTCGCAAGGGATAATCACAGGTTTGCAATCTATATCGCCGAATCGTTTAATGATGTCGAGCGACTCTTCATAATCATCGATAAGGAACAACTGCTTGATGTACTTGCTAGCAGAAGCAAAACCGTACTCGCCGCGACGAATAACGGCAATAGGAGCAATACCAGCCTCCCCTAAGCTTCGAATAACTCCAAGAGGGTTATAGTGCTCGGAGCCAATAACAACGAATTCATGTTTGCTTAGTTCCTCGATATTGTATTCTTGTTTCTTCGACACGAAACTAACCCTTTCGTCTATTGTTCTGGGCCGAGATCCAGCAATTTAGGCGCATGATTCCGACGCTGGTCTTCCGGAGGAAGCTCGTTCCAACTTTCACCGTATTGCACCCTTAAGTAGCCTTCAACATCAGCTGGTGCTGAAAACGCATGTCCTTCGAACTCGATAGAGCTTGGCGGAAATAGCATATCAGCAGGAAACGGACCATCGTAAGCGTATGGCGACGATATTAGAAGCCTTGAACCGCTATCCCCTTGCGCCATCATAGCTGCAGCATCAAATCTTAAATTAATCACCTTGGGACTCAACAAGAGCCTTACCACGCCATGGGCAGCAGCGCACGCCAAACGCTCAATAGCACCGAGGGCACCACCATGCGGCACAACGATGTGCCGAGAATGATAAAGATACGAAATGCTTTGCCACATCACGCAACGCTTTCGTTGTCGCTTTGCGGCACTTGCGTCCGAGCTTAATGCGTCATAGGGAAATACATCTACGAAAACACCTTGCTTAAACCCGGCCTCCTGCGTCTCAGCTGTTTCGAAACGAGTCCCCACAAGCATGACCTTTGCAAACAACGCCGCTTGACAATCATTGGATTTCGGCTTTGTCACGCAATAGCGATTACCAAGTGCAGTAGGAGCAATTTTGAGAAACCGCTCATAATCTGAACGCGGCATACCAATATCAATATCATCGTCCCACGGGATAAAACCGCCATGACGCTTTGCACCCAGAATCGTTCCGGAATCCAAAAAATACGTGATGCCATTTTCCCGGCACACTCGATCAATGCCCAGAAGAATATCCAACTCCGCCAGCTGAAGCTTGCGAAGAACTTTCTTATCGTAATGCATGTGGCTCCCTTTAAGATTGTCATTTCATCGCAGAAACAATCGAAGCGAACAATATACTGTATTCTACCTGTTTGCATAAGTACCGAGTTATTAGCGCATGAAAGGCACAATGACATGTCAGCCTGTCCCGCAATATGCATCTTTACCCCAACGTATAATCGCGCCTATTGCCTGGATAATCTATTCAATAGCCTTTGCGATCAGACAACGCTCAACTTCGAGTGGCTTATAGTTGACGATGGATCGACCGACAATACGAAGAAAGTTGTTGAAAACTACCAATCAGTCAGTCAATTTCCCATTCGTTACATTAAACAGGCTAATGGCGGAAAACAAAGGGCTTTTAATACCGGCGTGCAAAGCTGCGACTGCGAACTGTTTATGTGTGTAGATTCCGACGATACGGTACCACACGACATGATTGAAACTGTTCTTGCAAAATGGGCTACAGTTCGTGACGACTCCTCGATAGCGGGAATGATTGGCATGTGCGGCAAAGACGAGAGCACGCCCCTGAAGACAGCGATACCGAATACCCTAGCCACAACAACTATGTATGACCTGTATAACAAGCATCACCATAAAGGGGACACTGCCCATATTCACAGAACTGCTATTCTGAAACAATTCCCATTCGATGTAGCCCCAGGTGAAAAGTTTATTGGGGAGACCTATGTATTTCTTCAGATCGATCAACGCTATACGCTTGCAGTTATTCCCAAAGTGCTCATCGTTAGGGAGTACCTAGAAGATGGCTACACAGCCAATGTTAGAAAGATAACGAGGGAAAATCCAATTGGATACATGAAACTCAAACGGATGTATATCGAATATGCCGACACGTGGTATGTACGATTCTACGAAACAATTCTTTATCTTGTAGGGTGCCATTTCGCAAAGCAGAAGAGGTCAATCATCGGCTCGCCTTATCCCATATTGGCAGCAGCTGCCTGGCTTCCGGCACAATTGCTCTGCCACACTATATATGCAAAGAAAAGCTAGAGCGCAAAGAGTAGAAGGTTCACCAGTTCTTTGCGCAGGATCAAACGAACTTAAGTGTTCTATGGAAGATCAGACGAAATAGCCCAATGTTACGCAATCCCATCGGAAAGACAGCTGAAGCAATGAAGAGCAACCGCGCCGAGGGGCTTTCCCTAAAACAAAATATGCTATGGAACTCATTTGGCTCCCTAACATATCTTGGATGCCAATGGCTTATTACGATTCTAGTCGTCCGCTTAGCAGATGGGTACGATGATGCTGGCACGCTGTCTCTTGCGATGTCTGTTTACAACATGTTCTCTTCGCTTGCGATTTATCGTATGTACACATATCAAGTCTCAGACGTCAATCATGAGAACACCGTTGGGGAGTACTTCGCTTTTCGCATCATAACATGCTCTATGGCGCTGATCTGTATAGTTTGCTACTCAATTGTCACCTGTTCCCCTGATGCACTGTATGCCATTGTTGCCTATGCGATATACAAGATCGCCAGCTTGCTTATTGACGTTCTACACGGACTTGATCAGCAGAATCGAAGGATGGACCTTATCGGGAAATCCCTCACAATGCAAGGCGCAGTATCGCTAATCATCTTCTGCACTGCGCAAGTTATAACAGGTCAATTAGCGCTAACGCTGCTGCTGATGACCACTGGCATCATCGCAATTGGACTGCTATATGATTTGCCCCGGTCAAAACAATTCGAGCAGATAACCATCAAAATCAGTCGCAAAAAAACCTGGCACTTGCTGACTTACTGCTTTCCAATCGTTATCGCAGCTGTAGCATGCGGAGCCGCTCCGTCTATTCCAAGGCAGATTCTGTCAGCAATGGAGGGTACTGCGGCATTGGGTATCTACGCATCTGTAGCTGCACCCGTTGCAGTTATCCAAATGGGTGCGAGTTATATCTATAACCCCTTACTCGGATATCTTTCGGACGCATACGCGAATAGAAACATGCGTCAACTAGCCTCACTTCTCCTGAAGGCAAGTGCCGGAATCGCCGCGATAGGCATCGTCGCAGCAATCGCACTCGAATTTCTGGGAGAACCACTACTTGCGCTAATGTATGGAGATAGCATAGTCCCCTATACCTATCTTTTGCTGCCTGCTATTGCCTGCGCAATGGTGACGGCTTACGTATGGTTCCTCAACGACATTTTAGTCGCGCTACGAAAATTCAAGGGGAGTTTCATTGGCAACATATGCGCAGTAGTAGTTTCAATCCCCGCCTCACTACTGCTCATACCTATATTCGGAATGAATGGCGTAAGTTTTGCAAGCATCATCGCTTACGGTTTCAGCGCAATCATCATGGTAGTAACATTGGTTTCGCTATTTCGGGAATAGGACGAGTCTTTCGTTCAACCTTACTTTCGCGACAATAAGGCTCCCTTGTTAGCGCCAGGTATTTTTAACCACTCCAGAGTCGGATTAAAATCGCCAATCTCAATCAAGCAAATTTCGCCAATACGCCAGCAGCTGTGATCGGTATTGTTTCTCTTCTCTGCTCCTACATTCGCATCTTGGTCGCCATCGATGATACAGGAAGGACCTTCCCCACCTGTCCCACACATGGGACTATGTCAACGGTGGTTTAACATAGAGAAGGTAAATCAGAAACAGCGCGCCACTCATCCGCTTCGGGGCAGCGCGCTGCTCATAGCGTTGGCTTGCTGCCTGCTATTAGCAACCTGTTACGACTTTTGTATGCCGTTTGCGCATACCTGACGGTTGTTTGCCACTTATGACGCTTGCAATTCGTTATTCATCACATATTGACTCGCGGCACCTGACTCGCTTAAGGAATTTATCAAACTGCGGTACAGTAAAATCAACCTCTCCGTACCCTGTCGAATAGATTAAACCCTTACTGATAAGATTGGCACGGCAGGGGCCAAGGGAAGATACAGACTGACCCATATTGCTTGCAATGTTAGCCATCGTGCATGGAAGCTCTCCGCAATCGACCATAGCAAACATAAATGACTGCTCTTTGGGAGAACAGCGGCTATACCGCACACTGAAAAAGCCTTTATCGAGCTGCTCAATCGCACTGTCCATAGATGATTCAATCGACTCGACATCCACAACACGACCGGTGCATTTAATCCATATTGTTGAGCATAGCTCCTGAATGAAGTAGGGATATCCCTCGGTAAAACGAAGAATTGCCTCTATTGCGCCTTCCGTATAGGACACATCGAGTTTCTCAGCAGGCTCAACGATTGCCTTCTTCGCCTCGTCAAGGCCAAGTGACCCGATTTCAACGAACTCAAACAGACGTTCGCTATATGTTTTAGCCTCAGAAAGCGACCTCAAGAGCTTCGGAAGCCCTGCGCAAAATAGAAGAATAGGAAGACCCAGCTGGTTGCATCGGTGCAACGCGGAAATCAGGGCCTCCAACTCCTCTTTTTTTGAGTATTGCATTTCATCAATGCAGAAGCACACTGCCGTCTTCGCCGAAGCAGCATATTTGCCCATGGCCACGAACAGCTCAGTCAAGTCATTAGATAGGTTGCCCGTTCCAGCTAATGCAGCCTCATACATTCGTTCGTTAAGACCAACGGAAACGGTGTTATCATCTGGATTCCAAACGGCAGCAAACGAGGCAGCGATTGCCTTCAGACGCTCAATTTTGTCGATAGCCTTTTCTTTGCGACTCAAATCGAGAATAAACGCATTGCTTGCCAAGGCAATCTCTTTTACGAAACCTTGCCTCTCTTGCACCTCTAAATGATGCACTAGTACATGCTCGCGTTCGGCTATTTCCTCAACCTTAGAAAGAAGAACCGTCTTACCCACACCTCGAAGACCGTAATAAACCACCGAGCGCGATTGGTAGCCTTCCGCAATAGCCCGAATACTTCTTTCAGCATTATCTAGAACATGCTGACGACCAGCAAGATATTTTGGAATCATGCCAGCACCCGGAGTATAAGGATTTCGAAAGTCTATCATGGGAGCACTCCTTTAATTGCTAGCGTCTTCTTCTAATCGTCTGGATTGATTCTACCATCATGTCTAAAGCGATAGTTACCGGTGTCGTAACCAGCAAAAGAAGGGCATCGACTACCGTCGATGCCCTTCTCGAAACACAATCGATTATCGTTCTGAACTACAAATACTTCGGAACAAGGAACGAAACCTTTGGCGTTACGCCAATTAGTTTGTAGTTGTAGCCAATAGTGATGCCGATGCTTTCAGCCCAATTGGTGCTAGAACAGTATTGATGCTGCTTGCCAAGCGAGGCCGCATCGGGGTTCCATCGCATCTCGTAGACGGTTTCCTGGCCGTTGTACAGATAAAACTTCGCAAGCTTTTCAGCAGCACCTTTCAACGCGGCATCAACGCTGCTCCACCCATAATAGCGAGCATAATCATACGCAGCATTCGGGTTCGAGTCATATGCTCCCCATCCAATGAAATTGTAGTAAGTGCCAGCAGGACAGTTCTTTGTATAGGTCTTGCCGCTTTCCGCAATCGTCACATTGCCCTTGCCGAAGTATTTTCCACTTGCTTGAGCCGATGTGCCCCATCCGGTCTCGATCATCATATGCGCCATCAGGTACATCTCATTGATGTTTGCAGCCTTTGCCGCATCGATGATTGCCTGACCGCGTCCATGAAAAACGCCTTGACGGCCCTTTTCGGTATTGTCGATGATTTTGTTCATCTGGCTAGCGCTGACCTGGCCCGTATAGCCTCGACAATCCATGAACTGATAGTACGCGTTTGAGCTCGTCGACACCGCCTTGGGGTCGAGCGTGCTGGTAGACACCTGATTCAAGCTAGCAATGTACGAAAGCGAATACGAATAGGAAACGGTCTTCGCAGAACCGCTTTTCGTGACGGAATCGAACGCCCAGCGCTGGGCGGCGGTGCCGTTGGCGGAGTAGAGCTGCAGCTGGTTGCCGTTCTTCGCCGAGCCGCTGGGCAGGTCGACCACCAGGCCCTCGTCGAGGGCGCTGACGAGCTTGACGCCCTTGCCGTCGGCCACGGCCACCCACTTCTGGGCGCGCGTGCCGTTGGGCTGCCACAGCTGCAGCTTGGCGCCCGAGTACGCCTCGCCGTCGGTGACGTCGAGGGCCAGGCCCGACTTGGCGTTCTTGATGGTGAGGTAGCCGTCCGAGCCGACCTCGACGTTCCAGCGCTGCGCGTCGGTGCCGTTGGAGGCGTACACCTGCACGGCGGTGCCGTTGGAGGTGTAGCCGTTCGCGGCGTCGAACACCGCCGAGGACTTGACGGCCGAGCGCACCTCGTAGGTGCCGGCGGCCACGGTGCCCTTGCTGGAGGCGGCAAGCGCGTCGAGGCGCTGGCGGGCGGTCTTCGCCGCAGAGAACTTCCAATGCTGGGCAGCGGTGCCGTTGGCGGAGTAGAGCTGCAGCTGGTTGCCGTTCTTCGCCGAGCCGCTGGGCAGGTCGACCACCAGGCCCTCGTCGAGGGCGCTGACGAGCTTGACGCCCTTGCCGTCGGCCACGGCCACCCACTTCTGGGCGCGCGTGCCGTTGGGCTGCCACAGCTGCAGCTTGGCGCCCGAGTACGCCTCGCCGTCGGTGACGTCGAGGGCCAGGCCCGACTTGGCGTTCTTGATGGTGAGGTAGCCGTCCGAGCCGACCTCGACGTTCCAGCGCTGCGCGTCGGTGCCGTTGGAGGCGTACACCTGCACGGCGGTGCCGTTGGAGGTGTAGCCGTTCGCGGCGTCGAACACCGCCGAGGACTTGACGGCCGAGCGCACCTCGTAGGTGCCGGCGGCCACGGTGCCCTTGCTGGAGGCGGCAAGCGCGTCGAGGCGCTGGCGGGCGGTCTTCGCCGCAGAGAACTTCCAATGCTGGGCAGCGGTGCCGTTCGAATCCCATGCCTGAATAAGCGCACCGTTGCGCGCCTTGCCATCGGTAACGTCAAGCGCCATGCTGGAGTCCATCGCCGACACCACTGTATAGGTGCCATCGCTATTCTGTTCCAAACACCATTTCTGCGACACGCCGCCGGTATAGCTGCGCTGCGTCACCTTCTGACCGCTGCGCAGGTCTGCCCAGGTGGTGTACAGCGTCAAATACAAATCCGACTTAACATTCTGAATCGTGTAGTATCCATCACTGGTTTTTTGGATGTTGTACCTTTGTGCATCGGTACCGTTAGAGGAATACAGTTGAATGCCCGCCCCAGCGCTTGTTGATCCATCGACAACATCCATGACAAGATTGCTCTTCAAGGCAGAAGTTGCCATATAGGTTCCCGCCTTGAACGTGTCCTTGTAGATTTTGAAAGTCTTGGTAACAGATCCGCTGTAGTTACCTTTTCCGCGAATCGTCACCGACGCCGTGCCTACTTTGACATTGTTGCTGTACGAAAGCGTGTAATCCGTACCTTCTTTCAGCACAGAACCAGCAGCAACCACCGTCGGCTTGGGCTTTTGCTCGCTTCCGGTGTATACGCGGTCGGAAACGCGTGCCTTAACAATGGAGGAATCGAGCCTAATGGAAGTGTTCGACAGCGTCACCAAACGGCCATACACGCGTTCGGCGGTTTTGCCGTTCATGTTCTTGATATCGGTAACTTTGTCGTACCCGATAGGATCACCCGCATCGATGGCAACGCCATTGCCGCAGTAAATGCCAACATGGCTAATGTAATTTATGCTGCTATACGTGCCCTTCCAAAAGACGATATCGCCAGGACGCGCATCCTTTTCGTTAACAGGCGTGCAATAGTTGTAATAGAGGCTTGAAGCGCTTGTGTAATCGGAATTAATGTTCAGGCCGCAAACGTGGTTATACACCCAGTTCACGAAACCGGAACAGTCAAAGCCACCGTCGCGGTACAAGTCCTTGCCGCCCCATACGTAAGGAAGGCCAACGTATTGGTCAGCATAAACGAGCACATCGGCAAAGGTTGCGGAAGAATAATCACGCGCACTGCGCATCATCAACTTCGAATACGCTTCGTCAAGCTCTTCTTCGCTTGCGAAATCTTCGACGGAAGCATCGATATGGGTATCCGCCGTTGTCGGCGACTCGGGAGCATCAGCACCCGGAACCGGAACCGAATCGTTGGAAGGGGCAACCTGGCTGTCCGAGGAATCCGAAGACTCTTCAGGTGTCGACTCCGCAGCATCCTCAGAAGCCGAATCATCTATAACCACCGGACGCGGCTGCCCCGCACTTTCCGCACCAGCCTGCGCATCAGCAGCATCTTCCGATGCAGCATCACCGGTTATCGCCGTTGTACCATCAACGCCATTAGCGCTAACTTCACTTGCCGTTGCGCCCTCCTCGGCGTAAGCAACAACGCCCTGCCCCAGCAAAGGCAACGCCAACGTAAAGGCAGCTAGAACCGAAACCGCCTTCCTTGCCAATTGTCCCTTTCCCACGCTAACCTCCATCTAAGCCCGATTCTTAAACCCATATTGATTTGCCGTGCAACATGCAAGCGAAGTATTACGCTCAAAGCCTTGCAACAAACGCCGTTCGTTGCAATGGTTGTAATTATGTCACTAGGAAAACCATTCCGGAAGGAAGAAGGGTTGCAGGGGTTGATTTAATCGAACGACAAACAGACGCTAAACGCACTTGAAAGCTCGACCGTACGTACCAAGAGCGAACGGCCCGCATGGCAGCACCAGCAGCTATGCGCAAATGACCAGGAGGTAATCATGGATTTACATGCTATTGCATCAACGCTAGGGGAATGCTTTTTTTATATACGCATTGTTTGCCGCAATCTGTTTCATTGCGGTTAATCCTTTCGCCACGCGAGTGAGCACCGAGAAAATCGCGGAATTCGTTTTCACACTCTTCGTTGCCGTTATCCCAGCTACAGTAACGTTGATCCTTAAAGACTACCCAATGCTCACATCAATATACGGATTGGCAACGGGGCTCTTTTCCTGCTTTATTACTGCACGTTTTTGCTTCGCTCCGAATAATCTCGCACTGTTCGATTCGCGCATGTCAAGCAGCAAAGCAACGCATGCTGCAAACATTGTCGCATGTGCATTTCTATACATATCGGTTTACGCTATATCAGTATTCCTCGCCTTCTCCCTCTATTGCGCTACGAATATTCTCTAGCCAGGTCGTTCTTGAGCCCTGCGTTCCGTCGCTTTTGTTGCGCGTGCCGCCCTTCCGCTTCGCTGGTATATACTGGGCCTCTAGCAAAAAAGGCTGCGCATGCTGACGATTCACTACGGCGATATGGACGGCGTGGTCTACAACACGTCGGCCTATTTCAACAACGCGTACTCCCCGGAATGGTTCGAGGGCTCCTTTGCTCAAAAGGTTATCAAGGCGGTCGATCGTGGCGTTGTGCTGGGACCGAACGCTATCGAAACGAAAACTCTGGGCGTCATTCCCCCCCCCGAGAAGCTATCAAGCGGAACCAAAACGCTCCTCATGCATTTCATGCCAGAGCGCGTTTACAACGCCTCGAACTGCGGCGACAACTGCGCGCGATGGATACTGGCAGTCGGCAAGGCTCAAGACATCACGATCAACCTGTACCATCTTATGAACTTCGGCAATCGCCGCTTCGCCATCCATGTGGCGAACACAAGCGAAACCGTGCACACCATGGATGAACTTGTTTTGGTTGCAGGTAAGTGCCTAAGGGAGGCCGCGCAGTGAAGAATACCCCGTGTATTCGCGCACATATGCTTCAACATACCGCGTTTATGGCGACGCCTCTTTCGATGGCTCAAGACCGGATGTGGTTGTTGTAGAGGATAGCAATTCAGGGTTCGAGTTCTTTAACGCTTTATGCAAACGCAGCGGCATCCCCTGCATAAGCTCTGGCGGGAAATCTAACGTTTACAACGCCGTGCTCAAGCGGCAAGAAAACAACGTTCTTGTCATCGTAGACGGCGCAGCGTTTGGGCCCGAAATGGAACTTCTGACCTCGCTGCAAAGGTTCAAGAATATCCAGCTTTTCCTTCCCGAATCGTTTGAATGGCTTGTGCTGCAATCAGGGCTGTTCAGCGACAAGCAGACGCGGGACATGCTTGCGAACCCCAGCGTATGCATCGAGAGCGAGAGCTTCTTCAGCTGGGAGCAGTTTTTCACCCATGAGTTGATTGAGAAGACGCGAGGAACGTACCTGGCCTACGACAAGTCAAAGCTCAGCAGTGCGTATCTTGATGACCATGTGAGCAAGAAGATCGAAGGGCGCTTGCCGCAACTTGGGTTGTAGCCCGTGAGCTAGCGCTGTCGCAAAGTCGCAAAGCCGCAAAGCCCTCTACCGAAAGCGTTGGTTTACGTATTCGCCGAAGCCGGGCAGGGCGAACGAGAAGCTGCCGTCGAGGCCCTCTTCGATGACGCCGGCGTCGAGCAGGCGCTTGCGGTATGTCGACACGTGGCTCAAGCTCTTCCCCAGCCGCGTCTTCAGCTCACCGCGCGTCGTCTTCTCGCCGGCGCCCGGGTTCATGGCGCGCACAAACGCCAGGTCGTTCTTGGACAGCTCGGAAATGGTGGCATCGTAGACGCTGGCGGCCAAGACCTCGCGCGCCAGGCGTGCGCCGCGGCGCACGTGCTCCTCGCAGATCGCTGGGCTCAGCCTGGCGGCGTTCCACGCGCGGTACCCGACAAGCTGGAACATGTAGGGGAAGCCATCGATCTGCCTCACCGCTTCGGCGAGCGCGTCGTCGTCGATTCGCTTGCCGCCGCTTTCGACCGTCAAGCGGAACGCCTCTTCGACATCGTAGCTTGCGATCGGCCCCAAGTCGTGGCGAAACGCGCAGGTTGCAGCTCATGCAGCATTGCTGTTCTTTGATTTCTTTTATTCTTGTTGATTTATTTGAGCGCCGTTGATTTGCTTGATGAATGAGAGAAACAAATACTTTCTTGTCAGGCTCGCAGCGGCGAGATTGCACTCACACACACGCGCAAAAGATGCAAAAGAAAGAAAGCATCACGAACGCACCTTGCTTTGCTTGACGTAAACAACCGCACGTCGACACACCTACTTTGCGGCTCGGTTTGCTCGCAAAGCGCACCGCTCCGCTAGCCCCACAGCCCCTTGTTCGCGACGGCGTAGAGCGGGACGTTGCGCATCCAGTCTTGCTGGCGGTAGGGCGAGAGCGAGAAGCGCACGGCTTTCACCTGCGGATTCGCCTGCTTGAACGCGCGCAAGCTTTTTGCGCGCAGGTTCTCTTCCGCCTTGACCTCCATTGCGTACACCACCCCCTGGTCTTGCGCAAGGAAGTCAATCTCCCCCGTCGAGCTCTCGGCCGACCAGTAATAGGGCTCGACGCCGCAATCGGAAATCAGCTGTTGGCACACGTACTGCTCCGTTAAAGCCCCTTTAAATTCGGTGAAGATCCCGTTCCCTGCACGATGCTTGCGGCATCGACGCCGCTCATGGCGCCAAGCAGCCCGACGTCGAGCAGGAACACCTTGAACGACTTGTGGTCGTCATACGCAGACAGCGGAAGCGCAGGTTTTTTCACCCGGGAAACCGTGCTGATAAGGCCCACCTGCTGAAGCCAAATGAGCGCATCCTCGAAATCTTTCGCACGAGCGCCTTCGCGAATGCGCCCAAAGACGAACTTCTTGTTTTCGTGCGAGAGATGCGCCGGAACGGAATGCCACGCATCAAGCGCCTTCGGGAGCAGCCGCATGGGCATGTGCTTGGCGAAATCGCGGGTATAGTCCTCCAGAATTTGATTCTGCAATGCCCTGACCTGGGCGAAATCTTCGCTTTCAACATACTCGTTCACCACTGCAGGCATGCCGCCGACCAGGTAATACGTTTTCAACGCAAGGACTTCGCGCTCGGAGAACGCCGCCATGGTCTGCGCGTCCTGCGAGTCGAGCAGCAGGCGCAGCGGCCGATCGCCCGTCGCGTCAAGATATTCGCGAAAGCTAAGGGGGTGCAAGTTGAGGGTTTCGACCTTGCCGACCGGATAACCCGAGCCCTCGTGCGCCGACAGGCCCAGCAACGAGCCCGCCGCCGCAACCGCATATGCAGGAAGCTCCTCGCAAAAATACTTCAACGCCGTGATTGCGCGCGGCATTACGCCCTGCGACGTTTTTCGCGACACACTTCAGACAGCTGCACTCATTCGTCTAGACCTTAGGCGGTTAGACACGTTATGGGGACCACGAACACGCCATCGTTGCGGCGCATCGCGTAGCCACCTGGCGTCAAAACCGCGCAAAATGCAGGCTCGCCCATAACCGTCGTGTCAATCTTCTCCTTCAGTGCAAGCAGGCTTTTTGCGCCGTCATCAGCGAACGCCGACCCGAGTTTCACCTCGAACAGAGCGTAGCGGCCGTCTCTCAGCTGAACCACCGCATCCGCCTCGCGGCCCGATTCGTCACGGTAATGAAACACTTCTCCACCGAGAACCTGCGCATACACGCGTAAATCCCTTACGCACAGCGATTCGAACAGAAGCCCCATCGTCGACGTATCCATAAGCAGCGCCCTCGGCCCAATGCCAAGTGCAGCCGCGGCGATGGAGGGGCACGTAAAATGGCGCGTCGGCGTCTTCATTATGCGGGATCTGGCATGCAGCGAAGGCGTCCAGGCCGAAAGCTCTTGAATGACGTACAGCCTTCTCAATGCTGCAAGGTACCCGTTTACCGTGTCTCGCGATAAGTCGATATCGCGGTTCTTCAAGTCTTTATTGATGGATGTCTGAGTTGCCTGCGACGAAACCACGCGAGCGTACTCCTGCATGATCAAGCGGGCATATTGCGGATTTCGGCTCACCCCATCAGCACGAGAGATATCCTGCTCCGCGATGGTGGTCAGGTAGTCGCGAGCAAGCTCAAGCGAGTCTTCCTTATCGGGCAAAGTCACCGCACGAGGCCAGCCGCCACGGCATATGAGGTACGCCATCTCTTCAACATCGCATTCGGAATACCCCGAGCAGTCGGTTTCACCGTTAAACAGCGCCGCCAGCGACACCTCGGCGGTAGAGTCCCTCGATTCCGCAAGGCTCATAGGGCTCATATCGACCGATGCAATTCGGCCAGCGCCAGAATGCGAAGGCGCCGAGGCGGGAGTTGCAGATCCCGTCAGCAAAAAGCGTCCCGGCTCATCGCATTCGTCGACAGCAAACCGGACAGCATCCCAAAGCTGCGGCGCATCCTGCCACTCGTCGATAAGATGCGGAGCTGCACCTTCAAGCAGCACCGAGGGCTTCGTGTTTGCAAGCAACAGATAATCTTGCCGCTTATCGGGATCTTGCATCATCGTCCAACTTGATGCGTGCTGCAATGCAGACTGGGTTTTACCGCACCATTTCGGTCCCCTGACCTCAACAGCGCCGATATACCCCAGTTTTCGCTCAATAAGCCTATCAACAAAGCGAGGAAGATACCGATTTGAATTCAATTTCGCACTCATAGCAGGGTCCTTCCTGCGAAAACAACCGATTGCAAAGATTATAACCAACCGATTGCGAAGCTTTTGACCAACCGATTGCAAAACAACTTTGCTACGGCGTCATCGTCGACATCGACCCGTCAGCGTTTTTCGCATACGCATGCGAAAAAAAACACCAGGCCATTCGTTTTAGCAATGCAATCCAATCTCTTGGCACTAACACAACCATTTTTAGCTGCTATTTGTACATTATCACAACTATATTTTGGCAGCATTTTGGCATTTTCACAACTTTGGCGAAGGACTTAAGTACCTCGCAGCAGCTTCGCAAATTGCATAAGCGTGCTTGAGTACCCATATGGCTTAGCACTCGCCTTGACGAGCCCCAGTGCCTTCGCGTTTGAATAGCCCCCGTTCGTCACAGTATCAAATATCCACCCCCGCGCACGGCGGCAGTGGAAATATGGCACCCCGCCGTATGTTTGCCGCGCCTTTGCGCGCACAATACCCGACCAATCTGAAATACGCCTTGTCAACCCAATTGAACGCGCTTTTGCTGGTGCCAAAAGAATTACGTTTTCATAATACTTTTGGCACCGTGGCTCGCTCCGTTATTTGGCTATAGCCGCACGCCGCTATTGAATCGGCGAATTCAATAGCAGGCTGGGGTTGCGGGGCGCGAATTGCGGGGCGTTGGCGCGCTGCTAGTGTTAGCATGGGTTGCAGGGATTGCCGGCGCGGAGTTTGCGACCGGCATGCGAGGGTTCAAGCCAAGGAGGGACCATGGCATTCGAGGATGAAAAAGATCCGTATTGCACCAGCGACAGGTTCGCCACGAAAAACGGCATGAAGGTAGTTGAGCTGGGCAAAGACAGCGCCACCGCTACCATGACCATCAATGAGTCGTTCCTGAACGGCATCGGTATCCCCATGGGCGGGTGCTATTTCACGCTGGGCGACTACTCGTTCGGCGCGGCGTGCCACTACATTAAGAACGAGATTGTGACGCTGAATTCGCAAATCGACTTCATCGCGTCGGCGCAGCTGGGCGACACGGTGTACGCGCGCTGCCATTGCGTGTCGGCCACGCGCCGCACCATGCGCTACGAGGTTGAGATGACCGACCAGAACGGCAAGCTGCTGGCGCTTATGCACGTGACGGGCTACCGCAAGGGCCACAAGAAGTAGTGGATGCCGGCGGCGCAAACGGCGCCTATTGCGTTTGCCGCGATCGAAAGCCCCTGCTGCTTGGGAATAAACCCAGGTGGCAGGGGCTTTTTGCTGCGGGGCCGGTAGATAACAGTTGTGGGCGGTTTTTGGCGATGATTTTACGCTAGCTCTTCGGTTGTGGTTGGTTATCGATAAGGTTTCGTGCATTCACGAAAAGAAATGGCTGGTCGTGATGCGACACTTACCAATAGCACCCGGCCAAACCGCCAGCAACCGAACAGGACATGCAATGGCATCGAGCGCTATGCCGTAGGCCCAAAAACAAACGCCAACGCCAGAAGCGCCGTCAGAAACGCTACGTTGACCAGAGTGAACGTGCGCAGGTAGTGCGTGCGGATGCCGGCTCGGCCGACTGAGACGGCCTTGAACGTGATGAGACTTGCCATGGACGCGATGAGCGTGCCCAGGCCGCCGAGGTTCGTGCCCACGATAAGCGCCGACCACTGAGCGGTGGACCCCGACAGCAGCACGGCGGCGGGCACGTTGCTGATGACCTGGCTGGCGCCGACGGCCGCCAGCAGCGCGTTGCCGTCTACCGATGCGGCCAGCACGTCATGCAGCAGCGGCACGCGCGCCATGTTGCCCACGAACACGAACAACGCCACGAACGTGGCAAGCAGCCCCCAATCGACGCGGCGCAGCGAACTGGTATCGGACAGCGCCGTTGCCAGCAGCACCACCGCCAGCAGAGCGCGCACGTCTAGCACACCGGCTACGGCAACAAGGCACGCGATGAAAAGCACCAGGTAGAGTGCGAATCGGATGGGATGGGCTGTGAATTCGAAAGGTTTCGTCTGGCCGCCAGGGCGTTCGCCTTCAGAAGGACCCGGCACACTTGGCGAGCAGAATGTTCTGGCATCGTTCACATCCGCATTGCTTTCGCGATGATCTTGCTGCCGATTGCGGGCGACCGCCACCGAACCCGCCACGCTCTTGGACTTCGCCAACCCTTTCCTCTTCGCCATCTGGGCGGGCTTTTCGCGAAACGCCAGCGCGATCACGGCAGCCAACAAAGCGGCCGACGCTAACGTGTACGGGGCCATGAGCTGGAGGAACTCGCGTATGCTCATGCCCGACGCCGTGAACAGGTACAGATTTTGCGGGTTGCCGACGGGCGTGAGCATGCTGCCAAGGTTCGCCGCCACCGTCATGAGCGTGGCCACCAGGCACAGCCGCGCTTCCATGTTCGCGCGGCGCAGCACCACCAGCGCCAGCGGCACGAACGTGATGAGCGCCACGTCGTTCGTCACCAACATGCTAGCGAAAAAAGCGAGGACCACCAGCGCCGTGGCCACAGCTCGCGGCGTGCGGGCGCGCGCGACCAGCCATGCGCCCGCCGCGTCCAGCACGCCGAGCTTGCGGAAGCCCGCCACCACCGTCATCAGGCAAAACAGCAGCGCAAGCGTATGCCAGTCGATGTAGCGCGCATAAGCGGCGTCCGGCGGCACCAGCGCACAGGACGCCAGCGCGGCTGCGGCCGCCACCGCCAGCACGGCCTCGCGCGCAAGAAAGGCGCGGATGCGGGCCCCAATGGACCCACGGGGCCGCTTGTTCATGCTGCGCTCCTTTCTTCGCCGCTCGACTGATCAAAACGTGCTTGCCATCAGGTGTTTTGCGGCTGGTCAGCAGCGCTTTCCGTAAACCCCGACAAAGCAAAGAAGGGGTCGGCATTGCCCTGCCGACCCCTTCCGCAGCTGCCTCGCAAGCTAGCCTGCCCGCAAAACGCTCAGGCTGCCGGCGGCTATTTGATGAACATCGCATCGCCGAACGAGAGCATGCGGTAGCGTTCGCTGATGGCATGCTGGTATGCGTTCATGACGTTCTCGCGACTGCTGAAGGCGCTGACCAGCATCATGAGCGTGCTGCGCGGCACGTGGAAGTTCGTGATGAGCGCGTCGACCACGTGGAACTGGCTGCCCGGCAGCAGGTACAGGCTGGTAGCGTCGCGGTTGCGCGGCGTGATGGCGCCCTGCCCGTCGTTCGCGGCCGGGTCCCACGCGCTTTCCAGGCTGCGCACGCTGGTGGTGCCCACCGCGATGACGCGCCCGCCCGCGGCATGCGTGCGGTTGATGGCGTCCACCGTTTTCTGCGGGACGGTGTAGAACTCGGTGTGCATCTTGTGCGCCAGCGGGTCTTCCTCGTCGACGATGCGGAACGTGTCGAGGCCCACTTCCAGCTCGACGGTTTCCCAGTCGATGCCCTTGGCCTTGACGCGTTCGATGAGCTCGGGCGTGAAGTGCAGGCCGGCCGTGGGCGCGGCGGCCGAGCTTTCGCGGCGCGAATAAACGGTTTGGTAGAGCTCTTCGTCACCGGCGTAGTGCTTGATGTACGGTGGCAGCGGCGTGTGACCAACCGCGTGAAGCGCCTGGTCAAGCGAGGGATGCGTCGTAGTCAGGCGCGCGACGCGCTCGCCGCGCTGGGCGCCTTCGGCCCAGTCGATGATCTCGGCGGATAGCGCCACGTTGCCTTCGGCGTCCGTGAAGTCGACCACGGCCCCGCTGCCGGGCTTCAAGCGCTTGCCCGGGCGCACGAGCACTTCCCAGATGGCTTGCTGGTTTTCGCCGGGCGCAGGCTGGCCCGCAATGTGCGGCACATCGGCGTATTTCGTTGCTTTCTCGCCCATGAGCTGGCGCAACAGGAACACCTCGGACTGCCCGCCCGTGCCGCGCTTCGCGCCAAGCAGGCGCGCGGGCATGACGCGGGTTTCGTTGGCCACCAGCAGATCGCCAGGGTTGAGGTAGTCGATGATGTCGCGGAAGATGCGGTCCTCAAGCGCGCCCGTTTGCCGGTCCATCACCAGCATGCGGCACGCGTCGCGCACGGCCGCCGGCTCCTGCGCAATGAGTTCCTGAGGGAGATCGTAGTCGAAATCACTCGTCTTCATCGAGCCACCAACCTTCCTCGCAGGCCTTGCGCTGCGCTTCGCGCTGCTCGGGTTCGAACAGCCCACTGGGCTGTTCGATAGTCGAAATCGTTTGTTTTCATCGAATCCACCATCCTCGCGAACCCCGCGCCGCGCGGCATCAGGGCATATGAAAAGCCGCAAACCGCGGCCACATTATCGAACGCAAGGATTATACGACAGCGCGGCCGCGCGCGGCCAACATTGCTGCAAGCTACACGTCTAGGGAGTAGTCGGCGGGTTGGGGTTTGGCGCAAAGGAAGCCTTGGGAGCAGCACGAGCACTTTCATCGGCTAGCCCACCAGCGCATCGGCCGCCGCAAGCAGTTCGCGTCCGTTGTTCGAGAACAAATCGACGGGCCACTTGCGCCAAATCTCATCAGTGCTGGCAAGCGCCCCCCTTCACCACGTCAGCACGAGTCCCGTTCGTTCGTAACCGCAAACGGCTCATTCATCCCGATAATTGCACTATTCCCAATATACAACAGCACGCAAACAGTTCGGGGCGAAACCCAAGCGCCTTTGTCGACTTTGCGCGCAAGCCCTCCCACAAAGCTCACGCAAACCCCAACAAGAGAAAAGGAGCCCCGACAACGGGGCTCCTTTTGGAAGCAATCGCTTTGTTCGCGAACGCTTTATACGTTGAACTTGAAATGCATGACGTCGCCGTCTTGTACGACGTACTCTTTGCCTTCTTGGCGCAGCTTGCCGGCGTTGCGGCAGCCCAATTCGCCACCGAGTTCGACGTAGTCGGCATACGACGCGGTTTCGGCCTTGATGAAGCCGCGCTCGAAGTCGGAGTGGATGACGCCGGCGGCCTGCGGGGCCTTCGCGCCGATGGGGATGGTCCAAGCGCGCGTTTCCGTTTCGCCGCTGGTGAAGTAGCTTTGCAGGCCCAGCAGCTTGTAGGCGCTGCGAACCAGGCGTGCCAAGCCCGACTCCTCAAGGCCCATGGCCTCCAGGTACTCCTTGGCTTCGGCCGGGTCGAGTTCGGCCAGGTCAGCCTCAACCTTCGCCGAAATGGGCACCGGCTGGCAGCCGTCAATCTCGGCCAGATCGGCATCAAGGGCGTCCTCGTCGACGTTGGCGATGTACAGGATGGGCTTCATGGTAAGCAGGTGCAGGTCGTAGATGGCGCCCTGCTCGTCCTCGTCAAGGCCGAGCGTGCGGGCGCGATGGCCCTCGTTGAGGCCCTCGAGCACCTTCTTCGCCACCTCGAGCTTCTTCACGCCCGCTTTGTCGCGCTTCGCTTCCTTCTCCAGGCGCGGTAAGGCCTTGTCCAACGTGCCGATGTCGGCCAGGATGAGCTCGGTTTTGATGGTTTCCACGTCCGACGTGGGGTTCACGCGGCCGTCGACGTGTACGACGTCGGGGTCGCTGAAGAAGCGCACAACCTCGCAGATGGCGTCCGTTTCGCGGATGTTCGCCAGGAACTGGTTGCCCAGGCCCTCGCCCTGGCTGGCGCCCGCCACCAGGCCGGCGATGTCGACGAACTCGACCGTGGCCGGGACGATTTTGGCGGGGTGGTCGATTTCGGCCAGCTTCTCCAGGCGGTTGTCGGGCACGGGCACGATGCCGACGTTGGGCTCGATGGTGGCGAAGGGGTAGTTGGCTGCCAGGCCGCCCTTGTTCGTGAGGGCCGTGAACAGCGTGGACTTGCCGACGTTGGGCAGGCCCACGATACCGATGGAAAGCGACATGCTGAAACTTCCTAACTCGTGAAATACGTACCCGCCATCATACCGCAAACGCCGCGCCCGCGCGCGGGCGGATTGCGGGCCGGCGCGGCGAGCGCGCGAAGTCGCGAACGGGGGCAAGCGGCTGTAAGGGGAACGGCCGCATCGCGAAACGACAACGCGGTTGCGAGGTTCGCCGCCCGCCGCAAGACCTGCGCAGGCGCGCCCGGCAACCTCGGCTGCAAGGGCGCCGCCGGCGCGCCGCCTTCGCCCTTCCCTATTCGCCGAACGAGAAGTCGCCGGGGATGATCTCGATCCAGGAGCCATCAGGGTCGGCGATGAAGTAGATGCCCATGCGCGGGTTGTCGAACACGATGCAGCCCATGTCCTCGTGCAGCTTGCGCGCGGCTTCCATGTCGTCGACGGCGAAGGCGATGTGCGTGTCGCGCCCGCCGTTTGCGTAGGACTCGGTGCGACCGCGGTTCCACGTCAGCTCGATTTCGAACGGCGACTGGTCGTTGACCAGGTACGTGTTCGACCACGAGCCGTCATCGGGGCCCATTTCATGCGCCACGCGGAAGCCGAGCGCGCGCTCGTAAAACGCGATGGACGCTTCCTTATCAAGCACGTGGATGCACCAGTGGATGATGCGAGCCTTCATGGTGAAGTCCTTTCGTCGGGGTTTTCGCTTGCCGAACAGTGTGCCGCAAGCGCAAGCGGCAGCGCGAGCGCAAACGCGCGAATAGCGGGGAATTCCACGAAGCAGCGTTTGCCGAAGCTAGCCGAGCGCGGCACACGGAAGACGGCACCCTGGCCGAGCGGTATCGCTTGTACCGAGAACGCGGCTAGCTTTGGACGGGTAGCCGGGTTATTCTCTGCCGCAACCAACCGCTGCAAAAAGCGCTCGCCCATCTTTGGCGGCCAGCATAAGAAAAGCCGCCCTTGGGGCGGCTTTTCTCGTATGACCTGCGGTTTTGCGGGCGCTATCTTGGAGACGCCAGTGGCCTAGAAGTTATCGGCCGTAATCTCGAAGTAGGCCTGCGGATGGGCGCACACGGGGCAGACGTCGGGGGCCTGCGTGCCCACGACGATGTGGCCGCAGTTGCGGCATTCCCACACCTTGACCTCGCTCTTTTCGAACACCTGCGCGGTCTCCACGTTGTGCAGCAGCGCGCGGTAGCGCTCCTCGTGGTGCTTTTCGATGGCGCCAACCTGGCGGAACTTCTCGGCCAGCTCCGGGAAGCCCTCTTCCTCGGCCGTCTTGGCAAAGCCGTCGTACATGTCGGTCCACTCGTAGTTCTCGCCCTCGGCGGCAGCGGTCAGGTTCTCGGCCGTGGTGCCGATGCCCTCAAGCTCGCGCAGCCACATCTTGGCGTGGTACTGCTCGTTGGCCGACGTCTTGCGGAAGATCTCGGCGATCTGCTCGTAGCCTTCCTTCTTCGCCACCGACGCGAAATACGTATACTTGTTCGTGGCCTGCGACTCGCCGGCAAACGCCGCCTGCAGGTTCTTCTCGGTCTGCGTTCCTGCGTACTTGCTCATGAGAAACCCCTCTCGCTGTATGTGGGCCCGCCGCGCACGTCGCGCTCGGTGCCCCGGTTTCCGTCCCTAGATGGTACGAGCCAGCGCGCCACGGGGCAACCCTCTCCGCGAAAACGCAACGCAAGCGTTGCCGGATGGGCAACGAAATGTGGGGACGAAGGCGCTGGCAGACGGGCGCATGGGCCAGCAACCTGCACGCAACAGGGCGCACACTAAACCGCCCTTCCGCGTTCGCCATGCCAGCGAGCCCACGCACAAAGAAGGGCGGCCCCGTGGGAGCCGGCCTTCACATGTGGTTATGTTGTTAACAACCGCGCGACTAGTCGACGTCGATCTTGCAGACCCAGTTGTGCTTGTCTTCCAGGTCGCCGTCCTGGATGCCGGTGAGGGTTTCACGCAGCTTCTTCATGACCGGGCCGATCTCGGTGCAGCCAGCCGGGAACGTGACCTCCTGGTCGGCGCCGTACACCTTGTTGTCGATCTGGCCGACGGGGCTGATAACAGCCGCCGTGCCGCACAGGCCGCACTCGACGAATTCGCCGCTGGCAACCTCTTCCCAGGTCACGTAGCGCTCGTCGACGGTCATGCCCAGGTCCTTGGCCACCTGCACCAGGCTGCGGCGCGTGATGGACGGCAGGATGGAGTCGGTGTGGGACTTCGGCACCACCAACGTGCCGTCTTCCTTCACGAACAGGACGTTCGCGCCGCCGGTTTCCTCGATGTAGGTGCGGCTCTGCGAATCCAGGTAGATGTTCTCGGCATAGCCGTTGCGGTGCGCTTCCATGGTGGGGCGCAGCGACATGGCGTAGTTCAGGCCGGCCTTGATGTTGCCGGTGCCGTGCGGTGCGGCGCGGTCGTACTCGGAGACGCGCAGCTTGATGGGCTTCAGGCCGCCCTTGAAGTACGGGCCGACAGGCGTGACCAGGATGCGGAAGGTGTATTCCGGCGCAGGAGCAACGCCGATGACCTCGCCGGAGCCGATCATGAACGGGCGCACGTACAGCGTGGCGCCAGAGCCGAACGGCGGCACCCACGCGGCGTTGGCCTTCACGACCTGCTTGACGGCGTCGACGAACTTGTCCTTCGGGAAGCCGGGCATTTCCAGGCGCTGAGCGGAGTCGAACATGCGCTCGGCGTTCATGTCGGGGCGGAAGCACACGATGGTGCCGTCGGCCGTGGTGTAGGCCTTCAAGCCCTCGAACACTTCCTGGCAATAATGGAAGATGCCGGCGCACTCGGAAAGGTGCAGGTCATGATCGGTGGTCAGACCGCCCTCGTCCCATTCGCCGTCCTTCCAATGGGCCTCGTAGCTGTAGTCGGTCTGGTGGTAGCCGAAGTCGAGGCTGCCCCAGTCAAGATCTTTCTTCTCGACCGTCATCGTGATGCTCCTTCGTGAAACGTGCAAGTAATGCTAATGCACAACTTTACACCCAAACCGATAGGGAAACGGGGATTAACTGGGCGCACGCGCCGCGTTTTGCGCCTGGCGGCGCGCGAATTAACACGTTGGAAACAATCGGGAAGCCGCCGGCAAGAGGAATGTTCGAGCCCTGCGTTATCGCGCTTGCTTGCGACGCGCCAGATAGCGCCGCAAAGCACTTTGACTTGACCTGGGGAAATGCGCGCCACTTTTAGGACCGCGCTCCGAGAAAGGAATTAAGTCCCAAACTCGAGCGAGTTTGTGCGCGACGAGGTCCCTCCCACACGTTCCGGAGAGCCCCGGCGGCACGAAAAAAGGAGGGCGGCCGCTGCCACCCTCCTTTGAACGTGAGCCTTTTCGCCGTCGTCCCCCGCAAAAAGCGCGGCACGCCTTCGACGCCCCGCAGCGCAAGCCGCGCATCGCGCGATCGCGCTACATGCTGAACAGGCCGAACTGCGCTGCCACGTAGGCAAGCAGAATGATGACCAGCAGCACCGGCGCGATGTACTTCACCATGACGGTGAACATCTTCTCGGCCTTGAAGGGGCTGGAGATTTTGACCTCGTCGATGATGGCTTTCGGCTTGATAACCCAGCCGACGAACACGCAGGCCAGAAGCGCGGCGATGGGCATCATCACCGAGTTCGAGATGAAGTCGAGGAAGTCCAGGATGGTGCTGCCCGGGCCAAGCGGCTGGATCATGGCCAGCTGGCAATAGCCTAGGTTCACGATCATGGCCATAATAAAGATGAACGCCATGGTGATGCCGAGCGCCTTTTTGCGCGTGGTGTGCGCGCTGTCCTGCACGATGGACACGCACGTTTCCGTCAACGAGATGGAGCTGGTCAGCGCGGCAAACACCACCAGCAGGAAGAACAGAAAGCCCATAACCGAGGCGATGCCGCCCATCTGGTCGAACACGTTCGGCAAGATGATGAACATGAGAGACGGGCCGGACTTCGACGCCACGGCATCGGCCGAGCCCATGGCCACGAACGCGGCGGGCACGATCATGAGGCCGGCCAAAAACGCGTAGCCGGTGTCGAAGATCTCGATGTGGCGCACGGACTGCTCAAGGTCGTCGGACTTCTGCATGTAGGAGCCGTACGTGATCATGATGCCCATGGCCAGCGACAAGCTGTAGAACATCTGCCCCAGCGCGGCCACCACCAGCTGCACGCTGAACTTGCTGAAGTCTGGCGTGAGATAGTAGGCCAGGCCGTCGATGGCGCCGGGCATAGTCAGCTCGTAGATGCAGATGCCCACGGTCATGACCAGCAGGATGGGCATGAGGATGCGGTTAGCGCGCTCGATGCCGTTTTTCACGCCAAGCGCCACGATGGCGAACACGATTGCCAAAAACGCGACGGCCCAGATGAAGCTTTCGCCGCCGCCCGAGATGAAGTTCGTGAAGTACGTACCGCCGTCGGCCAGCGCCGCCGAGCCGTCGGTGATGTAGGCACCGGCGTACTTGAGCACCCAACCGCCGATGATGCAGTAATACGGCACGATGATGAACGGAATTGCCGAGGTCAGAATGCCGATGAACGCGTATTTCTTGCCGAACGACTTGAACGCGCCCAGCGCGCTTTGACCTGTTTTGCGGCCGAGCGCGGCCTCAAGCATCATCAGCGTGAAGCCGAACGACACCACCAGCACCACATAGGTAATAAGGAACACACCGCCGCCGTATTTCGCCGCCAAGTACGGGAAACGCCACAGGTTTCCCAAGCCGATGGCCGACGCGGCGGCCGCCAAGATAAACGCCCACTTGCCGGACCACGCCGCACGCGCGGCGCCTGATTTCGATGCCATGATGTCCTCCGTTCCTGGCGCGCCATCGCCTGCGCGCCGCAAGCGACTCCCCCGCTTGCCTTCGTTCGCCGGCCTTTCCACCGGCGCATTTGCGTATAAGACGGAAAGTATAGGCCTGCCAGCGAAAACCGGTAAGTAACTGCACACATTTTCGGAATACGGTGCATTTCGGCGGATTACGGAGAGGCGTTTGTTCGCTTGCTGTTCGAAACTATCGCGTTGTGCGTAGGTTGGCCACGGCCAGGCGTCTGATTCCGGCCGCATCGAGCGCAAATGGCGGCAGTGCGGGCGGGTTGCTGCCTTCAACCTACGCACTTCGCGTAGGTTTCGTTCGGGGATTACTCGGGAAGTCGATTTCGAACTATCGCGTTGTGCGTAGGTTCGAGACGGAAGGCGTGCTGTCGCGTTTGCGCCGTTGGCGTTTTCCCTGGTCGGCCTTTTCGCCCCGCCCTGCTCCCCGACGAGCCGCCAACGACCTACGCACTTCGCGATGGTTTCGAGCCTAAGGGCCCGAAAGCGCTACGCAAGAGCCAGCTTCGCCACATAGGGTGTTGCCTATTGTCACCCATGGGTAACCTGTGCTATATAGTTAGGTTATGGAAACTAGCGGAGCACAACGCACCGAAACGCAAAACGCCTGATAGAAGGAGCACGCTATGGGCATGAACGACGCCCCCGCACAGCAATCCCCCACCGCAACGAATTCGCCCACTGACGTGCCGAACGCTGCACCCGCGAACCCGTACTTGCAGGTCAGCGGCTTGTGCAAGCATTATGGCGAAGGCGAGGCGCGCGTGAGCGTGCTGCACGACGTCAGCTGCGCCGTGGGCGCCGGGGAAATCTGCGTGCTGCTGGGCCCTTCGGGCAGCGGCAAGTCGACGTTTCTCAACCTGGTGGGCGGGCTGGAAGCCGCCGACGCCGGGTCCATCACGGTGGGCGGCACGGAGCTCACGGCGCTCACGCCCAAGCAGCTCGGCGAATACCGCCGCGACAAGCTGGGGTTCGTCTTCCAGTTCTACAACCTGGTGCCCGACCTTACCATCCGCGAGAACATTGAGGTCACAGCCCATCTTTCCGCAAACCCGCTGCCCATCGATGACCTGCTGCGCAGCCTGGGCCTCTACGAGCACCGCGCGAAGTTTCCGCGCCAAGTTTCCGGCGGCCAACAGCAGCGTTGCGCCATCGGCCGCGCGCTCGTGAAGAACCCCGGCCTGCTGCTGTGCGACGAGCCCACCGGCGCGCTGGACTACCAAACGTCGAAGGAAATCCTCGAGCTTATGGAAACCGTCAACCGCGACTTCGGCTGCACCGTCGTCATCGTCACGCACAACGACGCCATCAAGCACATGGCGCACCGCGTGCTGCGCCTGCGCGACGGGCAGCTGGTCGAAAACGTCGTGAACGCCGAGCGCATGCGTGCGCGCGACCTGACGTGGTAGGAGGCTGTCATGGCATCGCCTTTGCGCAAGCGCTTTCCGCGCGAAATGCGGAATAACCTGGGTAAATACCTGGGAATCTTCCTGCTGATGTCCGTGACCATCGCGCTGACGTCGGGCTTTCTGACCGCCGCGCACTCCATCAGCGTCATCATCGACGACATCCCGACCACCTACCACGTGGAAGACGGCCGCTTCACCACCGCGTTCGAAGCCACCGACGCCCAGCTTGATGCCGCGCGCGGCGCGGCCGAGGACGCAGGCGGCATCGACATGTTCGCCAACTGGTCGATCGACGCGGATTGCGCGGCCGAAAGCAACGACGGGCGCGACTGCACGTTGCGAACTTACGTGCACCGCACCGACGTTGACCTGGCCGCATACGCCGAGGGGCGCGTGCCCGAGGCCGCCGACGAAGTGGCCGTCGACCGCGTGTTCGCGCAGAACAACGATGTGCGCGTGGGCGACGCCATCACGCTCAACGGGCGCAGTTTCACCGTGTGCGGCATCATGACCACCCCCGACAACCAGGCGCTGTTCCAGAACAACTCGGACTTCACGGTGAACACGCTGACGTTCGGCGTGGCCGAAGCGTCCGATGCGGGCTTCGCCGCCCTGCGCGCGGACGGGCAGCAGCCGGCATTCACGTACTCGTTCACGTTCCGCAGCCCCGACCTGACGCTGGCCGAGCGCACGGACGCGGAAAAGGACATGGTGCGCGCGCTGGCCGACGCCGACGCCACCGTGAATGACCTGACCGACGCCGCGTCGAACCAGGGCATCGGGTACGCCGCCGACGACGTGTCGGGCGACTCCACCATGTGGAGCGTGCTTTTGTACATCATCATCGCCATCATGGCGTTCGTGTTCGTGGTGCTGACCTCGGGCACCATCGAGGAGGAAAGCGCCATCATCGGCACGCTTCTGGCCAGCGGTTATCGCCGGCGCGAGCTGGTGGCGCACTACCTGGCGCTGCCGTGCGCCGTGGGCGTGGCCGCTGCCGTGGTGGGCAACGTGGCGGGCTTCACGCTGATGAGCGAGCCCATGCGCAACCTGTATTACGGCAGCTACAGCCTGCCGCCGTACTACGCCACGTGGAGCTGGGGCGTGTTCGCGAAAACGACGGTGGTGCCCGTGGCCGTGCTGGTGTTCATCACGCTGGCGGGGCTTGTGCGCAAGATGCGCCACACGCCGCTGGAGTTTTTGCGCCACGAAACCAGCAAAGGCGGCGTGAAGCGCGGGTTTGCGCTGCCTGAGCGGCTGGGGTTCACCGCGCGGTTCCGGCTGCGCGTGTTTTTGCGCAACCTGGGGAACTTCGCCACGCTGTTCATCGGCATCGGGTTTGCCAGCATGCTGCTGCTGTTTTCGCTGGCTATCTTGCCGACCATGACGCACTACGCGGAAAACCTGCGCAGCAGCGTGGTGGCCGAGCACGAGTACGCACTGAAGGCGCCGCTTGAGCTTGAGGGCACCGACGACGAGCGCGCCGCGTGGTCGGCGGTCGACGAGCTGGCGAACGTGGAGGGCGGCAAGCTTTCCGCCGCGGCCGATGCCGCCGACGAGCTTTCGCATGCGGGCGATGCGCTGCAGGCGGCCGCCGATGCGCTTGCCGCAACGCCTACGGCCGAGGGGCTTGCAGCGGTGCAGCAGGCGCAGGATGCGGCGGCGGCCGCACAGGACCGCCTGCACGAGCGCGTGGACGATATTGCCACTGACCTGGGAAAATCACGCGATGATGTCGTAGAGCTGCTGCAGGATGCCGCCGATGTGGACGCCGACGGCGACAACGTGCACCCCGTGAACACGCGCGACAACGGCGAGGCGAAGATCGAGCAGGCCGAGAAGTACGCCGTGTACACGCTGGAGTACGACCGCGGTTCGGGCAACGGCACCGAGAGCGTCACCGTGTACGGCGTGGCGCCCGATTCGCGCTACTGGGACGGCATAGGCGTGGGCAGCGGGCGCGCGGTGTTCGGGCGCGGGCTTGTCGACAAGTTCGGTTTCGCCGAGGGGCAGACAGTCAGCCTGTACGACAAGTACGCCGACGAAGCGCACGACGTGGTGTTCGAAGGCGACGGGCTCACGTGGGGCTCGAAGTCGGACATGGCGGTGTATATGAGCCTTGACGACTTCAACCGCCTATTCGGCAACGACGCGGGCTACTTCAACGCCTACGCGTCCGACCAGCCGCTTGACCTGGACGCGCGCTATCTTGCCAGCGACTTGACGCCGGCGGACATGGACGCCATCGGCGAGCAGTTCGTAGGCATGATGGACGATATGATCGGCATGCTGGTGGGGCTTTCCGTGTTCATTTTCCTCGTGTTCATGTATTTGCTGACGAAATCGGTCATCGACCGTTCGGCGCGCGCCATCAGCTATATGAAGGTGTTCGGCTACCGCGACCGGGAAATCAGCCGGCTGTACGTGCGGTCGATCACGCTGACGGTGGTGGTATCGCTGGTGGCGTGCCAGCCGCTTATCATCGGCGGGCTGACGGCCATCTTCCGCGCCATGCTGCTGGCGTACTCGGGCAACATCGAGATTTTCGTGCCGCTTTCCGCTATTGCAGAGGTGATAGCCATCGGGTTCGCAACGTACCTGGTGGTGGCACTGCTGCACGTGCGCCGCATCAAGCGCGTGCCGCTGGCATTGGCGCTGAAGGTGCAGGAATAAGGCAACCGTGGCCAAGCCCACCTCCCCGCAACCTTCATCAGTAGGCTACGGGGAGGCACGACCGAGCAAAAGGCACGAGCGCCGGCAATGCGAACGGGAAGCGTCGGCGAAAGTCGGTTTTGCGCTTTGCGCAAAAGTCGCCTTGCACGCGAAGGCTGCAGCCGTTCGGGTTAAATCGCGGCAACGTTTTGCAAGTTTCGGCGCCGCGGTTTCGCCGACTGCTACTATTGAAGGCGGAACATTCACCTGCCTGAAGGAGGAACCATGCCCACCCGTGACGAGCGGCGCGCGGCCGCGGCGAAGAACCTTGCGCTCATGCGCGGGGCGTTCGCCGGCGACACCGCGAAGACTATCGAGAACGCAAAGATTTACGAAGACGGCGAAGGCCGCGAGCTTGAGCTGCCCGAAGTCGAGGAAGGTGCCGTTACCACCACCAGCGTGACCAGTGATTTCGCCGTGAAGGCGCTGCATGCGGCGCACGGCAAGGTGGTGCTGGTTGACCCGTGCTCGTTTACGCGCCCCGGCGGCGCTTACGAGGACGGCGCGTTCGGGCCCGAGCAGATTTTGTGCTCGGAGAGCAACCTGTACCCGGTTTTGCAGGGTTGCAAAAGCGCCTACCACGACGCAAACCGCGGTTTTGCATCCGGGCAGCTGTTCACCGACCGCGCGCTGTACCTGCCCGATGTGACGTTTACGCGCGATGGCGAGATTCGCCACGCCGACGTGCTGGCCATCCCCGAGCCGAACCGCGCCCGCGCGCTGGAAAACCATCGCAGCGAGCGCGAGGTTGAGGTGGCGCTGGGGGCGCGCATCGAGGCGCTTTTGCGCATTGCCGCAGCTAACGGGGCCGAAACGCTTATCGTGAGCGCGTTCGGCGCGGGCCCGCAGGGCTTCGATGCCGAAGTGGTGATCGAGCTGTTCCGCGCCTGGATTGCCGCGCACCCCGGAGCCATCGGCCACATCACGTTCGCCGTACCGCGTGCGGCGTTCGGCGCGTTCGACGATGCATTCGGCGAAGTGCGCGAAGCTGCGCCCCAACCGGCCGATGTGACTGCCGACGCGACCGCCCAGGACGACGAGGACGAGTTCGACCCCAACGACCTGCCCGAAGGCGTGACATTCCGCTCGTAGAGCAGGTGCGAATGCAGGGGCGACGTTCAGGAATTCGCAAAAGTGGCCACTGTTGGGCAAAAATGCGAGATTCTGAATCGGATGAGCGAGTTTCGCGCGATTTTGCGCCCCACATGTGGAATATCGTGGACATAAAGTGCGCTTCCTGAATCGCACAATGCCCAAACCGCAAGAAAGCCCGGTTCAAACAGCGCAAATGCTGATTTGAACCGGGCTTTTGCCTTGCGTCTCGTTCAGCTTCTAGGCTTTTTGCCCAACAGTGGCCATATTCGTTCGAAGCTGAACAACACCGGGTTATCCCCGCTTTCGGAATCGCGCAAAAAATGCGCTTCCCTACTTTTGACCTTCCACGTCCGGATGCCAGGCGGCGAAGCCCGCCAGCGCCTCGTCGGTGCGCACGTAGAACGGCTTGCCCTTGTCCAGCGCGCTGATCTGGGCCATTTCCGCGTCGGTCAACTCAAAATCGAACACGTCGATGTTCTCGGCAATGTGCGCGGCCGTCTTCGAACCCGGAATGACCACGTTGCCCTCCTGCACCTGCCAGCGCATGATAACCTGCGCGGGCGTCTTGCCGTACTTCGCGGCCAGCTCGGCGATGACGGGCTCGTCAAGGATGACGGTGTTGCCGCGGCCACCCAGCGGGTACCACGACTGCACGGCGATGCCGCGCTCGGCCAAAAACAGCTTCATGTCCGTGCGCGGGAAATACGGGTGGCACTCCATCTGCACGATGGCAGGCATCACGTCGCACTGCTCGATGACCTGGGAAATCTCCGCCTCGTTGAAGTTCGACACGCCGATGGCGCGCAGCTTGCCGGCCTTGTAGGCGGACTCAAGCTTGCGGTAGCCGGAGATGAAGTCGCCGGCGGGCTGGTGCAAAATCATCAGGTCGATGTAGTCGACGCCCAGGCGCTCAAGCGTTTCGTCAACGGCGGTGTCGCTTTCGTAGAAGCACGGCCACAGCTTCGTTTCCAGGAAAATTTCCTCGCGCGCCTTGCCCGACGCCTTCATGCCGCGGCCGACGGCTTTTTCGTTCACGTAGGCGTTGGCGGTGTCGATCAGCTCGTAGCCGTTCGCCAACGCGCGCTCCACGGCGGCCTGCGCGTCGTCGGGCTCCAGCATGAACGTGCCCAGGCCCAGGACGGGTATCTTCACCTGGTTGTTAAGCGTGATGTATTCCATGCGCAATCCTTTCGTAAGTTGAAATGATTTCGTATTGCATGGTTAAAACTTTACGCGCATCTGCCCACGTTGTACCCTACGAAGTGTGCAATCTGCGTTTCAGATTATGAAACGTAAAATGCTCTGCGAAGTCAAAGTCAACACGCGAGAGGCGCAAATGCAGCCAGCGAAGTGCAAGCTCCTCCCACGCGCGGCACGCTGCCCCAACCTTTGCCAAGCAAGTGCCAAAGGCGGTCCAGCAGAGCCTTATGAAAAGGTGTCCTATGCTGAATTTGCTGGAGCTGCAACAACTTATCGCCGTCAGCGAGCTGGGATCGTTCTCGAAAGCGGCCGAACGATTCTTCGTGTCGACGCCCACCATCACGCGCTCGATGCGCCACGTCGAGGCCGCGTTCGGCGCTACGCTGTTCGATCGCGACAAGAACAAGGTCACGCTGAACGAAACCGGGCGCCTGGCCGTCGAGCGCGCGCGGCGCGTATTGCAGGAAGCCGATGCCGCCGTGGCGCAGGTGCAGGCGTTCGACCGCAGCCTGCGCACCATCAGCGTGGTATCGTGCGCGCCCGCCCCGCTGTGGGATTTGGTGCCACGCATCACGCGGCTGTACCCAGGGCTTTCCACGAACACGCGCGTGGCCGACCTGCCGGCAACCGAGCAGGCGCTGCGCACCGGCGCGTGCGATATCGCGGTGCTGCCGTACCGGCCCGATGACCAGGGATTGCGCGTGCGGCACCTTATGGACGAGCAGCTGTTCGTGTGCGTGAAACGCGACCACGCGCTGGCGGGGCGCACATCGGTAACGCTTGACGACTTGAACGGGTTCAACTTCTTGCTTGGTTCTGACCTGGGGTTTTGGAGCGACTTATGCCGCAACAGGCTCACAGCTTCGAAGTTCTTGGTACAAAGCGACGACTTCGCGCTTGCCGAGGTCATCCGACAGTCGTCGCTGCCGTGCTTCACCACCGACGTGGCCGTCCGCATGCGCTATCGCAACATCGGAGACAGCCGCGTGAGCATCCCTATCGAAGACCCCGAGGTCAACGTATCGTTTTACCTGGTAGCACACGATTCGCCAAAAGTCGCGAAGCTGTTTGGATAGCCTGGCGCTTGTCGTCACAACCAGAAGGAGACACCATGGAAACGCTTGTTGTTGGAGATTTGCACTTGAAGCAGCCGTTTGTGTTGCCGCACATCGACACGCTACTGGCCGAACGGCCCGCAATCGGCCGCGTGGTGTTTTTGGGCGATGCGTGCGACGATTGGGGCGCCCGGCCGTTTCAGGCGCGCGAAGCGCTCGAGCAGTACGCGGACTGGACGGAGCGCTGCCGCACCGAAGGCATGCGCGTGGACGTACTGCTGGGCAACCACGATTTCTGCTACATTCGCGGGCGGCGCGGGCCGGGCACCATCGCCTCACTCATGCGCGACATCCGCCCGCTGCTTGAAGACAGACTGCACGCGCAGCTTGCCTGCGCCATTGGGTCGCACCTGTGCACGCACGCCGGCGTCACCCGCGCATGGGCGAAGCGCTACCTGTGTGACCTGGGCGAACAGAACGCGGGCGCCATTGCCGAGCGCCTTAACGCCATGCTGGCCAATCCAGACTGCTGGAGCGCGCTCGACAGCTGCCCGCCCTCGCGCGGCGGATGGGAGCTGCCCGGCCCGCTGTGGGCCGATCTGCGCGACCTTGCCGACGACCCGCTACCCGGCATCAGCCAACTGGTCGGGCACACGCCCGTCGAAACCGCCGCGGCCCCATGGGTTTGGGCGCCAGACAGCCCGCGCGCCCACATTTGGGCATGCGACACCATGTCGCTCACCAGCACCGGCACGCCCATAGGCGACGGCTCCCTGCTGCTAGTCGACGAAAACGACCAGGTCAGCCCCCTCGCATTCCCCGGCAACGCGCAAGGCTTCCACACCTGCGTCAACGAATACCTCGCCAACAACCGATAACGCAAACCCCGCAGCCACTTCACGCAAAAGGCCCAAACGGCAAATCACGCCGCTTGGGCCTTTTGCGTTGGAATCACCCCTCCCCACATCTCAATTCCAGAATCGCCAATTCGCGCACGAAATTCCAAGCAATTCACTATCATTCGCGAAGTGCGTAGGTTCTCGCAGCAAGCCAGCGCAGGGCGCTATCCAAGCAGAAGCCGACCAGGCCATATTGCTCGGTGACGCACGGCCATTCACGAAGGCGTCGCTCAACCTACGCACTTCGCGGCCCTTTTGCTCAATGCACCACGCACCAAGGCCCAACGGCGCAAGGACGAGCGCTTTAACAAGCGCTTTCCGAAGCGAATTCCGCCCACCACTTCGCCAAACGCCTACAATCAATCAGGAACAACTTGCAACTTAAGGGGCTTACCTCTATGTCTTGGATGGCGGCGGCATTCGCTTCGGCATTTTTCGCCGGCATCACATCGATTCTTGCCAAGTGCGGCATCAAAACCACCGACTCCGACGTGGCCACGGCGCTGCGCACGTGCGTGGTGCTGGTGTTCGCGTGGATCATGGCGGCACTGGCCGGGCCACTTTCCGCCATCGGCAGCGTAAGCGGGAAATCGTGGCTTTTTCTGGCGCTATCGGGCCTGGCCACCGGCGCGTCGTGGATCTGCTACTACTACGCCATCGCCGCAGGTCAGGTAAGCGTTGTGGTGCAAATTGACAAGCTGTCCATCTTGATTTCCGTCCTGTTCACCTTCCTGGTATTCCACGAGAAGCTCACGCCGCGCGGCCTGGCCGGCCTTGCGCTCATCGTAGCCGGCACCGCCGCCATGGCCTGGTGGGCGTAATTCGCCCCGCAAAAGCAAGCAACCTCTTGTCAACTGTGCATAGTGTATATATACTGTGCTTACCGGTTATACACACGTGCCGCGCGGGGACGCTCGGGCAGCACGAGGCGCCGCGTGCGCAGCGGGGCCGCAAGCACAGGAGATAGCGTGGACATCATCCTATCGAACACCAGCGACTTGCCCATCTACGAGCAGATATCGCAGCAGATTAAGGGGCAGATTCTCTCGGGCGAACTGGCCTGCGGCGAAAAACTGCCTTCCATCAGGGCGCTTGCAAACGGGCTACGCGTCAGCGTCATCACGACGAAGCGCGCGTATTCCGACCTGGAAGCGCTCGGGTTCATCAAAACCGTGCAGGGCAAAGGCAGCTTCGTGGCAGCGGGCAACCGCGAGCTTTTGCGCGAAGAGGGCCTGCGCCACGTGGAGGAACTGCTGGCGAAAGCGGCCAGCGAGGCCGCGCGCCTGGGCGTTTCCCGCGACGAGCTGCACAGCATGCTCGACCTTATGGCCGACGAGTCGCACAACTAGAGACGGAAACAATCATGGAAACCCTTTTCGAAGTTCGCGGCGCAGGCAGGCGTCTCAGCGACGATTTTGTGCTTGCCGATGTGAGCATAGCCTTACAACCTGGGGAAATCGTTGGTTTTGTTGGCGCAAACGGCGCGGGCAAAACCACGGTGATTCGTGCAATCTTGGGGCTTTTGCACCTTGATAGCGGCCACGTGCGCCTGTTCGGCCAGCCTTTCGGGGCCACTGCGCCCGCCGAGGCGCAGCGGCGGTTGCGCGGCCGCATCGGCGTCGTGTTCGACACGTGCCCCTTCCCCGCCGAGCTGAAGGTGAAGCAGGCGATTGCGTGCGTAGCGCCCGCGTTTGCGCGCTGGGACGCGCAGCGTTTCGCCAGCTTGCTTGACGAGTTCGACATCCCGCCGAAAGCGAAGGTGCGCGACCTGTCGCGCGGCATGGGCATGAAGCTGCAGCTAGCCGTAGCGCTTTCGCACGGCGCTGACCTGCTAATACTTGACGAGGCAACCGCCGGTTTGGACCCGATTGCGCGCGATGGCGTGCTCGACCGGCTGCGCGAATTCGCCAGCGACGGGCAACGCGGCGTGCTGCTTTCCAGTCACATCACCAGCGATCTTGAGCGCGTAGCCGACCGCGTCGTGGGCATCGACGCCGGGCGCATCGCGTTCAACCTGCCGCGCGAGCAGATCACCGACGATGCCGGCGTGGCGCACTGCACCGCCGAGCAAGCGTGCGAAGTCATGCGCGTACTGGCCAAAGTTGGACAGGCCGGGGCCGTGCTGGATGCTGCAGAAGGCGAAACGCCGGAGAATGCCCAGGTCGGCGGCATGTCCAGCCTGCCAGTCAGCGGCTCGGGCGAACACGCCAGCAAGCAAGTAGGCGCAACAGCCGCAAGCCCGAACGACCATCGCGCCGGCCAAACCGCTGGCCCCTTTGCCACCTTCGGCATTTCCACACCGCGCGCCATCCGCCGCGCGTACTGCACCGACGTGCTGGTGCCGAACCGATTCGCCTTCGCGCAAGCGTTTCCCGAAATCGCCTGCGATCGCGCCACCATCGAGGACTACCTGCAGTTCGCCCTCAACGGTGAATGCCAGCTGCATTAGAGAAAGGAATGCCTGATGAAAGCCATTTTGCAAACGGAATTCACCTATGTGTGGTCTACGCTTTTGGCCGCGTTGGGGACATTCGTGATCGTCTACGCGTTCCTTTGCTGGTCGCTGCAAACGCCCGCGATGGTGTCGACGCTGTGCGCAATGGAACCGCTGCTGATCATGTTCACGCTCATGAATGCCGACATGGCCAACGGCTGGGGGCGCTACCGCGCTGCGCTACCGTTTTCGCGGCGCGACATCGTAGTCGGCCGATACGCGGCAATCCTGCTGTTCGCAGTTGCAACCATCGCGGCGGCGTTCGTACTGGGCATGGCTGGCAACGTCATCGGCCCAGCCGCAATCGCCGAGTTCGAGCCAATGCCCGCATTCGAGCTTGCAGCCACGTGCATTTGTTCGACCGCCGTGGTGCTGGTACTTGTTGCCTGTATGCAGCCGTTTCTGGTGAAGTTCGGCAACGCGAAGGGCGTGCGCTATGCCACGCTGACGTTTCTGCTGGTCATCGGGCTGGGAATTGCGGCGCTGTCGCAAGTACTCGATGCGCCCATAATGTACGAGGTGGCCGACTGGATCGAAGCGAACGCCGGGCCGATGGTGGCCGGCATCGCCGCCATCGGCGCGCTTGCCCTTGCCGCCAGCTGCGCCATCAGCCTGCGCATCTATAAGCGCAAGGACCTGTAAGGCCAGCCGAAGGCGAGCGCGTGGCAGCGCTGGGCAACAAGCAAACCATGGCACTTCGCAAAACGCATGATGCCCATAAAGATTGCAGCGACTACCTTGACTTAGAGCATGCTTTAAGTTCTAAGGTGCATTTCGTTCAACGAAAGACGAACAAGCAAGCGAAGGAGCATTCATATGGTTAAGCAGACCGCAGGCCACGACGCGCTGGGGCAATTCGCGCCCGAATTTGCGCACCTCAACGACGACGTGCTGTTCGGCGAGGTGTGGAATCGCACCGACAAGCTGGGGCTGAAAGAGCGCAGCATCGTTACCATCAGCGCGCTTATTGGCAAGGGCATCACGGACAGTTCACTGAAGTATCACCTGATGAGCGCCAAGAACAATGGCGTCACGCAGGTTGAAATGGCCGAGATTCTCACGCATATCGCGTTTTATGCCGGCTGGCCGAACGCGTGGGCGGCGTTCAACATGGCCAAGGAAGTGTATGCCGAGGACGGCGACGCGGCGGCCGACGCGGCCGAACAGCACGGCGGCTTTTTCGGCCTAGGCAAGCCCAACGACAGCTTCGCGCAATACTTCATCGGGCAGTCCTACCTCAACCCGGTGACGGCGCCGGACGCGTATCTGCCCATCTTCAACGTCACGTTCGAGCCGGGCTGCCGCAACAACTGGCACATCCATCACGCCGACAAGGGCGGCGGCCAGGTGTTGGTGTGCGTTGACGGCCAGGGCTGGTATCAGGAAGAGGGCAAGCCCGCGCAAGCGCTCAACCCCGGCGACGTGGTGGAGATCCCCGCAAACGTGAAGCACTGGCACGGCGCGCAGGCAGGCAGCTGGTTTAGCCATCTGGCGTTCGAATACCCGGGCGAAAACGCGTCGAACGAATGGTGCGAGCCGGTCACCGACGAGGAATACGCCGCACTGTAACACCAGGTAATCAAATAATTTATTCGGTCACCGTTATCGTGCGTAGAGATTTTCCAATCGCATCTTTGCCACAAAATGGAAGATAGCCGACGGAAATCAGGACCACCCGCATAACGGGTGGTTTGCTCTCAGGGTATACCCTCGGAAGGCCGACGCGCATCTAAAGGCG